>Ga0209692_10000052_pt1 | contig 465139 bp, 310 predicted proteins | sample tdDd472_FD_187129 | JGI IMG/M metagenome (GOLD analysis project Ga0209692, IMG submission 187129) | Marine sediment microbial communities from the Atlantic coast under amendment with organic carbon and nitrate - tdDd47.2 (SPAdes)... | ecosystem: Environmental > Aquatic > Marine > Coastal >... | reverse complement strand
CCCCGCCCGGCCGCGCCCGCCGCCCGCCGCTCCCGCGCCCCCGCCGCTCCCCCGCCGCGCCCGCGCCCGCTCCTCCGCCCCTGCGCTGCGCCCGCGCCTCTCCTCGGTATTGAGCACTTCTACTCATGGACCGCGGGACCGGACCGGCCTAGAACGGCTGGGAAGCTACTCCAGTCGAGGTCCGTCCCATGCGCCGAGTCGCCCTCCTTCGATTCCTGGCTCTCGCCACCGCCGTCAACGGGTTCGGCGCGTGCGGTCTCTTCGGCGGAGACCCCGACCCCGTCGACGCCAGCGCCGACGCCAGCGGCGACACCAGCGCCGACGCCAGCGAGGACACGGCGGACGCCGCGGACACCACGCGGCCAGCGGCGGACCGCCCGCACTACCCCGTCGAGACCCTCCCCTTCGCGTGCCGCCAGGCCCCGCCGATCGCGGAGCTCGCGGCGCTCGACGCCGATGCCGACGTGCTCGTCGCCGCGCGCTGGCTGGACTTCAGCGACCCGTGGCTGCTCCAGCGGAGCGACGACGGCGGCGACACCTGGGAGAACATCGTCGTGGCGGGCGCCGGCCTCGCGCCGGTCCCGGCGTGGACCCCCTGGGGCGGGCGCCCGGTGATCACCCGCGTCGACGCCGACTCGTGGGGCTTCCTCGGCGCGCAGTGGAGCGAGACGGGTCGCCCCCTCTTCGTCTACACCGACGACGACGGCGCGACCTGGAGCCAGCATCAGGGCGCGGACGGCGACGGCCTCACGGTCGAGGGGACCGCCATCGACGCCCGCTACGATCTCGGCGACGGGACGTCGGTCGCGGTGGGCGGCGCGCTCGCCTTCGTCTCCGGCGACGGCGGCGCCAGCTGGACCCTCGGCGGGGCCTGCGCCTCGTGGAACGCGGCCGGCGGCGATCGCTGGAGCTTCGTCGACGCGCGGGACGGGCTGACGCTGATTCAGGTCGAGCCCCGCGACGGGCCCTCGCGCGGGGCGGTCCTGCGGCCCGGCCAGGCCCCCCTGGTGCTCCCCGCGGGCTTCCTCGGCGAGGCCGAGGGGCAGCCCGTCGGGCTCGTGATCGACGGCCACCGGGTCGCGAGCGTCGGCAAGGGCGAGGGCGTCAACAACTTCGAGCTCGCCCTGGCGGTCTACGACCTCGACACGGGCGAGCAGACCTACCATCCCCTGGCCCGCGATCTCACCCGCTTCCGCCTGGCCCGCGACGGCCAGGGCGCGGTGTGGGCGTCGGGCCGCATCGAGGACCCCGACCTCGGCGTCGACGAGGTCGTGACCTGGCGGCTCGACCCCGCGACCGGCGCCATGACCGAGGTGCTGGCCGACGTCGGCCCGGCCCTGTCCCTGCGCGTCGTCGACGGCGCGCCTCGTGGCGAGGCCGGCGCCCGCCTGATCGTCGAGGCTCCCGTCTACGACGACGGCTCGCCGGGGACGAGCTTCCTGCCCGCGGTCCCGCGCTCCCGCCGTCACTGGCTCTGCGACGTCGGCCCCGACGTCGACTCCGGCGGGGTCGCGCTGGTGACCGAGGGGACCCCCGCCGCCATCCCCGCCGGCGAGGCGGCTCTGCACGCGCTGCGCAACCCGTGGACCTCGCCGCTCGACCGGATGGCCCTCGACAGCGCGGGCGAGGTCGTCGTGACGACCCGGGCCCGCACGTTCCCCAACGGAAACGGCGGCGTCCTCGCCGCGCCGGCGCCGGCCACCCTCGGCGCCCTCCACGAGGGGACCTCCACCGGGCTCTACCTCTGGGACGTCGTGGCCGCCTACCCCGGGGGCGCTCGGGTGCTCCGCGGCCCGGCCCCGGGTGACGGGGGGCCCACGCTCATCGAGTCCTTGGACCTCGCCACCGGCGAGAGCGCCGGCACCCAGACGCTACCGATGTCGCGCACCATCTACGCCGCGATCGACGTGGGCGGCCAGACGCTCTACCGGACCGACACCGGCTCCTGGTCCTTCGGCGTCGACGCGGTCGAGGCGGCCGAGTTCCCCCGCTTCATCTACACCAACGGCTCGCGCGGCCTGGTCGTCGACCAGGCGGACCTCGACCGGATGTCGCCGCCGTACGTCGGTCAGCCCCGCCTCATGCGCACGTTCGACACGACCACCGGGTTCATGCCCGACCTGGCCGCCTGCGCCGAGGAGCCCGCGCCGAGCGGCTGCCTGCGGCTCTACGACGTAAGGCCCCACGACGTCGCCGTGGGACAGGACGGCGCGGTCTACGTCCTCGACGCGATCCGCGGTCGCGTCTGGCGCCACGCGCCCGACGCCGGCGTCGACGCCTGGGAGGTCGTCGCCTCGGGCTTCGCGCGCCCGAGTGACCTGACGCTCCGGCAGGAGGCGGGGCGCGATCTCGTCTACGTCCTCGACGGCCACGTCTGGGTCTTCGACGGGCTGTCCGGCGAGGTCGCGCGACCTCACGGCGCGGGAACGCCGCGGCCGCTCGCCGCCGCCCCCCGGTCACCGGCGATCGACCGCCTCGGCTGCCGCGAGGGCGGCCCCTGCCTCACGCCGCCCGCGAACAAGAGCTACCTCACCTGGGACGGCGACGGCCCGACGGAGGTGTGCCTCGGCGGGACCGGCCTCGGCGCGAGCCCCGGTCAGCTGCTCGTCCACGCGGCGCCGCTCGAGACCTCGCGCTGGAGCGACACCGAGGTCTGCTTCACGATCGACCCGGCGCTGCTCGATGACGGGCTGCTGCAGGTGATCGACGCCGAGGGCGTCCCCTCGAACCGCCTCGGCTTCCTGACCCCCGCCCGCGACGTCACGCTGGTGGCGCCCGAGGAGGTCGGCCTGGGCGGGGTGGTCGCCTTCGAGGGGGCCAACCTCGGCCACGGCTTCGCCTTCACCGCCGGACCGCAGGTGTTGGGCGGAGGCGGCCGACGGGTCGAGGCGATCGCCAACTTCGCGGGGGCGGACCGCGAGCTCACGTACCTGAAGCTCGGCGAGAAATACGTCTCGCGCCTCGTAGACGTCCCTCCGAGCCTGCTCGTCGGGTGCGTGGCCGGCGCGAACACCAGCTGCGAGGTCGGCGGCCTGTCCCTCGGGAAGGTCGCCCCCGCGGCCATCCCGGGCTCGGGGTACGCCGTGACGGTCGGCGGGCTGCCGGCGACGCTCACCCTCGTCGAGCCGACGGCTCTCCGCTTCGAGTGGCCCGAGACCCTGCCCGATGGCGTCCACCAGGCCGTCTTCACGCGGCCCGACGGCGTCAGCGCCGCGATCGAGGTCGAGAAGGTCGCGGGACCGCCGCTCATCCGGGTCGGGACCGAGGGGCCCGACGGCCGCTACCTGGAGCTGGCGTCCCCGCGCGCCGACGAGCGGTCGGACGGCGTCTGGCTCGAGCTCTACCTCTACGAGATCGGCAAGGACGACGCGGGCCTCCCCACGCCGGGAGACCTCTCGCTCTTCCTCAAGCGCTTCGACCTGACGGCCCTCGACGGCCTCGGGCCCTTCGAGGCCCCGGACGACGACTGGATCGTCCTCGATGATCCGGCCATTCCGCTCGCCAAGGACCGCGTGGGACAGGGCGCCCGGCTCGTCGACGTCGCCGGCCAGCGCCTCCTGGTCGAGCCCGCCGGCGTCTGGGCGATGGACGAGAGCGACAACCAGATCCTCCGCCCGCGGGTCGTCGCGACGCTCCCCGACGTCGACGCCGGCTGGCTGGCCGACGCGCGCCTCCTCGGCGACCGCCTCTTCACCGCCGTCTCCACCTTCACCCCGCGCGAGACGACCGTCCGGGTCTACGACGTCGCCGGCGACGACCTCACCGAGCTCTCCGGCACCGCGACCCTCGGCGCCGCGCCCGGCGTCGGCATCGGCAGGACCCTGCACAGCCCGGGCACCTATCTCGCCGCGACCGGCGCGTACACGGCCCCCTGCCGCAACAACTCCCTCGAAGACCAGAGCGTGACCTTCCGCGCCGCCGACCTGGCCGCCGACGCGTGGACCCTCGGCGCGCCCCAGGCCGTGTGGAGCGGGGTCGAGCGGATCCAGGCCTGCCGCGCCCTGGACGACGGCCTGATCTTCGTCGTGGGCGCCGGCGAGGGCGCCACGGTGCTGCGCCACACCGCGGCGGGGCTGACGACGGTCGCGACGGTGCCGGCCAGCCTCCCCGGCCTCGCCGAGGCGCTCCCGGAGCTCGGCGGGGCCCCGGTCCAGGACGTGGGCCTGGACGGGGACGGCGACGTCGTCCTCCTCATCGCGGACCGCTCGGCTCAGCCCCAGGCGCTCTACCTCGCCCGCTGGGACGGCGCCGCGTGGCAGCAGGGCCAGCGCTTCGGCACCCGGATGAGCCAGGAGCGCGGCGAGGTCTGCGCCGGCCCAGTGTCGGTCGTCTCCGACTGTCGCGATCGCGGGCTGTACGGCTGCGTCCCGACGGCATGCCCCCTCCAGCCCCTGACCTACCGACACCGCGCGCACACGCTCCTGGGCGAGGCGGCGCTGAGCGTCAGCGGCGGCGAGGCCCTGGTGACCTGGGGCGTGCGCGACCTCGACGCCCCGGCCGCCGGCTACCCCTGGGGGCTCTACGAGGCGTTTCTCGCCCCGCTGCCGTTGCCCTGAGCCAGGTCGCGGTCCGGCCCGGTGTCCGCAGCGAGACCGGGTTCGAGCTCCACGCCGAGGTCCGCGTCGCGAGCCACGTCCCGAGCTCAGCGCGGGCGCCCTCAGGGGCAGGCGTCGAACCCGTTGACGTCCAGCTCGAGCACGATGAGGCCCGGGCGGTAGGAGGCCGACTGCCCGACCATCGTGTCGGCGCGGACCCGCATCCGGCGCGCGGTGATCGGCGCGAAGGTCGCGGTCCCGAGGACCCGGTCGGCGTCGACGGCGCTGGTCGCGAAGTCGACCGCGCGGGTGCCCACCACGGCGCCGCCCGCGTCGTAGAAGGTGAGCGTCGCGGCGCCCACGTTGGCGCTATAGGTGTGAGGGCTGGTGCCGCCCGACCAGTACATGTCGGGGACGCGCTGCAGCAGGTCGACGCGGTAGAGGGGCTGGTCCTGTCCGAAGTCGACGTCGATCCACTGGCCGACCGCGTTGAGGGTGACGCGTGGGCTCCAGTAGTTGGCGTCCGATGTGCCGTCGCCCGCCGCGGAGCAGTTGACGCCGGTCTGCCACGGCGTCCGGCAGTCGATCGCGTTGATGGGCGCCGAATAGCAGTTTGAGCCGTACTCCTGGCCGACCCAGGAGGAGGCCGTGGCGGTCCAGGCCGACTTGGGCAGTGTTTCGACGGGAGGGTCGCAAGCGTCGCCCGCGCCATCGAGATCGCTGTCCACCTGGTCGGGGTTGGCGACGAGGACGCAGTTGTCGGCTACGTCATCGACCCCGTCCCCGTCGAGGTCGTGGGCGCTCGTGGCGCCGATGCTGGGGCCGAGCGCCGGGGGCGGCACGTCGGGGAGGCTCCAGCCGGTGTAGGTGATGGCGACCTCGGGGTCGGTCCCGAGGGCGTAGCGGGTGCAGGCCCGCGCGCCGCCGTCGACGAGGGGGACGTCCCAGGCGATGATGGGGTACGCGTCGGTGGTGGCGATGGCGTCGACGGGGCCGTCCGTCGCGCGGGCCGTCGTCGTCAGGTCGCAATGGCCCGCAGCCGGAAAGGCCAGGTCGTTGAGCCCGAGGGCGACGCTCCAGTAGAGCTTGGTGAAGGCGCCGCCGCCGAGCTGCTCGGCGCCGCGGTAGGTCGCCACCTGGAAGAGGAGATCGGTGGAGTTGGGCGTCGGCCCGAACGTCGGGTTCTGGTTACCGACCGGCTGGTGGACATCGACCGTGAGCGGGGCGCCCAGGCCCGTGCAGGTGATCGCGAGATCGCCGAGGGCGAGCCGGGTGTCGGCGCCGACGCCGCCCGTGCAGGCGACGGCGAGGACCGCGGTCAGGTCACGGGCGCCGTCGGGGCGATGCAGGAGCTCGAGCTCGCCGACATCGTCGAGGCAGTCGAGCTTGGCGGAGCAGAAGAGGTCCGTCAGCTCGACGGCGACGTCGAAGAAGCCCTGGCGCGCGGCGCGCGAGACCGTCAGGTCGAAGCCGACGGCGGTGTCCCGGTTGGCCACGCACGGCGCCGACCGGGTGACCGGGGCGCCATCGGGGGCCGGGTTGGCGAAGTCGATCGCGCCGAGGGGCCCGTCGGCGTCACGCAGCTCGAGGAGCTCGAGGGCCACGGTGTTCGGGCTCGCGTCGGCGTCGCACGGGCCGACCCAGCTCGCCGCGCCAGCGCCGTCGCCGGCGCCCGTGGAGGTGATCTCGCGCGTCCAGACCACATTAGTGGCGCTGTTGGTGACCGTGAGGCGATAGCGCGCCTCGGTGATCCCGCTGAGCGACAGGGGCGCCACGCTCACCGCGACGCGCCCGCCCGGCGGCAGCGCCCCGTCATCGCTGCACGCGACGAGGGCTGACAGTGTCGAAATGACGGTGACGCCGAACACACCGAGCTCTCGCATCGTCGCCTCACTGCATCGCGATAGGCCGCTCGCGTCGCGGCCCCTCAAGCCGGCTGAGTTTCCCACGAGCAGGGTCATACCGCAACGCAGAGGGCGCCGGCGGGTCACGGCAGGGCCTCGGTGGCGACGCGCGAGGGTTGGGGCGTCGTCCCGTGGCGGAGCTGGTGTCGTTGGCGTCGCCGTCGGTGGAGGGGGTGGCGGCGCCGGGCGCTCGAAGAGGAGCGGGCCGCCGCTCGGCGAGAGAGCGGTCCGGCCCGCGTCGCGCCCGCGCCGCGCCCGCGCCGCCTCCGCGCCCGCGCCGCCTCCGCCCCCGCGCCCGCGCCGCCTCCGCCCCCCGCGCCGCCTCCGCGCCCGCGCCGCCTCCGCCCCCGCCCCCGCGCCCGCGCCGCCTCCGCGCCCGCGCCGCCTCCGCGCCGCCCCCGCGCCGCCTCCGCCCCCGCGCTGCCCCCGCGCTGCCCCCGCGCTGCCCCTGCGTCGCGCCCGCGCCCGCGCCCGCGCCGCCTCCGCGCCCGCGCCCGCGCCCGGGCTCGCACCGCGCCCGCGCCCGCGCCCGCGCCCGCTCCGCGCTCACGCGCGCCCCTGAAAGGCGACGGCCCCGCCCCGGAGAACCGGGACGGGGCCGCGCGTGTCACGCGAGCTGACCTGTCAGTGGATGATCAGCAGCTCGTTGTTGGCGGTGCCGACGATGATGTCGAGGGCGCCGTCGCCGTCCACGTCACCGGCCGCGTCGACCCAGAGCCCCGCGGAGAACATGCCCGCGGCGGTCGGGTTGACCACGTCGCCCTCGCTGTAGGGGTAGAGCCCGAGGTAGGCGTCGCCGCCCTCGACCTCGTGGTTGTAGCGGACCTGGACCTTGCTGAAGCCCTTGTCGGCGATCGCGAGGTCGGCGGTCTCGGCGCCGTCGATGGTCCAGCCGTCGTAGTTGCCGACGCTGGCGATGCTGCGGAACTCGCTCGAGACGTCCGCCTGGAGGGCCGCGCCGCTCGCGCCCGGCCACGCCCGGCCGACCTGGGTCGCGCCGGCGGTGGTCGCGCGGAGGTCGCCACCCTGGGCCATCGCGATGGCCTGGCCGTCGAAGACGAAGATCGCCTTGCCGTCCTGCCCGGAGGCCGAGGTGGAGCGCCCGGTGTGGGCCACGACCACGTCCGGCACGCCGTCGCCGGTGACGTCGGCGCCACCGAAGAAGCTCGAGCCGAAGCCGGACACGAAGCTGCCGGTCGGGGTCGGGTCCTGGCGGAGCCGCACGCTGACCACGTCCTCGTCCGAAGGCGCGCCCTGGAGCTTGGTGAGGACGCCCGTGGCTCCCGGCGTGAGCGGGCGACCCGGGATGATCATGACGCGGGAGTCCTCGTTCTGCGCCTGGAGCACGAGGAGGTCGTCCGCCACGCGGCCGCCGGCCGGGGTCGGGAGCAGCTCGCCGGCCTTCTGGCAGCGGTTTCCGAACCAGGCCACCTCGCCGAAGTCCGCCACGAAGTTGTGGATGCCGAAGCTCGCCTCGACGCCGGCCGCGTCGAGGTCGATGACCGTCGTGGCCTGCCCGCTGGTCCAGGCGCTCGTGCCCGGGATGATCCGCAGGCGGTCGCTGGCCGGCTCGCCCACGGCGATGTCGTCGAGGGCCGGGCTGGTCGCGCCGTCGAAGTTGCCGGCGCCGCAGAAGCCGCCGTAGGCCGCCGTCAGCCCGTCGATGCCGCGCACGACGACCTCGGGAGCGGTCAGGTCGGGGCCGGTCGGCGAGCCGAGGTAGATGGCGACGAAGCCGTCGACGCCGCCGGTCTTGCCCGACACGCCGAAGTCCGCGTAGCCGTCGCCGTTCACGTCGCCGAGCGGGTCGATGAACGAGCCGAGCTCCTTGGCGGTCGCGTCCGCGACGATGCTGCTGGTGCCGACGACGCAGGCGTGGTCGCTGCTGCTCGCGGTCGTCAGGTCGAGGTCGCCGTCCAGCGCTCCGCCGTAGATCACGCAGAAGGCGTTCGACAGGAAGAAGCCGGTGGCGAAGTCGTCGAACCCGTCGCCGTCCACGTCACCGATGTTGGCGCCCGAGCCGCCGAGGAACTTGGCCGCGGTGGCCGACATCCCGGTGGCGGTGGCGAAGGCCGCGGTGAAGCGGATGTGGGCGACCTGCCACTCCATCGCGGCGGTCGTGGCCTGGGACACCTCGGTCACCTCGCCCCAGTTCCCGGCGTCGTCCTGGGCGCGCACGGCGAAGTACCAGGCCGAGGCGTCGTTGGACAGGCTGAGCTTGCAGCCGTCGGCGATGTCACGGGCGTCGGGGCCGCCGACGACCAGGCTCTCGCTCGCGCCGCGGTCGGCCGGGGTCGGGATCGGGTCGCCGTGGGCGATCGCGCTCGCCTGGCACGCGGCCTCGAAGGTCGCCTCGTCGGTGATGGGCAGGCGGCTGTAGCGCACGTCGTAGGCCGCGGCGGCCGCGCCGGCGCCGTTGTCCTCGCCCACGGCGAGCCAGCGCAGGGTGACCGACGGGCGGTGGCGATCGATCTCGTCGGGGTCGATGGTGGCGAGCGCGACCGGGGCCGGGGCGACGCCGTCGACGGTGGCCGAGAAGCTCGCGGTCCCGACGTTGCCCGCCGCGTCCACGACCTCGACGGTCACGGTGTTGTCGGCCAGGTCGGTCAGGTCGATGTGCTCGGCGGAGGTGTTCGACAGCTGGGCCGACAGGGCGTAGGGCAGGCTCAGGTTGGTCGGCGTGACCTCGGCGTCGGTGGCGTTCACCGTCCGCACGATGCGCTCGACGCTGCCGCCGGCGAGGTTCGTGTCGGAGGCGGTGATGGCGACGCTGATCTGGTAGCCGGCGGCCACGGAGTCGTCGTTCGAGGCGTTGAAGAGCGTCGCCGACGGCGGGGTCCCGGCGACGACGGGCGTCGCGGTGACGGTCGGGGCGACGAGGTCCACGGTCCGGGCGGCCGCGGCGCTCTCCGCCACGACGACGGAGCTGACCTCGGCCTGGGCGACCAGGTTGATCTCCTGCCCGTCGGTGACGTTCACGGTGAACTGGGCGCTGCCGTTCAGGAGGCTCGTCGTCGTGCCGAGCACGGTGTCGTTGCCGCCGCTGCGCTGGACGAGCGTCATGCCGTCGACCGCCGCGCAGTTCGCGCCCGAGGCCGTCGCGGTGACCGCCACCGGGCAGCCATCGCCCTCGCCGCAGGCCGCGGTGCCGACGTAGTCGCCGTTGCCGAGGCCGCCGACGGTGACGACGCAGTCCTGGACCACGAGGGTCACGTGGGTGGTCGCCGAGGCCTTGTTCCCCACCTCGTCGGAGACGGTGACGGTGATCTGGTAGTAGGACAGCGCGTCGTAGGGCTGCAGCGCCACGGTGCGGGTCATCGGCTGGTCGTCGGCCGGCACGCTGCCGCTGGCCACGGTCGCCGGGGTGCCGCAGGACCAGGCGGCGTCGCAGGTCGCGGTCTTGATGGTCCAGCTCGCCGCGCCGTCGGTCGGGACGAAGGCCACGTCGGTCTCGATGGCCGGGGTCGCGGGCTGCGGGTCGTCGTCGCCGGTGAAGATGGACTGGTCGGTCGGCCCCTCGAGGGTCACGGCGGGCGCGACGGTGTCGACGACGATGGTGGCCGGCGTGGTGGCGACGGTCTTCTCGTTGCCGGCCGCGTCCGAGACCTTGGCGGTCAGGGTGTGGCTGCCGTCGGCGAGGAGGCCGTAGGTGTCGTGGGCGAAGCTCGCGGCGCCGCCGCTGACGGACTTGCTCGCGACCTCGGTCTCGCCGTCGAAGACGGAGACGGTCGCGCCGTCGGCGTCGCTGCTCACGGAGACGTCACGGGCGGCGCCGGCGATGATCGGCGAGGCGGTCGGCGCGGTGAAGGCCAGGGTCGGCGCGACGGTGTCGACGGTCGGCTCGTACTTCACGGTCGCCGGGTTGGTGCCGCCGGTGCTGATGTTACCGACCAGGTCGGTCACCCGGGCGTAGACGGAGTTCGAGCCCTCCTTGAGGGTCACCTCGACGGTCGCCGTGCCCCCGCTGAGGACGGCGCTCGCGGCGAGCTGGCCGTTGGCGTAGACGCTGACCGGGCCGTCCTCGTCGGCGGTCACGGTGACGTCGTAGCGGCGGCCGGTCGCGGCCTGCTCGGTGATGTTGAGGACGTCCATCGGCGCCTCGGTGTCCGAGGGGCTCGAGACCTCGCTGACCGTCGGCGCCGTGAGGTCGACGTAGACCTGGCGGCGGCGGGCGGAGGCGGCGTCGGCGGAGAGGCTGGCGGTCCACTCGCCGCCGTCCTGGGCGCGGACCTCGGCGATGAGGTGCTGGGGCTCCTCGGGGAGGTCGCTCAGGTCGACGACGACCACGCCGTTGTTGGCGCTCAGGAGCGCGACCTGGCGGTAGCCGGCGCTGGCGCACTCGACGGCCGACACGGCCACACCGGGGGCGTCGCTGCACACCCGGACGTTGTCGGTGGAGGTGATGAGCCCGGCGACGTCGAGGACGACGACCTTGCTGTCCGCGACGCCCCAGCCGCGCCAGCACTGGCCCTGGAGGCAGACGCCCGCGGCGCAGGCGACGGTCTCGCTGCAGCTCGCGTCACCCAGCCACGCCGGCGAGGTGATGTGGGCGGCGGGCGCGTCGGTCTCGACGGTGACGCTGCGGTTGGCGCTGACGGTGTTGCCGGCGGCGTCGGAGACCGTGAAGCTGACCGTCACCGGACCCTCGGGGTACTGCACGAGCCCGGAGCCGATGCTCGGCTCGCTGAAGATGGCCCGGTAGGTCTCGTCGTCGGCGGCCGCGGCCGCGACCAGGTGGGTCAGGGTGCGCGAGTCGGGGCCGGTCTCCTCGTCGATCCACGCCATCGACGCGTAGATCTCGGCGCCGGCCTCGATCCCGGCGATGTCGATCGCCAGCTCGGCCTGCATCCCGGCGATGCCCGGCTTCTGGTCGTCGATGTGGGTCAGGGTCGTGCCCGAGGGCTCGGCGATGGCGGTGATGCGCGGCGCGACGCGGTCGACGGTCACGGCGACCGGGGCGGCGTCCGCGGCCTGCCCGGCGGCGTCGTCGGCGTGGGCGGTGATGGTGCAGCTCGCGCCGTGGGGCAGCGTGATGTCGCTGAAGACGACGTTGCCGACCTCGGGCGAGGGCGTGTTCGCGGAGTACACGACGCCGTCACAGTCGACGGTCACGGCGACGGCCTGGCCGGGCTCGATCTCGCTCGGGGCGATCTCGATGTCGGTGACGCAGTCGGCCTGGGTCCCGACGCACGCGGTCGAGGCGAGGTTGAAGATGGTCCCGTCGACCGGCGCGACGACGCTGATCTCGGGGATCGTGTTCTTCTGGCGGATGTCGCGGACGGCGCTCGCGCCCTCCTCACCGGAGTAGGCGGCGACGGCCTGGAGCGAGGTGACGGCGCCCGGCGTCAGGGCGACGGTGCCGAAGCGGTAGTCGCCGTCGCCGAGGGGCACCGGGATGGCCGACAGCGCCGAGCCGTCGACCAGGAGGGTCACCGACGCGCCGTCGATGGCCATGTCGTCGTCGGGGTCGGCGACGTGGACGACGACCGCGACGTTGGCGGCGGCGGTGACCGTGCCGGGGGTCGGCGAGACGATGGTCACGGCCGGGGCGTCGAGGTTCAGCGTCATGTCGGCGCTCGCGATCTCCGAGGCGTTGCCCCAGGCGTCGGTGCCGATGGCGGAGACCGTGGAGACGCCGGGGATGAGGGTGATGGTCCACGAGGCGGTGAAGTCGTCGGCGCTCGGGGCCTTGCAGGCCAGGGCGGCGCCGTCGACGGTCGGGCAGATCGCGGCGCCCTCGGCGACGGCCTCGCCGTCCATGCGCCAGGTCAGCGTCGTCTGGTAGCCCGGGGTGAGGGGGTCGCTGTCGACCAGCGTCGGATCGGCGACCGGGTCGACGGTGTCGTCGGCCGGGGCGACGCGGGTCACGGACGGCGCGGTGGCGTCGAGGGCGACCGCTCGGCGCTGGGGCTCGGAGGTGTCGGAGACGACGTTGCCGTAGGCGTCCACGGCGTCGACGACGATGGTGTACTCGCCGTCCGGGAAGGGCGTCTCGACGCCGCTGATCGTCGCGGACCAGGCGCCGCCGCTGATGGTCCCGACGTGCTCGTCGAAGAAGAGCTGGCCGGCGTCGTCGCCGACGAGGACGCGCATCGGGCGGCCGTCGAGGCCGGCGGTCGTCGCGCGGACCACGAAGTCGCGGTCGTTGAGGCGGGCGTCCTGGCCCGGGGCGGTCAGCTGGATGGTGGGGGCGGGCAGGGCCACGACGTAGCCGCGCGACTCGGAGGTCGCCGGGTTCCAGCCGTCGACCTGGGCGACGCAGCTCGGGGAGTTCCCGAGGACCGCGGTGTCGAGGGTGGCGAGCAGGGACAGCTGCGCGTCGACCGCGTCCTCGGTGAAGGCGTGGGTCGCGACGACGACGGGCAGCGAGGTCTCGTCGGCCTGGCAGGCGACGCTCATGGTGGTGCCGGCCTTGACGTCGACGGCCGAGACGAGGAACGACATCTCGTAGGCGAGGGGCGTGGCGGAGTCGCCGTCGTCCTTGGCGAGGAGGACCGCGCCGCTGGCCGGCTCGACGAGGTCGACCGTGGGCTGGGTGACGTACACGTCGATCCCGGTCGACGCCGTCCCGGAGTTGCCGCACGCGTCGGTGGCGGTCGCGGAGAGGACGGTGTTGCCGTCGTGGGTGAAGCTGTGGGCGGCCCACGTCCAGACCCCGGCGTCGTTCGCGCCGCCCTCGACGGGCTGCTCGTCCACGCTCAGGGCGATGGCGGCGACGTCGGCCGAGCCTCCGGCCACGCTGACGTCGTACTGCACGCCGTTGGACGGATCATGGTCGGCGTCCTGGGCGGCGGTGATGCGGAGCTCCGCCGGGTCGGGGCGCACGAAGCGCGGCGACGGGGCGAGGGTGTCGAGGGTCCGGTCGAGGCTGGCGAAGCTGTCGAGGGCCGCGCTGTGCGCGTGCAGGGCGATGGCGGTGATCGTCGCCGTCCCCTCGAGGCCGCGCTCCTGGCCGCTCAGGGTCACGGTGGTCGCGATGGTCTCCTCGCCGTCGAAGGCGTGCTCCTCGCTCGACCACTGGGTCCCCTCGTAGATGGCGGTCAGGCTGACGCTGCCGCAGTCGCCGCCGGTGTGCGTGATCGTGATCGCCGCCTGGAAGCCGGCGCTGTCGGGGTCGGCGTCAGCGGTGAAGCACGGCGCCGGGTCGGCCATGGCGATCTCGACGGTGCACGGGGTGTCGACGATCGTCGTCGAGATGGCGTCGGTGATCGCGTCGCCGCGCTGGTCGGTGACCGACACGGAGACGACGGCCGCGCCGCTCGGCAGGGTGACCGCCTCGAAGCGGGCCGTGCCGGTGTTCCCCTCGGCGGCGACGACCGGCGCCGAGGCGACGGCCTGCTCACCGATGGTGAGCTCGACGAGCTCGCCGGCGGCGATGTCGGCGGTGTGGACCGCGACGTCGACCTGGAAGCCCGGCGCCCCGCCGCCCTGGTAGGCGAGGAGCTCGTCGTCGGGGTAGAAGGTCAGCTCGGCGCCGGACTGCTCGCCGTCGGCGGTCTCGAGCGCGAGGGTGACGACGCCCGGAGGCGGGGTCGTGTCGGGCTCGGTGGTGTCGGCGACGGTGGTGTCGGGCTCGGCCGTGTCGTCCGGCTCGGCCGTATCGGCGGGTTCCCACGTGTCGTCGGGCGCGCTGCTGTCGACCGACGAGGTGTCACTCGTGTCGGGTGGTGGTGAGCTCGGATCACCGCCACAGGCAGTGACCGCGAGGGTCAGGGTCGCTACGAGCGTCGTGAAGCGGGACATCGACATGCCGGTCTCTCCGGGAGCAGGAAACACGCGTACTTCGGCGCGGCCACCAGGGGACTCGGTCTGGCAGCGCGGCGCGCGGGCGTTGGGCGACCCTCGGCGGCGAGGGCGCTGACATGGAGGGTCGTCCGCGTTGGCGGAGAGCATTAGGTCGATCTTTCCAAAATCTTCTCTGGTCGGCTCGGGAAGCGGGCCTGATGGCCTTCAGGTCGCGCGCGCTTCCGGCCCGTCGTCCGGTGCTTGTCCGCGGGGCGAACGCTGACTAATCTCCGCCCGTCCGCGGCCGGACAGGCGCGGGCGGGAGGAAGCGCGTGGCAGAGAGCTCAACGAAGGCGTCCGGCAGGGCGGGCGCGCTCCGGCAGCCGGCGGAGTGGGCGGCGCATCGGGCCGTCTGGGTCGCGTGGCCCAGCGATCCCGAGCTGTGGACGACGGCGCTGCCGGCGGCGCAGGCCGCGTTCACCGCGATGTGCCGAGCGATCGCCGACGTCGACCCCGAGACCGGGCGCCCGCGGGGCGAGCGGCTCGAGGTCCTCGTCCCCGACGCGGCGCGGGAGCGTGACGCCCGGGCGGCGCTCGACGGGCTGGACGCGCGCTTCCACGTGATCCCCTTCGGCGACATCTGGATGCGCGACATCGCGCCGATCTTCCTGGTCGGTGAGGGCGGCGAGCGGGTCGCGGCGCGCTTCGCCTTCAACGGCTGGGGCGAGAAATACGTCCTGCCCGGCGACGACGGGGTCGCGGCGGCGGTCGCGGCGGCGTCGGGGCTGCCGGAGCGCGTGCACGCGCTGGTCCTCGAGGGCGGCTCGGTCGAGGTCGACGGCGAGGGGACCATCCTGACGACGACCCAGTGTCTTCTGAACCCGAACAGGAACCCCGGGGTGTCCCGCGAGCGCATCGAGGCGTTCCTGTGCGACGCGCTCGGCGGCGAGACCGTCCTGTGGCTCGGGGACGGGCTCCTCAACGACCACACCGACGGGCACGTCGACACCGTGGCGCGCTTCGTGGCGCCGGGCGTGGTCGTCTGCATGGAGGCGCGCGAGCCCGACGACCCGAACCGCGAGGTCCTGGAGACCATGGCGCGGGACCTGGCGGCGATGAGCGACGCCCGGGGGCGGCGGCTCGAGGTCGTGCGGATCCCGTCCCCGGGGCGGGTGCTGGACGCGCGCGGCGAGATCATGCCGGCGAGCTACGTGAACTTCTACATCGGCAACCGCGCGGTCGTGGTGCCGATCTATGGCCAGGCGGCCGACGCCGCGGCCCTCGACGCCATCGCCGGGCTGTTCCCGGGGCGCCGGGTGGTCGGCGTGAACGCGCGGGCGGTGCTCGAGGGCGGGGGCGCCTTTCACTGCATCACCCAGCAGGAACCGGAGGGGCTCCGATGACCCAGGTGACAGTCGCGGCGATCCAGGCGGAGCTGCGCGGGACGCTCGAGGACAACGTCGCGAGGACCGAGGCCCTCGTCCGCGAGGCGGCGGCGTGCGGGGCGCAGATCATCCTGCCGTCGGAGCTCTTCGAGGGCCCGTACTTCTGCAAGGTCGAGCGGGACGTGAACTTCGAGCTCGCGCGGCCCTTCGACGGCCACCCGACCATCGCGCGCTTCGCGAAGGTCGCCGCCGAGCTGGGCGTGGTCATCCCGGTGTCGTTCTTCGAGCGCGCCGGGCAGGCCCATTACAACAGCCTCGCGATGATCGACGCCGACGGGAGCGTCATGGGGCTCTATCGGAAGAGCCACATCCCCGACGGGCCGGGCTACGAGGAGAAGTTCTACTTCCGGCCCGGGGACACCGGCTTCAAGGTCTGGCGGACGCGGTTCGGGACGGTCGGCGTCGGGATCTGCTGGGACCAGTGGTACCCCGAGGCGGCGCGGGCGATGGTGCTGGCGGGGGCGGACCTGCTCTTCTACCCGACGGCCATCGGCAGCGAGCCGGAGAACGTCGAGCTCGACACCCGCGACATGTGGCACCGGGCGATGCTCGGGCATGCCGTCAGCAACATCGTGCCGGTGATCGCGGCGAACCGGGTCGGCGACGAGGACGGGCAGGTCTTCTACGGCTCGTCCTTCATCTCGAACCAGCGCGGGGACAAGCTCGCCGAGCTGGGCCGCCACGAGGAGGGCATCATCGAGGCGACCCTGGATCTGGAGGTCGTTCGCCGCGAGCGGGCCTCCTGGGGCTTCTTCCGCGACCGGCGGCCGGAGCTGTACGAATCGCTGATGACCGCCGACGGTCGGACGCCCGTGGGCCGAAAGGGAGGCCGATGATGGCGCCGAAGAGCTTCAACGACGTGCACTCCTTCGGGGTGTCGGTCCTGCGCTTCGGGCGCGGGCTGGTGGCGCTGCGGCCGCTGAAGGAGCCGGAGCGGCCGCTCGAGCTGTGGGAGTTCGAGGCGTGCCCCTTCTGCCGCAAGGTCCGGGAGGCGCTGAGCGAGCTCGACCTCCCGTACGTGAGCCGGGCGTGCGCCAAGGGGTCGAACAACCGGGAGCTCGTCCTCGAGCGGGGCGGCAAGCGTCTGTTTCCGTTCCTGGTCGACCCGAACACCGGCCGCGAGCTGTACGAGTCCGAGGACATCATCGACTACCTCCACGAGACCTATGGCGGCGGCAAGCGGCGGCCGGGGCTCGACAAGCTGCTCGCGCCGCTGAACACGGCGACCTCGGTGGCCGCGAGCGTGGCGCGGCCGCGGCGGGGCGGGAAGGTCCGGCTCGGGTGCGAGCACCGCGAGCAGCCCGAGAAGACGCTGACGCTGTACAGCTTCGAGGCGTCGCCCTACTGCCGAAAGGTCCGCGAGCGCCTGCACGAGCTGAACCTCGACGCGCTCGTCATCAACGTCGCGAAGAAGAGCCCACACCGGCGCGGGCTCATCGAGCGGGGCGGCAGGATGATGGTGCCGTACCTCATCGACCCCAACACCGGCGTCGAGATGTACGAGTCCGACGACATCTGCGCCTACCTCGACCAGACCTACGGCGCCTGAGCGGCGCCCCCGGGCGGGCGCGTGGGCGTGGGCGTGGGCGGGCGTGGGCGCGGGAGTGAGCGTGAGCGTGAGCGGAGCGGCGCGTGGGGGTGAGCGGCGGGTGGGCGTGAGCGGAGCGCGGGTGGGCGCGGGCGTGGGCGTGGGCGTGGGCGTGAGCGGCGCGTGGGCGTGGGCGTCAGCGGCGCGTGGGCGTCAGCGGCGCGTGGGCGGGAGCGGCGAAAATGTTAGAGGGTGGGGTCTGACCCCAAGGTCTATCACTCTCTAGCGGAACCAGGTCCGGGCCCAGGTCGTGCCGTTCGGGTCTCCGCCGTTCACGCAGCGCGACGAGCCCTGGTATCCCAGGTAGCCGGAGCCGCGGGTGGCCCAGCAGTGGCCGGTCCCGTGGATGTCTACCTGGAGACCGGCGACGGTGGGCGTGTTGGTGTTGGACGGGTACGCCGAGCACGACACGATGCCGTCGGTCGCCGCGCCGTAGCTCGAGCGGCAGGCCGGGACATCGGCGTAGTTCGGGGCGGCGGTCATCCGGCCGCTGTAGCCGTACAGCTCGCGGATGAGGTTCAGCTCGGTCTCGTCGAGGTCTCGGGCCCAGGCGACGTTGTTACCGGAGTTGACCTCCTCGCGGACCTCGCTGAAGGCGGCCAGCGACCCCTTGTAGAGCCCGGTCGCGTCGGGCGCGCCGCCGGTCAGGGCGAAGCCGTCGGGCCAGTCGGCCGCGTTGGCGTAGGGCGTCGCGCTGGTCTGATATGTGATGAGCAGGGTCCAGCCACCGTCGTCCGCCGTCATGTCGCAGTACGCGGCGAAGGGCGCCTGCCCCCCGGTGCCGTCGGGGTCGATGGTGTAGACCCCGTCGGTCAGGGCTTGCTCGTAGGAGGCGCCGGGCGCGTGGTAGCCCTGGCAGGTGGCCGCGTAGGTCCCGTCGGACCAGCGGCCGGGGTCGCCCGCGGTCAGCGCGCCGTCGATCGTGGCGCCGTAGGTGCAGATGACCGTCCCGATGAGCGTCTGCTCGCCGCTGTAGTAGAGCACGGTGCCGCCGCCCGGGCGGTTGGCGAAGCCCAGGGTGCGCGACAGCGGCAGCGGGTCCCAGGTCCCGGCGTTCTGGTTGCCGCTGAAGTTCAGGTTGGGCAGCGACGTCGCGCCGGCGTCGTCGAACCCGGCGTAGTACCAGGCGCCCCCGTCGAGGTAGCCGGGCTGGTTCTCGAGCGCGCCCCCCGAGGCCGTACTCGGGCCGGCGAAGGCGTTGATCCAGAACCAGTCCGGGCTCGTCTGGGCGGCGGCGAAGCTCTCCGCGACGGCCACCCGCTCCCAGCGGTCGAGCGCGAGCGGTACCCAGCCCGCCGGACAGGCGGCCAGGATGTCGTCGGGGTGCGCGTTGGCGGTGCCGCCGAGGCGGAGCGGCACGCCGCTGGGGAGATCGCAGTAGAGCTCCTCCACGCCGTCCGGCCCGTCGACGTAGTAGAAGCCGCTGGTCGCGCTCGGGTCGCCGGCGTGGATGGCCGCGCAGCTCGACGCCGCGTGGGCGGCGTCCTGGCCGAGGTTCGGCGCGCCGGCGAAGTACGGGTAGTCGAAGGGCTCGGGGGTGTCGAGGCCGCTGTACTCGGTGTAGACGCCGTCGTTCGGGTCCTCGCCGTCGACCGGGTGGGTCGCGCACGCCCGGACGCCGGCGGCGCCGGTGAGGTCGACGTCCCAGGTGATGAAGGGCCAGGACGTCCCGGCCGGGGTCTGGGCGCCGGTGAGCTCTGAAGGCGCCGCCGTGGCGGTGGTGTCGACGTGGCAGTTGGCCGCGGACGCGTTCAGGCCGAGCAGCACGTTCCAGTAGACCTTGTTGAAGCCGAGCTGCTCGCTGCCACGATAGACCGCGGCGCCGTAGAGCGGGGCCGTCCCGGTCGAGGTGATCCCCGTGCCCTCGCCGAGGTTGCCGGGCCCGGCCGAGGGGTCGACGGTCGCGGTGCCGGCGTCGCAGGTGACGACGACGGGATCGCGGTAGAGCCAGGTGTCGCCGCCCGTGTTCACGTCGCCGGTACAGGCGAGGCCGAGGACGGCCGTGCGCCCGCGGGAGCCGTCCGACTGGTGGAGCAGGAGCAGCGTGTCGCCGTCCTGGTCGACGCAGTCGAGCTTGGCGGAGCAGAAGATGTTGTCGAAGGCGATGGCGACGTCGAAGAAGCCCTGGTTGGCGGCTCGCGCCAGGGTCACGTCGAAGCTGACCGGCGTGTCGGCGTTGGGCGAGCAGGTCGCCGAGCGCGTCAGCGTCCCGGGGTTGTTGTAGGTCGACGCGGGGATCTCGGAGCCGCCGCCGGCGCCGGCGTAGAGCCCGGTCAGCGTCAGCGAGACGGTGTTGGGGTTTTCGGTCGGCTCGGCGTCGCACGGGCCGACGTAGCTGACCGAGCCGTCTCCGCCGCCGTAGCCGATCGAGTCGAGGTCACGGGTGAAGACCGTCTGCCCGCTCTTGTTCCGGACCTCGAGCGTGTACGTCGCGTTCGTGACGCCGGGGTAGGACAGCGCGGCGACGTCCAGCGCGATCCGCGCTCCGGGCGACTCCTCCGGCGGGCTCTCGAGGCAGGCGGGGGCGGCGATGGGCAGCGCGAGGAGCGCGGCCAGCGTGGCGCAGCGTGCGAGCATCAGTCGGACTCCGAGGGAGGCGAAGAGGGCAGGACGCCCTCGGCCGCCGATTCTAGCAGCGAGGGAAAAAGCGCGCACGCGCGCTTTTTCCCTCGCTGCTAGAATGACTGATCCGGCGGCTTCGCCGCCTCCACCGGCCGCTGCGCGGCCAAGTCGAGTTCGGTGAAATGGCGCTTCGCTGCCATTTCCCCGAGCTCTCCTAGAGGTCTCCTTGCTGCGCCGCAATGAAGGAGAGCGTTCCGTGCAGTCGCGTACGACCGCGCGCTCCTGTTCGCGCCGCGCACGAGCCGCGACAGCGCGCTGCTGACCCGGCGTCAGAAGGTGAGGCCGACGTTCAGCCGCAGCGACGCCAGCGCCGGCAGCCCGCCCTCGTCATCATCGAACAGCGGCCCGGGAGCCACGCCCCAGTGGACGGCCCCGCCGAGGATGAGCCGCCGACCGAGGAGGAAGTCGATCCGGAGGCCGAGGCCCACGATGAAGAGCGGCTCACGATCGGTGAACAGCAGGCTCCCGCTCACCAGGCCGGTGAAGCGCGGCGATCGGTGCTTGACGTAGCGGGCGCCGAGCTCGACGCCGGCGATGTAGACGCCGTCGCCGCGCTCGAAGGCCTGATGTCCGGCGAAGCCGCCGAGGTACAGGACGCGCGCCGGGAAGCCCCCCGCGTGGACGCCCAGGAGCGGTCCGACGCCGGTGCCACCGCCGCCGCCACCGACCCCCGCGGACAGCAGGATCTCCGGCGCGTAGGCGTCCGGGTGAGCGGCCCGCGCCGCCGGCGCCCCGACGGCCATCACCGTCGCCGCCAGCAGCCCGGCGACGCCCAGGGCGGGCGCTACTCGCATAGCGGCGGCTCCACACAGCGCCAGCGCGCCTCGGCGGCGTCGTACTGACAGACGTCACCGAGGCACTCGGCGTCGGTCAGGCACTCGGCCCGATCCGGGTAGTGGCAGGCGTACGCGACGGTCGGCCACCCGCAGACGTCCGGTGACGGAGAGCAGATCCCGCCGTCGCTGCAGTCGGCGTCCGTGCGGCAGCTCGCCGGGAGGCAGCGGTGGGCGCAGGGCATGTCCGACCAGCCGTCGCAGATCGCCGCGCTGGTCACGATCCCGCAGCGGCAGGCCCGGCCCTCGCCGCAGTCGTCGTCCGTCGAGCACTGTGGGGTGTGGCAGCTGCAAACGCTCCCGGCGCCGAAGGTGTGGGTGTCGAGGCAGACGCTGCCGGTCCCGCAGTCGGCGTTGGTGGTACAGGTGCTCGTCCCATCCTCGAAGCGTTTGGGCGCACAGGTGGCGTCGGGCGAGGTGACGCCGACGTCGGAGCAGGTCAGGGCGACACGTCGCTCGGGCGCCGGCCGCTCGCCCCGCGACAGCTGGCCGCCCTCGGTGATCGGCAGGCAGTTGAGGAACGGTTTGTCGCACGTCCAGCCGCTGTCGGTGCAGGTACAGCGGTTCGGCTCGCGAGCGCCGTCATCGCACCCCGGCGCCGGCCAGCTGCACGTGCTGCCCCGCAACGCCGCCGGACAGGCGCCGCCGCCGCTCGGGGTCATCGCCGGGTGGGTCGCCGGGCAGTCGGGGTTCGCCTCCGCCGTGTCGGGCCCGGGCTCGGTATCGACGCCCGTCGTGTCGAATCGACCCTCGATCAGGTCACCGCCCAGGCTCACGTCGGCGCTCGACCCGTCGTCGCCGCACCCCGCCCAGGGGAGCACGAGGAGCGCAGCTCCGACCGCGCGCAGCGCCCTCGTCCTCGGTACACCGTTGTTCACCAGATCACCTCCGCGCGCGTCGACAAACACGAGCCGTTCGCTTGCACGTCGAGTGCCAGCCAGATTGGCGCATGTCGTCGGAAGACCGAGCGGTCCAAGTCCCCGACTACGCCCGGTTCTTGCGGGATCGACCAGAATCCCGGGCGGTGAGCTGGTGGTCGGCGCCGTCAAGGCGCTTTACACCCCGAGGAGCCGCGGACCGGGCCTCACCCGGCGCCGGCGGGACATCAGAACGCAATGCCGAGGTTGAGCCCGAGGCCCAGGGTGCTGACGAGCCGGCTGCTGTCCCCGCTCGTGACCGGCTCCGGCGCGAGCCCGAAGCGCACGGTGGCGCCCAGCAGCAGCCGCTGACCGACCAGCAGGTCGATTCGGAGCCCGGCGCCCACCATGAACAGCGCCTTGGTGGCGGACCTGATGACGACGCCGCTGCTCAGGAAGCCCGTGAAGCGTGGCGAGCGGTACTTCACGTAGCGCGCGCCTACCTCGACCCCGGCGGTGGTGCCGCCGCCGTTCCCGAGCGGCAGGTGGTCCACGTGGGCCCCGACGTAGAGCACGTCCACCGGGAAACCGCCGACGTGAACGCCGAGCGAGGCGCCGCTGTCCTCGTCCAGCGAGCCGTAGCCGAAGGTCAGCCCGGCCTCCGGGGCGTAGGGATCGGGCGGATCGGCCAGGGCGTCGCCCGAGGCGAGGACGAGCAGCGCGACGATGATGAAGCTTCGGACCATCTGGTGACCCCGCTGACGTGACGAACGCATCACTCTACCTCATTCGCCGGCGATGGAGGTTGCGCGAGCGCATAGAGCAGCACGCTCGCCGCGACCCCGGCGTTCAGGGAGCCCGGCCGCGCCAGCGGCAGGGCGACGACCGCGTCGCAGATGGCCCGCTCGGCGGGCGACAGGCCCTTGCGCTCGTTGCCGACGATGACGACCAGGCTCCGCGTCCGCGGCGCGCCGTCGATGCTGACCGAGGCGCGCGCGGAGGTCCCGAGGACCGCCCAGTCGTCCCGGCGCGTGGCGAAGCGCGCGAGCCGATCGAGCGAGGTCCGGGTCATCTGCAGCTGGAGCGCGGCTCCCATGCTCGCGCGCAGCACGGCGGGGTCGTACGGGTCGGTGTCCCGCCCGAGGCAGATGAGCCCCTCGGCGCCCAGCGCCCACGCGCTGCGGAGGGTCGTGCCGAGGTTGCCCGGCGAGTCGAGGCGCCGGACCGCGAGCCAGAGCCCGGTCCCGCGCGCCCCGAGCTGCTCCAGCGGGGTCCACGCCTGACGGACGATCGCGGCGACACCGCTCGCCCGCGGCGCCCGGGAGAGCTGGCGGAACACCTCGGGCGTCACCCGCGCGACGGTGACGCCGCGGGCCTCGCAGCGGGCGACCGCACCACGGCCCTCACGGCTCCGAAGCAGCCGCGGGCTGACGATGAGGGTCTCGATTCGGTTCGGCCCCTGTTCTGCCAGAAGGACGTGACGGACGCCTTCGATAGCGGCGAGGCGCGACCGATCGCGGGCGGCGCGCCCGTCTAGGCGGCGGTAGCTCCGTACGAGCGGGTGATCGGGCGACGAGATGAGGTCTCTGACATGCGTGTCCTCCATGTTCTGCTGCGGGTCGTGCAGCGCGTCTGTGGGTTTAGGAAGGAACGCATCTACGAGCGTCCCGCGCCGTTGTCTACGAGCCGGCCGGCCGCTCACGCGGCTCCGCGGGCCATCGTCGTTGTCAAGACGGCGCCGCTGTGGGTAGGGTCCCGGCCATCATGAAGCTACGCATCCTCACGCTCTTCCTCGCCCTGGCGACCGCCGGCTGCGCCACCTCGAACCCGTGCCCCGACCCCGCGTCGACGACCGCCGAGAAGCTCGCGCCCACCGCGGCGGCGGCCAAGGCCTTCGCCGACATGGCGAACGAGCGCCTGCGCGAGCTCTTCGCGCGGCTCGAGACCAACGGCTACATCGCCGCCACCTACATCAACCCGGACACCGAGCGCGCCGCCGCCTGGGCCGAGAGCGATCTGATGGCCTTTCTGTCCGAGGCCATCCCGCAGGCCGCGACCTTCCGGGACCTGGACCTCGACCCGGACACGGCGCGCTTCCTGAAGCTGCTCCGGACCAAGCCGACCCTGCCCGCGCCGGCCGATCCGAAGCTCCGCGACGAGCTCGCCGGCATCTCCTCGAGCCTCGCCGGCCACTACGGCGCCGCCAAGTACTGCGGCCCCGACGGCAAAGGGCAGTGCCGCGACCTCGACGAGCTCTCCAGCGTCCTGCACGCCGGCGAGGACTGGGACGCCCTCGTCGACGCCTGGGTCGGCTGGCACGGCACCGCCGCCGAGACCCGCGGGGACTACCAGCGCCTCGTCGAGCTCGGAAACCAGGGCGCCCGCGAGCTGGGCTTCAGCGACCTCGGCGCCCTGTGGCGCTCGGGCTACGACATGCCCGCCGACGCCTTCGAGGCCGAGGTCGACCGCCTCTGGAAGCAGGTCAAGCCCCTCTACGACAAGCTCCACTGCTACGTCCGCCGCCGCCTCGCCGACAAGTGGGGCGCCGACAAGGTCCCCCTCGACCAGCCCATCCCGTCGCACCTCGTCGGCAACATGTGGGCCCAGGACTGGGGCGCCCTCTACCCGCTCGTCGCGCCGTACCCGAAGGCCGCGAGCCTCGACGTCACCCAGGCGCTGAAGGACAAGGAGGTCGACGCCGTTCAGATGGTGAAGTACGGCGAGCGCTTCTTCACGTCGCTGGGGATGCCGGCCCTGCCGAAGTCCTTCTACGAGCGCTCGCAGTTCGTCCGCCCCGAGGGCCGCGAGGTCGTCTGCCACGCCAGCGCCTGGGACGCGACCCACGCCGGCGACGTCCGCATCAAGATGTGCATCCAGGGCACGGCCGACAACTTCGTGACGGTGCATCACGAGCTCGGCCACATCTACTACTACCTGGCCTACAATCACCTCCCCGAGCTCTACGCCGAGGGCGCCAACGACGGCTTCCACGAGGCCATCGGCGACGCGGTCGCGCTGTCGGTCACCCCCGGCTACCTGGTCGACGTCGGCCTCTTCGACAAGGCGCCGAGCGATGACCAGGCGATGCTGAACGAGCAGATGCGCCGCGCCCTCGACAAGGTGGCGTTTCTGCCCTTCGGCCGCCTCATCGACCAGTGGCGCTGGGACGTCTTCAGCGGCAAGACCCCGCCGTCGGACTACACCGGCGCGTGGTGGCGCCTGAAGCACGACATCCAGGGCGTCGCCCCGCCGGTCCCGCGGACCGAGGCCCAGTTCGACCCCGGCGCGAAGTACCACATCCCGGGCAACACCCCGTACATGCGCTACTTCCTGGCGGCGATCCTGCAGTTCCAGTTCCACCGCGCGCTGTGCGAGGCCGCGGGGCACGAGGGGCCGCTCTACACCTGCTCGATCTTCAAGAACGCCGAGGCCGGTAAGCGCTTCTGGGCGCTCCTCCAGATGGGGGCCTCGCGGCCGTGGCAGGACGCCCTCGAGGCGCTGACCGGCGAGCGCGAGATGGACGCCACGGCGATCCTCGACTACTTCGCGCCGCTCTCGGCCTGGCTCGACGCGCAGAACGCCGGCCAGCAGTGCGGCTGGCAGTAGCCCGCGCTACGCGGCGTCCTTCGCCAACAGGATCTCCCTGACCCGGCCGGCGACCCACCGCACCCGCGGGAGGCGCCGGGCCGAGGGATGGATGACGAGGTGCGAGTCGATGCCGAGCTCGTCGATCGGCTCGCCCACGCGCTGGAGCCGCGGCTCGTCGTCGCCGACGTAGGTCGGCAGGACCGCCAGCCCCGCGCCGTTTGCCGCAGCCTCGAGGACCAGCAGCGAGCTCGTGAAGGTCAGCTCCGGCTCGCGGCCGAGGTGCTCGCGGAGCCAGCGCGCCGAGCGCATCGCGCTCGACGGGTCCAGGCCGACCCACGGGAGGTCCGGCGCCAGCGGTGTCGCCGCCGCGCTCGCGCGCGAGCGCAGGAGCCCCGGCGACGCGTAGATCCCGAAGCGCGCCCGCCCGAGCCTCTGGACGACCCAGTGATCACCCTTGGGCGGGAGGCTCCGTATCGCGAGGTCCGCCTCGCCGCGCTCGAGGCTCGCGAACCCGATCCCCGAGGCGAGCTCGAGCCGGAGCTGCGGCGCGCCGTGCACCAGCTCCGCCCACCGTCGGGACAGGTACCACGCCACCAGATCCCCGGTGGCGATGCGCACGACGCCGGCGAGATCGTTGTGAGCGCCCTTGGCGAGCCGCTCGACGCCGTCGGCCGCCTCCTGCATCCGGTCGAGCAGCGGCAGCAGCGCCGCGCCCCGCTCGGTCAGCCTGCAGCCCTGGCGCGTCCGGCGGACGAGCGGCATCCCGACGCTCGCCTCGAGCTTGTCGAGCCGTCGGCCCACCGTCGGCTGGGTCAGACCCAGCTCGCGCGCGGCCCGCGAGAGGCTCCCGGTCGCCGCGACGACGCGCAGGAGTCGCAGATCGTCCCAGGAGCCCGGTCCGTCACTCGAGGTTGTCATACGCAGATGTATATCCCGTGTGAGCGGGCGGGGGTTCCGCTCGCCAGGTCAGAGTCCTATTCCTTACGACGTCGAGGGGGCGCCGAACTCTAGCGCGGCGCCCCCACAACGATAAACGACAACGTATCATGCGTGAGGAAGAGACATGGCAGCTCACACCGACAAGCCGCTGAACGGGAAGATCGCGCTCATCACCGGAGGTAGCCGGGGGCTCGGGCGCAGCATGGCCGAGCACGTCGCCGACCGCGGCGCCGGCGTCATCATCACCTACCGGAGCGACGCCGCCGCCGCCGAGGCCGTCGTGGCGAGCATCCGCGGGCGCGGAGGAGCGGCCGTGGCGCTGCCCCTCGACGCCACCGACCTCGGGAGCTTCGGCGCCTTCGCCGAGGCCGTCCATGGTCAGCTCGATACGACCTTCTCGCGCTCGACCTTCGACTTCCTCGTCAACAACGGCGGCTTCGGCCATCACGCGCCGCTGCTCGAGACGACGCCGGAGGCCTTCGACGCGCTCATGGGTGTGCACGTCCGGGGGCCGCTCTTCCTGATTCAGGCCCTCGCCCCGCTCCTCGAGGACGGCGGCCGGCTCGTGAACATCTCGACCGGGCTGACGCGCATCGTCCTGCCGGGCTACGGGGCCTACGCCGCGATGAAGGCCGCGCTCGAGACGATGAGCGTCTACCTCGCCGCGGAGCTCGGCGGCCGCCGGATCCGCGTCAACACCCTCGCCCCCGGCGCCATCGCCACCGACTTCTCCGGCGGCGTCGTGCGCGACAACGCCGACGTCAACGCGATGATCGCCTCGGCCACGGCCCTCGGGCGCGTCGGCCTCCCCGACGACATCGGCGGGGCGCTGTCGACGCTGCTCGCGCCGGAGTCGGGCTGGATCAACGCCCAGCGGATCGAGGCCTCCGGCGGTCAGGCCATCTCGGCGTAGGAGACGCTCGGGGACTCGCTCGGCACCCTTCGCGGGCGCCGAGCGAGGCCGGTCGGTCAGCCCTTGTCGACCGGCCCGGTGTAGTCGAAGCCGGCGCCCTCGACGGCCTCGGCGATCTGATCGGCGCTGTGCGCGCCGCTGATCGTGACGGTCCCGTCGGCGAGCGACACGTCGACGCTCAGGTCGGGCAGCGCCCGGTTCAGCGCGTTGGTCACGGACCGGACGCAGCCGTTGCAGGTCATGCCGTCGACGCCGTAGGTGTGGCTCTCGGGCTCTCGCATGCTCATGGTCTCACTCCTCGTCTGCCAGTCGGTCGAGGATCGGGCAGTCCGGGCGGTCGTCGCCGTGGCAGCAGTCCACCAGATCCTGAAGCACCTCGCGCATCGAGGCGAGCTCGTCGAGCTTGGCGTCGATGGCCGCGAGCTGTCGCTCGGCGAGCGCCTTCACCTCGGCGCTCGCCCGGTGTTTGTCCCGCCACAGCGCGAGCAGCGCCTCGACCTCGTCGAGCGAGAAGCCGAGGTTGCGCGCCCGCTTGATGAAGCGGAGCTCTTCGAGCGCTCGGCTCCCGTAGACGCGGTAGCCGTTGTCGAGCCGCTCGGCCGGCGGGACGAGGCCGATCGACTCGTAGTAGCGGATGGTCTTCGTCGGTACGCCGCTCTCGCGGGCGACCTCGCCGATGCTCATCGGGCTCGATTGCTCGCTCATCGCGTGGGCCTCCAGCGCTTGAGCAGCAGCGCGTTGGTCACGACGCTCACGCTCGACGCCGCCATCGCCGCCCCGGCGACCACCGGGGACAAGAGCCCTGCCGCCGCCAGCGGGATCCCGATGACGTTGTAGATAAACGCCCAGAAGAGGTTCTGGCGGATCTTTCGGACCGTCGCCCGCGACACGCCGATGGCGTCGGCGACCAGGGTCGGCTCGGCGCGCATGAGCGTGATCCCCGCCGTCTCCATCGCCACGTCGGTGCCGGTCGACATCGCCAGCCCCACGTCCGCGGCGGCCAGGGCCGGCGCGTCGTTCACGCCGTCGCCGACCATCGCGACCACGGCCCCGCCCTCGCGCAGCCGCGCGACCTCCGCGGCCTTGTCGGCCGGGAGCACCTCGGCGACGACGCGGTCGATCCCGACGGCCTCCGCGACGACCCGCGCGGTCCGGGCGTTGTCACCGGTCAGCATGAAGGCCTCGATCCCGCGCCCCTTCAGGCTCGCGACGGCCTCGCGCGAGGACTCCCGGGGGCGATCACCGACCCCGACGAGCCCGACCAGCGCGAGCGCGCCGTCGTCGTCCGCGGCCACCCAGACCGCCGTCTCGCCGGCGTCCTCCATCGCGACGGCCCGCTCCTCGAGGGCGTCCCGAGCGACGCCGAGCTCGTCGAGGTAGCGGCGGCTCCCGAGGTGGACGACCCGCCCGGAGACGACCGCCGTGACCCCGCGGCCGGTGATGGCGCGGAAGCCCGTGGCGTCGGCCAGGTCCAGCCCGCGCTCCTCGGCGGCCTGGACCATGGCCTTGCCGAGGGGGTGCTCGCTGCCTCGCTGGACGGCGGCCGCCAGGGCGAGGAGGTCGCCGTCGGTCATCGGGGCGACCGGTGCGACGGCGCCGACCCGGGGGCGCCCCTCGGTGAGGGTGCCGGTCTTGTCGAAGACCACGGCGGTGACGGCGTGAGCGCGCTCGAGGGCCTCGGCGTCGCGGATGAGGATCCCGGCCTTCGCCGCCGCCCCGGTCCCGACCATCAGCGCCGTCGGCGTCGCCAGGCCCAGCGCGCAGGGGCAGGCGATGACGAGCACGGCGACGGCGTGGATGAGCGCGGTCTCGACCGGCGCGCCACCGATGAGCCAGCCGACGAAGGTCAGCGCGGCGATGGCCACGACGACCGGCACGAAGACCGCCGCGACCTTGTCGACGAGGCGCTGGACGGGGGCTTTGGTCGCCTGGGCGTCCTCGACGAGGGCCACGACCCGAGACAGCAGCGAGTCGGCGCCGACCGTCGTGGCGCGGACGTGGAGGAGCCCGTCGCCGTTGATCGAGCCGCCGGTCACGGCGTCGTCGACGCCCTTGCCGACCGGCAGGCTCTCGCCGGTCAGGAGCGACTCGTCGAGCTGGCTCTCGCCGCGGGTCACGACGCCGTCGACCGGCACACGCTCGCCGGGGCGGACGACGACGACCTCGCCGCGGGTCACGGCCTCGGCCGGGACCTCGACCTCGCGGCCCCCGCGGAGCACCCGGGCGGTCTCGGGGCGGAGCGCCATCAGCGCGCGGATGGCGTCGGTCGTCTTTCGCTTGGCGCGGGTCTCGAGGACCTTGCCGAGCAGGACGAGCGTGATCACGGCGGCGGAGGCCTCGAAGAAGAGGTGGGCGTCCGGAATGGTCAGGAGCGTCACGAGCGACAGGCCAAAGGCCGCGGTCGTCCCGAGGGCCACGAGCACGTCCATGTTGCCGCTGCCAGCTCGGAGCGAGGCCCAGGCGCCGCGGTAGAAGCGGGCGCCGGCGACCAGCTGGACCGGCGTCGCCAGGGCCAGCTGGAGCGCGCCGGGCAGCATGGCGTCGACGCCGAACAGCGCCAGCGCCATCGGGGCGACCAGCGGGAGCGTCAGCGCGGTCGAGCCGATCAACATCCACAGCTCGCGGCGGTCGCGGCGCGCGCGCTCGGCGTCCCGGCGGGACCGGGCCTCGGCGCGGCTCTCGCGGTCGTCGGAGTCGGCCGCGGGCGGGGCGAGCGCCTCGGCGGGGACGTCGAAGCCCGCCCGCTCGACGGCGGCGGCGATGGCGGCGAGGTCGAGCTGCGCCGGGTCGAAGCTGACGCGCGCCTTCTCCGAGGCGAAGTTGACGGTCGCGCCCGCGACGCCGCCTACCCGGCCCAGGGCCTTCTCCAGCCGGACGGCGCAGGCCGCGCAGGTCATCCCCTCGATGGGCAGGTCGACCTCGCTGTGTGCCGGCTCGTCGTGGCCGTCGCTCCCTCGGGCTTCCGGTTCGCTCGTTGTCGCGTTCATCTCTCGGACCTCTCGGTGTCGTCAGCTCCGACCGTAGGGCTTCCAGTCGCTGGAAGGTCAAGGACCATGACGGCTTTTCGCTCTCGCACATCGTCAGAGAGCGGCTGAGGGGCGTCCACACCCGCGGTTTCCATGGTGTTCCGGGGTCGTCAGGGTCGGCGATCGACCTCGGACCGACCGAGGGGCCGGAACGTTGACATCCGGGGAGAGCGTCCCGACCTTGGTGCAATGCACTCGTCGCGTCTACGGCGCGTGCGTTTCCTGATGATGACGACGATTTGCTCCAGCACAGAGTCGTCGAGAGGTGTTCATGGTTCGCAAGCGCTCGCGCGCCGTCCTCCGTGCCACGCTGTACTTCGCTGTTGCACATGCCGCGATCTTCGCGGCGGCGTGCGGTGATTCGCCGGTCGAGGCCGGCTCGGAGGCGTCCCTCGAGGTCGCGATCGCGCCGCTCGATCTGCCCGAGGGGCTGAGCGCTTGCTACGATCTCCGGACGAAGGTCGGCGCGGCGGCGGGCGGGGAGCCGGTGTGCACGACGGCGGGCGACGCGGCGCCGACCCTCGCGGTGCTGGCCTGCGACCCCGGCGAGGACGTCGACCCCGAGCGGCCGGGGGCGCAGAGCGAGGTGGTCCTGACCTTCGCCGGGGTGCGCGACGCCGACGGGGCCGTCGACGAGCGCTGGCTGGACCCGTGTCCGGGCGGGTGCCGGCTCGCGGCGGACTGTGACAACGCGGGGCCGGCTCGGGTGGACGTCGATCTGACCCTGGCGCGGCGTGACGAGCGCGGGTTCTTCGACGCGGGCCTGGCGGTGGACGGGATGGTCTGCTCGGCGCGCTACGACTGCGCGGCGGGCGTGGAGGGCGACGTGGCCGGGGAGCCCGTCGCCCGGCATCTGCTGGGCTTCGCTTGCGTCGGCGACCTCGACGCGCGGGTGGATCCGGTGCTGTACCTCGACCCCGTCGTGGTGACCTGCGACGACGGCTGGGGACCGATGACCGCCACCTTCGACCCGGCGGCGGCGGACGGGGTGGACGCCGACCCGACGACGTCGGAGGACGCGCCCTGGCCCGGCGTCGCCTTCACCAATCGCTTCGACCGGCTGCAGCGCGTCTCGGCGCGCGAGGGGACCGTTGACGGACAGCGCGGGCTCACGCGGATCCGGACCCGGTACTGGAACGTCGAGCTGGCGTTTCGCGGGGACCTCGCGGGGTGTCGACTGACGACGCGAGGGACGATGGACGACGCGACGCGCCTCGGCGGGGCGGCCGCCGGGGTCGTGCTGCCCGACCAGGTGTATCCCTACGTCGACTGGTCGATCGCGCTCGGGGGCTGCTCGCGGGACCACCTGATCGACCGACCGCAGAGCGGGGTCAGCACGCGCTACTTCACCGGCGGTGAGGTTCAGCGCTTCAGCCACAGCGCGCCGTGGGGCTACGCGAGCTGCGCGGCGAACGCGGAGTGCCCCGGCGCGGTCTGCGTCGACGGGGGCTGTCAGGCGGTCTCGGCCCTGGGCGGGGCGTGCGACGAGGTCACGGACTGCGTCGAGGGCGCGTCGTGTGCGGCCGGCGTCTGCGTCCGGCCGCCGCTGCGCATCACGCCGTCGACGGTGTCGGTCCCGGTGGGCGGAGAGAGCACCTTCGAGGCCCTCGGCGGGGAGGGGGGCTACAGCTTCGAGCTGGTGGCGGGCCCCGGCCGCCTGGACGGGGCGACCTACATCGCGCCGGTCGACCGCGAGGGGACGGCGGTGGTCCGGGTGCGGGACCTGGCGGGCGAGGTCCGGGAGGCCACGGTGACGGTGGCCGGCGAGCCGCTGGCGCTGGCGCCGAGCGCCATCTGGGTCGCGGTGGGGGAGTCCCGGGACTTCAGCGCTTCGGGTGGGATCCCGCCGTACCGGTACGCGGTGGTCGCGGGCGAGGGGACGATCGACCCGGAGAGCGGGCGCTTCTCGGCGTCCGAGGTCCCCGGAGACGGGATGGTCCGGGTCACCGACGCGCGCGGCGACGGCGCGGTCGCGGTCTTCCACGTGACGTCGCCGTGAGCGCGCGGTGGACGCCGATCCGGACCCACCGGATCTACGACGAAGCCGGCGACGACCCTGGTCCGCGCGTGCTGATCGACCGGCTCTGGCCGCGCGGCGTCTCGAAGGAGACGGCCGGCCTCGCGTTCTGGGCGCGGGGGTGCGCGCCGTCCAACGAGCTCCGCCGCTGGTACGGGCACGACCCCGCCAGGTGGGAGGAGTTCCAGGCGCGCTACTTCGCCGAGCTGGACGCTGCGCCCGAGGCCCTCGCCGAGCTCGAGCGCGCCGTCCCGCCCGGCCCGTTGACCCTGCTCTACGCGTCGAAGGAGCGCGAGCTGAACAACGCCGCCGCCTTCCGCCTCTACCTGGAGCGCCACCGCGCATAGATGTCATCGAGAGGGGTTAGACCCCGAAGCCGGTGTGTGTGTGCGTGAGCGGCGCGGGGGCGTGTGCGTGAGCGGCGCGGTGGGCGTGTGCGTGAGCGGCGCGTGGGCGTGTGCGTGAGCGGCGCGGTGGGCGTGTGCGTGAGCGGCGCCAGGGGGGGCGTGAGCGAGAAAGTGAGAGACGGTGGGGTCAGACCCCGCGATCTAACACTTTTCGACCCACCCCGCGCGAAAGTGAGAGGTGATGGGGTCGGACCCCAAGTCCAACACTTTCTGCGGCGTTGCCCCGCGAGGGCCAGCGGTGCTAAGCCGAGGCGCATGAAGCTGCCCGAGCTCGAGACGGCGCGGACGTTCACCACGCACTACGCGTGCGTCGACGCGCGCCTGCTGCATCGGTACTTCCGGGACAACGCCGACTTCTTCGCGCCGTGGGAGCCGCTCCGAGAGCCCGGCCACGACGATGTGCCCCGCATCGAGGAGCGTCAGACCGCGTCCCTGGCGGACTTCGAGGCCGGGCGGGCGGTGCAGCTCGTCGCGCTCGACCCCGCGCGGGCGAGGGTGCTCGCGGTGTGCAATTTCACGGGGATCGTCCGCGGCCCGTTCCAGGCCTGTTACCTCGGCTACTCGGTGGACGAGGCCCACCAGGGGACCGGGGTGATGTTCGAGGTCGCCCAGGCGGGGCTCGCGTACATGCGCGACGTCGTGGGCCTCCACCGCGTCATGGCCAACCACATGCCGCGCAACGTGCGCAGCGCGCGGCTCCTGGCGCGCCTCGGGTTCGAGCGCGAGGGCTACGCGCGCGCCTACATCCAGATCGCCGGCGCCTGGGAAGACCACGTCTTGAACGCCGTGGTCTTCGACGGCGTTTCACCTCTGCCGACTTCTCGCGAGACCCATCGAGGCCACTCATGATTCGTTCAGCCACCGCGCTCACCATCCTCACGCTCCTCGCCGCTGGCTGCGGGCGCAGCGAGCCGCAGAAGCCGTCACCCGCCGAGGTCCCCGCGGATGACATCATCGCGGCCATGGAGGAGGCGCAGCCCGGCTCTCCGGCCATCGCCCCGGTCACGATGGCGCCGCCGCGCCGGACGATCGGGCACGCGGTGCCGAAGGACCACGTGAAGAACGCCCTGACCAAGAAGGCTGGCGGCGAAGCGAAGCCCGCTTCTGCGGATGAGTCGAAGCCCGCGGCGGGAGAGGCGCCCGCGGCCGACGCCCCGAGCCCCGGCGCCCCGACCGCCGAAGGTGACCACGCGGGCCATGACCACGCTGGGCACGACCACGCTGGGCACGACCACGACCCGGCCAACCCGCCCATCGACTGCCCGCTCGCCAAGGCCGGCGTCGACGCGCACCACATGAAGCCCTTCGAGGACGTCGAGAAGTACATCGCCTTCCTCGAGCGGCCCGACCGCGCCGAGTGGCAGAAGCCCGACGAGGTGGTCGCGGCCCTCGAGCTGCAGGGCAACGAGACCCTCTACGACATCGGCGCCGGCTCGGGTTACTTCAGCTTCCGGTTCGCGAAGGCTCTCCCGAAGGGGAAGGTCATCGCCGCGGACACCGAGGCCGAGATGGTCCGCCACGTCCACCACAAGACGATGACCGAGGGCATCGAGAACGTGACGGCGAAGGTCATCGGCGTCGACGATCCCGGCGTCACCGACGACGTCGACCTCGTCTTCATCTGCGACGTCCTCCACCACGTCCAGGACCGCCCGGCGTGGATGAAGAAGCTGGCCGAGGAGATGCAGGTCGGCGCGCGCCTCGTCATCATCGAGTTCCGCGAGGGCGAGCTGCCCAAGGGGCCGCCGCCGGAGATGAAGATCAGCCGCGCCGAGACGGTGAAGCTGGCGACCGACGCCGGCTTCCAGATGGTCTCGGAGAACGGGGATCTGCTGCCGTACCAGCGCCTCTTCGTGTTCGAGAAGCCCGCGCCCTGACCGCCCCGGGCCCTCGCGCCGCCGGTGAGGCGCTGACGTCGTGACCGACGGTGTCGGCGCCGCGCGCGATTGTCTTGGTGTGCAGCGCACCAAGGTGCTATCCCTTTCGCGATGAGGATGTCGACCCATTCTGACCGCCCCGGGGGGGACTCGCGGTCGCTCCGCCGGGTCGCGTGGGCCTGCGCTCTGGCGCTGGTGCTCGCGGGCTGTGGCGACGACCCGACCACGACCGACGACGCCGACGCCGACGCCGTCGAGGACACCGCGGGAGACGCGCTCGACGACACGACCGTCGACGCGCTCATCGACGTGACGCCCGATGTCGTCGGCGACACGGCTTCGGTCGACGCCGAGGACGACACCGTCGAGGACGCCGACGACACGGTCGAGGACGCTGACGACACCGCGATCGAAGACGCTGCGGATACCGCGGAAGAGGACACGGTCGAGGACGTCACCGACACGACCGAGGACGTCGACGACACCGCGGTCGAGGACGCCGAGGATACCAGCGTCGAGGACGGCAGCGACACGAGCGAGCCCGACATCGACGACGTCGAGGAGGACGAGACGAGCGGCGCCGGGCCCTTCGACGATCTCGAGGGGATGACCGACGACGCGCTGCGGGCGGCGCTCCTCGACCGAATCGACGACCAGACGGCGCTCGGCTACTCGGGTGACGGCCTGGCGCGCGAGGTGATGTGGGCGGTCATCGACGCCCACGACGGGCGGCTCGAGTGCATCTACACCGGGCGGACCGTCGACGCCGAGGACCCGGACGCGCCGCCGCTCGGCACGGCGGACCTGCCCGAGATCGACACGACCCCCGACCACGACTGCCAGCTCCCCGACGGGACCTCCTCGGGCTGCTTCTTCAACGCCGAGCACTCGTGGCCCCGCTCGCAGGGGGCGGACAGCGGCCCCGCCGAGAGCGACCTCCACCACCTCTTTCCGGCCTACGACATGGCCAACAACCGCCGCTCCAGCTACGCGTTCGGCGAGACGGACTGCACCGGCAACGCCTGCGAGTGGCACGAGGGCGGGTCCGAGCTCGGCGAGCGGCCCGACGGCACGAAGGTCTTCCAGGTCCGCGGGAAGTATCAGGGCGACATCGCCCGCGCCCAGTTCTACTTCGCCGTCCGCTACGCGAAGAACATCGAGCCCATCGTCGAGGCGACGCTCCGTGACTGGCACGCCGCCGACCCCGTCTCCGACGAGGAGCGGGCGCGCAACGACGCCATCGAGGAGTGGCAGGGCAACCGCAACCCCTTCGTCGACCGCCCGGACTTCGTCGACGCCATCGCCAACTTCTGAGCCCGCCCATGCGCCTCCTCACGACCGCCGTCGCCGCCCTGGTCCTCTCGCTCTCCGCCTGCGGAGACGATCCCGCGGTCACGGGCGACACCACCGTGATGGACGTCGACGACGCGCTGGCCGACACCGCGGTGGACGACACCAGCGGCCCGGACGACACCGCGGAGCCGACCGACACGACGTCGCCGCCCGACACCGCCGAGGTCGACACCTCCGAGCCCGCGGACACGTCCGAGTCGGATACCGCCGAGCCCGCCGACACGTCCTCCCCGGACGACACGGTCGCGCCGGAAGACACCGTCGAGCCCGAGGACACCGCGGGGGACACGGCGGCCGAGGACGTGTGTTGCGACGCGGACGCGGACGACGCCGACGTCGGTGACGATCCCTACGCCGGGCTGGACTCGGCGGCCCTGCGCGCGGCGCTCCACGCCGAGACGATGGCCGGCCACACCCCGCTGGGCTACAACGACGCCCGCGACGAGATGTACGCGGTGGGCGGCATCGACGACGTCGGCGGCCGCATCGAGGCCATCTACACCGGGCGCACCGTCGACGCGAACGGCTCGCGGACGCCGAAGAACAACTGCGAGCTGGCCGACGGCACGCCGACGAGCTGCCGCCTCAACACCGAGCACACGTTCGCGCGCTACTTCCTCGACCTGGCGCTGACCGAGGGCTCGCAGGACTACTGGGCCGCCGAGGGCGACATCCACCACCTCTTCCCGTCGGACGAGGTGGTCAACAACGCCCGCTGGCACTTCGACTTCGGCAACACGACCTGCGCCGCCGAGGGCGACTGCAAGGTCGACGAGGAGTCGCTGCTCGGCCAGCGGGACGGCATCACCGGTTACGCCAACTGCCCGACGGGCAACCTCGACCTCGACCACGTCTGCGTGATGCAGGTGCGCCCAGCGCGGCAGGGGGACGTCGCGCGCGGCCTCTTCTACATGGCGGTCCGCTACGACATGGCGCTCGAGGACGAGATGGAGGCGGCGCTCCGCGGCTGGCACGTCGCCGACCCGCCCGACGCCCGCGAGCGGTCGCGCAACGACGCCATCGACGCCGCCCAGGGCAACCGCAACCCCTTCGTCGACCGCCCGGACCTCGTCGAGCGGATCACCGACTACTGAACCCGTCGGCGTGGACACGGCGGGGCCCGCGGGGTAGGGAGGCGCCGATGTTCCCCGACGCCCTGCTCGACCTCGACGGCTACGACCTCCGCTCGATCCACCACTGGGGGTGGCGGGACATGGCCCGCATGGCGGAGGTGCTTCCCCGGCGAGGTGCGCTCTATGCGCTGCTGCACCGGCTCAAGGGCGAGAAGGTCGCGCGCCGCAAGGAGGTCGTCGAGACGCTCTTCGTTCTCGACCGGCTCGCGCCGGAGCTGTCGCGCGCACGAACCGTCTGCGAGGCGGGGGCGGGTCACGGGCAGCTCGGCCTGTTCACCGCGGCGCTCGGCGCGGGCGCCGTCGAGGTCCTCCAGATCGACCGCCGGCAGCCCGAGTCCTTCGGGCGCATCCAGGAGCTCCTGACCCTCGAGCGGCCGGCCGCCAAGACCGCCGTCCGCTACTACCAGAAGCGCCTCGACCTCATCGACGCGCTGCCCCGCTGCGACCTCGCCGTCGGCGTCCACCTCTGCGGCGCGCTGACCGACACGTTCGCGGACCTCGCCTGCGCGGCCCGCGTCCCCTTCGCGGTCGTCCCGTGCTGCGAGGCCCGCGCGCTACTCCCGGCCGGCGTCGACGTGCCCTCGGGGGACCCGGAGCCCGCCGTGACGGCGCTCCGCCTCGCCCGCTGGCGCGCCCGCGGCTACTCCGTCGTCGAGCGGTCCATCCCCCTGGAGGTCACCGACCGCGGCCGCCTCTTCGTCTGCGAGCCTGTCACACAAAGTGATCGGGTGTGATACGGTGAGACTCGTAAGCCCCTGATTTCAGGATCCGGCCGGCGGAAATCTCCCCCGGGCATCTCTTCCGTAAGTCACTGATTCAAGGGAAATGGCGTATCACGTTGTGATCGAACGTGATACGTCGCGGCGTCGCTACTCGAGGGTCGCGCGGCGCTTCCTGATGCCGTCGAGGTTGGCGCCGGCGAAGTCGGTCCCGACCAGCATCGCGCCGCTCAGGTCCGCGTTCGACAGGTCCGCCCGCCGGAAGCAGGCGCGCTCGCCGGTCACCCCGCGCAGGTCGGCCCGCCGCAGGTTCGCGTAGTCGAGCTGCGCCCCGCTGAGCTCGGCGCCGTTGAAGCGCGCGCTCACGTGCTCGTGGGCGTCCCAGAAGTCGACCTGGCTGAAGACAGCGTGGGACAGCTGCGCGCTGGTGAAGTCCGCGCCGCCGAGCGCCGCGCCTCGAAAGTCCACGTTCGTCGCCTTCGCGCGCCGGAAGAACGCGCCGGTCAGGTCCGTCCCCACGACCCGCACGCCCTCGAAGTGGGCCTCGCTCAGGTTCGCCCCCGACGCCCTCGCCCCGCGGAGGTCCACCCCCGCCAGCGTCACGCGCAGGAGCCGCGCCCGCCGCAGGTCCGCCTCGCGCAGGTCGACGCCGCTCATGGCCGCGCCCGAGAGATCCGCGCGGGACAGGTCAGCGCCCTCGGCTCGCGCGCCGTCGAGCACCGCGTCCAGGAAGACCGCCGCGGTGAAGTCACCGTCGGTCAGCGTCGCGCCCGTCAGGTCCGCCGCCGTGAAGTCCGCCCCGGGCAGCGTCGCCCCGGTCAGGTTCGCCCCGGCCAGGCGCGCGCCGACGAAGTTCATCCCCTCGCGCCCGAAGGCCCGGAGGTCCCCGCCGCGCAGGTCGACGCCGGCCAGGTTCGTCCCGCTGTCGACCAGCGCGTTCAGGAGCCGTGTCCCGCGGAGGTCTGCCCCGGCCAGGTTCACCCCGCGCAGGTCCGTCGCGTTGAAAATCGCCCACGAGAAGTCCGCCTGGTTCGCGTCGCTCTGGTGGAAGACGGCGTACGCCAGCTGCGCGTGGGCGAAGCGCGCGCCGGACAGCTTCGCCCCGACGAGCTTCGCCCGCGCCACGTCCGCGCCGCGGAAGGACGCGCTGTTGAGCAGCGCGCGCCGGAAGGACGCGTCGGTCAGCCGCGCGTCGTCGAAGCGCGCGCCGTCGAGCTTGGCGTCATCGAAGATCGCCCGCGCCAGGTCCGCCCCGCGGAAGTCCGCCCCGGTCAGGTCGGCCGACGAGAAGTCCGTGCCCGCCAGCCGCTGCCCGCGCAGGTCGACGCCCGGGCAGTGCCGGATCCCGTTCGCCTGGGGCGGGCAGGGCGGTGACGCCGCCGCGGTGCCGGCGAGCAGCGCGAGAGAAGCGAAGGACATCAGCAGCGTGCGGAGCATGGTGGACCTCGTCGAACGTCGTTCGGGCCCGCCGCGGCGGGGGGCTCTTCCCCGTCCATCGGCCGGTCGCCGAATTGGTGAAGCGGATTTCGGCGCCCCGGGCCGCCCGAGCCGTCGGCGGGAGGGTTGCGCCCATCCCGGGCGACTCGGCACACTCGGTGGAACCGAGACAGAACCGAGACGCCCGAGGTCATGATGACTCGCTCCGCGTACGCGCTCCTGCCAGCGCTCGCCGCCTCGCTCGTGCTTTCGAGCGGCTGCGCCGAGGAGAAGCGCCCGATCATCGCCTGCAACAACGCCGGCGACTGCGACCGCGGCTTCATCTGCGGCACCGGCAGCGTCTGCGAGCCCGGTGACCTCCCGTTCAACGAGTGCTGGTCCGACGTCGACTGCCCGTCCCCCACCGGCGCCGCCTGCGCCGACGCCGTCGGGAGCTGTGTCCTCGGCACCTGCACGTACGAGAGCCCCTGCCTCGCCCTCTCCGGTCGGGTCGACGGCCTCGCCGCCACCGCGACCCTGACCCTCGAGGACGGCGCCCAGACGATCATCATGAACGCCGACGGCGACTTCGCCTTCGACCGGCTCTACGACGTAGACGCCGCCTACAGCGTCGCGCTGACGACCACACCCAGCCTCCCCGACCAGGTCTGCGAGGTCTACTACGGCGAGGGCCGCTTCGCCCTCGCCGACATCGACCAGGTCCGCGTCGTCTGCCGCTTCCCGCCCGGGGACAGCGACGGCGACCGCGTCTGTGAGGACGCCAAGCTCGGCGACTGCACCGGTGAGGGCGACAACTGCCCCGGCCGCTTCAACCCCGATCAGGCGGACGCCGACGGCGACGGGCTCGGCGACCTCTGCGACCCCTGCAGCGACGGTGACGGCGACGGCTTCGGCGCCGAGGGGACCGCGCTCGCAGGCTGCCCGAGAGAGGCCGCGGACTGCGACGACGCCGCCTTCGCCGTCAACCCCGACGGGGTCGAGCGCTGCGGTGACGACGTGGACGAGGACTGCGACGGCGACACCGACGAGGACGACTGCGCCTACGAGAACCACCCGCCGACCGCCGCCCCCGACACCCTGACCGTCGACGAGGACGCCGAGCCCACCGCGGTCGACGTCCTCGCCAACGACAGCGCCGCCCCCGACCCCCGCGAGACCCTCGCCGTCATCGGCCTCGTCACGGCCCCCGCCCACGGCGAGGCCACCCTGGCCGAGGACGGCGCGAGCCTGACCTACCGCCCCGACCCCGACTTCTTCGGCGACGACAGCCTCGAGTACCTCGTCAGCGACGGCGTCCCGGGCAGCACCGCCACGGCCCTCGTCACGATCGAGGTCGACCCGGTCGACGACCCACCGCGCCCGAGCCCCGACGCCTTCACCGTCTCCGAGGACGCCCCGCCGACCGCCCTCGACGTCCTCGCGAACGACACCGCCGCCCCCGACACCGGCGAGACCCTCGCCGTGACCGCCGTCACCCAGCCCGACACCGGCGGCCTGGTCACCCTGGTCGACGGCGCGGTCCAGTACGCCCCCGCCCTCGACTTCGAGGGGGTCGAGACCTTCACCTACACCGTCACGGACCAGACCGGCGCCGACGACGTCGTCGCGACCGTCACCGTCACCGTCCTCCCGGTCCCCGACCCGCCGTCCGTCGTCACGCCGCCGCCGGACCAGACCCTCACCGAGGACGTCCCCGCCAGCTTCACCCTGTCCGACGACCTCTTCGGCGACCACGACGCGGGTGACACCATCACGCTGTCCGCGACGGCCGGCGACGGCGGCGCGCTCCCGCCCTGGCTCGACTTCGACCCCGACACGGCGACCTTCGCCGCCGATCCCCACGCCGACGCCGTGGGCGCGCATCCGGTCCGCGTGACCGGCACCGATCAGACGGGCCTCGCCGCCAGCGCCGCCTTCGTCGTCGTCGTCGAGGAGGCCAACGACCCGCCCGTCCTCGCCAACCCCCTCGCCGACCTCGACGCCAACGAGGGCGCGCCCCTGGCCTGGGTCCTGCCGCGCGGGACCTTCACGGACCCCGACCCCGGCGACGTCCTGACCGTCACCGTCGACACCGGCACCGGCCCGCTCCCCGCGTGGCTGAGCTTCAGCGGCGAGACCCTGCTCCTGCGCGGGACGCCCCCCACCGCCGGCGAGGTCGACCTCGTCTTCACCGCGACGGACCTCGCGGGCGCCGCCGTCTCCGCGACCCTGACCATCCACGTGGGCGGCGTGAACCACGCGCCCACCGCCGCCACCCCCGAGGTCGCCTTCACCGCCACCGAGGACGCCGACTTCGACGAGGCCCTCGCCGCCGACGCCGTCACCGACCCCGACGCCGCCGACGTCCTCGTCTGGTCCGCCGCCGGCCCCGGCGACGCCGAGCTCCCCGCCTGGCTCGCCTTCGATCCCTCGCAGCGGCGCCTTCACGGGACACCCGACAACGGCGACGTCGGGGCGCACGTCGTCTTCGTGCGCGCCACCGACCCTTCGGGCGCCTCGGCCCGGGTCACGGTGACGATCACCGTCGCCAACACCAACGACGCTCCGGTCGCCGGCCCCGCGCCCGACCCGGTCACCGCCCACGAGGGCCAGGGCTTCGCCTGGGTCGTCCCCCCCGCGCAGTTCAGCGACGTCGACGCCGGCGACACGCTCACGCTCGCGGTCGTCCCGAGCGGCGGCGGCAACCTCCCGGCCTGGCTGAGCTTCGACCCCGCGCTCGGCCTCCTGTCCGGCACGCCGAAGAACGGCGACGACGGCGTCCTGACCCTCGCTGTCCGCGCGACCGACGACGCCGGCGCGTCCGCCGAGGTCGCGCTGACCCTCACCGTCACCCCCGAGAACCAGCCGCCCGTCGCCAACGTCCAGCTCGCCCCCGCCGAGGCGACCGAGGACCTGCCCTTCAGCTGGAGCCTCCCGCCCAGCGCCTTCGCCGACCCCGACGCCGGCGACACCCTGAGCTACACCGCGACCCTCCCCGGCGGCGTGGCGCTGCCGCAGTGGCTGACGGTCACCTCCGCCACCGGCGCGCTCTCCGGCACGCCGTCGAACGACGACGTCGGCGCGCTGACCGTCGTCCTGACCGCCTTCGACCCGTCGAGCGCCCGCGCCTCGACCCTGCTCGCCCTGACCGTCACCAACGTCAACGACGCCCCGACGGTGGCCTCGCCCCCACCGCCGGTCACGGTCCCCGAGGGCGAGGTCACCGGCTTCCCGCTCCCGCCGGGGACCTTCGCCGACGTCGACGCGGGCGACCGCCTGACCCTGGTCGCGCGCCGGGCGGGCGGCGCCGCGCTCCCCGGCTGGCTCGGCTTCGACGCCGCCGCGGGCTACTTCGTGACCAACCCCGACGACGGCGACGTCGGCCCGTGGCCCCTCGAGATCGTCGCGACCGACCAGGCCGGCGCCAGCGTCACCGCGACCCTGGAGCTGACCGTCACCGACACCAACGAGCCCCCCGAGCGGGTCGTCGACGTCCCCGCTCAGAACGCGACCGAGGACGTCGACTTCAGCCTCTCGCTGGCCGGCGCCTTCAGCGACCCGGACGCCGGAGACACCCTCGCCCTCGACGCCCGCTCGGCCGGCGGCGGCCCGCTCCCGGCTTGGCTCTCCTTCGACGGGGTGACGCTCTCCGGCCGACCGACCAACGACGACGTGGGCGTCCTCGCCGTCGTCGTCACGGCGACCGACCAGGGCGGGCTCACGGCCAGCGACGTCCTGACCATCACCGTCGCCAACGTCAACGACGCGCCGACCGTGGTCGCCGCGCCCGACGACCAGTCCGCCCGGGTCGACGAGCCCTTCGTGCTCGGCCTCGGCGGCGTCTTCGCCGACGTCGACGCCGGGGACGTCCTGGCGCTCGCCGCCTACCGCGACGTCACGACCCCGCTGCCCGACTGGCTGCACCTCGACGCCGCCGACCGCGTCCTCATCGGCACCCCCGCCGAGGCCGACATCGGCTCCTTCGTCGTCCGGGTCACAGCGACCGACCTCGCCGGCGCCACGGCCAGCGCGAGCTTCCTCCTGACCGTCGAGGAGGCCGCCGGCGGCGCCGTCACCGTCGCTCAGCCCATCCCCGACCAGGCCGCCACCGAGGAGGTCGACTTCGCCTACGCCTTCCCGGAGGAGACCTTCGACGCGGGCGGCGCGTCCCTGACGTACACCGCCACCCTGAGCGACGACGCGCCGCTGCCCAGCTGGCTCGCCTTCGACCCGGCCCAGCGCGCCTTCGCCGGCACCCCGGGCGACGACGACGTCGCGACCCTCTTCGTCCGCGTCACCGCCACCACCGACGCGGGCGCCCGGGCGAGCGACATCTTCCGGCTCGTCGTCGCCAACGTCCCCGACCCGCCGATCCCGCTGGTCGCCTTCAAGGACGTCACCGTCAACGAGGGCGAGCCGGTCATCGTGGTCGCCACGGCGGCCAACTTCCTCGACCCCGATCCCGACGACTTCCTCACCATCGACATCACCGCCGACGGCGGCGGCCCGCGCCCGGCCTGGCTCGACTTCGACCCGCCGACCGGCGTCCTCAGCGGCCTCCCGGACGACCCCGAGGTCGGGGTCCACGACCTCGCCGTCGTCGCCCGCGATCTCGACGGCCACGAGGCGTCGCTCTCGTTCACGGTCACCGTCCTCGAGCTCGAGGAGCCGCCCGTCCCGGTCCCGGCCGTCCTGTCGCCGTTGAGCCCCATCGCCCTCGATCAGGAGCAAGCGCTCTCCCTCGTCATCCCGACCGGCGCCTTCATCGATCCCGACGCTGGCGACACCGGAACGCTCACCGCGACGGCCCTGGACGGCGGGCCGCTGCCGGCCTGGCTGGCCTGGACCGCCGCGACCCGGAGGCTCACCGGGACGCCCCACGACGGCGACGTCGGCGCGACCGGCGTGCTGCTGACCCACACCGACCGCACCGGGCAGGTCGCCCACTGGGCGCTCGCCATCCACGTCGCCAACGTCAACGACCCGCCGCTCGTGGTGCAGGCGCCGCAGGACCGGTCCGGGACCGCGGGCGAGCCCTTCGCTTTCGCGCTCCCCGACCCGACCTTCGCCGACCCCGACGAGGGCGACGGCCTCGCGCTCTCCGCCCGCCTCGCCGGCGGCGGCGCGCTGCCCGGCTGGCTGACCTTCGACCCGTCCAACGGCCTCTTCCGCGCGACCCCCGGCGACGCCGACGTGGGCGCGCACGACGTCGCCGTCACCGCGACCGACGGCGGGGGGCTCACCGCCCAGGCGACCTTCACCGTGACCATCGCGACGCAGAACCACGCGCCCTTCGTCGCCGACGGGATCGCCGACCGCGGGGCGACCGAGGACGTCGAGCTGACCTTCGCGGTCCCGGCGACGGCCTTCGACGACGACGACGGAGACACGCTCAGCCTCGGCGCCGAGCGCGCCGACGGCCGCCCGCTGCCCGGCTGGCTGGCCTTCGACGGCACCACCTTCGCCGGCACTCCGAGCCAGGACGACGTCGGGCTCCTGCTCGTGCGCGTCGTCGCGACCGACCCGCTGGGGCTCGCCACCGACGACGTCTTCGCCATCCTCGTCAGCGGCGCCAACGACCCGCCGGGCTTCGTCGGCCCGCTCGACGACGTCGTCCTCGCCGAGGACACCCCGCTCGCGGTCGCGCTCCCGGCGACGCTCTTCGCCGACCCCGACCCGGGCGACGTCGTCACGGTGACCGTCGCCGGCGAGAGCGGCCCGCTCCCGGGCTGGCTCCACTTCGCCGGGGGCCTCCTGACCGGGGCGCCCGACGACCCGCAGATCGGCTCCTGGCCCCTGCGCGTCACCGGGACCGACGGCGCTGGGGCCAGCGCCGCGGCGGTCTTCCACGTCGTCGTCGAGGCCGTCGACGAGCCGCCCCATCCGACCGCCGCCGCCGCCCTCGACACGACCGTGCAGCAGGACGACAACCTGACGCTCGTGGTCCCCGCCGGGGCCTTCGAGGACCCGGACGACAACGGGACGCTCACGCTGTCGGCCACCTCGGCCGACGGCTCCCCGCTGCCCGGCTGGCTGGCCTTCGACGGGCAGACCTTCACCGGGACGCCCCGCCAGGAGGACGTCGGCGGCTGGGCGATTCGCCTCCGCGCGGTCGACGGCACGGGCCTCTCCGCCGAGGCGGTCTTCGTCATCACCGTCCTCGACGTGGACGACCCGCCGAGGCTGGCGCAGCCGCTACCCGACCGGGCCGGCGTCTCCGTCGACGTCACCGCCTTCGGCGTCGCGACCGGCGCCTTCGTCGACCCCGACGGCGATCCGCTCGACTACGCGGCGTCGGCCCCCGGCGGGGCGCCGCTACCGCCGTGGCTGGCCTTCGACCCGGCGAGCGCCGTCTTCGTCGCTCGCCCGGGCCCCGAGGACGTCGGCGTCTTCAGCGTCGTCGTGACGGTCACCGACCCCGGTGGACAGGAGGCCCAGGACACCTTCACGCTGACCATCTCGGGGACGAACAACCCGCCGGTCCTCGCCGCGCCGCTCGCCGACCAGCTCGCGGCCGAGGACGCGCCGTTCGACTACACGTTCCCGGCCGGCACGTTCAGCGACCCCGACCCCGGCGACACCCTGACCTACGGCGCCACGCTGGTCAGCGGCGCGCCGCTCCCGGGCTGGCTGACCCTGGCAGACCGGACGTTCTCGGGTCTGCCGCTCAACGCCGACGTCGGCACCTGGCAGGTCCGGGTCACGGCGACCGACCCCGGCGGCGCGAGCGCGAGCGACATCTTCGAGCTGGCCGTCGAGAACACCAACGACGCCCCCGAGGCGGTCGGCACGCTGCCCGACGTCGTCGCCGAGGCCGCGGAGACGACGGTGATCCCGCTCCCCGCGGGCCTCTTCGTCGACGTCGACGCCGGCGATCTCCTGACCGTCGTCGCGGTGAAGGCCGGGCAGACGGCGCTGCCGTCGTTCATCGCCCAGCCGGACCCGCGCTTCCTCGTGGTGACGCCGACCTACGACGACCTCGGCGTCCACACCCTCGAGGTCACGGCCACCGACCTCGACGGTGAGACCTCGGCCGCCATCGCCTTCGACGTCGAGGTCGTGTCCGGCAACTCGGCGCCGATCCTGGTCCAGGGCCTGCCGGACCACGTCGTCCCGGTCGGCGCGCCCTTCGACTACGAGGTCCCCGACGGCGCCTTCGACGATCCCGACCCGGGGGACGTCCTGCGCTTCGAGGCGAGCCTGGTCGACGGCTCGCCGCTGCCCGCCTGGCTCGGCTTCGACGGCAACGACGCCGAGTTCGCCGGCGTACCTGCGGCTGACGACGTCGGCGCCATCGACGTCCGCGTCACCGCGCGCGACCTCGTCGGGGCGACGGCTCACGACGACTTCCGCCTGACCGTCGTCGGCGAGAACACCGCGCCCAGCGCGTTCGACGACGAGGCGACCCTGGCCGAGGACGCGCCCGCGACCTTCATCGACGTCCTCGCCAACGACGTGGATCCGGACTTCGGCGCCGAGCTCCACGTCCTGAGCGTCGTCGTCGACCCCCTCGACGGCAGCGGCGCGCCGGCGCCCGGCGGCCTGAGCTTCACCCCGGCGCCGAACCGCTTCGGCGAGGTCCAGTTCATCTACGAGGTGTCCGACGGGACCGACACCGACGTCGGCCTCGTCACCGTGACGCTGACGCCGTCGAACGACCCGCCGACCGCGGTGGACGACGCCTTCACGGTTGAGCAGGACAGCCCCCTGGCCGAGGTCGACGTCCTCGCCAACGACTCGAGCGCCCCCGACGGGCCGGAGGTCCTCACGGTCGTCTCGGTCGCCGGCTACGCGGGGCAGGGGATCGTCACCGTCACCGGCGGCGCGGTGTACTACCAGCCGGCGCCGGGCTTCGCGGGGGACGAGACGTTCACCTACGTCGTGGCCGATCCCGAGGGCGCGATCGCGACGGCCACGGTCACGATGACCGTGGGGCAGGACCTCGACGCCCGGGACGTCACGCCGCCGCGCCTGGTGGCCAGCGCGCCCGGTCCCGACGGCGCGATGCACAAGAGCGACGTCGTCTGGCTCCGCTTCTCGGAGCCGGTCGAGCCGGCGACCTTCGCCTCGGGGCTCCTGATCGAGGACGGCGCCGGGGACCCGGTCGACGGGACCTGGGAGCGCTCCGACGGCGCCTGGCTGTTCAGGCCGGCCGGGTCGCTGAGCCTCGGCGCCTACGCGCTCTACGTCTTCTCGGACGTGACGGACGTCGCCGGGAACCCGCTCGAGAACCCGGGCGCGGAGAGCTTCTCGGTCTACGACCCGCTCCCGGCGCCGCTGGACTCGTCGACGCCCGACGTCCCGGATACCCGCGTGGATGGCACGGCGACGGTGTCGGTCGACGGCCGCCTCCACGTCTTCTGGGCCGAGACCCTGGCCACCAACGAGGTGCGCCTGTGGCACCACGACTACGGGACCGGCAAGACCCGGCAGCTGGCGCTGGCGGTGGCGCAGCTCGGGCGCGTCTACGAGGCGGTCTCGAGCGGCCCGGACGTCGAGGTCCTGTGGGCGGCCGGCGAGCGCGTCTATCGGACCTTCGCCGACGGCACCGGCGCCCCCACGACCGAGGTCGTCGCGGTCGTCAGCGGCGGGGTGACCCCGGATCTCCGGGTCCATCGCCGCTCGGACGGCGACCTCCTGATCCTGTGGCGCGAGGGCGGGCAGAGCGGCGGGACGCCCTCGCTCGCGGCGCGCGAGACCAGCGGCGGCGCGTGGGGCGCCATCAGCCAGGTCGCCGACCTGACCGGCGCGGTGGCGCTGCGCGCGGCGGTGCGCGGAGACACGCTGCACCTCGCCTGGGACGGCAAGGACGGCGGCGGGCTCCCCGAGTGGCACACGCTGAGGTACGACGCGGCTGGCTGGGGTGCCGAGGAGGTCTACAGCCCCGGCGTCACCGACGTCACCGAGTGGGACTTCGACGCCGGGGCGAGCGGGACCCGCGCCTTCGCGCTCATCGCGCCGGACGCCGAGCCGCCGATGGTCCACCGCGCGGTGAACGGCGGGGCCGGGTGGTCGCTGACGTCGTCGCCGCTCCGCGACGTGGCGGACCCGTCGACCCAGCGCGTGCAGCCGTGGGCGGTGGGCCTCGCCGTTCAGGGCGACGAGGCGGTCGTCGCATGGGTCTACTGGTTCGAGGACGGCCTCGACGGGACCGAAAACGGCATCTACGTCGGCGGGGACGCGCGGTCGAGCGACGGCCCGCTGACCCCGGAGATCTGGGACGCCGATCAGACCGGCGGCGGGCCCGATCCGTCGAACGGCTTCGGCTACGTCCAGGGCGGCATGCGGCACGTCGTCGTCGACAGCGGCGCGGCGTTCCTGGTGTTCCCGCGCTGGTCGAACGACTACGCGCCGGCGATGGCGTACGCGGCCCACGGGGTCGTCGAGGTGTCGCCGTCCGGCGTGCCGACGGTCGAGCGGGACATCGTCGCGGGGGTGACCCTGGATCTCCTGAACGGGGCCGGGGCGCCCGAGCCGTCGGCCTTCCACATCACGACCGACGGCGCGCACGGGGTGGCGGTCGCGCTGCCCTACGCGGTGGCGGCGAAGGCGCTCCCGTCGGGCAGCTGGGGCTCGGTGGGGCTCCCGGAGCTGCTCTGGGGGCCGCCGGCCCAGGGGGTGCTGCCGGACCTCCAGGACCACGTGGCGAGCGCCTCGATCGGGGCGGACGGCCTGTTCGTGGCGTCGTCGTCGGTCTCGAGCGTCGAGCGGGTCTGGGCGACCACGGACGGCGCGTATCCGCCGTCGGCCGGCTCGGCGGACCTGCTGTGGTCGGTGGGCGGCTGGAGCGGCGCGCAGCAGGGGGGCTTCGACGGCTCGACGACCACCTCGGACGGGGCGCTGGTGCTGGTGCGGAAGGCCCAGGACCAGCCGTTCTCCGGGACGGCGTGCGGCGACACGGTCGAGATCACGGTCCTGACGCGTCGGGACCCCGCGACCGGCCTCTGGGGGCGGCCCATCCCCTACGACGTCGACCCCGGGGACCTGACCGCCTTCGACTGCGGCGGCGGCACGATCCGGACCGTCGACCGGGTTGCGCTGGGCGGCGTCGACGCCGGTCGGGTCCTGGTCGCCGAGTCCTTCAGCGTCTCGGGGATCCAGGTGGTCGGCGACGACCTGCGGGGCGCGGCGATCGACGTGGAGGCGGGGCTCGGCGGCGCGGATCTCTTCGTGACCTCACCGATGGCGGGCGGCCCGGGTGGGACCGGGCTCGACGCGCTGCGCTGGGAGGTCGCCGGGGACCACGCCTGCTTGCTCGCGGCGGGGATGGAGTACGCGCAGCTCGAGCGCTTCTCGGCCATCACCGGGGCGCCGGTCAGCGACGGGGCCGACGACCTCGGGTCGCTGCTCTCCGTGGACGGCGGGATGCTGGACACCTATCGCCTGGCGGCGGGCTGCGACGACCACGGTAACGCCTTGATCGTCGGGGTGGTCGACGACTTCCAGGGGAGCTACACCGCGCGAGCGGCAGGCTACGACGCCGTGGGCGGGATGTGGACCGAGCCGGTCACGGTGCCGGATCCGTCCGGCGGCGCGTATACGAACCCGACCGTCGTCCCGGTGGTGTCGATGATCGGCCCCGCCGCGGGCTACCTCGCGGTCGAGTGGTACGACGCGGACGGGCCGCGCTACCTGCTGCAGCTGTATCGGCTCGACCCGGTCGGCCCCGCGGTCGTGACGGTCGGCGGGACCGTCGACGGCGGGCAGAGCGGGTTCCCGCCCGCCGGTGTGCGCGTCGCCCAGGGGCGGGCGCTCGCGCTGTGGTGGGACGCGGACAGCAAGGAGGTCCGCGCGAGCGCGATGGAGCTCGACGCCGACCCGAGCTGGGACGTCCCGACGAAGATGACGACGACGGTGCAGGCGACCTCGGTACACCTCGCGGCCCAGGACGGGCACGAGACGGCGCTCGCCTGGTGGACCAACTCGGTGACCGGGCAGATCCGCCCGTTCTACGCCCGGGTGAAGGTGTTCGACTCCCCCGGCCAGCCGGTCGACTGGGGTTTCGGCCTCCAGCTCCCCCTGGTCAGCGGCGCGGCGACCGTCGGCATCCCCAACGTCCTCGGCGCCCCCGACGGCGGCTGGCTCCTCGCCGTCCAGGCCAACTCGTCCTGGCTCTACGGCTTCTGGGCCCCGCCCATCCCGTAGCCGCCCCCGAGCGAGGGCGTCGGGCGGGTGGTCAGTCCATCCGCTCGACGTCGTTGGGGGGGAAGAGGTTGTCGACGGAGAGGTAGCGCTCGCCGCTGTCGCAGATGAGGCAGCAGATGGTCTGGCCGGCGTACTCGGGGCGCTTGGCGAGCTGCTCGGCGACCCACAGCGAGGCTCCCGACGTGACGCCGGCCAGGATGCCCTCGGTGCGGGCGAGGCGGCGGGTCATCTCGAAGGCGTCCTCGTCGGTCACGGTCAGCAGCTCGTCGAGGCGCTCGCGGCCGCGGAGGAAGTTGTCGGTCACGAAGCCGGGGCCGATGCCGATGAGCTTGTGCTTGCCCATCTCGCCGCCGCCGTAGACCGGGCTCGACGCCGGCTCGAAGCCGACGATGCGGACCTCGGGGTTCATCCGCTTGAAGTAGCGTGACAGCCCCTCGAAGGTCCCGGAGGTACCGAGCCCGATGACCATCGTGTGGAGGCGCCCCTCGGTCTGCTCCCAGATCTCGGGGCCGGTGCTCTGCTCGTGCGCCTCGCCGTTGTCGGGGTTCGAGTGCTGGTTGACGAACCACGCCTCGCCCGGGCGCGCCTCGCAGTAGGCGATGGCCCGGGCGCGAGCGCCCTTCGTGTGCTCGATACCCGGCGTCTGCACGACCTTGGCCCCGAACGTGTTGAGGATCTGGATGCGCTCGACGCTGCACAGCTCGCTCATGAAGATGCGGACCGGGAAGCCGTGGGCCGCGCCGAACATCGCGATGGCGATGGCCGTGTTGCCGCTGCTCGCCTCGACCAGCTCCGTCCCCGGGGTGATGGTCCCGTTCGCGAGCGCCTTCGTCACGATGTGCTTGATCGGGCGGTCCTTGACCGACATCGGGTTCGCCAGCTCGAGCTTCGCCACGATGTTCGCGGGTGAGCCCGGGAAGAGCTTGTTGCAGCGGAGCATCGGCGTGCGTCCGACCAGCTCGCCGATGTCGTCGATGACCCTCATGAGCCCAATCCTGTCCGAAGGCTGAAGCACCCTAACCTAAACACCACCCTCGGGCCTGCCACAACGAATTCTCGGCCGTCCGGTCACCACGCTCGACACGACCTCGGGTGACGTCCGAGCGCCAGACATCCGCCGAGGGCCCCCGACCGCCTCCAAGGCTGCTTGTTTCTTGCCTGTGGTCGATCTTTCCGCCCCGCTTCGGCGAGCCGTGCGCGCCCACTGCGGTCTGGGGCGGCGCGACGAAGACCTCGTGGTCCCCTTTGATCTTGCAGCGCGTTGTTGTGCTCGGCGCGACCATCGGGCAGGCCCCGGGTTTGATTGAAAGCAAGTGATGGCTCACAGTGGAGCCATTCCAACCACGCCAGCGCTGCATCGCACACGGCACCTCGGCCGCCCTCGACCCGGAGGCGAGATGACCCGCGTCCGCTCCCTCTCCTGCCTCGTCCTCGCCCTCGTCTTCGCCTGCGCCGACGCCCCCACGCCCGAGGGTGATGGCCGGCTCGCCGTCGACCTCGCCGCCCTGAACCTCGCCGGCGTCGGCGACGTCGTCTGGGACGTCGAGGTGGTCAGCGGCACCGGCGACACGGTCTGGCAGCGCCGGCTCTCGTCGAGCGGCTACGGCGACGGCGCGGGCTCGGCGAGCTACGTCGGGACCTGTGACGCCGGCGATGGCGCCGCCTCGAACACCGTGCGCGTCTGGGTCGTCGGGGTCTACGGCGCCGCCGTGACCGACGCCGGGAGCTTCGCCTCGGGCTCGACCGCCGGCGCCGGGGCGGTGACGGGCTCGCCCGTCGACTTCCAGAACCCGACCAGCGACGGCCCCCTGACCCGGACGGTCACCTGCCGCGCGGACGCCGACGTCGCGGTCGACTTCGACGTGACCCTCGCCCGCCGCGCGCAGCAGGGCTTCTTCGACGTCGCGGTGCAGTTCGACGACATCTTCTGCTCGGCCAAGCTCGACTGCGAGTCGGCCCCCGGCCAGGACCTCGACCTGCTCCACGCGCCCGGCGGCGGTCGCGCGATGACCGCCGTCCTGGGCTTCGCCTGCACCGCCAACCCCGGCACGCAGACCTGGCTCTACATGGACGACCCGGTCGTCACCTGCGACGGCTTCAGCGCCGACGTCGTCGTCGATCCGGGCGGCAAGGGTGCGGTCGACCTCGGCGTCGCGCCCTCGCAGAACGCCGACGGCTACCTGTTCGGCGCCAGCGTCTTTCGCGGGCGCGAGCAGCTGGCCGACAAGGTCTACTGGAACGTCGCCTTCGGCCTCGACGAGGCGGCCTTCGCCAGCGCCGGGGGCTGCGTCCTCACCGGCCGCGCCACCGCCGCGAGCGAGGCCTGGCCCCAGACCGCCAACGGCTTCCCCATCCCCGCCGGCGTCGTCTACCCGGTCGTCCACTGGACGGTCGCCCTGAGCGACGCCGACAGCCGCGAGTGCACGACCCACGAGGTCGACGAGCTCGGCAGCGGCGTCTCCACCGAGTACGAGGGTTATCTGGCGGCGGCCAACACGTTCACCTGGGGGACCACGGCGGTCACCCTCGACAACCGCTACGACGCGGCCGCCGACGTCGTCCTGCGCGGGACGACCGCCGCGCCGAGCGGCGCCCCGCTGTTGAGCCTCGGGTCCGGGCCGCGCAGCGTCGACCCCATCGACGGCGAGACCCCCGGCGGCTGCACCGAGCTGACCCTGACGAACACCGGCGACGAGGCCGGCGGCGGCGACTACGCCTACACGCTGAGCGGAGCGGACGCCGGCGCCTTTGAGCTGTGTCAGCCCGACACCGACACCGTGTGCGACGGGGAGCTCCAGCCCGGCGAGGCCTGCGCCCTCGGGGTCGCCCTCAAGGCCGCCGAGGACGGGAGCTTCGCCGCCCAGCTGAACGTCGAGTCCGTGGACGCGCTGTTCACCAACCTCGTCGTGCAGGGGACCGCCGACAACCTCGATCCGACCCTCGAGCAGCCGACTGGTCCGCTCGCCGTGTACCCGATCACCAACGCGACCGGCTCGCCGGGCCCGTGCACGCCCGTCCCGATCACCAACACCGGCGGCGCGCCGAGCGGTCAGCTGGCGGTGACGTTCTCGGGTGCCGATCCGACCCACTTCGAGGAGTGCGACGAGGGGCTGCTCGAGCCGTGCGGGCTGACCCTGGACCCCGGCGAGACCTGCGAGCTCGGTGTGCGGCTCCTGAGCGAGGTCAACGCGACCTTCACCGCCGACGCGACCATCGAGAGCGGCCCGCTGTCCATCGTCCGAGCGCTCACGGGCGAAGCCTACGGGCTGACCCCGCAGCTCGCCTTCGACGCGGGCCCCATCCACGTGGCCGACCTGACCAGCGCGACCACCTCGGGCTGCGTCCCGCTGACCGTGACGAACGTCGGCTCGGGCGCCGGCGGCGGGAGCTACGCGCTGACGTTCTCCGGCGCGGACCGGGCGCTCTTCACCGCCTGCACGGCCGGCCTCTCCAGCCCGTGCAGCGGCGCGTTGTCGCCCGGCGGCACGTGTCAGGTCGGCGTCGAGTTCGGCAGCATCCAGGCCCGCGAGCACGCCGCCGTCGCCCGGCTCTCGGCCGCCGGCGGGTTGACCGCGACGGTCTCGCTCACCGCCACGGCCACCGGCGAGAACCTGCCGTGCAGCTACGACGGCCCGGGGTGGTGTCGGCGCTACAGCTACCCGTATCCGGTGGGCTCCACGCTGACCGAGGCGCTGACGCTCTGCGACGCCGACCCGGACTGCGTCGGCGTGTCCACGTATCGCGGCTGCATCGGCTCGGCCGACGACACCTGTGACAACGGCAACGGGACGCGCTCGCGCTATGCCCGCTGTACGGACCTCGACTACTCGCGCTGGCCCGACCGCTACGCCAGCTTCCGCTGCCCCGGCCCGGCGCTCAGCCTCGGGACCGGCGTCCTCGACCTCGGCGGCTTCACCGGCGGGACCAGCCCTTGCCTGTCGATCCCGGTGACCAACGTCGGTGACGCCTTCGGCGGCGCCAACTACGCGCTCTCGTTCAGCGGCGGCGACGCGGCGGAGTTCGAGGGGTGCGCCGCCGCGAGCAGCCCGTGCTCCGGCTACCTCGACCCCGGCGAGACCTGCAACATGGGCGTCCGGGTGGTGACGTCGGACAACGGCGTCCTGACGACCACGGCGACGCTGACCACCGACGATACGAACGCGCCGACGCGCTCCCTGCGCGTGACCTCCGGTGGGCTCGTGGCGGAGCTCAGCTTCGACCAGGACCCGAAGTCGATCGCGGCGCTCAACGGCGCCATCGACAGCGGCTGCGTCCCGGTCTCCATCACCAACACCGGGACCGCGACCGGCGGCGGGAACTACGCGGTGAGCTTCTCGGGGCCCGACGCCGGGACCTTCTCGAGCTGCTCGAGCGGGTTCGTCAACGCCTGCTCGGGGACCCTCGACCCGGGCCAGAGCTGTAACCTCGGCGTTCGCTTCTCCGCCACCTCGGACGGGAGCTTCACGGCGACGGCGACCGTCACGGCGGCCGGCGGGCTGAGCGACCAGGCGACGGTCCTCGCCTCGACCACGGGGCTCGGGGCGCTGACCTGCCCCTACATCGGCCCGGGGTGGTGCAAGCCCTACAGCTACCCCTATCCGGCCGGGACCACCCTGGCCCAGGCGCAGATGGCCTGCGACGCCGACCCGCAGTGCGTCGGCATCTCCACCTACCAGAGCTGCATCGACGGCCCCGGCGACACCTGCGACAGCAGCAACAAGAGCCGGTATGCGCGCTGCACGGAGCTCGACTTCTCGTCCTGGCCGACCAACTACGCGAGCTACGCCTGCGCGGGCTTCCTCGACGTCCTCGGCGACCCGGTGGTCGTCGACCCGGTCGACGGCGCGACCGGCGGGGCGTGTACTCCGGTCACCGTCACCAACACCAGCGGGACGTCGACCGACGCCGCGGTCACGGGCGCGCTGAGCGGGTCCGACGCCGCGGCGTTCGCGATGTGCACGGCCGGGCTCTCGACCCCGTGCGGCGGGCCGCTCGACGTCGGCGAGAGCTGCCAGCTCGGCGTGCAGCTCGTCTCCAGCGTCGACGGGAGCTACAGCGCGACCCTGACCGCCTCGGCGACCGGCGGGACCGCGGCGACGGCGACGGTGATCGGCCAGGTGAGCGGCTACGGGCCGACCCTCGACGTCGGCGCCGGGACGTTCGTCGTCGGCGGTATCGACAACGACTACCTCGGCGCGTGTACCGCGCTGACGGTCTCGAACGTCGGGCTCGGCGCGACGACGGACCCAGTGACTGCGACGTTCTCGGGCGGCCAGGCGCCTCACTTCCGGCTCTGTACCGGCGGGCTGACGAGCCCGTGCGGGGCGACGACCCTGGCGCCGGGCGAGACCTGCGAGCTCGGCGTCCAGCTGCTGTCCAGCACCGACGGGACCTTCGGCGCCACGATGATCGTCAGCTCTGTCGGGGCCGAGTCCGACTCGCGCTGGGTCCAGGGCACGGCGGTCGACGCGGTGGTCGCGGGCGCCGTGGTGACGGGGCTCCAGATCCACAACAACGAGACGCAGTGGGTCGGCATCTCGGAGATCGACGTCATCGACGACCTCGGTAGCGACGTGACCTCGGGGTTCACCGCCGTCGCCGCGCCCTACACGGGCTTCGGGACCGCTGGCCAGGTCACTACCGACACGACCTACGGGCCGTCTTCGAGCCGGGTCATCCGGCTGGTCGACGACGCTGACGTCGGCAGCGCCTGGGTCTGGAACTCGTCCAATCAGGGCGGCGACTGGAACATCTGGCTCAACTTCGGGACCCTCACCGAGGTCCGCGAGGTCTACCTGACCTTCAGCACGAACTACCAGTACCCGCACGAGCCCGCGTCGGGGAACCCCGATTGGGTCCTGACCTTCCTGAACGACAGCGGCGTCGAGATCACCCCGATCTCCGCCCAGGCGGTCGGCAACCCGACCACGGTCTCGGTCACCTGGCGTTACGACTTCTACGTGCCGTGACGCCAGCAGGAAAAAGTCAGAGCGTGGGGTCTGACCCCGCGTTCGGGCGTGATCCACAAGCCGGCACAGCTCGGTTTGCGAGGCATGATGATGGCTGCATGGGTTCTGAGCTGCCGTTTCCATTCGGTATTCTGGTGTCACTTCGCCCCGGTCGCGGTCGGGTCGGGGAGCGGTGGGGTGGGGGGGAGGGGAAGAAGCGGCGCGGGAGCTGTGCGCGTGAGCGTGAGCGGCGCGGGGAGCGTGAGCGTGAGCGTGAGCGGCGCGGGGGCGTGTGCGTGAGCGGCGCGGCGCGGGGAGCGTGTGCGTGTGCGCGCGCGGGGTGGGGTGGTGAGGGAGAGCGGGGGCGGAGCGAAGGTGGGACAGAGCGGAGTGTGCGCGTGGGTCTCCTCAGTCTGACCTCGTGCTCCCGCCCCGCAAGGCCAAGCCACGGCTCCGCCGTCCTCGCCGTGCTCGCTCCACTCGCTGCGCTCGCTCCGCTGTGCGCGGCTCCGGGCGGCAGAGCCGTGGTGCGACTGCGTCGCAGCCTTGCAGGGCGGTGCGCGCGAGGTCGAGACGAGTCGTCCCTCGCGGCACAAGGCCGCTTCGGGACGTCACGTTTCGACAAGGAGACCCTCATGTTGCGCATCTACACTGTTTCGCTGCGCGTGGCGGCCGACGCTGCCGACGCGGCCGATCGCATCGGGCGCAAGGACCAGGACCTCGCCCGTCAGCTCAGGCGTGCGGCCGCGAGTACACCGTTGAACATCGCCGAGGGCGCGGGTTCACTCGGCAAGAACAGGCGCGCGCGCTACGCCAACGCCCTCGGCTCGGCCTACGAAGTGGCCGCGCGCTTCGATGTCGCCGTCGCCATGCGCTGCATCCCCGACCCGGGGCCCGACGTCAGGCAGCGCCTCGACCACGTCATCGGAACCCTCGTCAACCTCACCCGCTGACCGAGCGTGGCGGCCGGATGCGCAGCGCGTCCGGCCGCTCCACCCCGATGCACCAGTCCTGCAGCTGAGGGAGAGCGGGGCCCCTCGAGGCTCGCGGCGCTCCCTCCGCTCCCGAACCACTCACGCCCAGCGCACCCGCTCATACACCACTCACGCTCCCGCTCCCGCTTCCGCGCCCCGCCCCTCACCCCGCACCAGCACCAGCTTGCGCGCCGCCCTGCCTTCCGCGGCGAGCCAGTTCACCGAAGAGTCAGCCAGGGTATGAATCATCCCGCGCTCCAATATCTTCAGCGCTGCGCACCCCGCGTAGGGAAAAGATATTAGATTGTGGGGTCAGACCCCGTGATCTAATACTTTACTCCTCAGCGCCTCTCGGAGCGGGGCCGCCATCTGGTCCTGTATCCGGGGCGACAGTGGGTTTGGCAATGCGAGCGGCAGTCGCCGTTTGCGATTCCACCTCGCCGTGTAGATAGGGTTTTGTAGGTTCCCGGCGCGCTCGTGCATCTGCGAACGAGCCCTCGCCCGGCGGCCGCCGCGCGGCCGCATGGTTACAGGGATCTCAGATGATCCGGGGGGCTGGTTGTCGGTCGCGGGACCGCGTGCTACCTCGGACGGTGAGCCTCGACATCCGGGCTCGGACGCAAGGAAGGAAAGCATCATGAGCAAGCTCGTTCGCGCCCTCGTCGCGATGGTCCTGGTCCTCGGGCTCTCCGGCCCGTCCCTCGCCGAGGCGCCGCCCGACATGGAGACGCTCAAGGCCGAGGTCGAGCGCTACCGGGCCGCCTTCGAGGAGAAGGCGATGAGGACGAACCTCTTCAACGCCGAGCGCATCATCAAGTTCGCCAGCTCCGACGACCCGCAGATGCACCAGGCCGCCTGGGGCATGTTCAAGGGGATGAAGGGGCAGTGGGACAAGAAGCTCGGCTGGGAGGCGTCGCCCACCCAGAAGGCCCTCAAGGAGCTCGAGGCCGAGCGCGCGACGGTGACCGGCCTCGAGACCCCGAACGACAACGACACCTACAAGAAGGTCAGCCACGCCTGGAGCAAGTATCTCGGCGACATCGCCTACCACCTCCGGACCTTCTGCGAGAGCGGCGGCGACGACACCTGCCCAAAGGCCGAGGAGATGCGAAAGGAGGCCTTCGCCAAGCTCGGTGAGCTCTACAACCACGGCCTCGCCACGCCGGCCATCACCTTCGATCTGCTCCAGGACGACGTGCTCGACTCCCAGTGGGACGAGATCCGCAAGGGCCTCGTGGACGTCGACAAGGCCGTCCCGCAGCTCGCCGAGGAGAAGCTCGCCTACTGGCGCGGCGAGCTGAAGGGCGGGATGGAGCAGTACGTGAAGGACAACGGCTCGGCGATGTGCCAGACCATCTCGGCGCCCGGCGGCGGCAAGCTCGACCTGGGCAAGCTCAAGCAGCTCTACGCCGCCTCGGACAAGATCCTCGTCCGCTGCACGTTCGCGGGCCCGCCGTCGACCTTCAAGCGCGACGCCAAGGACTACTGGCGGGTCCGTCTCCGCTGGGCCGGCCGCTGGGAGGAGCTGGCGCTCATCTACGAGATCGCGCGCCCGTCGAACAAGGAGACCGTCGAGTTCTCCATCCCGATGTCGGCGATCATCGCCAAGATCAACGCCAAGGCGAAGGAGGGCGACTTCTCCTACCCGGGCCACTGGCTGCGCGCCGAGATCGGCTACGTCACGCCCTACATCGACCGCTGGGAGTGGCAGGACGGCGTGAAGGTCCCGATCTACAAGCACGGGCAGGTCGCCGGCACCAGCTTCTTCGCGCGCTGGAAGTAGCCACATCGGAATCGCAGACCGAGCGGTCCGGCGCCCTGTGCGCCGGGCCGCTCGTCGTTTCGAGGGCCGTCAGGGGAGCTTGGTCAGGGTCAGCTCGCCGCCGGCCATGAGGCCGTCCCAATCGCCGTCGAACGCCGCGCCGTCGACGTCTCCGACGACCTCCCAGGGCCCGCTCAGCGTGTTGTGCCACGACCTCAGCGTAGCCTCCACCGCGGTCCCATAGAGGACGAGCCGGACGACGACGAAGCCGTCGAAGGCTTCGATGGCGGCCTCCTGCTCCTCAATCGGGCCGGTATCGCAGTCGCAGGCCGGGCAGCACTCGGGCGCTTCGATCGTCACGCCGAGGAGCCCGCCCGTGGCCGTGACCCGGGCGGTGAAGGACGCGGTCCCCGGGCCGGCGATGGTCATCTCGCCGGTGTAGCGGCCGCTCAGCCCGGCGGCGTTGGTCTGCAGGCACCAGCCGTCGGTCGCCAGCCCGATCGGCGGCGGCCAGAGCTGGTCGCCGTCGCTGTCCCAACCGGACACCGACACGGGCGTGCCCCAGGCCCAGTACGCGGCCCCGGCGTGCATCGGCTCGCAGCGGTCGGCGACCGCCGCGCCGCACCCGTAGACCTGGCACTGAAAGGGCGGCTCGGAGGTCGCCGTCCGCATCACCACCGGGGCGCCGTCGAAGCCGGCGAGGGTGACGTCCGCGACGCAGCTGCACCCGTCGCTGTCGTCGTCGCAGGTCAGCGGGTAGCCCGCCACGGCGGTCCCGCCGACCTTGCCGTAGCCGGCGTCGACGCTCAGCGCGGACCCGTCGATCACGCCGGCGGAGCTGCACTCGGCCGGGCACGCCCCGGGGAGCGGGATCCGCTCGCACCAGGCGTCGACGACCCCGCAGCCGTCGTCGACGAGGTGGCAGATCCCCTCGGCGCAAGGGCCGGCGCAGTCTTCGTCGCGGGTGCACTCCATCGCGCGCCGCTTCTCCTCGTTCTCGTCGGCCCGCTCGTGGCCGCAGAGCCCGGTGGCCTCGTCGCACCAGTCGTAGGTGCACGGGTCGCCGTCGTCGCACCCGGCGAGACAGGCCGAGCCGGTCACGTTCGAGACGTCCGCCGCCGTGACGGTGTCGGCGACATCCGCGGTGCCGAGGTGTTGGCCGGAGCGCGCCTCGAGACAGGCAGGGAGCGCGACGAGCGCGGCGACGAGGGTGACGGGCAGGGCGAGATGCACGGGGCGCTCCAGGTTGACGACCGGTGGGCTGATCAACAGCGAATCGAGAGCAAGGCGCGTGCCACCACCGCCGCGTCGCGGAGGCAGAGGGGACGCCCCTCGGAGTGACCGGGCGGTCGACGGCGTGTAGAGATTCTCTACGCCCGGGTCACGCGCCTACTCGACGCGCTTCCAGTGGTTGCCGACGCAGCGATACGCGACGCCGGGGTACGGGCACTCGTCCGGGATCCCGCCGTCCGCGAAGACGCAGCAGACGTCGCCTTCGTCGGGCTCTTCGTACGAGCACCACGGGCGGTAATCACCCTCCCAGCTCTGGACCCGTCGGCAGCTGACCCACATGTTCTCCGGCGCCACGCACAGCGCGCCGGGGTCCTCGAAGTCGGAGCCGCAGCGGAGCCCGGGCGAGTCACAGCTGGTCCCGCCGTCCACGGTCTCGGGGCAGGCGATGGGGTCGCAGCTCCAGTGCGCACCGGCGCCGATCCGGCAGCTGCAGCGCTGGGTGTCGGTGACGCAGCTCGCGCCTACGTCCTCGCAGCTGTCGCCGCCCAGCGAGTCCGTGGAGCAGGTGGGGAGCCCGCCCCCCTCACTGTCACACGCGAGCGGTGAAGAGAGCGCGACGACGAGCAGAAACGGCAGGGGCTTCATGAGGACCTCGGGCGGTGACGGTGGTACGGCGCTCGCCAGCCTTTGGAGCAAGCACCGTACCAGCTATCCGCCGAGCCCGAGCATCCCGCGCTAGTTCGCCGCCTCGAGGATGACGATGGACGAGCCGGGGACGCCGTACTCGTCGGTCACGACCACCGAGCCCGACGGGTCGATGTTCGACGAGACGTCGGTGGCGGCGCCGCTCTGGGTGAAGTACGCCGTGTCGTCGAACCAGCTCTGGGTGTCGACGATGCGCGCCCAGCTCCCGGCGGGCAGCGTGAAGTCGACCTTGTAGCGCTCCATGTTGATGAGGATCGCCAGCTTCGGCGCCGTCGTGGACGCGTCGGTGTACACGATGGCGAGGTGGCGGCTGCCCCAGTCCGGGCCGCCCGTGTTGGCCGCGTTCCGCCACAGGAACGGCGTGTCCGAGTAGGCCGTCGGCGCGAAGAGGTCGGCGCGGTCGCGCCGGAAGTGGACGAGCTTCCTCACGAAGTCGTGCATCCGCAGCAGCACGTCGTCGTTCTTCCAGACGCCCCACTGGAACCACGAGGCGGAGTTGTCGGCGCTGTCGGTCCAGGCGTTGTTGTTGCCGTACTGGGTCCGCAGCCACTCGTCGCCGCCGTAGAGCATGGGCGTCCCGTGGGAGACCAGCAGCGCGACGAAGAGGTTGCGCATCAGCTGGCGCTTCATCGGTTCGTCGGCGCCCCAGTCGCGCGAGCGGTTGTGGTTCTCGCCGCTGTCGGGCTGGCACCAGACCGAGTCGGGCTCGGTGCAGCAGATGGTGTTGACGGGGCTGCAGTCGTTCTGCTTCTCGTTGTACGAGAACAGGTCGTACATGGTCATGCCGTCGTGAATCGTCACGTAGTTCACGCTGTGGTAGGGCCGCCGCCCGTTGTGCGCGAACACGTCGTGGGAGCCGGTCAGCGTGAAGCCGCCGTCCGCCGGGCCCTCCTTGCTGTTGAACGCCCGGTCGTCGAAGTTGACGAACCCGCGCCACCAGTCGCGGAAGTAGGGGTTCCACTCGTACCAGCCGACGCCGGGCTCGCCGTTGGCGGCCGGGAAGTCGCCGAGCGCGAACGAGTAGTCGCCGCCCGAGGCGAAGGGCTCGGCCACGATGCGGATGTTCTTCGCCTTGATCGTCGGGTGGTTGATGATCTCGTCGAGCACGCTGTCGCCCGAGCTGTCCCAGCGGTCGTAGTCGCCGTCCACGGCGCCGAGGACCGGGGCGAGGTCGAAGCGGAAGCCGTCGACGTGGAGCTCGTCCACCATGTAGATGAGCGAGTCCATGATGAGCTGCCGGAACGGCCTGTGGTTGGTGCGCGTCTGGTTGCCGACGCCGGTGTTCGGCCAGTAGCCCTTCCCGTCGGCCGTCAGCGCGTAGTACGCCGCGTTGTCGATCCCGCGCAGGGTGTACAGGCTGACCGTGTCCTCGGCGCTGAAGCCCGGCGGGCGCTCGGTCCAGTTGCCGCCCTCGCCGGTGTGGTTGTAGACGACGTCGACCCACACCTCGAGGCCCTTCTGGTGGAGCATGTCCACCATCTGCTTGAACTCGTCGACGATGCCGGTCGGGTCCTCGGTGGAGGCGTAGGTGAACTCGGGGACGAAGTAGCTCAGCGGCTGGTATCCCCAGTACCCGCCGTCGTTCGGCAGGGGCTTCTCGTGGATGGGCATCAGTTCGACCGCGGTGATGCCGAGGTCGACGAGGTAGTCGGCCTTCTCGGCCACGCCCAGGAAGTGCCCGGCGTGCTCGACGCCGCTCGACGGGATGCGGGTGAAGCCCTTGGGGTGCAGCTCGTAGACGACCTGCTCGTGCCAGCCGTTGCCCTCGCTGTTCGGGTCGGCGCGTCGGGTCTGCCAGGCCGCCTCGTTGGCCGACCACTGGTACTGGCTGTCGATGACCACGCCCTTGGCCGCCGCCGCCCAGGTCGAGCGCTTGCGGCCGTGGCCGGTCGCCGGGATGCCCTTGGTCCAGTCGTGGTCGCCCGAGAGCGCCTTGGCGTACGGGTCGATGAGGAGCTTGTTGGGGTTGTAGCGGTTGCCGGCGCTGTCGACGTCCGCGATGAAGCCGACGTCGCTGCCCGGGGTGAAGCTCGGGTCGTAGGGCCAGTTTGGGCCCCAGCAGACGTAGCCGTAGAAGGTCCCGAGGCCGGCGCCCTCGAGGAAGGCGCTCCAGACGTCGCCGAAGCGGGTCATGACCACGCGCTGCTTGGGCGTGGCGACCGTCGGGTCGTCGAAGATCAGGAGCTCGATGCGGGTCGCGTTTTCGCTGTAGAGCGTGAAGCTGACGCCGCCGTCGACGACCGTCGGCCCCATGACCTCCATGCCGGAGATCATCGCCTCGGTGTAGCTCGGCGCCTTCGTCTGGGTCGTGTACGGCCCGGTGGTGGTGTTCGTGTCGGTCGGCTGCGCGGTGTCCTGACCGGTGAACGTATCGTTCGGCGCGCCGGTGTCGGTCGTCGTCCCGCCGGTGTCGGTCGGGACTTCGGTGTCGACCCCACCGGTGGTGTCAGCCGCGACCACGTCGTCGAGGACGTCGTCGCTTTCGGCCGGGTCGGAGGTACAACCGGCGCCGAGCACCAGCAGCACGAGGAGAGCGAGGAGCAGGGGGAATCGTCGCATGACCATCCGCACAGGGTTCGAGTCCGGCGCGGAGCATAGCGCAGCGCAACACCCGGTTCCACGCGCAGATCGAAAAACGTCGCTCAGTCCTGGGTTACGCCCTAAAACACAAGGGTTCCAGGGCGCTTGGGCCCGTGCGTGCCTACGGCGTCCCGGCGACGGGGCACCCCGCCGCCGGGATCGCGACGCTCGCGAGCGAGGACGTCGCTGCGGCGCTCCCGAGCGCGTCTCCGTTGAGCGTGTCGAAGCGGAGCTGCACGCGCCCGTGGCCCCCGGTTCCGCCACCGTTGCAGCGCGCGGTGTTGCCGGTCGCGACGACGCCGCCCGCGACGATCTGGAGCGCCGAGGCCGTCAGCAGGATGGTGCCGCCGGAGCCACCGCCACCGCCGCCGCCACCGTTGCTGCCGCAGTTGTCGTTGGTGGAGCCGAGCTCACCGCGCGCTCGCACGCTGCCGGTCACCGCGATGCTGGGCGCGCTGATGAAGACCATCCCGCCGCCGTCGCCGCCGGAGGTCCCGGTCCCGGGGCCGCTGACCCCGCCCGCGCCCGCGCCGCCGCCGCTCCCGAGGAAGAAGCTCGTCATGCACGCGTCGCCGTAGGTCTGGCCGCCCGAGCCGCCCACGTGGAGGCCGCCGTTGTTCGCGCCGGCGGTCCCGGCGGTTCCGTAGCCGCCGCCGCCGCCGCCTGCGCCGACGCTCTGGGAGGTGCAGTTGGTCGCGTCACAGTCGCTCACTCCGCCGCCGCCGCCACCGTAGTTGGCCTGACCAGGCGCCGTCGCCGGTGATGGCGCCGCGGCGAGCGAGTCGCCGGCGGGGCCGTGACGGCTGTTCGAGACCGGGCCCTTGCCGCGCCACCCCGCGCCGTCGGCGGTGATCGTGCCGTCGACCGTCACCGGCCCGGCGCTCCGGAACGCGACGATCCCGGTGCCTCCGCTCGTGTAGCTCGTCGTGGTCAGGGTCGCGCTCGAGCCGACGTCGACGGCGCTGTAGTGGGGCACGCGCTGCAGGAAGACGACGTGGGCGCTCAGGCCCGCGGCGTCGAGGCCGAACCCGAGCGGGGCGTCGAGGGTGAGGTCCGTACCCGAGGCGGTGACGACGCGGTGGAGCTCCCAGGCCCCGACCTTCGAGACGTCGCCGAGCGGCCCCTGGAGGACGACGGCGAGCAGCTCGTCGCCCGGGCTGAAGCCGCCCGCCGCGGTGAGGGTCACGTCGGCGCCGCTCGCGGTCGCGACCCGCCTCGCCTCCATGTCGCCGCTGGCGGCACCGTCGTAGGTCCCGCTCGTCAGCGTCAGGGCGCCGTCGCCGCCGTCGCCGACGCTGCCGGAGCAGTCGCCGTCGCAGCAGAAGCCGCCGTCGCAGACGAGCCCGCTCTGGCACTCCTGGTCGCGGCCGCTGGTGCACGGGAGGCCCGCAGCCCGTTGGGGCAGGCACTCGCTGGTGTCGCTGTCGCCGTCGAGGTCGGCGACGTCGCAGAAGGTCCCGCTCGGGCACTCGAGGTCGGTGCCGCAGCTGCCCGGTGTGATGCTGGTGACGTCGCCGGTCGACCGCCGGAAGGCGTTGCCGAAGGTCGCGCCGGTGGTCGGGGTGTAGCCGGTCCCGACCACGCCGTCGTCGTCGTCGAGGCCGTGGTGGGAGCAGGCCAGGTCGCCGCTGGCGACGATGGGCGCGGTCCACGTGACGAGCGGCCAGGTGGTCCCGGCCGGGGTCGCGCCCGGGGTCGCGGGCGGGCCGTCGACGGCGGTCGCGCGGGTCGACAGGGTGCAGGTCCCCAGGTTGGCGAAGGCGTCCCGATTGAGGCCCATGGTGACGTTCCAGTACGCCTTGTTGTAGGCGCCGAGCGACTCGCTGCCGCGGAAGACCGCGGCCTGGTAGAGCAGGCGCGCGGCGTCGGGCTCGGGCCCGGGGTAGGGCGGGTTGAGGTTCCCCGGCCCGGCGGCGACGTCGATGGGATCGGGGCTGGTGCCGGAGGTGCAGGAGATCACGACGTCGTCCATCAGGAGCGTGGTGTCGGAGCTCTCTCCCGTGGTACAGGCGAAGGCGAGGACAATGGACGTATCGCGCGCGCCGCTGACGGGGTTGTGGAGCAGCTCGAGGTCCGCGCCGTCGTTTTCGCAGTCGAGCTTGGCCGAGCAGAAGATCTCGTCGAAGGTCACGGCGACGTCGAAGAAACCTTGCTGAGCGCGTCGCATGACCGTCAGGTCGAAGGTGACCGGGACGTCGGCGTTCGGCAGGCAGGCGACGTCGGTCTGCGCGACCGGGGACCCCTCGGGGGCCGGGTTGATGTAGTCGACGCCGGCGGTGAGCGTGGCGGCGCCGGCGCTGAGCGAGAGCAGCTCGAGCTCGACCCGCGCCGGGGCCGCGTCCGCGTCGCAGGGGCCGATGTAGCTGAGGTCGCCGTCACCGCTGCCGTAGCCGCTCGACGTGACGTCCCGGGTCCAGACGACGTCTCCGGCGCTGTTCTCGACCGTCAGGCGGTAGCTGGCGTTGGTCACGCCGGGCAGGCTCAGCGGGGCGACGTCGATCCGCAGGTGACCGCCGTCGTCCGCCGGGGGGCTGGGCTCGGCGCAGTGCAGCATGGCGGCGAGCGCCAGCACCGTGGTCGCGCGAAGGTAGGTCACGGGTGCTCCCGGAGAAGGCTGAGGAGGAGCTCCCTGGTTACGTGAAATCGGGGCGTCGATCAATCGCGAGGCCGCGTTCTGCCGCGCTGCGAGAGGCGCTACTGGCAGTTGGGATCGACCCCGATGCGGCACGCCCCGTTGCCCATGTTGTGGATGATGGTCATCGCGGTGTCGTGCTGCATCTGCTGCATGTCGCTCATCGTCCGCAGGTACATCTGGCGGGTCTGGAAGTCCGCCATCTCGTTCTGCAGCGCCGCGCTGTTCACGGTCCCGCCGCCCCAGCCGGCGGAGGGGCTACCGCCGAGGTTCGCCGCAAGGAGCAGGCCGACCATGACGACGACGCCGATGACGATGAGGACGACCGAGTTGCTGCGCATGACGCTCTCCGTGGCGACGGTCCGACGAATAGACCCGTCAGCGAGGGAGACGGGCAAGGGCCACGTCCCGAAAAACAGATCGTCCCCTGCCGTAGACGTGGGCTCGCGAGAGGCGCCGCGGGCGGGCCCGCGGCGCCGGTTCGTCAGCGGGTGAGGTTGACGAGGGGTCCAATCACACGAGCGAGCCGTCGAGGACCCTGGGGAGGACGGGGACGCGGAGGCGGGCGGGACGCGCAGGCGGACGGGGACGGGGACGCGGACACAGATGACGCCCCCAAAAAAGGAGAGAGCGGAGACCTCGTGGGTCCCCGCTCTCGGGTCGGCGATGCCGCCGCGCCCCGGCTGGCTCGGCGGCTCGCGTCGGGCGGCGTCAGTCCGTGACGTCGAAGGCGACCGGCTCGGTCTCGGACCGCGTGTCGGTGTCGTAGTAGAGGTAGGCGACGGAGCCCGTGGCCTGCGCGCTCAGCGGGTACTTCGCCTGGGCGTCGAAGACCAGCTGCACGGTGCCGTTGGCCGGGATCTCGTCGAGGTAGTAGGTCACCTGCTGCCCGGGCAGCTCGTACTTCATGATGGCGCCGCTGGCGACCTGCTGCTCGAGCTTGTCGGTCAGGACCGTGAAGCCCGGCGGGACGCCGAGGTCGACCATCACCATGTCGAGCTTGGCGCCGGTCAGGTTCTGGACCGTGGCCGTGCAGGTCGCGATGTCGCTGACCTCCAGCTGCGTCTTGTCCCAGGCGACCTGGATGTCGAGGCTGTTGCTCTGGACCGGCGGCATCGCCTCACCGGGCATCCAGTAGTTCCAGACCAGCTGGTACATGAGCCGCCCGGTGCCCTCGTAGTCGACCGTGACCTCGTTGTCGGCCGCCATGCTGACGGCGCCGCCGAGGTCGAGCTGATGGAAGACGTTGCGGTTCTCCTCGCTGATCGCCAGCGTCCGGACCGGGGTGCCGCCGACCGAGACGGTCACGGTGCCCTCGCCCTCCTCGGTCTTGTTCTGGAGCGACTTCACCATGGCGCGCAGGGTCAGGATGGTCGCGTGGGTCGTGCCCCAGTTGCCGAGGCTGTCCTTGTTGCCGGCGAGCCAGCCGACCGTCCCCTGGACGAGGTCGGTGTAGGCGTTCGCCTTCATGAAGGCCTGCGCCGCGAGGGCCGTGACCTCGATGGAGGTCGCGCTGACACCGCTGGTGCTGCCGCCGCCGTAGTTGTACTGGCTGCCCTCGTACTCCCAGTGGATCGTGCCGTCCTCGCCGACGATGGCGCGGTCGGCCAGCTCCGCGAGCACCGCGCTGGTGGTCGAGCCGTTGGGCGCGCCGTTGGCGAAGGCGTTGGCGGCCATGGCGAGCGAGTACGAGTCGATGGTGCTGTCGCCGACCTTCGGGCCGAGCCACTGCAGGGCCTTGTCGACCGCCGCCTGGTCCTGCCCGCTCTCGGCCAGGGCCCACGCGGCGAAGGCCGTCGTCTTGGTGTCGTCGTACTGGACCGTCGCGAACTCGCTGCCCTGGTCGGTGTGCCAGTGGCCGTCGGCGTTCTGCGCGCCCACGAGCCAGGCGACCGTGCGGGCGATGACCGCCGGGTCCACCTCGATGACGCGGGCCATGTCGCTGAACTCGAGGACGCCCATGGCGCTCAGGACCACGTTGGCCGGGCTCGGGTCACCGAACCAGACGAAGCCGCCACCGGTGCACTCGAAGGTCAGGAGCCGCTGGTAGCCCTGCTGCAGGTAGTCGACGGCCTTCAGCTCGATCTCCGGGCTGGTCTGCCCGCTCGAGCGCAGGTAGTCGACCACGAGGGTGTTCGGCCAGTTCGTCGACGTCGTCTGCTCGAAGCAGCCGCTCGGCATCTGGAGCATGCTGTCGAGCCCCTCGACCGCCTGCGCCATGATGCCCGGGTAGATCTTGACGATGAGCCCGCCGGAGCCGGGGACGATGTCGCCGGGGTAGCCGACGGTGTGGGTCGTGCTGCCTTCGAGCATCCCGCCAGCGCTCTCGCGCACCTCGGTGCCGTCCGGGACGACGTTGACGAGGCGCTGCACGGCGTCGGACAGGGTCGTGCCGGTGCCGATGACGGTCAGCGGGTGCCAGCCGACCTCGAGGACCTTGACCGGGAAGGACACCGAGGTGACCTCGCCGGGGCCGAGGGTGATGGACTGGGTCGCCGGGCCGGTGAGCGAGAACCACGGCTGCTCTTCGACCTTCAGCTGCACCGTCTGCGGGGTCTCGAGGTAGTTGTAGACGGCGACCGGGAAGGTCACCTCGTCGTTGCGGGTCAGCGTCGGCGGGAAGTCCACGTCGACGAAGAACTCCTGGAAGACCGTGACACCGCTGGCGCTGCTGCCGAGCGCGCCCTGGGCCGAGTTGGCCAGGGTCGAGACGCGCCACTCGGTGATCGAGTCGGCCATCGTCAGCGAGACGTCGGCCTTGCCGTCGGCGCCCGTGATGAGCGCGGGGTTGTAGTAGAGGGTCTCGGGGAAGTCCTTGCGGACGCGCACCTCGCTGCCCTCGCCGCCGCCGCCGACCGTGCTCGGGTCCTGCGGGCCGCCGCCGCCGGCGCCCTCGTTGGCGGCCGGCCACGGGCCGCCGTCGGCGTCGAACTGGTCATCCCAGCGCCACTGGTCCTGGATGACGAAGAAGGTCTTGGACCAGTCGTCCCAGGTGCCGGCCTTCTCGTCGGGGCCGAAGGACGTCATCGTCGCCTGGACGCCCTGCCAGTCCTCCTCGATCTCGAACTGGTAGACGTTGCCCCAGGCGTCGCGGAAGGCGGTCTGCCCGGCGAGCTCGGCCTCGACGTTGTCGGTGGTCAGTACGCCGGCGTCCACGAGCGCCGTCAGGGTCTCCTGGACCTTCTCGAGGTTGGCGACGTGGCTCGGCGAGACGACGCCGGGGACGGCGCTCTTCAGCTGCGCCCACGACGACTTGAAGCCGTCGGCGGCGCTCGTGTCGAGGGCCGCGAAGGACGCCTCGGCGCGGGCCTGGTTCAGCTCGTCGGTCGGGTCGCTCGTCAGGACCGGGGTCAGCGGGTAGTCGTAGCCGTGGATCTCGTACTTGGGCTCGGCGAGCGCCTCCTGCACCTGGAAGTAGGTCTCGAGCAGGCCGGGCTTGTTGTCGGTGATGGCGAAGACCGCCTCGTCGACGATCTGCACGCCCACGGCGGCGACGGTCGGGTTGCCTTCGGCGTCGGTGACCTCGAAGCTCAGCGTCGCGTCCTCACCGGGGCGGTAGCTGGCCTTGTCAGCGGTGACCTTGACGTCGAGGGCGCGCGCGTCCTGGACGAAGATGAGCTTCTTGTCGCGCTGGATCTCGGCGCCCGGCGAGACCTGGTAGGCCTCGACGAGGACATCGCCCACGAGCCCCGGGTCGAGGTCGAGGGTCTTCTGGGCGATGCCGTCGACCGCGGCGAGGGTCTCGGTCAGCATCGTCTGGCCGTCCTTGACCACGTCGATGAAGACGCGGTCGCCGACGCCGGTGGAGAAGACCTGGATGTCGACGGCGTCACCGACGCGGTAGAGGCTCCGCGCGGTGCGGATGAGGAGGCCGGTGTCGGCCGCGCCCGGGGTGAAGGTGAAGGCCTGGCCGGCGGACTCGCCGCTCGCCAGGGTCGCCGTCGCGTGGAAGGCGACCTCGCCCTCGGGGGTGACGGCGAAGCGCCAGACGCCGCGGCCGAGCTTCTCGGGCGTGATGTCGTCCGAGCCGTCGATGGACACGGTCACGGTCGCGTCGAGCGCGGTGTTCAGCGGGTCGGTCGCGAAGAGGTAGATGAAGTTCTCGAGCCCGGGCACGATGCCGCCGCTCTCGGGGACGGCGACGAGGTCGATCGGCCCCTCGGCGATGACGAGGGCCTTCTCGATGTCCTCGGAGTGGCCGGCGCCGTCGGTCGCCTCGATCTTCAGCACGGCCACGCCGTTGCCGCCCTCGACGGGCTGGCCGACGACGTAGCTCGGGAGCTGGAGGGTGAAGGCGTAGAGCCCGTCGGCGTTGAAGCTGCCGCTCACCTGCGCGAAGTCGGTCGCGGAGACGTCGTAGGTCGTGCCGGTGACGGTGACCTGGCCGGCGACGGGCTTGCCGAAGAAGTAGCGCGCGTCGACGACGCCCTCGATGGTCTGGCCGACGAGGTAGTAGGGCTGATCGAGGCTGACGCCGACCTTGAACTTCGGCAGCACGTAGCGGTCGACCTCGACGGTCTTCTGGGTGACCGTCTCGCCGACGATGGCCTTGATCTGGTAGTGGCCCATGTTGACCTGGGTCGCGATCTTGAAGTCGACGCCCGCGACGCCGAAGGCGTTGGTGGTCTCGTACTTGCGGAAGACCATGTTGCCCTTGCCGTCGTACACCTCGAAGGTGATCGGGGCGTCACCCTCGGCGTTCAGGGTCGGGCGGCGGAGCGCGAGGGCCCGCAGGTGCATGGTCTGGCCGGGCTGGTAGATGGGCTTGTCGGTCGTGACGAGCACGCGGCTCGAGCGCTCGATGTCGACGTCGCTCTCGACGAAGGCCGCGGCCCACTGGTCACCGGCGGTCGCCTGGAAGTAGTAGGCGCCGTCGTTGTTCTGGGCGGGCACGTCGAGCACGGCGCTGCCGTCCTCGTCCGTCTCGCCGGAGATGATGACCGGGTCCGTGGGGCCTGCGCCCGCGGCGCCATCGTCGGCGGCGTAGAGCTCGAGCCGGACGGCGGCGTTGGCGACCGGGGTGCCCTCCCACGGGTCGACGGCGAAGACGCGGACCTTGGCGCCGGTCTCGACGAGGAGGCGGTCCGGCAGGCGGGCGCGGAGGTCCGTCTTCGGCAGGACCGTCAGGAGGCTCTTGTGCCCGACGGCGCGGTCACCCTTCGAGGTGAGCTCGTAGCGGACGACGGCCGACGCCTCGTCCGCGCCGGCGGCGGGCAGGGCGCTCGCGGGGATCGCCACTTCCACGTCGGTGGTGGCGTCGTTGAGGGTGAAGGCGCTCGAGCCGGTCGCGAGGACGTTGTCCTCGAGGTCGAGCAGCGTGACCTTGGCGGTGCCGGTCACGCGGGCCTCGATCTTGCGGGTCACGGGCAGCGTGAGCAGGACCTGGTCCCCGTCGACGCGGCCGGTCAGCGCGGCCTCCTCGACGGCGAAGGCGCTCGCCGGGATGTCGGCGTTTCCGACCACCGGATCGGGGCCCCCGAGGTCGGGGATGCCGCCGCCGTCGCTCCCACAGGCGCCGAGCAGCCCTAGTGCGGTGATTCCTACGATCCAACGTTTCATGTCTCCCACCTCCAAAACGCGCGTGCGCTCCTGTCCGAGGGGATTGGGTAGCAAGAGCCGTTCCAGCGTGGACGATCGCGGCGCGGAGCGGATCCGCGGCCTCCGCGGCCCAGGCTGGTGTGGTGAATATTTGCACACACGTGATGCGACTGCGCGGCTCGCGACGACCGGATTGCGTCAGGGGCGTCGGAGGAGTACCCAAGAGGACGACCAGGGGGTGGTGATGGACGACCGAGTTCATTGCTGGAGCTGCGGAGCCCTGCTGAGCCTGAACCTCGACGAGCCCATCGGGCGCAGCGCGAGCTGTGACCTGTGCGACGCCGACGTGCGGGCGTGCCGCGGGTGCACGTACTACGATCCGGTGCGGGACAACGCGTGCCGGGAGCCGAGCGCCGAGCGGGTGCTCGACAAGGAGCGGGCGAACTTCTGCGGCTTCTTCCGGCCGCGGCTCGGCGACGGTGGCGCCGTCAGGGACACCGCCGCGGACGACGCGAAGCGGCGCCTCGAGGAGCTGTTCGGCCCCTGAGAGTCACTCGCAGCAGCAGTCGTCCTCGAGGCAGTCGAGGGTGACGACGACGGTGTAGCTCCCCGACGTGTCGCGGCCGTCGACGACGAGGGTGTGCCAGCCCTCCTCGACGGCCTGGTAGGGCATCGAGTCGGGGGTGGTCCCGTTCTCGTCGTTGTCGACGCAGGTGACCGGCGTCTCGCAGCCGGCGCCGCGGTAGAGGCCGAAGGTCAGGTCGTAGCTGGCGGGCTGCGGATTGGCGTTGACCGTGAGCTGCTCGCCGGGCTTCAGGTAGATGCGATAGAAGCGGTCCGGTCCCGAGTCGCCGCAGAATGTCTGCGGGAAGTCCGAGTCGTTGCCCGCCCCGACGGTCGAGCCCTGGTGCGCGAAGCCGGACTGGGCGTTGGGGCGGCCGATCAGGTACGCCGTCGCGCAGGTGGCGCCGTCGCGCGTGACGTCGGTGACGCAGCCGCCGGTCTGGCAGAGCGGCCCGGTCGTATCGACGGGCTGGACGGTGTCCTCCGGCTCGACCGTGTCTTGGGGCTCGACGGTGTCCTCGGGCGGGACCGTGTCCGGCGGCTGAACCGTGTCCTGGGGCTCGACGGTGTCGTCGGGCTCGACGGTGTCCTGGGGCTGAACGGTGTCCTGGGGCTGGACGGTGTCCTGGGGCTGGACGGTGTCCTGGGGCTGGACGGTGTCCTGGGGCTGGACGGTGTCCTGGGGCTGGACGGTGTCCTGGGGCTGGACCGTGTCCTCGGGCTGGACCGTGTCCGCCGGTTGAGCGGTGTCCTGGGGCTGAGCGGTGTCCTCGGGCTGCGTCGTGTCCGCGACGGCGTCCGGCGCGGTCGAGTCCGGCGTGGCGATGTCGAACAGCGGGGTGACGCTGTCGCCCCCACCGCCGTCGGGGAAGACGACGTCGACGCCGACGGTGTCGAGCAGCTCGCCCTCGCTCTCGGCGGGGTCCGAGCCGCAGGCCGCGACGAGTACGACGAGCGCGCAGACCCGGGTTCGGGCGAGATGCCTCATCGCTGGCACGCGTCGTCGATGACGATGCCGCGGACCTCGACGCGGATCGACTGCGGGGACTTCTCGTCGCCGCCGAAGTACGCGGTGACCAGGGCGACCGTACCGATCGGGAGCCAGCTGGGCAGGTCCATGTCGCCGCTCTCCTCGTGGCGGACGCCGTCGACCTCGACGTACATGCGCTCGTCGTCCATGCCGAGCTCGACGTCGGCCCACTCGCCGATGGGGATCTCCGCGAGCTGCTTCGAGCTGCGTTGACGGGCGAGGTAGCCGTAGTAGCCGAGCTCGACGAGGTCGGTCGTCGGGTCGTAGCGCCAGCCGAGGCGGATGCTGTTCTTGTGGATGAGGTACGTCGTGAACCCCATGACCTTGTTCCAGTCCCACTGGTTCTGCGGGTCCGAGGTCGCGTAGCGGACCGAGCTGTCGAAGCGGATCTGGAAGTGGAGCGTCCGCGAGAAGTCCTTCTTCAGTTGGAGCTTCCGGATGCCCTTGGGGCGCGCGTTGTGGCGGTTCCGTTTGATGACGAACTCGCGCGCGTTCACGTTGTCGTTGTTGCACGGGGGGCCGGCCGCCGCGACGGGGGCGGCGGTGAGCGCGACGAGGAGCGCGGCCAGGATCCAGCGTGTCCAGCGTGTCATGTCATCTCCGGTCGCTCAGAAGAGGCGGAAGCCCGCCCCGAGGACGAGCCCGCGGCGGTCCGGGTGGCAGGTGGTCTCCGGCGCGTCGCCACAGGCGCCGTCCACGCATGCGAGGCCGCCGCACTCGCGGTCGTGGGAGCAGGCGGCCGCCGGGGCGGTGAACGCGCGGCAGACGCCAGGAGCGCCCTCGACGGCGTCGCACCATCCGTACTGGCAGCGGCTCGCGCCGGGCCCTCCGCAGGCCTCGCCGAGCTTGGGCAGCGGCACGCAGGTGGAGGTCGCCAGGTCGCAGTAGAGCCCGGCGATCCCGCAGGGGCGCTCGTCGTCGGCGCACGCGTCGCCGGCCTTCGCGGGGCGATCGACGCAGCGCTCCAGCTCCCCGTCGCAGGTCTGGCCGTCGGGGCACTGGGCGCCGAGCACGAAGGGCACGCAGGCGGCGTCGGGGGCGAGCCTCGGGGCGCAGTTGCCGGTGTCCGCGAAGTCCACGCTCGCGCAGTAGAGGCCGTCGGCGCAGGCGTCGTCGTCGCCGCAGGGCGCGCCGGTCGGCAGGCGATCGCGGCAGCGCGCCGGGGCCTCCTCGTCGTCGCAGAAGGCGCCGTCGGGGCACTGCGCGTCGGTCACGCAGGCGTCGCCGAGGGCCACCGTCGCCGGGACGCAGGTCCCGAGCTCGCAGAAGAGGCCCGCGCCGCACGGGGAGAAGCGCGGATCGCACCCTTCGCCGGCGCTCGGCGCGGGTCGGCAGGTGCCCGGGCAGGCGGCGCCGGCGTCGGGGGCGCAGGCGAGCCCCGCGCCGCACGCGCTGGCCTGGTCGCACGCAGCGCCGTCGCCGAGCTGGCCGGTGAAGACGTCGTCGCAGTCGGCGGTCGCGTCGACCTGAGCGAGCATCGTGGCGAGCGGGGCGCAGGCGAGGAGGCCAATCCGGGTGAGGCAGGCGTGGGCGGCGTCGGGGTCGTAGCGGAGGGCGCCGCTGGCGATCTGGGCGCGGGCGCCGTTGACGGCGGCCTCGCAGGTCGCGGCCGTGTGTTGGTGGCAGGCCTCAACGCTGGCCGACGAGGTCGCGGCGCGGCAGCCGACGTAGAGCTGACACGCCGCGGCGGCGAGCGGGTCGCACAGCTCGTCGAGGGAGAGGGCGAGCGGCCCTGGCGCGGTGTCGGGGGCGGCGCTGTCGGTGATGGTCGCAGCGTCGGCCGGCGCGAGGGTGTCGCGCGGCGAGGAGTCCTCGACCGAGGTGGCGTCGGCGGTGTCGAGGAGGGCGGTGTCGGTGGCGTCCGTCGCGGGGTCGGCGCCGCATCCGCTCGCCACGGCGACCAGCCCGAGGGACATCAAGCGTGCGCGGAGTGGCTTCATGGCGACGACCCTAGTCGATGTTTCTGAATCATCAATCAATAAATGTGCGATCTCGGAGAAGGTCGGGGCGAGCGCCGGCTCGCGGGTCGTCGACACCGATCTGTGGGCGGCGTTGGCGCGTGGGATTCCGTGCCGCGGGTCGGATCGCGACGTGGGTCGAACCCGCGCGGAGCGAGCGGCCGAGATGACCGCGGGCCATTGGAGCGAGATCACCTGGCCCGCGATTGTCTCGACCGTCCCTGCGCCGATCTGGCGCCGGCCTCGGCCGCTGCACCGATCCGCGCACAGGGGCGTCGCGAGGGCGGGCGTGACTCGATTTAGAGTGACGCGGTGGGGCGGTGCCCTTGACCGCGAGCGGGGCGTGGACTACCTGCGAGTAAGCGCCCGATCCTCGTGAGCGACCGGATCCAGACAGCGGGTCGCGGCGCACAACGGTGTCCAGGAGGCCACGTGAAGCTCACCAGAGACCAACTGCTCCTCGCGATGCAGCAGAGCTACGATTACTACTCCGCGCGCGCGGTGCTCGCGGAGCTCCTCGGCGAGCTCGGGCTCGCGGACCAGACCGACTTCGCCAAGGCCGACGTGGGTCGGCTCTGCGACGCCCTGTCGGGTCACGCTCGCCACGCGGCCGCGATCGCGGCCCTGCGCGAGGCGACCGGCCTCGGCCCGGCCCCCGACTGCGAGGAGCCGGCGGTCGACGACGCCGCCGCGAAGAAGGCGGGCGCGGACAAGGCCGCGGCTGAGAAGAAGGCCGCTGAGGAGAAGGCCGCGGCGGAGAAGAAGGCCGCGGCAGAGAAGGCCGCGGCAGAGAAGAAGGCCGCCGAGGAGAAGGCGGCGAAGGAGAAGGCCGCGGCGGAGAAGAAGGCCGCCGAGGAGAAGGCTGCGGCGGAGAAGAAGGCCGCCGAGGAGAAGGCGGCGAAGGACAAGGCCGCGGCGGACAAGAAGGCCGCGGACGAGAAGGCGGCGAAGGACAAGGCGGCGGCGGAGAAGAAGGCCGCGGACGAGAAGGCCGCCGCGGACAAGAAGAAGGCGGCCCCGGTGGCGCTGGTGACCCTCGCTGGCGCGCCCGATGGCACGAAGGCCGTCCGCATGGTCGGCGACCACGCGCTTGTCGGCGAGTGGAAGGCGCCGAAGGGGCTCGCGCTGAAGAAGAAGGGCGACGCCTGGACCGCGACCCTCGACCTCGATCCGGGCACGGCCATCGAGTTCAAGTTCGTCGCCGAGACCGGTGACGGCGAGGTCTGGGAGAACGGCGACAACCGCAAGCTGAAGGCCGCTGAGGGCGAGCAGAAGCTGGACGCCACCTGGCAGGCCTGAGCGGTCTTCGAGCGACGCTCACGGCGGTCGAGGCGACCGCGAGCCAAGAGGTCGAGAGCCTCCTGGCTCGCGGACGTCTCATCCAGCGCCGGCCGCTCGGCCCGCCGACGTCCCGTCCGCGCGCGAGCTACCGGTCGGCGTCAGACGAAGCGCGAGATCTCGGTGACGCCGTCGGAGCGCTGCTCCTCGCTGTACTGGTACTCGGGGTCGAGGAGGTCGTTGATGCGGTCCATCACGAGGTCGGTGGCCGCTCGGAACGCCTCGCCGTGGTGGGTCGTGGCCTCGCTCGAGAAGGGGACGAACGGGGTGTCGACGCGGTGCGGGCCGAGCTCGGGGCCGTCGATCGTGAGCGGCGCGCCGATCCGGTAGACGATGTCCCCGCCCTTGGAGAGCGGCGAGCCGCCGGGGTAGGCGCGATCAGAGCCGTTGCAGCCGACCGGGACGATGGTCCTGCCGAGGTGCTGAGCCATCTGGACGAGGCCGGTGTGGCCCTTGGGCAGGCGCTTGGAGCGCGTGCCCTGCGGGAAGACGAGGACGTTGAGCCGGTGGCGCTCGAGCGCTTCGCGGGTGAGGCGGGCGACCTCAACCATCATGCGGGCGAACAGGGCGTCGAAGCGCTCGCCGAAGCGCTCGCGGGGGCCGCCCGTGCCGAGCAGCCGCGTGACCCGGGCGCCGCCGCGGTCGGCGGCCTCGTCCACGGTGACGCGGCCGTCTACGAGGTCTCGGAGGACGCGGTACTCGTCCTTGCTCGGCACGTCGCCGACGGCCTTTCGGAACTCGGTCGTGATGACGTAGCCGCGCGACGGCAGCGGGATGTTGTTGGTCGCGTCCATGAACGCGCCGATCACGCGGTTCTCGTAGTACTTCCCCTTCACCCAGGTGGCGGTGTAGCGGAGGCCGCCGTGACGGTACATCTGGTACTGGAAGGGCCAGTAGTTGTACCGGTCGGTGTGGTTCATGGCGAAGAACACCCCGGTGTCGCGGGGGATGTTCTCGACGCCCTCGAGGGTGATGCGGGTCGGCTTCGGGAAGCGGTAGTCCAGCCTGAGGCCGAGCTCGCCGATGGCGATCTGGACGAGCGGGCGTCGGTGCAGGCGGATGCGCTCGAGGCGGGCGAGGTCGAGCATGAGGCAGCTCCTCCGCGGCGGTGGCGGCCGCGCGCCCAGCGAAAGCTCAGCCCGCGGCGTGAAAGCGAGCGGGACCATAGCGGCCCGGCCGGCGCGTGTCACCGGCCGAGCGCTCGCTTTGACCTGCCATTGACCCGAGGAGGCGCCCGGGCAGCGGCGCTACTTCAGCGCGCCGGGCTTCACGACCGGGGGCGGATCGTCCTTCTCGCAGAGCAGGGAGCCGTTGATGTAGATGGCGCGCGAGAGCTGGGCGATCGGGCGGAGCATGGCGCTGACGCCGCAGTACTTCTCCTGCGAGAGCTGGACGGCGCGCTGGATCTTGGCCTCGTTGAGGTCCTCGCCCTCGAAGCGGTAGATGACGCGGATCTGGTCGAAGACCTTGGGGTGGTCGCTCGTGAGCGTGGCCTCGGCGTCCACGGTGAACGACGACGGGGCGATCTTCATCTTGGTGAGGATCGAGGTCACGTCCATGGCGGTGCAGCCGATGAGGGCCGTCAGCACGAGGCCCTTGGGCCGCGGGCCGTACTCCTTTCCGCCGAACTTCTCGTCGGCGTCGAGCGGGACGTCGAAGCCGCCGAGCTTGCCGTCGAAGGCCATGCCGTCCTTCCAGGCGACGGTGCTTTTCATCTGTGGGGTGAAGTCGTCGGCCATCACTGTCTCCTCGTGTCAACGTGGGCCCGCTTGATAGGAGCCACATCGCGGCGGGAGTGTGACACGCCTCGCGGCGCAGCGTAAGAACCCTGTGACCCGCCGAACGGAGTTCACCGATGAGCGCGATGGGACATGACGCGATGCAGCTCGAGGGCGCCGAGGCCGGGCCGCTCATCGACGAGGTGGGGCTCCTGGCGTCGCGGTTACCGCTCAATCGCGCCCGGCTCATCGAGCTGGGGTGCGGCGCGGCGGTGACGACCCGGGCGTTGGCGAAGCTGGGTCGGCTCGAGTCGATCCTGGCCCTCGAGGTCGACGAGGTGCAGCACAGAAAGAACCTCGCGGCGCCGCCAACCCCGCGCGTGACCTTCGCGAGGGGCGGGGCCGAGGCCATCCCGGCCGAGGACGCCTCGGCGGACGTCGTGCTGATGCTCCGGTCGCTCCATCACGTGCCGATCGAGGCGATGGACACCGCGTTGGGGGAGGTCCATCGGGTGCTGCGCCCGGGCGGGCTCGCCTGGATCCTCGAGCCGGTCTACGCCGGCGACTTCAACGCCATCATGAGCGTCTTCAACGACGAGGAGGTCGTCCGGCGCGAAGCCTTCGAGGCGGTCCGCCGCGCGGTCGAGGGCGGCCTCTTCGAGCTCGTCGAGGAGCGCTTCTACCGAACGCCCCGCGTCTTCCCCGACTTCGAGACCTTCGAGCGCCGCGTCATCGGCGCCACGTTCAACGACCTCACCGTCGACGCCACCACCCTCGCCGACGTCCGCCGCCGCTTCGACGCCCACATGACCCCCGCCGGAGCCCACTTCGCGCCCCCCATCCGCGTCGATCTGCTGAAGCGCCCCGCGTAGCGCTCAGGGGACCGGGCGGCAGCAGCGGATGGCGTGTCCACCACAGTCACCCAAGTCCTCCTGACGGCTCGAGGCGCGCGCGCTCGCCCCGCGTACGATGAATGGGGCGGTCGAGAACGAAGAGTAGTCGGGCGGCGGATCCGTCCGTGGTGACATCGTGTAGGCGTAGGTCGCGTTGGCCGTCCACTCGGCGTTGTTCCCGCCCATGTCGAGCGCGCCGTATGGGGAACGGCCACCAGGCAGACTACCCACGGTGAGATACTCGTTGAGCTGGCCACACCCTGAGGTCCAAGCCAGCTCGCAGGTGCTGGCTGCTTCGCCCCAGGGGTAGGTACGCATCCCGGCTTTGCAGGTCTCGGAGTCCGAGCCACCAGCGATGGTTCCACATCCTCCACGGGCAGCCATCTCCCACTGCGCTTCCGTACACAGCCCCTTGGCCGTCTCCAGGGTCAGGTCGTACTCGCCCTCCCACTCGCAGAAGGCGACCGCCATTTCAGGGGAGATCCCATCCGCTGGGCGATTCGGGTGACCTTCGCTGGTGAGGTAGCAGGGCGTCTCGCACCCACCTGCTCCGAGACAAGCTTCGTACGCGGCCACCGTCGCCTTGTTCTTGTCGATCGCGTAGCCGGACAACGTGACGAGGTGTCGGGGAGATTCGTTGGGCGGGTAACAGTCTTCGGTGCACTCGGAGCAGTCCTCTTTCGATGGATTGCAGCCCATCCAGAACTGGCCCGCTGGGACGAACACCTCCACGGCGTTCTCGCACGTTCCATGCTCCGTGCACTCGAAGCCATCGGGGCAAGGCACACCGAGAACGCCACACGGGTCTTCGTTCTGGCAGCCGTTCCCGTGATAGCCCGTGCCGGAGCAGTCACAGGTGTCGGGCGCGACGCATAGTCCCCCGTGCTCGCAGGCCGGCGAACACACCGGCGCCCGACACTGCCCGTCGCTACAAGTGCCCGTGACACCGGTCGAGAACGTGCAGGTCCCGGCCTTCGGCACGAATTGACAGCCGTCGACGCTGTCGCACCCGGCGCTCTGCTGGCAGGCGTTCGGAGGCGTGCAGGTGATGGACGAGCCGCCGCAGGTGCCGCCGGTACACTGGTCGTTGGTCGTGCAGACGGACTGGTCGTCGCAGGTCGTCCCGTCGTCGGCGTCCGCGACCTCACACGAGCCGGTGGTCGGGTCGCAGCCGGCGACCTTGCAGACCCCGGTCGGCGCGTCGCAGACGACCGGCGTCCCCGGGTCACAGACGTCGTGCTCCGTGTCGCAGCTGGCCGTCCCGTCGCAGAGGTTGTCGTCCGGGCAGCCCGACGCGTCGACGCACGTGCAGGCGCTCTGGTCGTTCACGCACCGGTCGTTGTTCTCGTCACAGCTGTCAGCCGTACAGCTCAAGGCGTCACCGCAGCTGCGCGTGACTCCTTCGCAGACCCCGCTCCGGCAGCGGTCGTCGGTCGTACAGAAGAGCCCGTCGTCACAGGGGACGTTCTCGGCCGGAGCGTTGGTGTGGACGCAGGAGTAGGTCGTCAGGTCACAGCTGTCGACGCCGTTGCAGGGGTTGCCATCCTCGCACGAGACCCCGGGCCCGCACTCACAGCTCAGGCCGTCATGGAGGCAGGTGTCGACATCGTCGTCACAAGTGTCGACCGTGCAGTCCGCGGTGTCGCCGCAGTCCCGCGGGGTGCTGAGGCAGGCGCCGTCGACGCAGCGGTCACCGACGGTGCAGAACAGGCCGTCGTCGCAGGTCGCGCCGTCGTCGGCGTCTCTGACGACGCACGCGCCCTGGGCCGGGTCGCAGACCGACACCTTGCACGGCTCGGCTGGGGCGGGGCAGCTCTCCGGGCACGGTGGCGTCGTGTCCGGCTGGACCGTGTCCTGGACGTCTGCTGAGGTGTCGAGCGGCGTGGTGTCCTCGCCAGTCGTATCCGAGACCTCGACGTCGATCGTGTCCGGCTCCGCCGTGTCAGGGGGAGCAGCGGTGTCGTCCTCGATCGCGGTATCGACGGTGACGGAGTCGACGTCGACGGTGTCCACGGACGTGCTGTCGACAGCGTCTTCGTCCTCGGGGACCGGCGGGAAGCACGCGGTGGCGGTGAACGCCACGACCACAGCCGGCAACAGGGCTCGCCAATTCTTCTCGAACACGACAACCACTCCGCGATGGGCGCACCAGCACCGAACGTACCCTGAGACCACTCGCGGGGCCAGCGCTGGAGCCCCAGATAGGCGAAGGCCCGCCCGGCGGGTCGCCGGACGGGCCTTCGGTTCGCTCATCGGTCGCTAGTCGCAGGTCGCGATGTACGTGTGGGCTCCGAGCCCGTCGAGGGTGTCCTTCGCGAGGACCTCCCACTCACTGGCCTGAGAGGCCGCCCAGTCGGCGTTCGGACCGTTGATGGTGCCGAGCCGCCGAATCGTGTGGTCCTTCGTCGCCTCGGTCACGGTCGCGACCTCCCAGCCCCCGCCGGGGTCGCCGTCGTTGAGGCCGATCACGTCGATGATGACCGAGTCTCCGCCACCGCTGGGAATCTTGGCGAGCGCGCGCGGGTCGTCCCCGTTGAAGTTGACGACGGTTGAGCTGTTGGCTTCGTCGCAGTTGGTCGTGTCTGTGATGTCCTGGTGGCACAGGACATAGACGTCGCCATCGGCGAGCGTACCGGTCAGCGCGTAGCTCCCGTTGAAGGCTGCGCCGCCGGATGCAGTCAGGATCTCGTAGCCTGACAGGTCGACGGCCGCACCGGTGAAGTTGGCGATCTCGATGGCCTTGTTGAAGCCGCCGCCCTCGATGTACTCGCTGAAGAAGAGGTCGCTGGCGCAGTGGCCGGTTGAGGCGACGACGTTCTCGGCGCCGGGGCTCGACGCGGTCAGCGTCGTGAAGAGCCCGGTCCCGTTCGGGAAGCGGCCCCAGCTGTCGCCGGCCGCGAGGCCGTCCCACGCGGCGGTCTCGAGGACGAAGCCGGCGTCGTCGGCCAGCGCGAGCGAGTCGGTCGCCAGCAGCGTCAGGCCGTGGGTCGACTCGTCGATGACCAGGTAGGCTCCGCTCGCGATCGTCGTGCTCGCGGGGAACACGTAGCTGCTGTCGCCGACCATCAGCATCCAGCCCGAGATGTCCGCCTCGGTGTCGCCGAGGTTGAGCAGCTCGACGAAGGCCGGGTTCGAGTCGGCCGAGTCCCAGAGGACCTCGTTCAGCGCGACGTCGGCGCACGTCCCACAGTCCTCGGGGCAGGAGCCGCAGCTCTCGCCGCTGACGCACATGGCGTCGCCGCAGGTCTGGTTGGCGGCGTCCGCCGTCGGGAGCGTCAGCGTCTGGAACGCGCCAGTGCCGTCGGGCAGGCGGCCGTAGCTCCAGCCCTCGGGCGCGTAGCCGTCGATCCAGGTCACCGCGTCCGCGTAGACGCCGTCGCCGTCGCGGAGGACCAGCCAGTCGGCCGAGCCGAGGTCGAAGGTGAAGTCGGTGTTCCGGTTGAGGACCAGGAAGCCGTTGGCGGGGATCATCGTGCCAGCGGAGAACGTGTACGTGGCGGAGTCTCCGACCGAGCTATTGTCGTCGAGGGTCCAGTCGCCGAGGTCCACGGCGGCGTCGGTGTTGTTGTAGAGCTCGATCCAGTCCTCCTCACCGTCGAGCGGGTCGGCGACGACCTCGTTGATGACGATGTCCGCGGCCGCGGTGACGGCCGTGCAGCTGCCGCTGTAGGTGTGCATACCCAGGTCGGTGATCACGTCCTGGTCCAGCACGGTCCAGTCGGTCGCTGCGGTGCCGAGCCAGTCCGTCGTCGGGCCCATCACGGTGGAGACGCGAACGAGCGTGTGCTCAGCGGTCGCATCATCGACTCCGCCAGCGGACCACTTGCCGTCGGTGAGGACCATGTTCTCCGCGCCGATGTCGTCGATGCGCGTCCCGCCCTTGGCGAGCGAGCGGGCGTCGTTGCCGTTGAAGAAGACCGGGAGGCCGTAGATGAGGCTGTCGTTGGACCCGCTGATCTGGAGGTCGCAGACCGCCTTGATGTCGTCGTTCGACTGGCTGTTGCAGATGACGAACACGTCGCCCGACTCGACGATGACGTGAGGCAGCGGGGTCGACTCGCCGTCGGTCTCCCAGGTGACGTTGTCGTCGACGTTGCCGAGGGTCACGATCTCGTAGTCACCGAGGTCGACCGGCATCCCGGTGTAGTTGGCGATCTCGAGCGCCTTGTTGTTGCTCGAGCCCTCGACGTACTCGCTGAAGAAGAGATCTGACGCGCAGTCCTGCGAGACCATGGTGTCGGTCTCGGTCGTGTCGGTCTCGGTGGTGTCCTCGACCGTGGTGTCGGTCTCGGTGGTGTCCTCTTCCGTGGTGTCGACTACGGTCGTGTCCTCTTCCGTGGTGTCGACCACGGTGGTGTCCTCTTCGGTGGTGTCGACCTCGGTGGTGTCGTCCGGAGTGGTGTCGGCGACGAGGGAGTCGGTCGTCGACGTGTCCTCCGGGGTCGTGTCGACCGTGGTGTCCGTCACCATCGTGTCGGAGGTCGAGGTGTCCGTGGTGTCCCCGCCGTCGTCACCGCAGGCGGTGAACAGCAGGGCCCCAACGGCCAATAGGGGGAGTAGGTAGCTTCGTCGCATTTGCGTCATCTCCAGCGTTGAGCAAGCACGCGCTCAGTAGCAGGCGTCGGTGGCGGCATCGTTGCTACTTTGCGGCGTTATCGCAACATGCTTGGGCCAACTCGGTTGGCGAGACCCCCGCGACAGCTTAGTCTGCGACGCCCGTCGCCCCAGGAGAGACACCGTGCCGAGCCAGCCGCCACGCCGCTTCGAGGACATCGCCGCCTTCGTCCGCGACCAGATCGCGGGCCGCCGCACGACGATCGCGACGCCCTTCGGCGAGCGCCTCCTGTGTTACGCGGACCTGACCGCGACCGGACGCTTCGTCCACTTCGCCGAGCGCTGGATGCGCACCGCCAGCGCCTTCTACGCCAACAGCCACACCGCGGTGTCCACGACCGGCTCGCTCATGACCCGCCTGCGCGAGGACGCCCGCGCCATCGTCGGCCGCTCCCTCCACGCCGGGCCCGACGACGTCGTCCTCTTCTGCGGCGCCGGCGCCACCGCCGCCGTCAACAAGCTCGTCGGCCTCCTCGGCCTCCGCATCCCCGAGCCCCTCGAGCGCCGCTGGAACCTCTCCGACCAGATCCCCGCCGCCGAGCGCCCCGTCGTCTTCGTCGGCCCCTACGAGCACCACTCCAACGAGCTCCCCTGGCGCGAGTCCATCGCCGACGTCGTCGAGGTGGACCTCGACGGTGACGGCGCCATCGACCTCGACGACCTGGCCCGGAAGCTCGCCGCCCACGCCGACCGCCCGCTCAAGCTCGGCGCCTTCTCCGCCGCCTCCAACGTCACGGGTGTCCTGACCGACGTCGCCGCCGTCGCCCGGGTCCTCCACGCCGGCGGCGCCAAGGTCGTCCTCGACTACGCCGCGGCCGGGCCCTACGTCCCGATCGACATGCACCCCGAGGGCGACCCTGACGCGGGCATCGACGCGCTGTTCCTGTCCACCCACAAGTTCGTCGCCGGGCCTCAGGCCTCGGGGATCCTCGTCGCCCACAAAGACCTCTTCGAGACCCGCGTCCCCGAGCGCCCCGGCGGCGGCACCGTCGACTACGTCTCGGCCGGCGGCGGCGTGGACTACGTCGCCCGCCTCCACGAGCGCGAGGAGGGCGGGACCCCGGCCATCATGGGCGACCTCCGCGCGGGCGTCGCGTTCCTCGTCAAGGACTGGGCCGGCCCCGAGGCCATCCTCGAGCACGAGACGGCCCTCGCCCGCCACGCCCTCGAGCGCCTCGGCGAGCACCCGCGCATCGAGATCCTGGGCCCGACCCACCTGGATCGGCTCGCCATCATCTCGTTCAACATCGACGGGCTCCACCACGACCTCGTCTCGGCGCTCCTCGACCACCTCTTCGGCATCCAGAACCGCGCCGGCTGCTCCTGCGCCGGCCCCTACGGCCACCGGCTGCTGGGCATCGACGTCCCGACCTCCGAGCGCTTCCGCCACCTCATCCACCGGGGCGTCAACGGCATCAAGCCAGGCTGGGTGCGCCTGTCCCTGCCCTGGTACGCCTCGCAGGACGACATCGACTTCATCCTGTGCGCGACGCTCTTCGTGGCCGATCACGGCGACGCCTTCGTCCCCGCCTATCGCCTCGGCTGGGACGACGGCGTCTGGCGCTGGGTCGACGCCGACGAGCCGCCCGCGCCGCCCGTCGCGCTGACCGTCGAGCACCTCATGGCCGCCGTCGACGCCCCCGACGAAGAGGAGCACGAGGGCCTCGACGAGGCGGGCCTGAAGGCCGAGCGCCGCCGCTACTTCGAGGAGGCCCGCGCCATCGCCGACCGCCTCCGCGAGCGCTACGGGACCGCCAAGCCCCCGCGCCGCGCCACCGGCGACCCCGAGGTCGACGCCCTCGTCTGGTTCGACTACGCCGAGTCCGGCGACATGCCGACCGGCCAGGGGTAGGCGCTGACCAGCCGGACCGTTCGTCGACAGGGTCCGCCGCTGAGCTTTCTGTGGGTGCGCGCTCGGCCCGCGTCGCGAGCGGCCTTCAGCGGCCGCAGCACTTCTTGTGCTTCTTGCCGCTGCCGCACGGGCATGGGTCGTTGCGGCCGACCTTGGGGCCCTCGCGCCGCACGGATTCGCCCTTCGTGCCGCCCGCGTAGCGCCACGCGCCCTCCTCGCGGACGAAGCGCGAACGCTCGCGCAGGACCCGGGTCTTGCCCGCCTCCTCGAAGGTCGCCGCGAAGTCCACGACGCCCTCGTCGTCGTCCTCGCCGCCCCGCTCGGTCGCCAGCACCTCGAGCTTGGTGAACGTGGCCACCCGGGCCCAGGTCGCGGCCCCGCGCCGGTCGAAGCTGGCCCGCTCGGCCGCCGCCGTCGTCGCCTCGACATAGTCGACGCGCTCCTTGGCGTAGGCCGTGTAGCGCGAGCGCATCAGCGCCTCGGCCGTCGGCGCGTCCACGGACCCCGCGAGGTACGGGCCGCAGCACTCCGCGTACGGTCGACCCGTCCCGCACGGGCACGCCTCGGGCGTCACTTCGAGAACACCCGCGTCAAGAAGCCCTTCATCAGCTCCCAGGACTCGGCGTCCGCCTTGGCGTCGTAGGCCAGCGGCAGGCCGAACTTCTCGCCCATGGCGGTCGCGTCCGGGTTGGTGAAGGCGTGCTTGGCGTCGGGGAAGCTGATCATCTCCAGGCGCACCCCGGCCGCGTTCATCTCGTCCTCGAAGGCCTTGACCATCTCCGGTGGAGAGAACGGGTCCGCCCCGCCGTTCAGCACGAGGACCTCCGCCTTCACGGCGCCCTTCTCGGCCGGATCCTTCACGCCCAGGCTCCCGTGGAACGACACGACGCCCGCCAGCTCCTCGCCCATCCGCGCCATGTTCAGCACGATGCCGCCGCCGAAGCAGTACCCGACCGCCGCGATCTTCTCGGCGTCCGTCTGCTCACGCTCCATCAGGAGCTTCTTCGCGGCGTCGAACCGCTGCTTGGCCGCGTCCATGTTGGCCACGACCGCGCCGGCGAACTTCTTCGCGTCGTCCGGGTGGCCGGCGGTCTTGCCGTCGCCGTACATGTCCACGGCCAGCGCCGTGTACCCGAGCTCCGCCAGCATGATCGCCCGCCGCCGCGCGTACTCGTTGTGTCCCCACCACTCGTGGACCACCAGCACGCCCGGCCGCGGCCCCTCCTTCGCCCCGTCCCACGCGAGGAAGCCCTTCATCGTCACGCCGTCGGCCTCGTAGCTGACCTGCTCGGTCTTGATCGACGGCGGGACCGGCGCGGCCATCGCCTCGCTCACGTCCATCGGCGGCGGATCCTCGTCGGCGTCCGCTTCGCTCGGCGCGACGCTCGCGGTGTCGGCCTCGACCGGCTCCGGCTCGTCGGTGTCGGCCTCGTCGGGCGGGTCCGCCGTCGCCGTGTCCGTCTCCTGCGGCGTCTCGGCCTTCGCCGTGTCCGGCGCGTCCGTCCCGCTCTTCGAGCATCCCGTCGCGACCAGCGCGACCGCTGCGACCAAGCCCATCAGGCGCTTCATGGCAATCCTCCCGTCTGGAAGGACACCGTGCCACAACCCCGCGCCGCCGCAAGTGGCGCGCGGCTCCGGCCGAGCTCCTGCGCCTCAGTTCGGGTCGACGCCGAGCATCGTCCGCAGGACCAGCACCGTCCGCAGGACCAGCTCGGCGAGGCTGTGCTGGTGCGGATCGAGGTCCGACCCGGCGAGCGCCAGGGCCGCGCCCTCGAGGGTGTCCAGCGACATCCGCGCCATCCCCAGGGACAGCGACGCGCCGGCGTCCCGGGCTGGCGCGCCGGTCTGGGGCCGAGCGCTCGTCGTCGTCGTCGCGCGCGACCGCTCGATGAGCCCCAGGCCGATCGCGAGGAACGCCGCGAACCCGCTCAGGATTCGCAGGTCGCTCGCGTCGAACGCGTCCTCCTCGCCCGAGGTCGCGCCCACGGTCCCGATGACCGCGCCACCGACGATGATCGGCGCCACGAGGCCGCTCCGGATCCCGTCGGCCTCGGCGCGCGCCCGGCTGCCAGGATCGGCGTCGGCCACCCGGAAGAGCCGCGGCTCACCCGCCGCGACCGCCTCGCCGGTGAAGCTCCCCGCGAGCGGGTGAGGCTCGCCGATGACGGGCACCGGCGCGCCGTCCACCGCGCGGTAGATGAACTCCGCACCGCGCACGTCGGTGACCGAGGCGCCGTCCGCCTCGAGCACCAACCGCGCGTGCCGGACGACCACGTCCGCCACCTCGTAGAGCGACGTCGCGTGCTGCATCGCGACGAGCAGCTCGCGATAGGCGACGTCCAGCGCCGGCGCGCGGTCGTGGAGCTCCTTCATGTCGAGGCTCCGCGCTACTCGCCGAAGCTCCGCGCGAACAGCGCGTCGATCGCGGCCTTGCCACGCTCGTCCAGCATCCGCGTCCCGGTGCCGGTGAAGTTGGCCGAGGTGATGGTCGGCTCGCCGGCCGCCTCCCACTCGCCCTCGTTCCAGTGGTACCAGGCCTGCTTGGCCTCATCGAAGACGTACAGCGGCTTCGAGAAGAGCTTCGCGAGCTCCGCACCCCAGCCGGTGCCGCCCTTGACGGTCCCGTCCTCCTTGATCCAGCCGACGCAGAAGACCTGATCCCCCTCCATCACCTGGTGCCACAGGCTCGCGAGGAGCCGGCGGTACTTCGGCGTGTCGCGGTAGACCCGGTGCATCAGGCTCGAGACGTACTGGAGGCTGACGTTGCCCTTCGCGAGCTCCGCCTCGCCCAGCACCCGGCGGCCGCGCGTGCGCGCGTCGTCGTGGCCCTCGAACGTGAAGTTGACCTCGGCCATCCCGTAGCGCTCGGCCGCCTCGCCGAAGGCCGCCTCAGCGCCGGCCGCGGCGCCACTGTAAAGGGTGCAGTCGCTCGCCTTCATGTACATCTCTCCAGCGTCTGGCGTTGTCGCGGCGCTGCGTAACCCGCGCCGCGAGCCGCGTCAAGCACCGTCACCGGCGCCGGCCGGCGTGATCCCGCTCTCGACCCTCGCCAGCTGGCGCGCGACGTGCCTGAGCGCCATCCACCACTGCTGCTTGGGGCGCTGGTTCACGGGGTCCACCATGCGCGGCAGGTTGGTGAGGTCGTGGAAGCGCGTCTCCCCGCCCTCGAGCCCGATGTACGCCGCGGCCGGGTCCTGCGCCCGGGCGTGCTCGATCAGGAAGTCCACGCACGCCCCCGCGAAGCGCGTCGCGCTTATCCGGTCGAAGGGCGACGGCTGGCCGCCCTGCTGGAGGTGGCCGAGGATCGCCACGCGGACGTCGAAGAGGTCGCCGCCCTCCTCCTCGAGGAGCTGCTGCATGAAGCGCGCGTCGTACACGTCGTTCACCCGCTCGCCGCGGATGATGAGCCCGAGGCGACGGCCCTTCTGGAACCCGCGGCGGAGGAGCTCGAGGTCGGCCATCATGTCGCTGATGGTCACGCCCTCCTCGTGGATGTAGGCGCGCTCCGCGCCGGTGGCGAGCCCCGCCATGGTCGCGAGGTAGCCGCAGCGCCGGCCCATCACCTCGACGACGAAGCAGCGCTGCTGCGCGCTCGCCGACTGGCGGATCTTGTCGACCGCGCCGACGATCGAGTTCAGCGCCGTGTCGGCGCCGATGCTGAGCTCGGAGCCCGGCAGGTTGTTGTTGATGGTCGCTGGTAGACACACCACCGGGATCGCCAGGGCGGGGTAGTCGTCGCGCTCGGTGACGAGCTTGTGCGCGGCCATGAAGCCGGACATGCCGCCGATGACCAGGATGGCGTCGATCTTCTGCTCTTCCACCGTGCGGCTGAGCTTGTAGAGGTCGCGCCCCTGCAGCACGCTCCGCCGCGTGCCGAGCTCGGAGCCGCCGCGGCTACCCCAGCCGGTGACGTCCATCCAGCCCAGCTCACGGAGCTTGCCGGCGGCGAGGCCCTCGAAGCCGTTCTCCACCCCGAGGACGACGTGCCCGCGGTCGAGGCCGAGGCGGACGGCCGCGCGCACGGCCGCGTTCATCCCGGGCGCCGGGGCTCCGGCGTTCAGGACCGCGATGCGGAGCGGGTTGTCGGCGGTCGCCGCGGTCTCCGGCTTGGCCTTGACCATGGTCCGCAGGACCGTGTGCGCCGAGCGGAAGCTCCCGCCGCGGAGCGTCATCGCGCGCTTGTAGTCCTTGGCGTCGATCGCCTCGGTGATGGCGCGGTTCTGGCTCAGGCAGTCGTCGAGGGACAGGCGGACGATGCGGTTTCCGCGCATCCCGACGACGATCGGCGCCTCGACCGGGTCCTCCTCGTCGAGGAGCGCCTCGACCGCGGCGTGGCCGAGGAGCGTCCCGAGGTTTCGGTCGAAGGCGCTCGGCGGGCCGCCGCGCTGGACGTGCCCGAGCACCGTCACCCGCACCTCGGTCTCGAGCTCCTCGGCGATGACGTCGCGGATCTCGGCGCTCGAGATGGGGTGCCCCTGGTCGTCCCGGGCGCCCTCGGCGACGATGACCGTCGTGTTCTGGCGGCCGGCGGCGCGAGACGCCCGGAGGTGGGTGACGAGGTCCTGGCGCCAGGTCTCGGCCGCGGGCGGGGCCTCGGGGACGAAGACCCAGTCGGCGCCGCTGCCCACGGCGCTCATCAGCGCCAGGTAGCCGCAGTTTCGGCCCATGACCTCGACGACGAAGCTCCGCCGGTGGCTCATGGCGGTGCTGCTGAGGGCGTCGAGGGCCTCGGTGATGCGGTGGAGCGCGGTGTCGGCGCCGATGGTCGTGTCGGTCCCCGCCATGTCGTTGTCGATCGAGCCGACCAGCCCGACCAGGCGCAGCTTCGGGTGGCGCGCGGCGACCTGCGGGCTCACGGCGCCCTCGGCGGTCAGCTCGCCCACCAGCCCCGGCCACTCGCGCTGGAGCGTGTACCCGCCGGTGAGGCTGCCGTCGCCGCCGATGACCACGAGGCGGTCGATCCCGCACTCGAGCATGTTGAGGACCGCCGCTCGGCGCCCTTCACGCGCGCGGAACGCCTTGCAACGCGCGGTGCCGAGCACGGTCCCGCCGCGCTCGAGGATGCTCGAGACGTCGCCCCACGAGGCGCGGTGGATGGCGTCGCCGCCATCGACCAGGCCCTGATAGCCCTCGAACACGGTGTAAACGTCCGCGCCGCGCTCCAGAGCCGTCCTCACGACCGCTCGGACCGCGGCGTTCATCCCCGGGGCGTCTCCCCCGCTCGTCAACACGCCTAGCTGCACGGCGACCTCCTGGGGCCCGCTGCCCCCGCCTATGTCCGTCGGGTGTCGGACGGAGTCAAGTACGACGCGCCACCCCCGAACCGGGGCGCTCCGGGAATCGCAATGGAATCGCGGGCCCGCGCCCCGTCCCGCGCGCCGCCGTGGCGGAGCGGCGGTAACTCAGTCCTGGGTTACGTTGATCGTCGCCGGCGCCCGCGTCAATCGTCGGATTCAGGATTGAGGTTCCCATTCCCGCCCGGAACGGCATAGTGCAGGGTCCGAACTCGCCGTGGAGGCTGCCGTGACATCGACGCTGACGAAGGTCCTGCCCGCGCTCGCGGGGCTCTGGCTCGCGGGCTGCGCGACCACCCCGCCTCCCGCGCCGGAGCCGCCGCTCGTCGCGCCGACCCTGTTGTCCCGGGTCTCGCCGGAGGCGACCTGGGTGGTCGTCGTGCCGGAGGCCTCGCGCGAGGGGATCGAGGTGACCCTGCGGCCCATCACGGACGCGGCGCGCGAGGCGCAGCCCATCCTGGCGTCGCTGGTCGACAAGCTCACCATCGACGGCGCCGTCCCGGAGCCCGCCGCCGGGCTCGAGGTCTGGTCGACGGTGCTGCCCCACGTCCTCGAGGTGCTGGAGCCGGGGCAGATCGAGCGCTTCGGCGTGGCGCTGCCGACGGCCCTCGTGCTGCACGGCGGCCCGATCTGGCCGGTGCTCCGCGTGCGCCTCGCCGAGCCGGACAAGACCCGCGCGGCCCTCGACGACGCCTTCGGGGCGCTGCCGGTCGCGAAGCGGGACGAGGTCGTCCCCGGGGTGCCGACGTGGCTGCTCGACTTCGAGGGCTTCCACGTCCGCGTCGGGGTGGTGGACGATCAGCTCGTCGCGGCCTTCTGGGCGGACTTCATGGGCGAGGTCTCGAGCGCGACCTTCGCCGCGCCGCCGGCGGCGGACGTGGCGGCGATGACGCGCCAGCTGAACGACGCCCTGCGCAACACCGGCGGGCGCCGGGATCTGTCGGTCGGCTGGGCGCACGTGGGCCGCATCCTGGGCGTCGCGACCGAGAGCTACCTCCTCGCGCTCGAGCCGGAGGACGAGGCGCAGCGCCGCGAGGTGGAGACGTGCCGGCGCGAGCTCGCGCAGCTCGCCGATGGGATCCCAGGGTATCAGGTGGCCTATCGCGACTGGACGCCCACCTCGTCGTCCTTCGCGGTCGTCTCGGACCTCCAGGACCCGGAGCTCGCCGCGGCGATCGCGGCCGTCGCGGACGGCGGGGTCGACCTCGCCGTCGAGCCCTACGACTCCGCGGACGTCTCGGTGTCGGTCTCGGTGGACATCGGCAAGGTCGGCGATCTCCTGGGGCTCCTCGCCCGGCGGATGGCGGCGGCGGGCTACACCTGCCCGGAGGTCCGGGAGATCGGGGAGTCGCTCACCGAGACCTCGATGAAGGTCGGGCTCTCCGGGCGGCTCCTCCTGGGTGGACTCCACGCGCTCCACATGCGCATGGAGGTGGCGAAGGGCGTGCCGGCGGCCGAGATGTTCGACGGCGGCGAGATGGTCGCGATCGCCGTGCACGACAACCCCGAGCAGCTCGTCGGGATGCTGCAGCGCTTCGGCGGGATGGAGATCGAGCTCCCGCCCGACGGGCAGACCCGGGCGCTCGGTGAAGGGCAGGGCCTCTTCATCGGGCGGAACGGCGCGCTGACCGGGATCGCCTACGGGCCGGAGGCCGAGGAGCGGCTCTCGAGGTCGCTCGCCGGCGGCCCCGGGGGCAAGGCGCCGCTCCTGCGGTACGCCGTCGACGGCGGCCTCGAGGACGACTACCTGGGGCTCCTCGGCAAGGTCGACGCGGCGCTGGAGGCGTCGACGAGCTTCCCCGACGGGGCCCGCTCGGAGGGGGACGTCGCCCGGATCGGCGACGTCGCGATCACCGCGGGCCAGGCGTTCGAGCGGGCGTCGGCCCTCGAGGCGAGCGGCTGGTCGCTGGCGCCCGACGCGCTGCTCGACACGGCCATCGACCAGCTCGTCGAGCGCGAGCTCGCGCGGGCGGCGCTGGAGCGGCTGCGCGAGCCGACGCTGGCGGAGATGGCGCCCTTCGACGACGCCCAGGCGCTGGTGAAGCGGCGGCTGGCGCGGCGCGGCAAGCTGAAGGTGTCGAAGCGCGAGATCAAGGCGCGTTACGACGAGATGATGAAGGAGATGAAGGAGGGACCGCCCCTCGACGAGCGCCTCTCCGACGGGCTCGAGGCGGCGATCGCCGTCGACCGCGCTCGCGAGGAGACCCAGCGGCTCGTCGAGCGGCAGCGCAAGCGGACGCCGGTCGTCGACCAGCGCGCTGACGCCCTCGATCGCGTCAAGGGGCACTGGTACGAGGTCTGGAAGCTCCGCGACGCCCTCGCGACGAAGCTCGACGCCCTCCAGGACGACGAGCGCATCGAGACGGTCTTCCAGGTCCGCGACGGGATGCTGGAGCTCCTCGGCGAGACCGCGAGGACCGTCCCGACGGAGGCCGCGCCCCCCACCCAGGCCGCGCCCGAGGCCGCCACGCCCGAGGGACCGTAGAGTATTGGATCGCAGGGTCGGACCCCGCTTGAGGGTGTGATCCACAAGCCGACGCAGCTCGGTTTGCGAGGCATGGTGATGGCTGCATGGGTGCTGAGCTGCCGTTTCCATTCGGTATTCTGGTGTCACCTCGCCCCCGGTGGCAGAGCGGTGGGGTAGGAGAGGCGGAGCGGAGCGGGGGCTGAGCTGAGCTGTGCGCGTGAGCGTGAGCGGCGCGGGGAGCGTGAGCGTGAGCGGCGCGGCGCGGGGAGCGTGAGCGTGAGCGGCGCGGGGAGCGTGTGCGCGCGCGGAGTGGTGAGGGAGAGCGGGGGCGGAGCGAAGGTGGGACAGAGCGGAGTGTGCGCGTGGGTCTCCTCAGTCTGACCTCGTGCTCCCGCCCCGCAAGGCCAAGCCACGGCTCCGGGCGGCAGAGCCGTGGTGCGACTGCGTCGCAGCCTTGCAGGGCGGTGCGCGCGAGGTCGAGACGAGTCGTCCCTCGCGGCACAAGGCCGCTTCGGGACGTCACGTTTCGACAAGGAGACACTCATGTTGCGCATCTACACTGTTTCGCTGCGCGTGGCGGCCGACGCTGCCGACGCGGCCGATCGCATCGGGCGCAAGGACCCGGACCTCGCCCGTCAGCTCAGGCGCGCGGCCGCGAGTACACCCTTGAACATCGCCGAAGGCGCGGGTTCGCTCGGCAAGAACAGGCGCGCGCGCTACGCCAACGCCCTCGGCTCCGACTCACGCTCCCGCTCCCGCTTCCGCGCCCCGCCCCTCACCCCGCACCAGCACCAGCTTGCGCGCCGCCCTGCCTTCCGCGGCGAGCCAGTTCACCGAAGAGTCAGCCGGGGTATGAATCACACCCCCGCAATCTAACACTTTCGCAATGAGCTCGGGTCGAGGAGCCGTCGTGCGCCCCGTTCCGTCGCGTGGCGAGGAGCTTCCTGGGGCAGATCAGGCGACGGTGACGGCGCCTTCCGCCCCTGCTCCCACCTCTTCTGGCGCGACGACGGGCGCCTGCTCGCGGCCGGCGAACAGGTCCGCGAGGTGCGGCCACTCGTCCGACGTCAGCGCGAGGGAACTTCCGTCACCGCCGCGGTGTCCGGGGGGGTGACGCCAGGGGAGGCGACGCGATGGGGTTCAAGCAGGTGTGGAGTGCGCTGACGGTGTGCGCGGTGGCGGCGGTCTGGGGGTGCCCGAGCGCAGAGGCGCCGCCCCCCGACGCGGCGGTCTTGACGACGACAGCGTCGGCGCCGACTCCGCCTGGGCCACCGAACGTGCCGGACGCGGCGGCCGAGGCGCGCGCACGTGCAGAGGCGGCGCGCCGCGACGACCGCGCCTTCTACGTCGACGTCGCCAGCGCGCTGATGTGCGAGGCGGGGGCACAGCCGTGGCCCGAGTCTGTCGTCCGCCATGTGATCTCGCATCGGGAGGGTGGCGTCGACGGCGACGACGAGCGCTTCGCCGCCCTTGGTGAGGCGCTGTCAGGAGACTCGCAGGTCGCCGCGCAGGTTCGTGGCGCGGCGGCGGCGCGATGCCCCGAGCGGGCGGGGGGCTGGGTCGCTTGCGCGCCAGCCGGGTCGCGCCGCGCGGCGCCGCCCGGGCGCCACACGCGCTGGTCGGTCCCACCGCGGAGCACGCTGTGCATGGGGGTCATCCCGAGCTGGAGGTTGGCGCTGACGCGCAGCGCGGACTTTCACGCCAGGTTCGTGATCCCCCGCGGGATGATGTGGCCCAAGGTCCAGACGAAGTGCTTCCGGAACGACACCATGCTTCACAGCGCTGGCTGCCGGGACTCGGGCCGCTGGGCCATGACGACCCTGGAGCCGTGTGGGCCGGTGATCGACCGAGCTCGGCTGGGGCCGGCTGCCGAGCAGGCGGCGCTGAAGGCCTACGACACGCCCGACCCCGACATCGTGGTGGTGGAAGCGCCCGACGACGACGGCTTCACCCGGGTGACCGCCGTGCTCCGCTGTCACAAACAGGGTGAGGCGACACCGAACGCGCCTTGATGAGCCCCAACGCCGCTCACTCGGGTGCTCGGGTCGCGGAGCCGTCGTGCACCCCATTCCATCGCATGGCGAGGAGGGTCCTGGGGTAAATCAGGCGGCGGTGACGGCGTCCTCGACCCTCGTCTTCGCCTCCTCCTCCGGAGCCGTGGGCGCCGGTTCGCGGCCGGCGAAGAGGTCGGCGCGGGCCGCGGCGTTCTGGTCCTCGAGGGCGTCCCGCTTGGCCTGGCGCTCGGCCTCGGCCTCGGCCGCCATGGCGAGCTGAGAGCGCGTCCAGACCCGCGCCTCGGGGTCGCGCCAGACGTCGATGTCGCGGGTGAGGACCGAGAACCCCACGTCGTCGGGGCTGGTGAATACGCTCATCGCCGCCTGGCGGTAGGAGACGCGGACGCCGTCCTCGCGCAGGACCGTGCGGCGGGCGCGGCAGTCGAGGCGGAGCCCCTCGCGGCGCTCGTCGATGGCCTCGCCCGCCGTCCCGCCGTCGACCGTGGCGTCGCCGGTGTCGGTGAAGAAGCGCGCGTCGAACCACTCCGATCGCAGAAGACGCGCCTTGTCGAGCACGTAGCGCGTCACCCGGCGGTTTCGCCCCCAGAGCATCCACCACGCCTTCTGGCTGGCGGCGAGCTCCTCGAGCGCCGCGCACAACGCCGCGAGGTGCGGCCACTTGTTCGACGTCAGCGCGAGGGCCGCGTCGAGCGGGAAGCGGAGGAGCCGCCCCAGGTTGGCGAGCTTGTCGTCGCAGGCCGCCGCGTCCGTCGGGCCGCGCCCGCTCCGGAGCGCCGCCTGCTCCTCGGCGAGGTCGACCACGATGGCCTTGACCAGCAGCGACAGCGTCAGCCGGCCCTCGTCGTCGAGCTCCGGGGTGTCGTGGAGGAGCCACGCCAGGCGCTCGAGCTTCTTCTCGAAGGCCAGCGCGAGGAGCAGCGCGAAGCGGACCTGGGGCGAGCCGATGTAGCTCGGCGCGTTCAGGAGCTCGGCCGGCGACAGCAGCAGGAGCCCGGAGCTGGTCTCGGTGTTCAGGGTCCGCCGGACGTCCGCCGTCCCCAGGCGCCAGCGCGGGAAGCCGCACCACGTCCGGCCGACCTTCTCCGGCTCGGGCAGGTCGGGGATGACGATGACGTAGCGCCGGCCGGGGTGCGCTGCGGAGAGCCCCTCGCTCAGCCGCTGCGCCGCCCGCGCCATGTGGCGGAGCCTGCCGCGCAGGAACGGGAAGGTCCACGCGGTCAGGGGCACCTGATCGATGTGCAGGGTGAGGTCGTCCTGGAAGGTCTCCTCGACCAGGGTCCCGCCGCTCTTCGCCGCCGTGCGCAGGAAGGCCTTGGCGCTCGGATAGGCGTCGCCGGTCAGCGCCTCGGCGGCCGTCGGCTCGAGGAGCGTCCGCCAGGCGAAGCCCTCGCGCTCGCCGAGCACGAGCCAGTGCTGGTCGTAGACCGTCGCGCCCTCGCGGAAGTCGCGCCCGGCGATGTAATCGCTCGGTAGGTCCGTGTCTTCGGTCCCGGTCGGGTTGAAGGGCTGGTTCAGGACCACGACGACCCGGCCCTCGGTGTGGAGGCGCAGGGTGGTCCCGTCCTCGAGCGGCTCGCGCATGTCGCAGTGGCCGTAGCGCGTCAGGCTCCAGACGTCGGCCGTCACGCCGAGCCGCTCGTTGCAGAGGGCCTGCCACGCCAGGTACGCCTCGCGCGAGGTCGCGTTCTGCGCGACGAAGACGAACTCCGAGGCCAGATCGAAGCGGAAGGCCGGCTCGACCCGGAGGGTCAGCTCGCGGTGCTGGGTCGCGACCCGGCGGCCCGTCAGGACCTCGGCGAGGTGGATGGTCGCGTGGAGCGTCGCGTGCTGGTAGGGCAGGGCGTCGTGGGCGACGCCGACCGTGCCCTCGAGGGTGAAGGTCGCGCCGGGGTCGAGGCGCGGGAGGTCCACGACGAGCCCCGCGAGGCCGTCGCGGACGCCCTCGACCGGGACGCGGTCGCCGGCCGCGTCGCGGAGGACGACCTGCTCGGGACGCAGGTCGCCGCCGACCAGCGCGATCTGGAGCGTGATCCTCCGGCCCCGCGGCGTCGCCGAGCCGATGGGCAGGCGCGAGATGTTGGTGACGGCGAAGCGGTAGCGGGTGCGCTCGCCGGCCGCCAGCGAGCGGAGGGCGACGACGCCGTCGGTGTTCTCGACCGGGTAGCGCGCCTCGAGCTCGCGGGTCGTGACCACGTGGGCGTAGCGGCGCGAAAACAGCGTGTCGCCGTGGGCGTCCTCGACCCCGCGCTGAAACGCCAGGGGGCGCACGTCCTCGTGCTCGACCCGGGGCGGGCCGACCGGCGCCTCGGTCGGCGGTCGGATGCGGAAGCGGAGCGCTCCGGGGATCGCGCGGGTCTCGCCGGGGAGCAGCGTCTCGGTCAGGTGGAGCGTCTCGCCGAGGGGCTCGACCCAGACGCCCTCGGCCAGCAGGAGCCGGATCCGTTGGTGCGGCGGCGTCGGCATCCCGCCGACGTTCTTCACGACGAGGTCGGTCGCGAGCGCGATCTCGCCGAACTCGAAGATCCCGTCCTTGTCGTCGCCGTCGTCCTCGATGACCGAGAACGACACGAGCTCGAGGTCGTAGCGGCTCGGCCAGCGCGACTCGGCCCCGTCGGGGGTCACCGAGCAGAGGGTCACGTCGCCGGGGGCGCCGTCGGCCCCGGGCGACAGCGGCCAGGTCGGGGTGTGGCCGCTCGAGCCGGAGAAGCCGCGCGAGCCGCCGGGGTTCGAGTGGTGGACCGTCCGGGAGACCCGCTCGGTGCGGGAGTTGCCGTTCATGTCGGTGCGGGTGACGGTGTCCCACTCGGTCTCGGTCCAGGAGTAGCTCGAGCCGCCGGATCCTCCCCAGCCGCCGGAGCCGCCGGAGCCGTGATGGCCGGCCGCCCCGCCGCGGCCGGGCGCGACCAGCGGGGCCGGGGCGTCGAGGCCGTCCACGGCCATCAAGAGATAGGTGTCGTACTCGCCGAGGACGAGCAGGATCTCTCCTCCGTCCCCGCCGTCGGCCCCGTCCGTCCCGCGGCCCCCGTCGCCCCCGTCGCCGCCGGGGCCGCCGTCGCCCCCGGAGCTGTAGCGCGTCGCGTCGCGGCCCGAGGCGCCCGTCGCGCCGTCGCCCCCGCGGCCGCCGTCGCCGCCGTGCCCTCCGTCGCCGCCAACCGCGCGCACGACGATATCCCCGAGGCGCTCGAGCGGAGCGTGGTCCTCGACCTCGCGGGCGCCGCCGCCGGGGCTCACGCATCGGCCGGTGACGCGCAGGACCTCGCCGACGGTCGCCAGGGCGAGGCTGATGCTGCCTCCGTCCTCGCCGGGCGACGCGGGCCCGGCGTCACCGCCGTCCGAGCCGTCCGAGCCGGCGAACAGGCCGCTCGAGCCCGCGAAGCCGTCGCTGCCGTCGTATCCGCGCGCGCCGTCGACGTTGTAGACGAGATCCATGGCGCCTCACCCGAAGATGGCGACCAGCTGGCGGCTGGCGACGGCGAGGTGGCCGTCGGGGGTCCAGAGGCGGGCGCCGGCCTGAGCATAGCCGCTGGCCGCCGCGTCCGCGTGGGCGTCGTAGAACCACCAGCCGTTCGGGTCGGGGCGGGCGCCGGAGGGCGCGGCGACGAGCTCGAGGTTCCAGGTCAGCGAAGAGGCCGGAGCGACCTTCTTCAGCATCGGAAGGACCGGGACAGGCCACGCGTCGGTCAGCGCGAGGACCTGCTCGACCGCGTCGAGGGTCGGCTCGTCGTCCCGGAAGCGGCACCAGCCGGCGAGGTGCGCGGTCTCGGCGCCGGAGAAGGGCAGCACGTCGGTCGTCCAGCGGTACTCGAAGTGGCGGGTGAACTCCGGGGTGACGTTCGGGATGTAGGGGAACTCGGGCCGCTGGTCCGGGCTGGGCGCGTCGGGGCGCGGCGGGGCCGCCAGCGCCACGGTGCTGTCGCGAGAGGCGCCGAAGACCGCCTGGAGGACGGCCCGGGTGTCGCCGTCCTGGCGCAGGTGGACGAGGTATTGTGACGCGTTCCGCCCGGCGCGCAGCGGCTCGACGTCGAGATCGGCCCGCCCGGGCTCGACCGGCCCCACGAAGCTGATCAGGAGCGCCCGGGCCGGCCAGTCCTCGCCCGCGCAGCGCCGGGCCGCGCGATAGGCGAGGGCGGCAACGAGCCCGCCGTAGGTCGCCCGACCCTGGCCCCAGCCCTCGGGCACCTCGGCCCCGAAGCACGCCCCGTCGCCACAGACCACCTGGTCGAGCACCTCACCGAACCGCATCGCGTCCCCCTCGCTGGTGTCGTGCCAGGCGTACCAGCGCCACCTCGGTCCGCCAAGCCCCGAAGCCACATATCGCGGTTGACGGCCCCCGAAAGCCGTGGGAGCCTCGCCGATGGAGCGGGCTGGAGCGATCGGAGGCGTGATGAGAGCGACGACTCGTGTGACGTGCTGGGCGGCGTTGGTCTCCGCGCTGTCGGTCCTCGTCACCGCGTGCGCCGCCTTCGGGGTTCGCGAGACGGTCTATTACGCGAGGACGGACGACCTCAGCCTCACCGAGCAGTACGGCACCAAGCAGCTCACGGTCAGCGGATCGGAGGCCTTCGACGCCGTGCTGGCCGGTCTGCGAGCGGAGGGCTTCGCGGTGGCGATCGCCAACCGCGACCGTGGGCTCATCCGGACGGCGCCCAAGGCGGTCAGCGTCTACGTCCGCTCGAGCGGGGCCGCCGAGGCCCGCTTCGTCGAGCGCGCCTACGTCATCGTCGCAGCGCTGGGCCGAAAGGACGAGCGCGTGAAAGTCGTCCTCGGGATTCGACATTACCGTAATGGGATGGATGTGACAGAGAGTGAGTTTGTCAGAGTCGACATTCTGAAGAAGCAGTGGCATCAGCTCTACGACGCCATCTACTCCGCGCTGCCGTCGCGAGCGGTCCCGGCCACGCGCGGCGACACGACGGTCCTGTGAGGGTAGGGGTGGCGCGGTCCGCGAGCCTCATCGCGGCGCTGGTGTCGGTCGTGACCTCGGCGGGGTGCGTCACCGGTCGGGACGTCGTCGTCTGCACTCGGCGCGGCGACCGGGTCATCTGCTCCGAGCAGTGGGTCAGCTACGAGACCGGGAGCGTCGGATCGGATGACCGCGAGCTTCCGGAGTCGACCGAGCTCCGGGTGCCGTGGGACGACGGCTCGGGCGCGCGGCCCACGGATCCCGCGACGCTCATCGGGCGCCGGGTCAGGGTCCGCCTCCTCGACGGCCAGGAGCTGTGGGCGAAGCTGGTCGACGTGGCTGACGACGAGCTCGTCCTGCGGCACCACGGCGCCCGGACGACCGTCCCGCCGAGCGAGGTCGAGGTGGTCGCGCCCCTCGGCGACTGAAGAGCCATCCGAGCTCCCGCGGTGGCGCGAGCTTCGTCCGAGCGCTGCACCGCATGCCACCCAGGACCGCCGGGTGAGGCCAAAGGCGCGGAACTGCGTTGACCACGCGTCTCGTGCGTTGCACCATGGCGGCAGCGTGTCGTATGTCGCGTCGGATCGGGAGGATTGAGATGGATCAGTCGAGATCGACTCGAAGTCTTCGTCTGGCCGTCGGTGGCCTCACGGTCGCGGCGTCGCTGCTGACCGCCTGTATCAGCGCTCAGACCGCGGGGTCGCCCTACGCGCGGACCGATGACGCTGCGCTCACGGCGACCTACGGCACCAAGCAGCTCACCGCCAGCGGTCCGGACGCGTTCGCGGCCGTCCGCGCCGGCCTCGAGGCGCAAGGCTATGTGGTCGCGATCGCCAACATCGACCGCGGGCTCATCAGGACGGCGCCCAAGCCGGTCGCCGTGTCCGCGCACGCGGTGTCGCGGGACGAGGCCCGGCAGGTGGAGCGGACGTTCCAGATCGTCGCGCAGCTCACGCCGGTCGATGGCCGCGTGAAGGTCGCGCTCACGGTGCGCCACTATCGCAACAACGTGGACGTGACCGCGAAGGAGCTCGTCCGCAAGACCTATCTCGTCGAGCAGTGGCAGCAGATCTTCGGCGCCGTCTACGACGCCCTGCCTGCGAGGCGGGCCGCGCCCGCCTCGCCGGGGCGGGTGCTCTGACGAGTTACGATTTGCGAATATCGCAAGTGCCTGGGGTTGTACGCTGCGACTCCTGGTCCACCGAGACAGGGGAAGCGCGATGTCGGGTTTGGGTTTGAGGTTCGGTCTGGCGCTCGTCGTGGCGTGGTTCTCGATGGCGGCGTGTACGCACTACAACGGCGTCGCGGTGAGGGAGGACGGCACCGTCTTGATGACCGTCGAGACGAGCTTCCTCTTCTGGGTCGATTACGACGTGCTCGAGTGTCAGCAAGAGGGGTACCGGCTCAACTGCCACGAGCTCGCCGTGCGTCAAGGCGCGCCCGCGTCCGGCGAGCTGTCGCGACCGCGGCTGCGGCCCAACCTGACGGGCGGAGGTCCGGGAACGGCCCCGTCGTCCGGCGCGGTCGTCTCCTTCGATGACGGCGCTGGCGTCCGCCAGGTGGATCCCTTGACGCTGATCGGCGACGAGGTCGTGCTGCGGCTCGTCGGCGGGACCGAGCGGCGCGTCACGGTGGTCGACTTCAAGGACCGGCAGGTCGTCGTGCGTTATCGCGGCTCGGAGTGGGCCTACTTCCCCGACGAAATCGCGCTGCTGACACCTCAACGGGACTGATCCGAGCGCGGCTTCGGAGGCCGCTGTCAATTAAATTGACGCTCGGCCGGGCAGGGCTACCCTCCCGCCATGGGCGAGATCTACATCAGCGTCGACGTCGAGGCGGACGGGAAGGTGCCCGGGCTGAGCTCGATGCTGTCCCTCGGGGCGGCGGCCTTTCGGCTCGGGGACCGGACCCCGATCGACACCTTCGAGGTCAACCTCGAGCAGCTGCCCACCCCGGCGCGCCCCGACCCCGACACCATGGCGTGGTGGAAGACCCAGCCCGACGCGTGGGAGGCCTGCCGCCGCGGGACGGTCCCGCCCGAAGAGGCCATGACCGCCTTCGTCAAGTGGTGCCGGCAGCTCCCGGGCAAGCCGGTGTGCGTCGGCTATCCCATCACCTACGACTTCATGTGGGTCTACTGGTACACCGTCGCCTTCGGCCTCGCCGAGGGCGAGCGCTGCCCCTTCGGCTTCGCCGGCCTCGACCTCAAGACCCTCGCCTTCGCCCGCCTCGGCGGGGACTACCGCGCGGTCGGCAAGCGGACGATGCCGCCGGGCTGGTTCGACGGCGCCCCGCCCCACACCCACCAGGCCCTCGACGACGCCATCGGGCAGGGCGTGCTCTTCGTCAACCTGATGGACGAGCTCCGGTCGGCCTGAACCGAGACTCACGGCCGAGACCGAGTCCAGATCTTGCCCCTCGTGTGCGGGCCGCCGGCGTTGTGTGATATGCGTTCGCCTCCAGTCGCAACCCGGAGTGAGCACGCATGAACGCCCTCGTGACGCCGCCGCGCACGATAGCCTGGACCCGCTGGGCCTTCATCGGTCTCTTCGCCGCGGGCATGGTCGCGGCCTTCATCCTGCTCCCCGTCCGGGAGTGGATCGCGAGCCTCGTCGACACGCTCCGCGCCATGGGCGGCGCGGGCCTCGCGCTGTACGCGCTGACCTACACCGTGGTGCTCGTCGTGACCGGGCCTTCCTCGGTCATGTCCATCGCCGCCGGCTACGCCTGGGGCGTCGGCGGCGGCTTCGCGATCGCCCTGCCGTCGCTGACCGTGGGGGCGCTCGCCGCGTTCCTGGTCGGCCGCCACCTGCTCCGCGACCGGGTCGCGCCCAGGGTCGCCCGCAGCCCCCGGATGTCGGCCATCGACCGCGCCGTCGCCGAGCAGGGCGGGCGCGTCGTGTTCCTGCTGCGCCTGACCCCGGTCGTCCCGTTCAACTACTCGAACTACGCCTTCAGCGTCACCCGGGTCTCGACGCGGAGCTTCGTCCTCGCGACGGTCTTCGGCATGATCCCGCCGACCCTGCTCTACACCTGGCTCGGCTCCACGCTGCCGGCCCTCACCGGCGACGCCGCGGCCTCCGGCGGCTCGAGCACCGCCCGCACCGTGATGCTGGTGACGACCATCGTCGTGACCGCCGCCGTCACCTGGCTCGTCGCCCGCTTCGCCCGCCGCGCCCTCGCCCGCGCCGCGGCCTGACCCGTCCCTGCATCTCGCGTCGACGAGATCTGACGGAACACCGGCCTCCCCCGCACCTCGGGTCAGGCGACGCCGAGCCCTCGGCTGAGCTGCCAGGCCCACTCCACGAGGAAGTCGACCATCCGCTCGAGCCGGTCGCCGTGCTCGTGGGCGGTCAGCGCCGCCCGGTAGGTCCCGCGCTCCCCCATCGAGCGGAGGGCCGTCAGAGCCGCGACACAGGTCGCCGGGCGGGCCGTGACGTCCCCCGCGATCGCCGCCAGGGGGGCGACGTCCCCTCCCCCGTCTTCGGCCAGCGACGAGAGGCCGATCACCAAGGCGGCGAGCACCTCCTCGCCGCTCTCCGCGCCGTCGATGGCCCGCGCCAGGCGCGCCGTCGTCCAGGGACCGCCCGCGGCCTCGAAGCCGCGAAAGGCCGCCTCGAAACGGAGCTGCTCACCGACCCGGCCGCACGCCGCCTCGATCAGCTCCGCCGTCTCTCCCGGGAGCGCCCGCGCCAGGAGCTCCTCGCGAGCCTCCCAGATCCCGGGCTCGGCCCCGCCGACGCGCTCGACCGCGCGTGACGGGTCGCGCGGCAGCGCCGGGCCGCGCACCGTCGGCAGGCGCGCCGTGTCCGGCCCGTCCTCGATGAGCCCCGCCTCGTGGGCCAGCTCCACCGCCCGGTGGAGCCCCTCCTGGCGCCGGAGCGACGCGTACGCCGCCAGCACGCGCGCCAGGCCCGCCAGCTCGGGCGCGACCGCGCGTCGATCCTCCGGTCCTGCCTCGTCCAGCGCGGTCGACAGGTGGCGATACCAGCCGATGGCCTCGCCCTCGAGCTCGCTCGGGACGTCGCTCGCGCGTCGCGGCGCCTCCCAGGGCAGCTCGGCGTCCAGCGTCAACGTCCGGGCCGTCGGGGCGGGATCGAGGAGCCCGCCGTGCACCACCCGCCAGACCAGGCCGCCGGCGGCGTGGTCGACCACGAGGAGGTGCCCGTCGCCCGGCAGCAGCAGGGACTCTCCGAAGTCCGCCGCGGGCACCGTGAGCAGGACCTCGCGGCTCGCCGTGTCGATGACCGTCGCCGTCTCGTCCTCTGCCCACGCCAGGAAGCGGGCTCCTGGGGTCAAGGCGACGGGGCGCACCAGCTCTTCGTCGCCATCCCAGGGCAGCCAGTCGAGCTCGAGCTCGCTCCCATGGAGCGCCCGGTGGACGCGGCCGCCGACCTCGGCGATCCACGTCGCCTCGGCGGTCACGTGGACGCTGCGCGCGGCGCCGACCAGCCCGCGCCCCGGCGGGGTCGACGCCTCGAGGACCGGGCGCGGGCCGCCTGCCGCCAGGAGATCCCAGGTCCGGACCGCGCCGCTCGTCTCCGCCCACGCGAGAAAGCGCCCGTCGGGGCTCAGCGCCAGCCGGAGCGGCAGCCCCTCGCACGGGAAGGTCGCGACCAGCGCGCCGCCGCGCTCGCGCAGCTCGACTCGGGCGAGATCGTAGTGGCCGACCACCATCGCGACGTGCCGGCCGTCCGGGTGATAGGTCAGGAGCGCCGCCGTGGGCTCGCCGGGCAGCGGGCGCGGCTCCGGCAGCGTGGTCTCCGCCGTGATCCGCGGCGGCAGCGCCAGCTCGCGCGAGGTCCCGGACAGGGGCGTCCAGGCGCAGGCGAGGCCGTCGGCGGACAGCGCCAGGTGACCGAGGTGCTCCGCTTGGTCGCGGCGGGCCACGGCGCCGGTCGCGAGGTCGGCGATCGCCACACCGCCCCCGTCGACGCTCGCCGCGAGCCGCGCGCCGTCCGCCGACAGGGCGACGTGGTCCAGCGCGTCGTCGCCCAGCCCCAGCGGAACGGGGCGGGGCAGCTCGCAGAGCCGGTCGACCGCGAAGAGCCGCAGCGCGTCGTGGTGGAGCAGGGCGAGCCGCTCTCCCGCCGCGTCGAGGGCGGCCCGCGCGTCGAGCATCCCCGGCAGGCGGAAGCGCCGCGGATCGTCCCAGGCGTCGGCCTCGAACAGCCACAGGAGCCCGTCTCCGGTCGCCGCGATCACCCGCCCGTCGCCGCTCACCGCCAGCTCCTCGGGGCCGGCCCCGGGCACCGACGCCGTCATGACGACCTGGTCCTCGGCGATGGTCCGCAGCTCGAAGCGGCCCTCGTACCCCTCGCACCACAGGACGAGGTCGCCGACGACGTCCACGACCCGCGCCTCGCCGTCCCAGGAGAGCGGGACCAGGTCGCGGAGCTCGTCATCCCCGCGCCGAAACCGCAGCGGGTGCTGCCCGCGGCTCCGCGCGGTCGCTCGCCACGGGCTCCGCGGCTCGAGCGTGGCCGCGTCCCCCGATAGCTTGCGCACGGTGCCCGCGTCGGCGTCCAGGGCCCAGACCTCGTCACCGCCCCAGAGGACGCGGAGCTCCGAGCCCTCGAAGCGGGGGGCGAGGGAGTAGCCGCCGTCGAGGGGCGGCGGCAGCGTGATGAGCGCGTCGGGGGTCGGGAGCATGACGGGGCCTCCTGGCTGGGCCGGAGCGCGCCCGGCGTCACCGGCGGGTCGCGTCCTCAGCCACCTTGCCCGAAGCCCGACCCGCAGTGAAACCGACGACGGTGGTGCGGCGGGCGTGTCGTCCGCGGCGGAGGAATCGGGCTCGTCTCTTGTCCGATCGGCGTGGCCGATGAGATGCTGGACCGTCTTGTCTGGTGACGGAGGGTCCATGAGAACGTTGGGGTTTTCGATTTTCGCAATCCTGGTGGCGCTCGGGGTCGGCGCCTGTGACTCGTCGGGTATGGCGGAAGGCCCGCCGGCGGAAGACGAGGTGCAGTCTCAGACCTCGGCGCTGATCTGGTCTCGTTGCGTCGGCGGGATGTCCTGGGACGGCGCGCACTGCGTCGGCGAGCCGCTGTCGGTCGGCTGGGACGCCGCCAAGCGCAAGTGCGCCGACATCGGAAAGCGCCTCCCCACCGTCGACGAGGCCAACGAGCTGCTCGGCGGAGCGTGCGCGGTGCCGGAGCTCCAGGCCGAGGAGAACATCGACCGGCCCCTCGTCTGCGTCCCGTGCGCCGAGACGGCGAGCTGCTCACAGCTGCTCGTCGACTGGCCGACGGACGGTGCAGACGAGTGGACGGCCACGGTCTACGACGAGGGCTCCTCGAGCTGGGGCTACAGCCTGATCAGCGGACGCATCGACAACGGCGCCATCATCAACGCCTACTACTTCCGCTGCGTTCGCTGAGGACGCCCCCGAGCCAGCGCGTCACGCGGTCGCGACGTCGCGGACGTCGCGGCCCTCGCGCTCGGCTGGGGTGAGGGGCTGCCAGAGGTCGCTGGCGAGCTCGAAGATCTCGGGCGGGACGTCCATCGCCCAGGTCTCGCCGCGCTCGTCGTTGCGCTTCAGGATTCGCGCGCGCCGGACCTCTCGCGGCGCGTCGAGCTGATAGATGGTCATCGGCGGCGCGTCCGATCCGACCCGCCAGAAGAACGCGGCCCGCTGGTCGCGGCGGATGAGGCCCAGCTCGAGCACGACGTCCCGCTCGACCGCCAGGACGCCGAGGGCGACGCGCCAGATCTGCTCGACGACCCGCTCGACGCGCTCGGTGTACCAGCTCATCACGTCGCTGTCGGGCCGGTCGGGGCTGAAGAGGACCGGCATCCAGTCATCCACCGTCAGGCGGACCGCGGTGTGCTCGGCCGCGAGGCGGCGGCCGAAGGTCGACTTGCCGGCCCCGACCGGGCCGAGGACGAGGTGTACGTGGGCCATGCGATCTCCTGGGTCGTTCGCGGCGTGATCCCGCGTCGCGAGGGCGGGCGCGGGTGTCGAGGACTGGCTCAGCCCGCTCCCGACTCCTGTCCGCGGCGCGGGGGCGTGGCTTCCGCGGTCGGATCGCTCGGGCGGCTCTGGCTGGCTGCTCCGAAGGTAGCCGCTGGACGCCACCCGGCGCAACCGGACGCCGCGTGCTACGTTCCGGCGCACACGACACGACGAGGACCGAGATGAACGTGCGCAGGGCATTCGGCGGCAAGACCGCGATCGTGACCGGCGGCGCCCGAGGGATCGGCAAGAGCCTCGGCGAGCAGCTGGCCGCGGCCGGGGCGACGGTGGTCCTCGCCGACATCGACGAGGAGCGCTGCCGCGCCGCCGCGGCCGACATCGCGCGCTCCGGCGGTCGCGCGGTCGCCCGACCGCTCGACGTGACGGACCGGGACGCCGTCAGCGCCCTCGTCGCCGAGACCGCTGCCGAGCACGGCGCTCTCGACCTCATCTTCAACAACGCCGGCGTCCTGGCCGTCGGCGCCGTGCGGGACACCGCCCCCGAGACCTTCGACCGGATGTTGGACGTCAACGTCCGGGGCGTGATCAACGGGGTGCTCGCGGCCTACCCGGTCATGATCGACCAGGGCCACGGGCACATCGTCAACACGGCGTCGCTCTCGGCGCTCATCCCGAGCCCTGGCGTCGTCCCGTACTCCGCCAGCAAGCACGCCGTGCTCGGCCTGTCGACCGGCCTCCGGGTCGAGGCCGCCGCCCACGGCGTGCGGGTCAGCGTCGCCTGCCCCGGCTTCATCCGCATGATGGACACCGCGGTGCTCTCCGGGGTGGACGACGCCGGCGCCCACGCCATGGTGCCGTTCAAGTGGTACTCCGCCGACCGCTGCGTGCGCGACATGCTCGCCGGCGTGGCGCGCAACGACGCCGTCATCGTCGTCGCGCCCCACGCCAGGTGGATGAGCCGCCTGTATCGGCTCGCGCCCACCCTGACCCAGCGCCTCGCCGACTGGAGCTACGCGAGGAAAAGGAACGACCGGCAGGACCCGGTGTGAGGGGACCTGCCGGTCGTCAGGTGAGCGCCAGCCGCGCTCACGCCACCCCGCCCGTCTCAGGGGGTGATGGGAAGGACCCGGAAGTAGGCGCCGTAGCCGTCGCCGTCCTGCTGGTCGCTCTCGTAGCCGACGAAGACCGCGTCGTCGTAGGCCACGAGCCACGGGGAGCGCTGGTCGGCGGTCCAGTGGCGGTTGATGGTCCGGCGCGCGCCCACGGCCCCGCCGAGGTTGTCGAACCGCGCGGTCTGCACCGCGAAGCCGTCGTGGTCGAGGGTCTCGGTCGTGTAGCTCACCATCAGGCGGCCGCTCGACAGCCACGTCAGCCGCGGCGCCTCCTGGTTCCCGGGCAGCTCCCCGTGGGCGCGGAAGGGCTGCCCCTGCGCGGCCAGGGTGCTGGTCTTGAGCATCTGGCACCACACGTCGGAGTCCCCGGACGCCGTCGATGACCAGCAGATCGCCGTCACGTCTCCCTGGGAGATCGCCAGGGCCGGCCCGCGCTGGTCGCCGTCGACCTCGGCGTTCACCCGCAGCTCCGGCGACAGCGTCGCGCCGTCGGCGCCGACCTTGCGGACGTAGATGTCGAAGCCGTTCGCGCTCACGTGGCGGGTCTGCCAGATGACCAGATAGTCCTCGGTGAACGGGATGTTGGCGATCGCCGGCCGCTCCTGCGCGCCGCCGGTGTTGCTCGTGTTGACGCGGAGCTCGCCGGTCGCCGCCGTCCCGTCGGATCCGTACAGACGAACATACACATCAGAGCTGTCGGCCGAGCTGGTGTAGCCGCTCCACGCGACCGCGAAGCTGCCGCTCGAGGTCATCGCGACCGCTGGGTGGCGCTGGGTGTCCGCTGTCGTCTCCGGCACGCCGAAGGCCTCGCCGAGCGCCTCGCCGGCCCCGTCGAAGCGGCGGGCGTACACGCCCTCGACCGAGCCGTCCTCGCCCTCGGAGGTCCAGGCCACGACGAAGCGATCGGGACCGCCGGCCACCACCGGGTCGCTCTGGGGACCCTCGATGTACCCGTTGACGGCGACCTCGGGGGTGACGGCCACGCCCTCGCCGTCGAAGACGCGCCCGACAATCTCGGTGCCCATTCCGATGTAGACCGGCGAGGTCCACGCCACGAAGGTGTTCCCGCCGCCCTCGCGCGCCGCGTCGCCGTCGCGCTGGTCGCCGCTGGTCGTCTGGGCGACCCGCCGCTCCGCCGAGCGCGGGGCGAGCTCACCGTCCGCGGTGTAGCGCCGCGTCCAGACGACGCCGCTCGCGTCGGTCCAGGCGACGACCCACTCGTCGCCCTCGAGGGCCGCGATACCCGGGGCAGCGCCGCCGACCTCGCTGGCCTCGTTGACGACGACCGCCTCCCCCTGGGGCGCGGCGATGGAGCTGAAGCGCTGCGCCGTCACGGCGGGGTCCACGTCCGAGGTGTCGCGATAGGCGACCACGAAGTCGTAGCTCTGGAGGGTGACGATGTCGCCGAGGCGCTGGTCGCCCAGGGTGGCGCCGGTCGCGACGAAGGGCTCGCCGATCGGGATCCCGCCGTCGTCGTAGCGCTGCCCCATGACGCCGAAGCCCGCGCCGTCGAGCCCGTCGGCCTCCCAGAGGACCACGAAGCGCCCGTTCTTGAAGCCGGCCACGCGCACCGCGGTCACGTCGGCGCCGACGTCGGCCACGGCGATGACGCTGCCGTCCTGGGGGCTCCCGTCGTGGTTGAAGCGGCGGGCCTCGACGCTCTGGCCGTCGGCGCCGACCCACGCCACGAGGATGTGGTCGATGCCGTCGGCGGGGACCTCGACGTCGAAGCGGTCGGCCGCGCCCATCGCGTCCTGGGCCACCAGGGTCACCGGGTCGGAGGCGGTCAGGTTGGCCGCGATCGGGCGCAGCTGGATACCGGTCTTGCGGTAGCCGTTGGTGAACGAGCGGATCATCCCGAGGCTGCCGTCGGAGAAGGACAGGAGCTGGATCTTCGTCGCGCCGATCCCGGCGTTCCGGTTGCCCCAGCTCGGGTAGACCGAGTGCGCGGCCCACTCCAGGGTCCACACCGCCGTCTCGTCGACGAGCTCGCCGTCGGTCGTGTAGCGCCCGAGGTAGGCGGAGACCGAGCCCTCCTTCCAGCAGCCGCCGCAGCTCACGTAGAGCTGCGCGGGGTGCGAGTCGAGGCGCAGCACGCCGAGGTGGCCGTCACCGAGCATCACCGCCTCGTTCCAGAAGTTGGTGTTCACGCTCGGCGCGGTCTTGACCTCCTCGGCGACGCGGCTGCCGGCGCCGTCGGTGAGCCGCAGGAACGAGAGGCCCCCGCCGCTGCCGAACCAGTGGGCCGCGTAGCCGTGGTTCGGCGTGGCCGTGACCGTCGGCCGGTGCGCGCTCGGGCCGGCCACGCTGAGGCGGTCCTCGACGCAGGTCTGGGTGCCGGCGGTGCAGGTGCCGCTCTGGCAGACGTCGTCGACGGTGCAGGGGTCGCCGTCGTCGCAGCTCGGCCCACTGATGAGGGTCGCCTTGCAGCCGCCTTCGGCCAGGCACGCCATCCCGGTGCAGGGGTCGCCGTCGTCGCAGTCCGAGCCGAGCGCCATCTGAAGGCTCGCCGTGTTCGAGCTGACGGCGCCTTCGCCGGTGCCGACCTCGACCCGGCAGGTCAGGAGATCACAGCTCAGGACCTCGGCCGCGGACATCGTGGCGTCGCCCGTCACCTCCGCGCCGCCGTTGACGCCCCAGTAGACGGTCGTCGCGCCGTCGGGCAGCCAGCGGCCGGGGTCGGTGATCGCGCAGGTGACGTCGCCCTCGGCGCCGTCCGGGGCCTCGACCGTGACGGTCGGCGCGACCGGCGACGGCGAGACGATCTCGATGGAGCCGCTCTCGGTGGGCGCGCCGGTGTCGGCGTCGTCGGAGGGGGTCACGGTGCAGTGGAGGGTCGCTCCCTCGGGGAGGTCCTCGGGGACGGTGTAGGCCGCCTCGTCACCGGTCTGGAGCTCGGTGACGGTCCCGTCCTCGGCCACGAGGTAGAAGCCGTAGGTGACGTCGACGCTGTCGCCGTCGAGGTCCTCGACGTCGTGGTAGGTGCAGGTGAACACGTCCTCGGGCTGGGCCACGCCGTCGGCCTGGCCGTAGCCCGGGGTCTCGACGAGGCCGGCGCCGCCGATGGTCGGCGGGGCGTTGCCGATGGTCACGGTCAGCTTGGCGTTGACCGGCGCCGAGCAGGCGCCGTCGGGGTCGCACGCCGCGGCGGTGCACGAGACCTTGTCGCCGCGGGCGAAGGCGTCGGCGGTCAAGGTGCCGTCGGTCTCGCCGGTCAGGGTCTCGCCGTCGATGGACCAGGTGTAGACATAGCTCAGCTCGTCGCCGTCGGGGTCGGTGCCGTCCTTGGGCTCGCAGGTGAGGGTCGCGGCCTCGGTCGCAGGGATGACGTCCGGCTCGACGAAGACGTTGACCAGCGAGGGTGTCGCGTTGCCGAGGACCAGGGTGGTGTCGCTGAGGACGAGGGCCGAGGTGGCCTGGCCGTCGTCGGCCTGGCCGCTGCAGCGGACCGCCTGGCCGTGGATGGCGCCGAGGTCCTCGGCGGTGGTGTTGACGCTCGTCGCGCCTTCGACCACCTCGCCGTCCACGAGCCAGCCGACGGCGAGGATCACGGTCTCTTCGTCGTCGATGTCCGGGCCGCCCGACGTGACGTTGCAGGTCAGCGGCGTGGTCGCGTCGCCGATGCCCGGGGTCAGCGTGACCGTGGGGGCCGGTGGCGGGGTGTTGGTCACCCCGGTCGTCGAGGCGGCCGTGACGCTCTCGCCGTCGGCCTGCCCGTCGCTCGGGGTCAGGACGCAGCGGATCTCCATGCCTTTCGCGGTGTCCTCGGAGGGCAGCGTGCAGCTCCCGGCGGTGTCGATGAGCGCGCCGCCGTCGGCGTCGTCGTAGAACGCGCAGGTCGAGGCGTCCTCGTCGCCGTCGTCCGGGTCGTCGAAGCCGACGCAGGCGCAGCTCAGATCCTTGTCGCCCGTCGCGAGCCCCGACGGGGTCAGGCTGACCTGGGCGCAGCTCGGCGCCGCGTTGCCGATGGTGACGCTCGCGCTCGCCTCCTGGCCAGGCAGGCCGTCCACCTCGTACCAGGCGCTGACGGTGATCACGTCGCCGCGGGTCGTCTTGTCGCGCCCCAGGTGTTGGCCGGTGCCGAGGGTCTCGCCGTCGCGGCTCCAGCGGTAGTGGACGAGCTGGCCCTCGCTCGCGGCCGGGGCGACCGTCGCGTCGAGATCGTCCTCGGTGGTAGGCGCGTCGGGCGTGATCGCGACCTCGGTGGGCGCCGCGGCGGGGGTGAGGATCGTGACCGAGAGGGTCTCGGTGACCGGGTGGTCCCCGTCGGGGTCGATGGTCACGGTGATCGTGCGCTCGCCTCCGCCGAGGCCCTCGAGCACCGCGGAGAAGCCGCCCGAGGCGTCGAGGGTGCCGGTCTTCTCGCGACCGACCCCGGTCTGGTCGGACTCGACCCGCCACGCCATGCCGGAGGTCGAGCCGTTGGAGAGCGTCGCGCGCCCGACGACCGAGACGTCGGCTCCAGCGACGAAGGTCTCGCCGGGCTCGGGCGAGGTCAGCTCGACGTGGAGCGCGCCCGCCGTCGTGTCGCCGCCCGTCACGTCATTGCCGAGCTGGACGTCCGTTTCGTCTTTTCTCTGCTCTTCTCCGCCGGAGCAGCCGCCCCAGATCGTCCCCAGGCCGAGCAGACACAGCCCGACCGCCACGCTTCTCCGCGTCCCCATGGTGTATTCCTCCTGTCGCCGGTGTCGCCACGATGGCGGTCCGGGGACGGGCGGGACGAGAGCACTCGAAGAAAATGAGCAGGCCTACTCAGGTTCGCGCCGGACTACTCAATCCCCGGGCGGCGGCAGGACGCTGTGGGCGAAGAGGTCGGTCACCGCGCGAGCGAGCGCGTCCTCGCCTCCACCGGCGGTGGCCGGGTAGGCGTCGCTCCGGCGCAGGGCGGCCAGGCCGTGGACGATGGCCCAGGCGGCGATACGGACGAGCGGCATCCGCTTGGCGGAGAGGCGCCCCTCGGCGACGGCGCGCTCCAAGGCCGTCGTCAGGACGCCGAAGCAGCGCTCGCGCGCCGCGACGAGGCTCGCGTCGTCCCAGCGGAGCATCTCCTTTCGGAACATCAGGAGAAACGCCTCGGGCTCGACCCGGGCGAAGGCGAAGTAGCCGCGGCCGGTCGCGGCCAGGGCGTCGGCGCCGTTGACGGCCTCGGCGAGCTCGGCCGCCATGTACTCACCCAGGCGGTCGAAGGCGCCGCAGGCGTAGGCCGTCAGCATCCCCGCGAAGTCACCGAAGAGCGCGCCCGGCGCGCCGTGGGACACGCCGGCGGCGGCGGCGACCTTGCGGAGGCTCAGCGCGGACAGGCCGTCGCGATTCAGCAGCTCTCCGACGGCGCGCAGCAGCGCCTCGCGCGTGTCTCGCTCGGCCATTCGAACCCCGGGCGTGGTGACGATCCCTGTCGTCCAACGTGCGTCGCACACCGGGCGAGACGAAGCAAGCCGGCGCGGTGGGGCCGCGCCGGCTCGTCGCAATCCGTCTCGGAGAGATCAGGAGTCGTCGCCCCGCTTCTCGGCTTCGGCCTTGGCGCCCACCTCGGCGTCGAGGTCCGCGAGCTCCTCGGAGGCCGGCTCGTCCTCGTGCCGCGGCTTCTCCTTGTTGTCGAAGTACGCGGCGGCGGGCTGCCAGCCGCCGCGGGCGACGTAACCGTGGCGGCGGCTGACGCGCTTGACGATGGCGCCGCCGAGGGTGCCGAAGATCGCGCCGAGGACGATGAGCGGGAAGGCCAGGACGAAGGCGCCGCCGAGGGCCGGGGCGAGGAGGACCGCGAGCCAGGTCGGGACGCGGCGGTAGGCCACGTCGTGCTTGCCCTCGAGGTTCTCGCCGTCGGCGCCGACGAAGCGGACGTCCATGTGGCGGGCGCTGATGTAGAGGCCGTAGGGGGCGGGCTGGTTGGCGCTGTAGCGTTTCATCTCGACCTCACTGGCTATGACCCCGGGGGGCCTGGTGTTTCGTCGGAGGGGTCTCGCGAGCCGTCTCGCGTCATCCGTTCTCCGTGTCTCACGTATGTAGAATGCGGCCGAAACGCGCTCGCCTCCATCGGGAGGAGCCACGAGAGGCGCTAGGAAAAACCACCTAGGCGTGCGGGAAAGCTCTTCGGAGAACGCGGCCTTCGGGCTCCCATGAGGCGGCGGAAACAGGCTGCTCATCGGCCTCCGCGGCGGCTCTAGCAGCGCGGGGGAAAAGCGCGCACGCGCGCTTTTTTCCCGCGCTGCTAGAGTAACTGATCCGGCGGCTTCGCCGCCTCCACCGGCCGCTGCGCGGCCAAGTCGAGCTCAGGGAAATGGCGCTTCGCTACCATTCCCCGAGCTCTCCTGGGGCGCGCGCCGATCTCTTCGCGTCCGCTCTGCGCGACGACGGTCAGGGGACGCGGCCGTCGCGATGGAGGCTCATCGCCGCTTCGCGCGCCGGTCGACCGGCGCCCGGGCCTTGGCGAAGCGCTTGGCCGAGGCCGTGATGCGGCGCTGCTCGGCGGGGGCGAAGCGGCGCTCGGCGAACGGCGTCGGGTCGGAGCCGGTCTTGTTCATGATGCTCTTCGGCGCGGTCGTGTGGGGGACGCCGAAGTAGTGGCCGAGCTCGTGAGCGAGGACCGGTGGGGGCGCGATGGCCGAGAGGATGATCCAGCGGTCGCTGCGCTTTGCCCGATCCCGCCAGTGGACGCCGCGGATGTCGCCGGGGTCGTCGACGTTGGCGAGCTGCGCGACCACGAAAACGTCGATGAGGCGTCGGTCGTGGCTCGTCCGGCCCAGGCGATCGCGGTCGCGCCGGGTCAGGACCCGCTCGTACTTCGCGTTCGTGGGGAGCACCGCGTCGATCTCGAAGCCCACCGCGACGTCCGCGAAGACGTCGTTGGCGTGCTCGACCTGCGCGAGGAGCCAGCGGGCGTCGACGACCGGCGTGCCGTCCGCGTCCTCGGCGACGTGGAGGCGCAGGGCGAAGCAGCGCTCCGCGGCCTCGGGGCATCCCGGCGTCGCGGCGAGGACCTGCTCGGCGAGCGTCTCGGTCGCGGCCCGCGCGTCGAGGGGACGCCACGAGGCGACGAGCGAGAGCGTCGCGACCACGGCGAGAGGTACGAGGAGCTGTCGGTGAGCCATCACGGGGCCATCGTCCTGGCGGGGCGGCGTGAGGTCAACGGCGCGGTGGTGGTATGCTCTGCCCCCATGCGGAGCGAGGTGAGCCATGAGTGAGGTGTACATCGCCGCCGTCGGGCAGGTCCCGGTGGCGAAGCGGGCGGGCACCCTCGGCCGGCAGCTCGGCGCGGAGGCGATTCGGGCGGCGTTGAGCGAGGCGCCCGGCGTCACGCCGACGGCGCTGTACGTCGGCAACATGATGAGCGGGATCCTCTCGGATCAGCAGCAGCTCGGCGCGCTGGTCGCCGACGCGGCGGGGCTCCGCGGGATCGAGGCGGCGACCGCCGAGGCCGCCTGCGCTTCGGGGGCGGCGGCGCTCCGGGTCGGCGTGATGGCGATCACCGCCGGCTTCCACCGCGCGGTGCTCGTGTGCGGCCTCGAGAAGATGACCCACACCCCGCGCGAGCGGACGACCGCGGCCCTGGCGACGGCCTCGGACTGGGTCCGCGAGGGGGGCTGCGGCGAGTCCTTCATCTCGCTCAACGCCCGCCTCATGCGCGCCTACATGGAGACCTGGGGCGCCCGCCCCGAGGACTTCGCGCCGTTCTCGCTGGTGGCCCACGAGAACGCCACGGGCAACCCGAACGCGCTCTTCCACAAGGTCGTCGACCTCGACACCTACCTGGCCTCCCGGGTGCTGGTCCCGCCGGTCCGCCTCTTCGACGCCTCGCCGGTGTGCGACGGGGCGGCGGCCGTGCTCCTCGTGGACGACGCCCTGGCCCGCGAGCTGGCGCGCGACGGCAAGCCCCTGGTCCGGGTCGCGGCGAGCGCGTCGGCGACCGACGCCCTGGCCCTCGACGACCGCGAGAGCCTCCTCCGCCTCGACGCCGTCATCGCCTCGACCCGCGCGGCCTATGACCAGGCAGGGATCGGGCCGAAGGACGTCCAGCTCTTCGAGGTCCACGACGCCTACACGATCATCACCGTCCTGAGCCTCGAGGGCGCCGGCTTCGCCGAGCCCGGCGAGGGGATCCGGCTCGGCGCGACCGGCGCCATCCGCCCCGGCGGGGCCGTCCCCATCGCGACCCGCGGCGGCCTCAAGGCCCGCGGCCACCCCGTCGGCGCCACCGGCGTCTACCAGGTCGTCGAGGCCTACGAGCAGCTCACCGGGCGCGCGGGCGCCAACCAGCTGCCGATGGCGACTATCGCAATGACCCAGAACGTCGGCGGCACCGGCGCGACCGTGGTGACCCACATCCTCGTCCGCGAGGGCTGACACCGCTCGAGCACGGCGAGGCGGGCGCTCACACGATCCTGCGAGGTCGCGCGCCCGCCTCGATTCGTCCGGAGAACCGGATTCTCGTCGAGTCGCGCGTCCGCGATTACGGACGGGCGCGAGCCCCGGTGGCTCGGGCGGAGGTGAAGGTTCACCTTTGATATCGGTGGGGTCTGCGGCGGTAGCGGCGCGCGGGTCGCAGAGGGGCTTACGTAACCATAACCTCTGATTGACGCCACGGTGCCGACGGGGTGGGATGACCTGTCTACCTGTCCCCTCGGCCCCCGTGAGCGCGTCATGAGACATCGCCTGAAGGTCCTCCTCACCGCCCTCGTTCTGGTCCCCATCGTCTTCGCGTCGACGGCCGCCCTCGCGCTGACCAAGGACGACGTCATCCAGATGTACCAGGGTGGGGTCTCCGCCCAGGAGATCATCCGCCAGATCCGCGACTCCGGGTCGACATTCGTGATGACCGAGGCCGACGTCCGCGAGCTCACCGTCGCCGGCGTGCCCAATTCGGTGGTCGCGGAGATGACGATGCACCCGCCGCAGGACGTCGAGCCGCTGCCGGTCGTCGCGAGCGCGTCGGACATCGCGCGCCTCCACGCCGCGGGTGAGCCGCCGGAGCGCATCACCGAGGCCATCGAGGCGAACCCGCCCTTCGGCATCACGCGGGACGAGCTCGAGTTGCTGCGGGCCTCCGGTGTTCCCGACGTCGTCATCGCCGCGGCGGCCCGGCGAGCCCTCGACGCCCCGTCCCCGAGCTCGCGCACGCGCAGGGCGCAGCTCCAGCGGGAGTGGGACAGCGCCGGATCGGACCGTCGCACGGCGCGGCGCGATCCGCCGCGGCGTCACCCTCGTGGGGCGGGCGGAATCGAGCACCGAGCAGGGTTCAGCCTCGCCGGAGCCCTCGGCGTGAACCTGTGCGTCAAGGACGACGGAGCGGATTGCGACGTCATCGATCCGGGGATCGCGCTCGACGCCTCCATCGGCTACCGCTTCAGCCAGTGGGTCTCGCTGATGCTCGACCTGGGGTACGGCGGCTACTCCCTCGACGCCGACGGGCTGAGCGCGACCGCGTTCTCCGCCATGGCTACGCTGCGCGCCCACCTCCGGCTCACGCCCCAGCTCGACTTCAGCCCCGGGTTCGGGTTCGGCTTCGCCTCCTGGAAGCTGAGCGACGACTTCGGCGAGTCCTTCTCGTGGTCCACCCCGCTCGCATACAAGCTCACGTTCGAGCTCAGCTACCGGATGTCCGACAGGACGGACCTCGGCTTCCAGATCGCCATCATCGCCCACCCGGACAACGGTGACGTCTGCTACGACGACGGCCTGGGCGAGTTCTGTGAGGAGACCGGAGACAACGTGAACGTCGCCGAGCGCATGACCCTCGGCCTCCGCGTCACCCACCGCTTCGACTGAGGAGGACGCGGTGAGCAACGTCTTCGCGGCGATGCTCCAGCTGGGCGCCGTCGCCGCGGTCGCCGGGCCGACCGTGGCCTTCGCGGCGTCCCCGGCCGACGCGCCGCTCCCGACCGTGGCGAGCGCGCTCGATGTCTCGAATCTCTACGAGGCCGGCGTGCCCGAGGGGCGCATCCTCGCCGCCATCTACGCCAGCCCGCCCTTCGCCTGCACGCCCGAGCAGCTGGAGCTCCTACGCATCACCGGCGCCTCCCAGCCGGTCATCGCGACCCTGGCCCGGCGCTCGATCGAGGCCACGACGCCGGACCCTCGGCTCGCCGCGCATCCGCAGGCCGCGGATGTGGCCGCCGGCGTTCCTGCGGAACCCACCCGGCAGGGCGTGGTGCTCGCCGTAGACCTGGGCGCCAATCTCTGTGTGGGTGACCACGACGATGGCGGGACCTGTTACGGCGCGGGACCGGGCATCGCGGTCGGCGGTTCCGTCGGCTATCGGTTCAACGCGTGGCTCTCGCTGACCCTCGACGCGAGCTATGGCACCTACAGCATCGCGGACGACGCGTACCTCACCGAGACGGAGTCCATGTCGGTGACGTTCACCGCTTGGGTTCACGTGCCGCTCGCGTCCCGGGTGGACCTGGACCTGGGCATCGGGCTCGGGCGCGCGCGCTGGGCCGGGGTAACCTCGACGGAGATGGCCTTCACGTGGAGCTCGTGGACGAGCTTCGCCGTCCACATCGGCTTCTCCTATCGCGTGACCCCCGAGCTCGACCTGGGCCTCGCCGCCGCGTTCGTCTCGCAACCGGTGGGCGATGACCTCTGCATCGACGACGTCGGGGTGACGCGCTGCGGCGAGTACTTCGGTGTCCCGGACCGCGCGACCGTCGGCACACGACTCGTCTACCGCTTCCACTGACCGGGAGGGACGCCATGAGAACCCAACCTGTCGCTCTCCTGACGCTGCTCGCGCCGGTCTTCCTGCTCGCCGGGGGGGCGGCGATGGCCGACCAGGCTGCGGACGACGCGCCCGCGACGCTCGAGCGCGCGGCGCCGGCCGTCGAGCCCGTGCCGACGCTCGAGGATCCGTTCGCCGACCCGAGCGGCGTCTTCCTCGGCTTCGGCCTCGGCGCCAACCTGTGTGTCGTCGACAGCACCGCGGACTGCGGCGGGCTGGACCCGAGCGTCGCGCTCGAGGGCAGCCTCGGCTACCGCTTCGGCCGCTGGTTCTCGGCGGCTTTGGACGTCGACTACGGCAGCTACGGCACGACCGGCTTCGGCGACGGCGGCAGCGCGTCGTCCCTCGCCGTCGCGCCCATGCTCCGCGTCCACCTCCCGGCCAGCGACCGCTTCGAGCTCTCCCTCGGCGCGGGGATCGGCTACGCCACCTGGCGCGCTAGCGATGGCGACGACGCCGTCTCGTGGTCGGCCCTCGGCGCCTATCGCCTGACCTTCGCGGCGAGCTTCCGCGTCCTGCCGGACCTCGCCGTCGGGGTCGCGAGCAGCTTCGTCGGCCAGCCGGACATCGGCGCGTTCTGCGGCCCCGACGGCACGGGACGGAGCGCCTGCCGCGACGCCAGCGGCCGCTTCAACGTCGCCGAGCGCGCCACCGTCACCGTCGAGGCGCGCTACCGCTTCAGGTAGCGGCGCCCCAGCTACTCGGCGGCAGGCTCCGAGTGGGGCACCATCTCGCGAGCTTTTTGGGCGGTGGCCACGCCGTGAACCTACCCGGCGACGCGGCGGGACACCAGCGGGAGGCCCGGGGCCCTCAAACGCCACCGGAGCCCCGTGACAGGACGCCGCGCGCGGCCGCTGTGCGTCGCACCAGCGATGATCACCCGGGCGGCCCGAGCGACCGCTCGTGCACGGGATCGTCGGTCGCCTTCGCGCCTGCTTCGAGGGCCGGCGAGCGAGCGTTGTTCGCGATCTCCGCGCCCGCCGACCGGAGCGCCGTGGCGTTCGGAAAAAAGGAACTCCTTGACCTGAGACGCCATTTGGCGTGGTCTGCGTCGTCCGCTGCGGCGCAGAAGGCGCCCCAGCGGCTGGTCACAGCCCACGGCGTAGGGGGACAGAATGAGGATGTCGATGTTGGTGAGCGCGGCGACCGCGGCGCTGATGGTTTTCGGTGGCGGGCTCGCGGCGTGTGGCGACAGCGGTGGGAGCAGCTCGGACGTCACGGGTGACACCACCTTCGTCCCGAACGACACGAGCGGGACGAACAACACCGACACGACCACCCCGACCGACACCGTCGGCGGCACGGACACGAACACGGGGACCGACACGAACCCCGGCGACACGAACACGACGACCGACACCGAGACGGGCGACACCGGCGGCACGACCATCCCGCGCCAGTGCACCGACGCTGAGCTCGACACCCTCAACACCTGCCTCGAGGGCTGCCCGGACATCGGCGGCGAGACCTGCGCGCAGGGCTGCTTCAACGGCCTCTCCACCGGCTGCAACGCCGCCTACACGGCGTTCATCCAGTGCATCCAGGCCAACTCGTGCTTCAACGAGGACAACACCCTGAACGCCGAGTGTGCGGCCGAGAAGTGCCCCGACGAGGTCGCCGGCGTCTTCGGCGGCGGCGTCGAGCCGACCGACTGCGACCCGGTCACCAACGACGGCTGCACCGCCGAGCAGAACTGCACCGTGATCGACGAGGCGAACAACCTCGGCTGCGCCCCGAAGGGCGAGGTCGCGACCGGCGGCGACTGCAACCAGGCCCTCTGTGAGACCGGCATGTGCTTGTCCTCCGACGGCGTCAACGGCACCTGCCACCAGTTCTGCGACCCGCAGAACAACACCTGCCCCGACAGCCGCCCCTGCAACATCCAGCTCCAGGGCACCGACTTCATCTTCTGCGGCGACATCCCGACCGACTGCGACGTCCTCGCTCAGGACTGCGAGTCCCCGAAGGGCTGCTACTTCGTCGACCAGCAGGGCAACACCGACTGCGCGCTGAACAACAACAAGGGCGCCGGCGAGTCCTGCACCTACCTCAACGACTGCGCTCCCGGCTTCATGTGCGCCGGCAACCCGGGCACCTGCATGGCCTTCTGCGCCACCGACGGCAGCGTCGCCTGCACCTCGGGCACCTGCACCGCCCTCGGCATCGACGTCTACGGCGTCTGCGTCACCCAGTAGGGACGCGACCCGTGGCGCCGCCGGCTCTGGCCGGGGCGCCGCGCTCGAGTGAGTGAAGTGAAGACCCGGCCTCGGCCGGGTCTTCGCGTTTCGGCCCGCTCTCGCCGCGGGAGGCCGACGCTGGTCGGCGGACGGAAGAGCCAGCCCCCGAGCCGCCGCTCGAGCCCACCGACGCGACGATCCGCGAGCTCGTCACGGCCCTCGACGGCGTCCCGCTGGCGGTCGACCTGGCGGCCGGTCGCGCCGGCTCGATGACCCCACGGCAGCTCCTCCGGCGCGCGAAGCCCCGTTCTCCAGCCCTCGCCGCGGTCAGCGGCGGCGCTTGCGCATCTCCCGGAGCGCCTCGGCGATGCCCTGTCCGCGGCCCGGCGCCCCCTGTGGCGTGACCGGCCCCGCGTCCCCGGCGAGCGAGGCGGGAGCCGCGTCTTCGGCCTTCTTCCGCTTCGCCTTCGGGGCCTTCGGCTGGCGCTTCGGCAGGCGCAGCCCCTTGGGCCACGCGAGCCGCATCCGGCGGACCGCGATCTCCGCGAGCAGCACGAGCAGCGCCAGGATGACCAGGAGCGGCGCGACGCTCGCGAGCTGCCCGGCCGACGCGGGGTTGTCGTAGAGGCCCTCGAGGTCCGCGCGGACCGTCCCACGCGCGTCTCGGGCCAGCTCGGCCAGGACCTGCGCGCCCGGCGGGCGCCCCCAACGGGGCTCCGCCTCGGGCGAGTACGGGAGCTGGAGCGCCGGTCCGTGGACCGCGAAGGTCTGCCCCGCCGTCGCCAACCCCACCGTCGGGAGCAGCACGCGGGTGTCGTCGAGGGTCACCCGCGCCTCGTAGACGCCGTCGTCCACCGCCTGCATCGGGACCGTCCGCACCGCGCCCACCTCGCCGTCCGCCGCCAGGACCAGCGACGGCGCCTTCACCGGCCAGTCGTCGCGCCTGGCCGGGTCGAGCTCGAGGGTCAACGTCGCCACGCGCCCCTCGCGGAGCGCGGTCAACGCTCCGGGCGCCGCCTCGCCCGCGCCGGCCGCCCACCGGGTGAGCCCGCTGAGGAGCGGCCCGTAGCCGGCCCAGCGGGTGAAGGCCGGGTGCTCGGCGTCGTCCACGTCGATCGGCACGGCCACCGCGCGGCCCGTCCCCGCGCGCCCGACCGCGACCGCCGGCGCCGACGGGTCACCGAGCGCCGTCGCGAGCACCTGGGCCCGCGGGCGCGGGTAGGTCAGGTTGTAGCCGCCGACGATCGGCCAGTCGCCGTCGAGCCCCTCGGCCACCCCGAGGGTCCCGGAGATGAGCGGCTCGGAGCGGAGCGGCGTCGGGTCGCCGATGAACGCGCTCCGCGCCACCAGCAGCGTCTCCTGCGCGAAGACCCGGGGGAGATCCTCGGCGCGGTCGCTGAACCAGACGCGCCCGCCGCCGGCCTCCGCGATGTCCTTCAGCAGCTGCGCGTCGGGGTCGGCCTCGGTCCCGAGCCCGATGACGCTGACGGTGATCCCCGCCCCGACGTACTTCGCGACGAGCTTCTTCCAGTCGCCGGGCTCCTCGGCGTCCGCGGCGTCGGCGAACATCACCAGGTGGCGCGTCCCGAGGCCCGGGGACGCCAGCTCGCGCCCGGCGGCGACCAGCGCCTCGTAGACGTAGATGCCGCCGCCCTCGCTCCGGATGCGCTTGATCTGGGCGATGATGCCGCTGGGGTCGACGACGTCGCTCAGCGGCACGACCACGTGGGGCGCCGAGTCGACGGCGTGGACGGCGACCTTGTCCCGCGGGCCGAGGAGCTCGACCGCCGCGACCGCGCCAGCGTTCGCCAACGCCATCTTGGTGCGCCCGTCGGGGACCGTCGCGCCCATCGACCCCGAGCGGTCCAGGGTGATCGCCAGGGCCAGCGCGATCTTCCGGTGCTCGTCCCGGAGCTCCATGCTCACCGGCAGGACCGGCTCGATGGGGCTCTTGTGGTAGCCGCCGGCGCCGAAGCTCCGGCGCCCGCCCGTCATGACCAGCCCGCCGCCGAAGTGCTCGACCCAGCGCGCGATGGCGGTCATCGACTCGATGCCGAGCTCTCCGGCCGGCACCTGCTCGAGCACCAGCGCGCGGTAGCCGAGGAGCTCGGCCAGGGTGATGGGCCCCTCGGCGCGCCGGGCCACGTCGAAGCCCGCCGCGGACAGCGCGGTCGAGAGGTTCCCCGCCGAGCCGTCCCCGCCCATGACCAGGATGGCCTCGCCGCCCTCGACCCGCAGCGCCGTCGCAGCGCGGTTGTTCTCGGGGACGCGGTCGCCCTCGGGGTCGAGCCAGACCTCGTAGCGCGTGACCCCGGCCGTCACCGGGCGGTCGGCGAAGCGGACCGACGACACCCGCCCCGGGCCGAGCGCGACCTCGCCGCCGCCGACCTCGCGCTCGACGACGTCCCCGGCCGCGCTGGTGTGGCGTGCGACGACCTTCCAGGCGCGAGTCGCGGGCGCCTCGCCGACGAAGCGCACGGCGCCGATGAAGCTCTCTCCGACGCGGAGGCCGTCGGCCACCTCGACGTCGATGACCGCCGCGTCGGCCACCGGCGGCCGCGAGACGGGCAGGACGTCGACCGGGATACCGCGCCCCGCCAGCTGTGCCGCTGCGCGCCGGAGCCCGGGGCCCGTGATCTCGCCGTCGCTGTGAACCAGCACCCGCCCCGTCCGCCCGGGCGAGATGAGGGAGCTGGCGACCTCGAGGCCCTGCGCCAGCTCGCTCGCGCCGTCCGGGACCGGCCGGTCGAGGAGGCGCACGACGCCCTCGTGCGCCGGCGCCTGAGCCACCGTCGCGCCCGCCCCGACCGCCACGATCCCGAGGCGGTCCCCGGTCCCCCGGTCACGGCCGGCGAGCGACGCCAGCTCCTGCTGCTGATCCCGCTCGGTGCCCATCGACGACGAGCGGTCGAACACGACGATGACGTCGCTCCCGCCTCGCTCCCAGGCCAGCTCGGGCCCCGTCGCCGCGAGCACCAACAACAGCAGCGCGGCCAACCGCCACCAGCGGCCGCTCCCGTCGCGTCCCAGCGCCCACCAGCCCGCGAGGACCGGCAGCGCCATCACGAAGACCTCGGGCCACTCGAAGGTCACGTTCATCGCGCGCCCTCCAGCGCGGCGCGGCTCGGCTTCGCTTCGGTCGCGCCGCGCTCCTCGCGTCGGAACGCGATCCACGCGGCGAGCCCGGCGAGCAGGGCGATGAGCAGCGGGATGAGGTGGGCCGCCGCCCCGCGCCGCCGCTCGACGTCGCCCTCGCCGAGGTCGGCCGGGGCCCGCTGTGTCGCCCCGGCGCCGCCGAGATCCGAGAGATCCGGCCCGACGAGCATGGCGTTCATCCGCCCCCAGCGCGCGTCCTCCGGCGCCGGCCCGACCGCCGGGTCCGGGCCGAGCTCCAGGCGATACTCGCCGGGGGCCGAGAGCGGCGGCACGAGCACCTCGCCGAGGGCGTCGGCGGCGAGCTCGAGCGGCACGCCCCCGCCCGGTGGCACGACCTTCAGGAGGTCCCGCCCGACCGGCACCGTCACGCGCGCCGCCTGACCGAGGGGCACGTTCGTCCGGAGCGGCCCGGGCAGCGCCGCGCGCCGCGCCGCGACGAGGTTGGCGACGAGCCCCGGCCACGCCGGGTGGTCGACGATGTTGGAGCGCGACAGATCGAGGTGCGCCGTGATGTGACGGGTCCGCCCCAGCCGGGCCTCGCTGACGAGCCCGGTGGCCCCCGCGACGAGCACGGCGCTGCCCGGGTCGTCTCCCTCGCCCTCGGGGGCGCCGACCCAGAGGACCCCGGTGAAGTCGAGGCCACGCAGGAGCGCGTTGCCTCGCGCGGCGAGGAAGGGGCCGATGACGACCGGCCCCTCCCCGGGGGCGAGGCGCAGCGTCCAGGCCTGGCCCCCGGTCGGCGCGGGGATGTCGGCGCCCAGGAACACCAGGTCGGCGGCGTCGGCGTCGGCCACGAGGGTCACCCCGTCGACGGCCGCCAGGGCGCGCTGCACCGGGGCCGCCACCTCGGGCGGGACGGCGATGGCGACGCGGACCGCCCGGGACGGTGGCCGCACCAGCTCCACCCGGTCGTCGACCGCGACCGGATCCTCCCCGAGGAGCGCGACGGTCAGCGTCTCCGGCGGGTCCTTCGGCAGGCCCAGGACGACGGTGGAGGACTCCTCGGGGCCGAGGGAGACCTCGCGGCGGGCCAGCTCGAGGTCACCCGCGCGGACGACGAGCGTCCGGAGCGCCGGGGCCCCGTGGGCGACCACGCGGACCGCGAGGCGCTCGCCGTCGGCGGCCCGGATCCAGCGCGCGTCGGCGACCCCGCTGGCCGGCCTGGCGAGCCCCCGGGTCAGGAGCCCCGCGGTCTCGGCGAGCCCGGGCGGGGTGCGATCGCTCACGACCAGCAGGTTCGCGGTCTGCTGCTCACCGGTAGCCCCCTCGGTCGCCAGGTCCACGGCCAGGCCGAGGGCGTCGTCGAGGGGGTGGATCGGCGCGCGCGGCTGCCAGCGAGACAGGAGCTCGGCCGCCTCGAACGAGCGGGCGGCCGGCCCGGCCAGGATCCGAGCCGGGCTCCCGCTCACCACGAGGGTCACCCGGTCGTCGCGGTCGAGCGCTTCGAGGCGCTCCTTCACCCGGGCGCGCAGGGCGTCGGCGACCGTCCCGCCGTCGGGCAGGGTGGCCTGGAGCCGGGCGCGGTCGTCGAGCACGACGATGAGGTGGCGCGCCCGCTCCCGGTGTCCCAGGTGCGGGTCGCTCAGAAACCACGTGAGCGCCAGGGCGGCGAGGATCTCGAAGACCAGGCTCGCGCGCCAGACGAGGCGCTGCTTGCGGCGGCCGGCCGCGGGCGTGAGCCGCGCGTCGCCCCACAGGAAGAGCCCCGCCGTCGGGCGCGGGCGGAAGCGGCGCCGGAACAGGTGGATCGCGACGATCGCCGGGATCGCCAGCAGCGCCAGGAGCCCCCAGGGCGCGCCGAAGCTCATCGCGTCACCGCCTCGACCAGCCCGGCGGCCGCGAGCGCCCGGCCCGCGGCCTCGAGCCCCTCCTCGACGATGACGGTCACGAGTCCGGGGCCGCGGCCGTGGAGCGCCGAGCGCCACTCGGACTGGTGCCGCTCGAGGCGCTCGCGGTAGCGGGCGCAGGCGGCCTCGTCCACCATCAAGTCGAGCGCGCCGCCCTCGACGTCCTCGAGGCGCACCGGCCCGAGCGGGGACGGGTGAAGCTCGGCCTTCGTCAGGACCTGGACCAGCGCGACGGAGCCCGCCTCGCGGCCGAGGCGGCGGGTGACCGCGGCGCCCCCGCCGGGGCAGAGGCCGTCGGAGACGATGACGCGCTCGGCCCCGGGGGAAAGAAGCGGGAGCGGCTCGGCCTCGAGGCCGGCGGCGCCGGCGAAGGCCGCCTGGGTGAGCGCCAGGCGCCACCGGTCGCGGCCGGTCGGCAGGGCGCGGACGCCGTCGCCGAGGGTGTAGACGGCGGCGCGCGCCTCCTCGGCGCGGGCGAGGGTCAGAAACAGCGCCCCGAGGGCCAGCGCCATCCGGCGCTTCTCGGGCGTCAGGGCCATGCTCGCGCTGACGTCGAGGAGGAGCTCGAGCCGGGGGCTGACCTCGGCGCGGTGGCGGCGGAGGACGAGCTGATCGGTCCGGGCGTAGACCCCCCAGTCGAGGTGACGGAGGTCGTCACCGGGCTGGTAGGCGCGGTGGTCGTGGAACTCGAGGCTCGCGCCCGGGCGAGCACCGAGGCGGGCGCCCCCCTGTCGCAGGCGCCGGCGCGGGTCGAGGGCGAGCCGGAGCCGCCCGGCGAGGGCGTGGACCGCGGCGTCGTCCCAGGCCGGGCCGGTCGCGTCGGCGCCGGGGGCGACCGTCATTCGGCGGGCTCCGTGGCGGGCTCCCGTGTCGCGACGGGCTCGGGCGCCTTCTTCGTCGCCACCGTGCGCTCGAGGACGGTCGTCCCGCGGATGGCCTGGATGAGGAGGATGAGCGCCGCGGCGCCGCCGGCGATGACGATGAGGAGGAGCTGCTCCTCGAAGCGCCCGGGGCGGTCGGCGATGATCCACATGCCGGGGATCGGGGTCAGCGCGGCGATGGGGTCGCGGTCGCCGGCGAGCGACGTGATGACCGAGCCGATGAAGGCGAGGGAGGCGAAGACCGAGACGAAGAGGACCCGGCGCATGACGGGGTTGTCGAGGCGCTGGGTCTTTCGGGCGATGGCGTCGCAGATCGTGATGAGGAGCGTCCCGTGGGCGCAGATGAGGATGGTGAAGACCATCGGCTCGCGGAGCCGGCCGCCGCCGTCGTCGAGGGCGTAGGCGACCGCGACGACGGCGGCGATGGCGGCGACGAGGGCGAGGTAGGCGGCGCGGCCGCGGGCGGCGCCGGGGGCGAAGATGATCGGCAGCTGCCACGGGCGCATGTGGCGGGTCTCGCGGTACTGCCGCGGGGTGATCGTGTAGTCCTCGGTGATCGCGAAGATCCCGAGCAGGAAGGCCGCGAGCGCGCCGAAGAAGGCCGCGACGGTGAGCGCCTCGCTGATGAAGGGATCGCCGACGAAGAGCGACCAGACGACGCCGTTGAGGAAGACCAGCCACGCGTAGAGGCGCGGGGCGGTCGAGCGGTTCGACGCCGGGTGGCGGAGCACCGTCCCGCCGAGGACGAGCATGGCGCCGATCCAGATGACGGCGAAGTTCGACAGGAGGACGACGCCGGGGCCGTCGATGAGCCCGCTGAGGACGAAGTGGCCGGTGAAGTCGAAGTTCAGCCAGACGGTGAGGGTGCTGAACCATATGAAGCCGGCGACGATGGCGACGAGGACGCCCAGGGCGTTGCGGGCGCCCTTGGTGCTGCTGACCGAGCCCAGGAAGATGGCGCCGGCGGAGGCGCACCAGCCGGCGACCGGGATCAGGAAGAGGACGAAGAGGATCTCGTCGAGGGAGATGCCGCGGAGGAGATAGGCCATGACCAGGAACGGCGCGATGGCGGCGCCGTACAGGAGGCCCTGGAGGACCGAGGCGAGGAACATCCCCCAGATGAGCCTGCCCGGAGAGAGGCCGGTCAGGCGGACGAGGTCCCAGGTCTTCTCGTCGCGCTCGTTGGCCGTGGCGCGGAAGGCCGCGATGGGCTCGAAGACCCAGACGGCGAAGGCCCAGATGGCGGCGAGGAGGCCGAAGAGCGTGAGCGCCGCGTCGCCCTCGCTCCGCTCGGCGGCGGTGGCCCCGACCGTGATGGCGAAGAGGGTCGCGAAGCCGAGCACCGTCGAGAACAGGATGATGAAGCCCCGCGAGCGGAGCTGCTGCCGGGCGTAGCGGACGACGATGGGGTTGGACCGCTCGGAGGTCCACTCGGCGAAGCGCTCGAGGACGCCGGGGCGCTTGGCGCGCGGCGGCGCGGCGGGCGGGACGGCGGCTGGGGTCTCGTTCACGGCGGCCATCACTGCACCTTCCCTTCGGTGAGATGCATGAAGAGGTCCTCGAGGTTGTGGTCGCGGGTGGCGAAATGGCAGACGGGCAGCCCCGCGGCGATGAGGCGGGCGAGGAGCGCTGCCTGGGCCTCGGGGTCGGCGGGGCAGGAGAGGGAGGCGATCGTGTCGTGGATCTCGACCTCGCTGACCTCGGCCTGCTCGGCGAGGATATTGGGGAAGCGCTCGACGGGCTGGGCGATGCGCAGCTCGACCACGGCGCGGGAGCCCTCGGCGCGGGCGCGCTCGACGACCCGCGCCTGGACGTCGCGCTTGATGTCCTTGACGGTGCCAGTGGCGACCACGCGGCCGAGCTCGATGATCGCCACGGCGTCGCAGATCTCCTGGAGATCCGCGAGGATGTGGCTCGAGATGAGGACCGCCTTGCCCTGCCTGGCGAGCAGGCGAATGAGCTCTCGGAACTCGACCCGGGCGCGGGGGTCGAGGCCGGCGGACGGCTCGTCGAGGATGAGGACCTCGGGGTCGTGGACGAGGGTCCGGCCGAGGCCGAGGCGCTGGCGCATCCCCTTGGAGAGCGTCGTGACGAGCTTCTCGGACAGGCCGCCGAGCTGGCAGAAGTCGATGACGTCGGCCAGGGCGTTGTCGCGCTTGGCGCCCTTGAGGCCGTAGGCCCGGGCGAAGAAGTCGAGGTACTCGAAGACCGTCGTGTTCGGGTAGGTCCCGAAGTCGTCGGGCATGTAGCCGATGCGGCGGGCGACGGTGTCCGCGTCGTCGATGGTGCTGAGGCCGGCGATGCGGCAGTCGCCGCTCGAGGGCTCGTCGAGGCCGGCGAGGATGCGCATCGTGGTGGTCTTGCCGGCGCCGTTGGGGCCGATGAACCCGAATACCTGACCGGCGTCGAAGCTGAAGGACACGTCGTCGACGGCCTGCACGTTGCCGAAGCGGCGGGAGAGGTGGGTGATCTCGACGAGGCTCACGGCGTCACCTCCTCGGGGGTATCCGCCGGGACCGGCGCGGAGGGGGCGAGGGGGCCGAGGACCCAGCCCTGGAGCGGGGCCTCGTCGCTCGCGTCGGGGCCGGGCACGGGCGAGAACGTCACGTCGACGAGCTCGGCGGCGAAGTGGTTGGGGCGGGCGGCGCGGTGCCACAGGCGCTCGCTGGCGGCGCCGAGGCGGCCGTAGGGGATGCCGCCCGAGGGCAGGCCGCCGGGGCTCTGCTTCATCTCGCAGCTCCCCCCCGGGGCGAGGTCGGCGCAGAACCAGACCTGCTCGTCGGGGCCGACCCACCAGACCCCGTGGGCGGTGACGTCGAGGCCGTTCACGAGGCGGTAGCCGGCGCCCGATCGCTCGAGGGTGAGGCGGCGGCGCTCGGCCTCGGGGCTGAAGAAGGTCAGCATCCGGTTCTTGCGGGTCGGGATCCACTCGCCGGTGAGCCGCTGGGCGACGTCGGTCCAGACCGTGCCCCGGGGGGACGGCGCTTCCTCGACCGGGTCGTAGATGTCGGGGGCCGACTCGACCGACAGGATGGGGCGGACGAAGACCTCGGGGCCGACCTCGAACTCGTCGATCCCGGTGCCCGAGAAGAAGGTCACCGCCGTGATGTTCATGGCGGTGTGCTGGGCGCCGTCGAGCCAGGTCAGCTGGAAGGCGGCGCGCTTCACGCCGAGCCCCTCGCTGACGAGGTTGTAGCCGATGAGGATCCCGCTGGCGCCGAGGCTGAGCAGCGGCGTCGTCAGCAGGAAGAGGCCGCGCTTGTTCTTCTTCTTGATGCACCACCAGAGGTTCACCGGGCCCGCGAGGACGGCGAAGAGGAGCGCGACGATGATGAAGCCGCCGACCGGGACGCTCTCGGTCCCGGGCACGCGGTGGCGCCACGCGGAGGCCGTGACCTCCTGGCCCTTCTCGAGCCACGCCTGGAGCGGATCCTGGTAGCCGTCGGCGTCGACCGTCGGGACCGCGCCGAGGGCTTCCCAGCGGGAGACCCGGTCGCCGAGCCCGAGCAGCAGCAGGGTGCCGCCGGCCCGTGACCAGGTCGCGAGCGCGCCGCGCTGGGCGTCGGTGAGGGCGGCGTCGGCCTCGGCCCCGATGACGAAGGCCGCGTCGAGGGGGAAGCCCTGCCAGCGGTCCGGGAGGCTCTGGGCGGTGACGTCGGCGACGCGCCACTCCTGGTCCACCCAGGCCTGGGCGTGGGGGGTGACGAGGGCGACGTCGAGGGAGTTCTGGGCGATGGTCCCGCTGGCGACGCCCTCGTCGCCGGCGTCGGTGGTCCAGCGCACCCGCGGGGCGCAGCCGTAGCTGTTGAGGTCGGTCGTCGGGACCAGGACCGTGCGGCGGACCCGGGCGTTGGCGGCCACGGGGAAGCGCGCCTGCGCGGCGACCGTGCCGCAGGTCACGTCCACGGCGAGGGTCACGTCGCGCGGGCTGTGGGCGACGATCTGCACCGGGACCGGCCAGCCGGCCAGGCTCCACGGGGTCGAGGCGTCCACGGTGAGGCCGCGGGGCTGGGCCGCCGCAGGGGGCGCGAGGGTCAGGAGGAGCAGGACCGCCGCGGCCGGCGCGAGGGCGCGACGAGCCAGGCGTCTTCGAGGTGTCGAGGGCGTTCGGGGGCGCATGTTCTCGCTCTCGGGCTCGGGGATCAGGAGGCCAGCTCGGGGACGGCGCCGACCAGCTCGCCGACGACGTCGCGCGTGGTGAGCCCGCGCAGCCCCGCCTCGTAGCTCTTGATGAGGCGGTGGGCGATGACCGCCGGGGCGAGGGCCTTGACGTCGGCGAAGCCCACCGACGGGCGTCCGGCGAGGAGCGCGGCGGCGCGGGCGCAGCCGGCCAGGGCGATGGCGGCGCGGGGGCTGGCCCCCCAGCGGACGTTGTCCTTGACCAGCGCGGACGCGCCGACGACCTCGGGGCGGGTGGCGTCGACGAGGCGGGCGATGTACTCGGCGACCGCCTCGGGCAGGGCGATCCGCTGGACGGCGGCCATGAGCGTCAGCAGGCGCTCGGTGTCGAGCACCGGGGCGGGCGTCTCGGGGCGGCCGTCGGGGCGCGACAGCAGGATCCGGGTCAGCACGTCCTGGCCGACCCCGGTGACCTCGAGCTTCACGTGGAAGCGGTCGAGCTGCGCCTCGGGGAGCGGGTAGGTCCCGTCGAGCTCGACCGGGTTCTGGGTCGCGAGGACGAAGAACGGGGCCGGGAGCCGGTGGGTCGCGTCGAGGACCGTGACCGAGCGCTCCTGCATCGCCTCGAGCAGCGCCGACTGGGTCTTGGGGCTGGCGCGGTTGATCTCGTCGGCGAGGACGATCTGAGCGAAGATCGGGCCCTTGCGGAAGACGAGCTGGCGCCCCTGGCCGGGGACGTCCTGGAGGATGTGGTTACCGGTGATGTCGCCCGGCAGCAGGTCCGGGGTGAATTGGACGCGCTTGAAGTCGAGGCCGGACAGGTGCGCGAGGCCCTTGACGAGCTCGGTCTTGCCGAGGCCGGGGAGGCCCTCGAGGAGGACGTGGCCGCCGGCGAGGAGCGCGGTCAGCACCTGGCGCGTGAGGGCCTCCTGGCCGTAGAGGATCTGGTCGAGGCCGTCGAGGACGGCCTGGGCCTGGGTCTGCAGGGCCTGGAGCTCGGGCTCGGTCATCATCGCCATCAGTCGTCATCTCCGAAGTAGCGTGAGACGGCCCCCCGATGGCGCGGCGCGATGTGCACGCGGCGCGCGTCGGCGTTGGCCGGGTCGTGGTTCTCGAGGGCGCCGCGGCTGAGCGCCTCGAGGGCCGCCGGGTCGAGGTCGGGGTCGCGGCTCGTCACCGCGAGGGTGATGGAGCCGTCGGGGTTCTCCTTGGCGCCCGGGGGCAGCGCGCCGACCTCGCCGGGGGTGGCCTCGGCGCCGGGGTGCGCGCCCTGGGTCAGCGCCACCGAGCCGGGGCCTCGGGAGACGCCGGCGCCCGGCGCGACGAGGCCGGCGCGGAGGCGCGCGATCATGCGCTGGAGGCCGGCCATTCCTTCGCCCTCGCCCTCGCCACCCTCACCACCGGGGCCGCCGAGCTGGCCGAGCTGGCCGGCGCCCTCCTCGAGCGCCTTCTCGAGGGCCTTCAGCGCCTTGGCGAGGGCCTCGGGGTCGAGCTGCTGCCCCTCGCCGGAGCCCTGCTGGCCGCCCTGACCCTCCTGGCCGCTCTCGCCCTGTTGTCCAGCCTGCTGGGCCGCCTGGCGGAGCATCCGCTCGAGGGCCTCGCGGGCCTCGGGGGAGAGCTGGTCGAGGGCGTTCGCCTGCTCCATCGCCTGGCGCAGCGCCTCCTGGGTGGCGGAGTCGAGGCGCTCGAGCAGGCCCGGGGCGGCCTCGGCCAGGCCGGAGAGGCTCTTGGCGAGCTGCTGCAGGCGCTCGTCCTCGCGGTCGCGGGTGAGGCGCTCGAGGAGGCGCTTGCGCTCGGCGGCCTGCTGCTCGGCTGCGCCCTCGGGGGTTTCGGGGTTCTTCTTCTTCAGCCGGTCGCGGTCGCGGCGGCGGCGCTCGGCCTCGGCGGCCTCGAACCCGGGCGTCCCGGGGGGCGGGTCGTTCGCGCGCGGCTGGTCGGTGGTCTGCGCGGCGGCGATGGCCTCGGCGAGGCGAGCCCGGGCGTCGGCGATGGCGCGGTCGAGGTCCCGGTCGACACGGTCGAGGCCATCCCAGGCGGCCTGGGACATCCCGGATTTACCGGCGTGGGCCTCGAGGCGCTCGACCTGCTTCGCGAGGCGCTCGGCCTCGTCGTGGGGCAGGACGCCGTGGGTCTCGGCCGCCTCGAGGCGGCTCTTGGTGCGCTCGAAGTGGGCCTGCCACGGCGGCGGCGGGACGACCGGGTCGGGGTAGCGCTGGGGCAGGAGGAGCGCGGCGATGACCGCGGCGGCGGCGAGCCCGACGAGGGGGAGCTTCGACCAGTCCCGGCGGGGCCAGGTGATCTCCTCGAGGGGGCGCCGGAGCCGCGAGGTCCAGCGCTCGTCCCGGGTGGCGGCGGGCTCGGCGGCGAGGCCCATGGCCAGGCCGCGGGCGTCGGCGAGGGTGTCGATCTCGGCGGCCAGCTGGGCGCGGCGGAGGCGGACGCGGCCGAGGAACGGCGCGACGAGGAGCGGGAGCAGCAGGGCGCCGCCGGCGATCCAGGGCGCTGCGTCCTCGGCCTCGGGGAGGCCCAGGCGGACGCCGACGATGACCGCCGCCGCGACCGCGAGCACGACGGCGAGGGTCGGGAGCAGGACGAGGAGCCGCGCGGTGTTGCGCTTTCGCCGCGACAGCTCGGTCAGGCGGCGCTCGAGCAGGTCGACGGAGCTCGTGGGAGGCGTGGCGTTCATGGCGTTCCACCGAAGATGACCGGAACAGGTCCGATGGTAAACGCACGACCCCGGGATTTGTTTTCCCACCGCCAGCTGACCTACGGTCCGCCGTGCGGCGCCGTCACAGGCGGGCGTCCCCGGCGAGGGATTGTGTCACAATGGATCACGAAGTGTGACATCGTTCGCCGCCGCAGGAGCGGCGCACAATTCGTGGAACCGGTCGCGATGAAATGAGAATCACGGCGTCGGGGACGCACGTTCGTCACGAACTTGACCGAAGGTCATCGCGACTGTCCCGAGGGTAGTGATTCCGACATTCGCGGCGTTGGGATGCTCCGCGGTATCACGATGTGATACTTCGTGAGACGGGTCGGCCTCTCAGTCGCCGGCCAACGGCTTCGCCTCGGGGATGACCACGACCTGGGCCTTGCCCGCGCGCTTGGCGCGGTAGAGCGCCTCGTCGACGGTGGCGAGCGCGTCGGTGGCGACGCGGTCGGCGGGGCGGACGCAGGCGATGCCGATGCTGCACGAGACGCCGACCCGGCCCGCCATTCCGGGGACGCGGAGCTCGGCGAAGGCCGCCTTGATGCGCTCGGCGATGGGGACCGCGACGTCGGTCGAGGTCTTGGGCGCGAGGACGAGGAACTCGTCGCCGCCATAGCGGAATGCCAGGTCCGCGGCGCGGATGCAGTCTTTCACGGCGCTGGCGCAGGCGACGAGCAGGGCGTCGCCGACGGGGTGGCCGTGGGTGTCGTTGACGACCTTGAAGTCGTCGAGATCGACGAGGACGAGGCTGGCGTCGACGCCGTAGCGGTGGTGCATCTCGATGAGGTGACCGAGCTGCCCGTCGAGGTGGCGCCGATTGAGGAGCCCGGTGAGGGGATCGCGCTGGGAGAGGATCTCGAGCTCGTCGGTGAGCTCGACCAGCTTCGCCCGGTCGCGGGCGAGGACGAGCTGAGCGGCGAAGTCGCGGCGCCGAAGACGCTCGATGAACCACGCGCCGACCATGCCGCCGAAGTTCCCGCCGACCATGAAGAAGTCGTGCCACAGGAGGTCGTCGGAGGAGACCCCGTGGACCGCGGCGAAGACGTCGTACACGACGAAGATGACCCAACCGATACACGTGGCGTGGACGAAGGGCAGCTGCATCACCGTGTAGATGAACATGTCGATGAGCAGGAAGCCCGCGAAGTAGGCGCGGCTGGCGACGTCGTCGGTCACGTGGATGATGGCGATGAGGCCGAGGCCGGCGACGACGAGCGTCGCGCTGGCGACGAGCAACGAGCTGCCGCGGGCGCGGGGGAGGTAGAGCAGCAGGAGCCCCACCAGGAGGAGCGGCGTGACGACCCCGAACCGTATGAGCTGCGCGGCCGCGAGATCCGCCGGCGGGATGACCAGGGGGTCGAGCAGGCCGAAGAGGAGGTACAGCGCGATGCCCGAGCCCAGGGCGAACCGCATCGGGCCCAGGGTCTTCAGTAGATAGTCCGCGCGGAACTGCCGCTCGACCGCGGCGTCGTCGAAGCGAAGCCGGGTGAGCCCGCTCAGGCGGAGCTGCTCGGTCGGCTCCACGAGGGAGACCGGCGTCCGTGCGCCCGCGGGAGAGCTCGCCCTCACCCCGGGGGGCGTCGCGCCCCTGTCGGGGCCGGCCGCTGGTTCACTCGCGCCCGTCACACTCGCCCTCCAGGCGGCCCGCCCGCCTCGTCGACGCCGGGGTCATCGCGCTTGACCGTACGGTCGAGCCTGCTTCACCCACAGCTCGGGATCCCCATCGTCCGTCCCGGGCTCGAGCTTGAACTCCACGTCCATCGCGTAGCGGCCCCGGGCGCCGTATACGCTCTGAAATGCGCGGTGAATCGCGTCGAGCGCCCTCCCGAGCGCCTGGATCTGCTGTAACCGGAGGACCGTCGTCCCCTCGGAGATCAGGTTCGAGTGGGTCAGGTATACGACCGGCTGGTTCGGGTAGAGGTAGTAGTAGATGAAGTAGTCGCTGAGCACCCCGGGGGCGGGGCGGACGACGCTGGCGGAGCCCTTCTGCACGTTGACGACGAAGCCCGGCTCGACGCCCGCGGTGTCGAAGGTGTTGGCGGTGATGGCGACGCCGTTGGCCAGCTCGTCGGTGAAGGCGCGGTGGACGAGGACGGCCATCCCGACAGCGCGGTGGTCGATCGAGCGGTAGCTGCGCTCCTCGAAGGCGCGGAGGTTCCAGACCGACGCCCAGACGGCGCGCAGGCCGTCGGCGACGCCGGCGCGGCCGTCCTCGGGGTCGACGCCGACCGAGGTGTAGAGGCCGGCGCCGGTGAAGCCGTCGAGGTCCTCGGCGTTGGTGCTCGAGCGGAAGCGCACGCGGCGGCCGGGGAGGTCGCTCTCGATGCGCGCGGTCACGAGGTCGAGGAGCGCCTCGTCGATGGGCGCGGCGGCGATGGCGTCGCGGAGCTCGGCGAGGCGGGCGCCGCGGACGGCGGGGTCTCCGGTGAAGTCGGGGTCGTCGAGCAGGGCCTCGATCTGCGCGTCGAGCCCGTGCGCCGCGAGGTGGGCGTGGTACCACGCGAGCGGGATGGCGAAGCCCTCGGGGACGCGGACCGGGTCGCCGACGCCGGAGAGCGCCGCGAAGTGACTCGCCTTGCCGCCGTACGCGGGGATGGCGGCCGCGAGCGCGGGGCCGAGGCCACCTGCGCCGTCGACGTCGAGGAGCGTCGAGGTCGCGCCGAGGTCGGTCGTGTCGAGGTCGGGCGCCGGGATGGCGACGGGCTCGGGCTTGTGGTCCTCCCACCAGGCGTCCGCCGTCGCCTGGTCCACCGCGCGGAGGGTCCAGGTGTCGGCGGCGACGACGAGCTCGACCCAGTGGCCCTCGAGGTCGGCGAGGGTCGGGTCGTCGAGGGCGCCGACGAGCGCCATGTTGGGCGTCCCGCGGTTCTGGGACAGCACGTTGACGTGGGAGAGCGGGGTCTGGAGCTCGGCGGTGATGATGCCGGCGACCGCCGGGATGTCGTTGGGGACGCGGTCGAGGACGACGATCTCGCGGAACCCGACGTCGCCGCTGACGGCCTGGTCGGCGGTCGCGAAGCGGAGGCGTCCCATCGCGGTGGCGAGGTTGAGCGGCTGGTAGCGGATGCCGGCGAAGAGCTCGTCGGTGGTGATGACCGGGATGTCGGCCGGGAGCTGCGTGGCGACGGCCTCGACGGCGCTCGAGGTCGGGTGGAAGGCGAGGCGCTCGCCGAGCCAGGTGGCGGCCGCGAGGTCTCGCCACGCGGCCGTGACCATCGCGGCGTCGGCGGTGTCGTAGGGCGCGATCTCGTACACCCAGGCGTCGGGCTCGGCGTAGTGGGTGAGGGCGCCGAGGACGAAGCGCCGGTAGGGGCTGTAGTACTCGGTGCGGCTGAAGCTGGCGACGTCGGGCACGACGGGGAGGCCGTCGCCGGACAGGTTGCGGCGCGCGAAGTCCCAGTGGACGCGGTAGGTCGCGGTGTTCTGGAAGTAGAGGGCGTCGTCGTCGGCGCGGTCGACGATGGTCTTGACCGAGCGGGCGCCGGGGATGCCGCTCGTCAGGGGGACGCTGGCGAGGGCGGCGAAGTCGTCGGGGCAGCCGAGGGTGTTCAGGAACTCCGCGCTCGCGCCCGGGGGGAGGCGGCAGCCGTCGGGGCCCGCTGGCGTGTCGCCGCAGCCCGCGAGCGGGGCGCCGATGACGACGAACAGGGCGGTGAGGAGGTGCTTCACGCCCCCATGAGAGGGGCGTTCGACGGTCGACGCAAGCGTGCGACGCACGGTCGCAGGCCCGGTCAAAGCGCGGTGAAGAGGTTTCACTCCGCGTGGATGGGGCGTATCGTTGCCCTATTGGTGACAGGTCGTGTCGTGAGCGTAGATGCAGCCACCGAGTTCGCGTCCTGGGAACGGGCGAGCGACGAGGAGATCGCGGCGGCCGCTCGAGAGGTCGAGCGCGATGTGGTGGTGCAGGCGCTCCTGGAGGTCGTGGACGGGGCGGCGCTGATCCTCGACCGTCATCGGCAGGTGCTCGCGGCGAATCAGCGCTTCCTCGACCGGATCGGCTGCGACGACGGATGCCAGCTCCTCGGGATGCGCCCGGGGGAGTGCCTCGACTGTGCCAAGGTCGCGGAGGCGCCGAATGGCTGCGGGACGGCCAAGGCGTGTCGGAGCTGCGGCGCCGTGCTCGCGGTCATCGCGAGTCAGCGGACCGGGGAGACCACGACGGGCGAGTGCTTGATGGCCATGGGGGAGGGTGGCGCGGACGCCGCAGAGTTCCGGGTTCGGTGCACGCCGCTGCGGGTCGACGGGCTCGACCTCACCGCCGTCGTCTTGCACGACATCAGCGCGGACAAGCGACGCGCCGTGCTCGAGCGGCTGTTCCTCCACGACCTCTCCAACACCGTCGGCGGGATGCTCGGGTGGGGCTCGCTCCTGGCGATCGACGACGTGGACGCTCAAGAAGCCGCCGGCGAGCTCGTCGGGCTGGCGCGGCGGATGTCTCGGGACATCAGGGCGCATGCGGCGCTCGTCGCGGCCGAGGAGGGGGAGCTGCGGCTCACCCTGGAGCGGCTCCAGCCGAGCGAGGTCTTGCGCGATCTGGTGGCCGGCTTTCGGGGGCTTCGCGGCGGCGAGGTGACGATCGCGCTCGATGACTCGGGGGTTGACACGCCGTTCACGAGCGACCCCGAGGTGCTCGCCCGCGTAGTCGGCAACATGATCGTCAACGCGGTCGAGGCGTCGGCGCCCGGCGACGTCGTCCGCGTCTGGTGCGAGGCGGGCGAAGCGGGGCCGATCTTCTTCGTGCACAACGCCGCGGTGATGCCGGAGTTCGCGCGGCACCAGATCTTCAAGCGGAGCTTCACGACGAAGGGGCGCGGGCGCGGGCTCGGGACGTACGGGATGAAGCTCTTCGGCGACCGCTACCTCGGCGGTCGGGTCGGGTTCACGAGCGATCGCGCGAGCGGGACCACGTTCTGGCTGGCCCTCGGCGAGCGCGAGCCTCTGGTGACGCTGCCCGACCGCGACGCCGGCTGACCGGGCGAGGCCCTGACCTCGCTCGGATGACCGAGCGTGAGCCGCGGGCGTCGGCGCCGGGGGACTTCGCTGCCAGGTGAGGCCGCGACGAATCGGGGTTGAGCCGCGCGGCGGGCCGGGGCAGGATGGCGCCCCTTTCCGACGGAGCCGACCATGACCGACACGCCCGCCACCGCGCCGAAGGGGCCGCGCCGCTCACTCTCGGGGATCAAGTCGACCGGGTCGCCGCACCTGGGGAACTACCTGGGGATGATCCGGCCGGCCATCGCGCTGCAGGACACCCACGAGGCCTTCTACTTCGTCGCCGACTATCACGCGCTGACCACCGAGCGGGATCCCGAGCGGATGCGCCGGGCGACCCACGAGATCACCGCGACCTTCCTGGCGTGCGGCCTCGAGCCGGAGCGGGCGGCCTTCTTCCGGCAGAGCGACGTGCCGGAGGTGACCGAGCTGACGTGGCTCCTGAGCTGCGTCATCACCATGGGCGAGCTCGAGCGGGCGCACGCATACAAGGCGCGCAAGGCCGAGGGTACCGAGGGGACGGCGCTCCATGGGCTCTTCGCCTACCCGGTGCTGATGGCGTCGGACATCATCATCTACGACTCCCACGTCGTCCCGGTCGGCAAGGACCAGGTGCAGCACGTCGAGATGGCGCGCGACATGGCCAAGCGCTTCAACCACATCTTCGGCGAGACCTTCGTCCTGCCCGAGGCCGCGGTCCGCGAGGAGGTCATGACCATCCCGGGGATCGACGGGCGCAAGATGTCGAAGTCGTACGACAACGGCGTCGACATCTTCCTGTCGAAGAAGAAGCTGAAGAAGCGCCTGATGCAGATCGTGACGGACTCGACGCCGCTCGAGGACCCGAAGGACCCGGACACCTGCAACGTCGTGGCGCTCTACAAGTACTTCGCGACGCCGGAGCAGGTCGCCGAGATGGAGTCCGCGTACCGGGCGGGCGGGTACGGGTACGGGCACGCGAAGCTGGCGCTGTTCGAGGCGCTCGACGCGCACCTCGCGCCGATGCGCGAGCGCTACGACGCCCTGATGGCCGACCCCGACACCCTCGAGGACGTGCTGCGCGCGGGGGCGAAGAAGGCCCGCGCGACGGCCCGCGAGGTCCTCGGCCGAGCGCGCGAGAAGGTCGGCTACCCGCGGTATCCCTTCGCGATCGGCGAGTAGAGAGCAGGGTCGCAGGCGCTCAGGCGCTGGCGAGGGGGCGGGCGGGACGTCAACACGCCGTCGGTGGGCAACCGGGCGTCGTGGAGTGTGGACACGAGGTGTTCGGTCGTACCCCGCTGCGCTCGACTCAGCGACAGGTGGCTGACCGACGTGCCGTTCGGTTGGCCCCGGTGGTCGAAGCCCGTGCGGGTGGTCAGCGGCAGTACGAATCGCTGCCGCGCAGGAACGCCTTGCAGGGGTTGGTGTCGCAGTAGCTGTCGCTGCCGCGGAGATAGGCCTTGCAGTCGCCGGTGTCGCAGTAGCTGTCGCTCTTCCTGAGGATCGCCTTGCAGTCGCCGGAGTCGCAGTAGCTGTCGCTGCCGCGCAGGATCGCCTTGCAGTCGTTCGTGTCGCAGTAGCTGTCGCTCTTGCGCAGGAGCGCCTTGCAGTCGCCGGTGTCGCAGTAGCTGTCCGAGCCCCGGAGCAGCGCCTTGCAGTCGTTGGGTGACCAGATGCGATAGCCGACCTTCATGAGGTCGACGGACTGCCGCATCGTCGGGCCGTCGGCGTGAGTCGGGGCGGCGAAGGCGGCGAGCAGGATCAGCGTGGCGAACATCGGATTCCCCCTTCGGTGTCTGACGTCATCAGCGTGGGCGTGGACGACCTCGAAAGCAAACGATTCACGCCCGCTACGATCGCCGCGCCGGCGAGGTATCACAACCGAACACATCGTCCCACATCGTGATACGCCCGAGGGTGCTCAGACGCAGAACGCACCTGGGTCGTGTCCTCATGACATCGCGAATAACCTTCGGTCATCGTCGTGACGAGCGAAAGGGCCCAAAGAGCGCGATTCATCTTGAACTGCGCGGGGAGCGGGCGATGCTGCGCTGCGTCAGGGCGCGGTCGAAATGTCTCACAATGAATCACAATGTGAGACTTTGTGAGACTTTGTGAGACGTCGGTCGGGGCTCAGTGACCGGCGACGGCCAGCTCGAGGCCGAAGAGCTCCCGGGCGCGGGCGGCGATGCGCGCGTCGTGGTAGCGGGCGACGGCCGCCCGATACGCGTCGCGGGTCTCCGGGGCGTCGGGGAAGACGCGGGTCATGGCGTCGAGGACCGCGTCGACCTCGGCGGCGGTGCGAAGGCGCGGCACGCGCGTCACCAGCTCGGCCGGGACGTGGCGGCGAAGATCCCGAACGTCGCGCACGACGCCGAGGCGCTTCGCCAGCGTCCCGAGGGTGTCGGAGACCTCGGCCTCGCGCACCAGCCGCAGCTTCACGTGGTCCTTCTCGCCCACGACCGCGTTCGACCGCGCCAGCTCGGCCCGGAGCTCGTCGGAGGCGTAGCGGTCGAGGATCTCCTCGTAGGACAGGACCGCGTGCGGCATCGCGACGTCGGCCTCGACCGCGGAGTGGCTCACCCTGATGCTCACCTCGAGCCCATCGAAAGAGCCGGTCGCGTGCTCGTGATCCGCCACCCGAACGTCGCTCAGGAAGCTCGACAGATCGCGCTCGAGGCGCTTGGCGGCGCGGGCGTCCAGCGCTCCTCGCGCGCCGGCCAGCATCGCGACGATGACGAGACACGCGGCGACGCCGACCAACAGGGCTGCGGTGACCATCTCTCCTCCCGGTGCCGGCAGGGGTTGGCGCGCCGGCGCCGGTTGTATAAACGCTCGCCGCCCGACCGTAAACGCCCGATCACCAACAGCCGCCGCGCCGCGCTCAGCGCCCCCAGTCGGTGACCGGCCAGCCGACCCGCTTCGCGTGCCGTCGGAGCCTGGGGTCCGGCAGCACGACCACCGGGTTGCCCACCGCCTCGAGCATCGGTACGTCCGAGAACGAGTCGCTGTAGAACCACGACCGCGACAGATCGATCTCGCGCTCGGCCGCCCACCGCCGCGCCAGCTCGACCTTGCCCGGCCCGTAGCAGAGCGGCCGCTCGAAGTCGCCGGTGAGCCGCCCCTCGGCGTCCACCGGGAAGCGGTTCGCCAGCCAGTCGTCGAGCCCCCAGCGCTCGCGCGCCACCCGCGCCATGTAGCTCGAGGTGCTGCTGAGCAGGACCAGCGGCCGCCCGGCGGCGCGGTGCTCGGCCATCGCCGCGCGCGCCCCGGGCAGGAGGTGCGCGGCGATCTCGTCCTCGAACCAGCGCCGCGTCCGCGAGTCGAGCTCCTCCTCCGGCGTCCCGCGGTAATACGCGACCGCGCGCCCGAAGGCCTTGGTCATGTCGACCAGGGACAGGTGGTAGAGCGCCATCCAGACCGCGCTCTGCGCCAGGCTGAGCGTCCCGATCCGCTTGTGTCGATGCTCGTAGCGCGCGAACCGCATCCCGCTGTTGAACGGAACCAGCGTCCCGTCGAGGTCGAAGAAAGCGGCGCCACACGGTGTTGTCGGGTCGGAGGCTGGCATCCGCGGGATGCTACCCGACCCCGTCGCCCCCGGGAACCCTCGTCTTCCCGCCCCACGCGCCGGCTGGACGACGCCCGGACACCGCGGCACGATGGCCGCGAGGTGAGCATGACCCCGAGCTCGACAGGACCCCACGATCCCAGCGCAGAGCGCGCCGGCGCGACCGGCCCGTCGCTGCTCGCGGTCGCCTACCTCGTCTTCGGGCTCGCCGCGCTCCTCGCGGCGCTCGGCGTCGGCACCGGCGCCGACGTCGCGCTCGCCGTCGACATCCCGCTATTCCTCGCCGGCGGACTGCTCTCGACCCGCGCCTTCCAGCGCGCGCACCTGCTCCGCCGCGGCGCCCACGGCGCGGCGGGGGGGCTCGCCATCGTCGCCGGGGCGGTGGGCGCGCTGTTCGCCCTTCTCGCCCTCCTCTCCGGGCGCGGCGACGGCGCCGCCCTGTCGATCACCCTGCAGCTCTTCCCGGCGACCAGCGCGCTCTTCGGCGCCCTCGCGGCCCTGGCCCTGTTCGCCACGAGCTACCCGCCCGGCGCTCGCCTCGGTGCCCGCGTCGCCGCCGTCTTGCTCGCCCTCGGCGCCCTCTGCGCCGCGGGCTTCACGGTCCTGACGTTCTCCCTCGAGACCTCGCCGACCCTCGTTTACGCGACGGCCTTCGGCGCCCCCCTCGCGCTCTCCCTGGGCCTCGGCGGCGTCGCCCTCGCCTGGCGCCGCGCCGCTTGAGGCTCAGAGGCGCACCGGCGGGGGCTTCGACGTCTCGACCGCGATGAACGGGAGCAGCTCACACAGCGGCGGGCGCTCCATTCGCCACTGGTCGAGCGTCATCTCGTAGTCCTCGTCGCTCTCGTCGGGCTCGCGCTCGGGCGGTGAGTCGGCGGCACACCTCTCCGTCGCCGCGGCCAGCGCCACCGCGTTCGAGCGACCGGCGACCCAGTCGCACCCGAAGGCGTCGATCACCTCGTGGCGATCGCCGGACCAGAGGGCGTCGACGGAGGTCTCCGGCCGCGGTGCGCATCGCGTGGACAGCGCCGCCCGCGCCGTCGCGTCGAAGGACACCTCGCCGTCCGCGCCCACGGTCAGCGGGATGGCGAAGTGGACGTCGAGCCGGCCCGACAGCCCGCCGACCAGGCTGGTGGCGAGCACCTGGAGCGACGTCACCCGCGTCGGCTCACCGTCCCAGGTCAGCGGCGCCCAGCGCGCCACCGACGGCGGCGACGCGACCCGCCCGTCCCGCCACACCGCGATCCCGAAGGTCGCCTCCGTCATCGCCTCGTCACACTCGGGCCGGACCTCGTAGATGACGCCGCCGCCACCCGTCAGCAGGGACGCGCTCACCCACGTCACGCAGTTGTCGCCGTCGCTCACGAACGGTCCAGCCGCGCGGGCCGAAGCTCGGCCATCGGGTCCCACGCGCACCAAGCTCACCTCTCCCTCGTGAGCAAACGGGGCGCCGCCGTAACCCGAAGGGCCGACGACGAGCGCCTCGGCGACGAAGCCCCACGCCGCGCCGCCCGACGTTCGCAGGCAACGGCCGCCCGCATCGTCCCACGCCAGCGTGGGGTCCGGCGCGGGATAGGGCCGGGCGGGCAGCTCGTTCGCCGGGACGCCGGCCATGGGCCGCTGCGCTCGGACCGCCTCCGCCTGTCGCGCGGCGATCAGCTCGCACGGATCCACCGCCGCGGACGCGCTGGTGTCGGTCGCGCCCCCACCCGCACCCCCGCCGGTCGCGCATCCGGTGAGCGCCCAGGCCGTCAGTATCATCATCGTCGCCCGCATCGCCGTCCTCCGTCGTGCCGACCCATCGGCCGCACCGCGTCCTCGCGATCCTGCCCCGCCCCTGGCCGCTCTGTCACCCGTACCTGTCGCCGGCTTCGCTGATCTTTCCCGGTGTGTCACCCCTCACGCTGTTCGCCTCGCACGCGGAAAATCCGTCGTCGGGCCCACGCCTCGAGATCCGATGTCGAGGGCGCTGGGCGGGCCCCACGCGACGGCTCGCCGACCCCGTCGTTCTCGTGCTCGTCGGCGGATCGCCTCCCCGCTGCGGTCGTATCCTGAACCGACCCGCCGAGGCCGGATGGGGGCTCGCCGAGCGCGAGTCCGAGCCCGGGGCGCGTTGCTTCGCCGACTCGCTGCGGCTTAGATATTCGCTCCCCGTGCCATTCAGAGAGGCCGCCATGCGTCCGACCCGCGTCGCCCTCGCGCTGCTCAGCGCTGTCGCGCTCACCGCGCCCGCCTGTAACGACGGCTCCCAGCTCGACGGTCAGCTGGTCCTGGTCACACCCGAGACCCGCGACCTCAAGATCCTGTCGGTCCGCCCCGAGTCGGGCCCCCTCTCCGGCGGGACGCTCCTGGTCATGACCGGCGAGGGCTTCACGACCGACATGGTCGTGACCTTCGCCGGCGTCGAGGCGACCCAGCTCTACGTCGGCGGCGACGAGCTCCTCGCCCTCTCCGTCCCCCCCGGCGCAGAGGTCGGCCCGGTCGACATCGTCGCCACCCGCGCCGACGAGCAGACCGCGACCGTCGCCGGCGGCTACACCTACGACCCCGATCCCGCCGAGCTCCTCGTCACCGAGGTCGCCCCGGACAGCGGCCCGCTCAGCGACGAAACCGAGGTCTTCGTCGTCGGCCACGGGTTCGTCGAGGGCGCCAAGGTCTTCTTCGGGGGCAACGCCGGCACGGGCGTCCGGGTCCTCAGCGCCGAGTCCCTCCGCGTCGTCGCCCCGCCGGGCGACGCCCTTGGCTCCGTCGCCGTCCGGGTCGAGCTCCCGAGCGGCGAGTCGAACACCCTCGACGCCGGCTTCACCTACGTCCCCGACGGCCCGACCACCAAGCTGACCCTCCTCGCCGTCATCCCCACCGAGGGCCCGCTCGCCGGCGGCAACACCCTGACCCTCGAGGGCCGCGGCTTCGTCGACGGCGCGACGGTCTCCGTGGGCGACAAGCCCGCCACCGACCTCCGCGTCCTCGGCGACACCGCCATCACCTGCGTCGCCCCCGCCGGCAACGGCCCGGGTCTCGTCGACGTCGAGGTGACGATCCCCGGCGACGACGACAGCGTCGCCCCGACGGTCTCTTTCTTGGACGAGGCCTACCGCTACCTGCCCGAGAACCCGACCGACTTCTCGGTCCTGGGCGTCACCCCGAGCGAGGGCCCGCTCGTCGGCGGCAACACCGTCACCATCGAGGGCACCGGCTTCATCGACGGCGCCACCGTCGACCTCGGCAGCAACGCCTGCACCGACGTCCGCGTCCTCGGCCCCCAGGCCATCACCTGCACGGCCCCGGCCGGTAACGGCCCCGGCGTCGTCGACGTCCGCGTCGATCTGCCGACCGCCCCCGGCGAGACCGCGCCGTCCGCCTTCCTCGACGCCGCCTACACCTACCAGCCCGAGCCCGCCTCGGACCTGACCGTCCTCGCCGTCATCCCCGCCGAGGGCCCCCTCGCCGGCGGCCAGGTCGTCGCCGTCAAGGGCACCGGCTTCGCCGTGGGCGCGACGGTCCGCTTCGACGGCCGCGCCTGCACCGACGTCCAGTTCCTCGGCCCCGAGGGCCTCGCCTGCCGTGTCCCCGCCGGCCAGACCGCGGGCGCCGTCGACGTCCGCGTCGAGCTCCCCATGGTCGACGGGGTCGCCGGCGACGCCGCCGTCCTGACCGACGGCTACACCTACCAGCCCGGCCCGCCGGACCTGCTCGTCCTCCGCGCCATCCCCGACCGCGGCCCGCTCTCGGGCGGCAACACCGTCACCGTCGAGGGCACCGGCTTCACCGACGGCGCCAAGGTCTTCTTCGGCGGCGCCCAGGCCACTGCCGTCCAGATCCTCGCCCCGACCGCGCTGACCTGCACCGCCCCGGCCGGCGCCGCGGCGGGCACCGTCGACCTCCGCGTCGAGCTCCCCATCCCCGCCGGCGAGGTCAGCGGCGACGCCTACACCCTCGAGGACGCCTACACCTACGAGCTCGGCGGCACGACCAGCGACGACCTCACCGCGGCCTCCCTCTACCCCGGCCAGGGTGACCTCGACGGCGGCGCCCTGGTGTTGGTCACCGGCACCGGCTTCGACCCGGCCATGGCGATCCGCTTCGGCACCACCCAGGCCCCCCTCGTCCAGGTCCTGAGCGCCAACGCCGCCACCGCCCTGGTCCCCGAGGGCGACGCCCCCGGCTTCGTCGACGTGACCCTCGCCAACCCGAACGGCGACCAGGCCGTCCTGACCCAGGGCTTCCGGTACCGCGACCCGAGCACCGTCGAGACCGGTGAGCCCCCGTCCCTCGGCGGCGTCCTGCCCGGCCGCGGCCCGACCACCGGCGGGACCCTCGTCCGCGTCTTCGGCGCCAACTTCGCCCCCGGCCTCCGCGTCTGGTTCGGCGACGCCGCCGCCGAGGTCGAGGTCGTCAACGCCGGCCTCGCCACCGCCCGCGTCCCGGCCGGGACCGCCGGCGCGACGGCCGTCAAGGTCGCGAATACCGACGACCAGGAGGACGCCCTCGCGGCCGGCTTCACCTACGTCGCCCCCTCCGATACGCCGCCGTCGCTCGACGGTGTCTGGCCCGCGCTCGGGCCGAACACCGGCGGCACCTGGGTCGTCCTGACCGGCGCCGAGCTCACCGAGGGCAGCGCCGTCTGGTTCGGCATGACCCCGGCCACCCGCGTATGGACCCTCGGCAGCGACCGCGTCATCGCCGTCGCCCCGGCCGGCGAGGTCGGCAGCGTCGACATCACCGTCGTCCGCGCCGACGGCGAGCTCGCCAGCCTCGTCGACGCCTTCGCCTACTACGACGCTGCCAACCTCCCGAGCGACCCGCCGGTCATCGGCGGCGTCACCCCGGGCGCCGGGACCATCGCCGGCGGCCAGGCGGTCCGCGTCGTCGGCTCCGGCTTCCAGGCCGGCGCGCGCGTCTTCTTCGGCGTCGACGAGGCGACCGTCGCCGACGGCGGCACGGCCTCCCAGCGCGACGTGACCACCCCGGCCCACGACGCCGGCGCGGCCTCGGTCACCGTCGTCAACCCGGACGGCCTCACCCACGAGAAGACGAACGCCTTCGTCTTCTTCTCCCCGCCGCCCCTCATCCAGAGCGTCACCCCGGCCAGCGGCGGCCTGAGCGGCGGCTACGAGGTGACGATCCACGGCCGCAACTTCGGGCCCGACAGCGTCGTGACCTTCGGCTCGTCCACGATCACGACCTTCAACGCCGCCGACGCCGACGCCCTGACCTTCTTCGCCCCGCCGGGGCAGATCGGCTCGATCTCGGTCTCGGTCACCAACCGCGACGGCCAGCTCGACGTGATGCCCAACGGCTTCCTCTACGTCGACGACAGCGGCGCCGACATCCCGACCATCACCAGCGTCGACCCGACCCACGGCCCCAGCACCGGCGGCTACCTCGCGCTGATCCGCGGCTCGACCTTCCTGCCCGGCGCCCGGGTCGAGTTCGGCGGCGTCCCCGCCACCGGCGTCGAGTGGCTCGGCGACGGCCTCATCAAGTGCACCGTCCCCGCCGGCGTCGCCGAGACCACCGTCGACGTCAGCATCGAGAACGGCCCGAGCGCCGCCGACACCCTGACCGCCGGCTTCACCTACGAGGCCCAGACCGTCGCCCCGCTCCGCATCCTGTCCGTCAGCCCCGGCGTCGGCCTGACCGACGGCGGCACCGTCATCACCGTCGAGGGCGACGGCTTCATCGACGGGACCGCCGTCCTCATCGGCGGCGTCGAGGCGACCACCGTCAACGTCATCTCCTCGACCACCCTGACCGCCGTCACCCCCGCGGGCGACGCCGGCCTCGTCTCGGTCCGCGTCGAGCGCCCGGACCTGACGGCCACGACCGCCTACAACGCCTTCGCCTACATCGCCGCTGGCGACATCGGCGACGCCCCGCGCGTGACGGCGATCGACCCGGTGGTCGGCCCCCTCACCGGCAACTCGCTCGTGCTCCTGACCGGCGCCGGCTTCACCGGCCAGCCCCGCGTCTTCTTCGGCGCCACCGAGGCGCCGGCCGTGACGCTCGTCGACTCGACGCGCCTCGCCGTCCGGACCCCGCCCCGCGCGACCGCGGGGACGGTCGCCGTCAGCGCCATCAACCCCGACGGCCTCGTGGGCGTCCTGCCCGGCGCCTACAGCTACTACGACGCGACCGGCGCCGCCGCGCCCGAGGTGTTCATCACCCAGCCCGGCCAGGGCTCGAGCTTCGGCCTCGACACCGTCAACGTGGTCGGTGACAAGCTCCAGAACGGCGCCCGCGTCTACTTCTGCGACCTGCCGGCGACCGTGACGGGCTTGTCCGGCGACGCCCAGCTGACCGTCCTCACGCCCGCCCACGAGCCAGGCGCCTGCGGCGTCACCGTCGTCAACCCCGACGGCCTCACCGGCGACCGCGACGAGGCCTTCGAGTACATCGCCCCCGCGCCGTCGGTCACCGGCGTCATCCCGTCGGCCGGCCCCAAGGACGGCGGCATCGACGTCGTCGTCCAGGGCGACAACTTCGTCCCCGGCGCCACGGTCCGCTTCGGCCTGGCCACCTCGCCGGTCGTCGTCGTCGCCGACCAGCGGACGCTCACCGCGCGCCTGCCGTCGAACAACGTCGGCGTCGTCGACGTGACCGTCATCAACCCCGGCGCCGCCCAGGCCCAAGGCACCCTCGAGGACGCCTTCACCTACGTCGACGACGTCTCCGGTGTCGCCCCGACCATCACCAACGTCTTCCCGGGCTCGGGCCCGCTGTCCGGCGGCACCCCGGTCCGCGTCCTCGGCACCGCCTTCGACCCGGCGGCCATCGTCATCTTCGACGGCGCGCTGCTCCCCGGCGCCATGGTCGCCAGCGACACCGAGATCCGCTTCGACACCCCGTCGCGCACCGCGCCCGGCCCGGTGTCGATCACCATCCTGAACCCCGACGGCCTGGGCGCCACCCGCGCCGAGGGCTTCGTCTACGCCCCGCCGAGCCTCCCGGCGCCGCAGATCACGACCCTCGTCCCGTCTTCGGGCCCCGAGGCCGGCGGCAACACCCTGACGGTCACCGGCGCCAACTTCCGCGCGACCGGCACCTGGACCCTCGACGGCCGCACCCTCGCCGCCGCGACGGTCACCGAGAGCCTCGTCACCGCCCAGGTCCCCGCCCACCTGCCCGGGCGCGTCGACCTCGTCTACATCGGCCCGGACGGCCAGGTCGCCGTGAAGCCCCAGGCCTACGAGTACGTCGCCGCGCCGGTCCTGACCAGCGTCGTCCCGGACCTCGGGCCGCTCGCCGGTGACACCGACGTCACCCTCGTCGGAGACCACTTCGCCAACGGGATGCAGGTCCTCTTCAACGGCGTCCCCGGCCAGGTCCTCCTCGTCCAGGCGGGCGGCACCACCGCCAGCGCCCGCACCCCGCCCAGCGTCGTCGCCGGCGACGTCGACGTCGTCGTGCGCAACCCCGACGGCCAGGAGGGCAAGCTCGTCAAGGGCTTCGAGTACCTCGCCGCCCCCGACGTCCAGACCGTCTGGCCCGTCACCGGCCCCGACACCGGCGGGACCCTGGTCCAGATCCGCGGCAACGGCTTCCACGCCCAGTCCCGCGTCTTCTTCGGCCCCAACGAGTCGGCCGACGTCTACTACAAGGACCCCGGGCTCCTGCTCGCCTTCGCCCCCGAGGCCACGGTCACCCTGGTCGGCGTCCGCGTGCTCAACCCCGACGAGCAGGAGGCGACCCTCGCCGACGCCTTCACCTACGTCGACGCCGACACGCTGGACTCGGCGCCCTTCATCACCACGATCTACCCCGAGCGCGGGCCGATGACCGGCGGCACCCGGGTCGGTATCGACGGCACGAACTTCGACAGCGACGGCCGCGCGGTCTTCGTCCCGAGCCCGGCCACCCCGGACTTCGTGCGCGGCGACCGCGCCATCGTCCCGGCCCCGCCCGGCGAGATCGGCCCGGCGGCGGTCTACTGGGTCAACCCCGACGGCCAGACCGTCCGCTCGCCGGTCGACTTCACCTATCTCGACCCGGCCGCCCTCGGGTCGCAACCGACCATCGGCTCGCTGGCCCCGGTCACCGGCCCGACCGCCGGCAACACCCCGGTCGCCCTGCTCGGCGCCGGCTTCCAGAACAACGCCCGGGTCCGCTTCGGCCCCGACGACGCCACCGGCGTCAGCTGGACCCCGACCGCCCTCGAGGTGAAGACGCCGGCCCGGGTCAAGGGCTCGGTCGCCGTCTGGGTCATCAACCCCGACGGCACCCAGGCGCAGGCGCCCGCGACCTACCTCTACCTCGCCCCGCCGACGATCCTGGGGATGAGCCCGAACCGCGGCCCGGCCAGCGGCGGCACGACCATCACCCTCAACGGCGTCGACCTGCTCGAGGATCCCGACGACGCCAAGCCGACCGTCCTCTTCTGCGACGACTACGCCGCCGGCTCGGGCTGTGACCAGGCCGACCCGACCACGGTCACCGTCAGCGGCGACGGGCGCCAGCTGACCGTCGACGCGCCGGCCCACCCGCCGGGGATCGTGGACGTCGCGGTCGTCGCCCCCGACGGCCAGTCCGACGTCACCGAGAGCGCCTTCACCTACACCCAGCTGCCCACCGTGAGCGACATCGACCCGGACAGCGGGCCGACCACCGGCGGCCAGACGCTCGGCCTCACGGGCACCGGCTATCAGGTCGGCGTGAAGGTCTACCTCGACGGCGCGCAGTGCACGGACGTCGTGCTGTCGGGCGGCATGGGCCTCACCTGCAAGACCCCGAGCGGGACCACCGGGCCGGCCGATCTGCGCGTCCTCAACCCCGACGGCGGCAGCCTCACGATCACCGACGCCTACACCTACCTGCCGCCCCCGGTCATCGACACCATCGTGCCGAACCTCGCCCCCGAGGGGCAGCAGGTCGAGACCGCCATCCAGGGCCTCAACTTCAGCCCCCAGGCCAAGGTCTTCTTCGACACCACCGAGGTCCCGGCCGGCGACATCATCTCGCGCACGAGCACCCTCATCCGCCTGCGCGTGCCGCTCCTCGACGGCTCGGTCGACGTCATCGTGCGCAACCCCGACGGGCAGGAGGCGCGCAAGATCGACGGCTTCTCCTACATCCCGCCGCTGCCGCCGCCGAGCGCGCTCTACATCCTGCCGCGGACCGGCCTGACCTACGGCGGCGACGCCTTCAAGATCGCCGGCTCCAACTTCCTCGACGGCGTCATCGTCGAGTTCGGCAAGGCCCCCGACTGGGTCGCCGCGCCGCCCGAGCAGATCCAGGTGAAGAACAACGGGACGCTCATCACCGGGCTCTCGCCGCAGCACGCGCAGGAGCTGGTCGACGTGCGGATCACCAACAGCGACGGGCAGTCGGTCACGCTCACCGACGCCTTCGAGTTCGTGGCCCCGCCGGACGAGCAGCCCCTCGGCGTCATCAGCATGGAGCCCCCGCGCTCGGTCATCGGGGGCGGCGGCTGGCTGACCATCTCCGGCACAGGCTTCCGGGTGAACGTCCAGGTGACCTTCGTCCAGGGCAACCAGAGCCTCCCGTCACCGGTCGTCCAGCGCTTCGGCCCGACGCTCATGCGCGCCCAGATCCCGCCGGCCCCGCAGGGCGTCGCGGGCGACGCGACCATCATCGTCACCAACCCGGCGACCTACGACCTCCCCCAGGAGATCTACGAGGTCTCGGACTTCTTCGAGTACTTCGCCGGCCCGGTCTTCGAGCGCCACCCGGGCGATCGCCTGCCGAACGAGCGGACCGGCGACATCGGCGCCTTCGTCTTCGACGCCAACGGCGACGAGCTCGACGACGTGCTCGTCTTCAACAGCTCGCGCAACTACCTCCTCATCAACGGCTGGGGCGGCCGCGCGGGCTTCTTCAGCGAGCGCAACTTCTCCAACATCGGCGGGACCCGCAACGCCTACGCCTTCGACGCCGACAGCGACGGCGATCAGGACCTCGTCCTGCACAACGGCGGCACGCTCTACTACTGCCCGAACAACGGCGGCGGCGAGTTCGGCGGCTGCAGCAGCATCTCCTCGAGCTGCTCGTCCAACGACTTCGAGGTCGGTGACCTCAACTGCGACGGCCGCGAGGACTTCTTCATGGGCTGCACGTCCACCGGGCAGGACAACGCCATCATCCTCAACCTCGGCGACGGCCGCTTCAGCCAGACCAGCGTCCCGCTCCCGAACGACCGCGAGAACACGCGCGGCGCCGCCCTCGGCGACGTGGACGGCGACGGCGACACCGACATCCTGCTGGCGCAGAACTCGTCGACCATCAACCGCCTCTACCTCAACAACTGCGCGGACCTGCAGCTCGGTGGCGAGTGCCAGATGGCGATCCCGAACGCCAAGACCTCGGTCTTCGACGGGCACACCTACTCGATGTCGAACGACTCGCTCTCCAACCCCGCGGCCCACGCGGTCTGCCGCTCGTTCAAGTACGACGGCCTGGTGCGCGTCGACTCCGCCGAGGAGAACGACTTCATCCGCAACGACCCCGAGTTCATCAATCAGTACTTCTGGATCGGCTACTACGACGACGACGGCGACAAGAGCTACGACTGGCTCATCTCCGGCGGTGACGCCGGCTACACCGACGGCTGGTGCAGCGGCGAGCCGAACAACGCCGACAACTACGCCTGCGCCTACTACCAGTGGAGCTCGTCGGAATCGAGCCGCTGCTGGCGCGACACGACCTGCGAGAGCGGCTACGTCTACATGTGCGAGTCGCATCGGCCGCCGTGCTCGAGCCCGTGGACCTTCTCGAACGTCGACTACGGCACGACCTTCCCGTACTCCTCCGGCGACGCCCGCGACGCGGCGCTGGTCGACATCGACGAGGACGGCCGCCTCGACGCCATCATCGCCTTCTACGGCCAGGCGACCCGCGTCTACATGAACACCGGCGCGACGACCCAGGGCGGCGAGCTCTTCCTGGACAGCTTCGTCCGCTGGCCTCAGGAGGACGACACCGACCTCGACGAGCTCATCCCGGTCGACGTCGACGGCGACAGCGACGTCGATATCGTCGGGCGCAAGAACTACAACGAGGTCCGGCTCTACATCAACGACCGCTTCATCGTGACGTACAAGCAGTTCGGCTGCGATCCGGCGACCGAGGACTGCAGCTGCAACCCCTGCGCCGGCGAGACCTGCGAGCGGGTCGAGGTCAACGGCTCGGGCGCCTACTCGAACCAGACCGCCGAGCGCTGGCCCGACGGCAACGGCAAGGCCTGGCGGACGGACCTCTCGAGCAACTACCGGCCCTTCGGCATCGGCGACCTCGACGGCGACCAGCTCCCGGACTTCTACGCCGCCGGCAGCTCCAACGCCGACCGCATGATCTTCAACTGCGGCTACGAGGACGGCCTGCCCTGGGTCGATCAGAGCCGCGTGCCGATCGGCAGCTTCCGCTTCAACACGTTCCGGGCCCTGCCCGAGACGCGCCAGCGGACGCGGGACTCCGTCGTGGCGGACTTCAACGGCGACGGCGACCCCGACATCATGCGCTGCGGCGACAACATGCGCCCGACCCTGTGGCTGAACGACGGCGCCGCCAAGTGGTACGACGCGACCGATCCGGCCATGCCGAGCGAGAGCATCACCTGCTACCCGAACGCCATGGCGGCGGCCGACCTCGACAACGACGGCGACCTCGACGTCATCATCGAGGGCGAGGGCAAGCGGATGCAGCTCGTCAACGACGGCTTCGGCAACTTCGCCGACCAGTCCGAGCTCAACATCTCCGCCAACATCCCGAGCCGCGGCACCAACGGCGTCCTGATAGCCGACCTCGACAACGACGGCGACCAGGACTGGTTCGTCGTCGGCGACGACTACTACGCGCCGTGGGCCCGCGTCTTCATCAACGGCGGGGACGCCTTCAACGTCGGCGGCGCCTACGGGATCGACCGCTCCAACCAGTGGTTGAGCGGGCTCGACCCGGGCTACCGCGTCGCGACCTACGACGCCGCCATCATCGACATCAACGGCGACGCCTTCCCCGATCTCTACCTCGGCGTCAGCGGCGTCAACCGCGCGCTCCTCAACGTCGACGGGCAGTACTTCGTCGAGGCCCAGTCCTCGGCGGTCCCGCCGGGCCCGTTCGTCAACGAGAGCGGCTACTCGACCCGCCGCATCCTGGCGTCCGACTTCGACGACGACGGCGACAACGACATCGTCGACGTCGTCAGCGGCCGGAATCGCTACCAGGTGCGCGACGGCTCGAACGGCTACTTCGACGTGACCCCGGACACGATGCCCAACGTGTCGGCGACCAGCTACGGCGGCGACATCGGCGACATCGACCTCGACGGGCTGCCCGACGTGTACATCACGAACAACGGGCAGGACTACGTCTTCCTGTCGAACGGCAACGGCTTCACCGACGTCAGCGAGGGGCTCCCGTACATCCCCCACAACTCCTACTCGGGGCACCTCGTGGACATCGACGGCGACTGCGACCTCGACGTCATCGTCCTCAACGACCTCGACCAGGACCGCATCTACATCAACACCCTCGACCTCGGCTGCCCCTGAGCTGGTAGTCCTCGAGGGGGACGACTGATCGAGCGACGGCGGGCCGACCTGGTCCGCCGTCGTGCATTTCAGGTCCCGGCGACGAAGCCTGAACGCGTTTCAAAGTTAGACGCGCGTCAGGTGGACAGCCGTCGCGGGTCTGCTACCGTGGCCCGAACGTCGACATCCAGCACACCGTTCGCGCCGTTCCGACGCGCATGACGACTTCACGAGGTGCCGTGAGCAGCGACACTCTGCAGCAACCGGGTGATCATCAGGCCGCGTTGAACCCGCGCCTGCGCAGCTTCGGCGTGGGCAACGTCCTGAGCCTCACGGTCGGCATCTTCTTCAAGAACCTCGGCTCGTTCCTGTTGCTGACGGCGCTCGTCTACCTGCCCCTCTTCGCGGTCCTGGCGGCCGTCGTCCTGGGCGACGCCCCCATCCTGCGGACGGGCTCGCGGGTCGCCTGGATCCTGCTCCCGCTGGCCTTCGGCATCCTGTTCTCGACCATCGCCCAGGCCGGGGTGATGTACGCGACGGTCTCGGCCCTGCGCGGGCGGCCCGCCTCCTTCGGCGAGAGCCTCTGGGGTGGCCTCCGCCGCATCCCGGCGGTCCTCGGCGTCGCGCTCCTGACCGGGCTCCTGCTGGCGCTGGGCATCTACTACTACCTGCTCCCGGGGCTGCTCGTGGCGACCATCGTCTGGGTGGCCGTACCCGCGGCGGTCATCGAGCGGACCGGCGTCCTCGGCAGCATCAAGCGCAGCGACCGCCTGACCAACCACACGCGCTGGCCCATCCTGGCGATGGTCCTCATCGTCTGGGTCGTCGACTTCGGCCTCCACGCCATCGTCAGCTTCGGCTTCGGCGAGGGCTTCGTGAGCCGCGGCGAGATGCTCGCCCTGACGTTCTCGCACGTCGGCATCAGCGTCTTGACGACGGCGTTCTCCGCCACGATGGCGGCCGTCGGCTACTACTCCCTGCGCATCGTCAAGGAGCACGTCGCCGTCGAGGAGCTCGCCAGCGTCTTCGAATGAGGCCCGGACGGGCCTCTAGCCCGCCGGCGCAGGCCGGCATCATCCCTCAGCATCGAAAGGAGCCCACGCCATGACCGAGCGAAACCCGCTGCTCGTCTTCCTGCTCGCCCTAGTCACCTTCGGCATCTACGGCATCGTCTGGTACGTCATCACCAAGGAGGAGATGAACAAGACGGCCGACGCCCAGATCCCGACGGCGTGGCTCTTGATCGTGCCGTTCGTGAACTTCTACTGGCTGTGGCGCTTCAGCGCCGGGGTCGAGAAGACCACCAACGGCGACACCAGCGCGGGGCTCTCCTTCATCCTCGTGCTGCTCCTCGGCGTCATCGGGATGGCCGTCATCCAGTCCGGCCTCAACAAGGTCGCCAAGCCCGCCGCGGCGACCGCGGCGGCCTGACGGCCGTTCGGGACGCGCGACGTGAAACGACGAACGCCGCTCGCGACTGCGGGCGGCGTTCGTGCGTCTTCGCAGGAGCGACTGAGTCAGCGCGCGGCGAGCATCTCCTCGACCACCGCCTTCACCTCCTGGGCGACCTTGTCCTGCGAGCCTTTCCAGGCGGCGAGCCAGACGATGAGGCCGATGAGGATGCCGCTGAAGATCATGAACATCATGAAGGTGAAGCTGGCGCCGGCCGACGGGAAGTTGCCGTTGACGATCACGGCGTCCTTCTTGGGGATGACGCTGGCGCCGATGAAGAAGCTCTTCTTGCAGTCGACGAAGCGGCCGACCCGGATGCCGTACTTGTACTGCGGCAGCTTCGCCTGGAGCTCGGCCATCAGCTCCTGATTCGTCGGGACCTGCTTGCCGTTCGCCGGAACCTTCATAGTCGTCCTCCCGCACGGGGTGTCATCTTGGGGGATTGCGGCGCCACCACTGTGCGGCGTCCATACCGATCGCGTACTCGACCGGCCCGTGATGCGCAAGTCGCTCCGGCGCGCTGGCTCGGGGCGCCGACGTGGCTACCGCGGCCCACGGCCTGTCGTCACACGCCGGATCGGCTCGCGTCCGCGCGCGGGTCGACCGCGGAGCCCCGGTCCCCATAGAATGGGCGCATGACGGACTCAGCCTTCGCCCCCTTCGCCGCGCTGATGCGCGCCGCTGGCCAGCCCGAGCTGGCCATCCGGACCTTCGCCCACTACCACGCCCAGCTCCTCGCCGGCGCGACCGGCCTCGTGGCCGAGGAGGCCATCACGCCAGCGGCCGATCTGCCGGACGCCGAGGTCCTCGGCGACACCTACGCCGAGCGTGGCCGCGAGGCCCTCGAGGCGACGGTCGTCATCAAGCTCAACGGCGGCCTCGGGACGTCGATGGGCATGACCGCCGCGAAGTCGCTGCTCCCGGTCAAGGACGGCCTGAGCTTCCTCGACCTGACGGCGCGCCAGCTGCTGCACCTGCGCCGGGCACACGGCACGGCGCTGCCGCTGCTGCTGATGGACAGCTTCCGGACCCGCGACGACAGCCTCGCGGCGCTCGCGGCCTTCCCGGACCTGGCGGTCGACGGGCTGCCCCTCGACTTCCTGCAGCATCAGGTGCCGAAGGTCCTCGCGGCCGACGGCAGCCCGGCGCCCGAGCGCGTCGACGACGCTCGCGGGTGGTGCCCGCCGGGGCACGGCGACCTGTACACGGCGCTCGACACCTCGGGGCTCCTCGACCGGCTGCTCGCGCGGGGGCTCCGCTGGGCCTTCGTCGCCAACGCCGACAACCTCGGCGCGGTCGTGGACCTCGGCATCCTGGGCTACCTGGCCGCCGAGGAGCTGCCGTTCCTGATGGAGGTCGCCGACCGCACCGAGAGCGACAAGAAGGGAGGCCACCTCGCGGTCCGGCGCGCCGACGGCCGGCTGGTGCTGCGCGAGCGCGCGCAGTGCGCCCCCGAGGACGCCGAGACCTTCCAGGACCGGCGCCGCCACCGCTACTTCAACACCAACAACCTCTGGGTGGACCTGCGGGCGCTCCGGGCGACGCTGGACGCGCGCGGTGGGTTGCTGGGGTTGCCGCTCATCAAGAACGACAAGCGCCTCGTGCCGACCGATCCCGAGAGCCCGCGGGTCTATCAGCTGGAGACCGCGATGGGCGCGGCCATCGAGGTGTTCGAGGGCGCCGCCGCCGTGCGCGTCCCGCGGACCCGCTTCGCGCCGGTGAAGACCACCAACGACCTGCTCGCGCTCTGGTCCGACGCGTACGTCCGGACCGACGACGAGCGCGTCGTCCTCGCCCCCGAGCGTGCCGCGGCCGGGCCTCCCGTCGTCGACCTGGATCCCGCGTGGTTCCGCTTCGTCGACGGGCTCCAGGAGCGCTTCCCCGCGGGCGCGCCGTCGCTCATCGGCTGCGACCGCTTCGTCGTGCGCGGCGACGTCCGCTTCGGCGCCGGGGTCGTCGCGCGCGGCGCGGTCGAGGTCGACCACGACGGCCCCGACCAGCGCGTCATCGCCGACGGGACCGCGCTCGGCGACCGGTGAGGCCGCGCTGGGCGGTCGAGACGACCGCGGGCCGGGTGACCGCCCTCGTTGGCTCGTGGTCTCCACGACGTGGGCCGGGTGACCGCCCTCGTTGGCTCGTGGTCTCCACGACGTGGGCCGCGTGACCGCCCCCTTGGCTCGCGGTCGTCCCGACCGCCGCCTGCCGATGCTCACGACACGTCTCGGTCACTCGCTACCGAGCTCGGTGCTCGCCTCGGATCAGGCGTCGGCGCCGGGGTCCGTGAGGAGGCGGAGGCGGTCGGCGAGCTCGTCGACGCGGAAGGGCTTGGCGGCGAAGTCGACGTCCGGCCGGGCGACGAGCTCGGCCATCGTGTCGTCGGCGGCGTAGCCGCTCATGAACAGGACCGGCAGCCGCCAGCGGCTCCGGATCGAGGCGTAGAGCGCGGGGCCGGTCATCTCCGGCATGGAGACGTCGAGGACGAGGGCGTCGACCTCGCCGTCGACCTCCTCGAGGAGGCGTAGCGCCGTGGGCCCGCTCTCGGCCCGCAGGACGTCGAAGCCCCGGGTCGTGAGCCCGCGGGCGACGACCTCGCGCACGGCGGCCTCGTCGTCCACGACGAGGACGCGCCCGCCGAGGCGCGTGGTCTGGGGCGCCTTCCGGGCCGGCCGCTCGGCGCGGTGGGACGGCGGGCCCTTGAGCGCAGGCAGATAGAGGCCGAACCGCAGCCCGCCGCTGGGCGCATCACCGATGGTCACCCCGCCGCCGTGGCCGCCGACGACGCCGGCGAGGGCCGCGAGACCGAGGCCCCGCCCGATCCCCTTGGTCGTGTAGAAGGGGTCGAAGGCCCGCTCGCGCGTGGGCTGGTCCATCCCCGGGCCGTCGTCCGAGACGAAGACGCAGACGTACTTCCCGGCGCTCGCGACCCCGGGGGGGTAGAGGGCGATCGCGGCGCCGTCGTCGAGCCGCGCCGCGCGGGCGGTGATCTCGAGCCGCGTCGCGCCCGCCTCGTGGGCGTTCTTGGCGAGGGCCTCGAGGGACTGTTCGAGCTGCTCGCCGTCCACGCGGATGATCGGGAGATCCTTGGCGCAGGTGACGCACAGCTCCAGGTTGGGGTAGCGGCGCTCGATGCCCGGGATCAGCTCGCCGAGGAGCCCGCTGACCTCGCGCTCGCGGACGTCGAGGCGAGCCCGGCCGGCGTAGGCGAGGAGCTGGCGCGTCAGGGACGCGGCGACCTCGGTGGACTTGATGATGCGGGCGAGCGCCTGGGCGGTCGCCGACCCGCTCGCGACCTCGGGGAAGGCGAGGGCCGCCTCGCCCGAGATGGCCATCAGGGCGTTGTTGAAGTCGTGGGCGATGGCGCCGGCCATGATCGCGAGGCTCTCGGCCTTGCGGGCAGAGGCGACCTGCTCGCGGAGCCGGTCGCGGTCGCGCTCGGCCGCGCGGCGGTCGGTCAGATCGGAGACCACGAGGATCGCGCCGGTGATCGTGCCCTCCTCGTCGCGGATGGGCGCGGCGCTGCCGCGGATCCAGCGGACGTCACCGTCGCCCCGGCTGAGCTGCCCCTCGACTCCGCAGACGTGCTCACCCGCCAGGGCCCGGACGATCGGCAGCTCCTCGAAGGTCATCGGGGTGCCGTCGGCGCGGCGCAGGTCCCACGCGTCGAGGAACCCCGAGACGTCCTCCTCGCCGAGCCGCCCGACGACGCCCCCCAGCTCCCTGGCGGCGGCGTTGGCGACGTGGACCTCGCCGGTCCTGGCGTCGGTGACGATGATCGCCGCCGGGGACACCTCGATGGCCGCGGTCAGGAGCGCCTCGGCGTGCTGCAGCTCGACCCGCCGGCGGCGTGACGCGGTGACGTCGAGGATGCGGACGAGCCAGCCGTCGGCCACGGGGCTCGCGACCATGTGGACCCAGCGCGCCGCGCCGTCCAGGGTCGTCAGCTGGACCTCGCGCTCCTCCCGGTCTCCCTGACCGGTGGCGAGGAGGCGCGCGGCGCAGAAGGGATCGGTGAGCTCCTCGAACGGGCGGCCGACGAGCGCCTCGCGCGGCGCGCCGAGGAGGACGCACAGCCCCGGGCTGACCTCGTGGGTCAGCCCGTCGGCGCCGACGCGACAGCCGCCGGCGCCGAGGCGATCGGCCAGACGAGCCTGCCGCTCGAGCTCGTCCCGCAGCGCGGCGAGCTCCGCCTCGAGCGCGTCGACGCGCGCGCGGAGAATCTCGGTCCCCTCGTCCGGCCCGGGTACAGCCACGATCCGACTACACCACCCAAACCGCCGGGGGACAACCGGTCTGTTGTGCAACGCGAAAAGAAAAACTCCGGCGACCCGTGGAGGGCGACCGGAGTTCGTTCTGGGCGAGAACTCTGAGGATATGTCTATGTTCGGACGATGTGCCGCTGGGCTTTAGAGAAAAGATCAGGCGACAGGATCTCGTAGCGCTCGCCGCGGGTCCGCGACGGGCCCAGGTCAGTGGTGGGCGTGGCCCTCGATGTGCGCCTTTCGGTGCTCCCAGGCCATGTCGATGTCGATGGCGGCGCGGATGGCCCGCGCGAGGAGCGGAGCGGCATGCCCCGGGCCGTCGTAGGCGCGGATGCCGTCGGCGAGGCCGAGCAGCGCGCGGGCGGCGTCCTCGTCGCCCCGGCCGAGCATCAGGTCGGCGTCGGCGTCGAGCCAGGCCGCGAGCGTGGCCCCGCCGCCGGACTCCACGAGCCAGCGATCGGCCGCCGTGTCGAGCAGCGCGCTGCACTCGGCGCGGAAGGCGTCCTCTTCCATGTCCTCGCTGCTGTGCATCAGCCCGCCGAACTCGTTGTCGATGGACTGAACGACCTTCTCCGGCGGCACGAGGTAGCCGACCCGGACGTCCTCGAGGAGCCTGGCGACGACCTCGTCTCCGGGCGGCTCGAGGGCCTCGCCGCCGGCGAGCGCCTGGCGGGCGTCGAAGGGGGTCGGGTCCGCGCCGTGCGCTCGCGCCGCGTCGCGCCACTTCGCGGCGTGCTCGAAGCTGGGCGGGAGCCCGCCCGGGAGCGTCGCGAGCCGCGCCTCGAGCAGGTCGAGGAGGCGCACCGTCAGCCCGGCGTCGGCCAGGAACGAGCGCCCGGCGTTGGCCTTGTCGAAGAGCTTGCGCAGGCGACCCCGCCCGAGGTCCTCGGCGACGTCGATGCGGACGCTCTCGCCGTCGGCGCGGAGGTCGATCTCGAAGCCGTGGGCGCCGCCGAGCTCCGAGGCGATGACCCAGGCCTGGCCGTCGAGGCCTGGCGGGCCGACGATGGCGACGCGGTCGAGGTCGACGGTGACGCTGAGGTCCATCCCGGTGGCCTTCTTGACCTCGCCCGACACGCCGGCGGACTTGAGCTTGTAGGCGGCCGTGCGCGAGGCCTTCTTCACCTTCTTGCCGAGGCCCGCCTCGCCGAGCGCCTCGAGGTGACCGCGGAGCTTCGCGGCCACGAGGTGGTCGACCAGGGCGAGCAGCTCGGCCTCGGCGTGGCCGGCGAGGGCGCGGGCGTCGGCGAGGGCGCCGTCTCCGGCGGCGAAGGCTTCGAGGGCGGCGGGCAGTGCGGGCATGGGAGGCTCCTGATGTCTCTCTCCGGGCCGCGCTGCCATAGCACGGCGCCGCGGCGCGACCAAGACGTCCAGCGCGTGGCGAGGCCGAACGTCGGTGAGCGCCGCGGTGCGCACGCCTCGCCGGGCTTCGAGACGCGGCCGTCGAGCGAGGCTCTCCTCGCCGCGCTCGAGGGTGCGCTGCGGCCGCCCGTGCGCTGAACGGCGTCGGCGCCCGACCGGGCAGCGCGGCGTCGCTCGCGCGGTCAGTCGCCGAGGACGGTCCGCACCGGGCCGAGGGGCACGACACCTGATGGGTTCAGGGTGTCGTGGCTGCCGTAGTAGTGGCGCTTGATCTCTTGGATATCGATGGTCTCGGCGACCCCGGGGACCCGGGCGAGGCGGCGGGCGTAGGCCGACAGGCGCGGGTAGTCGACCAGGCGCCGGAGGTTGCACTTGAAGTGCCCGTGGTAGACCGGGTCGAAGCGGACGAGGGTGGTGAAGAGGCGCCAGTCGGCCTCGGTCGGGACGCCCCCGACGAGGTACGGGCCGTCGGCGAGGCGCTCCTCCAGCCAGTCGAGGGTGTCGAAGAGGGCGACGACGGCCTCCTCGTAGGCGGCCTGGGTGGTCGCGAAGCCGGCGCGGTAGACGCCGTTGTTGACCGTGTCGTAGACGCGGGCGTTGACGGCGTCGATCTCGTCGTGGAGCGCGTGGGGGTAGTAGTCGTCGCGGACCTCGGTGAAGCGGTCGAAGGCGCTGTTGAGCATCCGGACGATCTCGCTCGACTCGTTGTTGACGATGGTCTCGCGCTCGAGGTCCCAGAGGACGGGGACCGTGACGCGCCCCGTGTACTCGGGGGTCGCGCGCTTGTAGAGCTGCCACAGGTGGTCGAGGCCGTAGTGGGGCTCCGGGCGGGCGTCGCTGAAGCTCCAGCCGTGCTCGCGCATCAGCGGCTCGACGACGGTGACGCCGATGACGTCCTCGAGGCGCTTGAGCTTCCGAAAGATCAGCGTCCGGTGCGCCCAGGGGCAGGCCAGCGACACGTAGAGGTGGTAGCGCTGGCGCGCGGCGGGGAAGCCGGAGCTGCCGTCCGCGGTGACCTCGTCGTGGAAGCTCGTGGCCTTTCGGACGAAGCGCCCGTCGTCGGTGGTGTACCAGACGTCCTTCCAGACGCCGTCGATCATCTTGCCCATCGCGCTCCCCCGGTCGCCGTGCGCGCCGCACGGTAGCACGCGAGCGGACCGTGGGCGAAGGGCGGCGAAGGGTCGGCGAGCGAGGCTTGTGCTAGGATCCGTCGCGACTCGCCCCGAGGAGGTCACGGTGGAGCGAAGCGTCGCGTTCCTGCGCGCCATCAACGTCGGCGGACACACGGTGAAGATGGCGGACCTCCGCCGGCTGTTCGAGCGGCTGGGCTTCGAGGGCGTCGAGACCTTCATCGCGAGCGGCAACGTCATCTTCGACGCGGTCGACGCGCCCCGCGCCGACGTCGAGGCGCGCATCGCCGCCGGGCTCGAGGAGAGCCTCGGCTACGCGGTCCCGACCTTCGTCCGGACCCCGGCCGAGCTGGCGCGGGTGGCGGCCTTCGACGGGTTCGAGCCGCTGCCCGAGGGGACGGCCTTCACGATGTACGCCGGCTTCCTCGCGGAGCCGGTCACCGAGGACGCGGTCGCGGCGTTCACCAGCGATCTCGACGCGTTCCGGGTGGGCGAGCGGGAGGTGTTCTGGCGCTGCCTGAAGCGACAGGACTCGAAGTTCTCGGCGGGCATCTTCGAGCGTAGGGTCGGAGCGCCGGTCACCTTCCGCAACCTCCGGACGGTCCAGCGGCTGGCGAAGAAGTACCCGGCCCTCTGAACGCGCGGCTGGCGGCGCGCCGGCGAGGCGGTATGCTCGCGGCATGGCAGCTCGACCTCCCGCGAAGCGTCCCCCGTCGCCCCTGGTGCTCGTCGTCCTCGCGGCGCTCGTCATCGTGGGCATCTTCGTCCTCGAGGGGCTGACCTCGAGCACGGAGCGGTCCCCGGAGCCGTCCCCCTCGGAGGGGTCAGCGCAGACCGGGCCCGCCGAGGACCCATCGCCGGCGAACGCGCGCCCGGCGGTGAGCCGCGCGGAGGACCCGAGGGAACGCCCCGACGCTCCTGCGGCTCCCGGGGACGAGGCGGCGAAGGGCGAGCCCAAGGCGATCCCGGGTGGTGGCGGGCTCCCGCCGGTGAGCGGGATGGACGCCCCTGACGAGCCGAGCGAGCCGGATGAGCCGGACGAGCCCAGCGCCGACGGGACGCGGGTCGACCCCGCGCCGGCGGACGAGGACGCCGAGCGGTTGGTCTACGCGCCCGACCGGGCAGGGATCCGCGCGGCGATCGGCGGCGAGCACGAGCACCTCCGCGACTGCTACGCGGCGTGGCTGCAGGCCGACCCGAGCATCGGCGGCAGGGTCAAGGTCCAGTTCGTCATCGCCGACCCCGACGAGACCGACGAAGAGGCGCTCGCGCGCATCGCGGGCGTGAAGATCATGGACACGACCCTCACCGGCGAGAGCGCCCAGTTCGTCGAGGGCTGCGTCATGAACGTGATGTCGAGCCTCCGCTTCGACCCGCCCGCCGACGGCCAGCTCGTCGTCAACTACCCCTTCATCTTCCGGACCGACGACGAGCCCCCCGCTGAAAAGTGAGAGATCGTGGGGTCAGACCCCGCGATCTAACACTTTCCCGCTTCGCTCACGCGCCCGCTCGGCGCCCGCGCTCCGCTCACCCACACGCTCCGCGCCCCCGCACGCTCCGCGCCCCCGCACACTCCGCGCCCGCGCTCCGCTCACCCGCACGCTTCGCGCCCGCGCTCCGCTCACCCGCACGCTTCGCGCCCGCGCTCCGCTCACCCGCACGCTTCGCGCCCGCGCCCCGCGCGCTCCGCGCCCCCGCACGCCCCGCGCCCCCGCGCGCTCCGCGCCCCCGCACGCTCCGCGCCCCCGCGCGCCCCGCGCCCCCGCGCGCTCCGCGCCCCCGCACACTCCGCGCCCCGCACGCTCCGCGCCCGCGCCGCTCGCCCGCCCACTCCCCTGACGCGCCCGCGCTCACCCACACGCTCCGCGCCCGCGCGCGCTGCGCGCTACGGCGTCGTCAGGATGGCGACGCGGCGGACGCGGCCGTCGGGGCTCGAGAAGACGACGCCGAGCGGGACGCCGAGGTCCGGGCAGGCGGCGAGCCAGGTCCGGTCCCCTCGGTCGGTCACGCCCTGAGCCTGGAGCGCGTCGCAGGCGCAGGCCCAGGCGTCGAGCGACCGGTCGGCGTCGGGCAGGACGTCGCGCAGCTCCAGGGACGTGTCGACCTCGTCGTAGGCCGGGTCGAGCGAGCTCGGCAGGCGCACGTGGAGCACCTGCCGTCCGTCGGGGCCGTGGCACGACGTCACCCCCATCCCGGTGCCCGAGGCCTTGACGATCTCGGGCGCGGGCACGCTGAACGCGGCGGTCCACCCCGCCGGACACTCGCCGACCGCGCCCTTCACGGTCACCGCCGCCGGCAGCGGCGTCGCCTTCGCCCCCTTGCCCTCGCATGCCGCGGGTCGGGCCCGGCGGCGCTTGGGCCGCGGGGTGTCGGGGTAGCGCTCGAGCAGCCCGAGGACCTCGGTCAGCTCCGTGTGGGCCGTGAACGCCTTCTGCTCCTTCTTCAGGGCCTTCGCCCAGGCGGACGCCTGCTCCCGCTCCGTCCGTCCCGGCGCGGGGTGCTCGCTCGTCCACTTCCCGAAGGCGAGCAGCGCGGCGTTCGCCGCCAGGGCGTCCTTGACGGACGCCGGCGAGCGTTTGGTCAGCCGCCGCTCTGCGCGCCGCGCGTAGCGCTGCGCCTCGCCGACGTCGCCGAGGTAGAACGCCGCGCAGGCCAGCCCCGAGTCGGTGACGAGGTGGTTGGCGCCGAGCTCGGCGGCCTTCTTCAGGAGCGCCTTCGCCTGCTCGAGATCGCGGCGCGCCCGGTCGCGGGCCTCGCCCGGCCCGCGCACGCGCCCGCCGCCCGGCTCCTCCCAGAGCGCCGTGTGCGCCGGCAGCACCGCCTGACAGCGGAGGTGGGACATCGGGACCGACGTCGCCTCGACGTTCTCGAGCCAGGGCGCGTCGTCCGCGGCGCCCATCATCAGCGCCAGCGCCCGCACGACCTTGAGCTCCGGCAGCGGCACGCCGCGCGCGTCGACCAGCTCGTCGGCCCACCCGAGGAGGCGCTTGGCGGTCTGGACCTCGCCGGCGAAGGTCAGGGCGACCGCCGCGTCGTAGAGCCCCTCGTAGGCGTCGAAGTCCTCGAGGGCGTCGAGGAGCGCGCCGGCCCGGTCCTTCACCGTGGGCTCGCGCACCTTGAACTCGTCCTTCAGGAACTCGCTGACGGTCTCCTCGCGCGCCAGCGACCGCGTCGAGTAGCCGCCCACCGCCGCGAAGAAGGCCCCACGGAAGTCGGCGAGCGACTCCTCGCGGATCCCGCGCCCCGGCCGCTCGAAGGCGCCGAGCTGACAGCCGTCGGCGGTGAAGTCGTTGATGCGGTGACCGAGCTCGTGGCCGAGGACGAACCCCAGGAAGTCCTCGGGGTACTTCGCGTTCGGTCCGAAGACCTTGGTCACCAGCGTGTGCGGCACGTACACCGTCGGCGGCGCGCCCGGGCAGATGTAGGCCGTCGGCGGGAACTCCTCGCCGTTCGTCATCCGCGCGTCGGCGGCGAGGACGGCGATGGCCGACTGGCGGCCGGACAGCGCCTCGACCGCGGGGGACACCCGCCGCCACACGCCGAGGACCTTCTGCGCCAGCGGGTCGTCCGCCGCCAGCTTCGGCGCGGCCTCGAACTGCCCGCACACCCGGGGGATGGCCGCGCGCTTTCCGTCGCCGCAGTGGGGCTCGTCGCCGTCCCCGGCGTGCGCCGCGGTGGTGAAGAGGGTCGCCGCGAGCAGCGGCGGCAGGACACGAAACAGCTTCGAGAGGGTCATCGACAGGGTCCCTGGCGCTCGTGGTGGGTTGGGGCGTCGCCGGAGAGACGGGCGAGCGGGCGTCGATTGCAGAGGTGTCGCGGAGGCCAGGCAGAATAATCGGCCGAACCGGCGCTGTCTTCCCGAGCCTCGCCGCTCAGACACCCCCGAGGATCGCGAGGTCGGCGACCACCGCGCCGGTCTCGAGCTCGATCGCGAGCACCCGACCGCGGTCGTCGAACACCACGAGCGCCCAGCGAGACAACCGGTGTCCCGACGGGGGCGAGACCCGCACGACGAGGCGACAGCCCCGCGCGGCCGTGTCGAAGAGGACCAGCTCCGCGACGTCGGTGGCCCACTCGTCGCGAGCGCCGGCCAGCGCGCGCCGCCCCGCGATCCAGCCGTCGACCATCGCGAGGCCGCCCCAGCTCGCGTTCCCTTCGGCGGCGCCCAGCGGTCCGCCGGCCCGCGAACGCGGCCCGCTCCGGTAGACGGCGTTCGGGGGCGCGGTGGAGGCCTGGACCATCCCTGCGTCGGCGCCGAGCGCCAGCACCGCGCCGTGGGGTTGGACCTCGTCGCGGTGGGTGAGCCGCAGGCTCTCGGCGTCCCAACGCCAGACCGTCGACGGGCCCTCCGCGGCGGTCACGAGGACGCTGACGGCGCGCGCGTCTCTCGCGAGCTGAGCGATCGGTCCCCCGAGGTCGCCGACGCCCCACAGCTCCGTCGGCCGCGGCGCGAGGACGTCGAGGAGGGTGACCGCGCCGCCCCGGTGGCCGAAGAGGCGTGCGCCGTCGTAGGTGTCCGCGACCCCGTCGAGGACGATCTCCCCCAGGTCGCGGCTGCGGCGGCTGTCGAGGTCGAGCTCCGTCAGCCGCGTGACCGAGCCGCGCCGCGCGAGCGCGAGGGCGCGGCGGCCCGTGTCGGCGACGCTCAGCGCGTGGGCCGGGGCGCGAAACGACGCGACGACGCGGCCATCGGGCCGCAGCACGCGCGCGCCGAGCTCGCCCAGGGCCACCAGCACCCGGCCGTCGGGGAGGAGCGCCGCGTCCGTCACCTCCGCGGCGCCGGCGCCGCGGGCGGTCACGTCGTGGGTGAGCGGCGAGCGGCACGAGCGCAGCACCGGGAGGTCGGGCGCGAGGGGGAGCCCGCGAGTCGCGTGGCGGAGGTCCCCGAGGCGGCCGCGATCGTTGTCGAGGACCTCGCGCAGGATCACGCTGGTCCCCAGCGGCCCGGGGACCGACGCGTCGCTGGCGGCGTCGCGCACCAGCCCGCGGACGAGGGGCCGGACCAGGTTGGCGGCGCCGGCCGCGCGTGAGCCGGCGAGGCTCAGAGCCGCCAGGATCCGGGAGCGCGCCGCCTCGGGGCCGCCGGCGACGGCGACGTCGGCGACGTACGCCGCCACCGCCGGGAAGTCGTCCGGACGCAGGGTGAGCCAGCGCCCGAGGAGCCCCGCTGCGCCCGGCCCGCCGCGAGCGATCGCCGCGAGGACCCAGGACAGGGCCGTCTCGCGCCGCTCCTCCAGCCGCCAGGCCACGTCCACAGCGGCCTCGAGGGCGCCCGCCCGGGCGAGGTGCAGCGCCCACTCCCAGCGGAGCAGCCCGGCGAGCGGGTGCCGCGCTCGCTCGAGCGCCTCGACCACCGGCGCGTAGACCCCATGGCGCCGGGCGAGCGCGCGCGCCCGGTCGACGTCGCCCGCGAGGAGGCGGAGCCGGACGACGAGCGCCGGGTCGAGCCGGCGCACCTCGGCGATGTCGGCCGCCTCGGCGTAGAGCTCGTGGCCCTCGAGGAGGCTCACCGCCTGCTCCGGGCGGCCGAGGAGCTCGGCGAGGACGAAGGCGGCCTCGGCGATGCGCCCGTCGGCCTTCAGGCGATTCAGGGCCACCTGATAGCGGCGCTCGAGCGCGTCGAAGAGCCCCTCCATCAGGCCCAGGGTGCCGCCGCCCGTACCGGCGGTGACGCGCAGCCCGAACCGCGGCCGCGGGCGCCCCAGCAGGCCATCCGCGTCGGCTGCCGTGGGGCTGTCGTCGAGCGGGATGGCGTGGCGGAGCGCCTCGTCGAGCCGACCCTCGTCGAAGAGCCGCAGGGTCTCCGCGAGGTAGCGCCCATGCTGCCGACCGAGCGCGCGGCGCAGGAGGCGCCGCGCGAGCCAGCCGCGCACCCGACGCCACAGCCCGCCGCCGGTCTCGAAGGGCCCCGGCAGGCCGACCGACTCGGCGCGACCTCGGAGCCCACCTCGAGACGCGACGCCGCCCCCGCCCGAGGCCCACGCCGTCGCCGCGCGCCGCTCCGCCTGCTGGGCAGCGCGGCGTGCGGCCTCGACCAACGCCGTGATCGCCGGGGCGCGGCCATCTTCGAGGGTCGCGTCCGTCCCGAGGAGCCGCTCCGGAGCGTCCTCGACCTCGGTGACCGCGACGACGGGCGGCGGTGGGGGCGCGCCCAGATCCGTCACCCGGGCGACCGCGAGCCCGGAGACGTCCAGCCAGGACGCCGGATCGACGGGCTCTCCCAGGCCATCGCTCGCCACCGCCGCGCCCGCCTCGGCCACGAGCAACGCCGCCTCGCCGACGAGCGCGCGCTCAGCCTCGGAGAGCGGCAGCGCCGACAAGCCCCCGGCCTCGGCCACGAGGGGCGCGCCAGGCGCGGTCACGCACGTGACACGCCGAGCGCTCGGGAGGACGAGGACCCAGCGCTCTCCTCGCTCGTAGAGCCGCGCGCCCGGCTCCCACAGGGCCAGGACGCGGCGCTGCGCCCGCGCTTCGCCGACCCGGCTCCGATCGATGACGAGCCCGGTGGCCTCGACGACGCCTTGATGGACCAGCCGACGGGGGCGGAGGCGCGTCACGTGAGCTCCACTCGGCTGGACAGCACGATCCTGTCTTCGTCGCGGTGGAAGGCGCCGAGCTCGCCCTCCTCGGTGAGCCAGGCGACGACCGGCGCCTCGGGGCTGACGGCGACCCGCAGGATCCGCGAGCCGTCGGTCGGGACCTCGTGACGCTCGGTCGCCGAGACGAACGACAGCGCGGTGTCTCCGCGGTCGAGGGTGATGGCCTCCAGCGCGTACGGAGTCGGCCTGCGAGAGACCGCGCCGACGAGCCGCTCGGATGAGTCGACCGGGACCGAGAAGGTCTCCGCCTTGATGTTGATGGCGACGCGGTCGGCGGCGGCGCGCCACGCCACCGCGACGTCGCGCGGCCAGCCCATCGGGCCCGCGAGCGCCCACTCCGACGCGGCGCGCGCGACGCCGAAGGGCCGGGACGACGACGGCGCGCCCTCTCCGTGGACCCGGAAGAGCTGGGCCCCATCGTCCCCGTCGACGAGCCACGCGCCACCTTGCTGGTAGACGACCGACGTGAGCAGCCGGCCGGGCTCGCGCGCGACCGCGTTGTCCTCCCCCACCCGCCACAGCTGCCGCCCGCAGACGAAGCTCACCTGCTCGCCCAGACCGGGGCTGACGTGAAGCTCTCCTGGGCCCCGAGCCTCCCCGAGGGCCGCGGCGACCGCGTCGCTGGCCAACGGGAACGACCTCGCTGGGCGTCGGGTGTACCGCAGGCTGTCGCCTCCGCGCAGCCACAGCGCGCCATCGGAGTCGAGCTCGGCGCGCAGCACCGACTTCGACCGCCACCCCAGCGCCACGATTCGGGCGCCGGGCGTCGGCGTGACGAAGCGGTCGCGACCACCGCGACGCAGCGCTCCCTTCACCTTGCGCAGGCACCACCGGCCGTCCGCCAGCCCGACGAAGATCCCGATCCCGTTGTCCCGGAAGACGAGGGGGCTCGCGCGATCGACGGTCAGGGTGGGGCCTCGGCGGCTCGGGATCGCCGCGCGGTCCCGCCGCTCCTCCGACGCGAAGGGGTCACGCAGGAGCATGGTCTCGTCGGCGATCGAGGGCCGACCGAGGCGGACCTCGCGGCGCGGCGCGTGAGCGGGGGCGACCGTCACGGCGAGCGCGCGCTCGTGCTGCGCGAGGACCTCCCCGACGACGACCCGATTCACGGGGCGGTCACACAGCAGCCTGGCGACGGTCGGACCGCCGATGAGCCACACCTCGTCGGGTCGCGGCGCGTCGTCGACGAGCCAGGCCCACGCGGCCAGATCGTCCGGCCTCGGGTCCCGCGCGTACCGGGCGGCGAGGAGCGATCGAGCCGTGTCCTGGGAGAAGGCGCGGATCTCGGTCGCCGGGTCCTGGAGGAGCCCCCAGCGCAGCTCTGCGCGCGCGTCCTCGGCGCGGCGGGCCATCAGGGTGAGGACGGCGAAGTGGACGAGCTGGGGCGCACCGAGCTGGTCCGGTCCGGCGTCGACCAGCACCGCGCACGAGCGCGCCTCCCGGGGGTCGCGCTGTCGTAGCGTGAAGAACGCGTGCTCGCCGTTCGCCGCGCGGCGGAGGAACTCGTCCGGCGCCTCGTCGGCGAGCAGCCACTCGCTCATCAGGAGGCGCTCGTAGCTGCCGCGGCGGGCGAGCCCATCGAGTCCGTCGGGCTCGCCGGCGGCGGCGTGGCGTGGCGCGCTGAAGACGCTGAACGCCGGCGCGAGGTGCCGCAGATACTCGCCCAGCGCGCGCTGAAAGCGGGGCCGCATCCCGGCGAGCAGCGCCGCCCACGGGGCGAGCTCCGGCGCGAGGCCGGTCACAGCGCCACCTCGGTGAGCGCCCTACGGTCAACTCGCCGGGCCGCGGCCAGCGGGACGACGCGATCGGCGGCGGGGAGGACCGCTACCGGCCCCGGCCCCGCGACCCCACCGAGGCGACGGGCGAGCCACGTCGCCGGGACGTCGCAGCGAAGGGCGGTCGGCACGAGGAGCAGCTCGACCTCGGGGTCGGCGCCCAGCCAGATGGCCCCGTCGACCCAGGGGAGGTCTTCGGCCGCGCCGAGCACGACGACGACGCCGTCACCCGCCACCCCCGTCAGGCGCGCCAGGCGCTCGTCACCGCAGCGCGCGAGGCGCGCGAGGAGGGCGGCGGCGACGTCGCCCCATCCCGCGACCGCGCGCGGCTCGAGCGGCGGCTCGCGGGGCTCCCAGCGAACGGGGATCACGCCGTCCCGGCGGCGACGGCGGCGACGAGGCGCTCTCTGACCGCGTCGAGCGTGGGTGGACGCTCGTCGGCGGCGAACCCGGCGTCGATCTGCCGCAGGATCCCCTCGAGGCGGAGCTCCCAGCGCTCTCGCGCAGTAGCGTCCGCGTCCTGTGGGCGCCGGCCGAGGAGGGCGTCGCCCTCGGCCGTGAGGCGGGCGGCGCGGGCGGCGGGTCCGGCCGAGGCCTCCTCGGCGGCGGCGTTCAGCAGGGCGTTGGTCGCCGGGGCGAGGAGGTCTCGGAGGGCGTCGCGCGCGGCGTCCTGGCCGACCTGGGTCGGGACGACGTAGACGGTCGGCCAGAGATCGGCCTCGGTGGCGACGTCGCGGCCGTCGAGGGCGGCGGCGGCGGCGACGAGGCGCTGGAGCTTGACGATCCGGCGGTCGCTGAGGGCGACGCCGGTCTTCTTGAGCAGGCGGACGGCGTGGGCGAGCGCGGGGACGAGGGGGGCCATCGTGACCGCCCGGGCGCGCTCGGCGAGGGCGTCGACGTCGGCGATGGTCGCGAGCGGCGCCAGGGTCTCGTGATCGAGGGTCCAGCCGGCGTCGAGCAGCTCCTCGACGCGGCTGTCGCCGAGGGGCTCGACGAAGGCGTGGACGAGGAAGCGATCGGCGAAGGCGGCGAGGGCTGGGTCGTCCGGGAGCTCATTGGTGGCGCCGACGCAGACCCGCAGCGGGCACCTGAGGCTCGTGTGGCCGCGGCGGTAGCGGCGCTCCATCAGGACGCCGAGGAGCGTATTGAGGATGGCGGTCGAGCCGAGGAAGACCTCGTCGAGGAAGGCGATCTCGGCCTCGGGGAGCATCCCGGCGGTGCGCGTCTCGACCTCGCCCTCGCGGAGGCGCTTGAGGTCGACGGGGCCGAAGATCTCGCTCGGCTCGGTGAAGCGCCCGAGGAGGTACTCGAACCAGCGCCCGTCGATGACCCTCGCCAGGCGCCGGACGGCCTCGCTCTTGGCGGTGCCCGGCGGGCCAGCGATGAGGACGTGCTCGCGGGCGACGGCGGCGAGGGCGACGAGCTCCACCATCCAGGCCCGCTCGACGAGCCCGGTGGAGGCGGCGGCGACGGCGGCGCGGAGCCGACCGGCGGGGGACGAGTTCTCGAGGGTCATGGGCGGCTCCGAGCGCGGGCGCGAGCGTCGATGTTAGCCGTGACACCCGAGATGCACCACCGGAGCAGTCGAGACCGACGGGTGGGCTCCTGGAATGCTCGAGGGGGCCGCACGTTCGTCCCTGTATCTGGCATGCTGTCGCACGCTCTCCGGAGGCGCCCATGCACTCGAACCATCGACACCTCCTGGTCGCGACGTTGGCCATCGCGACGCTGATTCCGGTGCCCGCGTCCGCGGCTGGGGACCCTTCCACGGGTGAGCGGCGGACGATCGTCGAGCACGAGTGCGCGGCGCGGCCGGCCACCAAGCGGTGTCTGCTGGCGCGGCGGTTCGGCGAGGCGGGCCTGACGGCGCTGGACAGGGCGGTCCTTGCGCGCGACGCCGGGCAGGGCGCGGACGTCGCGGCTCTCGGGCGGCAGGCGGGGTTGTCCACGAGAGAGGCGGCGCTGCTGGTCCTCTACCTCGACATGGAGGATCTCTACGAGCAGGAGTGGGTGCCGGTGGGCGCCTCGTCCGCCACGAGCGAGGCGGCGCTCGTGGCGGCGACCGCGAAGAACGAGGAGGTCCGGGCGCTCTTCGAGGCCGGCCGGATCGCCGAGGCCATCGCCGCCGAGCGCGAAGTCCTCGCGGTCCGCGAGCGGATCCTGGGCGCGACCCACCCCGACACCGCCGAGGCGCGTAACAACCTCGGCTTCCTCCTGTCCGAGGCGGGCGAGCTCCTCGACGCTCGGCCCCTGCTCGAGCGCGCCCTCGCCGACCGGCGCGCGCACCTGCCGGCGGAGCACCCGGCGATCGCGAACAGCCTCAACAACCTCGGCTCGCTCGACCGCCACCAGGGGCTCCTCGACGAGGCGGTGGCCCACACGCGGGAGGCCATCGCGCGCTACGAGCGGGTGATGGGGCCGCGGCACACGATGACCGCGACCGCGCGCAACAACCTCGCCACGGCGCTCGCCGATCGGGGCGACCTCGACGAGGCCGCGCGCGAGCTCGACGGGGCGCTCGCGGTGTTTCGCACCCTGGTCGGGCCGCGAGACGCCAAGATGGCGATCCTGCTCGGAAACCTCGGGCACCTCCGCCACAGCATGGGCGACCTCGCCGCGGCTCTCGACCTCTACCGCCAGGCGCGAGACATCGCGGTCGAAGCCCTCGGCGCGCGTCACCCCTATACCGCCGTGACGCTCAACAACCTCGCCGCGGCGCAGATGGCGGCGGGGCAGATCTCGGACGGCGAGGCCGGCTACGCGCTGGCCGCCCGGATCTGGGCCGACGTCGCCGGTCCCGACCACCCGAGCACGCTGACCGCCGAGATCAACCACGCCGAGGCGCTACGGCGGGACGGTCGCCTCGAGGCGGCGCGAGCGGCGTGGGAGGCGCTCCTGCCCCGGGTCGAGGGCGCGCTCGGAGCGGACCACTCGACCACCGCCGGGCTCCTCAACAACCTCGGGGCGGTGACCGACCAGCTCGGCGACCACGAGGCGGCGAGCGCGCTCCTCCGGCGCGCGGTGTCGGCCCGGCAGGCGCAGCTGGGCGCGACCCACTGGCTGACGGCGCTGACCGAGACGAACCTGGCGGTCGCGCGCTGGAGCGCCGGGGATCTCAGCGGGGCGAAGGCGCTCCAGGCGAGCGCGATGGACAGCCTCCGCCGCCACTTCGAGGCCAACGTCAACGGCGCCGACAGCGATCTGGCGATCCTCGACTTCCTGCGCAGCGTGCGGGCGCCCTTCGACGCGTCGCTCGCGCTCTGGTCGGGCGAGCGCGAGGCGCGGGAGGCCTTCGCGCAGGTGCTCTCGTGGCAGGGCGCCGCGACCCGCGCCGAGGCCCTGTGGCGGGACCTCGGGCGCCTCGAGCAGGCGGCCATCGGCGAGGTCGCGCGGGATCTCCAGCGCTGGCGCCGGATCCGCCGAGACCGGCTGCGCGACCCGAACAGCCCGCCCCCGAAGATCCTCGACGTCGTCGAGGAGCGCCTGAACGAGACGCTCCCCGAGTTCGCCCGACGGCGCGAGCGCGTCGACGCGACCGTCGACGCGGTGTGCGGCCAGCTGAAGCGGCGGCGGGCCACCCTGGTCGACTACGTCGCCTTCGACCGCCTCGACGTGACGGCGAAGGACGACCCCGAGACGCGCCACGTCGACGAGCGCTACACCTCCGAGTACGTCGCCTTCGTCGTGGACGGGCGGTGCCGGGTCCGGCGGGTCACCCTGGGAGACCAGGCGGGCATCGACGCGAAGGTCGCGGCGCTCCAGGGCGCGCTCGACGCCGCCATCGACTGCCTCGGCAAGCGCGGCGTCGCCTTCTGTGGTCGGCGGCTCGCGGCGGCGGACGAAGCCGGCGCGGCGGTCCGGGACGCGGTCTGGACGCCGCTGAAGCTGACCACGGCGACCGGCCATCGGGTGTGGGTGGTCCCCGACGGGCAGCTCGTCGGGGTGTCCTTCGCGACGCTGCCGGTGGCGGCCGGCCGCTACCTCCTCGAAGACGCGGAGATCGGCTACCTGCCTTATCCGGCGGCGCTCCTGGCGAAGCCTCGGGACACCGGGACGAGCGGCGCGTGGATCGGCGGGGACGTGAACTACCGGCGCGCCGACGCGCCGCCCGACGGGGCGACCTCGACGCTCCGCGGCGGGACCGCGGTGTGCGGTTACGGGGCGCGGTGGCCGGACCTGACGCCGACCGAGGTGACGCCGATCGCCGCCGAGCTGAAGGGGGCGCTGGGCGACGCCACGCTGGTGACCGGCGCGGCGGTGACCGAGGCGGCGGCGCGGATGGCGATGCCGGGCAAGCGCGTCATCCACCTGGCGACCCACGGCTTCTTCTCGCCCGCGTCCTCCTGCAACGAGTCGCGCCTCCCGCCGGAGCAGGCGCTCGATCCGCTGCGCCTGTCGGCCGTCGTCCTCGCGGGGGCGGACGACGCGCTATCGGCGACGAGCCCGGCCAGCGATGGGATCCTGAGCGCCCGCGAGGTCGTCGACCTCGACCTGCGCGGGACCGAGATCGTGACGCTCTCGGCGTGCGAGACCGGGCGCGGCACCGAGACCGCCGGCGAGGGGGTGCAGGGGCTCGGCCGGGCGTTCCTGGTCGCGGGCTCGAAGGCGGTCATCGTGTCCCTGTGGCGCGTGCCGTCGGACGAGACCGGTCAGCTCTTCGAGCGCTTCTACCAGCGCGCCTTCGAGAAGCGCCGCACGGTCTCGGTCCCCGCGGCGCTCCGGACCGCCCAGCTCTCGCTGCTCGCCGACCTTCGGAGTGACGGCGTCGCCCACTCCGCGCCGCTCTGGGGCGCCTTCATCCCGATCGTCGGGGCGGCGCGGTAGCCGTCGTAGTCCGACGTCGTGCTCCGGTCCGCGGGCTCAGCTCGTCACGGCTCGCGCCGACGCTCACGAGTGCGGTTCGACGAGCGCAGCATCATCGCGATATCGTGGCGCCTTCGGGGGCACTCGCTCCAGCGGATATGCCCGTTCGTCACTCGACTCCAGCGGAGGGATCATGGGACCGGCGACTCCAGCCCACGAGGACGACTTCCCGACTCAGCGCGCGCTTCCACCAGAGGCAGCGATCACCGGGCACACGCGCTCGGTGCTTCCCTCACCGGTCACGACCGACGGGCCCGTCGCGGGCGTCGGGGTGACCAAAGCGGCGTTCGTTCGCGGCCAGGGGGTCGCCCGCTACCCGGGGACGTCGAACGGGCTCCGCTTCGATCCCGACGCGTTCAACCCCACCCTCTTCCAGATCGGGCAGTACGACAATGAGGACCTCTTGCTCGAGGTTCGCCAGGACGGGCTGTACCGCGCCGACTTCTTCACCTGGCTCTGGTTTCGGGACGACGGCGGAGACGCGATGGTCCCGATATGGATGCAGACGCGAAGGCCCGACGGTCGGCAAGGCACTCTCGCCTACGGCGTCTACCAGCACGCTGCGTCACGCCACGACACGAGCTTCGGTGTGTCGCTGTCCCGTGTCGTTCGGCTCTCCGCCGGTCAGGGCATCCGCATGATCATGCAGCAGGTCGAAGCGAACGGGTACGTGCGACTGTGGCCGGCGGCGTCCACGCTGAAGGTGGGACAGGAGTCGGGCCTGTACCTGACTCGACTCGGCTGACACCCGCGGTCCGCCGGTGGGCGGGACAGGGTGGCGACTCGAGCCGGGTGGCGCGTCTCGGGCTCGACGACCGAAGCTCGGCGGCGACGTCGAGGCGCGGGAACGCTCGCGCTGCTGCCGTCGACCTGGTCTTGCGCTATGGTCCCCACCGCAGGAGGGAGCGCTTGTGGGTGTGAAGCTGGAGCGAGCCACCATTCGCGCGCTGTTGCGCCTCCCTCGCCGCGCGCGGCGCCTGCTCGCCGGGCGCCCGAAGCGCGCCGACGGGCGGACGCTGGACCTCGACACCCAGCTCGGGCTGCGCCTGTTCGCGCTGGCGAGGCGCCCGCCGCTGGAGGCGCTGACGCCGGCGCAGGCTCGCGTCGAGGCCGAGCGCTCGCTGGGTTTGCTCGGGCCTCGGCGTCCGCACCCGGTCGCCGAGGTCCGGGACCTCGATGTCCCCGGAGGCGCCGGGCCGCGGCCGGCGCGGCTCTATCGCCCGGTGCGGAGGACGGGCCCCGCGCCGACGCTCCTGTACCTGCACGGCGGCGGTCACGTGGTGTGCGACCTCGACACCCATGACGACGTGTGCCGCAGGCTCGCCACCCGGTCGCGCGTCGACGTCGTGTCGCTCGACTATAGGCTGGCGCCCGAGCACCGCTTTCCGGCCGCCTACGACGACGCCGTGGCGGCCTTCGAGGCGCTGCGGAGCGGGCGCGTGCCCGGGGTCACTCCCAGCTTCCTCGCGATGGGCGGAGACTCCGCCGGCGGGAACCTCACGGCGGCCCTGTCCGTGGCGGCGACGCGCGACGGGCGCCCTGGACCCGACTTCCAGCTCCTCTTCTATCCGCTCCTCGACGGGACGTTCAGCTTCCCGAGCTATCGGACATTCGCGAAGGGCGTCGCCCTCGACGACACCGAGATCGCCTGGTTCCGCAGCTCGTATCTGGGCCCGAACGGTGACCCGACGGACCTCCGCTACAGCCCGCTGCTGGTGGACGAGATCCCGCCGTCGCTGCCCCCGACCTATCTCGCCACCGCCGGCTTCGACCCGCTCCGCGACGAGGGCTTCGCCTGGGCCGAGCGCCTCGAGGCGGCCGGCGTCCCCGTCACCCACCGCTGTCACGACGGCCTCATCCACGGGTTCGTGAGCTTCGCCGACGTCCTCACGGCGGCCCGCGAGGCCATCGAGCAGGCGGCCGACGCCCTGGCCGCCGCCGTCGGGGCGAGCGGTGAGCACAGAGGTTGAGGTTAGAAGCGAGGCGCGAGGCGGAGCCGGGGCGGGGAGAGAGCCGTGGCGCGACTTCGTCGCAGCCTCACAGGGCGGCGCGCGCTCACCGTACGTGACCGAGGAGCGGAGCCGCCTGGGACCACAAGAGCAAGCCTGGCGACGGGAGCATATCCCAACACCCTCTCAGTCGACGTCGCCGAACTCGCGCCGGTAGGCGTCCTCGCAGAACAGGCGGAGCTTCTCGAGGTCCGCGGAGACGCGCTTCAGCCGTCGGTGGAACGCCAGGTCGACCAGGAAGTTGTCGAAGTAGAGGTCGGCGGAGGTCCAGCCGTAGCCGATCTCGGCGTCGAACTCCGACGCGGCCGCGCTGTCGTCGCCGTGGAGCTCGAACAGGGCGCGATCGATGTCCCGCTTGGCCGTGAGCATCTCGGCGAGGACCGCCTGCAGCTCGGTGTGCTTGCGCTGCCCACCTTCGCCCGCGCCGCCCATCGACGACGCGCCGCCGAGCCCCACGATGTCGAGCTTCGACCAGCCGTCCGCCGACTTCATCGTCCCCTCGGCGCCGAGCAGCATCGAGCGCGCGCCCTCGAGGTGACGACGCGCGGCGGCGCGACGCGCCTCGGGCGCCATCGCCAGCACCTGCGCCCGCTCCTGCCCCTCGAGATAGGCCGCGAGGCCGTCGCCACCCTCGTATCCGCAGGTGTTGCAGCGGTAGACGTCGTCGGCGACGACGGTGAGGTCGTCTCCGTCACAGGCGACGCAGCGCTCCGAGGGGCCGTCGGACGCCGCGACCGCGCGCTTCATCTTCCGGGCCTGGAACAGGTCGTAGAGGAACTTCAGCATGGGCATCATCTCCTCGGGAGCGCGACGCAGAGGCCCCGTTCGACAGCGCTCGGCGTGGCTCGAGTCGGGTCAGTAGTCGACGTCCTTGCCGGCGAAGTAGTCGCCGAGCGGGCCGGCCATGTTCTTCGGGATGTTCGCGCCCCAGGCGCCGCCGTCGATGACGTGGTCGGTCGCCTTCAGGTCGTCGTCGAGCTGGTACCAGATCGGGATGGTGCCCGAGTCCATGCCGTGCTTCTCCAGCTGGCCGTCCCAGCTCGGGCCGACGTCGAGCTTGATGACGAGGGTCCCGGCGAAGGCCTCGGCCATCTTCGGGTCGTCGATGTACTTCTCGATGGCCTGGCACGGCTCGCACCAGTCGGCGCCGAGCTCGACGAAGAGCTTGCGACCCTCGGCGTCCGCGCGCTTCTTCGCTGCGGTCAGCAGGTCGACGAGCGCGCCGTCCTTCGGGTTGGCGTGGAGGCGCGTGAACTTCCCGTGGTCCGCCGGGTCTCTCTTCGCGTCCGCCTTCGCCGCCACGGCCCCCTCTCCCGCCTCGTCGGAGGCCTTCACCGCGGGCGCCTCGTTCGACGAGACCCGGACGGCTGGCTTGCCGGAGTTGGCGGAGGCCTGTCCCGAGTCCTTCGAGCAGGCGAAGAGGAGGGAAGCGGCGCAGAGCGCGGTCAACGTGCGGGTCATCGGTGGTCTCCTGGCTGGTTCGTCGGTAATGACTCGCCCGCGCCGAGAAGTAAACCAGGCGGGAGTCGACGAACGCGCTGGAGGTCGCGTCACGCCTCGGGGCGCGTCGGCTCGAAGTGGGCGGCGAGGGCGCCGAGGACCTCGTCGATGGTCTTCTTGTAGCCGAAGAGGAAGCGCGCCATGAACCGGAAGGCGGCGTTCTTGACGACGCCGTCCTCGGTCACCGCGACCCGCGTGCCGCCGGCCGGGTCCGGCGTCAGCACCCACGTCCACGTCCCCCCGAAGGCGAGCTCGTCGTCCGCGACGCGGACCACCACGCGGGTCGGCGGCGTGCGCTCGACGATCTCGAACAGGATGACACCGAGCTTGCCGGTCTCGCGGAAGCGGAGCCGCCCGTCGACCTCCCCGAGCACGTCGACGGCGCTCAGGTCTGTCCGCCAGCGGGGCGCGCGGCCGACGTCCACCAGCAGCTGGAACACCCGCTCTGCCGACGCAGGGACGTGGACCGAGTCGCTCACGCGGTGCTCGGCGGGGAGCAGCGCCCCGATGACGAGCACGAGCACCACGGCGCCAGCTAGCGCCGCGAGGACGATCCAGAGCACCGTCATCGGGCGCCTCCCGCGAGGCGTGGGCGAGCGTCGGTCGAACGGGCGTGGCCGCGAGGGGGGCGGGCGTTCATCGAACCTCCGGGGTGAGGCGATCATACCCCGAGTCGCCGCCCCCTGACCACGTGGGGCCGACCCGAGCGACCCGAGCGACCCGAGCGCCGCGTCGGTCTCCCCCCGTCCGGCATCGCGGGATATCGCGCACCCGGTGGGTGAAGTCGTACACGGGCGGAGCGCTCCTGCGGGGCGGCGGGGCGGAGATCGGGTGAGCGCGCACGTCCTCGACCGGGGGGGTGTTGGCACGGACAATGCTGCAATCGAATTGCATTTTTCCTCGGACCCGAAGAAGGAGGGCTGAAGATGCGATCTCTCCGCGACCTGGTCGCCGTTGGCGTCTGCGCCCTGTCCGGCGTGGTGTTCACCTCGGGCTGCGACGAGACCATCGAGGTCTCGCCCACGCCGCCGCCGCGCCTGGTGTCGACGGCGTGGTTGAGCGAGCACCTCGACGACGAGGGCGTCATCGTGGTCGACGCCCGCCCGACGGCCGAGTACCTCGAGGCACACCTGCCGGGCGCGGTGAGCGGCTCGTTCAGCGAGGCGGACGCGACGCCCCGCGGCCGCAACGTGTCCTACGGGGGCGGCGTCGACCTGTTCCTCAGCTACGACCACCCGCGCCTGCCCTTCCAGGAGGGGCCGACCTCACAGGTGGAGGCCGCCCTGCGAGCGATGGGGGTGGGGGCCGACTCTCATCTCGTCGTGTACGACGCGGGCGCTCACTTCCACGCCGCGCGGTTCCTCTTCGCGTGCGACTACCATGGCTTCGACCGGGTGAGCGTGCTGGACGGCGGGCTCGCCAAGTGGGTGGCCGACGGGCTGGACACCACCGCGGCGATCCCGTCCCCCACGCCGGGCGACGTCACCCTCGACGGCGTGCGCGAGGAGATCGTGGCGACCACCGACGACGTGTTCCTGGCCCAGGGCGATCCCGACACGGTGGTGATGACGGCGCTGTCGGAGGACTGGCACTTCGGCTCGACCCTGGCGTACAGCGTGCCCGGCCACATCCCCGGCGCGAAGATGATCCCGATGGTCTACTTCTTCGACGCCGACGGCACCTGGCGGTCGCCGGCCCAGCTGCGGGCGCTGCTCGACGTCTCGGGCATCACGCCGGAGGACGAGATCATCACGTACTGCGGCGGGAACCCGCTGGCGGCCTGCGCCTACTTCACCCTCCGGTACGTGCTCGGGCAGGCGAACGTGCGGGTGTACGCGGGATCGTACCTCGCGTGGATCGAGGACCCGCGCGACCTGACCGTGCACACCTGGCAGCACCCGGAGCTGCTGCGGGACAGCGACTGGATCCACTGGTGGGCGGGTGACCGGATCCAGTCGCTGATGCGCGACGCCCCCGCAATCGTGGTCGACGTGCGCGGGCCGGCGGAGTACGCCGCCGGGCACGTGCCGTGGTCGGTGAACGTCCCGATCACGACGGCGACCGAGCACACCGCGGTCTACTGGGCGGGCGCCCTCGGCGACGCCGGTGTGGGTAACACCCAGGAGGTCGTGCTCTGTGGCGAGGGGCTGACCGGGCGGGTCGCCGCGGCGTTCTGGCTCCTCGAGTACCTCGGGCACGAGCGGGTGTCGTTGTGCCGGGACGGCATGAGTGGATGGGACGCACGGTGGGGATTGACCGAGGACGACACCCTCGTGGCGATGGGGGAGCACCCGCTCGACGTGGCGATCCACCCGACGACCTTCTTCACCCTCGAGCGGTCCGAGCGCCGCGTGAGCGGTCCGGGCGACCCGCCGATCCACGCGAGCTTCCCGCGCGTCTGGGTCCATTTCGGCGACGGCGAGCCGACCGATCTGCCGGTCGACGACTACGTGAGCGTGCCGACGCCGCTGGTGATGACGAGCGGAGGGGCGCTCCGCAGCGCGGGGGAGGTCTGGGCCGCCTTCGATACGGCCGGGGTGAGCTTCTTCAACGAGGTCGTGTGCTCCGGGGCCGACCTCGGTGACGCGGCGACCTGCTACCTGGCGCTGCGGCTCCTCGGCTACCCGCTCGTGCGGGTTCACGCCGCGGGGGGCGCGCTTTGAGGGCGTGGTCGTGTGGGCTCGTCGGGCTGACGGCGCTGGGCGCATGCGGCTCGAGCGCGCTGCCGGCCGCTGAGGTCGTCGCCGACAGCGCCGACGAGGACATCGGGCTCATCGTCAAGCCCGACACCGAGGCGCCGCACTGCCTCGACGTCGAGTCGGATACGGATCCCGTGGACGTGGTTCCGCTGGACGTCGTCGTGGCGGACACCGAGGGAGACACCACGCCGGCGGACTCCGGGCCGGCCGACGTCGGGCCGGAGGACAGCCAGGACCCCGACACGGAGACCCAGGACACGGCGGGCGCCGTGGACACCGTGGAGCCGGACTCGTCCCCGACGGACGCCGCTCAGGAGGACGTCGCGCCGGATGACACCGCGGTCGCGGACGGGGACGTGGAAGATACGGCGGCCGAGGACACGGTCGTCGCGGACACGCTCGGCCCGGGGACGTGCGAGGGCGCTCCCGACGGCGCGAGCTGTGACGACGGAGACCCTTGTACGGCGCCGGACCGGTGCCTGGACGGGCTCTGCGTAGGCGGCGCTCAGGACCCGTGCGTCTGCCCGGAGGGGATGGTGGTCGCCGACGGCTTCTGTATCGACCAGTACGAGGCGTCGCGCCCCGACGCGACGCCGTGGTCGATGGGGGGCGACACCTCGCGCGCGACGAGCCGCGAGGGCGTGATCCCGTGGTTCCCGATCGAGCGCGCCGCGGCGCTGGTCGCGTGCGAGGCTGCGGGCAAACGCCTCTGTACGGTCGACGAGATCGGCACGGCGTGCGCGGGGCCAGAGGGGCGGACCTATCCCTATGGCGACACCTACGTCGCTGAGGCGTGCAACGGCATCGACGCGTTCTGCTACTGCGACTCCGGTCCGTGCGCGACCGCCCCGACGTGCCCCTATCCGCGCTGCTACGACCGCGCTCCCGACGGCAGCGCCGGCGGCTGCGGCGCGGCGTTCGGGGTGCGGCCGACGGGGTCCTTCCCCGGGTGCGTCAACGCCTACGGGGCCTACGACCTGAGCGGCAACGTGTGGGAGCTGGTGGACCTGGGGACCGCCACGTCCTGGTACCGGGGCGGCGCGTTCAACTGCCTCGACTCCGAGTCGCTCCACCGGTGCGGCGGGCTCTACCAGGGGATCTCGGCCAGGGGATTCCGCTGCTGCGCGTCGATCGAGTAGGTGGGGGAGCGTGAGAGCCTCGCGGCCGGTCGGCGCGCCGATTCCGGTCGCGGGGCTTTTTCGTGCCCTACAAAGCTGGTATACGCCGCCGGCGTTCGCGGGGCGGGGCCCTGCGCGGGGAGAGGTGAGATGGGTCTTCAGCTGGGTATCGTGGGGCTGCCGAACGTCGGGAAGTCGACGCTGTTCAACGCGCTGAGCGCGGCGGGGGCGGAGGCGGCCAACTACCCGTTCTGCACGATCGAGCCGAACGTCGGCGTGGTGCCGGTGCCGGACCCGCGGCTGGACAAGCTGGCGAAGGTCGCGAAGTCGGCGCAGATCCTCCCGACGACGGTGGACTTCGTGGACATCGCCGGGCTCGTCCGCGGGGCGAGCAAGGGTGAAGGGCTCGGCAACCAGTTCCTCGGCAACATCCGCAACACCGACGCCATCGTGCACGTCGTGCGCTGCTTCGACGACGACAACGTCGTCCACGTGGACGGTAAGGTGAACCCGATCGCGGACATCGAGGTCATCGACACGGAGCTCCTCTTCAAGGACATGGAGACCGTCGAGAAGCGGCGCTCGCGGATCGACAAGCAGGCGAAGGCGGACAAGGCGCTCCGTCCCGAGGCCGAGATGCTCGCGCGGCTCGACGAGCACCTCAACGCCGGCAAGCCCGCCCGGACGTTCGAGTACTCCGAGCCCGAGGCCGAGGCGTTCAAGGCGCTCTTCCTGCTGACGGCCAAGCCCGTCGTCTACGCGGCCAACGTCGACGAGGAGTCGCTGCCCGACGGTAACGCCTACTCCCAGCAGGTCCAGGCCCACGCCGACGCCGAGGGGAGCCGCGTCGTCGTCATCAGCGCCGCCATCGAGTCGGAGATCGCCACCCTCGAGGAGGAGGAGCGCGCCGACTTCCTGGAGGGGCTGGGCCTGCACGAGTCCGGCCTCGACCGCCTGATCCACGAGGGCTACGCGCTGCTCGGGCTCATCACGTATTTCACCGCCGGCCCCAAGGAGACCCGCGCCTGGACGATCAAGAAGGGCATGAAAGCCCCGCAGGCCGCCGGCGTCATCCACACCGACTTCGAGCGCGGCTTCATCCGCGCCGAGGTCATCAAGCTCGCCGATTACCTCGAGCTCGGCAGTGAGGCCGCGGTCAAGGCCAAGGGCAAGATGGCCGTCGAGGGCAAGGAGTACGTCGTCGCCGACGGCGACGTCATGCACTTCCGCTTCAACGTGTGACCACGCCGCCGGCGCCGGTGCGCGCACGCGCGCACCGGCGCCGCGGCGTGGTCGCGGGACGTTGCAGCGGACGGCTTCGCCGCAGCTGAACGCCCCGGGGCCTGTGACGATGATCAGGCTGGGCGGTGCGACCGGCGCCGCGCTGTAGTCACGGAACCTCGCGGCGCGCGTCTTGGCCGCAGCCGCTTTCGCGTCTCGTCAGGCGCCGCAGCAGCGCTTGTACTTGCGCCCGCTGCCGCAGGGACAGGGGGCGTTGCGGCCGACCTTCGTCGGGCTCGACACGGGCTCGGGGGCCACGAGCTCGGGGCGGAGCTCGCGGACGGAGTTGAGGTAGACGGCCCGGAGCAGGTCGCGACGCTTCGTGACCACTTCGACGTACCGCGGGTGCTTGGCCAGGAGCGCCCGGCGGACGGCGCTCCACTTGCGGCCGAGAGGCTGGCTGGCCGCCTCGGGCGCGGACCAGCGTCCGCGCCCGTCCACGACCAGCGTGAGCGCGACCTCGTCAACGCCGTCCGGTCCGCTGTCGATGATGTCCACGAGGGCTTCGTCACACCGGCACGACGGACGGACGCAGACCTGCTCGAGCGCGGTGAGCTGCCGATCTCCGAGCTCGAAGTGGTGCTGCAGGGCGTACGGGAACACCTCGTCGAAGCAGACCATCGCGCCGTTCCCTTCGATGTCGTCGAAGTCGAAGGGGGCGACCGCGCCGCTGGGGTCGAGGCGCTCGATGGCGCGCGCCTTGGTGGAGAAGAAGCTCGCCTGCAGGCGATCCCAGTCGGCCTCGTCGAGGTCGTTCACGATCGCCTCGGCGACTCGCTGATCGGCGTCGCTCGACTCCGAGCGAGGCTCTGCCAGGTCCGCGGCCAGGACGTCGAGACGGAGACGCAGGGCTCCCTGCGGACGCGCCGCGACGACCGTCACCTCGCAGCAGTGGCAGAAGGCGTTGTTGCAGACCTCGATGTGCGCCGGGAGGCTCAACGGCTCCCGATCCGGTTCGTGCAGCGTCAGCTGCCACGCTCCCTCGGGGCTCGCGCCGAGCTTCGCCGTGACGCCTGCGCTCATCTCCTGCTGATCCATCACGCCTCCGGAACGGCGGGCGTTCGCTTCGCGAGGCCCGGCGGCAACGTGCTCCGTGTAGTAGCCCAAGCCGATTGAAATGACGAGTGTTCACACGACCACTCACGCCGCGTATCAGGCCGTTGGTACGGCGCCAGCGCAGACCGCGACATGGCACCACGAAGGGCGCGGGCGACGCATGGTGTCAACGCTCCGCGGGCGCCTCACATGCCTGGGAGCGGCGAGCTCTCGTAATGCTCGACCAGGCCGCGGTGGTCGGTCCTCTCCCAGCGATCCACGACGCCGTCCATGAACGCGACGATGCGCGGGTCGGCGCCGGTCGCCCGACACGCGGCGGCCGTCCGCTGGGGGGCGAGCGAGCGCCAGAGGCCCTCGGCTGCCGCCTTGTCGCCCTTCGCGAGGTAGCTGTAGATGATGGTCGACTGCCGGGCTGCGAGGTAGACCGCCCGCAGCTTCGGGTTCGGCGCGTGGCCCTCGATCTCGCCGCTCAGGAGCGTCAGGTTCGCGCTGACCCGCATGCTCGCGAACAGCGAGCCCGTGAGGTCTTCGACGACCTTGTCCGCGTGCGTCTTCGCCTCGCCGCCGATACCGTAGCGCTCCATCAGCTCGAGGACGCGCTGCATGTCCCGCTTGGCGCGCGGCAGGTCGCTGTCCTGCAGGTCCACGATGGCGATCACGAGGACGCCGAGGACGAAGTAGTCCCGCTGGTCGGCCTCGAGCGCCGCCGTCGCCGGCTCCTCGGGGATCACCGGCTCCTCGGGGATCACCGGCTCCTCGGGGATCACCGGCTCCTCGGGCTCGACCGGGGCTCGCGCCTCCACCGGCCGGCAGACGCTCGGGCATGCGGCCGCCTGCGCCATCAGCTCGCGTGCTCCCCGCAGGGCCGCCGTGCCGCAGTCCTCGACGCAGGTGAGCCCGAAGCCGCAGTCGGCGTCGCTCTCACACGCTTCGCCTTCTCCGGCCAGGGCCACCTCGGGGCCCTCATCCTCCGGCACGGGGGTGGCGGTGGGGGTCGTTCCACAAGCCAGCAGGAGGAGCGCGGCGGCAGCCAGCGAGTGCCTCATGACGACAGTCCTTTCCAGGGGATGTGCCATCGTACGTCGACCGCTCCGAGGCAACAACCGCGGTCGAGACGTCCGTTCGAACCTCAGCGCGCGCCCCCCGCGAGCGTCGCCCATGAGCGGCTCGTGCGCTCGCTCAGGGGGCGGGCTCGAAGTCGGACAGCACCAGGTACCCCGCGTTCACCGGGACGGCGCCCTCGCGGACGACCGGATCGGAGACCGTGGGGGCGCCGGTCGGAGTCGTCGGGAGCTTCACCTCCTGCTCGACGAAGCGCTCGAGCCCCCAGGGCCGCCCCTGGCAGCGTAGCACGCTCGGCCGGTCGCAGACGTGCAGGTGGAGGTGAGGCTCGCTCGAGTTGCCGGAGTTCCCGAGCAGGCCGAGCACCGCTCCGCGCTCGACCTGCTGCCCGACCTCGACCTGGAGGCTCCCGGGCTGCACGTGCGCGTAGGTGACGTAGCGGTCGCCGCCGATGTCGAGGACCACGTAGTTGCCGGCCAGGGTCTCGAGCGTCATCTCGACGGCGCGCTCCTTCGCGCCAGGGATGTTCTCCGGGATCCCGTCCTTCACCGCCACGACGACCCCGTCAGCCACCGCGAGGAGCTCCGCCCCGTAGGCCGAGTAGCTCGCGTTGTCCCGCGGGTCCCCGTCGTGGGTCCCCGCCTCGCTCAGCACCCGGACCAGGTCGACCGCGTAGCGTTGAGCCATGTAGCGCCCCCCGTCGATGCGCTGGACGCTCCGGCGGTGACGGGACTCCGGGCTCGGCGAGTTCGCGGCGAACCAGCCTCCACCCGCGACGGGAGGGCCGAAGGTCGGGACCGTGTCCGCCCCGAGGACCGCCACGGGCGCGACCGTGACGGAGGTCGGCTGAGCTGCCGCGACCGTCACCCGGTGCTCGAGGCGCCCCGGCAGCGCGGCGGCCTCGTCGCGGGACAACCAGAGGTAGACCAGGGCCGTGTCTCCGGGCGGGATGACGCCCTTGGCCGGGCGCGGAGCCCCGTCCGCCGGCGGTGTCTTCGGCAAGTGACGCCACTGCGCCGCGAGCCCGTCCCCGGACAACCGGAGCCCCGGCTCACCGTCGGCGAGGACCTCGACGGACTCGACGGCGACGGCCTCGGCGCCGGGGTTGTCGAGCGTCAGCTCCCAGACGAGGTGCGCGGCTCCCCCTAGCAGCAGCGGCGCGGGAGCCGCGTCCACCCGGCCGGCCACCGCCGGCGCCGAGGAGGCGCCCGGCGTGGCCGGAGGAGTGGAAGCGCAGGCCCAGAGCAGGATGGCGGAGACGGCGATCGGTCGGGCGTCGTTCATCCCGCGAGGCTAGCGCCAACGGTCGGCGTGAGCAAAGGCATCGGCGGCGGCCACCGACGGCAGGGCCGCGGTGCCCCTTCGGTCCCGCGCGCTGGAGCGAGGTCGACGCGAGCCCCTCAGGGGACGTCGGGACACTGACGGGGGTGCGTCCCGCTGGGGTCCTCGGACGAGGTCACCCCGCTGCAGTTGTAGAAGGCGTTGACCCCGTCCCAGCCGCAGGCGTCGCAGCTCGCGCCCTGGAGCGCGCCGTCCTCGCAATACAGGACGATGGGCTGGTCGAGGGAGTCTGAGCCGTCGTCGTAGCAGCACCCCTGGTAGGTGACGTCGCCGCACGGCAGGGCCTCCGCCTGGGCGTGGAGCTCGAAGCCGGGAGCGCTCTCCTCCACCTCGTCGCCGACGACCAGCATGACGTAGTGGCCCGGCAGGATGGGCAGAGCGAAGTCCCCGCCGGCCTTGGTCCTGACGGTGACGCCGACACCGAGGGCGTCGGGCTCGCCGTACCCCATGGCGACGTGGCCCGAGGAGGTCGAGAGGTTCCCGACCAGGCGAACGGGCTCGTCGACCCGGAAGATGAAGGCGACCGTGTCCAAGAACGCCAACTCCCCCGCATAGGTGAGGTCGACCGGGGTGCCGACGGCGAGCGGGCCGAAGCTCTCGGGCGGTGTGCACCCCGGCGGATCGACCTCGCACGTCCAGCCCACCTCGGCCTGGCAGTCGCGGTCGCAGCCGTCACCCGCGGCCGGCTCTCCGGGCAGAAACCCATCGTCGCACTCCTCGCCCTCGTCGATCTGGCCGTCCCCGCACACGCCCTCCGTGGAGACCTCCAGGGTGAACGAGAGCTCCGTGACGTCGTTGGCGACGGCGTAGGCCTCGACCCGATAGCGCCCTACGGTCGACAGGACCCCGACGTCGCCGTCGGCCTGAAAGGCTGCGGCTTCACCGGTCGTCAGGTCGTGGATCCGCAGCCGGAACCCCTCGCTCTCGAAGCCCACGGTGAAGACCAGCGGCGCCTCCACGGCCTCGACGAGGTACGATTTGGCCTCATGGAGCGCCAGCTCCAGGTCCGCGTCGGACACGGCGACGCTCGCGCCCTTGTGGAGGTAGCCGAGGTCCGACCAGGCCTCGCACGGCTCCCCCTCGGCCAGGCAGTCGTACCCGGGCTCGCGTCGACACGGGATGGGGTAGCCGTTGTCACCGGAGCACCCGTCGCCGGAGACGTCGTTGCCGTCGTCGCAGGCCTCTTCGGGCCCGATCCGCCCGTCGCCGCAGCCGAACGGCGCGATCAGCTCGAGCGCGAGCTCGAGCCCCGACCCGCCGCCGGGAGCCACCACCTCGACGACGTAGTCGCCAGAAGGGAGGGGCCCCGTCGTAGGCACCGTGCCGCCCTGGAGGTCGCTGAGATAGTACAGCCTCGACGGCCGCGCGACATCGATGGCGCGGAGGGCGTACTCGCCGGCGGCGCCGCTCGCCGTGGCCGTCAGCGCCGTGCGCTGCGTGGTGGTGAACGCGTAGTATCGCCGCTCGCCGGCCTCGAGGGGCTGGTCCTCCGTCGCCGTGTACGTGTCCCCGATCGTCGACATGCCCGTCGGAGTCGGGCCGGTACACGCCGACGGGGTCCCCGAGCAGGCCCAGCCCGGCTCGACGGCGCAGAAGCCGTCACACCCGTCGCCGGCCAGCGCGTCGCCGTCATCGCACTGCTCGTCGCCGTTGGTGGCCCCGTTACCGCAGGGGCGCGCGAACGCCGAGATCTGGCACGAGATACCGAATATGGCCCCCTCATCGCCGCCCACGGGGGGGAACAGCGAGAGCACGTAGTCGCCGGGCCCGAACGCGGTCGATTGGAGCTGGTCGAAGCCGAACGCGACCGACCTGCCCGTGACGGCGTCGCGGATGAGCAGGCCGGCTTGGCTGGTCACGCTGAGCGCCTCGCCCGTTACGTAGACCGGCTCCGTGACCGTGAACCGGAACATCGCGACCTCTCCGGGGGCGAGGCTCGGAGTGAGCCCGGTGACCACGCTGCCCCCCGGGGTCAGCGTGCCGAGGTTCCCCGGGGGCGTGCAGGTGGACGGCTCTCCGGCGCAGGTGTAGCCGAGGTCGGGCTCGCAGGCGGTCGAGCAGCCGCCGGTCCCGTTGTCTTCACCGGCGTCGCAGGCCTCGTCCCCCTCGACGAGCCCGTCCCCGCAGACCGGCACCGGGGTGGCGTCGAAGTCCACCTCGAATCCGTCGACGTCGCCGAGCTCGGGCAGCGCGGAGACCAGGATCAGGTAGTAGCCCGGCTCGAACACGCCGCGGACCAGCCCGAGGCGCTCGGAGGCGAAGGCGAGGTTGCCGGGCCCTGCGACGAGGAGCTCGGGGAAGCCGTCGTCGCTGGTCGCGCTCACGGTGATGCGCTGTGTTCGCTCGACGACCTCGAAGACGAAGATGGCCGCCTGGCCGGCCGACAGCGGCGTGGAGACCGCGAACGACGGCGGCGTCGCGCCCGGGCTCACCGCGCCGACGTTGGCCGCGTCGTAGACCTGGACGCTCAGGTCGTAGGGGGCGTCGGGCGTGAGCTCGGCCGAGAAGTGGAGCGTGGTGTCGACGCCCGCGAACCAGGTCAGGCCAGGGCTGAAGCTCGCCTTGCAGGTGGTGACGTCACAGCTCTCGCGGAGCTGTATCATGGCCTCTTCGGATCCGACGCTGGCGGCGCGGACGATCTGGGTCGGGCCGACGGGGACCGCGAAGAACGCCTCGGGGCCCAGGTCGGCGCAGCCTTCGCCGCCCGAGGCGCGGTCGCTGAAGTCGGCCGACGCGTCGTCGCCGGAGACGGTGTAGGTGCCGTCGACGGGGAAGGCCGTCGTGCAGGCGTCGCCTGGTCGTACGATGCATGCGCCGGCGTCGCAGGCCATACCCTGAGCGGAGCAGTCGTCGCGTTCGGCCTCGACGAGGCAGCCGTCTCCGTCGCGCCCGCAGGTGACCGCCATGGCCCCCTCGCAGAGGGTCGCGGTGTCGTCCTGACCGGCGCAGGCTCCCGGGCTGACGGCGTCGCAGGGATCGACCGTGTCGACCGACTCCGACGTATCGGTCGCGCCGTCCGCTCCGCTCTCGGAGTCCGCGACGACCGTATCGACTCCCTCGGCGGTGTCGGCGACGTCACTCGCGCTCGACGAGCCGTCCGAACCGCACGCGACGACGAGCAAAGACCACCACACCGCGGCCACAGTGACCCGCAATGACATGAGAAGACCTCTTGGCTGGTTTCGCCCAAGACTGGCGCCTCGCGGACCGCGATGCAACTCCCTCACACGGTGTCGGAACACGGGTGGGGGGAGCTGAGGCGCGGCGTGGGTTACAGGGCGAGACGCGCGACGACCGACGGCGCGGGGTATGCTCGGGTCATGCAACGGCTCCAGCACCGCGTTCTCGCGATCGCCGTCGCGCTCCTCGCCGCCCCGGCGTGCGGAGACGACGGCGGCAGCTCATCAGACACCCAAGCCGCCGACACCGGCGGGGAGGACTCCGCGATCGCGGACACCGGGGTGAGCGACACCTCCGCCTCGGATACCGCCCAGCCCGATACCGTCGCGCCGGACGCCTCCGTCGCCGACACGGTCGAGGCCGACACGACCGTCGCCGGTACCGAGCAGCCCGACACGGTCGAGCCCGACACGACCGTCACCGACACCGAGCAGCCCGACACGGTCGAGGCCGATACGATCGTCGTCGACACCGTCGTCGCCGACACGGCCCCGCAGACCTGTGACTACGGCCCCTACGGCGGGCCGATGGCCTCCGTGGACGCCCAGGCACCGCTGCCCACCGAGACGACGACCCAGGGCCACTTCACCTGCGGCGACGACCACGAGCTGTGGGCGCGGATCAACGTCGCCGAGGCCGGCTGGTGGGTGGTGACGACCGACTTCGACATCGACGCCACCTGCGTCTTCCCGACGCTCACCGACGCCTCGTTCTCAGGCGTGAGCAAGGGCAGCTATGTGCTCGGCCGCACCGACGCCCTCCTGAGCGCGGGCGAGGACTACTACCTCCGCGTCTTCGGGTACGAGGCGGGGAGCGGTTCCGAGGGCTACTATTGCAGCGGGCCGGACCGCGACGAAGCGGGCCCCTTCTCGATCACCGCGTCGAGATGCGCGGACGACGAGCACGAGGCCGCCGACTTCGACGACCCCGACATCGCGGCCCTCGTCGCGGGCCCCGGGCTCTCCGCGACCATGTGCGGCCACGGCGACATCGACCACTACCGGATCGACGTCACCTCCGCCGGTACCCTGACCATGACCGCGACCCACGCGCCCGGGGACTACCACCAGACGGACCTCCGCCTCTACGACACGCCCGTGGCCGACCCGCTGGCGGTCGTCCCCACCGCGAGCGTCGAGGACATCGGCGGCACCGGCACCGTCAGCCTCACGCACGAGGTCACCGCCGGGACGTGGTGGCTCGCCGTGTGGAACCGCGGGATACCGACGACGTACACGCTCTCCATCAGCGGCGCTGCGGTAGAGTAGCCGCCCACGCACCCGGAGGAGCCCGCATGCCAACGATGCGCGTTGCGAAGGCCGTCGCCCACGATCCGGCCATCGACGCCTGGTTCGACGACCGGAGCGACCTCGGCGCGCTCGCCCGCCGCTGGTTCGAGGTCATGCGCGGTCGCGGCGCCGAAGCCCGGGAGCTGCTCCACTACAACCAGCCGGTCGCGTGCGTCGGGCACGTCGCGTTCGCCTACGTCAACGTCTTCGCCGCCCACGTCGGCGTCGGCTTCCACCGCGGCGCCGAGCTGCCCGACCCCGCCGGCCTCCTCGAGGGGACCGGCAAGCTCATGCGCCACGTGAAGCTGCGCCCCGGCGTCGCCATCGACGAGGACGCCCTGACGGCGCTGATCGACGCCGCCTACGAGGACACGCGCCGGCTGGTCGAAGCGGGCTGACCCCGACCAGCCGAGTCCCGGCCTCCGTTCGACCGGTACGCGACACAGGCGCAATCTGCCTCCCGCGCGTTCGCGGGCCGGTGTCGTCAGGCGAACGCCTACTGCACGCCGGCGTCGTCGGGATCGGCGTCGCAGAGATCGCCGGCGCCGTCGCCGTCGGTGTCGCGCTGGTCGTCCTGGGTGGTCACCAGGGTGAAGTCGAGAAAGCGCGTGGTGTGGGTCAGCGAGATGCCGTTCTCGCCGCCGTAGCTGTAGAGCCAGACGCCCATCGGGGCCGCCGAGATCGACGCGTGGGTGCAGCTCTCGTACACCGTCCACGCGCCGCCCGTGTTGGCGTTCGCGTAGTACGCGGTGAGGGTGTTGCCGACCCGGGTGAAGCGATAGCTCGACTGCGGCGAGTGGCTGCCGCTCCCGTAGTTCGTGTAGCCCGAGCACCCCGAGGCGTTGGTCCAGCTGACCAGATACGGCGAGGGGTGTTGGTCGTCTCCCATCGTCCACGCCAGCCCCCCCTCGGTCGGGTGGGCCATATCGACGCGGAGCTGCGTCTGGACGTTGTCGTTGTCCGCCGTGACCCCGGAAGAGTCGGTGACGGTGGACACGTCGAAGTCACCGACCAGCGCGACCCGCGACTCGTAGGTCGATCCGCTCGAGACCCAGATGTTGCTCGTCGGTACGATCGTCACCTCGAGCGCCCCGCCGCTGACCTCGGCGCTCCCCGAGCCGATGGACACGCTCCAGCGGTCGGCGTCGAGCACGCCGCTGGCCGGGGCCGTCTCGAAGTCGTCGCTGTAGAAGGCCGCGACGTCCACCGGGTTGGCCAGCCCGGGGCAGCTGTCACAGCCCTCGCCGACGCCGTCGCCGTCGAGGTCCTCGCCGCACGCCGCGGGGTCGACCGTCGCCGACGCCACCGCGTAGTGGAAGTCGAAGGTCGCCGCCGGCTCCGACGCCGTCCCGACGTACCCGGTCGCCACCCCCGAGCCGGCCTCGTCGACCGCGTGCTCGGTGCAGGCCCGCGCGCCCGCGGTCGTCAGATCCACCGCCCACGTGATGACCGGCCAGGTCGCGCCGCTCGGCGTCGTCCGCCCGTCGAGGGCCGTAGGCGAGGCCGTCCCCGCCCCGTGGAGCGTACACGTCTCGGTGGGGATGCTGTCGGGGTCGATCCCCAGGGCGACGTTCCAATAGCCCTTGTTCGCCAGCCCCTCCGCGCCGCGATAGACGGCCGCCGCGAAGAGGTAGCCGTGGTCGTTCGAGCTCGGTAGGGCCGAGAGCGGGACCGCGCCGACCCCGCCGACCTCGACCACCGCCCAGCCCTGGGTCGCGCCGCAGTCGATCCGGAGGTTGTCGAGGTACATGTGCGTCTGGCCGCCGGTGTCCGGATCACCCGTACACGCGAAGCCCAGGACGACCGTGGGCCCGCGCGAGCCGTCCGCGCGGCTGAGCAGCTCGAGGTCATCCGCCGGATCCAACGACTCGCCGCAGTCGAGCTTGGCCGAGCAGAAGACGTCCGAGAACGACACCGCCACGTCGAAGAAGCCCTGCTGCGCCGCCCGCGCGATGGCGATGTCGAAGTCGACAGCGACGTCGCGCCCCTCCTCGCAGGTCACGTCCTTGCTCAAGAGCCCCGGGTTCCGCCAGGTGCCGGTCGCCAGCGGCAGGGTCCCCGCCGCGTCCGAGTACAGCTCCAGCAGCTCTACCGTGACGGTGTTGGCCGACAGGTCCGCGTCGCACGGGCCGACGTAGGACACCGAGCCCGCCCCGTCCCCGTAGTCCCGCGACCGGATGTCCCGGGTCCAGACCGTCTCGTCGCCGCCGTTGAGCACCGTCACCCGGTACTCAGCGTCGCCGACCCCGGCGAGGGACAGCGGCGCCACGGCGATGGCGACGCGCCCGCTCTCGGACGCGGGCGTGGCGTCACCGTCGAGGCAGCCGGTCATCATGAACGCGGCCGCGAAGGCCAGGGTAGCGCCCGTCGAGCTCATGGCTCCTCCATCGCTCGGACTCGTTCGGAGTCCGCGGCGATCTTACCCGAAGGGGTGATGTTGCGCTGCAACGCGGTCGCTATCTCGACGTGGCGCGTCGCGCGCGCTGCCGGTCACCCGGTCGCCGCGGCGAGCGAGCGTGCGAGCGCGGCCCAGCCGTCGAGGCGGGCCTCGATCCGCTCCTCGAGGGTGTCGAAGAGCGCGACGCCGGTGGCGTCGAGCGGGTACGGCGACTCGAACAGGTTCATGAAGGACAGCGACACGTCGCCGGCCCGCCGGTAGTAGCGCGTCTCGCTCGGATCGAAGCTCGTGTTGACGATGAGCTGCGGCAGCCCGGGGTGGCTCCAGCGGTGCTGCAGCCCGCCGGTCGACCGGTACGCGCCGTCGAAGCGCCAGCCGGCCAGGGTGTCGCCGACGTTCACGCCGAGGAGCCCGCCGACCGCGTCGCTGAGCGGCGCCTCGTCGGCGTCGACGACGTGCCGGCCGCGCCCGCCGACGTCGGACTCGCTCGCCGGCGGCCCGGCGTCCACGATCTGCTGCGAGTAGCGGTGGGCGATCCCGACCTGGAAGGCCGTCCCGACCAGGAACTCCTTCTGGACGACCCGCGCCGCCTCGTCGTCGACCAGCATCGACCCGTCGTACCAGGTCTCGAAGCCCGCCACGGCGCGCTGCAGCAGCGATCGGTAGTCCGTGGACCAGTCCCTTCGGACCTCGTCCGTCCAGCCGCGCTCGTTCAGGAGCGCCGCCAGCTCGATGGCCTTGTTGACCGCCAGCCCCGTCCCGACCGAGTAGATCGGGTCCGCGAAGCCGCAGGCGTCGGCGAGGAGCACGTAGTCCGGGGTCGCGATGGTCCTCGCCACGGTCGCGAAGCCGTTGCGGACGTGCATCTTGTCCCACGACCCGCCGGCCGACGCCCCACCCTTCGACGTCCGGAAGGCCAGGGTGTACTGCGGCGCTCGCCGGTCGATGGCGGCCTCGCGCCACGCCTCCTCGGTCACCGGCCCGTGGCGCGAGACGACGCCGACGCTGAGCAGCGTCTCGCCGTACATCGGGATCTGCCAGGTCCAGACGCCGTCCCGGAGCTGGGTCAGGATGGTCGTTTTGCTCGGGCGCCATCCGTCTTGCTCTTCGCCCGGCAGGAGCCGCCCCTTCGGCGTGTCGTAGCGGACGTAGTCGAGCCCGGCGTCGGCGATGTGTCGCCAGAAGGCGTCGTCGTCGACAGCGGTGATGTCCAGGTAGCCCCAGCGCGACCAGACCGGGCGTAGCTGCTCGACCCCGTCGGTCTTGCGCGCGACGACCATCGCCGGCCCGGAGCAGTCGATGATGAGCTTCCGCGCCCGGTAGCGCCGCTCGGTGGTCACCACCGTGCGCTCGTCGGGCACAACGTCCACGACCCGCTCGCGGACGATCGGCGTGCCCCAGGCCTCGTGCATCAGCGGCTCGAGCTCCTCGCGGGCGACGTGCATCGCGACGTCGGCGCCGTGGGGCGGCAGCGGGAAGGACGCGACGCTGCGCGGGCCGACGAAGGTCGAACCCCACTTCTCCGAGTACGACGGCAGGGCCTTCACCCGCGGCACGAGCTCGCGGAGCACGGGGTGGTGGAAGTGCTCGGGGATGATCGACTCGCCGATCTTGTAGCCCCCCGGCGACGGGTCGAGGACGACGACGTCATCGTCGCCGAGGAAGCGATGAAGCACGGTCCCGGCCATGCCGGCACCGATGATCACGTAGTTCACGTCACGCACGTCCACAAGGGCCTCCCGCTTCGATGGCGATGGACGGCGAGCGCCCCCGCGTCGGTCGGGGCGGGCGCCACCGCATCGTGCGGGGGCACTGTCCGCCGGACCGACGAGGCGCGTCAAGGTCGCATTTCGAGCGCCTTTCCCATGAATTCCAAGGGATTGAGATGGATCAAGGCCGTCGACAATGGCTCGCTCGCCCTGGCTAGAGAGGAGGTGGCCTCGGTGTCCCGGCGAGGCGTCGGGCTGGCCGCCGTGTGTGCCTTGGTCTCACAGCTCGAGGTCCGCGCCGAGCGCGGCCGGGGGACGATGTCCTCGTTCGTCCTCCCGAGGGGTCGGCGACAGCCGAGGTGACCTGCCGCGAGGGCGCGAGCGCCGAGGCGTCGCGCGGCTGAGCTGCCCTCTCGAAGGCCAACCCCGGCCCGAGACGCAGCGCGCTGCGGCCGGCCCCGAGTCGTTCAGTGGACGTAGAACGAGATCCCGACCAGCGTGCGGTCGACGGTCCCGTAGTTCATCCAGTTGGACGCGCCGATGTCACCGCCGGCGGGCAGCGTCCCCCCGTACTCCCACAAGCCGACGTAGCCGAGGTGGCCGCTGCCGTAGCAGCCGTAGTTCACCTGGTTCCAGCCCGCGTGGCCGCTGAACGTGTTCGTCGCGGTGTCGCCGCCGTTCCAGCACCAGCCGTTGGTGTCCGACATCGTCAGGCCGTAGCCGTACGCGCCCTCGACCCCCTCGAGGTAGTGGGGGCTGACGCCCTTCTCGACGTCGGGGAGGGCCGCGTCGCCCGGCACGAGGACCTGCAGGTAGGAGTTGTCGCACGGGGTGATGAAGCTGCCCGTCGGGTTGGCGAAGAGGTCGCTGAAGACCGCGGCTCCGGACATGCAGCTCGGCGCGATCTGCACCCGGGAGCGGAGCTCCTGGGTCCCGCTGTAGCCGTAGCGTCGCTCGTAGAGGACGCGGCGACCCGAGAGCGGCAGCCGATTCCAGGCGTCGCTCTTGTAGTCCGCGGCGAAGGGCGTGGACGGGGAGCCGAAGGTCGACGCGTCGCCCCAGCCGGAGGTGCTGGACGCCGACCAGTTGTCGGCGTCACCGCCGAAGATGGTCCCGAGCAGGGTGAAGCCGCGCTGCCCGGTGGTCGGCGAGACCAGCTCCATCTCGCAGTAGACGCTGAGCGGCGCGCCGTCGTCCGGCCAGACGGTGTAGACCCCGGACGACAACGTCGGGTTGGCCGTGACGATGTCGCGGCAGCTCGTCGGCGTGTCCGCGCGCACCTCGAAGTTCGACCTCTGCCAGCCGTAGCTCACGCCGCCGCCGGTGTCGACGACGAGCCGAACCCAGCCGGGCAGGAGATAATCGGTCGGCATCTGGGTGCTCGACGACGGGGCGACCGCGAACTGCCCCCGGGTGTCGTAGCGACCCGGTTCGGTGTGCCAACGCCAGAACGCGGTCTCCGTGCCGCCGGTCGGCCAACTCGAAGCGCCGCCACCGCAGTTGCCGTTCTCGCCGTCGCTCAGCAGCAGCGGAGACTCGCTCGCGCAGTCGTCGAGGCAGAGGTAGGCCTCGTGCCCGCCAGACATGTCGGACTGGTAGTCGCCGCTGTCGTCGTCCGCGATGGCGACGATCATGCGGTCGCCCGGCTGCAGGTGCGCGAGGACGGAGCGCAGGGATTGACGCTGCAGATCCGTCAGGGCGCCGCCGCCGGTCGTGTACGTGATGGCGAAGTCGATGACCTGGGAGCCCTCGTAGTCCGTGTCGATCTGGTTGTCGTGCGTGAAGCCGTGGCCGTTGTAGTAGGTGTAGGCGTTGTCGTCGCACTTGCACCACGGGTTGCCGTCGGGGCCGGCGTTGTCCGAGTTGGTGCAGTTCGAGGTCGAGCCGCTCTCGGCCATCAGGATACCGTCGGCCATGTACGCGCCGGAGGTCGGCGAGCCCGCGATGACCCGCGTCGACGACGACGGGACCAGCGTCATGTAGCCGCCGCCGGTCATGTTGCACGTCACGCTGAACGGCCCGGCCGAGTCGTCCCCGCCGACCATGTAGTCCCCGTTCGGGGCGTCGGGCAACAGCGTCAGGATCGCCACGCAGTCGTCGCAGATGGCGTCGGCGGGGTCGCCCTCGTTGCAGTCGTAGAAGCCCGGGTCGGTGGCCGTCGCGGACGTCGGGTCGCCGCCGCCCGGGCAGGTGCCGGCGCTGCCGCAGGCGTCGACGGTCAGGACGCTGAAGCCGCCGTCGCCGTCGCAGTCGATCCACCAGGTCTCGAGGGTCGAGCCCGACGGGTCCTCGTCGCACTGGTCGTCGACCGCCGGCGGGTCGGCGTGGGACCAGCCGCCGGCGGGCGTGCCGGACGCGGCGCAGAGGTTCAGCGCGTCGGCCTCGGACTGCAGGCACTGAACGGCGCCATTGTCCGCGTCGAAGACCCCGTCGCCGTCGCAGTCGGGGTACCAGACCTGGTTCGGGTGCTCGTCGGCGCTCTCGTCGGCGCAGTCCGGGAGCGACGGCGGCGTAGCGGTCACGGCGGCCGGCGCGGAGGTCCCGCCGGCGCAGACGAGGCTCGCCTCGGCGTCGGCCTGGACGCAGGTGTCGATGGGGTTGGTGTCGTCAAAGAAGCCGTCGCCGTCGCAGTCGGGGTAGTAGACGGTCGGTACGCCCCCCGCGCAGAGGCCGGCCAGCACCGTCGCGCCGTTGAACTCGTAGTCGAAGGTCGCCGGGGTATCGAAGCCCGTGTAGGTCGTGCACACCCCGGAGGTCGGGCAGGTCGGGCCGTCGACCGGGTGGCGCGTGCAGACGCGGGTCCCCGAGCCGTTGGTGAGGTCGACGGTCCAGTCGATGATGGGCCAGATGGTCCCGGCCGGCGTGTCGAGGCCGCCGAAGCCGCCGTCCGAGGCGGTCCCGCGGGTCGTCAGGCGGCAGCTCGTCCCGCCCTCGAAGCCGAGGGCGACGTTCCAGTAGTGCTTGTCGTAGCCGAGCTGCTCTTCCCCGCGGAAGACGGTCACGCCGAAGAGCGGGTTGGTCCCGGTGACGGCGACTTGCGCGGGATCGCTCATGTCGAGGTTGCCGGGCCCGGCGCCCGGGCTGACGACGGCCGCGTCGGCGCCGCTGTCGCAGCTGACCACGATGTCCTCGAGGTACTGGATCGTGTCCGTCCCCAGCGCCGTGCAGGCGAAGGCGAGCACGACGGTCTGGTCGCGCTCGCCGTCGGCGTTGAAGACGAGCTCGATGGGGTCGCCGTCCTGGTCGACGCAGTCGAGCTTCGCCGAGCAGAAGATGTCGTCGAAGCTCACGGCTACGTCGAAGAAGCCCTGGGTGGCGGCCCGGGCGATGGTGATGTCGAAGTCGACCGCGACGTCGGCGTTCGCCAGACACGTCGCGGTCTTCGTCAGCACACCGGGGTTGTTGTAGGTCGCCGGGTCGATCGTCCCGCCAGCGTCGCTGAGCGAGAGGAGCTCGACGGACACGGTGTTGTCGTTGTCGTCCGCGTCGCACGGCGAGACGTAGGACACACCACCGGCGCCGTCGCCGTAGGCGTCCGCCGTGACCTCTCTCGTCGCGACGACCTCGCTCGAGTCGTTTCGGACGGTGATGGCGTAGCGGGCGTCGGTGACCCCCGGGAGCTCGAGCGCGGCGACGTCGATCTGGATCCTGGCACCGGGGACGTCGCTCGGCGCCCCGCCCGAGCAGGCGGCGACCATGAACAACGCTGAGATGGGAGACAGGAGAGACGTCCGGCGCGCAGCGTCAGAGATTCTTGCTGCGATGGACATGGCCGGATGCTACCGGAAAGCGACCGCGTTTTGCCAGGGCGCAGCCGCCTCGTCTCGCAACCGCGAAGGCGACGAGCTGGCGGCGACGCCCTGTCCGTCGACGTTCAGGGGTCGAAGCGTACGTATCCGTCGGCCTCGTCGGGGTTGAGGTCGGTCGCGCGCCAGGTCCCGTCGGGGGTCCCGTCGCTGCGCCAGATCTCGAAGCCGGCACCGTCGTTGCCGTCAGCGGCGATGACGGCGACCCCGTTCACCGCGCCGAGGGGGCTCTGGATCGAGCCGCCGGCGCTCGTGAACGCCGCGATGTGTACCGTCCCGTCGGTGGTCCCGTCAGTGAACCAGAGGTCGCGGCCGCTGCCGCCGCTGCCATTGAAGATCATGCCGTCGTCGAGCTCGAGGAGCCCCGACGGGCTGCCGCTGCCGTCGTCGTCGAGGTCGGCGAGCAGGCTCCAGCCGTCGACGGTGCCGTCCGAGGTGAAGAGCTCGAAGCCGACGTCGGCGCCCTGGGCCGTGAAGACGAGGGTGTCACCCAGGAAGGCCAGGGTCCCGGGGTTGGAGAAGCTGCCGTTGTTGGTGTCGCTGATGCGGAAGGTCCCGGCCGCGGTCCCGTCGGTCCGCCAGATGTCGTTGCGCGAGCTCTCCTCGCCGCGGAAGGCGACCCAGGAGCCGTCGGGCGCCGTCGTGGAGCGGGTGAACCCGACATCGTAGACCTGGAACGTCCCGTCCGTCGTCCCGTCGGTGATCCACAGCACCCACCTCCCCAGGTCGGCGCTCTTGGCCGAGAAGACGACCCGATCACCGAAGGGGGAGAGCTCGAAGGGGCTGCTGCTATCGTCGGCGTTCAGGTTCTGCCGAGAGGTCCCGTCGGCGGTGCCGTCGGACAGGTAGAGCTCGCTGTCGCCCGCGTCGTCTCGCCCCACGAAGGCGATGAACTCACCTGTCGTCACCATGCCGGACCTCAGGTTCCCGGTGGTGTTCAGGTCGGCGATCACGACCGTGCCGTCCGGCGTCCCGTCGGTCGCCCAGAGCGCGGCGCCGCCCGCGGCGGTCGTGCCGGTGAAGTAGATGCGCCCGGCCAACGAGGCGAAGCTGTTCGCCTCGGGCGCGAAGCCGCTGGCGTCCGCGATCTCGGCGCCGCCCGTATCATCGGCGCGCCAGAGCCGCGTGCCGTTGTCGTCGTAGCGGAACCAGACGGCGCCGTCGGCCACGGTCAGCTCCGGCCCGAAGTAGCTGTCGGTGGTGAAGAACGCGCCGTCGGGGTCGAGGTCTACGAGCATCGACGTGCCGTCGGTGGTCCCGTCCGTGCTCCAGATCTCGGCCCCGTGGACGCCGTCGTCGCCGATGAAGAAGATCTTCGCGTCGCAGCGGACGGTCGCGGTGACGAAGTCGTCTCCGTCGGCGACTCCGGCGCCGTTGGTGACCACGCAGGCCTGATAGTAGGGCGCCGCGTCGACCGTGACGTCGTACGCGGTCCCGCCGCTCAGGACGCCGTCGAAGGTCGCCTCGCCGTCCGCGTCGAGGGTGAGGGAGTGGCCGGCCCCGTCGCTCAGCGTGAGCTCGCCGTCGAGGCCCGTGACGTAGACCCCCAGCGCGGTCGGGCTGCACAGGTCGGCGTAGGCCCGATACCCCGACGGGGTCGTCAGGTCGCCCCACTCCGAGGCGACGACGCCGGCGTATGACGGACCGCGTGGGATGAAGCCGCCGCCCGTCCAGACTCCGGCTGCGATGGCGAGCGCCTCGCGGGACTGCCCGCCGGCGTTGACCGCGATGTAGGCCTGGAGGCTGTCCGCCGATTCGTAGTTCGAGTCCCAGAAGACCGCGAGCTCGACCTCCTCGGCGTTGAGGTCGCCGGTGAGCGCCGTTGGCAGCGCGAAGCTCCGTGACTCGCCGGGGCCGAGGGTCACGTCGACGTCGGTCAGCGCCCCGCACTCGCTGGAGGTGCAGACGTTCCAGTTGGTGTTGATCCCGTAGTCGCCCGAGGTCGTGTTGCGGAGCGTCAAGGCGCGCGTATTGGCGAAGAGGTCGACCACGACGATGGCGACGTCCTTCCCCGAGAACACGACGTCCGGCAGCGCGCGTGGAGCGTGCGGGGCCTCCGACGGGAGGCTGTCCTTGGCGAGGCTCACCCAGCCGTCGGACACGTCGAAGACGTCGGTGGCGTCGGGGTCTCCGGCGCCCACGGCGCAGGCGCGGCGGAGCGTCACGTCCTTGGCGAAGTCGGAGCTGAGGCCGACCTGCCCGAGCGAGTCGAGGGCCACCCCGCCGCACTCGAGCGCGACGACGTCGTTTCCGTTCCAGAAGGAGGCGTTCGACGGCTGGTCGCAGGAGTACGCGAGCGCCAGGTCGTCGTCGCAGAGCCGCCAGACGCCGTTCGCCGGGGCGACGCCGGTCAGGGCGATGGGGTTGGACTCCTCGTAGCTCTCGCCGTTGAAGTAGACACGGACCATGCAGCCCATCGCCGCGAGGTCCATGTCGCTGCCGGTCGGGTTGAAGATCTCGAGGGCCTTGTTGTTGCCGCCGCCCTCGATGTAGGCGCCGATGTAGAGGGGGTTGTCGACGTAGAGCTCGCCGGCGTCGCCGGGGGAGTAGCCCGGGTCGGGGTAGGTGGCCTGCGCACCGCACGCCAGCCAGGTCGTCCCGCCGTCGCCGGAGAAGCGGTAGGCGAGGTCGTGAGCCCCGGGGACGGCGGGGTAGAGGTCGGCGGCGTACTCGTCGGCCTCGGCGACGAAGCCCGGGCTCGACAGGCCGTAGCCGCTGTTGGGCGCGGCGTCGAACCAGGTCCAGGCGTCGTCGCTGGGGACCGTCCCGACCGGCCCGTAGCCGACCTGGCCGAGCAGCTGAGCGTCGGGATCGTTTCCGGTCTGGTCCACGTCCGTGAGCCCGTCGACGAAGACGCGGCCGTAGACGGTCAGCGGCTGACCCGCGAGCACCTCGGTCTCCGTCGGGTACTGGAGCAGGCAGTAGCCGAGGGTCCACCCGGTCGACACGCTCGTATCGGCGACGGTGGTGTCCTCGACCGTATCGACAACCGTCGTGTCGTCGACCGTGGTGTCCTCGACCGTATCGACGACGGTGGTGTCCTCGACCGTATCGACGACGGTGGTGTCCTCGACCGTATCGACGACGGTGGTGTCCTCGACCGTATCGACGACGGTGGTGTCCTCGACCGTATCGACGACGGTGGTGTCTTCGACCGTATCGACGACGGTGGTGTCCTCGACCGCGGTGTCTTCGGCCGTATCGACGACCGTCGTGTCGATCATGACGGTGTCGGGCTCCGACCCCGTATCGCTCAGGGTGTCCTGGACCGTCGTGTCGGTCGCGACCGAGTCGAGGTCGCCGGTGTCACCCACGACGGTGTCCGTCGTGACGGTGTCCTGCTCGCTCGTGGTGTCGTCCGGGCACCCGGCCAGGCCGAGGGAAAGTGACATCGCGGCCACGAGGACCCACCCGCTACGCACGCTCATGATCTGGCTCCTGGCTGGTGCCGGAACCCTACCAGAATCCAAGCGCGTCGGGGCAACCCGTCAGTCGGCGGGCGGCGCCCACCCGGAGCTCAGCGTCCCGCTCTGTCGCAGCCACACTCGCTGGTCGGCGTCGATCGGGCCGGCGAAGTCGACGGCGTCGCCCCCTGGGAACACGACCTGGATGGCGTCGACGCTGTCGGCGTCCCCGAGGCCGAAGTGCAGGTAGCGCGAGTCCTGGCACCCCTGTCCCGTCCCGCCCTGCACGTAGCGAATGAGCGTCCGGTCGCCGACCGTGACGCGGACGGTCGCGCCGATCCCCGCGGCGTTGGCCCCGTCGTCACCGATGACGGCGACGGACAGCCAGTGGCCGCCGTCGTCGATGGTGTTCTCGAAGGCCGTGCCCGCGACGAGGTCGAGGTCGCCGTCGTGGTCGAGGTCGGCCGTGGCCAGGCCCCAGCCGTTCTGCGTCGTGATCCCCGCGTGATAGGCGTCGCGACGGAAGGTCCCGTCGCCGTTGCCCCAGTAGAAGCCGGTCGGTCGGCCGTCGTAGATGCGCGTGATGACCAGGTCGAGGGCGCCGTCGGCGTCGAAGTCGGCCAGCGCCGGGACGGAGTCGGTCTCCTGATACTCGAGGCCGGCGTCGCTGATCGAGGTGCTCCAGTCGGTGTTGCGGTCGTCGTAGCGGCCGGTCGCCGCGTCCTGGAGCATCAGCTGGGTCTTGTCGCTGAAGGTGATGAACCGCGGGTGCGCCAGATTGCCGATGACGGCGTCCAGGTCGCCGTCGCCGTCGAGGTCGCCCCAGGCCGTCCCGATCGAGTGGCCGAAGTAGTTGAGCCCGCCGCGGCTGTCGAGGTGGCCGGCGAGGCCTGTCAGGGCGCCGCGCTCCGCGAACGTCCCGTCGCCCTTGTTATCGTAATAGAGGTTCGCGACGAGCCGGTAGTTGTTGATCAAGAGATCAACGTCGCCGTCGCCGTCGGCGTCGACCGGGTTGACGCCCCGGCTCGGCGTGCGGAGCGACGAGAAGCCCCGGGTGCCGGTCCAATCCTCGAAGGTCCCGTCGCCGAGGTTGTGCCAGACGAAGTCTGTGTAGCGGCCCTCGCTCGCCCAGCAGATGAAGTTGGCCAGATAGAGGTCGAGGTGTCCGTCGGCGTCGAGGTCGACCCAGGCCGCGGCCGCGGTGGGCGCGTGGGTGCCGTCCTCGCCCTGGTCGCACGCGTCCTGGTCCTGGAAGTCGATGATGCCGGCCGCGTCCGTCACGTTCGAGAAGGTCCCATCGCAGTTGGAGCGCAGGAGCGCGTCGGGCGCCGTCACCGTGTCGGCCACCAGGAAGAGGTCGAGGCAGCCGTCGTTGTCGTAGTCCCCCCAGACGCCGCCGTCTCCGCGCAGCCCCGCGACGGCGAGACCGACGGTCTCGGTCACGTCGACGAAGCTCCCGCCGTCGTTCCGGTAGAGGCGCGGGCCGTTGGTGAGCAGGTCGTCCCAGCCGTCGCCATCATAGTCGCCGAAGGACACGCGACTCCCGAGGGTCGGGCCACCCGCGACGGGCTGGAAGAGGCGGTCCTCGGGGCGCAGCTCCTCGGTGTAGGTGACGTGGAGGCGGACCATGAAGTCGTTGGGCACCTGCAGCGTGGCGCCGATGTCGAAGTTGTTGGGCGCGGCGTCGGGGAGGTTCACCGCCGAGTGGCAGGTGTCGAAGGTCGCGCACTCCTCGGCGGCGCTGCCGTCGAAGCGGAAGGCGGGCGCCGCGGCCGCGGCCCGGAGCTGGGCGACGTAGACGAGGCCTGAGTGATCGAGGTCGATCGGCGCCTCGAAGCCATAGGTCAGCCAGCCGTCGTCGGCCTCGCCGGCGCAGCGCGTCCCGGTCCAGAGCGGGGCGTCGTGCCAGAAGTCGAAGCCGTTGTGCCCGAGGTCGGGGTAGAGGCCCGCGACGAGCTCGGCGCCGGCGTCGCTCGGGACGCCGTGCCACTTGACCGAGAAGCCCCAGACTCGGGCGGGGTGGGGGAGGTCGAAGCGGACGGCCTCCCACAGCGGGCCGTCGGCGAGGGCGTAGGTGAGGCCGTCGTCGAGGGTGACGGCCCAGGTCTGCTCCGGGACGGCGCTCACGTCCTCGCCGTCGTCCCAGCGGAGCTCGGTGAGATCGCCGGGGAGCTCCCAGCCGCCGCTGCCGCAGCCGGTCTTCTCGCGGGGCTGCGCGGTGTCGACCGCCGTCGAGTCGACGTCGGTATCGACGGGCTGCGTGGTGTCGACGGGCGCCGCGGTGTCGACGGCGACGTCGGCCGTGTCGTCCGCGGTCGCGGGATCGCCGCCGCAGCCGAGCAGGAGCGTCAGAGCGAGAGGGAGGATCGGGAGGGTGCGCATGAGGGCCTCGTGGGGGGACGGTCGATCCATAGCAGCTACGAGCGCTCCGCGAGAACCCGATTAACCCCCATCGCACCCCGGGGACGCGCGACCGCACGCGGCGAATCAGATTCACCATTTTCGTTGACCCTGCGTCCCGCCGCTCGCTACGTTCCGGTCGCGGTTCGCTGCCGACGAGCCGTATGCCCCAGGCCCGTCATTTCGGAGCGCAGCCATGAGATTCCACGTCGCCGCCGCCGTCGCCCTGTCCACTCTCCTCGTCCTCGGGTGCGACAAAGCCCCGGAGAAGGCCGACCCGGCCGGCGCACCTGCGCTCAAGGTCGCCGGCGCCGAGGGGACGCCGACCGCCAAGCCCGACGAGGCCAAGCCCGACGAGGCCACGCCCGACGAGGCCAAGCCCGACGAGGCCGCGGTTGCCGCCACCGACGAGCCTGCCGGCCACATCGGCTGCGGCAAGGAGGAGTGTGGCAGCGCCAAGAAGGACGAGGAGCACGTCGAGGCCGGCTGCGAGGACGTCGCCGCCGACGAGCTCATCAAGCCCGACGAGGAGACCGTCAAGCGTGCCGACGGCACCGAGGCCACCCACGTCGGCCACGCCTTCGACGGCGTCGAGAAGGTCGCCGTCTCGGCGCTCCTCGCCGACCCCAGCGCCTACAAGGGCAAAACCGTGGCGCTCGAGGGCGACGTCTCCGCGATGTGCGGCCACAAGCGCGGCTGGTTCGCCGTCGCCGCCGAGGACAAGAGCGGGCGTCAGGTGCGCATCCTGACGGCGCCGACCTTCCTCGTCCCGGCCGGCTCCGTCGGCCGCTCGGCGGTCGCCGAGGGCACGGTCGAGGTCATCGAGGTCGCCGCCAAGCACGCCAAGCACCTCGCCGAGGAGCACAAGCTCGGCGAGGCCGACAAGATCACGGCGAACGTTCAGCAGGTGATCGTCCGGGCGCGCGGCGCCGAGTTCTTCTAGGCGCCAGGCGCGAGATGACCGGCCGCCCCGGAGATTCGGGGTCCATCGCGACCACGGACCGCCCGCGTGACGTCGAGGCGCCCTCGGGCGGCGCCTCGGCGACGCGTGGCAAGCCCAAGCGCCGCCCGCTGAAGTGGCGCAAGTGGCTCCTGATCCTCCACCGCGACATCGGCTTCTTCGCGATCGGGCTCACGCTGGTCTACGCGATCAGCGGGATCGCGGTGAATCACCGCGAGGACTGGAACTTCAACCAGGCCGTCGACGAGGAGCAGCGCGCCCTCGGCGTCCCGTCGACGCTGCTCGGGGTCGCGCCCGGCGGCGACGAGGGGCAGCTCGCCCGCGACCGTGAGGACGAGGTCGTCGCCCGAATCACCGCGGTGCTCCAGCGTGAGAAGGCGCCGCGAAAGGCCTTCTGGCGCGGCCCGGACCGCCTGAGCCTCTTCTACGGCGAGGCCGACACCGACGTGGTCGACTACCTGCCGTCGAAGGGCGTCGCGGAGCTGGTCACGCGGACGGACCGCTTCCTCATCCGCGACATGAACTACCTCCACCTCAACGAGGGCCGGGGCGCCTGGACGTGGATCGCCGACGGCTTCGCGGTGATCCTCATCTTCCTCGCCATCTCCGGCGCCCTCGTCGTACGCGGCAAGCGCGGCCTCCGCGGCCGCGGCGGGATGCTCACCGTCGCCGGCATCCTGCTACCGCTCATCGCCGTCCTGCTGATGCGCTGACCAGCCTTGTCCGACCCTGTCAATGGACGAGCTGGCGGCCGCGGACCTCGAGGAAGGCGTCGCGCCCGAGGGTCCAGTGGATGTCCGCGGCCGGTGGGGCGGCTTTCATTCGGCCCATGTGCAGAAGCTCCAAGTGACAGGTCACGCAAAGGCCAGCCAAATTGGAGCGCTCGTCTCCGCCGCCGTGACCGCGGAATTTCAGGTGATGTGGCGTCAGGTCCCGATTGGAGCACACCGGTGACTCGCAGCGCAGCCGCGCGCGCTCGTAAACGTCCTGATACGCCACGCGCTCGGGGTCGCGGCGGAGCCAGACGCTCCAGAAGGCGCGAATCAGAAAGTCGATGAAGCTCCCGGCCTCGCCCGACGCCTCGAAGAGCTGGGCGATGTCCCGCCAGAAGCCGACCGTCTCGCTCCGAAGGCGCATCCGCAGCGGGACGAGCCCCGCCCAGCGCCCGCGACCGTCAACCTCCGTGACGGATATCTGGCTCGCCCCGTCATCCCCCGTGACGGATATCTGGCTCGCATCGTCGCGCGCGTTGACGGATATCTGGCTCGAGCTGTCGCTCGACACGCGCCCGCCGTTGACGACCAGCTCGGCTACGGTCCCGTCGAGCATCTCGCGTTCGAGCTCCTGGAACTCCGCGACGAGCGCGTCGTTCGGTGGCTCGCACCCAACCGGGGGCAACCCCTCCGCGCGCGCCACCGCCTCGACGATCTCGACCTCTTCGCGGAGATGCTTCGTCGTCCGCGCCGCCGCCCGATCGAGCCAGGCGTAGACGGTTTCCCGGTCGGCCACCCGCGCGACCAGCCGCGCCGCTTCGTAGCTGATCTCCCCACCGTCCAGCGCCAGCCCGACCTCGGGCACGAACTGCCGACACCGCCGCGCCAGCGTCATTCGGGCCTTCACCGACGCCAGCGAGCACCCGAGCCGCTCGTTCGCGTACTGCGCCGCGCTCGCGTATCCCAGCGCCCGCCACCCCGAGCACGCCCAGACCTCGCACGCCAGCTCGCCGATCCGCCGGTCCCGGGTCTGAAGCTGTGTGCTGAGCTCGCGGAGATGGGCGTCGAGCGCGACCGGCGTCCACGGCAGCTCGCTGGCCTCGCCGGGGCCGTCGACGAGACCCGCGATCAGCTCGGTCAGACCCGGGTCGTCGGTGCGCCGCGCGAACTCGCCCTCGGCGAGCAACTCGGCCAGCCTGCGCTCGAGCGCTCGACGCTGGTCCCACGTCTCTGCGCGGGTCACGCCGTCCAGGCGACAGGTCAGCTCCGGGTGCCGAGCCAGGAGCGTCGACATCGCCTCGGCGAGAAGGGCCTCGACCATCGCGTCGTCACCGACGACGCCGAAGCGCGTCCGGAGCAGGCTCCGAGTCGCCTCGAAGGCCCACGCCGTCACGCTGTCGACGCTGACCTGTAGCGTCTGCTGCTCGTCGCCCGGTTCGTGCAGCTCGGGGGGCGCGGGCCCGGTGCCGCCGTCCTCACCGAGACCCGCCAGCCGCTCGCGCATCGCCCGGACGGTCACCATGCGCGCCTCGGCGATGAGCTGGGCTTCGTTCTCCGGAGTCGCGTGGCGGGCCAGGAGCTCGACCATCGACCACCCGAGCCGACCGGTCTCCAGCGCGGCACGGAGCCCGGGCAGCCCGACCAGACGCGCGGAGACTCGGGCCGACTCGTCGACCCAGCGCGGCTTCTGACCGATGCGCTCGAAGCCGTACGCGCCGACCGAGGAGAACCCCAGCTCGAGGTGCCCGCCCGTCTCGCGGAGCCGCCGGAGCCCGTCGCCCACGGCCAACCGCAGCGCCCCCGCCGCGCGTGCCAGCGCGACGAGTCGCCGGTCTATCTCGACGAGCCAGGCCGGAGCGCTCGTGCTGGTGATCTGGGTATTCACGCGGTCCTCATACCATGCGGCTCTGCGCGACTTCGGGGCGGCCTCTCGATGCGCGTCTCACGTCCGAACCCGCCTCGCGAGCGCTCGTCGGCTCGGGGTTTGTCCTGGTTCGCCAGGATCGGGCCAACGCAGGCTTCGCAGGTGGGAGACATCACGACCGGAGACCTCGGTTTTCTCAGCGGTTCGGTGGACTCTACGCCCGCGTCGGTCCCAGCCGATGTACTGAACAAACTTTCGTGTTCACCCCCCTCGCGAACCCTCTGGTGCCGTTCGGGGGAGGGGTGGAGGTAGCTCGAAGGCCGATCCGGTCAGCCTGTCGAGTCGGTCGACCGGCAGCAGAGCTGACACGGTCGACCCTCTCGGCAGCTCCACCCCCCCTTCCACGGGTTGGGCAAGGCCACCTGAAGGGGGGTGGAGTAGCGAATCGACCCGATCTCGACCGTCGGACGAGGGGGGCGAGGTTGCACGAAGGCCGTCGACGTCGACCTGCAAGGTGTGGCCCACCCCCCTCCTTGGTCGACATCGACGACTTGGTAGGAGGGGCCCCCCTCGTGGGTGCTCAGAGCCCGACCCCGTCGAAGCATGGTTGTTCCACCCGACCGACCGCTCGGTGTTCGGGCGGACGCTGGCGGCAGCCCCGTGCGCCAGCTCAGGGACCGTCGCAGCAGGGGTCGCCGCAGCAGTCGCCGAGCTCGAGGCCGGCGGGCAGTGTGTAGAACGGGGACTGCTCGCTGGCGATGCGCGCGGTGACGCCCTCCGGAGACACCGCGAAGCTCGCCAGGCCGTCGAGGCTCGCGATGGTCGCCCCGCACATCGTGCGCCCGACGCTCGCGACCGTGGGGGCCGACGAGGCCTCCATCCCGTGGGTGAAGGTCTCGGAGCCCGTGCGGGCGTACTCGGTCGTGACGCCGCTGCCCGCCTGGTCGAGCTCGTGGCTCGTGCAGGACAGCGTCCCCGCCGCCGAGCTCAGCTCGACCTCCCACTGGATGTAGGGGTACACCGCGCCGTCGGCGGTGCTGTTGCCCGTCAGCGCGCCGTCGCTCGCCGTGGCGCGCGTGCTCAGCACGCAGCGCCCCGGCATGTCCGCCGGGTGGAGGCCGAAGGCGACGTTCCAGCTCGACACGGCGCCGATCTGCTCGGTCGTCCGGTAGACTGCCGTCTGGAACACGAAGGGCGCAGCCCCCGCGCCGACGTTGCCCGGCCCGAGCGACGGGTCGTAGGGCCACTCGCCGATGAGGGTGTCCCCGGCGTCGTAGCAGCGGAGCACGAGGTTGTCGTAGTAGAGCCAGGTGTCCGCGGAGGGGCCCGCCGTGCACGCCAGGCCGACGACGGCCGTCTGCCCGCGCTCGCCGGTCGCCGGGTCGAACAGCAGCTCGAGCGGCCCGCCGTCCCGCTCGCAGTCCAGCTTCGCCGAACAGAAGATGTCATCGAAGCTCACCGCGACATCGAAGAACCCCTGGGTCGCCGTGCGCGCGACCGTCAGGTCGAAGCTCACCGGCGTGTCCGCGTCCGCCGAGCAGGTCGCCGTCTTCACGCAGCCGTCCGGGCCCGCGCACGGGTTGTGCCAGGTGCTCGTCGGGATCGACGTGGCACCGCCGGGCGTCGCCGGGCACGCGCCCCCCTGGCAGATGTCCTCGACGACGACGCGCACGCTCGACGCCCCGCCGCCCGAGGCGTCGCAGGTCCCGACGTACGCGATCGCCCCCGCGCCGTCGCCGTACTGGCTCGCGCAGACGTGGGGCTTGGTCCAGACGACCGCGCCGGTCGTCGGGTCGGCGCCGGCGAAGATGGTCAGGGCGTAGCAGGCATCCGTGACGCCCGGGAGCGACAGCGGCGCCACCGCGATGGCGAGCCCCGGCCCGGTCTCGCCCGTCGGCTGGGTCTCCCCACAGCCCGGGCCCAGCGCGAGCCCGGCACCCGAGAGCGCGATGATGGCGAAGGTCTTTGCGTTCATGGCTGACACCACAGCTCGTCGGAGACGATGAGCTCGCCGTTCGCGTCGGCGTCGCAGGTGACCCCGCCGGTCGCCGCCCGCACGCAGCGGACGCTCCCGACCGGGCCGTCGACATCCGAGACGATGGCGTAGAAGACGATCGGCGTGACGCCGAGCTCGCAGGACATGAGCGCCCCGCACTCACCCGCCGCGAGGCACTGCTGGCTGGCTGCGCTCCAGACCGTGTCCGGCGGGCAGGCGCAGACCCCGCCGTCGCAGAGGTCCGTCGCGCAGTCGGCGGCCACCCCGCACCCCGCCCCGAGCGGGCAGAGCGGGCAGCTCCCGCCGCAGTCGACGTCGACCTCGTCGCTGTTGAGGACCCCGTCCTCGCAGCTCGCCGTTGTGCAGGTGCCGCCGTCGCAGATGAGGCTCACGCAGTCGCTCGGGCCGACGCAGCCGCCCCCGCCTGCGCACGGCCCGCAGGTCCCGCCGCCGCAGTCCACGCCGGTCTCGGCGGCGTTCATCACCCCGTCGCCGCAGGTCGGCGCCTGGCAGACGTCGTTGGCGCACACGCCGCTCGCGCAGTCGTCGCCCGTGTCGCACCCGCCGCCGTCGACGCACGCGCCGGGGCAGCTCCCGCCGCAGTCGACGTCGGTCTCGTCGTCGTTGCGGACGCCGTCGGAGCACGTCGCCGGCTGGCAGAACCCGCCGTCGCAGACCCGGCTCTGGCAGTCGTTCGCCACCAGACAGGCCAGTCCATCGAGGCAGGCGCTGCAGCTCGCGCCGCCGCAGTCGACGTCGGTCTCATCGCCGTTGAGCGCCAGATCGGTGCAGCTCGCCGACTGGCAGACCCCACCGGAGCAGATCCCCGACACGCAGTCCGACGGCGCCAAACAGCTGTTGCCGTTGGTGCAGGCACCGCAGTTGGGCCCGCCGCAGTCGACGTCGGTCTCGCCGTTGTTGACCACGGAGTCGTCGCAGGTCGGGGCCTGGCAGACGTTGGTGGTGCACTTGCCGCTCTGGCAGTCACCGTTGCTGTTGCAGCCCTCGCCGTCGGCGCAGTCCGCCAGGCAGCTCCCGCCGCAGTCGACGTCGGTCTCGCTGCCGTTTCGCACGTCGTCGTCGCAGCTCGGCGCCTGGCACACGCCGCCGCTACAGACGAAGCTCGTGCAGTCGCCGTCCACGAGGCAGCCCTGACCGGTCGCGCACGGCCCGCAGCTGCCGCCGCAGTCGACCGCCGTCTCGTCGCCGTCCTGGACGCTGTTGGAGCACGAGACCGAGACGATGCGGACGGTCTTGTTGTCCTGCAGCACCAGCGGCGGGTCGTCGGGCATCCCGCCGTACTCGACCACGTAGCCGTTGATGGCGCCGTTGTTGTACGCGTAGTCGTTCCACAGGCCGTTCGTCAGGAAGTGGCCGTACTGCTCGCCCGCCCCGTAGTTGTTCGGCTCGCCGCTGTTCCAGTTGGCGTAGTTGTAGCAGGTGCCCGAGGTGCAGACGCCGCTCTCGCAGTCGCTGGGCTGGGTGCAGCTCGAGCCCGCCTGGTCGACCCGGAGACCCACCGTCGGCGAGCCGCCACCGCCGCTCTGGGCGAAGAAGTAGCGCCCCTGTCCGCCGGCCTCGAGGCCCTCGGGGCCGGTCATCCAGCGCCAAACGTTGGCCGCCGCCGCGTCGCCCGCGCCCATCCAGCCCTGGCCCGAGAGCTTGGCGGCGACGAAGGCGTTCTCGCCGCCCGAGGTCACGGTCACCAGGTAGCCGGTCAGGCCGAAGTAGCGCCGCGCGGCCGCCGCGTTCCGCGCGTTCTGCCAGGTCATCGTCCCGCCGACGTACTCGTAGAAGTGCCCGGTCCCCGCGAAGGGGAGGCCCTTGTCCCCGAGGGCGAAGGTCACCACGCGGTCGGCCGTGCTCGGGCTCGCGCCGTTCGAGTTCCGGTAGGTCACGGTCCGGAGCGCCGCCTCATAGGTCGAGACGCTGGCCGCGCCGCTCAGCGTCAGGACGCCGGTCGAGCTGTTGTAGCTCCCGCTGATCCCCGACTGCGCGGTGAAGCCGAGGGTGTCCTCGCCAGTGACGAGCCCGCCCGCGATGAGGACGCGCGCGCCGGCGATCGTCCCGCCGCCGGCGATGGTCAGGCTCGGATCGACCGCGACGGCGGTGCCCCCGGGCTGCGCCGCGGTGGCCCCCTGGGAGGTGTCGACGCTGAAGACGACCGCGCAGATGGAGTCGACGCACGAGCCGGAGGTGCAGTCGCCGTTCGAGGCGCAGGCGTCGCCGTTGCACGCGAGGCAGGCGCCGCCGCAGTCCACGCCGGTCTCGGCGCCGTTCTGCACGCCGTCGCTGCACGAGGCCCGGGCGTCGCTCGTCGCGACCGCGAGCGCGGCGACCGCGAGACCGGCGACCAACGCCCGACGAGCGGCCGAAGAGAGTGTCCGCATGGTGACCATCCGTGGCGAGAAGGTCAGTGGGGGAGCGGGCCGCCGGACGGCGCCCCGGCGCGTCGAGTCTAGCGAAGGCCCGAAGCGGTGTGCAACGCCGGATACTCGTCGGCGTGAACGTGATTCGCAGTGGCCGTTCGAGCCCAGACCTCCCGCGACAGGAGGTCTGCTGACGAGACTGCTGCGGTGCGCCATCGATCGACGCGGGCCGATCAGTCCGAGGTCGAGATGGTCGCCGCTTGCCGGATCACGACCACCGAGTCGAGCTGCCGGGCGAGGACGACGATGTCGGTGTTCCCATCGCCGTCGACGTCGCGCAGGAGGACCTGGTATGGGCCCGCGCCGGTGACCGTGGGGACGTCGTGGGGATACAGGGCGTGCTTGCCGTCTTCGGTCGCGCCGTGGAGGAGCAGGCTGACCACGCCGTCTCCCTCAGCCGCCGTCGCCAGGTCGGCCCAGCCGTTGCCGTCCAGATCTCCGGCCGAGATCGACCGCGGCGTCGCGCCGACGTCGTGGCTCTGGGGCGAGTCGAAGCCGGCATCGAGGCCCTTGTTGGGGTACACCGAGACGAGGTCGAGGGCCCCGTGGGCGATGACGAGGTCGTCCTTCGCGGCGCCGTCCATGTCGACGAGCGCGATCCCGGACGGGCCGGCCGCGTCGAGGGGCGCGAGGGCGCCGTAGGTGGTGCCCCGGAGCACCGTCACGCTGGCCTCGTTGGCCGTGGCCACGTCCGCCGTGACGGCGCTGGTGACGTCTCCGACCGCGAGGGTGTGGGGACCGACGCCCGTCGGGTAATCGACGCCGTCGTCCCAGCCCCAGCTATGGTCGGACGTGTCGTAGCCGGCGGTGAAGACCCGCACCTCGTCCGAGCCGCTGCAGGCCACGACGATGGCGCCGCTGTAGATCCCGTCGGCGGGCACGACGGCGACGTCGCTCGGGACGGCGCAGGTCGCGAGGGCGCTCAGCGGGCCGAGGTCGCGCGGGCCCTGGCCCATGACCCGCGCGCCGACGAACGTCAGCTCATCGGTGCCCGACGAGGCGACCAGCACGTAGCGCTGCCCGTACAGGGTGACGACGGTCAGCCCTCGCGGAGCCGAGCCTTCGGCCAGCGGCACCTCGACGCTCTGGGTGAAGGCGCCCGGAGCCGCAGGCTCGGCGAAGAGGACCGTCACGGTGCCCGCCTCCTCGTCGCTGACGGCGATGTCGACGTTGCCGTCGCCGTCCACGTCGCCGATGGCCATCGCGTACGGGCCGTCCCCCACCGCGTACTCCTCGGGCGCGTAGAGCTGGAACGGCACGCTCGAGCCGTTCGTCGGGGCGGTGCCGACGCCGACCTCGGTCCCGTCGAGGAAGGTGTCGTCGTCGCTGTCCTCGTCGAGCGGGTCGGTCCCCGCGCCGTGCTCGCCGAGGTCGGTCAGCCCGTCGGCGTCGCTGTCGTCGTCCGGGGCGCCCCAGTGGATCTCGAACGAGTTCGTCGTGGCGCACCACGGCCGCCCGTTCAGCGGCATGCTTTCGAGGACCGTCAGCCTCGGCTTCTGGCCCGCGGAGCCGCCGTTGATCCCGTAGATATAGGCGCCCCCCGCGCTCGGGACGCTCTCGAAGCGGAGCCGCTCGACGGTCGCGTCGATGTAGGTGAGCTGCACGGTCAGGGCCGCCGCTCCCGGGTCCTGCTCGCGGAAGGTCACGTCCGCGAGCCGCTCGATGTTGAAGGTCCGGAGCCGCGCCCCGACGAAGTCGACCCCGCCGACGTTCACCGTCGCCGCGGTCAGCTCGTGGGCGCCGGTCACCGACGCGCGGACGGTGTTGTCGGCGCTGAGCGTGCCGTTCACGAGGACGTCGCTCAGCAGGTTCATCCGTACGCCGGGGTGGAGCACCAGGCCGTCGAAGTGGTTCGACGTGATGTCGTCGAAGCGCACGTCGTGAGGCCGCGAGGCATCCCCGCCGACGATGTGGACCGTCATCCCGTTGGGGGCGAACGCACTCTGGCCTGCGCCGGTCACCAGCAGCCCCCCTTCGAGCCACAGCGTCCCTCCCTCGAGCGGCGTCCCCCCGCTCTGGCTCCAGACGCCATGCCAGCTCGCGGTGTCTCCGACCGACACCTCGCTCGTGTCGGCGCTCATGTGGAGGCCGGCGTCGTTGCCGCCCACCAGGTACACGTCGAGCGCACCGCCGATGTCGAGGGTGTAGGGCCCGACGTCGAGCGCGCCGCCCTGCTCGATGGAGAGAGAGTGCTTGTCGCCGGCGAGGTAGAAGTCGTCCTCCATCGTCACGTCGCCGACGACCGCCGTGGTGGTGACGTCGTAGTTCGCATCCGGGCCCAGGACCGGCAGCGAGGACGCGAGCATGACCTTGCGCCCGCTCGACAGCTTCACGCCCCCCGGCAGGCTGAGCCGGCCCATCACCGCCACGTTCGACCCGAAGGTCACCTCGTTGTCGCTAGACAGCGTCAGGTCGGCGAAGCGCGCGCGTGTCGGGCCCGGGTCGTCGAAGCTCACGCGCTGCTTCCCCGCGCCGGTGAGCAGCACCTCGGTCCCGGTGGCCAGGAACGCGATCGGGCCGCCCGACTCGCCCGTGACCGTGAGATCGCCCTGCACCTCGAGGCGACCGTCCGTCAGCGTCGACATCGGCCACTGGGTCGCGGCGTTCCCCGGCGCCGCCGTGAGCTTGCCCTGGACCGTCAGATGGTCGCCCTCTTCGTCGAGGACGAGGCCGGTCCCGCTCGCGGACGACCAGATCGCCAGGGATCCGCGCACCGTCACCGCGACGCTACCGAGCCGGAAGCTGGCGCCGTCCGCGATGCTCATGTTGCCGCTGACGGCCACCGCCGCCGTGGCCTCGACGTCACCCACCACGTGCAGCCCGGGGACGCTCGTCGCGAGCTCCACGTCACCGCCGGTCATGTAGACCGTGCCGCTGCCGGTGACCGCCCCGCCGATCAGGTCACCGCCGACGGTGAGGGCCTTTCCCGCGGTCGAGATGGACGCCGTCGGGGCCATGTGGACGTCGTCGACGAAGGTCTGCTCCTGGCCGAGCACCGGGTAGTAGACGTGCCCGGCGCACAGGTAGACGTCGTCGCCCGCCCCCGGGACGGCGGCGGGCTTCCAGTTCGCCGGCAGATTCCACGCGGTCGGCCCCCCGGACGCTCCGCCGACCCACTGCGCCCCGGTGGTCATGACCCCGGTGCAGTCGGAGACGGTCGCCGTCACGTCGAAGGTGGCCGTGCCGACCCCGCCGTCGCCGTCGTCCACCTGCACGACCACGGTGTACTCGTCCGCGACGGCGTAGGTGTGCACGAGGGCGAAGCGCTTGTCCGACAGCACCGTCGGGTGGTCCGGCTCGCTGCCGTCGCCCCAGTCGACGGTGACGGTCCAGTCGTCGGCCCCGGGGTCGGTGAAGCTCGCCGTGCGCGCCAGGACGCCAAAGGCGTTGGTCGTGCCGTCGCCGCCCGCGTCGACCACGGGCGCGACGTTGATGACGACGATGTGCGCCGTGTCGGTCCCCGTGGCGCCGTACGCGTCCTTCACCGCGACGACGACGTCGTGCTGTCCCTCGTCCGGGTAGGCGTGAGACCCGCTGACGACCTGGCCTTCCTCGTCCACGCTGGCCGGCTGCGCCACGCCGTTGGTCCAGGCGATGGTCGCGGTGTGGGCCTCGCCGCCCGGGTCGTCGAAGGTCGCGGTGACCATGACCTGGCTCCCCTCGGTCACAGGTGGCGGGTCCGTCGCTTCGACGGTCGGGGCGACGTTCTCGACACGGACGACCGCGCTGACGACGTCCGAGCCGCCGTCGTCGTCGCTGACGGCGAACGACGCAGCGATCTCGCCTGGCGCCCAGTAGGTGTGGGATATCTCGAAGCTCCGCGAGGGCAGCGCCGTCACCAGCGCGGGGCCGTCGCCGTAGCTCGCCGTCAGGAGCCACGTGTCGGCCCCGGGGTCGGTGAAGGTCACCGTGCGGGTCCAGCGCTCGCCGACGTCGAGGGTGATCGTCCCGAGGGTCGCCGGGAGGCCCGGTGCCACGTTGGAGACGCTGACCGGGACGGTGGCGGTGCCGACGCCATCGTCGTCGTGGACCGTGACGGTCACCGTGTACTCGCCGTCGTCGGCGAAGGCGTGCCGCAAGACGAAGAGCCCCTCAGGGGTCAGGCTCAGCGGGCTCGGCGCGCTGCCGTCCCCCCAGTCGACCGAGGCCGAGTGCGGATCGAGCACGCCGGGGTCGCCGAAGCTCCCGTTTCGGCTCCAGGTCGCGCCCTCGTCGGCGCTCCCGGCGCCCCCGGCGTCCACGTCGGGCAGCACGTTGGCGACGATCGCCTTGAAGCTGCCCTGGCCGATCTCGACCCCGTCGCTGACGGTGACGATGACCTCGTAGGTGCCGTCGTCCATGTAGGTGTGGGAGAGCGCCACGCGCTGCGTGCCCGGGTTGAGCGTCGCCGGCTGAGGCCCGCCGCCGTCGCCATAGTCCACGGTCGCGGTCCAGGTGTCCGCTCCGCTGTCCGTGAACGCCACGCTCCGCGTCAGGACGCCGCCTTCATCGAGCTGCGCGTCGGGCCCGGCGGTGACCACCGGCGCCGTGTTCGAGACGGTCACCAGGAACGTGTCCGTCCCCACGCCCTCGTCGTCGTCGGTGACCTCGACCGTGACCGTGTACTGCCCGTGCGACGCGTAGGTGTGGGCGAGGGCGAAGGTCCTGTCGGGCTTGATGGTCAGCGGCTTCACGCCACCTTCGCCGTAGTCGACGGTGGCCGTGAACGTGTCGCTCGTACCAGGGTCGCTTACGGTCCCCGCGCGGGTCAGCTCGCCGCCCTCGCTGAGGCCGACGTCGCCACCGGCGTCCACCGTCGGGGCGACGTTCGTCACCGTCACCGACAGGTGCCCCGTCCCGCCGTCGACCCCGTCATCGACCGAGACGGCCACGTCGTGTTCACCGTCGTCGGGGTAGGTGTGAGAGAGCGCGACGGTCTTTCCGGGGCCGACGGCGGCCGGCTCTGGGCCGCCGCCGTCGTCCCAGTCGACGGTCGCCGTCCAGCTGTCGGCGCCGGGGTCGGTGAAGGTCGCGGTCCGGCTCAGCGCCTTGCCCTCGCTGATGGTGAGCGGCGCGCCGGGCGACACCGTCGGCGCGACGTTGCCCACGGAGAGGACCATCGTCGTGGCCCCCTCGTCGACCCCGTCGCTGGCGGTCACGGTGATGGTGTAGTCGCCGTCTTTCGGGAAGAGGCGGCTCAGGGTGAAGCCGCCGCCGTTGAGGACCAGCGGCTTCGGCCCCTGGCCGTCGCCCCAGTCGACCGTCGCCGTGAGGACGTCGTGGATCCCGGGGTCGGACACGCTCCCCGAGCGGGTGAAGACCGAGCCCTCGTCGATGTCGGCGTCCTCGCCCAGGGCCACGACCGGCGCGGCGTTGGCGACCGCGACGACGAAGGTCTCGGTGGCGCCGACGCTCCCGTCGTGGACCGTGACGGACACGGTGTAGTCGCCGTCGTCCGCGAACACGTGGGAGAGCGGGATGTTCTGGTCGGGGTGGACGTCGAAGACCTCGGCCAGCGGCGAGCCGTCGCCCCAGTCGACGCGCAGGGTCCACGCGTCGTCGCCGGCGTCGGTGAAGGCGACCACGCGCTGGAAGGGCTCGCCCTCGACCGCGTCGCCGTCGCCCCCGACGGTGACGACCGGCGCGCCGTTGGCCACGTGGACGACGAAGCTCGCCGTGCCGACGCCTCCGTCGTCGTCGGTCGCCGTGACCGTCACCGTGTGGTCGCCGTCCTGGCTGAAGGTATGGTCGAGGTCGGCGTGTCCGTCGCCACCGATGACCAGCGCCTCGTCTCCGTCCCCCTCGCCGTAGTCGACGACCGCGGTCACCGTGTCCGTCTCGCCGGGGTCGACGATCGAGACGCTCCGGGTCAGGCGCTCGCCCTCGGCGAGGTCGGCGTCGCCGCCGGCGAGGATCCCGGGCGGCAGGTTCCGCACGGTCACGTGGACGGTGTCCTGGCCGCTGTCGTCATCGGGGTCGACGACCTCGACGACGACGTCGTAGACGCCGTCCTCGACGTAGCGGTGGTCGAGGTCGAAGGCCAGGCCGGGGGTCAGGGTGAGGGGCGCCGGGCCAGCGCCCTCACCGTAGTCGACCGTGGCGGCGAACGCGCCGGCGCTGCTGTCGTAGACCTGGCCCGTGCGGACGAAGCTGCCGCCCTCGTCGATGGTCAGGTCCGGTCCTGCGTCGACCAGCGGCGGGGCGTTTCCGACCGCGACGTCGAACTGGGTGGTGCCGACCTCGGTCCCGTCGTCGAGCGCGACGAGCACGGTGTAGGTCGCTTCGTTCGCGAACGTGTGGCCGATCTCGAAGGTCCCGTCGGTCAGGACGAGCGGCTCGGGCTCACCGCCGTCGTCCCAGTCGATGGTCCCGCTCCAGCTGTCGGCGCCCGGGTCGCTGAAGGTGCAGGTGCGCTCGATACGCCCCCCGGCGGCGAGCACGGCGTGGCTGCCGCAGTCGATGGTGGGCGGGACGTTGACGACGGTGAGGGTGAAGTGCTCCGTCGCGCTGGCCCCGTCGTCGTCGCGGACGGTGACCGCGACCTCGTGGACGCCCTCGTCCGCGAAGCTCCGCTCGAGCCGATAGGCGCGGGTGGCGACGTCGATGCTCAGGGTCTCGTCGGTGGCGTCGTCGTCCCATCGGACGCTCCCGCTCAGGACGTCCCCGAGGCCCGGGTCCGAGGCGACGGCGTCCCGGGTGAACGTCGCGCCCTCGTCCAGGGTGACGTCGTCTCCGGCGTTCGGGGCTGGCGCGGCGTTCGACACCGAGACCATGAACGTCGCGGCGTCCTCGCCGCCGTCGTCGTCGGTGACGCTGACGAACGCCAGATACGTTCCGTCGTCGGCCCACGCGTGGTCCAGCGCGACCTCTCGCGCGGCCCCGTCGACGTCCGGCGTGCCGACTGGGGTCCCGTCGCCGAAGGACGCCTGGGCGGTCCAGGAGTCCTGGCCGGGGTCCGTGAACGAGGCGCGGAGGTCGAGGGGCTGGCCCTCGACGAGGGTCTGGTCGCCGGGGTCGAGGACCGCGGGTGCGACGTTGGTGACGGCGATGGAGAAGCCGTCGACGCTCTCGCCGCCGTCGCCGTCGCGCAGGGTGATGGTCACCGGCCACGTCCCGTCGTCGGGGTAGGTGAGCGTCAGGATGATGGCGTGGTCGTCGATGACGAGGGGCTCGGCCCCGCCGCCGAGCCCGTAGCGGACCTCGCCGCTGAAGGCGTCCGCGGCCCCCGGGTCGGCGATGGGCAGGGTCATGAGCGTCGGCGTCCCCTCGAGGACGACGCGGTTGGACGGCGGGACGAAGTGCGGCGGGGCGTTGGCGACGATGACCTCGGCCTCGGCGCCGCCGTGCTCGACGTCGTCGGTCGCCGTGACGGTCAGGTGGTAGGTGCCGTCGTCGTCGTAGCGGTGGCTCAGCGCGAAGGTCCCGTCGGGCTCCTGAGTGACCGCCTCCGGCTCGCCGCCGTCGCCCCAGTCGACGCTGACCCCGGTGACGTCCTCCCCCGGGTCGCTGACGCCGCCGAACAGGCTCAGGACGCCGCCCTCCTCGATGGCCGAGAACGGCTCGAGGACCACGGTGGGCGCTGCGTTCTCGACCGTGACGCTGAGCTCGGCGGTGGACGCGCGCTCGTGGCCGTCCACCACGCGGACGGTCAGGGTGAAGTCGCCCTCGGCGGAGTAGACGTGGGCCAGGGCGAAGGTCCCGTCGGCCTCGAGCGGCAGCGCCTCCGGGTCACCGCCCTCGCCCCAGTCGACGGTGGCGGTGAAGGTCTCGGACGCGGGGCCGGTGAAGCTCCCGACGCGGACCAGGGTGTCCCCCTCGGTCAGGGTCGGGTCGTCGCTCAGGGTGATGACCGGCGGTTCACAGGTGTCGTCGTGGGTGCAACCGGCGAGCGAATCGCAGGCGTCGACGGTGCACGGGTCCTCGTCGTCGCAGCCGAGCTCGGCGTAGTGGCAGGTGCCGTTGCAGCTCTCGATGGTGCAGGCGTCGCCGTCGGCGCAGATGGCCTCGTCCTCGCACGCCCGGCAGCCGTCGGCGACCTCGTAGGTGCAGAAGCCGCTGTCACAGCGCGCGGTCTCGCAGCTGTCGCCGAGGCCCTCGCAGTCGCTGGGCGCGTTACAGGGCTCGCAGCCGGCGACGAGCTCGTGCCGGCACCGCCCGTCGTCGCCGCAGGAGTCCAGCGTGCACGGGTCCCCGTCGTCGCAGCCGAGGGCGTCGGTGCAGCCGAACTCGACGTCCTCGCTGCCGTCGGCGTCGATATCCCCGGCGGTGTCCTCGGCGTGTCGCCGGTCGGACGAGATGCAGCCGGCGCCGACGGTCAGGGCGACCAGGAGGGCGAGAGAGCGGAGGGACAGCGTCAGGGCCGTTGGCGTCACGTGGGGCTCGGCGGCTGCGGGCGAGGGATCGTGCTCTCGAGCATGCCGAAACGCGCGGCCTCGTTCCAAGCCCACGGATCGGACAGGAGCCGCTGCCCGACCTGGTCCTCGCGCCCGCTGCGAGGGGTCGGATTACGCCGTCATCCCGCGATGTGCGCGAGCGGTCAAGGCTGGAGCCGCGGTCACAGGAGCTCGAACCGCATCTCGGCATGGAACGCCACCGCAGAGACTTCGCCCAACGGATGCGGTCGAACCCCGTTCGATGACCCGCGAGGAACGAGCCGCGCTTCGACGCGCCACCTGGGCGGCCGGTGTCGCCCACACGCCCGAGGACGCCGAGGCTGCTGACCTCGCGTTCTGGGCGGTCGCGACGCCAGCCCAGCGGCTTCAGGCCGTGGCCGAGCTCGTGGCCGAGTCTTGGACGCTGCGCCACCCCGATGAGCCTCCCCCGCGACTTGATCGATCTGTGGGCGGAGTTCGACGCGCACCACGTTGACTACCTGCTCGTCGGGGGTCACGCGGTCGCTATCGACGTCGAGGCGCTGCGCAAGCTCCCGTGATTCCCCGACACGCCGAACGTGTGCCCGAGCGGTCGAGGTCGAGCCCCGGTCACAGGATCTCGAACCGCATCCCGGCGCTCCGGAGCCGATCGACGAGGACCTGCCCGAAGGCGGTCGCAGGGGTCAGGAGCCCGCCGCGGGTCGGGCCGCCGGGGAGGGCGTCCTTGTTCAGCGCCAAGCACAGCGCCGACTCGCAGACCATGGTCACCGTCGCGGTGTTCGCCGGGTCGCCCTGGCCGCTCAGCTCGGCGTCGACCCGGGTGCCGTCGGCGGCGCGGCCGACGAAGTGGGTGCGGTGGAAGCCCGCGCGCCGCGAGGCCTCGGAGGGGCCGGTCCCGGGGTCGGGGCCGAGGCGCTTCACGAGCTTCCGCATCGGGGCGAGCTTCAGCGCACGCTCGGCGGCCCCGAGCGCCAGGCTGGCGCCGGTCGCGCGGAGGCGGCCGCGCTTCCTGCGGACCAGCGCGCTCTCGTGGTAGCGGAAGGGGCGACCGTAGGGGGCGCCGTCGAGCACGGTCGCGAGGGCGGCGCTGCGGCGGACGACCCGGGTGTTCATCCGGGCCATGATGAAGGGGGCGGTCCAGCGGGCGACGTCGGGGTCGAAGCGCGGGCCGGTCTGGTCGGGGTTGGCCGCGCGGGCCTCGTCGGTCCGGTCGTCGGGCGGGTTGAGGAGGACCGGGTCGTCGAGGAGCGCGGCCTCGCCGGCCTCGGCCATCGCCAGGGCCGAGGCGAGGGTGCCGCCGTTGAGGCCGCCCTTGGCCTGGTAGAAGCCCTTGACCTCGCGGGTCTCCTGGTCGAGCTCGCGCCGGATGTGGTCGACCACGAGCCACGTCCCGAGGTCGGCCGGGACCGAGTCGTAGCCGCACATCGGGACGATGCGCGTGCCGGTCGCCGCGGCGGCCTGGTGGTAGGCGTCGATGAGGCGCCGGACCCAGGGCGTCTCTCCGGTGATGTCCACGTAGTCGACGTTCCGGGCGACGCAAGCGGCGACGACGCCGTCGCTGTAGCGGGCGAAGGGCCCGGCGGTCGACAGGACCACGTGGGTCATCTGGACCATCGCGTCGAGGCTGGCGGCGTCCCCGGCGTCGGCGACGATGACGCCCGGGTCTCGCGGCAGCTCGAGGCGCAGGGCGTCGAGGCGCTCGCGGCTCCGGCCGGCGATGGCGATTCGCAGGTCTCGCGTGTCCGGGTGGCCGAGCAGGTACGCGGCCGCTTGCCGGCCGGTGAAGCCGGTCGCGCCGTAGACGACGATGTCGTAGGCCTTCATGGCGGGGAGCGTAACGCGCCGTCGGCCGGGAGGGCCAGGGGAGTCGGGGATCCAGAAACGCCGACGCGCGCCGGGCCGAGGTGGCCGGGCGCGCGCCGCGGTTCTCGGGGATCTGCTACTGGACCTGGACGCAGATCAGGTGGCGGGCCTGATCGCAGCCGTCCGGCGTGCCATCGTTGGTCCAGGTCCCATCGGTGGCCTGGGTGCCCGTGACGCCGGTGCTGCCGCTGGTCCCGTCCGCCCAGTCGTTGCAGGTGGTGGCGGTGATCGCCCCAGCCGCCACGGTCCCGTTGTTGTCGGTCCCGGTCCACACGTCCGTGGTCGGCGAACCGCCGTTCTCGGTCTGGTTGATGGCCGTCGTCAGGCTCCCCGCGAGGAGGCTGTGCCGGCTCGCCGCGGCGACCGTGCCGTCGACGAGGCGGAGCGCCTCGGGGCTGAGGTTGAGCCGGGTCGCCGCGTCCTCGGAGCTGTCGCTCAGCCACGCCTTGTAGGTCCCCAGCAGGGGCGGCGTGGCGTTGTTCGCCGCGGCCTGACACAGCCCGTCGGCCTCCTCGAGGGAGGCGAAGCGAGGAGAGCCCGTGGCACCCGGCTGGTGGGTCCCAGCGGTCACGAAGACCGTGGGGTTGCCGTAGTAGAGGTTGTCGAAGGCCTCGGTGCCGCTGGGCCACTCGACCGCGACGCCGGAGCTGGCGGCGAAGAGCTTGTGGCTATCGCAGGTGAGGGTGTTGCTCGCGGTGGTGATCGGCACGTCCCACGCGATGTACGGCGCGCCCGCGGGGACGCTCGTCCCGGCGGTCACGGCGGCGTGCGTCTTCAGCGAGCACACGTTCGACAGGATGTAGGCGTTGGAGTCGAGGCCGATGGCGACGTTCCAGTAGACGTTGTCCGCCGTCGACCCGATGAGGTCCTCGCCGCGGAAGACGGTGACACCGTCGATCCAGTTGTTGGAGTCGGTGATGCCGGTCGAGAGGTTGCCGCTCTGGCCGACGTCGATGGTGACGGCGGGCTCCTGGCTCGGCACGGTACAGTCGATGACGATGTCATCCATGTGGAGGACGGTCGAGTTCGCCGTCGCGGCGTTGTTGGCGGTGCAGGAGAAGCCGAGGACGATGGTCGCGTCGCTGTCGGGGAAGAGCGGCGACGCGGCGTCGCAGTCGAGCTTGGCCGAGCAGTAGACGACGTCGGTCCCGATGAAGACGTCGAAGAAGCCGAGCTCCGACGACGTGATGGCCTGGAAGTCGAAGCTGACCTGGACGCTCTCGTTCGCGTTGCAGGTGACGGTCTGGCTCTGGTCCGGCGGGAGCGAGCCGGCGGGCACCGCGCCGGCGCTGGTCTCGATGGTGTCGACCGAGACGATGACCTCGTTGTCGTTGTCGGTCGAGTCACACGGCGCGACGTAGCGGACCGTCGACGGGTCGCCGACCGCGTAGCTGTCGCTGTCGATCTGGACCGTCGAGACCACGTTGTTGGAGGCGTCCTCGACCGTGATCGTGTACTGCGTGTACGTCACGTCCGAGAGGTTCAACGCGGCGAGCGTGATCTCGACCCCGTTGTCGGGAGGACCGTCGGTCGTGCCGCTGTCGGCGCAGGCGCCCACGGCGAAGAGAGCTGCAATGGAGAGGGCGAGCGCGCGCTTCATAGACCGGATCCTCCGTACTGCGAGTCGTAGTCCTGGCCGTCTTCGGGGAAGATGACCGCTACGCCGTTTTCGCCGCCGACCGGGTGCTCGGTGCAGACGACGTCGGTGTCGAGCGTGATCGGCACGTTCCAGTCCACGATGGGGTAGCCCTCGCGAGACCAGTAGGGCGCCGTGCCGCCGGAGCCGGCACCGAGCGTGCCGTCGGTCGCCGTGGCCTGCAGCGACACGCTGCAGTCGGCGGCCGCGCCCCAGGTCGTCAGGCCGAACGAGACGTTCCAGTACAGGCCGTCGAAGTCCTCGAAGGCCTGGCTACCGCGGTACACGCGGACCGTGGTGACGAGGTTGTTCGGGTCGTTGTTGTCGGTGATGTCGGCCGCCGACAGGTAGCCGTCACCGTCCGGGTGGATGATGGCGGTCCCGAGCGCGCCGCAGTCGACCACGATGTCGGTCATGTACAGGTACGTGTCGACCAGGTCCGGGTCGCCGGCGCCGCAGGTGAAGCCGATGATGACCGTCGTCGCCGCGTTCGGGGTGTAGTCGTCGACGCAGTCGAGCTTGGCCGAGCAGAAGATGTCCTCGACCGTGGCCTTGATGTCGAAGAAGCCCTGCTGGGCGCTCCGGACGACGGTGAAGTCCAGCTCGACCAGGGTGTCGGCGTTCGGCTGGCAGGTCACGTCGCGGACGATGGGCGGCGGCATCTCCGCCGAGATCGGCGTGTTGCCGGCGAAGAGCTGCACCAGGGTCGCGGTCACCCGGTTCGGCTGCTCCTCCGGGTCGGCGTCGCAGGGCGTGATGTAGGTCGCCGAGCCGTGGCCGTTGCCGTAGTCCGCGCTGTCGATGGTCACCGCGGCGATCGTCTGCCCGCTGTCGTTGCGGACCGAGATCGAGTACAGCGCGCTCGTGACGTCCGGCAGGTCGAGGGCCGCCATCTCGATCGAGACGTTGCCCGCGGCAGGCTCCGTCACGTCGATCGGATCGGTCTCTCCGCCGAGGCACGACGCGGTGACGAGGGCCATCGAGGCGAGACCCAGCAGCGTGCTGAAGGGCGTCGTCAAGTGCTGACTTCCCTGGGTGACGAGTGTGAAATACGCGGTGACCTCCGCGAGGATTGCGACTTTAGCATGGGTCTTCGCATCGGCAAAAGAGCGTTTTGCGAGCGCGAAGGGCGGCGCCCGCTCCCGCCCCGGCGGATCCCGAGGACGCCGGCTCTGAATCGGTGCGAGGCGGCGCGGTCACGCTCGGTCCAGCGCGCAGAGCCCGCGCTGGACCGGCCTCCCCTCGGCCCGGTTACATTGCGTCGCACAACACCGCGGCCGCCCGCCGCGCGTCCTCGCGGCCTCTCCGCCGAGCCGCCTGTCGGCTGACTGTCGAACATGCTAGATTTCTTTCAATCCGAGCCCCCGGGGGGACGATGCCGCAGCGCGACGACGACATTGCCCACGATCTCCTGCGCGCGATCCGGCGAATCGTCCGCAGGATCGCCGAGCACTCGAAGTACCTCTCGTCCGCCTACGGCCTGACCGTGCCGCAGCTGATGTGCCTCAAGGCCATCGGCGAGCTCGAGGCCGAGGGCGCCGAGATCACGGTCGCGGCGGTCGCCGCCGCGGTCCAGCTCTCGCCGGCGACGGTCTCGCGGATCCTCGACCGGCTCGTCCGGGGCGGGCTCGTCTCTCGCGTCCGCGCCGAGGACGACCGCCGCAAGGTCCTGCTGTCGCTGACCGCCGCCGGGATGGAGCGCTACGACACCCTGCCGCGCCCGCTGCAGGAGGAGTTCGTCGAGCGGTTGATGGCGCTCGATCCCGACGAGCGGCAGCAGCTCCTCCGGTCGGTGCTGCGCATCAACGAGCTGATGGAGGCCACGGACCTCGACGCCGCGCCGGTCCTCCACCCCGGCGAGGACATGCGCACCGGGACCAGCGGCTCGTCCTGACCCGGCCGGACGCGACCCGGATCAGGCCTCCTCGGCCTCGGCGGGCTCGGCGCTGGCCTCGCCGATCGGGAGCAGCAGCGACAGCCCGTAGATGACGAAGGGCACGGCCATCCCGGGCAGCAGCTTGAAGACGTCGTCCGCCAGCGCCGTGCTGCCCCAGAGCGCCACCGTGGCGACCCCGCTCGCCATCATCACGGCGGCGACCGGGCCCGGCACGTGGCGCCCGAAGACGCGGAGCACCACCAGCGGCCCCAGCGCCGCTCCGAGGGCCGACCAGGCGATGAGGACCAGGGCGAAGACCCCGTCGTCGGCGGTCAGGGCGATGACGAGCGCGAGCGCCGCGACCCCCAGCGTCGCGAGCTTCGAGGCCATGTAGGACCGCTTCCAGCGCGGCGCGATGTCCTGGGTCAGGGCCGCCGAGCACGACAGGAACTGGCTGTCCGCCGTCGACATGGTCGCCGAGAAGATGCCGGCGAGGACCAGGCCGACGAGCACGCTCGGCAGGAGCGCCACGGCCAGCGCCGGCAGCGCCCCCTCGGCGGACTGGACGACCTGCTCGGCCGGCGCGTTGGCGAGCTCCGGCAAGAGCGCCCGCGCGCACAGCCCGGCGCCGACCGCGGCGACGCTGAACGGCACGAACCACGCGAAGTAGACCTTCCGGGCCTTGGCGATCTGCTTGTGGGAGCGGATCGACATGGTGCGGATGAGGATGTGGGGCTGCCCCACGGCGCCGAAGCCGCCGAAGACGAAGCCCAGCAGGTAGAGCCCGATGCCGCCGGCGAGGTCGCTCGGCATCCAGTCGACGAGGGTCGGGTCCTGCGCCTCGAGGTTCGCGAAGAGGCCGCCGAAGCCGCCGGTGTGGCTCAGCGCGACCACGAGCAGGATGCCCATCGAGAGCAGCATCACGAAGGACTGCGCGGCGTCGGTCCAGATCGACGCCCTCAGCCCCCCGGAGAAGCAGTAGATGACGACGATGACGGCGCCCAGGATGGCGCCGACGCTCATGTCCCAGCCGAACAGGACGTGGAGCGTGGTGCTGCCGGCCTGGAGCTGCGCCGCCGCGTAACCCCCGAGGAAGAAGAAGGTCAGGAGGCCCGCCAGGACGACGGTCGTTCGGACGATCGTCCCGTCCTTCCTGGTCCCGAGGAGCCCCGGGACGGAGACCGCCCCGACCTCGCCCGAGACCCTGCGGACGCGGCCGTGGATCCACAGCCACGCCGCGAGGTCGCCGACCAGCCACCCGGCCTGCAGCCACACCGCCTGCACGCCGAAGCGGTAGGCGAAGCCGATGAGCCCGATGAACATGAAGCCGCTGTTGTTCGTGGCGACCGACGACAGCGCCACGAGCCAGGCCGGGACCTCTCGGCTGGCCACGAGGTAGTCGTCGGTCGTGCTCTTCTTGTGGCGGGCCGACAGCAACCCGAGGGCGACGAAGCCCAGGAGGAACACCACGAAGCTGACGATGATGACGGTCACGGGGCGCGCGCTCCGGCGGGTCGATGGGCTGTGGGTCCCGGCTCAGGCGATAGGGAGCGGGTCCCGCTCGGCGATGAAGTCGGGCCGCGGGGACCGGCCGCCGAAGGGCGCGACCAGGGCGTTGTCGACGCTGTTGAACACGAAGAAGACGTTGTGGCGCGGGTAGGGCGTGGGGTTTCCGGCCGAGCCGTGCATCGTGTTGCAGTCGAAGAACACCACGGTTCCCGGAGGTCCGAGGGCCTGCGTCACCCCGCCGTCGGCGATGAGCTGGGAAAGGGCCTCGTCGTCGGGCACGCCGTAGCGCTGGTCGCGCAGGGACTGCTTGTAGTGCTCGTCCGGGGTCTCGCCGACGCAGCGCACGTAGCGCCGGTGCGAGCCGGGGACGAGCAGCAGCGGCCCGTTGACCGGGACGTTGTCGGTCAGGGCGATGGCCGCGCTGACCGCGCGCATCCGCGGCATCCCGTCCTCGATGTGCCAGGTCTCGAAGTCCGAGTGCCAGCTGAAGGCGCGGCCCTGGAAGCCCGGCTTGAAGTTGATCCGCGACTGGTGGACGTACACGTCGTCCGCGAGGAGCTGCCGCGCGACGCCCGCGAGCCGCTCGTCGGCGGCCAGGGCGGCGAAGGTCTCGCTGGCGCGGTGGACGCGGAAGACCGAGCGGACCGCCTCGCTGTCGGGCTCGAGGATCCGCGCCTCGCCGTGGTCCTCGGCGGCCGTCGCGTGGGCCGCCGCGAGCAGCCCCGAGACCTCCTCGGGGCTGAAGAGCGCGCGCTGGATCAGGAAGCCGTCGCGCTCGAAGCTCGCGACCTCGTCGGCGCTCAGCGGGCCCTGGTGCTGTCCCCAGACCACGGGGTCCTCCCGGGGCCCGAAGGACCAGCGGTCGACGTCGCGGGAGTGGTAGGGGTCGGTCGTCGTCGTCATGGACGCGCCTCCGTCGGCAGCGTGAGGAGCGGGTAGGCGCCTGTCTCGTCGTGGGTCTCGGGGCCGACGAGGGGCGGGTTGAAGACGCACACCACGCGCAGGTCCGTCTCGGCGGTGAGCACGTGGGCGTCGTGCTGGTCGAGGGCGTAGACCGTGCCGGGCACGATCTCGTAGGTCTCGCCGGTCTCCGTGTCCTTCAGCAGGCCGCGGCCGGCGATGCAGTAGACCGCCTCGAGGTGGTTGGCGTAGCGCATCGTGGTGACGGTGCCGGCGTGGAGCGTCGTGTCGTGCAGCGAGAAGCCCATCCGGTCGTCGGCGAGGAGCAGGCGCTTGCTCGTCCACGTCTCGGCGCGCACCTCGCGGTCGCCGCCCTCGATGTCTTGCAGTCGTCGCACCAGCATCAGGCCATCCCCCCGGCGGACGTGACGACCGCGTTGGTGTTGACGGCCTTCGGCGCGACGCCGACGGCGTCCCGGACCGAGCGGCCGAGGACGTCGAGCCCGGTGGCGAGCTCCTCGGCGGTGATGGTGAGCGGCGGGAGGAGCTTGACGACCTCCCCGCGCGGGCCGGCGGTCTCGATGATGAGGCCGCGCTCGAAGCAGAGGCGGGACACCTCGGGGGCGACGCCGGGATCGGTGAACGCGAGCCCCTGGATGAGGCCGCGCCCGCGGCGCTCGGCGCCGTAGCGGTCGGCGAGGGCGTCGAGGCGCTCGGCCACCTCCCGCTCACGATCGCCGACAGCCTCGGTCAGCGCGTCGTCCTTCCAGTAGCGCTCGATGGCGGCGGTGGCCGTCACGAAGGCGAGGTTGTTGCCGCGGAAGGTCCCGTTGTGCTCGCCCGGCTCCCAGATATCGAGCTCGGGGCGCATCAGCACCAGCGACAGCGGCATCCCGTAGCCGGAGAGCGACTTCGAGAGGCAGACGATGTCCGGGGTGATGCCCGCCTCCTCGAAGCTGAAGAACGGGCCGGTCCGGCCGCAGCCGACCTGGATGTCGTCGATGATGAGCAGCGACCCCGCCACGCGCGCGATCCGGGCGAGGCGGCGCAGCCAGTCCATGGTCGCGACGTTGATGCCGCCCTCGGCCTGGACGGTCTCGACGATGAACGCCGCCGGGGCGTCCACGCCGCTCGACGGGTCGGTCAGGAAGGCCTCGAGGTAGTCGAGGGTGTCGACGTCCTCGCCGAGGTAGCCGCAGAAGGGCATCCGGGTGACGCCGCCGAGGGGGAGCCCCGCGCCGGCGCGCTTCTTCGCGTTGCCGGTGGTCGCCAGGGCGCCCAGGGTCATGCCGTGGAAGCCGTTGGTGAAGGCGATGACCTCGGTCCGGCCGGTGACCTTGCGTGCGAGCTTCAGCGCGGCCTCGACCGCGTTGGTGCCCGTCGGGCCCGGGAACATGACCTTGTAGGAGAGGTCCCGGGGCTCGAGGATGTGGTCGTTCAGCGCCCGCAGGAGCTTCGCCTTGGCGCCCGTGGCCATGTCGAGGCCGTGGGTGATGCCGGCGGCCCCGACGTACTCGAGGAGCGCCTCGCGAAGGTGCGGCTCGTTGTGGCCGTAGTTCAGCGCGCCGGCGCCGGCGAAGAAGTCGAGCCAGGAGCGGCCCTCGCCGTCGTGGATGACGGCGCCCTCGGCGCGCTGGAAGGTCGCCGGGAAGTCCCGGCAGTAGCTCCGGACCTGGGACTCGTGACGCTGGATGATGGCGTTGCTCATGTCTTCTCCTGGTCGAGGGGCCCGATGTGGAAGAGCTCCTCGGGTTCGTGGGGGGCGTCGGCCGTGGCGGCCGGGAAGCACTCCGCGGTGAAGCACGGGCGCACGGTGCAGCTCAGCCCGCGGTGGCGGGCGAAGCCCGTGAACAGGGCCCGTGACGCGGTGTTGGAGGGGGTGACCGTGGCCTCGAGGGCGCAGACGCCCTCGCAGCCGGGGCTCTCGACGAGGGCGTCGAGGAGCCTGCGGCCGAGGCCGGCCCCGCGGGCGGTCGGCGAGACGCCGACCTGCCAGACGAAGACGACCTCCGGCCGGGTCGGGGGGCGGTAGGCGGCGACGAAGCCGACGAGCTCACCGCCGCGCTCGGCGACCACGCAGGTGTCGGTGAAGTGCGTGCAGAGCAGCAGGTACGCGTAGGGCGTGTTCTGCTCGAGGACGCCGATGGCGTCGATCAGCTCCCACACACGGGCGCCGTCACGCATGGTCGGCGCGCGCAGGGTGATGTCGGCGAGCCGCGCACGGCTCGTCACGGCGACCATCAGGCCCCCAGCGCGCGGGGCGAGGCGCCGGTCTCGGCGGTCGCTCGCTTCGTCATGACGACCAGCTCGCGCCAGGTCGGCCCGATGTCGGCGCTCGACGCGCGCATCCCGAAGAGGGACTCGTGCATGGCGGCGACGAGGTCGCCGGCGACGGGGCCGTCCACGACGTAGCTGAGGTTGCTGTCGTCGGCGGCGTGGGACACCAGGTGGATGGCCGGCGCGCCGAGGAGCTCGAGGACCGAGGCGATGCGGTCCATCTCGTCGCTGATGCGGCTGCCGACCAGGCTCACGCAGGCCACGCCCGTCGTGACGGCGACCTCACAGAAGTCGGAGAGGTCGGCGCACAGCGCGTCGAGGCGCGCGTCGAGCCCGGGGAAGGCGGCGGCGTCGAGGGTCGCGCGGATCTCGCCCGGGGAGCTCGACAGGAGGTCCATCGACAGGCCGTGGTCCCGGAAGACGCCGGCGACCCGGGCCATGTAGCCGACGGGCTGCCACTCGTGGGTGCGGCGCATCCGCACGAGGTAGAGGTCCTTTCGGCAGGTGACGGCCTTGATCCCGACCGCCCCGTCCTCATCGTGGGGCTCGCGCCCGCCGATGACCGTGCCGTCGACGTCCGGGTGCTCGGTCCAGCCGATGCGGACCGGGACCCGCGTGGCGCGGACCGGCTCGAGGCAGCGCGGGTGCAGGACCTTCGCGCCGAGGCCGCCGAGGGTGGCCGCCTCGTGGTAGCTGGCCCAGCGCAGGAGCCGAGAGCCCGAGGCGACGCGCGGGTCGGCGGTGAAGAGGCCGGGGACGTCGGTCCAGATCTGGAGCTCGACCGCGTCGACGATGGCCGCGAGGTAGGCGGCCGAGGTGTCCGAGCCGCCGCGCCCGAGGACGACCGTCGCGCCGTCCTGATCCCGGGCGACGAAGCCCTGGGTGAGGACGGCGTCGGCGCCGAGCCCGACGAGGGCGTCGCGGGTCTTCGCGTTCGGGGTCGCGTCGCAGCGGGCCGAGAGGAACCGCACGTCGTCGCTGACCTCGGGCGGCTCGGGGCGGGCGTCGAGGAGGTCGCGGGCGTCGACCCACGCGGTGTGGACGCCGCGGGTGCCGAGCCACGCGGCGCCGAGGCGGGTCGAGAGCCGCTCGCCGAACGCGAGGATGGATGCGCGGATGCCGGGGCCGAAGGGCAGGGCGCCGTTGGCGACCCGGCCGCAGAGGGACGCCAGGTCGCCGAGCTCCTCGGAGAGGACCTCGTCAGCGTCGACGCCGAGGTCGGCGCCGAGGCGACGGTGAACCAGCGCGATATTGGCCAGCGCGGGCGCCAGGTCGACGGCGCCGGGGGTGGCGGTCGCGGCGTCGAGGGTGTCGGCGAGGGAGACGAGGGCGTCGGTGATGCCCTTGACCGCCGAGCAGACGACGACCGGCAGACGCCCGGCCGCGCGCTCGCGAGAGATGATGTGATGGATCCGCGACCACCGGGCCGCGCTGGCGACGCTGGAGCCGCCGAACTTCAGGACGACGAGCCGAGGACTCGGAGAATCTTCGGTGTTCGAGCTGGAGCCGTTCATTCTTCCTTCCGTTGTGTTGTGCAGTAATTGCTGCGTTCGAAAAGAGTGCGAGCGCAATACATGCTGCGGCAACTAATGGCAAGGCAAAGGCCAGATCGCGCTGCAACCGGCAGGCTCGCGACGACGTCGTTCCCGGGGCCCATCGCGTCGGAAGAAGGGCGCCAGAGAGGAGCGGTCGAGACGACCGCGCGCCGGGAGCTCGAGGCCGAACCTCCTCGGGGCGGTCGAGCCGTCCGCGGGCCACGTGCTCGAGGCTGAACGACCCGGGAGCGGTCGAGACGATCGCGCCGCCGGGTGCTCGAGGCCGAGCGCCCTCGGGGCGGTCGAGACCACCCCGGGCCACGCGCTCGAGGCTGAACGCCCCGGGGCGGTCGAGACGATCGCGCCGCCGGGTGCTCGAGAGACCTCTGGCGCGCGGTCGTCCCGACCGCTCGGTCGTCAGGCTTCGAGCCCGGCCAACTGGGCAAGCTACCTCTGGCCCGCGGTCGTCCCGACCGCTCGGTCGTCAGGCGTCAGCGCTCGCCGTGGCCCGTGACAACAGCCCTCGGGAGGCGGTTACGGCGCCTGGAACCCGCAGAACTGCACGCTCGACTGCGGCAGCTGGTAGATCGACCCCAGGGTCGTGACGGTCTTCGACGGCCAGTCGACCGTGAAGACGTCCCAGGTGTCGTTGGTGCTCTGGAGCGTGGTCGGGCCGAAGGTCGCGAGGAGCTGGTTGTACGAGTAGAGCTCGACCGTCGTCGCCGAGGACTGCGGGAACCCCTCGTGGGAGTCCGCGAAGTAGTGGACGATGAACGTGTACGTGCCCGCCATCGGCTCGGAGATGTTGATGTTCTCGGGCCCGTAGCCGTCGACGTCGTCCACGTCGAGGAACGGGTCGTCGAGCCAGTCGCCGGTGACGCCCCAGTCCGGCGCGGGGTTGCCGAAGTAGCAGTCCGAGTGACAGTCGAAGATCGCGCCGCCCGGCATCAGCAGGTGGCTGTCGACGTCGGTGTCGTCGCTGTTCCAGCTGATCTTCACCCGGAGCCCGAGCTCCTCGGGCGGGGGCGCCGTGCCGACCGCGGACACGTCGAGCTTGAGCGCGGGCTCGTTGGGATCGTCGGTGTGGAACGAGAAGTACCCGGTGTCCAACCCGGCCAGCTGCGGGGTGTAGGCCACGTCGATGGGGATCGACTGCCCCGGCTGAAGCGTCGTCGGCAGCTGCGGCAGATTCGTGATCTGGAACTCCTCGGACAGCGTGAGGAAGAAGAAGGTCGACCGCGTGACGCTCGAGACCGTCAGCGGCGAGGTCGTCCCGCAGTTGGTGAGCGTGGCCGACAGCGTCTTGGTGTTGCCGCGCTGCACCTGCCCGAAGTCGAGCTTCGACGGCACGATCTGGCCGCACGGCTCGGGCGCCGACGAGCCCGACTTGAGGTAGCTGTCGAAGACGACGTCCGTCGTCGGGTGAGCAGGGTCGTCGCTCGAGATGCGGAGCGTCGCCTGCCCCCCGGCGATGTTCTGGAAGCGCACGGTGACCAGGGTCGACTTCTGCGGCGCGATGGTCTTCGGGAGCGGCGGCAACAGGACGATGTCGAAGTCCGCCGAGCTGCCGGGGAGCCAGTCGAGGCCGGTGATCTTCAGGTCCGTCGTCCCCAGGTTGTAGATGGTCACCTGCCGGGTCGGATCCTCGGTCAGCGGCTCGATGTAGCTGAAGGTGTACTGCGCCGGATCGACCGCGATCTCCGGGCCCTCGACCGGCTCGCTCGTGTCGGCGGGCGTCGTGTCGGCCTCGGTGTCGACCGCGGTCGTGTCGGCCGCGCCGCCCGTGTCCTCGGTCCCCGCGCTGTCGCCGGCCTGAGCCGTGTCTCCGGTCGGGCTCGTGTCGTCCGCGTTCCCGTCCGGGAAGGACATCGAGGTGTCGCCTCCGGCCATGGTGTCCCCGGTCGAGCCCGTGTTCGTGTCCGAGCACCCCGGCGCCAGCGCGATGGCCAGCATCCCCATGAATATCTTCCACGACGTCGGTCGCATCGCTCCTCCACGAGCCCCGGCCCCGGGGCGTCGGACGAGGTGTGCCACGGCGGCGCTGTCGCCGCAAACCCGGGCTGACCGTCCCGTCGTCGCGCCGCAATCGTGGCCAACCGGCCCGGCGGTCGGCGACAGTGCCGAACAGCGGTGATACGCTGCCTCGGCGATGGCTACCCGGCGCAAGTTCGGCGCCTTCTCCGGCGTCTTCACCCCGTCGATCCTGACGATCCTCGGGGTCATCATGTATCTGCGCCTGCCCCAGGTGGTGGGCGAGGCCGGCATGTGGGCCGCCATCGGCATCGTCGTCGCCGCCCACACCATCAGCGTGACCACGGGCCTCAGCGTCTCGTCGATCGCGACGGACAAGCGCGTCAAGGCCGGCGGCAGCTACTACATCATCTCGCGGAGCCTGGGCCTGCCCATCGGCGGCACCCTCGGCCTCGCGCTCTTCGTCGGGCTCGCCTTCAGCGTCAGCCTCTACATCATCGGGTTCGCCGAGAGCTTCCTCACATACTGGCAGATCGGGATCGGCCCCGACGGCAAGACGCCGACCATCGAGAGCATCCGCATCACCGGGTCCATCGCGCTCTTCGTGGTGACCGGCGTGACCTTCATCAGCACCTCGCTCGCCATCAAGACCCAGTATTTCATCATGGCGGCGATCTTCCTGTCGCTGGTGTCCATCGGCATCGGCAACCCCGACGCCCCGGCCGCGGCGGCGCCTCACCTCGAGCCGATCGAGGGCGCCTCGCTCGCGGTCCTGTTCGGCCTCTTCTTCCCCGCCGTCACCGGCTTCGAGGCCGGCGTCTCGATGTCGGGCGACCTCCAGAACCCCAAGCGAGACATCCCCAAGGGGACGCTCATCGCCATCGCCTTCGGCTTCGTCGTCTACATCGCCGAGGTCGTCTTCTTCTCCCACACGATCCCGGCCGACCAGCTCGCCAACAACCCCCGGGTCCTCCTCGACTACTCGCTCTTCGCGCCGCTCGTCGTCGCCGGCATCTGGGGGGCGACCGTCTCGTCCGCCCTCGGCAGCATCCTCGGCGCCCCGCGCATCCTGCAGGCCGTCGCCATGGACCGCATCGCCCCGCGCGTCTTCGCCAAGGGCTCGGGCCCCGACAACGAGCCGCGCAACGCTGTCATCCTCGCCTACCTCATCGCCGAGGCCGGCATCCTCATCGGCTCCCTCGACGCCATCGCCGGCATCGTCACGATGTTCTTCATGGTCAGCTACGGCGTCCTGAACCTGTCCTGCGCCGTCGAGAGCTGGGCGAGCCCCGACTTCCGTCCGGAGTTCAAGATCCCGCGGGTCGTCAGCGTCATCGGCGCCGCGACCGCGTTCTTCCTGATGGTCATGCTCGACGTCGCCGCGATGCTCGGGGCGCTCGCCGCCATGGGCCTCGTCTTCGTCTGGCTCAAGCGCAAGGAGCTCGCCCTCGAGGGGGGAGACACCTGGACCGGCATCTGGGCCTCGGTCGCCCGCAAGGCCCTCGACCGCCTGAGCCGCCACGCCATCCACCACCGCAACTGGCGGCCCAACGTCCTCTTCTTCACCAGCGAGCGGACGGCGCGCCCGACCCGCGCCCTCGTCCGGAGCCTCGTCGCCCACAACGGCGTCATGACCGAGTTCGAGCTCGGCCCCGAGGGCGCCCCGTCGCCAGCCGAGGCCACGCCCGAGGCCGGCAAGGCCGACGACCGCCCCGAGGGCGTCTTCCGGCGGCGCCTCGCCTCCGAGGACCCGTGGGAGACGATCCTCGGGATCGCCCGCTATCACGGCATCGGCGGCTACGAGCCCAACACAGCCGTCGTCGACTGGGAGCTCGTGGGCGACGACGCCGCCCGGACCGCCGCGCTGGTCGGCGAGCTCGAGTCCCTCGGACGCAACACCGTGCTCTCGCTCCACCGCCACGTCGGGGGCGCCGACGGCGACCATCACGTCGACGTCTGGTGGCGTGGCGACGGCCGCAACGTCGCGCTCGGACTGGCCCTGGTGCGCTTCCTGACCATCGCCGGCGAGTGGGTCCAGGTCACGCCGCGGTTCATCGCTACGGTCGCCGACCCGGGCCAGAAGCGGACGATCGAGCGCCGCCTCGCCGCCTGGCTGGCCGACGCCCGGGTCACCGCCGAGGTGCGGGTCCTCGACGCCCCTGCCGCCCCCGACACCTTCGAGGCCCTGGTCGCCCGCGTCTCGGGCCGCGCCTCCCTCGTCGTGGTGGGGCTCGCTCCCTCGGACGCCGCCGACGCGGACGCGCTCTCCGGGGTCGTCTCACGGCTCGAGCCGCTCCGCCGCCCGACCCTGCTCGTCCGCGCCTCGCGCGCCTTCGTCGATCCCTTCCCCCACGTCGACCTCACCGCGGCCGTCGCCGCCGAGAGCGCCGAGGTCGGGGTCCGCCTCGATCGCCCGGCGACCCTCCAGCTCACCGGCGACTCGGCGCTGTCGCGCCACGTCGTCACCTATCACGACGCCCTCGTCGAGGCGCTCGCCGCCTGGGACGGCGACGGCCCCGGCGCCCTCGTCCAGCCCTTCTCGAAGGCGGTCGACGACGTGGCGAAGCTGACCCGCCGCGCCCTGACGCAGCTCGAGCGGGCCGCCGAGATCCCGCAGGCCTCGCGCCGCCGGCGCACCCTCTTCCGCATCGAGCGCGGGCTCCTGCGCGGCGTCGAGGAGGAGCTCCGCGCCTTCGCCGAGACCTTCGGCGACAGCCAGCGCGACACCCTGCGCGCCGGCCTCGCCGTGCTCTCGGACCGCCTGGCCGGGATCGAGGCCGGCCTCAGCGAGACCCTGCTGGTCGCCCCGGGCGATGACGGCGCGGCGGCTCGCGCCCTCGAGGTCGACGTCGACGGCGGCCAGGTCGACGCCAGGGGCTACGTCCGCTGGCCGCTCCGGCGGCACGTCGCGGCCCTCCACGCCGGCGAGGGCCGAAAGGCGGTCCAGGACGGCCTGAACCGTCTCCGCGAGCAGCGCGAGCAGCTCGTCGCGGCCCTCGACGCCCTGGTGGGCTGGGTCCTGAGCGAGGTCGGGCGCGCCGCCGCGCGGGTCGGGGCGTCGGACGGCGCGGCCGAGGACGTACAGGAGGCCGTCGGGCGGCTCGTGACCCAGGTCGGCGAGGCCCTCGACGAGCGCGTTCACGGGTGCCGGGAGGCGGTCGCGACGACGCTCTCGGCGCAGCGCCGGGCGGCCCGCGGCTTCGCTCGCGACGCCGCCCAGAGGCTCGCGAGCGCCCTGGCCGAGCCGAAGAAGACCCGCCGCGTCCGGGGCGGCCACGGCGATGAGGGACCCCTCGACGTCGAGGCCCTGGTCGAGGACCTCGCCCCCGCGCTCGAGCTCCAGCACCACCACGTCGCGCGCTCGGAGCTCGACGTCGCGCTCCGCGGGATGCACCGCGACCTCGAGGCGATGGCCGCCCAGGTCCGGACCGACCTGGAGCAGCGGGTCTCGCGTCGGGTCCTGGCCGGCCTCGACGGCTTCCTCGGCGAGCTCGCGGCCCTGCAGGACGCGGTGCGCGAGGCCCCGGACGCCGCGACGAACCTCCGCGCCCGCGACGACGTGGTCTTCGACGACCAGGCCGTCCTGCAGCGCATGACCGACGTCATCGAGCGCGACACCGAGGCCCTCCCGGAGAGCGTCGACACCCTCTCGGAGGCGTCTTTCCAAGCGCTCAGCGAGGGGCGCTTCGACGATCTCGAGGAGGTGACCATCGCGGTCCGCCGGCTGGTCGCCTTCGTGCTCAAGACCGACCTCCTCGGCGCCCTCCGCGAGTCCCTGGCCGCCCTCTCGGCGGCCACGACGCGGGCCGCGAACGCCGTGCGCGACGTCGCCCGGCTGGTCAGCTTCGCCGATGGGGACGGCGAGGTCGACGAGGTCGCCGACGAGCGCCTCGAGATCATCGCCGCCGGGGCCGAGCGCGTCACCACCGAGCGGGCCCACGTCGACCGGGCCTGGCATGCCACCGAGGCGCTACTCGACGAGCTCCTCGTCCAGGTCATCGAGCGGACCCGCATCGGCGCCATCGGCCAGTCCGCGGGCCAGCTCGACCGCTTCATCCGGACCCACGAGCGGCGCGGCCTGGGCGCCTGGCTGCGCGGGGTCGGCGGCCGGATCCGCGACGGCTTCCGGCGCGGCATGGTCGACCTCTCCTACCGCTGGAGCCGGGGGGTCCTGCTGGCCCGGCGCCTGCGCGCCACGGCCGACGAGCCCGCCTCGCCCATCGAGCGGGTCATCGCGCTCCACCGGCGCTCCAACCCGTCGCCCGAGGTGTGGAACGGGCTCCCGATCTTCTACCGCCAGGTCTTCCTGGGGCGCGCCGCCGCCGATCCGGCGTACTGGCTCCCGGCGTCCGAGGAGATCGCCGCCGCCGAGCGGGCCGTCGACACCCATCAGCTCGGCCACCCCGGGGCGCTGTGGATCACTGGCCCCGCCGGCTCCGGCGTCGGGGCGGTGACGCGGCGGCTCACCCAGAAGCGCTTCGGGGTCGACAGGACCTTCGTCGTCCGGCCCCCGGAGCACGGCTCCATCGACCCCGGCGAGCTCGAGCAGGCGGTCTGCACCGCCGTCGGCCGCTCGGGGGACGTGGACGAGGCGCTCGCGACGCTCCCGGAGGGCAGCGCCATCGTCATCGAAGAGCTCGAGCTGTGGTGGGAGCGGAGCCCCGGGGGCCTGGCCGTCATCGAGCGCCTCCAGGCGCTCATCGAGCGGCACGGCGATCGGACGCTCTTCATCGTGGGCGTCAACGTCCACGTCATGCGGCTCCTGCGCCGGCTCGGGGCCCTCGTCGACCAGGTCCTCGCGACCGTGCACTGCCACCCGCTCGAGGCCATGCGCCTCAAGGACGCGGTGATGCGGCGGCACGACGCCACCGGGCTGGGGCTCCGCCTCGAGGGCGAGTCGCGAGATCGCGACCCGAGCGACTGGAAGATGGCCCGCCTCTTCACCGGGCTCTTCGACTGCTCCGACGGCTACGTCGGCGCGGCGCTCCACGCCTGGGTCGCCCACATCGTCGAGGTCACCCCGGACTACGTCGTCGTCCGCCGCCCGCGGCTCGTCGCCGACGACGCCCTCGACGCCCTCGACCCCGAGTGGGCGGCGCTGCTCGTCGAGCTCGTCCTTCACCGGCGCATCGAGCGCGCGCGTCTCCTCCGCGTCACCCAGCTCTCCGAAGAGCGCCTCGACGCGGCCCTCGCGGGCCTCCGCCGCGCGGGCCTCGTCAGCGGCGGCCGGGGTGACGAGGCGGTGACCGTGCAGCGCTTCATGCAGCGCCACGTCGAGCGCTGGCTGGTCGGTCGGGAGGTGCTGTGATGGGCGTCCACGGGCTCCTCGCCGCCGCCGAGCCGAGCGTCGGCCCCGCCGCAGGCCTCCTCGACGCCATCGAGGTCGCCGACGCGCCCAGCATCTCGCCGCTCGAGCTGCTCTTCGTGTTCCTCGGCGGGGTCGCGCTCTACCTCTTCGTGCGCGTCGTCCGATGGGGCTTCCCGCTCGTCCCGATGACCCGTGAGCGCCGCGCGCGCTGGGCGCGGATAGGCCCCATCGGCGAGGTCGTCCTGTGGCTCACCTACCTCGTCAGCGTCATCGCGTGGACGCTCTCCGGCTACCCGTCGGTGCGGCTCGTGGCCCTCGGGTTCCTCGTGCTCGTCCTGATCGTCGCGGTCTTCGCGGTGATCCGGGACTACCTCTCGGGGGTCGTGCTGCGGACCGAGGGCGCGGTCCGCATCGGCGACGTCGTCCGGGTGGGCGAGGTCGAGGGGCGCGTCGCGCGCTTTCGGGCCCGGGTCGTCGAGATCGACATGCTCCACGGCGACCGCGTGGTGCTGCCCTACCGCGAGCTGGGCCGCGAGGCCATCGTCCGCCGGAGCCGCCAGCGCGCGGCCGTCCGCCACACGTTCGCGGTCCCGGTGCCCGCCGGCGCCCCGGTGGAGGTGGTCCGCGACGCCATCCGCCGCGCGGCGCTGCTGTGCCACTGGGTCCCCCCGAGCCAGGACCCGACCATCGCCCCGCTCGCCGACGGCGGGCTCGAGGTCACCATCCACGCGATGACCGACGTCCGCACGGCGGACGTCGAGCGCGTGGTCCGCGCCGCCCTCGCCGCGCTCCCCGGCTGAGCTCGGGCGCTCCCCTGGCGCGCGCGGCTCATGTCCGCCAGGGCGCGATCACCCAGGCGTGCGCTGCGTCGTCGTGATCTCCGCCGCAAAAGGTTGCGGAACTGCTCAACTTCCCGGCGGACGCTGCCGACGATCGGTGTCGAGAGGCGAACACACCCCCGCCCGCCTCGGGAGCCCAGACATGGCAGCTGCATTCGATCACGGCGACAAGCCCCACGTCCCGGACGCCATCGTCAACACCTTCGCGGGACGCCTGCTCGAGGCGATCCTGGCCGACCCGACCCTGCCGCGCTCGGCGGCCCGTGAGGTCCCGCGACGCGGAGCTCGGGCGGCGAACGACCTCCCGGCGATCGCCCGGCGGACCGAGTCCGCACCGACGGCCGGCCCAGAGCCCGTCGCCGCTGGCTGGTCCCCCGAGGAGGTCGAAGCCGCGAAGGCCGCGGCCGATCGCCGCGACCGGCACACCGGGCTCCGCCTGGTGGGCGGCGCCTGCGCGCTGGTGGCCCTCGCGATCACCCTCACCCTGGCGCTGCCCAGGGGCGCCGCGCCGTCTGTGGACGGGTCGCCCGTGACGGAGGCGCCCGAGGCGCCCCTCGTCATCGACGAGCCGCTCGTGGTGAACGCGCCCGACGACGAGGTCACGGTGCTCGAGCCCCTCGTCATCGACCGCCGTACGGCCGGCGTCGGCGACTGACTCGAGCCTCTCCGGCGCGCCCGGAGACCCGCTCGGTCAGCCCCTCGAAACAACGGCTTGCGCGTCCGGCGTCGGGAGTATACCTAAGGGCCCCGCTTCATCCGCCCGCCCGAATGTCGGAGGCCCCTCCATGAACGTGTCGCGCTCGTTCCAGCTCACCCTCGTGACCCTCGGCGTCGTCGCCTCGCTGGCGGCTTGCCGCACCCGGGAGATCGAGCTGTCCGCCCGCTACGGGTCGGCCAACTCCGAGCAGCTGATGGCCAAGGCGGTGCTGGCGTCGAAGTCCGACTCCAAGGTGACCGGCGAGGTCGCCCTCCAGGAGCTCGTCACGGCGTACACGGAGAAGCACGCGACGTTCCCCGAGGTGATGGCCTACGCGAAGGTCGAGGGCCTCGAGGGCGGCGCCTACACCCTGCGGATCCACGACGCGACCAACTGCGACGCCCCGGCCTCCACCGGCGACGTCGGGCCGAACGCCCGGACGCTGACCCCGGGCGCCGACGGCTCCGCCAAGCTCACGGCGGCCCTGTCCAAGGTGACCCTCGCCGCGGGCGATCAGGGCCTCATCGGCAAGAGCGTCGTCGTCCACCGCGGCACCGCCGCCGAGGGCGCGCCCGTCGCCTGCGGCGTGATCGAGAAGGTCGAGCCGCCGAAGGAAGAGCACCACGGCCACGGCGGCGGCGATCACGCGGCCGGCGGTCACGGCGACGACGGGGATCACGGCGCCGCCGAGCACGGCGCCGCCGAGCACGGCGCGGACGAGCACGGCGCGGACGAGCACGGCAACGAGGATCACGGCCACTGAGCCGAGCGCGCCGCCCGCCGGCGCCGGCGCTGACGAGATTTCCGGGATGAACCTCGAGCGGAGGCTGTGATATGCAGCCGCCCCCGAGCCCCCAGAACCCGGAGAAACTCGAGATGCCCGACAGCCACGGCCGGCTCCGCACGGCCATCGCCGCCGCCGCCCTCGTCCTCGCAGGAGGCGCCCTCGGCGCCTGCGGTGAGAGCGGCCCGAAGTACGCTCAGTTCGCCAACGGCTTCGACTTCGCGGTCACCGCCAAGATCACCGACGCCGACGGCGAGACGCAGACGCTGACGGTCCCGTCCAAGGGGCGCGTCGGCGCCGACCTCGAGGGGTCGTACACCATCGAGTTCCTGACCCCTGACGGGACCTCGATGAAGAAGAAGAAGTTCAAGTTCGCCAGCGGCGACAAGCGCAAGAAGGGCTGCCAGGAGTACGTCAACGTGCTCGGCTCCGCCGCCATCGTCGAGGAGGACATCGTCTACGGCGCCGGCATCAAGGGCGGCGGCAAGCTCCTCTGCGGCTACGATCACGTGAAGGTCTGCCCGCGCTGGGGCTTCGAGACCGAAAAGCCCCCGGAGAAGATCACCGTCAAGGAGGGCACGGTCGGGATGAACCGGACGTGGCTCCACTACATCGGCGAAGGCGATTGGGTCGCGAGCATCGACAAGCTCCTCGCCCAGAAGCCGCAGATGGGTGACCAGGACCGCATCCGCGCGTGGAACATCGCCTTCGCGGTCAACAAGTTCGACCCCGACAACCCGCGCCTGAAGGCCCAGGGCCCGAAGTTCGTCGAGGCGTGCCACAAGATCGTCGACATGTTCAAGAGCGGCCCCCTGGCGGGCAAGGCCAAGAAGGACTGCCTGAAGAACGCCAAGGCGATGTTCCCCGACGCCTGACCGTCAGGGGCAGCCGTACCAGCCGGCGTAGTACCCGGTCGGCACGCTGTAGGTCAGGTCGCCCGCGTCGAGCGCCGCCAGCGCGACGCGGTCGGCGACGTCCCAGCCGACGTAGAGCGGGTAGTAGGTGCCGTCCGGGATCGGGATGCCCCCGGTCCCGGCGCCCGGGTCCCCGCCGCCGATCCACACGCCGTCGGACCGGAAGTAGAGGCGGTTCGCGTCGAGGTCGACCGCCACGCCGATACGGTGCGAGGTGTCGTCGTAGATGTTCGGCGCCGGGCTGATGGGGGCGGTCACGCCGGCGAGGGTCGTGTGCTGCCCTTCGTTCAGGCGCAGCACGTAGCCCTCGGCGCCGCCGCCGTCGGCGGAGAGGTCGGCGCTGGCGGTGCCCACGCCGATCTGGGCGTAGCTGGCGTAGGGGTTGATCTCGAGCTCGAAGTACCACTTGCCGGCGTCGTGTCCGACGGTCGCGCGGACCCCCTGGAACGAGCCTCCCGCCGCGCTCGCCCCGAGGTCGTTGGCGCTGAGGGTGATGTTGGGGTTCTGGTCGGCCGGGTTCCAGGTCGCCGCGATCTCGTCGGCGACGTCGCAGTCTCCGGGCGGCGGGACATAGCTGGTGGGCGCGCCGGCGTACTGCAGCTCGTGGTCGAAGGTCCGCGGCGCGCTCGCGGCCGTGTAGACCGTCGCGACCCCGGCCTCGTCCCCGGTGCCGTTGACCGGGTGATGGGCGCAGTCGAGGTCGCCGTCGCCGTCGGTGATGGCCACGGACCAGGAGATGAACGGGTACACGCCGCCGGCCGGCGTCGAGAAGCCCGCCAGCGGGCCCGAGGCGGCGGTCGCGCGGGTGCTCACGGTGCAGACTCCCGTCTGGGCGGCGAGCCCGAGCATGACGTTCCAGTAGGCCTTGTCGAAGCCGAGCTGCTCGACGCCCCACGTGACCTGGGACCCGAAGAGGAGCCCGGTGTCGCCGGAGATGCCGGCGCCAGGGGAAAGGTTCCCGGGCCCGGCGCTCGGGTCCACGGTGGCGCTGCCGGCGGCGCCGCAGTCGAGCACGACGTCGTCCCGGTACAGCGCCGTCGCGGCTCCGGCGGCGCCGCCCGTGCAGGCCAGGCCCATCACCAGGGTGGTATCGCGGTCGCCGTCGTCGTTGAAGAGCAGGCGGATGGGGTTGCCGTTGCCGTCGAGGCAGTCGAGCTTCGCCGAGCAGAAGATGTCGTCGAAGTTGACCGAGATGTCGAAGAAGCCCTGGTTGGCCGGGCGCGCGAGGGTGACGTCGAAGCGGACCGCGGCGTCGGCGTTCGGCAGGCACGTCACGACCTGCTCGAGCGGGCCGTCGGTCGTCGGGTTCTGAAACGGTACGGAGGCCGCGCCCGTGACGGTGCCGGCGCCGGTGTCCGAGCCGCTCGAGAAGGTCCCCGCGTCGGTCACGTCGCCGCTGTAGAGGCCGACGACCCAGACGCGGACTCGGTTGTCGGCGGCGTCGGGATCGGCGTCACAGGTCCCGACGTAGCTCGCCGAGCCGGCGCTGTCCCCGTAGCCGCTCGAGCTGACGCGCTGCTGCCAGACGACCTGCGAGTCGCCGTTGACGACCTCGATGTCCCAGACCGCGTCGCCGATGCTCGCGAGCCCGAGGGCCGCGAGCTGGACCGCGACGGTCTGGGGATCTCCCTCGCTGACCGGCGCGTCCGGGACGCCTCCGCACGCGAACATGACGGCCGCACCCACGACGGCCCATCGTCGCAACCCACGCTCTCGCATCGCGCGCCCCTCGGCGGCGGCTCGGGTGGCCGCCGGTCACTGTCTATTCGAACGACTGGAAGGCCACACCCTACCAGCCCGGGCGCGCGGGTCAAACCGCGGGGAGCGAGGGGCCGCCTGGGTGATCGCCGGATCCCGGCGCAGGCCCGGATGGACGAAGGCCCGCGCGACACACCGTCGCGCGGGCCTCGGTCGCAGAGGACGTCGCCGGGTCAGGTGCCCTTGATGAACGCGATGATGTCCTTGAGCTCCTGCTCGGAGAGGTCGCTGACCTCGAAGAAGGGCATCGGGCCCTGGCGGGTGTCCGTGGTGTCCGCGCCGGTGTCCGGCGGCGGACCGGCGGTGCGGACCTGCTGGGCGATCTCGCCGGCCGAGAGCAGCGCCAGGGTCGTGCGGGTCGGCGCGCCGGCGGCGTTGACCGTCAGGCCGCCCGAGTGGCAGCGCGCGCACGACTGCGCGTAGGCCGAGGCGCCGGCGGTGGCGTCCCCGCCGCTGCCGTACTTGTCCTCGTAGGCCTGGAGGTCGGCGAGGACCTCGGGCTGGATGCTGTTCATCGTGGTGACCGAGGTGTCGGAGATCGACTGGATGTACTCCTCGAGGAGCTTCCAGGCGTTGTCTCCCTCGGTCAGCGCCGTGCCGCCCATCCACCCGGTGACGCAGGCGTTCGCCCCGTCGAGCAGCGTCAGGTCCGTGCTCCCCTTGAACCCGGTGTGGTAGGCGATGTTGTGGAGCGTGTTGCCGGGCAGGCCCTCGGCGTTCGCCGTGTTCCCGTGGCACGTCGCGCAGGTCGCCTCGTTGGTCGCCGACCCGAGGGCGGCGGACTCGTTCCCGTCGTAGTAGTCCTGCGGCAGCGGGTCGGACGAGCCGCTGTCGCTGTCACATGCTGCCAAAGCCCCGAACAAGCCCAGGGCGAGACCGACACCGAGTCGGCGCTGGTTCCGGATCATCGTAACTCCTCTCGTTTCCTTCATGGTTGCGCGCGTCCATGGTCCCGCCAGTCGTCGGCTGACGGGGTCACATGGTCCGCTTATCCATGCGGGAATCGTCCGGTTACAGCAAACTCGATCCAGATCGATTTCGTTGCGTCGAGGTCACTGTGCGGTGACCTGCACCTCGTAGGCGCCCGTCGAGCCGTTGCCGTAGTTGGGCCGGACCCGCAGGTAACGCGCGCCGCCGCTCTCCGCCGTCCAGGTCTTCGTCGCCGCGGTGGAGTAGGACGACGAGAAGCTGGTCAGCGCCGTGACGCCGTCGCTGTCGAACAGGGTCACCTCGCAGCCCGTCCCGGTCGGGACGCAGCGCAGGGTGTAGGTGGCCCCGCCGCTCGCGGTGAAGGAGTACCAGTCGGTGTTGCCGCCGACCTCGAACGCGCCCGCGACGACGGCGCCGTTGGTCGTGAGCGCCGTCGCGCTCGCGGGCCCGCCGCCGTGGTCGTTGGGGCCGAGGTCGGCGACCCGGACGGTGTAGTCGCCGATGGACGAGGTCCCGTAGTTCGGCTTCAGCCGGAGGTAGTAGCGCCCGGGCGCGAGGTCGTCGCGGTCGAGGAGCGCCGTGTTGGAATAGGACGCCGAGCGTTCCTCGATGAGCGTGCTCCCGTCGGTGTCGTAGAGGCGGACCTCGACGCCCGAGCCCTGGCCGGTGGCGCGCACGGCGATCATGTGCCCGTCCGCCACGTCGAAGGCCATCCAGTCGACGTTGCCGCCGACCTCGAAGCGCGCCGCGACCGGCTGGTCGTCGGTCGCCACGAGGGTCGCGTCGCCCGGGGTGTCACCGTGGTCGTCGAGGCCGAGGTCCTCGACGCGCAGGGCGTAGTCGCCGTAGCTCCGGTTGCCGGAGCCTGGGCTGACCCGCGCGTAGTAGGTCCCGGGCGCGAGGTCCTCGACGTCGATGCTGGCGGTCGAGCTGTAGCTGGCGCTCGACTCCTCGAGCAGGGTCTCGCCGTCGGGGCCGTACAGGCGCAGGCGCGCGCCGGTCCCGTCGCCCGTCGCCCGCACGCGGTACTGGTGCGCGGCGGCCATCGGGAAGCTGAACCAGTCGACGTTGCCGCCCACCTCGAACCGCGCGTCGAGGAGCTCGCCGTCGGCGTCGACGGCGGTCGCGTCGTCGGCGCTGTTGCCGTGGTCGTCGAGGCCGAGGTCGACGACCTGCAGCTGATAGTCGCCGATCGACGTGTTGCCGCTGCCCGGGCGCAGGCGCAGGTAGTAGGTCCCGTCCCCGAGCCCCTCGCGGTCGATGAAGGCGCTCGTGGAGTAGCTCGCGCTGCTCTCCTCGATGAGGGTCTCGCCGTCGGTGTCGTAGAGGCGGAGCCGCATCCCGGTCCCGCTCGGGGTCGCGCGGATCTGGTAGAGGTGCCCGGCGACCGCGTCGAAGCTGAACCAGTCGGTGTTGCCACCCACCCCGAACGTCCCGTCGACCCAGGCGCCGTCGGTCGCGACCGGGGTGGCGTCGGCGCTGCTGGTGCCGTGGTCGTTGTCGCCGAGGTCGACGACGTGGACGCTGTACGGCCCGATGGTCAGGTTCCCGGAGCCGGGGGTCAGGCGCAGGTAGTACGTGCCGCTCCCGAGGTCGTCGCGGTCGAGGAGCAGGGTCCCGGAGTAGCTCCGCGAGCCCTCCTCGAGCAGGGTCTCGCCGTCGGTGTCGTAGATCCGCATCCGGACGCCGGTGCCGTTGGACAGCGCGAACATCTGGTATTGATGGCCGGCGACGGCCTGGAAGCTGAACCAGTCGACGTTGCCGCCCACCTCGAAGTCGCCGTCGGTCACGGTCCCGTCGGTCGCGAGCGGGGTGGCGTCGGACGGCCCGTCCCCGTGGTCGTCGAAGCCGAGGTCGGTGATCCGGAGCGTGTACTCGCCGCGCGACGTCGACCCGGAGTTGGCGGCCGCGCGCAGGTAGTAGCGCCCCGGAGGCAGGTCCTCGCGGTCCATGAGCACGGTGCCGGAATACGAGATCGACACGGTCTCGAGGATCGTCTCGCCGTCGAGGTCGAACAGCGTCAGGCGGACGCCCTGGCCATCCACGCCGGTGCCGCGGATCTGGTACTGGTGGTTGGCCTCGGCGTCGAAGGCGAACCAGTCGACGTTGCCGGCGATCTCGATCCGGGCGGTCGTCGTCGAGTCGTCGGCGAGGAGCACCGTGGCGTCGCCGGGGCCGTCCCCGTGGTCGTCCTGGCCGAGGTTGTCGAAGCGCACGGTGTAGTCGCCGGTGCCGCCCGAGGTGCTGGCGCGGACGCGCACGAAGTACTCGCCCGCGGCGGTCAGCTCGCGGTCGACGATGCCGCTCTCCTCCTCGAGCTGGGTGGTCCCGTCGCGGTCGTACAACGCGAGCCGGGCGATGGAGCCACTGATCTTCTGGACCAGGATCATGTCGCCGGCCGCGACGGTGAAGCGCAGCCAGTCGTGGTCACCGGCCGGGCTGAACGTGTGGTCCTGCGGCGTCCCCGAGGTGATCTCGGAGGCGATGAAGAAGCACTCGTCCTCCTCGTAGGCGTCGCCCTCGGCGTGGGCGGCGGGGCAGGCGCAGCCGTCGTGAACGCTGTTGTCGCCGTCGTCGCAGTCCGGCCCGGCGCAGCCCGAGCCGACCCCATACGTGTCGTTGTCGCCGTCGAGGCACGGGACGCAGCTCGACTGTCCGCCGGCGTCGACGCAGACCTGATCGGCCTCGCACGGATCGGGCAGGCAGACGTCGGCCGTGCAGCCGCCCTGACCGTCCTCGTGGAGCCCGCTGTCACAGGAGCAGAGCGCCTGATCCCCGTTGACGGCGCAGACCGTCCGCCCGGGGTCGGTGCACGGGTTCGGGGTGCAGGCGTCCACGCAGGCGCCGCCGTCGAGGTGGTAGTCGGGGTCGCAGTCGCAGCGGTAGCCGTCGGGCTCGCCGGCGTCGGCGGTGCAGACCCCCTGGTGGGCCGCGGCGCAGGGGTTCGGCAGGCACGGGTCGAGGGTGCAGCCGCCGGAACCGTCGGGGTGGGCCTCGGCGACGCACTCACAGGCGTAGGTCTCGCCGCTCTCGACGCACACGGTCTTCAGCGCCTCGTCGCACGGGTTGGGCTCGCACGGGCCGGGGACCTCCTCGACGCAGCCGCCCTGACCGTCGGGGACCCAGCCGCCGTCGCAGCCGCAGACGACCCCGGCGCCGGACGCCGCGCACGCCGTCTGACCCGTCGTGGTGCACGGGTTGGGGACGCACGGGTCGTCGCTGCAGCCGCCAGCGCCGTCGTCGTGCCAGCCGTCGTCACAGCTGCAGATAGCCTGCTCGCCGTCGGCCTCACAGCGCCCCTTGTGGGCGGTCGTGCACGGGTTGGGGTCGCACGGATCGACGAGCACCGGCTCGCAGCCGCCGGCGCCGTCGTCGCTGAAGCCGTCGTCGCAGCCACACTCGGCGACGCCGCCGTCGCCTGGCGTACAGACGGTCTTGTTCGCGACGGTGCAGGGGTTCGGGTCGCACGGGTCGCTGGTCGGGACGCACTCGCCGAGGTCGTCCTCGGCGAAGCCGTCGTCGCAGTCGCAGCGCGGGAAGCCGCCGTCGTTCACGCAGACGCCGCGGTGGGGCTCGAAGCACGGGTTCGGGTCGCACGGGTCTCCGAGCAGCGGGACGCAGCTCCCGTCGAGGTCCTCGACGTAGCCCTCGTCGCAGAGGCAGGTCGCCTGATCGGCCCCGATGGGGACACACTGACCGCGGTTCGGCTCGGTCGTGCAGGGGTTGGGCTCGCACGGGTCGCTGAGCGAGGCGCACACCCCGGCGCCGTCGTCCACGTAGCCCGGGTCGCAGTGGCACTCGGCCTGCCCGGCGACGTCGACACACTGGGTCTGGTGGGCCTCGGTGCACGGGTTGGGATCGCAGGGATCGGGCGGCGCGAGGCACACGCCGTCGTCCTCGGTGAACCCGGGGTCGCAGCTACACTGCGCCTGGCCGTCGACGACCGCGCACTCGGTCCGGTTGGTCTCGGTGCACGGGTTCGGATCGCACAGGTCGACGCAGGCGCCGCCTTGATCGACGAAGCCGAAGTCGCAGGCGCAGACGGCGCCGCCGCCCTGGCGCTCGCAGCGCTCGTGCTCGCCGCAGGTGAGGTCGCTGCACGGGTCCGTCGCGTTTCTGGGGTCGTCACCGCACGCCACGAAGGCGAGCGAAACGAACATCAGGAGCTTCCGCATGGTCTCATCCCTCCACGCGTCTGGCGTCCAGACGTCACGTGGCCGAGTGGGGGGCGCCGCGGAGCATGCACAGGCGACGGCGACGAAGCAACGAACGATGTCCGCGGGCGATCCGACGCCGCCGCGTGCGGGCGGCCACCCCACGGTCGGTGCTCGGGCGTGCGGACGACGCGAGGCTGTCGCGCCGGCCTCCGCCGATCGGCCACGGTGAAGCGGGCCTCGGGGCCGCGTCGCCGTGTGGTGTCGAGGTCCTCGACACCGCCGCGGCCATCGCGAGCGGCGCGCGGTCCTCAGCGATGCGGTGCGCCTCCGTGACGGCCGCTCACGTGGTGGCGCGTCGTTGGCGTAGGCCGCTGACCTCGGCGAGCTGCTCGTAGTCGCGATCGATGTGAAGGACCTCGAGGTCATTCTCCAGCGCGCAAGCCGCGATGAGGCAGTCCACGGACGAGCGGACGGTGATCCCGCGACGGCGCGCCGTGCGATAGAGGTTCGCTGCCGCGAGCGTCAGCGTCAGCGAGATCGGCGATTCCACGATGGGGAGGCTCGATAGAGCGTCGCGGGCGACGCGATAGGCGCGCTCGACGCGAATCCCCTGCAGTACCTCTTGAATGACGGGGAGACAGGTCACGACATCGTCGAAGGCGACGACCGACTCGAGGTCGAGGGGATCGGTGCGTCGAAAGACCGCGCACCAGACGGAAGTATCGACCAGGGTCAAGGCGCGCCGCTCGAGTCTTCGCGCATCTCGCCGAGATCTCCCTCCCAGATCCCGGTGCCCCGGAGGGAGAGGATCTGTCGGGCCCGCGCACGCTTGACGTACTCCTCCAGCGCGCGCCGCACGGTCTCCGAGTAGGTCTTCTCGCCGCTGATGCGCATGGCCTCCTCGAGCACCTGCGCATCCAACACAAGATTCGTCCGTTTCATGTGTAGAGTGTGTTCGGGCGCCTCACCGCGGTCAATGGTGAGGCCCACGACCGGGCGGCCGACCTGGCGCTTCGTCAGGGCGCGAGGGCCGCGCAGAGGTGGGCGCGGAGGGCGGAGGGCGTGATGACGTCGTCGAGGGAGCCGACGTCACGGGCGCGGTGGACGCTGTGGGTGGCGTCGAACTCGCGGGCGAGCTCGCCGAGCTTGTCGGCGCGGACGGTCTCGAACACCTGCTCGTAGGCGTCGCGCAGGCGCCGCCGGTCGCCCGGGGCGGCGGTGTCGAGGGCGCGCCGCGCCGCGGCCACGCGCGGATCGGCCAGGGTGCGCTTACGGACCTCGCGCGGGAAGACCACGGCCGCCGCCGGGGCGCCGCCGATGACCGAGGCGTAGGAGCCCTCGAGGGCCGAGGCGCGGAGCCCGGGGTTCAGCGCCTTCGAGAACACGACGTAGGCGCCGCCGTGGTAGCGGCCGATGACGTAGAAGAGGATGGGGCCCTCGAAGTTGACCACCGCGCGCCCGATCTCGGCGCCGTACTCGAGCTGGAGCTTGCGCATCGACTCCGGCGAGCCGTCGAACCCCGACAGGTTGGCCAGCACGACCACCGGGCGGTTCCCGCTCGCGGCGTTGATGGCGCGGGCGACCTTCTTGGACGACTGGGGGAAGAGCGTCCCCGCCGCCCAGGACTCCGGCCCGTCCCCCGGCACGTCGCCGTGGCGCAGCAGCGGTCGGCTCTCGAAGCCGATGAGACAGACCGCCTCGCCGCCGATGTGGCAGTCCCAGACGATGGCCGTCTCGGCGTCGTAGGTCGACGCCCAGCGCTCGAGCCGCCCGCCGTCGCGGTCGATGATCGCGTCGAGGACCAGGCGCATGTCGAAGGGGCGCTTGCGCTCGCGGTTGTGGGCGTCGCTGAAGACGTCGCCCACGATGGCGAAGCCGTCCTCGCCGGCGCGCGCGTAGACCTCGAGCATCGGGTTGCGCTCGGCGCGCTCGTGGGTCGGGTTCGAGCGCACGCGCCGCTCGCCGGGGGCGACGTAGGTGTAGCGGTACAGCTCGAACAGGATCGCGTAGCCGTCGTTGAGGTTGTCGGCCAGGTACTGCGCCTGGCCGTTCGGGCCCATGATCCGCTCGAAGCCGCCGATCCCGAGCTCGTCCGCCGCCGAGACGGACCCCGAGAAGTCGAGCGCTCGCTTGCCGGTCAGCACCATCGATCCGCGCCGGGTCATGATGAGGGCGCCGCGGGTGTGCATCAGCATCGTGGCTTCGGCGTTGAAGTAGCTCTGCGCGCCGACGTTCAGGCCGTCGACGATGACGTGGACGACGCCGCCGGCCTGGGTGAAGACGATGAGCTTCCGCAGGACCTGCGCCGTCCAGTCGAGGTTCTCGGTGCCGGTGTCCATCGCGATGCGGGCGCCCGAAGAGATCGGCACCCACTCGAGGGGGACGCCGCGCTCCTCGGCCAGCTCCAGCGCCGCCAGGATCCGCCGGCACTCGGGCTCGGCCAGGGCGCCCAGGCCCATCAGCGGATCGCTCAGCAGCAGCACCCGCTCCATCCCCTCGGGGTGCTTGTCCGTGAAGTGCCGCACCAGGCCGAAGACGACCCCGGCGGTGTTCGCCCCGTAGGGTCGCTCGACCCGCTGGGCGGCGAGCTCGCCGTCGGGGCCGGGCAGCAGGTCGTACTCCTCGAACTCGCCGGGCGGGAACGGCCGCTCCGAGGCGACCTCGGGTCCCTGGTTGGCCGTCAGCAGCCGGATGATCTCGTAGGGGTAGGTGACGTCGAAGCGGCGCGTCCGCTGGACCTTGAGGTCGTAGCGCGAGGCCGTCGCGATGGGCGCGCCGGTCGCCGGCTCGAAGCGGACCTCCGAGTGGTGGCGGCTGGCGTTGGAGACCGTCAGCTCCATGGCGCTCGGGGGGCCGCCGTCGCCCTCGGGGTCGACGAGCCGGCCGCGCATCACGAAGCGGTCGAGGCCGAGGGCGCGGAAGTCCACCGGCATGATGGCGACGTGCTCGAGGATCGCCTCGCGGGTCACCGAGACCGCCGGTCGCGCCTTCAGGATGATCTGATTCCAGTGGTAGCGGCTCTTCGTCTCGCCGCGCTCGGACTGCACCTGGCGCAGGGCCTGGACGGCCTCGCGCATGGCGTGCTCGAAGGTGAAGAGCGAGGGCGGAGCCGGCTCGAGGACGTCCCCGGCGTGCACGTCGCGGGTCTCGGCGAGGGCGAAGATCCGCACGTCGTCGGGGTTGTCGCGCGCGACGCCGCGGTAGACGCTGAGGCCCTCGTGGGAGGGCAGCCGGGTCAGCTCGAAGTTGGCGAGGCGGTCGATCTCGAGGTGGGGGGCCTGTACCGGGTGCAGGTCACGGAGGTCCTCGGCGATGGCGAGGGTCCCGTCGGCCTCGCGGCTCAGGGTGATCGAGCGGAGCGGGTAGGCGTCGGAGGCGAGGGTGAGCGTCACCCGCGCGACCCCGGCGGGCCAGGAGAGGTTCCGGCAGGCGGCGGCGAAGCGATCGAAGCGCGGCGTCGCCGACCGGTCGCCGTCGTCGCTCCAGACGACCACGTCCACCGCGGCGGCCTCGCGCAGGTGGCTGGCGGCCCACGCCGCGGCCTCCTCGGCGTCGTCGTCGTCCGCGACGACCATCCCGAGCAGCTCCTCGCAGTCGGGGCCGACGCTGCGCGCCGTGAGGGCGAAGCGGTCGCCGTCGTCGCCGACGGGGGCGGACACGTCGAAGAGCTCGCGGTCGTTGTAGATCCGGCGCAGCACGGCCTCGGCGGCGGCGCGGCGCGACGGGCCTCGGCGGCAGCACGCGGCGCGCACGAGCGGGCTCGAGAGCGCGGCCGACGCCTCGACGAGGGCGCTGGTGGCCTCGCTCCGGAGCCGCTCGTCGTGGGCGCGGTCGAGCACGTCCTCGATGAAGCTCGTCAGGACGCTCGCGCGCTCGCCGAAGCGGGGCTTCTGGAAGATGACGTGGTGGGCCTGGGCGGCGTGGTCCGAGAGCGTCAGCCAGCGGTCCTCGTCGAGGGCGCGGAGCTGCCCCAGCGCCCGCTCGAGCCGGCGGTTGCCGGCCATCACCGCGCCGCGGCCGGTCTCGGCGAGGTGGGCGAGGAGCTGCACGAGGCTCGTGACCAGCGAGAAGCGGAGCCCCGGGCGCGGCCCGGTGCGGTCGTGGGCGATGGCGATCCGGCAGACCGCCTCGCGGAGCGCCGGCGACGGGGTGAGGTCGGGGACGCCCATCGCGTGGATCGCGCGCAGGAGGTGCGCCTTGTAGTCGTCGCGGAGGGTGTCCTCGCCGCGGTCGATGGCCCGCGCGTACTGGAAGAACGCCGTGTGCATCGAGATCGCCGGGCGCGCGTCGAGCCCGCGCAGGTGGCGCCGCGACAGCGCCCACTCGAGGTCGGCGAAGTTGCACAGCGCCTCGATGAGCGCCTCGGGATCTCCCGCGAGGAGCGGGCCGTCCCACAGCGCCCGGCTGGACAGGAGGTGGTCGAGGCGGCCGGCGCGGGCGAGGTCGAGGTCCCAGCCCATGAGCACGCGCCGCAGGACGTCGAAGGTCGCCTGGCGCACGGCCGGGACCCGCGCGTCGCTCAGGGCGTCGACGCTCCGCTGGCGGAGGCGCCCGTCGTCGTCGAAGAGGGTGGCGAAGGGATCCGCCGTGGCGGGCGCCGCGACGCGGAGGTGCTCCTCGAGCGCGGCGTGGTCGGCCTCGTCGCCGAGGGGCTCGAGGGCGAGGATCGGGTCGCCCTTGGCCACCGTCTGGTTGGCCTCGACCAGCAGCGCCTGGACCCGCCCGGCCTCGGGGGCGCGGAGCGGGATCTCCATCTTCATGCTCTCGAGGGTCGCGAGGCGCTGCCCCGCGGCCACGACGTCCCCGACGCCGACGTGGACCGCGATGATCATGGCGGGGGCGGGCGCGACGACGCCGCCACCGGAGTCCTTGCCGATGCGGACGCCGACCCCCTCGACCTCGACGTAGATGGCGCGGGGGCCGACGTCGTAGAGGACCTTCAGGCGCAGATCGTCGAGCACCAGGCGGGCGCCGCCGCGGCCGGCGTCCTCGAGGCGGACGTCGGTGGGCGCGCCGTCGAGGTAGACCCGGTGGAGGTCCGGGTCGAGCTGGTACACCTCGGCGGTGTAGCGGTGGCCGTGGAGGCCGAGCCGGTAGGTCCGGCCGACGGACGCCGGGAGCTTCTGGGGAACGCCGCGTTCGACCGCGTCGTAGAAAGCGCGGAACGCGGCGTCGCGGTCCTCCCGGTAGGACAGGACCGCGGCCACGAGGAGCGCCTCGGCGGTGGTGTCGAGGCCGCTCAGCCCGCCGGCGCGGCGCGTGCGGTCGAGCCAGTTGGTGTCGACCTCGCCGGCGGCGTAGTCGGGGTGGGCGAGGGTGTTGACGAGGAGCGCCTTGTTGGTGGCGCCGTCCTCGATCAGCACGGCGAGGTCGTCGAGGGCCCGCCGCAGCCGCGCCACCGCCTCGCCGCGGTCGCGACCGCGCGCGATGATCTTGGCGATCATCGAGTCGAAGTCGGGCGGGATCTCGCCGCCCTCGATGACGCCGGCGTCGACCCGGATGCCGGGGCCGCGCGGGGCGTGGAGGCGCAGGACGCGGCCGGGCGCGGGGGCGTCGTCACGGTCGCCGTCCTCGGCGTTGAGGCGCGCCTCGATGGCGTAGCCGCGCGGAGCGGGCGCGGCCTCGAGGCGGGCGCCGCGGGCGAGGTCGAGCTGCAGCTTCACGAGGTCGATCCCGTAGACCTCCTCGGTGACGGTGTGCTCGACCTGCAGGCGGGCGTTCATCTCCATGAAGAAGACCGCGTCGCGGTCGAGGTCGTGGATGAACTCGACGGTGCCGACGTTGCGGTAGCCCGCGGCCCGCGCGAACGTGACGGCGTGGCGCTCGAGGACCTCGGCCAGGGCCGGCGTGGTCACCGGGCCGGGGGCCTCCTCGACCAGCTTCTGGTGGCGGCGCTGGATGGTGCAGTCACGGACCCCGAAGGCGACGACCCGGCCGTGCTCGTCCGCCGCGATCTGGGCCTCGAGGTGGCGGGCGCGGCGGACGCAGGCCTCGATGAAGACGGCGCCGTCGCCGAAGCTGCGCTCGGCCTCGACGCGGGCGCTGTCGAAGGCGTCCGGGAGATCGGCCGGGGTCGCGGCCACGCGGATGCCGCGGCCACCGCCGCCAGCGGCCGCCTTGACGATGACCGGGTAGCCGATGCGCTCGGCGTGGGCGCGGGCGGCCGCGAGATCGGGGACCGGGGCGCCGCTCCACGGGACGACCGGGACGCCGCTGGCGTCCGCGAGGAGCTTGGCGCGGATCTTGTCCCCCGCGAGGTCCATGGCCGCGGGGGTCGGGCCGACGAAGATGAGCCCGGCGGCCTCGACGGCCTCGGCGAAGGCGGCGTTCTCGGCCAAAAAGCCCCAGCCGACCCAGACCGCGTCGGCGCGGACCCGCCGCAGGCACGCCATGACCGCCTCGACGTCGAGGTAGGCGGCGGCGGCGGACCGCCCGGCGGGCGTCGGCAACATCGCCACCTGGTCGGCCTCGTGGGCGACGACGCTGTCGGCGTCGGGGGCGGTCAGGAGCGCCACCGTCTCGATCGCCGTCCCGGCGGCGCGGTTGTACTCGCGAACCGCCTGCAGGAGACGGAGGGCCGGCTCGCCGCGGTTGACGACGGCGAGGCGGTTGATGTCGCGGAGGACGATGTCGGCGGGCTCGGGGGCGGCCTCGATCATGGCACGGCGCCTGCTGCGGTCCCGACCGGATCGCGGTCGGGGTCCGTGGAAAAACGGGCCAGAGTGTCGCGCAGCGCCCCCGCGAGCGCAATCACGTCGTGCAGCCGCCGGCACGCGGCGGCCGAAGCGTCGCCGAGCGATCGCGGACAGGCGTGAAAGTCCGGAGCGATTACAGGCCGGTTACAATCACGGGGTGCGGGCTTCTGGCGCCGAGCGGACCCAGCTCCCATCGTAGTCGCGTGGGGATGTTGCGAGGGCCCGAGCGGCTCTCAGGGGAGATGCAGAGCGATGGTCGTGCTCTTCACCAGCGCAGGGTTGATGGTCGTGGCGACGGTTCTCGTGGCGCTCCAGCAGGCGCGACAGGAGGAGCGATTCGTCGCCCTCGGCCGGCACTACCTCGACGCCGACGAGGCCGAGCGTTCCTGATAGCGGCGGCGATCGGCGCAGGATATCCAGTCAGGGCAGTGGCCGACCGGTGATGCCGGCGTACAGCGAGACGACGCCGCGCGCCGACGCCGGCACGAAGGGCGGGACGGACAGCAGGCTGAAGTAGATCGTCCTTTCCTCGTAGGCGCCGACGCCGAACGCCAGGTTCGCCAGGATCATGCCCTTGACGCCGAACCAGCGCGTGAGCTCGGTGTCGCCCTTCGGCAGCACGTAGACGATGCTCTCGTCGAGGGCGAGCCCGTCGGCGGTGTCGAAGATGGCGTAGAGGTTGCCCTCGGCGTCGAAGGCCAGGCCGTCGCCGAAGAGCCCGACGTCGGCGACCACGGTGACCGGCTCGCCGAGGCCATCCGCGCCGACCTCGACCTTGAAGAGGCCGGCGATCGGGGCGGTGAGCTCGACGTCGCTGTGCCCGCACAGGAGACCGGTGTTCTCGGTGGTGAACCAGAGCACGCCGGCGTCGTCGAAGGCCACGCCGTTGGGGCTGCCCTGGGTGAGCAGGTCGGTCTGGACCCGGCTCAGGACGGCGCCGGTGTCGGGGTCGATCTGGAGGATGCGGCCGAGGCACGAGTCGGTCAGGTAGAGGAGCCCGTCGGGGCCGACGGCGACGGAGTTCGGCGTCTCGAGCGGGTCGTCGCCGTCGTGGTCGACGACCACCTCGGCGACGCCGTTGGCACCGACGCGCACCAGCGCGTGGGCGTCGGAGTCGCAGACCCAGGTCACCCCGTCGGCGCCGGTGGCGAGGCCGAGGGGGTGTGCGATGCCGACGCCGCCGGGATCGATGGCGTGGGCGTCGCCGCCGGAGTCGAGGTACGCGAGTCCCTCGGGGACGCCGACGATGAGGGAGCCGTCGCTCGAGAACGCCAGCCCTTCCGTCGAGCCCTCGCGCTCGAGGTCGGTGAGGAAGCCGTCGATGTCGCCGAAGGTGTCGGGCCGTGGCTCGTCGCCCACGGTCGCGCGGAGGGTGATCGTTATCGGGTCGCCCCCGGCGGGCTCGATCGACAGGGTGTTGTCGATCGGCACCAGGCCCATGGTCCAGGGGAAGACCGCGGTGCCGGCCGCGTCGAGGGTCACCGTCGCCTCGCCGAGGACGCCGGCGCCGGCGGTGACCCTCACGTCGAGGACCTGCCCCGCGGCGCCCGAGGACACCTCGATCGTCACCATCGAGCCGGCCTCGGCCCGGCCGTCGACGGCGTCGGTCGTGACCATCAGGGTCGTGACGACGTCCGAGCCTTCGTCGGCGCAGCCGAGCAGGGACGTGGTCGCGGCGATCGCGAGCAGCGCGAAGGTGCGGCGGTGGGGGAGCATAAGGGGCCCTCGGGTCTCTGGTGGGGGTGTCTCTCCCTTTCGCAGAGGTCGCGGGGCCGGTCAACGCGTCACACGGTCGCGCCGCGCGTCAGAAGGTCAGGGGCGGCAGCGCGAACGACGTGTAGCGCGGCGAGGACAGCCCGATCTCCGGCGCGCGGAGGCGGAGCTGCCGCAGGTCCGCCCCGCGGCTGGCCTCCCACTCGCGGCGCGCTTCCCGGTTGTAGTCCTCGGCGGCGGCGGGCGCCCGGATGATGCCGTAGAGGCGCGAGCCCAGGAGCAGGACGAGCCCCATCGTCATCCCCGCGCCGTCGACGTTCCCCTCGCCGTGGGCGGTCTCGATGCTGGAGATCACGAGGACGAAGCCGGTGAAGATCCCGAGGTACTGCAGGCCGACGGACCCCCAGTCGCCCGCGTACCCGAGGCCGGCGCCGGGGAAGAGGATCTCGAGGGCCAGCGCGAGGCCGGCGGAGCGCTCCGAATAGGGTGCCCCGGCGCGATAGGCGTAGCCCGGGCGCTCTTGAACGCGGGCCGGCCGGCGGACGGCGGTCCGCACCGGCGGCGGGGCGAGGGCCCGTACCTCGCCGAGGAGCTCGCGCCCGGCGCGCTCGGTGTCGGCGACTAGGGCGGCGGTGTCCTGACCCGACGCGCTCGCGGTCGCGACGGTGTCGCCGACCGCGCCGCGCTCGAGCCGCCGAAGCTCGAGGGCGACCTCGAGACCGTCCGTGCTACGGCCGCTCGTGCCGGTGATCAGGTAGTCGGCGCCGAGCTGATCGGCGAGCTCCCCGAGGCAGTCGAGGTCACAGCCCTGCGCGGCGCGATCGTCGGCGGCGAGGTCGACGACGTCGATGTCCTCCTCGAGGGCGACGCCGCGGAGCCCCATCCCCATGTCGACCAGCGCCCGGGGATCGAGGCCGATGGTGTCGTCGATCGGGGCGAGCGCGACGCGCGGCGCGCCGTCGTGGGCCTGCGCGGCGGCCGGCGTGAGGATCAACAAGCCGAGGGCGAGAGCTGTCGAAGCGCGGTGCATGTTCGGCCTCCTCCGTGGGCGAGGGCTGACGCGCCCGCATGAGAGCGGCCCTGCCCACTCGGGTCAAGGGATCGAAAACGAGAGATTGCGGGGGTGTGATTCATACCCCGGCTGACTCTTCGGTGAATTGGCGCGCCGCAGGACTGGTGCATCGGGGTGGAGCGGCCGGACGCGCTGTGCATCCGGCCGCCGCGCTCGGTCAGCGGGTGAGGTTGACGAGGGTTCCGATGACGTGGTCGAGACGTCGCCTGACGTCGGGCCCCGGCTCGGGGATGCAGCGCATGGCGACGGCGACGTCGAAGCAGGCGGCGACCTCCGCCCCTCCCCCCTCCACCTCTGGCACGCGCGAGCGCGCACCAGAGGCGGCCAAGCGAATCCGCCCCGGCTGCCGCCGTGACGGATTCGTGGCGGAGCCGAGGGCGTTGGCGTAGCGGGCGCGCCTGTTCTTGCCGAGCGAACCCGCGCCTTCGGCGATGTTCAGGGGCGTGCTCGCCGCTGCCCTCCTGAGCTGCCGGGCGAGGTCCGGGTCCTTGCGCCCGATTCGGTCGGCCGCGTCCGCGGCGTCAGCGGCCACGCGCAGCGCGACAGTGTAGATGCGTAGCATGATGAGGTCTTCTCCGTGTCGAGGTGACGCCCCGGCGGCCCTGTGCCGCGGGGGACGTCTCCTCCCGACCTCGCGCGCAGCGCCCTGCAAGGCTGCGGCGAAGCCGCACCGCCCGGAGCCACGCGCAGCGCAGCGAGCATGGCGAGCACCTTCGCTGGGGCGGGGCGCAGCATCCCGGGCTTGGCCTTGCGGGGCGCGGCCACGAGGTCACACTGAGGAGTCCACGCGCATCCCCTCACATCTCCTTCTGCCCCAAGTGCCCGCCCGCTCACGCCCCGCGCCGCTCACGCACACGCCCACCGCTCACGCCCACGCTCACGCGCCCCGCCTCGCTTCGCTTGCGCTTGCGCACCGCTCCCGCTCCAGCTCTCGCTTCCCCATCTTGACCACCGGCGGGCATGAGCTCTTGAATTTCTGCGGGGTTGCGGTTGATCGCGGGGCACAACACCGAAAAAGCACCCACATTACGGGTGGTTGTTCATCATGATCCGGCGAGAGGTCAGGCGCAATGCGGGCCGAGTGTTGTGCCCACAGAAAAATGCGACACATTTAATTTCAGCCAGTTGCGCGTCGGGCGATCAAGATGGGCGCTTCGCCTCTCTCGCCCCACCGCGCCCCGCCCCCGACCGGGGCGAAGTGACGCCAGAATACCGAATAGAAACAGCAGCTCAGAACTCATGCAGCCATCATCATGCTTCGCAAACCGAGCTGTGCCGGCTTGTGGATCACACCCGATCGCGGGGTCGGACCCCACATTCTAATACTTTCTCACCTCACGCCCGCGCCCCCTCCGCTCCAGCTCCCGCCCCTCCGCCGCGCCGCGCGCCGCTCCCGCTTCCGCTCCCACACCGCACACCGCGCCCGCTCCCGCTTCCGCTCCCACACCGCACACCGCGCCCGCTCCCACGCCGCACACCGCGCCCGCTCCCGCGCCGCGCCCACTCCCACTCCCGCTCCGCTCCCACGCCGCGCCGGCTCCGGCTCCCGCACCGCGCCGGCTCCCACGCCCGCTCCGCTCCTCCGCCCCTGCGGACCCTCACCCTCCCTCGCCCGCTTGACCCTTCGCCGCGCCGGTGCACAACTGCGGCCGATGGACGGGCGCCTGCACTGGTTCAACGCGAGCTGCGAGGCCGAGGCCGCGCGCGGGGTCCCGGGCTACACCGCCTCCCGCGAGGCCCGGGCCCTGGCGCGGGACCTCGAGGCGCTCCCGTGGGTCGTGGCGGCGCCCGGCGACGCGGTGCTCGTGACCGAGCCGCCGGCTCCCGCGTGGCTCGCGACGCTCGTCGCCGCCGGGATCACGCCGCCGCGCTTCGTGACCTCGCCCGCCGACGTCCCCGAGGCCACCCCGGCGCCGTGGGGAGCGAGCCCCGACGCGGCGAAGCGCCTCGGGAGCGCCTGGTCCGAGGCGGCGCGGTCGCTCTACCGCAAGGATCGCTGGGTCCCGCTCCTCGCGGCGCTCGTCGCCGCCGGAGATCCCGACGTCTGCGGGCCGATCGACGTCGGCCGCGTGGAGACGTCGGTCACCGGCGCGATCGCCGCGATCGCCGCGCTGCGGTCCGAGCGCCTCGACGCGGTCATCAAGGCGCCCTTCGGGACCTCGGGGCGCGCGGCGAAGCGCGTGCTCGGCGACGCCGTCGCCCCGACCCGCGGAGAAGCGCGCTGGCTCGAGAAGGTCATCGCCGAGCAGGGCGCCGTGGTCGTGGAGCCCTGGCGCGACCGCACCCACGATCTCTCGGTTCTCCTCGACGTCTCCGACGCCGGTGCGCGGCTCCTGGGGGCCACCCGCTTCGCGACCGATGGGCGCGGGCAGTATCTCGGCACGGTCGTCGCCGCCGGCGGTGAGGCGCCGGTCGACCGGCGTTGGGCCCCTGCGCTCGCCCGGGCCACCGACGCGGTCGGCGCCGCGCTGCATACCGCGGGCCACCGAGGCCGCGCCGGCTTCGACGCCATGATCTTCGTCGACGAGGCCGGGCGACCACGCCTCAAGCCGCTGCTCGAGGTCAACCCGCGCACGACCATGGGGCACGTCGCCCTCGCGCTGTCGGACCGCGTCGCGCCCGGTTGCCACGCGTGCTGGCGCCTGTTCGGGCGTCGAGACGTCCGCGTCGCGGGCGCGGCCGGCTTCTCCGGGCTCGTCGACCTCCTCGCCGCCGAGATCCCCTTCGAGCGGGCCCCGGACGGGCGCCTCCGGTCCGGCGTCCTGGCGACCAACGATCCCGCGAGGGCCGAGGTCGTCGTCGGCGCCCTGATGGTCTCGCCGGCGCCCCTCGGCCGGCGGTGGGCTTGCGCGAGTCTGCCCCACGCGGCATGACCGAGACATGCGAGTCCACCACCTGAACTGCGGGACGATGCGGCCCCTCGCCCTCGGTCGCGAGCTGGTCTGCCACGTCCTCCTCGTCGAGACGCCGCGCGACGGCCTCGTGCTCGTCGACGCCGGCTTCGGGACCATCGATCTCGAGCAGCCGCACCGCCGCCTCGGCCGCCTCTTCACCGCGATCAGCCGCCCGGTCCGCGATCCCACCGCCGCCGCCGTGCACCAGGTCCGCGCCCTCGGCTACGACCCGCGGGACGTGCGCCACATCGTGCTGACGCACATGGACATCGACCACGCCGGCGGGCTCTCGGACTTCCCCGACGCCGCCGTCCACGTCCACGCCCTCGAGCATGCCGCCGCCGTCACCCACCGCGACCGCGCGTCGAAGGCGCGCTACGTCCCGTCGATGTGGGCCCACGACGTCGACTTCCACCGCTACGACGACCTCGGCGAGCCCTGGCACGGCTTCGACGCCGTCCGGCAGCTCGACGGCCTACCGCCGGAGATCCTGCTCGTCCCCCTCCATGGCCACAGCCGCGGGCACACGGCGGTCGTGGTCGAGACCGGCGACGGCGCGCAGCTCCACGCCGGCGACGCCTACTTCGATCACACCGAGGTCCACGGCGAGCGGTCGCGCTGCCCGAGGCTGCTCCGCGCCTTCCAGCGCGTCACGAACGTCGACATGAAGCTGCGCAAGCTCAACCAGCGGCGCCTCCGCACCCTCGCTCGAGAGGCGACCGAGGTGACCATATTCTCGGCCCACGATCCGCGCGAGCTCCCCGGCCACTGACCCCCGCGGCGCGGTCGCTTTGACGGGGAGACATTTCTTTCACAATCTCGTCACCGCCGGCTGACCACGGGCCTCGTCTCACTGGCTACGCTTCGGGGTGTTCAGGTCACCGGAGGACCACAATGCCCGCACTCCCGCGTCCCATCGCCCTCGTGCTCGCCGCCATCGTCGGCCTCGGCGCGTGCGCCGTCCCCATCAGCGCCAAGGCCCAGCACGTCACCGTCCAGGCCGGCCTCGACCATGCCACGTTGCCGGCGGACAAGAAGCACACGACCTACCTGCGGGTCGCGCTCCGCGGCCAGGAGGGGCTCGAGCCGAGCTCCCGGCCGCCGATGAACGTCGCGATCGTGATCGACAAGTCCGGCTCGATGCAGGGCAAGAAGATCGAGTACGCCAAGCGCGCCGCCCGCGCCGCCCTCGATCGCCTCGACGGCCGTGACATCGTCAGCGTCGTCGCCTACGACAGCACCGTCGAGGTCCTCGTCCCCGCCACCCGCGCCAGCGACCGCGCCACCATCCTCGCCGGCATCAACCGCCTGCGCGCCGGCGGCATGACCGCGCTCTTCGCGGGGACCAGCAAGGGCGCGGCCGAGGTGCGCAAGTTCAAGGACGACAAGACCATCGACCGCGTGATCCTGCTGTCCGACGGTCAGGCCAACATCGGCCCGCAGTCCCCAGGGGCCCTGGCCAGCCTGGGCAACTCGCTCCGGCGCGAGGGGATCGGCGTGACGACCATCGGGATGGGCCTCGACTACAACGAGGACCTGATGGTCGCCCTCGCCCGAAAGAGCGGCGGCAACCACTTCTTCGTCGAGGACCCGTCGCAGCTCGCGCAGCTCTTCCGCGAGGGCTTCGGCGGGCTCGCCTCCATCGTCGCCCAGGAGGCCGTCGTCAAGGTCACGTTCTCGGAGGGGGTCCGCCCGGTGCGCGCCCTCGGCGTCGACGCCGACATCATCGGTCAGACGATGACGACGACCCTCGCCCAGATCTACGGCGGCGAGCGCGAGCAGATCCTCGTCGAGCTCGAGGTCGCCCCGCGGGAGGCCGGCTCGACCCACCCGATCGCCAGGATCGAGGTCAGCTATCACGACGTCCTCACCCAGGCCGTCGACCGCGTGGAGACCTCGGTCGCCGCCCACTTCTCGACCGACGCCGCGGCCATCGAGCGGAGCCTGAACCGCGAGGTCATGGTCACGGTGGTCGAGCGTCTCGCCGCCGACAAGAGCCGCCTCGCTGTGCAGCTCCGCGACCAGGGCAAGATCGAGGAGGCCCAGCGGGTGCTCCACAAGAACAAGGAGTGGCTCGACGGAGAGGCCGCGCGGCTCGGCAGCAAGCGGCTCCAGCGCCTCGGAGAGCGAAACGCGGAGGCCGCCGACGGGGTCGAGGACGAGAAACAGTGGAACAGGACGCGAAAGGGGATCCGGTACGACAACTTCGCCCCCGACTACGACCGGGCGAACTTTTGACGGCGACGCCCGGGCCGGCCGCGTGGACGCGCCGCGCGATCCCGCGACCGCTGACCCGGGCCCCTCGCCCCGCCCCGTGAAGCCGCCCCGCGCCACGGCGCCGTCCTCCCGGCGGCTCGTCGTCCTCCTCGCCGCGATGGTCGTCGTCCCGGTCGGCGCGCTGGCGTGGCTCGGAACGCGCGTCGTCAGCCAGCAGGAGGACCTCGCCGGTCACCGCGTGCGCGGGCTGCTCGTCGACAGGCTGCGCGAGGTCGACGCCTCCATCGCCCGGCTGATGGACGAGCGCGAGCGCGAGCTCCTGAAGATCGCGGCCGCCGTCCCGACGAAGACGGACGCGATCCGCGAGTACCTGGCCGGCCCGGGCCGCGGGGCGGAGGTGCTCGTGGTCGATCTCGAGGGGCGCGTCCTGCACCCTCCGCTGGGCGCGCCGATGAGCGACGCCGAGCGCGAGCTCCTCGAGCGGACCCGGACCGTCTGGGACGGCGACGCGCTCCAGGCCGCCGTCCGCGCGAGCGCCGCGGGGGAGGGCCGGGGCGTCGACCACGGCTGGCACGGTTACTTCTTCGGGGGCGGCCTGAACCTGCTCCTGTGGCGCGCCGACGGGGACCGCGTCGTCGCCGTCGAGGTGTCGCGTATCGCGCTCCTGAGCGACGTGGTCGCGCACCTCCCGGCCACCGCCGTGGACGCCGCCGACGGGACGCCGAGCCGCATCCTCCTGGCCGACGAGGGTGGGGCGCCGGTCTACCAGTGGGGCACCTACGAGCCGCCCGAGGGCGAGGGGCCGCGTGCGACCCTGGCGCTGAGCCCGCCCCTCGGCGCCTGGAGCCTGCGCGACTTCAGCCCGCAGAGCGCGCTCCCGACCGGGCTCACCGGCGGGCTGACGTTCAATCTCGGCGCCGGGCTCCTGGCGGTGGCCCTCGCGCTCGCGGCGCTGGCCGTCTACCTATACCGCGTCCGGACCCGCGAGATGCGCCTCGCCGCGCAGCGCGTGTCCTTCGTCAACCAGGTCTCCCACGAGCTCAAGACGCCGCTGACGAACATCCGGCTCTACGCGGAGCTCCTCGCCACCGAGCTCGACGTCGACCCCGAGGACCCGGACGCCGACCTCGGCGACCCCGCCGCGCGGCATCTGCGGGTCATCACCGGCGAGAGCCAGCGCCTGAGCCGGCTCATCGCGAACGTCCTGACCTTCGCCCGGGGTCAGGAGGGGCGCCTCGCCGTCCGCCCGCGCCCGCAGGTCGTCGACGACGTCGTCCGCGCGGTCCGGGCGACCTTCGCCCCGTCGCTCGACCAGGCCGGGGTCACGGTTCAGCTCGACCTCCACGCTCCCGACCGCGTGCTCGTGGACGCCGACGCCGTCGAGCAGATCCTGGCGAACCTGCTGTCCAACGTCGAGAAGTACGCGCGCTCCGGCGGCGAGGTCCGCGTTACCACCCGGCGCGACGGTGACGTCACGACGGTGACGGTCGCCGACCGCGGCCCCGGGATCCCCGCCGCCCACCGCGAAGACGTGTTCCTGCCGTTCCGGCGGCTCAGCGACAAGCTCAGCGACGGCGCCGCTGGCACCGGCATCGGCCTCGACATCGCGCGTCAGCTCGCCCGGCTCCACGGCGGCGATCTCCGCCTCGTCGACCCCGGCGTGGCGGCCCCGGGCGCCCGCTTCGCGCTCACCCTCCACACGCCCCGGCCCCAGGAGAGAGCCCCATGAAAGTCCTCATCGCCGAAGACGACGCCCACATCCGACGCGGCCTCAAGGAGGTCCTCGAGGCCGAGGGCTACGAGGTCGTCGAGGCTCCCGACGGGCGCGCCGCCCTCGACCTCCTCGAGCCCGAGCAGCCGGACTTCGCGCTCCTCGACATCATGATGCCCGAGGTCAACGGCTACGACGTCTGCCGCGACTACCAGCGGCGCCGCCCGGAGATGCCGGTCATCTTCATCAGCGCCAAGTCCGAGGAGATCGACCGGGTCCTCGGCCTCGAGCTCGGCGCCGACGACTTCATCCCGAAGCCCTTCGGGGTCCGCGAGGTCATCGCCCGAATCCGCGCCGTCACCCGCCGCGCCTACGCCTCACGCGTGCCGCGCCCCGGCGAGGAGGCGGTCGAGATCGACGGGCTCGTCGTCTACCCGCGGGAGCTCCGCGCGAAGAAGGGGGACGAGACCATCGAGCTGAGCCTCCGCGACGTGAAGATCCTCAAGCTCCTCCACCGCGAGCGCGGACGGGTCGTCAGCCGCGAGATGCTCTTCAACGAGTGCTGGGGCATGACGTACCTGCCCAACAGCCGGACCATCGACCAGCACATCTCGAAGCTGCGCAAGCGGGTCGAGGACGACCCGAAGAACCCGGCCCTCATCAAGACCGTGCACGGGGTCGGCTACCGCATCGACTGAAGCGCCCTCAGCCGGCCTTCGCCTGCCCCGGCGGCGTCGCGGCCAGCCCGCCGAGGAGCAGGTCGTCCACTGGCGCGAGGAGCTCGGTGAGGCGGCTCACGATGGCGCTCACGTCGCGGTGCTTGCGCTCGCCGAACAGGGTGATGTCGAGGACGAGGTTGGACACGGCCATCTCGACCAGGGTCGGCTCGTCGGTCACCACCGACCGGTTGTGCTCGGTGGGCTCGGCCTCGCCCACGAGGAGCTTCTCGTGGTCGCAGATGAGGATGAGCTTGTGCTGCCAGTGCTGCTCGAGCTCGGTCTCCTCGATGTCGTAGCTCAGGACCTCGCCGATGCCCTCCGGCACGGCGGTGAACGAGAACACGACGACGTCCACGCCGCGGGCCGCGGCGCGCTCGAGCACCGGCTGCAGCGCCAGCACCTCGCGCCGCCACACCGAGATGTGGATGCTGCGCTTGGCGTTGCGGATGAGGGTCTCGGCCTGCTCGAGGAGGCCGCTGTAGCCGATGAGGGTCCAGGTCGTCGCGTCGGTCGTCGGGCGCTCGAGCTTCGACATGGCGGTCTTGAGCGAGTCGAGGCTGCGCGTGAAGCGCGACTCGAGCAGCTCGAAGAGGCGCTCGGGCGGCAGCGGCAGGAAGCGCGCGGGGTTCTGCTGGATCTCGTTGATGAGCCCCAGCCCGACCAGGCGCCGAAGGACCGTGTAGATCGCGGAGCGCGGGACGCCGGAGCGCGCCGCGAGCTCGTATCCGGTCGCCGGGTGCTCCTTCAGAAGGGCGATGTATGCGCGCGCGTCGCTCAACGTGAAGTTGAGCGCTTTCATCGCGTCGACGATCTCTTGCTCGGCCTCGGACGTCACGATCACGTTACACCTCGAAGTCCGCCTCGGGTGACGTCGACCGACGTCGCGCAGTCACGACGCCGACCGAGTCGACGGCTCGGAGCGGGTCAGTAACTCGGTTATGAGTCACTGGGCCCGACGCGTCAAGCTGAACGAGCCGCGTTCATCTTGCGCCGCGTCACGATCGCTCCATCGAGCCCACAATCCTGCGCCGCGGCGCCCACGCCGTCCAGCGAACAAACGAAAACGAACGGTTCCGCCCGGGTGCGTCGAGCCAGCCGCGATCGGCCCGTTCTCGGCTTCGCCTCCGGGCGCTGCGGTGCTAGACTCCAGGTCGCCCATCCCGAGGAGGAGACGAGCCGATGGACACGTCGATCATCAGCAAGATCCAGAAGGCGCGGGAGTACGCCGAGGATCGCTCGCGCTTCCTGTTCAACTCCCTGTCGGTCCAGTTCCACGGCACCAACGCCGAGCACCAGGTCTCCTGGGACGGCGCCGCCTGGCACTGCGACTGCCACTACTTCGAGACGCACGGCTACTGCGCTCACACGATGGCCCTCGAGCGTCTGCTCGACGGCATGTTGCCGCCCTCGGCGACCGCCTGACCCACGCCGTCGGACGCGACGGTGAAGCCGTCGCGCCCGGCTTCATCACATTGGGTGTCGCGTCACCCGGCGCACGCTCCCGCAGCCACAGCTCCGTGATCCCGATCAGTTCGGGATCACGAGCACCGGGCACGCGGCCTGGTTGAGGATCCGGCGGCTCACGCTGCCGGTCCATCCGTCTTCGTCCGGCGTCAGCCCACGGCTGCCCAGGACGATGAGGTCCGCCCCGGCCTCGCGCGCGCTGCGCAGGATCGCGCTCACCGGCTCGCCGTAGGCGACCCGATGCTCGACCTCGTCGATGGACCACCCCATCGCGTCACACGCGACCGCGAAGGGGCCGCGGCGGGCGTCGAGGAGGTCCTCTGCGGCGTCGAAGTCGTCGTCGTCGTTCGCCGGCAGGATGTGGAGCAGCGTCACGCTCGCGCCCGCCAGCTTCGCCAGCTCTGCGGCGTAACGCGCCCCGCGGGCGCTGCCCTCGGAGCCGTCCACCGGAACCAGCAACGCGGTAATCGACTCGGACATGAGCTGTGCCTCCGGAGCAACGACGAGGGGCCTGGAGGGTACACGAAAGCGGCCGCCTGCGAAGCCGGAACCGACGGAACCCGCGCGGAGGCCGTAGCGAAGGGCCTGCGGCGTAGGTCACGGCGCCGCCCGCGACCGCGAGCGTGAGCGTGGCGACCCGAGGACCTCGTCAGGGGACCCTCAGCCCTCGTCGAGCTCCCTGGGCCGCAGGAGCGCGAGCTGGCGCCAGGCCCCCTCGAGCGCCTCGGCCCAGCTGTGGCCGGAGCCGACGAGCAGGGCGGCGTTGCCGGTGGTCATCGCGTCGTCCCCGCCGGTCAGCGCGTGGAGCGCCTCCTCCCAGCCGGGGTTGTGACCGAGCACGAGGACGGTCCGCGCCTCGGGAGGCCAGCCCGCGGCCTCGTCGCGGATGTCGTCGAGATCGGCCATGTAGAGCGCGTCGACCGGGGTCACCTCGATCTCGGCGGCCTCGCCGTCGAGCGCTTTGGCCATACGCTTCCACGTGCGGCGCGCGCGGCGCGCGCTGCTCGTGTACACGCGCTCCGGCAACCAGCCGAGCCGCTGCAGCTCCCGGGCGATCCGCCCGGCGTCGCGCTTGCCCCGCTTGGACAGCGGGCGATCGTGATCGCTGTCGGCGTCGGTGTCCCACGCGCTCTTGGCGTGGCGCATCAGTATCAAGCGGCGCTGCATCCGTGTCTCCGGGCGTCGAGCAGCGTTCGGGGCCTCGCTCCGCCCCCGCTCACTGTCCAGGCGCACGGAGCTTACCCGGACGAGCGGCGCTCGACGACCTCATCGCGCGTCCCCGCTCGCCGGAGGGCGCTTGGACCCGGGGCCTTCCGCGGCGTATATCCGGTGACCATGTCCAAACGCCTTCTCCTTCAGGCCCTCGAGCAGGCGGCCATCGAGGCCGATCCCGAAGCCGTCACGTCCTCTCTCGCGGTCGCGGGGAGCTGGACACGAAGGCGCGTCGCCGCTCGCGCTCGCCGCCTGATCGCCCAGGCGGACGCCGCGCTCGGCGCCGGCGACGGGGGCGATCCGGTCGGCCGCCGGGTCCACCAGCTTCAGCTCGCCTGGCTCGCCGCGGCCGGGGGCAGGTGGCGCGATCTCGTCCACGACCGTGGCGCGACCGCGGCGGCGTTCTACGCGCGCTCCGGGCGAACGCGCGGCGGGGACGAGGACCAGGGCCGTTCGGGCGCAGGGGGCGCTCGCCGCCGGACCCGGTGGCTCGCCATCGGCGCCGCGGTCCTCGTGGTGGCCGGCCTCGCGATCTATCTCTTCACGCGGCCGCCGGCCCCGCTCACCGAGGGCCCCATCGGCCGCGCGCTCACCGACGACCTCACGGACTGGGTGGTGCAGCTCGATCGCTGGGCGCCCTACGCCCAGCGTCGAGACGCGACGAACCTCGGGAGGGAGGCGACGGCGCTGGCCGAGATCCGCGCGCGGGTCTTCGGTGCCGACGCCCTCGACGCCCTCGGCGCCGAGCCCGCCGCGCGCCTGGCCGCGCTCCTCGACGCGACCCAGGCGCTGGCCGGGGAGCCCGAGGTCCCCGACGGCCTGCCCGCCCGGGCGGAGGCGTTCCGCGCCGCGCTCCGCGCCGTCGACCACGCCTTCGCCGCCGCCGAGCTGCCCTACTTCCTCGACGGTGACTGGCTCCTCCACCACGACGGCTACGCGCAGACCACGCTGTTCGTCTTCGGCGTCGACGCCCGCAACCAGGTCCGCGCCGCGGGCGTCGACGAGCCGATCACGGCCGTCCACGTGCGCCGCCTCGACACCCTCAACTGGTCGTGGTCGAAGCTCGGCTACACCAGGAAGTCGATGGACGTGGCGGCGGTCCTCGTCGATCGCGTCGAGGATCAGCTGATCACCTACGTCGGGCCGGCGCTGGCGCCCGACGCGTCGATGCCGCTCATCGACCCGGACTCCCTGCAGGTGGGCGCGGCCTGGCAGGATCGCGTTCAGCGGGCCGCGGGCGCGGTCGCCCGCGAGGCCTTCGCCCGGGCGCTCCCCGGCGAGGAAGACGCCCTGCGGCGCTTCGGCGACGCCCTCGAGGAGCGGCGGAAGCTCTTCGCCACCTGGCGCGTCAAGCTCTCCCACCAGGGGATGGTCCTGCGGGTCCCCGGGACCCTCACCCTCGGCGCCGACCTCTACGAGGCGCTCAAGGCGGCGCTGCCGGACTACCAGGTCGAGCAGCTCGAGGACGTGCAGCGGGCGGTGGAGTCCAGCGACAACCGCGACATCTTCGCGCGGATGCTCGAGCGCCACAGCCGCAGCGTCGAAGGTCACGAGGTGCAGCACCGGCTCGACTACGCGGCGGGCGACGCCTTCACGGTCCCGACGGTCGTGACCGAGCTCCTCGGCGAGGCGGACTCGCGCACCGAGCGCATGGCCTACGAGCTCTCCGCCTATCTGTCCGAGATCGCCCGCGAGCCCGACTGGGCCCGCCTCGATCTCACCCTGCTCGTTCGCCACGTGCTCGACCGGCGCGGGCGCAGCGTCGAGGGGAGCGTCGCCGTCGCGATACTCGACGGCCTGGCCGGGCAGCTCGACCTGCCGACTCGGATCGGCGACAGCGGCGCCGTCCGCCGCCGCGCGGCCGACGTCTACCTCGCGCTGCTCGACGTCGAGGAGCAGCGCCTCGCCGACGCCGCGCGCGCCCTGTGGAAGATCTGGTTCGGCGGCGATCTCCCCGACCTCGAGCGCGTCGCGCGCGAGTAGAGCCTCAGCGTCGGACGTGGGCGGAGGAGGCGGTCACCTGGTGGAACCAGGCCTCGCGCAGGCCGGCGAGCCCGCCGGCGGCCTCTAGGGTTTCGGGAGCGAGGCGGCCGATGAGCTCCTCGATGGCCTCTTCGACGGCGACCTTCACGCTGGCGCGGTTGTCGTAGTTGCCGACGATGAGGAGCGCCTCGTACGCGTCGACGCTGGGCTCGGCGGCGGCGCCGATGGCGCGGACGACCTTGGTGCGCAGGGTGCCGAGGGGCTCGTCCACCGCTCGCGAGAGGTCCTCCCAGGCGTCTTTCGCGCGCGTGCCCATCGCCGCGAGCAGATCGGCCGCCAGCCCGCGGACCGCGTAGCGCGCGGGACGGTGGAGGTAGTGCGCCAGCGGCCGCACGAGCTGGTTCGGGATGCGCGCGGCGACCCGGGCGACGTCTGCGCGGGTCATCTGGAAGCGCTCGGTCAGCGCCTCGAGGGTCGGCCCGAGGGCGCCCCGGCCGTAGGCCATGAGCGCGCCGAGCAGCGCCGCTTCGAGGTCCGGGTCGGCGTCGACGAGCCCCTTCGCCAGCGGCGGCACGACCACCATCGGCGGGGGACGGGAGGTCCCGAGCGCGCGCGCCGCCGCGGCCCGGACGAGCGGCGAGCTGTCCTTGAGCGACAGGACGAGCCAGCGGACCAGCTCCTCGTCGTCGCCGGTCATCGGGTCGAGCCCGAGGGCCGTCGCGGTGTTGCACCGGACGGCGTCGCGGCCGTCACCGGTCAAGCCGCGGAGCGCGTCGAGGGTGAGGGCGTCACCGAGGGCCGAGAGCTCGGCCTCGGTCAGGGGGCGCTCGCCAAAGGCGGCGCTCGGGAGCGCCGCGGGCGCCTTGACCTTCGGCGCCGGCTCGCGCCCCGCGACGCGATCGGCGGCGAGGGACGCCGCGCGCCGCACCTCGGAGAGGCTGTCCTCGGCGGCCAACGCCTTGAGCGCGCCGATGATCGCCACGTCGCGCCGGAAGAGGGCGCCGAGGGCCGTCGCCGCCTGGGCGCGTACCCGCTCGTCGGGGTCGTCGAGGGCCCGCAGGAGCGCGTCCCGGCTGTCGGCGTCGCGCCCGCCGAGCTGAGCGATGCCCCGCGCGGCGGCCGCCCGCGCGAGCGGAGACGACCCGCCGAGGAGCTGCGAGCCGAGGGACGGCAGCGCCTTGTCGCCCGCCGCCGCCAGCGCCTCGAGGGCGTTCGCGAGCTCGTCGTCGCGGCGCACGCCGCCGAGCGCCTTCACGATCGACTCGACGGCCCGGGGAGCGACCTCGCGGAGCTGAAGCTGGGCTTCGTGCGAGACCCGCGCGTCCGGGTCGACGGTGGACGAGATCAGCAGGGGCACCGCGCGGCGACCGATGACCCGCGCCAGCGCGCGCACGGTGACGCAGCGGACCTCGGGCTCGGCGTCGCGGAGGAGCGGCTTCAGCGCGGCGGCGAGGGCGTCACGCGGGTCGTCCTTCTTCGCGACCAGCGACATCAGCGTCACGGAGTTGGTCTTCACGTACCAGCGGCCGTCGCGCAGGTTCCACAGCAGATCGTCGGCGGCGATCCCCTCGGTCGCGCCGGCGAGCTGCTTGTCGGTCAGCGAGCGGGTGTAGAACTCCGGGTGGCCGACCTCGGCCGGCCGCTGGCGACGTCGATTCATCGCCTTGTGCATGGCCGCGAGCGCGCGGAACGCCGCGGCCTGGGTGTCCGGGTCGGGCCCGCCGACGAGGGAGGCGACCTTCTCGACGTGGAGCTCGGTGAACGCGCTCATCCCCTCGAGGGTGCGGACGGCGGGATCGCGCAGGCTCGGCCGCTCGAGCGCGTCGAGCAGCACCGGGACGGCGCGCTCGCCCAGACGCTGCAGCGTCTCCCGGGCCCAGCGGCGGATGGTCCCGTTGTGGTGCGCCATCGCCGCGGTCAGCGTCACGATCGCGCGGTCGCCGAGGCGCTCGAAGAGCGGCGTCGCGCGGATGAGGCTCGCGAAGCTGGAGTCCCCCAGCAGGTCGAGGGTCTTCATCCACGCGGCCGGGCGCGCCTTCGCGAGGACCCGCTCGAGCCCGTCGATCGCGAGCTGGGCGACCCCCTCGTCGTCGTCGCCGAGCCCCGGGACGAGCGCCTTGACGGCCGTGACGGGCGCGATCCCCGCCGTGGAGAAGGCCGACGTCGCGTGACGCCGCACGATCGCGTCGCCGTCCTTGCGGGCGATGGCGAGCGTGTCGAGCGCCTCGGGAGTCATCGGGTCGAGGAGCGAGAGCGCGAGGGCGGCGTTGCGACGCACCATGGTGCGGCCGTCGGCGATGCGCCGACATGCGGCCTCGACCACCGCGTCGCGGTGCTCCGCGAGGAGCGACGCGACCGCTCGCGGGGCCAGCTCCTCGAGCTCGAGCGACACTTGCTCCATCTGCCCTCCGTCAGTGTTTTGGCGGACTGGCGCCCGGCCGAAGGGTAGTCGATCTCGTTGGGCGACGCGACCGGAGCGCGACCGATTTCGCGGGCGCGCCGGTGTGCGGCCGAGCAGCGCCCAACCGGCGATCAGGCCGCTATGAGCTGCGTCCTCGCCCGGTCGCCGCGCTCACTCGCCGGCGAAGCCGACCGCGACGAAGAAGCGCTCGAAAGCGGCGCGGGCCCCCGCGTGGCCGTCACAGCGGACGCCGGCGGCGACGCGCACGTCCACGTCGGGCTCGACGCGCTCGTGGTAGCGGCGCGCCTCGCTCCGCTCCGCGCCCCGCTCCCACGCGTCCATCGCGGCCGTGGCCTCACGGAACTCCGCGCCGTGGGCGTTCGTCCAGGCGTCGAGGGCGGCGGCGACCGCGTCACAGCTGGACCCCGCGCGCCGCAGGGCGTCGCCGAGGCTCCGATTGACCGCGGCGAATCGTCGCACCGGTGGCGGGGCCTCTCGGTGCCATTCGACGGTACGCGCGCCAGGCGTGACGGTCCCGGGGCCGCCGACCGTCGCGCTGGGGCCGGGCTCGGCGTGATGGGACCGCGTCGTCACGCAGGCGCCGAGCGTCAGCGTCACCAGGACGCCGAGCGCCGCCACCGCGCGCCGGAGCGAGCCGGTCGGGCTCACACGATCGCGTCGACGGCCCAAAGGCGGATCTGCTTGTCGGCCGCAGCGCAGGCCAGGTAGTCCCCCTCGGGTGAGAAGGCGACCCCGTAGACCCCCCGCGGCTTGATGGGGAGCTCGACGAGCAGGTCGAGGAGCTCGAGGGACCAGATGGCGACGTTGCGCTCGCTGGCGATGGCGACCATCGTGCCGTGCGGGGACACGGCGAGGTTGAAGAGGCCCGAGGCGCCGGGCTCGAAGCTCGACTTGACCTCCCAGGAGCGGGTGTCCCAGAGCTTCACCTGGCCTTCGTAGCCGGCGGTGACGAGGCGCTCGCCGCCGTGGCACGTGCCGCCGATCGTGACCGCGGCCTTGTGTCCGCTCAGCGCCCGGAGGCGCTCGCCGGTGGCCACGGACCAGAGGTAGACCTCGTCTCCGAGCCCGGAGCTCGCGAGGGTCTGGCCGTCGGGGAGGAAGTGCAGCGACGTGACGTTGCGGCGATGGGCCTTGAGGGTGGCCCGGCACTCGCTGGAGGCTCGGTCCCAGAGGCGGACGGTCGCGTCGTTGCCCGCGGTGGCGATGGTCTCGCCGTCGGGGGAGACCCGGACCGCGCCGACGGCGCTCTTGTGCGCCTTGAAGGTCTGGCGCGGGGTCAGGTCCGGCACGCTCCAGGAGCGCATCGTCCGGTCGCTCGAGACGGTGTAGAGGGTCTCGCCGTCGGCGGTGACGTCGAAGTCGTTGACGCTCTTGTCGTGGGCCTCGATCGAGGCGGCGAGTTGCCACCCGTCGCGCGACCAGAGCTTGAGCGCGTTGTCCATGCCGGCCGACACCAGGTAGCGGCCGTCCGGGGTGAACCGGACGGCGTTCACGTGGCTCTGGTGGGCCTGTATCGTGATGCAGTCGTCCATCGCGCAGGGCTCCGGTCTCACTGGGAGAGAGTCGTGTCCTCCGTGGAGGTGAGGGGGACGGCCTGAAGGCTCCCGAACGTCGCCAGCACGGTGAATCCGTCGCCATCGAGCGGCACCCCCAGATCGAAGCGGAACGTGTACCGATTGAACTGAGGGAACAGCAGTCTTACCCCAAGACCCACGCTTTGGCGAAGGTCGAACCCGGCGGAGCCCTCCCACACGGCGCCGGCGTCCCAGAAGAGGACGCCGCCGATGTGGGCCGAGGCGATCACCCACGGCGGGGTGCGCCACTCGGCGTTGAAGCGGACGCGGTTGGCGCCGAAGCCGTAGAAGGCTTGGCTGCCGTAGCCGCGCAGGCCGTTGTCTCCGCCGAGGGTGACGAGGGTGCGGGCGCTGTCGCGGTCGCGGGTCTCGAGGTTGGCGCTCGCGACGAAGCGGCCGACCGGCGTGCGCGGCGTCGCCCCCCGGAGGCGCACGTTGTACTGCTGATCGATGACCTCGCCCTGCTCGAGGCGGCCGGCGAGCTGGCCCTGTACGTCGATGAGGCCGCCGCCGGGGTCCGCGACGAAGCCCAGGGAGAGGGACCAGAAGAGGGCGTCGTCGGTGGAGCCGAAGGCCTCGAGCGGGAAGGCGAGCTGCGCGACCCACCACGGCCCGAGGCGGACGTCCTCGGTGAGCCCGAACGACGCGAGGTCGACGAACCTCGCGTAATCGGCGACGAACCCCGTCCAGGTGACGAAGGGGTAGAGCTGGCGCCGGTCCGGCGCGAGGACGTCGCGCTGGAAGGCGGCGGCCTCGTCCGCTGTCAGGTCCCCGCGCGGAGCGTACGCCCGGTCGCTGCCCGTGAAGCCGCCGGCGATGCGCTGCTTGAGGAGCTCGCCCCCCTGGTAGCGGACCTGGACGCTGGCGGTGACGGCGTTGGCGTCCCAGACCCGCGGGATGGCCTCGACGGCGTCGGTCTCGGGGACGTCGTAGGTGAGGAGCTCCCGCCCGGAGAGCTGGCGCCCGATGACGTCGTCGTAGCTCACCGACGCCTCCCAGCTCCACGCCTGCTGCAGGTCGCGGAACGGGGAGCCGAGGGCGAGCTTCCCGCGGCTGCCCTCGGGGGAGCCGCTGTCGCGCTCGAAGATCACCGCGAAGGTCTGGCTGAGCGAGAGCTCGCCGCCGAAGAGCCGCGGATCGTAGAAGGTGTCGCCGACGCTGAAGGTCCGCGGCAGCAGCTCGAAGTCCAGCGCCGCCTGCTTGTTCTCCCCCGCCAGGTTCCGCTCGATGAGCGTCACGGCGAGCTGGTCGAGGAACCCGTCGGTGATCTGAAAGCTGGTCTCCACCCGGATGGACCACAGGTCCCGAGTGAACACGACGACGTCGATCTCGCCTCCGCCCCCGCCTCCGCTCTCGCCTCCGCCCGCGCTCTCGCCTCCGCCCGCGCTCTCGCCTCCGCCCGCGCTCTCGCCCGCGCCTGCGCCTGCGCTCTCGCCTGCGCCTGCGCTCTCGCCTCCGCCCACGCTCTCGCCCGCGCCTGCGCCTGCGCTCTCGCCTCCGCTCTCGCCTCCGCCTCCCCCTCCGCTCTCGCCCGCGCCTGCGCTCTCGCCTTCGCCTCCGCCCACGCGCCCATCGTCCCGAACAGCCACCGGCACGATCCGAACGATGGTGAAGATCGACAGCCCCCGCAGGTTCCGCGTCGTCTCGTCGACCCGGGGCTGCGACCAGGGATCGCCCGGCGCGAAGAGGAGCTCGCGCCGGATCACGTCCTCGTCGGTCAGGGTGTGGAAGACGTTCAGGAAGGTCGGGAACGGCTCGTCGTCGGCCAGGACGTCGTGGCGGATGACGTGGATGCGCCGGATCCGCGCCCCGTCGACCGCCTCGACCGCCGTGAAGCCGCCCTCGGCGAGCGCCCGCGCGAGGCGCTGGTCCTCGTAGGTCGGGCCGTCTTCGGCGCGCGCAGACCCGCCCGTCATGACGACCGCCAGCGTCAGGAGGAGCCGCGTCAGCCACCGGCGTCGCGCCCCCGCTCTTTTGCGTCGCATCATCGCGCGATGGAATGTGTCAGCTGTCAATTCATCTCGCCGATGTGCGTTGCGATGAGTCTGGAGAGCGTTGGGGCCGCCGTCACGATAGTCAGGCCCCCTCCGCCGGGCAAGCGCGACGCGTGCCGAGCCAGCGCTGGCCTGCCTGGGCGCCCGTGCCTATCCCCTTGGCTCCTGAACGAGCCACGACACGACAAGGAGCGGAGTGATGGGCCAGACGATCCTCGTAACGGGAGCCAACCGCGGCATCGGTCTCGAGCTGGTGCGCCAGCTGAAGGCGAGGGGGGACGAGGTGATCGCCGCTTGCCGTCGATCCTCCGCCGAGCTCGACGCCCTCGGCGTCCGGGTCGAGCCCGAGGTCGACGTGACCTCGGACGACGCGGTCGCCGCCCTCGACGCGCGCCTCGGCGACCAGCGCCTCGACGGCGTCATCCTCAACGCCGGCGTCCTGCGCGGTGGCGACCTCGACGACCTCGACTTCGACGTCATCCGCGAGCAGATCGAGGTCAACACCTTCGGCCCGCTGCGCGTCGCGGCGGCCCTGCGCCACCGCCTCGGCCAGGGCGGCCGCGTCGCCATCATCACGAGCCGCATGGGCTCCATCGCCGACAACACCTCGGGCGGGCGCTACGGCTACCGCATCTCGAAGGCGGCGGTGAACATGGCCGGCAAGTCCCTCGCGGTCGACCTCGCCCCGGCCGGCGTCGCCGTGGGCCTCATCCACCCCGGCTTCGTCAGGACCGACATGACCGGTGGGCAGGGGATGGTCGACCCGCCCGAGTCGGCCGCCGGGATCCTGGCGCGCTACGACGCCCTGAACGCCGAGACGACGGGGTCGTTCTTCCACGCCAACGGCGAGCGCCTCCCCTGGTGACGCCTCGCGGCCGCGGCCCGCGCCTGCCGTCGCTCGGATGGATCGGTTAGGCTGAGGGCGATGAGCACGACACGACCACGGTCCGACGTCGACCTACGCGCGCTGCGGCTCCCCGCCGTCGACGCGCCGATGTGGGACCTCGTCGAGCGGATGCGCGGCGGAGAGACGATGAGCCTCGCGGAGAACCTGCAGATCGTGTCGGGGCTCGCGTTTCCGGCCTCGCCCGAGGTCCTGAACGTCGTCGCGCAGGCGCTCGCGGAGGTGGAGGCGCGTCACCTCATCGTCGGCGGCTTCGCGGTCGGCGCCCTCACCGCGCGGCCGCGGGCGACCGTGGACATCGACATCATGATCGCGCGCGAGGACGCCGGCCCGTTCGAGGAGGCGCTCGCGCGGCGCCTCGGCCCCCTCGAGATCGAGCGCTATCGCTCACTCGACCGCATCAAGCGGCCGGCGATCGATCTCATCATGAGCGATCCGACGGCCCTCCGGCGCGAGTCGCTCCGCGCCGAGCACGGACAGGACGTCGAGCTCGCCGGCGTCGTCGTCCGCCTCCCGGTGCCCGAGCTCGCGGTCGTCTTGAAGTACGCGTCGATGGTGTCGCGCTCTCGGAGCGCCGACGACGCCCGTCAAGACCTCGCGGACCTCGGACGCCTCCTGACCAACAACCCGGCCCTCGATGACGCGTTGCTCGCCCGGTTGGCGAAGACGCTGCATACGCGCAGCCCGAAGGAGCTCCCGAGGATCATCGCGACCCTCCGAGCCGGTGGTGACATCGGCATGAGCCGGGCCGGGAGTCGGGTCATGGTGACCTTCATCGACCCCTGAGCAGGGCCTCGACGGCGTCGGCGACCCCGCCCTCGGCGGGCCCGGGGACCACGTGGTCCGCGACGGCGATCGCCTCCGGGGCGCCGTCGGCGGTGGCGAAGCCGGTCCCGACGACCTCGAGCGCGGGGATGTCGTTGAGGTTGTCGCCGACCATCGCGGCGCGCTCCGCCGGGACGCCGAGGCGCGCGAGGGCCGCGCGGACGCCCGACGCCTTCGACACCCCGTGGCCGACGACCGCCACGAAGCGCATCCCCGGCATCTTCGGTGACCGCCCGACGTGGATGTCGACCCCGCTCAGCCGCGCCGCGCCTCGCTCGAGGGCCGGCCAGCGCGCGTCGTCCACCACCCACTGCACGCGGACGATGGGCCCGTCGGGCACCGGCCCGATGGTCGCCTCGACCCCGAGCAGCGCCTCGTGGGCGGCGACGTTGGGGTCGCGCTCGCGGGCGTGGAAGCCGTCGGTCGCGCTGTAGAGCTCGACCGTGGCGCCGACCTCGTCCCCGAGCGCCAGCGCCGCGTCGATGGCCGCGCGGGACAGGGCGTCGGCGTGGACCAGCTCGCCGTCGCCGCGCATGACCACGGCCCCGGACTCGAAGACGTGGAGCCCCTCGACGTCCACGCGGGCCGCGTAGTCGAGGGCCAGGCCCCGCCCGGGCCGCCCGGTGCAGATCCCGACGCGCCAGCCGCGCTCGCGGAGCTCGGCCAGGGCCGGCCACACCCGCGGGGCGACGCCGTCGGCGCCCACGAGGGTGCCGTCGACGTCCACGAAGAGCACACCGGGGATCGGCGAGAGCGTTTCCACGCGCGCACCTTGCCTCGCGTCACGGCGCTGGGCAAGCGAGGCCGTCAGAGGCCGCGCGGGCCGGCCTCGAAACGGCCGGCGAGCGCTCGCTCAGCGAAGGCGGGCGGGCTCCTCGGGCTCGCCGCCTCGCGCCACCGGCCGCGTCGGACCGAGCACCCGGCGGTGGTCCGCGGTGGTGCGCCCGACTCGCCGCCCGCCCGGTCGGTCGACCCGCCCGGTCAGCGGCAGCCAGCCCGAGGTCAGCTCCGCCACGCGGCCGCTCCGCGCGGCGTCGAGGGCGTCTCGGAGCTTGTCGCGGTAGCCGTCCCGCTCGGCGCGCACCGCCTCGAGCTCGATCTCGTTCATGCGCGCGGCGTCCTCGAGCTCGGTCAGCCGCGCCCGCGCGTCGTCCCGCTCGCGCTCGAGGGTCATCGCCTCGGCGTGGGCGTCGGCGATGAGGTGGTGCATCTCGTGGATCACCGCGTCCCGCCCCGCGATCTTCGCCCCGAGCGAGCCGACGCGGTCGCCGTGGCGCGCCTCGGCCGCGTCCTGATCGAGCTGGAGCGCGAGCACCTCGGCGTGTACCGTCGCCAGCTCCTCGTGCATCGCCGCGATCACCCGATCTCGCCGGGCGAGCGCGTCGGCGTGTTGGGCCGCCGCGATGTCTCGGGCCGCCGAGATCGCGGACACCGACTCCCGCGCGTCGACCACGGCCTCCTCGATCGCGTCCACTCCCGCCGCCGCCGACGCGAAGCGCGCCCGGGTATCGGGCGGGGCGTAGCCGCCGCCGCCGATCGCCTCGCGCAGCGCCATGAGGTCCGCTCGGAGCCTCCCCAGGGTCGCCATCACGTCGTCCCCGGCCTCTCTCGTCGCGTGCTTCGTGCTCATCCGACATTCCCCGTGCGGTGGCCACCGCGGTGTGATCTCTCCGACCTCAACGGCATCTGAACGGAATCCTTGATGGTCTTTCGAAAAATGCCGTACCCAGGGCTGGCGGCCTTTTCGTGTCCAACCCATCGTCCTTGCAGTACGGTTCCAGCCGTCCGTGAAGGAGAGAGCCCCGACTATGACGCGGTCTTCCGCCATCGCGCTGCCCCTGCTCGTCGTCGCCCTGATGGCGTGCGGCTCGAAGGTCGGCGACGCGCCCGTGCCCCTCGAGTCCTTCGCGTTCACCTCCGGCTCCGTCCGACTCCGCGGCTGGATCACGCCGGCCGCCGATGACCCCGCCGCAGAGCCGCTCCTCGTGGTCATCCACGGCGGCCCCGGGATCTCGCACGACTACACGCGCCCGCTCGCCCGCCTGGCCGAGCGCGGGGTCCGCGTGGCCTTCTGGGACCAGCGCGGGGTAGGCGCCTCCGAGGCGGTCCCGCCCGGCGACCAGACCCTCGACGGGCAGATCGCCGACCTCGAGGCGCTGCGCGAGCACCTCGGCGCCCAGGAGATGATCCTCGCCGGGCAGTCCTGGGGCGGCCTCATCGCCCTCCGGTACGCCATCGAGCGCCCCGAGCGCGTGAGCGCCCTGTTGCTGCTCGACTCGGTCCCCGGCTCCCTCGACGAACTCCAGGCCGCCTTCGGCCGCTTCCACGCCCGGCGCCGCGCCCTCGTGGCGCGGGGCGTCATCCCGGCGGTCCTGCCGCCGGCCCGCGGGGACGACTGCATCCCGACTCAGCTCGCCCTGGCTCCCGTGTACTACTACGACCCACACCACCCCCTGGCGCACAGCCTCGGCGGCTCCAGCTGCCGCGACGGCGTGCTCGACGTCACCTGGCGCAACATCGGCGACTTCGACCTCCGCGGCGGCATGATGCACCTCACGATGCCGATCCTCGTGCTCTCGGGCGCCGCCGACCCGTTCGGCCCCGAGATGGCCCACGACCTCGTCGACGCGCTCCCGACGACCCACCTGACGGTCCGCGAGATCCCGCAGTGCGGGCACAACGGCTTCAACGAGTGCCCGGACCCGTACTTCGACGCCCTCGAGAGCTTCCTCTCCGACGTCGCCACGCCCACGGCGCGCTGATCGCTCCGGGTCAGCGCGCGGCGCCGACCAGCGCTTCGAAGGTCGCCGCCTCGGTGGCCTTCAGGGTGCGCGCGACCTCGGCGACCACCGCCTCGGCGTCGGTGACGGGCTCGCCCCACAGGCCGGCGACCCGCACGCCCTCCTGCACCAGCGCCTGAGGCGCCAGCTTGGTCTTGCGCAGCGCGTCCGCCGCCTCGCGCGCCTGCTCCTCGTCGTCCCACACCGAGGCGATCAGCGTGACGGTCGCCCCGCCGGGCTCGCGCTCGAGCAGGACGGCCTCGTCACCGTCCCAACCGGCCGCCGCGGCCGCCGCCGCCTCGAGGTCGAGCGTCTCGCGGAGGAGGATCCTCAGCCCGAGCTCTCCCTGCGGCCCCCTGAACGCCGGCTTCCAGCCTGCAGCCGTCAGCGTCTCCGGCACCGTGGCGACCACCCGTTGGGGCAGGTCCCGCGGCTGATCCAGGTACTTCTCGGGGTGCAGCACCTGCTCGGTGGACAGCGGGACGTCGGTGTAGAGGGCGTCGACCGCCGCCCAGCCGCCGCGCTTCTTGACCGCGCGGGCGAGCTGCATCCCGCCGGTGTACGGGAAGACGAGCGATCGGCTGACGAACCGCGGGGCGTCGATCTGGTCGATCTGCTGTTCGGTGGCCGAGACCATGAGCGCGATGGTGAAGTCGAGGCGCGCGTCGCTCTGGTCGGGGACCAGGGCCTGCATCATGACCAGGGTCGCGTCGCCCTCGATGACCGCCTGGATCGCGGCCTGGGCGTCGTCACCGCCGGGGACGGGCTCCATGAACCGGCCGAGCCCGAAGTGCGCGTCCTGCAGCGCGTGGGTCGCCTCGTGGACCAGCACCGGCTGCTGCACGAGCTGGGGCATCCAGTCCGCGATGTAGAGGGTCTTCTTCTCCCAGTCGTAGTAGCCGGCGACCTGGTCCCGGGTGACCTTCTTCATGACCGCGACGAGGTCGGTCCCCGGCGCCAGCGCGCCGAGATCCTCGAGGGCCCGCCCGGCGTCGCGGATGAGCCGGCTCGAGTCTGTCGCGTCGAGCCGCGCCTCGAGGTAGGCGCCGATCTCGGCCTTGCTGGCGATGGCCTCGCCGAAGCCCTCCTCGGGCAGCGCGAGCCCGCGCACCTCCGCGGCCGTGGTCCGCGCCGTCTTCGCCATCGCGGCGAGCTCTTCGGTCGAGATGGTCTTCGGGCGCTCCCGCTCCGCGCAGGCCGTCAGCGCCCACGTCGACGCGAGCAGGGAAACGAAGAGAAGCGGCTTCATGCGGGCCCCCCGGGCTGGTCCCGGAGAAGCTCCCACGAAGCCGCCTCCTCTGCCAAGGGAGCGCGCGAACGCCCCCTCGGCCCCCACAGCGCCCCCGCTACGGATACTCGGTCGCGCCCACCGTGGTCAGCGGCGCGACCTGCGCCTGCATCGCGTAGCTGGCGGCCCCCCGCCGGCAGACGACGATGATCTCCCAGGTCCCGCGCTCCGCCGGCAGCGTCATCGTGTAGGAGCGCTGGGACGCGCTCGCGACGAGGTGCTGCACGTACTGACCCGACGGGCTCTTGATCAGGATCTCGCCATTGAGCGCGCCCGTCTTGACGTCCGCCGTCACCTCGAGCTGCCCCGGCCGCTGCAGCGTCACCGCGTGGCGGATCGTGTGCGCGTCCTCCTCGACGAAGCACTGCGCGGTCACCGCGCGCCCCGTCGGCTGTGGCATGAAGCCGGGCGACCTGGTCACCTGCGGCCCCGCCGCGCAGCCCCACGAACCCGCGACCATCATCGCCGCCACGACCATCAAACCGAACTTCATGGTTCCTCCCGTGGAACTCGTCGCCGGCCGTCTCCCCATGGCAGCCGTGCGTCCCCCCACGAGAAGGACTTCGAACGATCCCCGGGAACCTTGAGCCATTTTGCGCCTCTCGCGAGGTCTGCGTGGCCCGTGAGGCGGACCTCGGCGCTCGGCGAGGGGCCCAGCGATCCCCTCCGCCGCCGTCCGCGCGATCCCCAGAGGGACAACGGAGGGAACACCGCCGGCGAGGGTTCGCCGGCGGTGCCTGAGCGGGAAATCCTGGAGGGGAGAGTGAGACGCGTGGGTCCGCGCCTCGAGAGGTCGCACCCTGTCCCGGCGGGCCGGGTCGTCACCAGGGTGCTGTCAATGAATACGCACGAGCCGCGCGCAGAGTTTCCTCGCCCTCCGCTTTTTTTTGAATTCGCTGCGGGCTCAGTTGCCGAGGAAGCGACGCACGAGCTCGCGGTCGTCCTGGCGGACCGACGACGAGAAGGCGAGCCGATAGTCCGAGCCGTGCTCGGTCCCGACGATGCGCGCGCCGACCGGCAGCCGGAGATCCCGGACGTAGTCGCGGATCTCCGCCTGGCTCCGGTTCGGGATGGGGCCGAGCACGAGGACGTCGTCCTCGCCGACCCGGATCTCGAACAGCCGCTTCGGCCGTCGCAGCCAGCTCAGGACCAGCCCGGCGGCGGCGAGGATGAGGACGAAGATGATGACGTTGCGGAACATGGCCGTCCCCTACGAGGTTGCCCCACCCCTTACCACGCCGCCGCCGGGTTGACACCGCGGAGTCCCGCCTGTCCCCTGGTCCGACCACGCCATCGGAGTGACCATGACGAGCCAGCCGAACCCGATCACCGTCGAGGAGCGCGACCACCTGATGCTGATCGGGCTCTCACGCGCCGGCAAGCGCAACGCCTTCAGCCTCGCGATGCTCGACCAGCTCTCCCGCGCCTACGCGCGCTTCGAGGACAGCGACGACGCGCGCTGCGCGGTCCTCTACGGTCACGGTGACCACTTCACCGCTGGCCTCGATCTCGCCGAGGTCGGCCCCGCCGTCGCCCAGGGCGCCCCGCTCATCCCGCCCGGCGGCATCGACCCCCTCGACCTCGTCGGGCGCCGGCGCACCAAGCCCGTGGTCTGCGCCGTCCAGGGCTACTGCCTGACGATCGGGATCGAGCTGCTCCTCGCCAGCGACATCCGCGTCGCCGCCAGCGACACGGTCTTCGCCCAGATGGAGGTGCAGCGCGGCATCATGGCCTTCGGCGGGGCGACCCTGCGCCTGCCCCAGGTCGCCGGGTGGGGCAACGCCATGCGCTGGCTCCTGACCGGCGACCGCTTCGACGCCGACGAGGCGCTGCGCATCGGCGTCGTCCAGGAGGTCACGCCACCCGGGGAGCAGCTCGTCCGCGCCGTCGCGATCGCCGAGCGCGTCGCGGCTCAGGCTCCGCTCGCCGTGCGCGCGACCCTGGCGTCGTCCCGGCTCGCCACCGAGCGCGGCGTCCCCGCCGCGATGGCCGGGCTCGAGGCCGAGGCCCGGGGGCTCATGCACACCGCCGACGCCCACGAGGGCCTGAAGTCCTTCCTCGAGCGCCGGGACGCGCGCTTCCAGGGCCGCTGACCCGCTGCCCGGAAGGGCGCTCGGTCAGCCGAAGGTCTTGCTGCCGCCGCCGCCGATGCCCTCGTTCTCGCCACCCTTGCGCCAGCCGCCCTTGGCGTCACGGTGCGCGCCGCCGCGCTTCGGGCCCTGGGTCGCGCCGTCGGCGTTCGTCTCGGCGGGATCCGGGGCGGCGGCGTCCTTCGCCTCCGCGCCGGGGTCCGAGTCGGCCTCGCTCACGGCGGGGAGCTCCTTGGTCGGCGGCCGCTTGCGTCCGCCGTCGAAGTCCGCGCTCCGGAAGCGGCTCGCGCCGGTCGGCCCGTCAGCGTAGCCGAAGTCGGCGCTCCGGTAGACCTTCTTGTCCTTGGTCGCCGCGCGCCCGTCGCTGTAGTCACCGCCACGGTAGGCGCCGTCCGCGCGGGACGCACCGTCCACGCGCCCGTAGTCGCCACCGCGGTAGATCCCGCCCTGGCCCTCCTCGGGCGCGAACATCACGCGGATGACCTTCCCCGACAGGCGGGCGCCGTCCATCGTCTGGATGGCGAGCTGCGCGGCCCGGTCGTCCTCGAACGTCACGTGGCCGAACCCGCGCGAGCGACCGGTCTCCCAGTCCCGCGCGATCTTCGTCTCGACGACCTGCCCGAAGGGCTCGAACGTCTGCCGGAGACCGGCGTCCGTCACACCCCAATCGAGACCTTCAACCAGCAGCTTCCTGGCCATTGCCCAGCCTTCGTCTCCGACCCTGGAACGACACCGTTGGCGCCGTAGAGCAGTGTATTACGATTCGATGACGGGCGCATGCAGACATCGCCCGTCCGGGTCAACGGCCGGCGAGCAGCTCCGCAAAGTGGCGCCAGAAGGGGGCCCGGAGGGGATCGCGCTCGTGGAGCACCTCGTGCTTGGCCCCCGGCACGATCACCATCCGTCCCGCCGGGATCCGGGCGATGAGTCGCTCGGCGGCGCGCGTACCGACGATGAAGTCGGCGCCCGCCGCGACCGCCAGCGTCGGGGTCGTGATCGCCTCGGGGAAGCCGGGCGCCGTCAGGACCGTGATCGAGCGGTGCGCCGCCGCCAGCCAGCCGAGGGTCGGCCCGCCGAGGGCCAGCTCGGGGCGCGCGCGGACGGCGTCCATCACACGCTCGAAGCGCGCGCGGTCGTGGGTCCGTTTGTTGCCGGCGAACCGCTGGTTACGCGGCCCGAAGTCCCCACCGCTGGCGTAGCGATCGGCGCGACCGATGCGCGCGCCCAGCGCCGCCACCGCGAGCTGGGCGCGGGGCGGGATGGGGCCGCGGATCTGGACCATCGGCGAGGTCAGCGCCGCCATCGTGAAGTCCCGCGGCCGGTCGTGGAGGTGCCGGAGCGCCAGGTGCGCGCCCATCGAGTGGGCGACCAGGACGCGCGGCCCCGCGATGGCGGCGGTCGCCGGAGCGAAGACGCCGTCGACGAAGGCGGCGAGGTCGGCGAGGTAGGTCTCGAAGTGGTCGATGTGCCCTTTGTGGGGGTTGTCGAGCAGCCGCGTCGAGGCGCCCTGGCCGCGCCAGTCGAGGCTCCACGCGTCGAGCCCGCGGGCGTTGAGCTCACCCATGACCTCGGCGTACTTCTCGATGAAGCCCGTCCTGCCGTGGAGCACCAGCGCCACCCCGCGCGGCTCCTCGACTCGTGAGCTCCCGTAGCGCAGGTGGATCCCCTCGCACGGAGAGAAGCTCGCCAGCTCGAGGCCCGGGAGGTCCGGCACCGGTTCCGCCACTGTCACCTCCACCGGTGCGTCAGGCTCGCCTCAGGATGCCCGACGGGTGGGCCTCCGCGCAACGCAGGGGGGGAGCGCGGCGAAGGTGACGGCGCTGTCACGGGGCGTCGCGATCCGGAAACGGTCTCGCGGCGCGTGCGTCTCGAGCAGCTCTGGTGCGTGGCGAGATCGGGTCGCTCGCTTCAGCGGCCGCTCTCCTGTTTCCGCCTGAATTTATGCGGGTCTCAGGCTTGACACGGGGCACGCTCGCGGCGCAGTGATAGTGAGCATAGAAACCGCTGATATCTTGCGGGAAACACCAACACACCGGAATCCGTTCGCGAGGGCGTTATGAAGACGCAGCTCCTCTCTGCCGTGGTCGCCATTGCACTGGTCCTGGGAGCGTCGGCCTGCGTCCGAGACGAGGCCCCGCGTGGGCCCGAGGTGGCCGTGTCGGTCGCCGCCCTCGACCTGCCGGGGGTGTCGAACGCGGTCTACACCCTCGAGGTGCAGAACGGCTCCGACGAGGTCGTCTGGACCCGGACCATCGACTCCGACGGCTACGGCGACGGCGCCGGCTCGGCGAGCTACGTCGGCCCGTGCGACGCGGACGACAACGACAACACCGTCCTGCTCACCCTCGACGAGCTGTGGGCCAACGGCGTCCAGCTGACGGCCGACCAGTTCAAGAACCCCGGGACCCTCCAGCGCGACTTCGAGTGTGTGCCGAACGCTGACGTCGCGGTCACCTTCGACCTGACGATCATCCGGCCGGCGAACCAGGGCTTCTTCGACATCGCCGTGACCTTCGACAACATCTTCTGCTCGGCCAAGCTCGACTGCAAGGGCTCGGACAACCAGCCAATCATGCTCCTCCACGACGCCGACGGCGCCCGCGCGACCACGCTGGTGATGGGCTTCGCCTGCACGACCGGCAACACCAGTGACATCACGATCCTCTACCGCGACGACATCGAGATCACCTGCGGCGGCAACACCGTCACGGTCGACCCCGACGGCGCCGGCAACCTCCCCGCCGGCAACATCACCGGGCAGACCGGGATCCTCTTCGGCGCCCAGGTCAGCCGCGGCAAGGAGCTGTTCGCGTTCGACAAGCAGTACTGGAACGTCATGCTCGGCCTCGTCGACACCGAGGGCGTCTACCCGGCCAACTGCACGCTCAGCAGCGCCGCGACGGCCGCGAGGGGCTACTTCACGGCGAACAGCACCCCGGACGGGACCTCCTACCCGTACATCCTCTGGGACGACATCGTCCTGACCGACGGCTCGGGTGCGCTGCAGTGCAGCCAGCACGCGGTCGACGACACCCCGGTCGGCGTCTCCACCGAGTACGTCCCCCTCGCGACGCCCTACACCTTCGACCACGAGTGGTCGACCCACATCCCGATCGTCGGCCAGGGGATCCCCGGCGCCCCGCGCGCGTGGGCTGACGGGACCGAGGCCGAGTCCTGCCTCGGCTACTTCTCCCCGGACGCCGACTCCGACTACACCTACGTCGGGTCCACCGGCGACGGCGTCTACCTGATCGACCCCGACGGCGAGGGTGGCGCCGCCCCCTACGAGGCCACCTGCGACATGACCAACGGCGGCTGGACCCGCGTGGCCCTCAACACCTTCGAGGACCAGAGCCACAACCTCGGCGACCCGCTCAACCCCGACTCCGGCTGGAGCTGGGCGGTCACCCCGGGCACCTGCGGGGCCTACGGCTCGATCATGTGGACCAGCAACGGCTACACGGAGAAGCGCTTCACGTGGCCGGCGGTCCCCCACACCGACGTCCGGCTCGACGTCGACTACATCGTGATCGACTCCTGGGATCCGTGGACCGGCTCTTTCGACGCGGGCTACGTGAACCTCGGTGACGACGCCGACTTCGGCCCCGAGCCGCCCGACGGGCTCTACGTGCAGGTCGTGACCGGCGGGAGCAACGCGCTCAACGACCCGCCCGATGGGACTCAGACCGTCCTCGACGGGACCTGGTCCAACCAGTGCGGCGGAGGCGGCGACGAGAACAGCGTCCACGTGACGCTCACGCTGCCCGGCCACGCTGACGACTACGCCTGGGTGCGCGGCTCGTCGACCCTCGGGAGCTCGTTTGGCGGCGACCCGACCGAGGAGTGGGGCCTCGACAACGTCGCGATCTGGGTGAAGTAGCCTGCCGGGGATCCGTATTCTGCGAACCGCTCCACGCTGCGCCGCAACACCGTCGTTGACACTGTCAACACTGGGTCGCGTCGCAGCGTGGGATGCCTGGTCTTGCAACGCATTCCGGAGGTCCGGTCCGGCGCCATCCGGGCGGGTGGCGTTGACCAGCGGTCCTTGGTAGCCTCGTCGACCGAGGGGTTGGTTCCTGGGGAGGACGTCGCGTCACCGCGGCGATCCACCTCGCCCACGATTCCGACCGGAGCCAGCCCATGTCGCGAACGTCTCGCCTCATCGCGAGCCTCGCCGTCCTCTTCGTCACCGCTCCCGCCTGCGGCGACGCCACGACGACCTACCCGAGCCTCTATCTATCGGTCAGCGCCGACGCAGGCGTCGGGCAGCTCGAGTCGATCCGCGTCCTGTTCCGCCGCGGCGACGAGCGCTTCCCCGCGCAGCTCGAGAGCCCCGAGTTCAACCTCCGGCTGAACGACCTCGACCCGGCCGCGGCGCCGGTCATCGTGGCCGTGACCTTCGACGGCGCGAGCTTCGGCGGCCCCGACGTCACGATGCGCGTCGAAGGGCGGGTCGGCGAGACCGTCGCCGCCGTCTGGGAGGGGCCCGTCGAGCTGACGGCCAGGTCACTCCTCACGGTCCCGCTCGCGGCTGCCGGCTCCGACTGCGACGACGACGGTGACGGCTTCCCGGACTGCGCCGTCGCCGGGTGCTGCGCCGACGCGTCGAGCCCCTTCGCCGACTGCGAGCCGACCTCTGCCGACGCAAACCCGTGGGGCGTCGAGCCGGCGTGCGAGCCCTGCGACGACGACCTCGACCAGGACTGCTCGGGAGGCGACCAGCCCTGCGAGGACGCCGACGACGACGGGATCGCCGACTGCGCCGAGACCGAGTGCGGCGCGGGCGACGGGGCGGTCGGCCCGGGGCTCCCCGAGCTCTGCGACGCCAAGGACAACGACTGCGACGGCGACACCGACGAGGGGCTCACCTACAACGACGACGGCGAGCTCCTCCCCAAGGGCGCGAGCTGCGGGCGCGGGATATGCGCCGGCGGCACGGTCGTCTGCGACGGCCTCGACGCGCTCGCGTGCAGCACCGACCCGAACGCCGAGCCCGACGAGATCTGCGACAACAACCTCGACGACGACTGCGACGGCGAGACCGACGAGGGCTGCGGCGGCGATCTCGACGGCGACGGCTACACCGAGGCCGCCGGCGACTGCGACGATCACGACGCCGGGCGCTTCCCCACCGCCACCGAGGCCTGCTGCCCGGCCTGGGCCCAGGAGGCCACGAACGTCCTCGCGCTGTGCGACGCCGACTGCGACGAGGAGATCACCCCCTGCGACGCCGACGACGCCGACGGCGACGGCTACACCGTGGCGCAGGGCGACTGCGCCGACGACGACCCGAGCGTCCACCCGGACGCCGCCGAGCGCTGCGACGACGGCCTCGACCAGGACTGCTTCGCCGGCGATCTGAGCTGCGCCGGCCTGACCGACGCCGACCAGGACGGCTGGCCGGCGGAGGTCGACTGCGCCGACCTCGACGGCGACGTCCACCCCTGGGCGACCGAGCGCTGTAACGGCCAGGACGACGACTGCGACGGCCTCGTCGACGAGGGGAACCCCGACGCCTCGCCCACCTGCGGCGAGGACGAGGGCGAGTGCTCCTTCGGCGTCGAGGTCTGCGTCAACGCGGCCGGCAGCGTCGGTGACGTCCAATGCCTCGGGGCCGTCGGGCCCGTCGACGAGACCTGCAACGGCCTCGACGACGACTGCGACGGCGAGACCGACAACGGCTTCACCTACGGGGACGCGGTCATCGGCGCCAGCTGTGACGGCGTCGGCGCTTGCGGTGAGGGCGTCGTCGAGTGCGTCCCCGGCGACGACAGCGCGGCGACCTGCAGCACCAACCCGAACGGGTCGGCCTCGGAGGCCAGCGACGAGATCTGCGATCGCTTCGACAACGACTGCGACGGCGAGCTGAACGAGGACGCCGTCGACGTCGAGAACGCCGGCTGCTCCTCCGTCGGCGTGTGCGGCGCGTCGGGGGCGACCATCGTCGCCACCTGCAGCCAGGACACGACGGCCACCTGGACCTGCGACTACAGCGGCGTTCCGGACTACGAGGCTGGGACCGAGGCGAGCTGCGACCTCCTCGACAACAACTGTGACGGCTTCACCGACGAGGCCTTCGGCGTTGGCGCGGGCTGTGACGGCGACGACGCCGACTCCTGCCTCAACGGCGTGGTCCGCTGCGACCCGGTCGACGCCGGGGCGACGACCTGCGACGAGTCCGGGGCGTCGACGGCGGTCGAGGTCTGCGACGGCCAGGACAACGACTGCGACGGCGAGACCGACGAGATCTACAAGGCCGGCGACGACAACACGGTGGTCTTCGACGGCGGGCCCTTCTCGGGCGACGCCGGCAAGACCCTCGACCAGCCCTGCGGGACCGGCGCCTGCGCGGACGGGGTGGTCGCCTGCGGCCCGGACTTCCACACGCTGGTGTGCTCGACCCGCGGGAACGTCGCGACCGACGTCTGCGACGGCGAGGACAACGACTGCGACGGGGACGTCGACGAGGGCTACGGTCCGAACGGGACCGTCACGCTGAGCGACGCCATCTTCTCCGGCGACGACGGCAAGGTCCTCGGCGACGCCTGCGGGACTGGTGCATGCGACGGCGGTCAGGTCGTCTGCAACGCCACCCACGACGGCCTGGTCTGCGGCAGCGACGGCGACGCCGGCGCCGAGGCCTGCAACAGCGCCGACGACGACTGCGACGGCGCGGTCGACGAGGACTTCGGTCCCGACGGGAGCGTCTCGCTGGCGACGGCGCTCTTCGGCGGCGACCTCGGAAAGCCCCTCGGGGCGAGCTGCGGCACCGGCGCCTGCAGCGACGGCCAGGTCGTCTGCAACGACGACGGTGACGGGCTGGTCTGCGCCAGCGAGGAGAGCGCCGGCGAGGAGACCTGCAACACCGCCGACGACGACTGCGACGGGGTCACCGACGAGAAGTACGGCCAGGGCGGCAGCGTCAGCCTGTCCTCGGCGCTGTTCTCCGACGATCTCGGCAAGGTCCTCGGCGACAGCTGCGGCACGGGCGCCTGCGAGGGCGGCGAGGTCGTCTGCAACGTCGCCGGCGACGGGCTCGTCTGCGACAGCGACGGCGACGCGGACGACGAGGCCTGCAACAGCGCCGATGACGACTGCGACGGCGCCGTCGACGAGACCTTCGGGGTCGGCGGGAGCGTCACGCTGACGACCGCGCTCTACGCCACGGACATCGGCAAGGTGCTCGGCGACGACTGCGGGACCGGCGCCTGCGATGGCGGCGAGGTCGTCTGCAACGTCGCCGGCGACGGCCTGGTCTGCGACAGCGAGGACGCGGCCGACGACGACCTCTGCAACGGCGCCGACGACGACTGCGACGGCGGTATCGACGAGGCGTTCGGGGTCGGCGGGAGCGTCACGCTGACGACCGCGCTCTATGCGTCGGACGTCGGCAAGGTCCTCGACGACGGGTGCGGGACCGGGGCCTGCGACGACGGCCACGTGGTGTGCAACGAGGACGGCGACGGCCTGGTCTGCGACAGCGACGGCGACGCCACGGACGAGGCCTGCAACACCGCGGACGACGACTGCGACGGCGGGATCGACGAAGACTACGGCCCGGACGGCAGCGTCGTGCTGATGAACGCGCTCCTCGACGAGGACAACGGCCGGGCGCTCGGCGAGGAGTGCGGCGCCGGGGCCTGCGACGGGGGGCATGTGGCCTGCAACGAGGGCGGCGACGGGCTCGTTTGCGACAGCGACGTGAGCGCGACCTCGGAGTCCTGCAACACCGCCGACGACGACTGCGACGGCGAGGTCGACGAGGACTTCGGGCCCGACGGCGGCGTCAGCCTGACCGGGGCGCTGTACGGCGAGGACGACGGCAAGGTCCTCGGCGACGAGTGCGGCACCGGCGCCTGCGACGGCGGCCACGTCGCGTGCAACCTGGCTGGCGACGGGCTGGTCTGCGACTCCGACGACGGGGCGGACGTCGAGCTCTGCGACGGGCTCGACCAGAGCTGCGACGGGCAGACCGACGAGGGCTTCCCGAACGCCGACGGCGACGGCCTCGCCGACTGCGTCGACCCGGACATCGACGGCGACGGCGTCGGAGACAACGAGAACGGGCTCGGCGTCGGGGCGACTTGTCACGGCGGCGACACGATGAGCTGTGACGACAACTGCCCCTACCTCGAGAACGCCGACCAGGCCGACCTCGACGACGACTCGGTCGGCGACGTCTGCGACCCCGACGCCGACGGCGACACCATCGAGGAGGGCGACAACTGCCCGCTCGATCCGAACCCGCAGCAGGAGGACGAGGACCTCGATGGCGCCGGCGACGCTTGCGACAACTGCCTCGGCCTCGCGAACCCCGGGCAGAGCGACCTCGACGGCGACGAGCTCGGCGACGCCTGCGACGACGACATCGACGGCGACGGGATCCTGAACGGGACCGGCTTCGACGCCTGCGCGCCCGGGCAGACGACCCAGTGCGAGGACAACTGTCCCCTCGACGCCAACACCGACCAGGCCGACGCGGACGCTGACGGGCAGGGCGACGTCTGCGACGACGGGATCGAACCGCCCACGCCCGACGCAGGCGACACCTGCGCGGTGGCCGACGTCATCGCACCGACGGCGCTGCCCTTCATCGGCATGGGCGATACCAGTGGCGCGACCGACGACTACAGCACCGCCGGCGGCTGCGGCGTCGGCGGCGACGAGGGGGACGCGGGCGTGGACGTGGTCTACGCCTTCACCCCGGCGGTCAGCGGCGACTATCACATCACCCTGCCCACGGTCGGGCCCGACCTCGTCTACGTCGTCGCCGACTGTGACAGCATCGACACGCGCTGCGCGGGCTTCGCGGACCTGGGCTCGGGCGGCGCGCTCGACGTCCAGCTCACGGCCGGCCAGGGCTACTTCATCGTCGTCGACGGCAGCTCCGCCGGCGCCGACGGGCCCTTCACCCTGTCCCTCGAGCATCTGTGCACCGCCAGCTGCGACGGGCGCGAGTGCGGCCCCGACGGCTGCGGCAGCACCTGCGGGCCGCTGTGCGGGATGGACCTGGTCTGCAGCGACGCCGGCCTCTGCGTGCCCCCCGACGACGACTGCACGCCGGTCTGCGACGGGCTCGAGTGCGGCGACAACGGCTGCGGCGGGAGCTGCGGGGACTGCGAGGACGGTGAGGTGTGTAGTCCCGCGGGCGCCTGCGTGGTGCCGCCGGCCGGAGACAGCTGCGCGGTCCCGCTGACGGTCGGGGAGCTCCCGTTCTCGGACGGCGGCGACGCGGGCGACGCGGCCGACGATCTGGCCGTCGGCGCCGGGGCCTGTCCCGACGTGCCGGGCGCGCTCGGCGCGGGCCTCGACGAGGTGTGGTCCTTCACCCCGCCCGCGACGGCGACCTACACCATCGCGGTCGCCTCGACCGACTTCGATCCGACGGTCTACGTGCTCGACGAGTGCGCGCTCGACGGCTGCGTCGTCGCGGGTGACGAGGTCGGCGACGAGTCGGTGACGAAGCTGCTCGAGGGCGGCGTGCCCTACGCGATCGTGGTCGACGGCGCGAGCGCCGGGACCGCCGCCTACACGGTCGACGTGACCGTGGACTGCCTGCCCGACTGTGATGGGCTCGCGTGCGGCGGCGACGGCTGCGGCGGGAGCTGCGGGACCTGCCCCGAGGGGCTCCTCTGCGACGTCGGGGCCTGCGTGTCCTGTATCGCGGACTGCGACGGGCTCGCGTGCGGCGACGACGGCTGCGGCGGGAGCTGCGGGACCTGCGCGCCGGGGCAGGGCTGCGAGGCCGGGCTCTGCGAGGCGCTCCCGGGCGACGTCTGCGGCGACGCGCTGCCGATCGCCTCGCTCCCGTTCTCGGCGATGGGCGACACGACGGCCTTCGCCAACGATTACGTCCTCGACGGCGGGGTCTGCGGGTCGCACGTCGGCACCCAGGCGCCCGATCTGGCCTATCAGTTCACCCCGGCGGCCACGGGGCCGTACACGCTGACGCTCTCGGCGGACTTCGACGCCACGGCGTACGTCGTGGCGGACTGCGCTGCGCCGGCGACGAGCTGCGACGGGGTGGCCATCGCGTCGACCGAGGGCGCCGGGTCGGCTCACGTCCCGCTGACCAGCGGCGTGCCGGCCTGGATCGTCGTGGACGGGGCCATCGCCTCGGCCTCCGGGACCTTCGAGGTCGGCCTCGACGCCTGCACCCCGTTCTGCGACGGGGCCGAGTGCGGTGACGACGGCTGCGGCGGGAGCTGCGGCAGCTGCGACCCGACGGAGACCTGTAACGGCGTCCTCGGCACCTGCATCGACACCAGCGGCGCCGGCAACAGCTGCGTGACCGCTTCGTCGCTGCTGCTCGGGGTCGCCGGCGCCGGCAACCTCAAGTTCCAGGGCAGCGTCTACGACTACGCGGCGACCGACTGCGGCGGGGACACCGCGGGCTTCACGACCGACATGCAGGACGAGGTCTGGAGCTTCACGCCCGCGTCCGACGGCGTCTACACGGTCACGGTCAACTCGACCGGCTTCGACGCCCAGGTCATCGTCACCAGCGACTGCGAGGACTTCGCCGGCGCCTGCGTCGGGGCGGCCGACACGGCCGGCGCCGGCGGCACCGAGACGCTGCCGGTGAGCCTGCGAGCCGGCGAGACCTACTTCATCATCGTCGACAACGGCACGGGTAGCGGCAACACGACGTACACCGTCACGGTCACCGACTGATGACCCGGTCGGCGCGGGCTCGCTCGCGCCGACCGGCTCACGCTCGCGTCAGCTCCTGCGCGGCCCGTCAGATCCCGAGGGCGTGCGGCCCCGTCATCGACGACACGCGCGGCTTCGTCGCCCGCGGCTTCGGGGCCGGGAGCTCCTGGCGCGCCCAGCACGTGGTCGCGGCGGCGCCGACCGGCGCGCCAGCTGCGAAGGACGCCCCACCCGCGGAGAACGCGCGGGCCAACATCGTGAAGAACGACTTCAACATGTTCCGGGCTCCTTGGCTGAGAGTCTGTGGAGGTCCTGGCGCTTCGTCTGACACGTGAGCCCCGCGCCCGGGGCAGCGTCACGTCCTCCATTACGGACTACCGCGCAGAAAATTTCACCCCACAGTGCGAAAAAAGATGCGCACCGCGGTGACGGTCCTCGTCGACCCCGCGATCACCGGCTCTGGATGCGGGCATGCGGCCACTCCGACGCCACCGCGGCGAACCGTCGCAGACCTCGACGCGGAGGCCATCACGGCTCGGCTCCGGGCGGGATTGATCAGATCACACACCTCGAGGTCCACCGCTGGGGGCCGTTTGCCTTGTGCCGTCGGATCCAGGATTCTCCCCGGTCATGACGACCCTCCGCGTCCTCCCAGCCGTCCTCGTCGTCGCCTCCCTCGTCACCGCCTGCGGCGACGACGCGCCCGAGGTCCGAACCCAGACCGCCGACCACGTGGCGGACGTCATCTCGGCGAGCCCCGGGGACGTGCTCGCGCCGGACGCGAGCGACACGAGCCCGCCCGCGGACACCTCGACCCCGGTCGACACCGTCCAGCCGACGGACACGACGCCCTCCTCCGACACGAGCCCTCCCGCCGACACGCTCCAACCCGCGGACACCGTGACCCCGATGGACACGGTGGTCGCCGACACCACGCCGCCCGGCGGGCCGGTCCTCGCGGGCCCCGCGGCCCTCGCGCTGCCGTGGGTCGCGGCCGGGGGCGGCGCGACCGAGGGGACCGCGCTCTTTCAGAACAGCGGCCTCGCCGGGGCCGTGACCGTCAGCCTGACCGGTCCGAGCGCGCTCCAGCTCGACCCGCCGGCGACGAGCGTCACCGCCGGCGGCACCCTCGCCGTGACCGTCAGCTTCTCCGGCGCCCAGACCCCGACCACCGTCCGCGGCGACCTGCACCTGACCTGGGACGGCGGCGCGCTGAGCGTCCCGGTGTGGGCCGTGACCGGCGACCCGAGCATCCCGGCGGCCTCGTGGCAGCCGCTGTCGTCCACCCAGGGCGTCCTCTACGGGCACGGCGTCACGCTCGACTTCCCCACCGCCCCGTACCCCGCCCCCGGCGGCTCGTGGAGCGACCCGTCGGTCCTGCTCTTCGTCCCCGACGGCTTCCGTGACCGCGGGACGACCGACCTCGTCGTCCACTTCCACGGCTTCGGCGCGGTCGTCGACGACGTCGTCGCCAGCCAGGGCTACCGCGAGCAGCTCTACCTGAGCGGCGCGAACGCCGTCCTCGTCGCCCCCCAGGGGCCCTACGACGCCTCGAGCGGGGACTTCGGCAAGCTCATGGAGCCCGGCGGGCTCGAGGCCCTCGTCGCCGACGTCGTGAGCGTGCTGTACCGCGACGGCTTCATCGCGACGCCGATCCCCGGCGACCTGCTCCTGACCGAGCACTCCGGCGGCTACCAGGCGGTCGCCGAGAACCTCGACGTCGTCACCGAGGGTGGGGCGGTCGTCCTCGCCGCGCTCTTCGACGGTCTGTACGCGCGCCTCGACCAATACACCGCCTACGTGAACGGCGGCGGGCTCCTGCGCTCGGACTACACCCAGACCGGCGGCACCAAGAGCAACAACCTCAGCGTCGCCTCGACCCTCGGGGCCGCGACCACGCCGACGTTCTCGAACCTCCGCGACCGGGACGCCGTCGTCTGGCTCGCGGACACCGGCCATTACGACGCCATGCGCTACGAGAACGCCTTCATCGAGGTCGTCCGTTGGGGCGCGACCCGGTCGCGCCGCGGTCCGCGGGTCGAGCTGCGGTCGGCCATCCGCAGCGGGAACACCGTCACCGTCCGCTGGCTCTCGCCCCGGGACGATGACCTGCTCGGCTTCGACGTGGAGGCCGCCGAGCCAGGCGCCGCCTGGCAGATCGTGGCCTCGGTGGGCGCCTCCGCGACCTCCGCGAGCTTCTCGGCGACCAGCGGCGTCCGGGTGCGCGTCGTCCCGCGCGCGGTCGGCGTCGCTGCCGTCGACGCGCTCGCTTCGGACGCGGGCTTCGTCGGTGGCGCCGCCGACGTCCTGGTCGTCGATGGCTTCGACCGCGTCCAGGGGGGCTCCTTCGTCGGCCTCGAGCACGGATTCTCGGCGCGGGTCGGCGCCGCCATCGACGGCGCGGCCTACGCCTCGAACGAGGCCGTCACCGAGGACGGCTTCGCCCTCGGCGCCTACGACGCGGTCATCTGGCTGGTCGGCGACGAGTCGACCAGCGACCACACGTTCGCGCTCGCCGAGCAGGCGCTCATCGAGACCTACCTGGCCGGCGGCGGGGCGCTGGTGGCCAGCGGCAGCGAGATCGGCTGGGACCTCGGCGCTCAGGGCAACGGCGCGGGCTTCCTCGCCGACCTCGGCGCCAAGTACACCTCGGACGACAGCAGCTCCTACACCGTCAGCGGCGTCGGCGAGCTCGCCGGGCTCGGCCCGATGGGCTACGCCGGTGCCGGCGCGGCGTACCCCGAGGACTTCCCCGACGTCCTCGGCGCCGCGCCCGGTGGTGAGGTGGCGCTCCAGTACGGAAACGGCAAGAGCGCCGCCGCCGGCGTCTTCGGTCAGTCGGTCGTCGTGGGCTTTCCGCTCGAGCTCGTCGACTCGGACGCCGATCTCGCCACGCTCGTCGCGGCGCTCGTGGGCTTCGCCCGCGGCGACTGATCGCGGCGCCGCAGCCAGCGGTCCGCCAGCGCCAACAGGAACACGGCGGCGCCCGTGGAGAACGTCACGTCCGAGGCGTAGTGCGCGCCGAGCCGGACCCGCCCGATGGCGACGACGAGCCCGAGCGCGACGATCCCGGCGATGACCCAGGCGCGCGTTCGGGCCGAGGCGTCAGCGACCAACGCCAACAGCGGCAGCCCCAGCCAGGCCCAGGCGGTGTGTCCCGACGGGAACGACACGTGGCCGTTGGGGCCCTGTGGCAGGAACCACGGCGTGAAGTCGACGCCCACGGCGTCCAGCTCATAGAAGCGGGCGCGCCCCCAGAGGATCTTGAGGACCCCGACCACCACCACCACGAGGAGCACGTTCAGCGCGATGGTCAGCCAGGCCCAGCGTCGCGCGGCGGCCGGGACGGCGGGGCGTGCGCGTTCGACCGCGAGCTGAAAGGCGAGGCTGATCCCGATGGACAGCGACGCGACCCAGCTGGCGTGGGTCCGGAGCCAGTCGCTCCCGAAGGCGTCGAGGCGCGCGAGCGGCGCCGCGAGGGCGTAGGCGATGGGCAGGGCGCCAAGGATGACGAAACCCAGAAACGCCGCGCGGTCCCGGCGCGGCGGGAGGTCCCGCCGCCGGCCGGCCCCGGCGACGACCACCGCCAGCGCGGTCAGCATCGCGCCAGGGAGGTCTCCGACGAGCCGGACGATGGCTCCGAGGGTCGAGTCGCGCGCGACGACGGCCTGCGACAGCACGAGGTCCGAGGTCGCCCACGCGACCATCAGCCCGGCCCAGGTGACCCCGAGGAGCAGCAGCGTCCGTGCCCCGAGCAGCGGCCGGGGCGTCGCGGTCTCCTCAGGGCTGTCGCGGATGGTCGACACGGGTCGTGAGCACCGGCGTTGGGCGGTCGGGACGACCGCGGGCCATGGGAAACTCGCCGACTCGCCGCGACCGCTCGGCAGCCGAGGTGGTCACGCGGACAGCTTCAGGGCGACTGCGAGCCATGGGAAACGCGCGACTCGGCGCGCGGTCGTCTCGACCGCGAGCTGTACGGGCAGGGCCTACTCGGCGCCGTGGGGGTGGCACTCGTAGCAGCTGAAGCCCTTCTTGGTGACCGGGTCGTAGGGCTCCTCGCCGAGGAGCTGCTGCATCACAGGGATGACCTCGTTGAACATGAAGGTCACGGTCGCCTTCTTGTCGACGACCATCTGCTTCTGCTGGGGGCTCCCGGTCGGGTAGAGCGCGTAGAGATCGGGGTTCGGCATCTCGAAGTGACGCTCTTTCGCGTCGAGGCCGTGGCAGGTGTCGCACCCGAAGTCCGCGTAGTTCTCCGGGTCGTGCTCCTGGAAGATGCGCTTCATCGTCGGCAGGACGACGTCCTTCATGTACTGCCCTTTCTCGCGCATCTCCATGTCGTGCCAGGGCTTCGGCGGGCCCGGGTAGGTCGCCTTCTTGGCGGCCTCGACGTGCTCGGTCGGGTCCGTGTCGGTCGACGCGGAGGGACAGGCCATCAGCGCCACGGCGGTCGATGTCGCGAGAACGGTCGCAAGGAACAGCTTCATCGGGGCACCTCTGTCGTCGTCGGGGATTGCCCCCGCACTATGTCCCCGCTCGCGGGTGCGCGCAACGCGCCACGCTGCGGCGGGGCGACGCAGGGTCAGCGCAGGTAGGTCGCGCCGCGCACCGCCCACGACTTCCACGAGACGTTGAAGAAGCCGTTGTTCGAGGTGTGGTCGAAGTCGAACTTGTCGTCGACCAGCACGCGGTAGATGGTCATCGACTCGACGGCGAAGCCGAGCCCGCCGAGGGCCGCGGGGCTCGGGACGGGGAACCAGGCCTCGTTCAGGTCGCCGTCGAGGACCGCCCGCCACGAGCTGTACGGCAGCATGAAGTACGCACCGCAGGCGTAGCACGGCCCGGTCTGCCCGGAGAAGTCGAGCATCGTGAAGTGCGGCGTGATCGACTCGGTGACCGTCCAGTCGAGGTGGGTCTCGAGGAACCCGCCGTCCGACGGGTCCAGGTTCTCCGGGATCCCGAGGATCGGGCCCAGCACGAGCTCGTGGGAGCCCATCGCCCGGAGCTGGTCGGGCGGGCCGCCCACCGCGCGCAGCGTCGCCTTGTGGTCGGGGTTCGACTCGTCCCGCCAGCCCACGCCGTCGTAATGGAGCACGACGCCGCGGGCGCCCACGGCGTAGACGTCATCGGCGCTCTCGCCCCACAGCGCCAGGAGGTCGTAGGTCGTCGGGACCGGCTCGACGACGAAGCCGCCCTCGCCGAGCCGCACGGCGACGCCGCCGTCGCCGACGACGAGCGGGCCGTCGCTCTCCGTGCCCCAGATGGCCCGCAGGTTGGCGGTGGTGCCGACGTCCGAGGTCAGCCAGCCGAGGCCGTTGAACTCGGCCACGAAGCCGCCGTCGCCGACCACCCAGACCGCCCCGTCGGCCAGCGCCAGCACGCCATGGAGCGGCACCCCGGCGTCGAAGGCGAGCGACCACGCGCCGTCCTTCCAGTGGAGGACCTGCCCGCCGCCGACCGCCCAGGCCTCCTCGGCCGAGGGCATCGAGACCGCCTCGAGGGTGGCGATGACGCCGGTCTCCTCGACGCGCCACAGGAAGCCGTCCCAGTGGGTCGCGACGCCGCCGGCGCCGACCGCGATGGCGGCGTCGCTCGAGAAGGCGTCGACAGCATAGAGATCGCGCTCGGTGCCCGAGGCCTGGAGCGCCCAGTGGTCGTCGGCGAAGCTCAGGGCGATGCGGCCGCCGTCCCCGACCGCGAGGACCTCGCCGTCTCGGTTGGCGATGCCGCGGGTCGTCGACGGCACGTCGGCGCGGAGCTCCCAGCCGGTCGCGCCGAGGGCGAGGTTCAGGTCGTCGGCGATGTCGTCGATGCCGGACTCGATGCTCGCGGAGTAGCCGTTGAGGCTCGAGACGTCGACCTGGACATAGAAGTCCCAGGCCGCGTCGTGAAGGACGCCGGTCAGCTCGGGGAGGCGCTCCTCGAAGACCGGGGCCTCACCCCCGACGAGCGGCGGGAAGGGCAGGACGCCGTCGCCGCGCAGGTTCAGGTAGGTCGCGACGGTGGTCTGCGCCTCGCCGGGGATGCCCATCGACGGCGCGTCGACCACGATGGACACCTGCCGCTTGAGCGGGATGTCGATGACGACGTCGGCGTAGACCTGCTCGGCGTTCTCGAAGGCGCCGAGGTGGCGCGTGACGCCGATGGCCTCGGGGCGGAACTCGCCGTTGACGTACTGACCGCGCCAGCAGAAGGCGGCGTAGTTGCCGAGCCGGGTCGACATGTAGACCGTGTCCGAGCCCGCCGGGACGATGACGCCCGGGTAGGCGATGAGGTCGTCGGAGTACATGTCGGGATCGGTGATGTCGCAGTAGACACGCACCTCGCCCGGGGGCGGGACACACTGCTTGGCCTGGCCCTCGTTGGTGACGTCGATGCAGTCGAACGTATCGGCGCAGTCGGCGTCGGTCTCGCAGGTCGCCGTGCAGGAGAAGCCCTGCCCGGGCAGCTCGCCGCAGCGCTGCCCCTCACCGCAGGCGTCGTCCGAGTCGCACGGCTGGCACAGGCCGCTCGCCACGGAGAGGTAGTCGTCGCACTGGCCCCACGGCAGGGTCGGCGCCTTCGCCGTCCCCTTGATGGTCAGCTCGAGGAAGGCCACCGGGCCCGGCTCGGTGATCTGGTCGCACGGGATGTCGGCGACCTCCTCGCAGGTCGGGATCGGGTCGAGGGCGAGGGTCAGGTTGGTGGCGTCGAAGCCCGCCATCTGCGCGACCTGGTAGCCGCTCTTCGTCGCGGTGACGATCTGCTCGCCGACGAGGGCAGGGGCGCTGAAGGTCACCTGGCCCTGGTCGTTGGTGCTGCTGTTGAAGGACGACGCGCCGGCCTGCCCGACGACCACGGTCGCGCCGCCGACGCGGCTCCCATTGCCGGAGTCGATGACGGTGACGTTCAGGGTCCCGTCGATGGGCTCGCCCCAGGTCCCGGGGAAGCTCGCGGGATCGTAGTAGGAGAAGCCGTTCGGGTGCGTGGCCTCGACGTCGCCGCCGGTGACGCGGACGGCGCACGGGCCAGGCAGCCCACGCGGGGTACGGGCCTCGATGGTGTTCGAGTCGATCACGACGACGTTGCTCGCCGCGTTGCCCCCGAAGCTGACCGTGACGGTCTGGCCGACCGGGAAGCCCGTCCCGAGGATCCTGACCCGGGTCCCCCCCGCCACGGCGCCGCTCGGCGGGTCGACGACCCAGACCGCCGGCTGGCCCTGATAGGTGAAGGCGCCCGGAGCGACCACGTCCATGCCGCTCTGGGTGACCCGGACGTCGGCGGGGCCGGGGCTGCCGGGGCCGGTCACGGCCTCGATCCGGGTCGCGTCCACCACCCGGACGTCGGACGCCGGGAGCGCTCCGACGCGCACCGACGCGCCCGTCGCGAAGCCGGCGCCGGTGATGACGATGGCCGTCCCGCCCGCGGCAGGGCCGGTCGCGGGGCTGACGGCGTCGACGCGCGCGGTGTCGAGGTAGGTCCAGGCGTCCGGCAGCGCGCTGACGCCCGCGTCCTGGCGGATCTCGACCGGGACGGCGCCCGGGGCGACGCCGGACGGCGCGGTGACGACCACGCTCATGGCGTCGGCGTCCCACCCGGTGACGACCGCGGCGCGGTCGCCGAACTCGACGGTCGGCGCGGCGCCGGCCGGGTCGAGGCCGGTCACCGCGAGGGCGACCTGCTCGCCGCCGGCGAGGGCGCCGCGGGTCGGGTGCACCGAGCGCAGGGCGAAGGTCGGGTTCGGGGCGCCGAGGTAGTGGAAGGAGCCCGCCGCCAGGGCGGTCCCGCCCTCGGTCACGACGGTCACGTCGGCGGCGCCCGCGATGGCCCCCGCGGGGACGGTCCCGGTCAGGAGCCCGTCGTCGCCGACGACGAGGTCCTCGACCATCCGGCCGCCGATCCGAGCGGACACCGAGCCGAAGAAGCCGGCGCCGCGGATGGTCACGGGGTAGCCCCCGGCCAGCAGCCCGGCGGTCGGCGTCACCACGTCGATACGCGGCCCGCCATCATAGAGGAAGCCCGCCTCGTAGGCGCCGATGCCGTCGGCGCTCGAGACGTAGAGGTCCGCCGGGCCCGGCGTTCCGGCCGGCGTGATGGCGGTGATGGTCTCGCTGTCGACGACCTCGATGACCGGCGCGGCGTGCCCGCCGATGACGACGGTGGCGCCGGCGGCGAACCCGGCGCCGTAGACCGTGATGGGGTCGCCGCCGAGCCAGTGCCCCCGCGCCGGCTCGACGAGCGTCACCTGGACGTCGTCCTTGTAGTTGAAGCCACGCTCGAGGCGGGCGAGGCGCCCCTCGTCGTCGATCACGGTCACGTCGACGAGGCCGCTCGGGCGCGGCGGGGTCATCGCGACGATCAGGCGATCGTGGACGACGAACATCTCGGCGGCCGGGCTCTCGCCGAAGAGCACCTGGGTGACGTTCGCGAACCCGGTGCCCGCGATCTGGACCTCGTCGAGGCCGACGGTAGAGCCGCGCTCGGGGTCGAGGGCGTTGATCGTCAGCTCGACCGGGCCCTCGACGGTGTCGTCGGGCGGCGCGGCGTCGTCGCCGAGGGTATCGGTCGGCGGGGCGCTCGTGTCGGCGATGACGTCGGTGTTCGAGGCGTCGGCCTGTCCACCGGTGGTCGTGTCGCACGCGCCGAGCGCGAAGATCGCCGCGAGCAGCGCGGCGGACGGGCCGAGCGGCGGGAGGCGGTGGGTGCTGGGTCGGGGCCGAGGCATCGTGAGGGGCTCCTGGCGGGGGGCAGGCGACGCCCGAAGAGTTGTCGGTCGAGCGGGTCGTGATCGTTCGACACGCAGAACCGTCGGGATCGGGACCGCTTTCTCGCGGTCGTCATAGCGACAAGCGCTTCTTTCTTTGATCGAGACGCGTTCTATCTATACCGGTCGGCGGGGTCGAATCCACGTTCGAGAATCCGGTCCTGCTCCGGCACTTCATGGCGGCGCGTCTGGCTCGGGTCTTGCTTGCTCTTTCCGGGCAGAACACCGCGGGAGAACCCGCGAGGAGCCAGCATGAACCGCACCGCGCGTAGGAGCACGACTCTCAAGGGCATCCTGACCGCCGCCAGCCACGCGGCCTTCGACGCCGCCGTGGTGTCCGCGCACCGCTCGTGGCGGGCCGGCGCGCGGGTCGGGCGCAGCCTGTCGCCGCGGCACCTGGCGCTGCGCCTCGAGGTGGCCGGCCGAAAGCTCGCGGCCGAGGCGGAGATCGCGAGCAGGCGCTGATCTTCGGCCCACGTGCGCGAGACGAAGCGGGCGCCTCCAGGTCGGTGGAGGTGCGAACCCGCGGTCGCGGCGCTGCGAAGCGGCGGTGACGCCAGCGCTACACGGCCCGCCCTCGAACGCCGAAACCGCGACGATTTTTTCAAACGCTCGGGCGCGGCGCGTCCCCCGGATGTCCGCACGCCGCGGATCCGCTGACGCCCGGAGCCTACGATGAAGCTGTTTCGCACCCTGACCCTCTCCCTGACCCTCTCTTCTCTCGCGGTCGCCCCGGCCTTCGCCGCGACCGGCGGCCCGAGCGACGCCGAGCTCCTCGGCGCTCGCACCGTCGGTGTCCTGCCCATCCTCGCCACCGGCGGGAGCCGCGCGGCGGCCTTCGACCGCGTCGGCATCGCGATCGGCGACGACTCCCGAGGTGGCGGGCATGCCCCGGGCGCCGTGACCGTCGACCTGGCCGAGTCCGGCGGCTTCGGCTTCGCCGGCAAGGCCGAGTCCGACGACATCCGCGTCCTGCGATACGGCTACTACCTCGGCATGATGCCGGCGGTCATCCGCAGTGGGCACGAGAAGGAGACCGAGATGGCCGCGAAGCTCCTCGCCTCCATCGACGTCATCGCCCCCCTCGGCGAGTCGATGCGCGACACGGTCATCGAGGCGCTGACGAGCCTCGAGTCCGTCGACGGCGAGGCGTTCGCCGAGATCTTCGCCAACGCCCAGCTCGGGCTCGCCGAGGGGGACGCCCGGAAGAACGGCTACCTCGCCGCGGGCATGTGGCTCGGGCTCACGACCCTGGCCCTCTGGAACGAGCAGGCCGACGAGAGCATCACCGGGATGGCCGAGCCCCTCGCCGTGCTCCTCGACGAGGACGCCGCCTTCGGGGCCGCGGACCGCAAGGTCGCCGCGATTCTGCGGGGCGTCGCCGCCGAGCTCCGCAAGCCGCGCCTCGACACCGACACCATCATGGCGATGACGGGCAAGGTCCTCGCGGTCGAGGCCGACTGAGGGCACGCTCCCGTCGACCGCGGCGGGGCCCGGGTGACAGCACGCGCCAGTCCATGCCAAAGTGGCGCCATCTCAACCGGATGACGCCACGGCATGGACGGACGCGAAGAGTTCTACGAGAGCCTGAGGACCGAGATGGCCATGCGCGCGCGCCTGCTGCTCGCGGGCAAGAGCCGGGGCAAGGCGGGGCAGATGCTCCCCGACGACCTGGTTCAGGAGGCGATGGCCAAGATGATGACGGCCTACGACGACGCGAGTCTGCGCGAGCGGCCGTTCAATCAGCTCATGGCGCTCGCGTACCGCACCATGCGCAACCTGGTCATCGATCAGGGGCGCAAGAAGGGAGCCTGGTTGGAGGACCGGCGGGACGACGACGAGCCCGCCCGCGTCGTGACCGACGAGGCGCCGCTGCCCGACGAGCTGGTCGGGAGCGGGCAGCGGGCCGTGCGCGTCAGGGAGGAGCTGTCGAAGCTGGCGCCCGAGGAGCAGTGCTTCCTCACCCAGGTGCTGCAGACCGACAGCGTCCCGGCCGCCCAGAAGCACTGCGGTTGGCCGCCGAAGTCCCCGTACTACGTCCTGAAGCGCTTGCTTTCACGGCTGCGCCAGTCGCTCCGGGAGTTGGAACCGGAAGCGACCGGGGGTTGAGATGACTACCGTCGAGAAGCTCCAAGAGGCCGTCCTGGCCTACCTCTACGGCGACGGCGAGGAGGACCCCGGCGAGGTCGTGGCCGCCGCCGCCGCGGCCCCCGAGGTCGACGTCTGGCTGGCAGAGCTCGATGGCGAGCTCCGGGTTTACAAGCGCGCCGTCGGCGCCGACCCGGACCGCTCCGAGGCGCTCGACCGGCTGACGGTCCTGCGCGAGGAGATCGCCCGCTATCGCCAGCGTCCGGCCACGGCCCCGACTGCCGCCCCGCAGGCCGCGCCACCGGCGCCGATCTCGCTGGCCGCCCGCCGCCGGGAGAAGCGCCGCACCTACGCCTTCGTCGGGACCCTGGCGGCGCTCGCCGCGGGTATCCTCATCGCGGCGATGGCGCTGCAGGCCGGACCCTCGGCACCGGTCGTGCGCCCGACCGTCGCCCAGGCCCAGCGCTGGGTCGACGAGCTGGCTCCAGGCGGCTTCGGCTTCGCGGGCGAGGGGCCGAGCGCCCACGACCGGGGGTTCCTGCTGGGAATCGCGCGCGATCTGTCGGCCCCCCACGCCGACGGGACCGGCGCTGGCGCCGAAGAGCTCGAGGCGGCGCGCGCGATCGCCCTCCAGGCCCTCGCCGGCCTCGGCTACGGCGAGGATCCCGACGACGCCCTGAAGCAGGTGACGTCGGGGTGCGCGGCGTTCTTGAAGGACCCGAAGGACGTCTCGGCGTGCGACAAGGGCGTCGCCGACTACGAGCGCCACCGGGACGCCGCGCTCGCCCTCCCGAAGGACGAGTAGCGCCGCGGGCCGACAGCGGCACCGGGCGCGTCAGAAGAAGGTCGTGCCGAAGGTGATCTGGTGGGCCGCCGGGGCGTCGCCGAGCCCGGGCAGGAAGCGGTAGCCGAGGCTCATCCCGGTGAACCGGAAGTCGACGCCGAAGGACGCGTCGAGCGCGTCTCGCCCGGGCAGATCGCCCGGAGCGCTGATCTGCAGCGGGCAGGCCTCGGCGAGCGGGTCGCAGCCGGGGTCGCCGCTCCGGAACGCGAGGCCGCTCGCGAGGTTCGGTGCGTAGGCGTACTGCATGCCGGCCGTGAGATCGACGTAGAAGGGCAGGTCGGCCCCTCCGAGGTACAGCCGATAGCGCGCCTCGAGGCCGAGGCGCAGGGCGAGCGCGCCCGAGGACTCCATCGCCCCGGCGCCGAGCCCGTCGGCCGCGGGGAGCGCCTCCACCCCGCTCGGCGGCTCCCCGAGCCCGAACCCGAGGCGGGCGACCAGGGAGAGCTGGTCTCCGAGGGTGACCCCGAGGTCGATGTCGTAGAGGAAGGCGCCGTCGAGGAGCCCGCCCGCTTCACCGCCGAGCCGGAAGCCGACCAGGGGCAGGACGCTCATCCCGCGCTCCTCGGGCTCGGGGCGGTCCACCGTCGGGTCGAGCCGGACGACGCGCCCGTCGAAGGCCATGAGACCGAGGAGCTCGCCAGCGGCGTTGAGCACCGGCGTCCCTGACCTCCAGCCGAGGTTCTGGGCGTCGATGGCGAAGTGCTCGGCCGCGACCGCCTGCACCCGCGTCTCACCCAGGGGCGCGACGAGCTCGCCGTCGCGTCGGGTCACCTTGGAGACCAGCCAGACCACGTCGCCGATCTTGGGGGGCGTCGCGGCGATCGGCAGCCCGCGCTCGGCGAGGGGCTCCGCGGGGGTGAGGATCCACAGCCCGGTCCAGCTGTCGCCGGCGATCCTCGCGTCGGCCTCGCGCTCGATCTCCGGGGTCGCGACCCGGTGGACGCGGAGGGCGCGGCCGGTGTCGACGAGATCCGTCACGAGCACCGTGCGACCGTCACCGACGAGCACGCCGCTCGCCACCTGCCAGGCGGTCTCCACGTCGACGAGGGCAGCGCCGACGCGATCGGCCCAAGCGGGGGTGCCCGCACGGGAAGGGGTGGCGAGGGTCGCCAGGGCGCAGGTCAGCGCGAGAGTGAGGGGTGTTCGAGACATGATGCACCTCCAGAGACACGTGCGCCGCGGAGCATGTGCTGCTCCGCGGCGCCGTGGGTCATGCCCTGGTGGGCCTCATGTCACGGTTTCGTCATCCCCCCGTGGGCGGCGTCGGCTCGTCCGCCTCGATGTCGAGCGCGGCGCCGAGGTGCTTCTTGAGCGCCTCGAGGTCGGGGTTCTTCTGCGCGAGGAGCTTGCCGATGGCGCGGACCTCCTTGGCGAGCGCCCGATCGGAGCCGCCGAAGATGGCGTCCTCCTCCAGGTAGGTCGCGAGCGGCACCGCCATCCCGTAGAAGTCGGGATCCGGCTCGCCCGCCGCGAGGGCGATGAAGGAGATACCGAGCCAGGCGCCGACCGCGAAGTAGCCGTGGGGGCGCTCCGGGCCAGCCGAGATCCCCTCTTCGGCCGCGGCGAGGGCGTTGACGAGGGACTCGACGTCGATACGCCCCGCCTTCGCCGCCGCGACGTAGGCGTCGCAGGCCGCGACGAGCTTGGGTGAGAGGCTGGCGAGCGCCTCCCGCTGGCCCTCGAGGTAGGCCACCGCGTCTTTGTACATCGCGGGGTTGTCGGCGTTGGAGGCGAGCCCGCCTGCGATGAACGCGTACTGCAGGATCCGGATGTCGGCGGTCGAGGACGAGCCGGCGAAGGCCATCCCGCCCTCGCCGGCGCCGAGGTCGATGAGCCCGGCGCCGTGTCCCTTGGGCTTGGCCTCGACGCCCCGGAGGCCCATGGCGGCGACGTTGCGGTAGGTGTCCTGGCGGGACAGGCCGGTCGCGAGGACCGGCAGGACGCCGACGGTCTTGGCCTCGAGGAGCTCGGCGTCGGTGGGCTCGGCAGCGAGGGCCGAGGTGCCGGTACCGAGCGCGAGGCCGAGGGTCACGATGGTCGCGATGACGTGCTTCATCACTTGATCCCCTTCTCCCAGGCGATTTCACCGGCGCCGATGACGCCGCAGGTCTTCGGTGGAGCGTCCGCCGGGGCGGCGACGATCAGGTTGTGGGGGCCGCTCCCGGAGAGGGAGAAGGGCAGGTAGACGGTGCCCTTGAAGGCCGACTTCCAGAGGATCTCGCTGCCGCCTCGCACGAGCCCGGTCGCCAGGACCGTGTCGGGGTTGGCCGGCTTGATGAACCCCAGGATGTCCGTGGCGCGAGGGACGTTGAAGCTGATCTTGAACGACTCTCCCGGCGCGAGACAGAACTGGCGCTGGCCCCAGATGTTGGCGAAGCGGCCGATGTTCTCGAGGGTGAAGAGCTGCTTGAGCTCGACGCCTTCGCGCTTGCGCGCCTCGGCGACGACGCTCTGGAGGTGCCATCCCGCGGTCGCGATGCGCGTCTTGAACTGGTCGGCCCCGGAGTGGTGGATGCCGACGACCTTCTGCGCGTCCTTGTCGTAGAGGGCGCTGCCGCTCGAGCCGCCGACGACGCTGGAGTTGTGGAGGATCTGCTCGGCGCCGTCCTCACCGAGGATGTTGGTGATCTCGCCGTTGAAGAAGCCGAGCCCCAGCCCGCCGGAGTTGCCGACGAGCATGACGCGGTGGCCGCGGAGGTCCTTCGGGCGCGCGGGGCGCTCGAGGAACTCGACGCCGGGCTTGTCGCCCGCGCGGTCGGCGTGGAGGATCGCGATGTCCCCCTCGCGGTCGAGCGCCAGGATCTTGTCGAAGTGGTACTTGTTGCCGTCGTCGTCGACGCCGACGAGCGACAGCGCGCGGGTCGCGACGTGAGCGTTGGTCGCCAACAGGTAGTTGTCGATCCAGAACCCGGTGGCGACCCAGGTGGTCCTGCCGACCTTGTCGCCCTGCATGCCGATCCCCTCCGCCTGGATGGCGACGGTGGATTCGGTCCAGTTCATGGTGCCGCCGCAGGCCCCGGCGGCCGTGAGCATCGCCAGGCCGAGCAGCAACACGCTCGACCTCAGAAATCGAGTCATCCGCGGTCTCCTTGCGGTCATCGTGGGGCGCCGGATCCTCGCGTCGGGCGCCGCTTTGGTCAGTGGGAACGTGCCGCAGAGCTTACCACGGCCCATGGGGATTGAAAGGCGACCCATTGGATCGGGAAGGTCATTGAATCTCAGCGGGTTCCAAGACCTGCGCGCTTCGGATTGAAGAAAGCCGGGCGGTTTGAGGTCGGGTGGGAAGTGTGGTTAGCTTCCGCTGGCCCACGATCCGAGATGAATGGGGGCCGGCCGGCTACCCGTCAACACCAGCAGCCCGTGCGGCGCCCGCGTTTCGCCTGAACACACGGTCTCGTCTCGTTGCCCCAAGGAGGGTGTCATGAACCTGGCTCGTCGAATTCGAATGATCACCGCCTTCGCCGCCCTGCTCGCCCTCGGACTCGGGGCGCTCGGCTCCAGCGCCTCCGCCAAGGAGGTCACCCCGGAGAAGGGCACCATCTACGAGTCGCTCTACAACGGGCTCAAGGCCGTCGCCGATGGCAAGTTCGACGTCTTCGTCGACGAGTACTGCAGCAAAGACAAGCTCTGCCCGACGTCGCAGGCCATCAAGAGCCTCAAGAAGTACAACCTCCCGGCCGCCCAGCGTCAGGCCCCGAAGTGCCTGCGCGGCACCAAGCTCGAGGTCAAGCGCCTCGACGGTGACCCCGACAAGGACGAGCTGGTCAAGGTCTTCATCCAGTGCGACGAGCGCTCGATGCCGCGCCCGTACCAGATGGTGAAGGAGAAGGGGAAGTGGATGTTCAAGAACATCTACTGAGCGCCCCTCCGCGCTGAACAGCGTGACGGCCGCGCCCGGCTACCGGGTGCGGCCGTCGGCGTTCAGGCCCAGGCTCCCGGAACCCCGGAGCGGCGGTTTACCTGGGGCGCTCCCGGGGTCATGGCGTTGGACCCGCTGGCCGCTCTTGCGATACGAAGGGGGCGGGGCGGGCCGAGGTGCCATGTCCCCGCTCGCTGTCGGCGCTCGACTTCGTCCATATCGCGGCGCACGATTCCATTTCATGAAGATCTGCCCCATCTGCGCCCAGCAGTATCGCGACGACGTGCCGCACTGCACGGCGCACCCGGCGCGACCGCTCCTGCGGCTCGGTGACGTGGAGGAGGACCCGCTCCTCGGGCAGGTCCTCGACTCCCGCTACCTGCTGCTCGAGCGCCTCGGCGAGGGCGGCATGGGGACGGTCTACAAGGCCTGGCAGCAGCGGGTGAACCGCACGGTCGCGGTCAAGACGGTGCGCGGCGACCGCGCCACGCCGGCCATGCGCGCCCGGTTCGCGCGCGAGGCGGAGGTCACCGCCGGCCTCACGAGCCCGCACACCATCACCGTCTACGACTCCGGAGAGCTCGCGGACGGGACGCTCTACCTCGTGATGGAGTTCCTCCACGGCCGCGCCCTCGACGACGTCCTCGAGGAGGACGGCCACCTCGACCTGCCGCGCCTGAAGCGGTTTGCGCTGCAGCTGTGCGACTCGCTCGCCGAGGCCCACGCCCGCGAGCTGGTGCATCGGGACATCAAGCCGGCCAACCTCATCGTCAGCGCCCGGCCCAACGGCGAGGAGGCCCTGACCGTCCTGGACTTCGGCGTCGTGAAGCTGCCGGACCTCGCGGCCAACAAGCTGACCCGCGAGGGGATGACGGTCGGCAGCCTCAGCTACATGAGCCCCGAGCAGATCGACGGGCGCCAGGTGGACGCGACCTCGGACATCTACTCCGTCGGGGTCACGCTCTATCAGCTGGCGTCCGGCGTGCTGCCCTTCACCGGGGATACGGCGCTCGCGGTCATGTACAAGCACCTCTCCGAGACGCCGCCGCACCTGACGACGAGGTTGGGGGCGAGCCCCGCGGTCGCGGCGCTCGACGCGGTGGTCCAGCGCTGCCTGAAGAAGCGGCCGGGCGAGCGGTTTCCGAGCGTGAACGCCCTCCGGGAGGCGCTCGAGCAGATCCCGATCGAGGCGCGGTCGGACAAGGTCGGCCTCACGCGCCCGCCACCGCGGACCCGCCAGCCCCTCCGCCCGCGCCCGGACGGTGATCCGGCACAGGTGCCCGGGGTGACCGTCGATCAGGTCCACCGCCGGGTCACCGAGACGCGGCTCGCGGCCGCCGAGGATCCCGCCGTGGACGGCGCCCGCGGGCCGGGACCGCAGCGCACGATCCGGCTGGCCGCGGTCGCCATCGCCATCGTCTTTGGTCTATACATCGTCCTCGACGGAATCCTCGGGGGGTAGCGATCCCCGGCTGCGCCGGACCACGGGTAACGGGTGGTCCGCCGGCGGCGTGTGGTTATCCCTTTGCGGTTCCGAATCACGGATCACCGACGACACACGAGGAGAAACCATGAGCTTCAGTCTGCCTGCGCTCGACTACTCCAAGGACGCGCTCGCTCCCTACATGAGCGCCGAGACCTTCGAGTACCACTACGGCAAGCACCACCAGGGCTACATCAACAAGCTGAACGCCTCGATCGAAGGGACGGCGTGGGCGTCCAAGAGCCTCGAGGAGATCATCCTCAACGGCGAGGCCAAGGACTTCAACAACGCCGCCCAGACCTGGAACCACAGCTTCTTCTGGAAGTGCCTCAAGCCGAACGGCGGCGGCGCCCCCACGGGTGACCTCGCCGACGCGATCAACCGCGACTTCGGTTCCTTCGACGCCTTCAAGGCGGAGTTCGCGAAGACCGCGGGCGGTCAGTTCGGCTCCGGCTGGGGCTGGCTCGTCGCCGACGGCGGCAAGCTGAAGGTGACCAGCACCAGCAACGCGGATCTGCCGATGAAGCACGGCCAGACGGCGCTGTTCACGATCGACGTGTGGGAGCACGCCTACTACATCGACTACCGTAACGCGCGGCCCAAGTTCATCGAGACGGTCCTCGACAACCTCGCGAACTGGGACTTCGTCGCTGCGAACCTGAAGTCCGCTGGCTGACGCCAGGGACCTCGTCTCGACGAACGCGCGACGCCCGCCACCTCGGCGGGCGTCGTCGTATTCGCGGCATGACGGTCCGAGCCGCTACTTGAAGCGGTGGAGGAACATCAGGACCAGCGTCACGGTCCAGAGCAGCTGCATGATCCCGGCGCCCATCGCCGCGCGCTTGATGCCGCTGACGACCCCGCCCTCGTCCTGACGCTCGGCCGCGTCGATGAGCTTGATCGCCGTCGGGCGCGTGAAGAACGCCCCGAGCAGGTTCATGATCAGCACGATGCCCAGGGCGGCGTGGTACTCGGGCGGCAGGCCCTTGAACCCACCGTAGGTGAAGATGAGCCCGAGGCCGGTGACGAGGACCAGGAAGCCGGCGATCGCGGCCATCCCGTCGCGGCGCTTGAAGTCCGCGGCGGCGGCGCGGAAGGCGTCCCAACCGAGCGCCTTGGCCCGCTTGAGGCTCGCTGACGGCGCGAGGGACACGCCGAAGGCCATGGCGGCGACCGCGACGTGCAGGATGAGGAGGATGGGCTTGAGCGTGTCCATCGAGATGGCTCCTTGGGCTGGAGCCGCCTTCTATCATCCGCGCGTCCGGGGCGCAGCAGGAAAGGGTCGCGCGCGCTCGGTACTCGTGCTCGCTCGGCGCCCGCGACCCCGATCCCGTGGCCATGGACAGGGTCGTCGAGCGTCGACGTCGGGGGGACTGCGGGCCGCGAGGAGCTCGGCGCTCGCGACCCCGATCCCGTGGCCGTGGACAGGGTCGACGAGCGCCGGCGTCGGGGCGGGCCGCGAGGAGCTCGGCGCCCGCGACCCCGATCCCGTGGCCCTGGATGGGGCGAGTACCGGCGTCGGGACGACCTCGAGCCACGAGGAGCTCGGACCTGGTGGGCGGTCGTCTGGACCGCGCCGGTGCGCTCTCGGTCGAGGTGGCGGTGTCTCGGCTGTCCAGGGCCACAGATGTCGAGGCCACAAATGTCGAAAGCCCGACCGGCTTTCGCCGATCGGGCTCTCGAGAGGTTGTCGCTGCAGAGCGAAGCTGAGAGTTGTCCTCCTCGAAGGACTTGGCTTGCGGAAGCTGCTCACATCACGTCACCGTCATGAGAGCTTCCTCTCATCGCGTTTGGTTCGACTCCAGAGTATTCGGTCGACGACCTGACACCGTATGGGTTGGGTGTTCCCACCTCGAGCTTTGAATCGATGTTTCGATTTTGCTCCTCGTGGTCTTCAGTCGACGGCCCGACGCGTCGAAACGCATCTCCCTCTCTTGCCGTTGGCCTCGCGTACAGAGTTTGACTTCCGTTCGCTGGCACGACGGTTTCGGTCTCACCGAGGTGTTCCCGATTCCACTTCGTGCTCGCCCTTCCTCGAGGTTTGTTGCCCTACGACGCTTGAAGAAGCGGACAGCGACCTACATCGGGTTTGCCTCACCCGACTGTGCTGCGCCTTCAGGTTTTCTCAACCTCTTGACGCTTTATTCCGTCCGCGACCGTTCCGGCCTTGTTTCGTGCCGGTAACGTCCTTGGGCTTCGACCTTCAGAGGTTTCCCCCCGGCGGTAGCCCGACGAATCTCGCGATTCATCGTTCCCTCCCTGCCGTTACGAGGCGTCGTTGCGGCGATGCCGTCTGGCGACGTTCGTTCGACTTCGAGGTCTTCAGCATCCGTCGGATCCGTACACGGTAACCTGGTGTTACCCAGGGCCTACCGGTCGTTCCTCTCTTGGCCTTTCTCCCCTCCGAGGTTTCTCCTCGGTGGTCTCGGCCACGCGTCGTCTGCACCGGATGGTGCATCCTTCGCGGTAGCCTCCTCTCTTGGGCTTCTTCGTATCGCCTGACGGTTTCCCGTCTGTCGATACGATCGCTCTACAGAGTGTCAAAGAACCATCGAGTTGGACCGACTCTTTCGAGCCGCTCTTCCCTCCGTGGGGTTCTCGTCGTCCGGGCGCGAGCGCCCTTCGGACCTCCCAGCGTCGCTCTTTGCCGAAGCAGCAGCGACAACCGAGATTGAAGGTGCCGGATCTCTGTGACGGACGCAACGCTCAAAGAACGTTTTTGTGTCTTTTCTGTGACATCTGAATGAGATCAATGCGTTGTGGGACGATGTGTGAGGAGGGGCGGGGCTTCGCCGGACGGGACGACGATCGCGACGCCGGATGAGTCCCGCAACCCATCGAAGTCAATACGATCCTACGGGAGGGGGCGACGGGGGAACCCGCGGCTGCTACTCTCGACTCAGGCCGACGAAGCGAGCGGCCGATCCGAGGCGATCATGTCGAGCTGGAGCTTCCTACACATCGGCGCCGAGCTGGTCCGCGGCCGAACGATCGATGTCCCGGCCTCCGAGCGGGAGCTGGCCTCGAACCACGTGCTGCCGACGCTGTGGCTGTCGCTCTTCGACCCCGAGGAGCTCGAGGTCTTCGACGTCACCGACGAGATGGGGATGGCCGACCTCGTCGAGAGCGGGCTCGTCGCCGAGGGCGAGCGGGATCTCGAGGTCTTCTGGGTCACCCGACGGGACCTCGCCGCCGCCCGAGCCGAGCGCCTCTGGGAGGTCGCGCGCACGGACGACTACTTCCACACCATGTGGCGCCCGCTCGAGCTGCTGGTGGACGCGCTGCGGTCGCCGACCCGCCACGCCCCCGTGCTGCTCGATCCGCGCGAGTTCGTGGCGATGGTCGGGCTCAGCGACTTCCTCGAGCCCGCGCGGGCCGCGATCGAGCTCTTCGCCCAGGCCCGCGAGAAGGGCCTCGACGCCGTCCGGGCGCCGCTGCTCGAGCTGATGCACGACAACCCCGTCCTGTTCGCGATGGAGCTCAGCGGCGACGCCGAGCGTGACGCCCGCCTCGCCTCGGAGCTCCTGCCGCTGACCCACCTCGAGTCGGCAGGGCACGTCCTGGTGTGCTGCACGGTCGGCTGGCCGACCTACGACGAGACCCTCGGTCCGCGCTGGGAAGCGTGGCTCGAGGACACCCGGCTCCTGGCGGGGCCCGACGACGACGCGCCCGCGCCCCGGAGCCCCGGCGAAGAGGCCGGCGCGTTCCTCGCGTTCCTCGAGGAGAACGGGCTCATCGAGTATCGCCACCGGCCGCGGTCCCTCCTGGCGAAGGTCGGCGAGCTCCTGGCCCTCGACCCGCCGACCGCCGCCGCCGAGCCGATCTACGACGTCCTGATGGGCGACGCCGCCGTCGAGGAGGTCTTCTGCGACGTCGAGGTCCTGAAGAAGGCGCTGGACGTCTGGGGGTGACGACGACCTACCGCGTCGCCGCCCTCGCGATCGCCTGGCTCGGGGGCGCGGCCTGCGCGACGACGCCGTGCGCCGCGACGCCCCCCGACGAGGCGGCGACTCTCACCCGAGCGCAGGCCCCGCCCGCGCCTGTCGCGGACACCCTGGTGTTGCTGGACCGGTGGTTCGACAACCTCGTGGCCATGCGCCACGTGCCGGGGATGGCCGCCGTCGTCCTCCGCGGGCCGGATGTGCTGTGGCGGCGCGAGGCCGGGTTCGCCGACCTCGCGGACCAGCGTCCCCTCACTCCGGGCACCCGGTTGTTCGCCGGCTCCGTCACCAAGCTCATCACCACCGTCGCCACGCTACAGCTGCGCGACGCGGGCGCGCTCGACCTCGACGCCCCGGTCACCCGCTACCTGCCTGGCTTCATGGTCGGTGACGGGAACGCAGCGCAGATCACCGTGCGCCAGCTGCTCACGCACCGCTCCGGGCTCCGGCGCGAGGGGGCCGACCCCTACTGGATGACCTATGCGTTCCCGGACTGGGTGACGCTGGCTGAAGAGATCGCTGCGTCGCCGCTCGACTCGGTCCCGGGAACGCGGACCGCGTACTCCAACGTCGGGATGGCGGTCCTCGGCCGGGTCATCGCCGAGGTCGCCGGCGAGCCCTACGACGCCTACGTGGCAGCCCACGTCTTCGAGCCGCTCGGCATGGGCGACAGCGCCGTCCCCTCGGACACCGCGCCGACAGACCGGGTCGCGACCGCGTATTCGCGTGAGAAGCGGCATCTCCATGGCGCTCGACGCGTGCGCGAGAACGGGGCGCCGCGGGCGATGGCCCCGGCCTTCGGGATGGTCACGACCCCCGACGACCTCGCCCGCTTCGCCCGCTTCCTGGCCGGCGCGGCCCACGTCGGCCCGCGGGTGCTGAGCGCGGCGTCCCTGGCCGAGATGCGCGCCCCCCAGGGGCCGCTCCCGGTCTGGACCGAGGCGCGCGGCCTCGGCTTCGAGCTCGAGAAGGTCAAGGGCCACGTCCGCGCCTCGCACAACGGCTGGTTCTCCGGGCACCGCGCCCAGCTCGCCCTCATCCCCGATCTGGGGCTGACCATCGTGCTCCTCGCCAACGCGGACGACGCCCCGGTGCGCGAGGTCGCCGACCGCGTGCTCGACGACCTGATCGACGCGTACGCGCTGGCGTCCGCGGCGTCGGGACCGCCGGAGCGTCCAGGGGGCGACCTCGCCGGGCTCGTCGGCCTCTACGGCGCCGGCTGGCTCCCGGAGCGCGACGTGGTGCTGCTGTCCGACGGGCTCTGGCAGTACACGCCGGCGACGAGCACCTCGATCCCGATCCGTCACGGCTTGTCCCGACTCCTCCCCATCGGGGAAGACCGCTTCCACGTGGGGACGCTCGACGGGCAGGTGGTGCGCTTCGAGCGAGGTCCGGACGGTCGCGGCGCTCGGATCCTGATGCAGGAGGGATCCATCTGGCTCGACCGGCGCCCGGACCGCTGACGCGGTCGCTCACTCCACCGGGGCGGCGTCCAGCTCCAGGGCGTAGGCCGGCCCGAAGGCCTTCTCGTCGCCCGGGACCAGGAACGGCTCGGTCCAGGGGATCTCGCTCAGCTCGACGCGAGCGAGAGTCGCGGTCCCGGTGAAGTTGATGACGCGCTCGTCGCCGAGGAGCGCCGCGACCCGGGCGCGCGCGGCGGCGTCGTCGATGACGCCGAGCTCCGGGGGCGGCAACAGCGCGGCGCGGATGGACGCGGGCTCGCCGTCACGCCAGTAGTCGGTCGCGCGGACCTCGGTCACCATGAGGTGAACGTGGTGCAACGGTAGCTCGAGCGGGGCGCCCCCCGCCGTCACCGTCACACCGTCGACCACCAGCTGGGCTCGCGCGGGCGAGCAGAAGAGGTTGAAGTCGGGGACACGCACGGTGAGTGACTCCCCGTCGCGAGCGAGGGTGCCGGCGAAGGGGTGGTCGTCCGGCCCGACGCGTTCGGGGGCGCCGCTTCCGTCCAGGACCGGCCGCGACAGCGGGGCGCCCGTCGGGAAGAACGCCCACGCCTCGTCGTAGATGCGCTTCTCGAAGTAGCCGGTGAGGTCGCCCTGGCGACCCTCGACCCGCAGGACTCGGGCCGCGTTGCCCTGGCCGTCCTGGAAGATGGTGATTCGTTCCGTGATCTCGCCGTCCGGGGCCGGTTGGCGTCGCCAACTCTCGGCCGGGAGCTTGCGGGTCGTCCCGGAGGGCCCATCGATGACGTACGAGTAGGTCAGGAGCGCGTTCTCGCCGCCGGTGTCGAAGTCGTAGAGCCGCGTGTACATGACCCCGGAGGCGTCGATGACGAAGAGGGTCGACGCGCTGACGCTGAGGTTCTCGGCGGCGAAGGTCCCGCGCTCGGGGCCGCAGACCTGTCGACTCCAGTCGGCCGGGAGCCACCAGTCGTTGAAGTGGATACGGCGCCGGTCGGGACCGAGGCGGTAGATGTGGGCGACGCCCATCCCGACGCCGTGGGTCGTGCCGTCGATGTCCTGGTAGCTGGCGACGCCGAGGGGGTGGGAGTCCGAGACGCTCCAGTCGCCGGGGAGCCACTCGACCTCGAGGCCGGGGCCCTGGGCGGCGGGCCAGCCCCAGCGATCGGTCCAGTTGAACGTCCCCTCGACGAGGAACGGGTTGGTGAGGTCGTCACCGCGATAGAAGACGCCGTCTTGCGACAACGCCTGTAGATGGATGCCGTCCGCGGAGAGCTCGATGAGCTGATCTGGCGGTGGGAAGTTGACGAGGTTCGCGCCCGACGGGAGACCCGTGCCGCCGAGCAGGTGCCAGTCGCCCGGGGCCTCCGGCGTCACGTCGGTGTTGGGCTTGACCCAGATACGGCCCTCGCGGAGGGCGACGAAGTAGCGCTGGTTGAACGACTCGGTGGTGGTTCGAAGAGTGACGCGGTCCGGAAGCGCGGTGTCGACGACAGACGTGTCCGAGGCGGTGTCGCTCACGTCCGCGGCGTCGTCGGGGGACGTCGTGTCACCGTCCACCGAGGTGTCGGGGATGGAGCTGGCGTCGGCGTCGACGCTGGACGAGGTGTCGACCGCGTCGGCCTTCGCCGCGGGGCCGCCGTCCTCACCGCACGCGACGAGGACGGTGAGCGCGGTGGCTGCGGCGACTCGGAGGTAGCGCGACACCCCCGAGGGTAGCGCGCACGGGACGCGCCGGGAAACGCGCACCGACGCGGCCGGTCACGACGCCGATGAGGACGTCATCCGGGCGCTCGGCTCGGGATCGGCGACCGCGTCAACCGATGATCACGGGGTCGACCTCGACACCGACGGGGCAGTGGTCGGAGCCCTTCACGTCCGGGAGGATGAACGCGTCCTTCAGGAACGGCATCGCGCCGGGAGAGGCGAGGACGAAGTCGATGCGCCAGCCGATGTTCTTCTCGCGGACGCCGAAGCGCTGGCTCCACCAGGTGTAGCGGCCGGTCGCGTCGGGGTGCAGGTGCCGGAACGTGTCGACCCAGCCCATCGCGAGGTAGCGGCGAAAGTCCTCGCGCTCCTCGGGGGTGAAGCCGCTGGTCTTGTGGTTCGACTTCGGGCGGGCGAGGTCGACGTCCTCGGGGGCCGTGTTGAAGTCCCCCATCACGAGGACCGGCTCGCCGGCGTCGAAGCGCGGCTTCAGGTGGTCGAAGACGGCGCGGTAGAAGCCGAGCTTGTACGGGATGCGGGAGTTGTCGCGGTCCTTGCCGTTTCCGTTCGGGAAGTAGCCGCTGACCACGGTCAGGCGCCCGAAGCGGGCCTCGAGGTAGCGGCCTTCGACGTCGTAGGTCGGGTCGCCGAGGCTGGTGGAGACCGCGTCGGGCATGTTGTCGCGCGGGACGAAGAGGCCGACCCCGCTGTAGCCCTTGCGCTCGGCGGTCCCGTACCAGGTGCGCCAGCCGCGGGGTTGGCGGACCGCCGGGGTCAGCTGGTCGGGGTGGGCGCGGGTCTCCTGCAGCGCGACGATGGAGGCCCCGGAGGCGCGCAGCCACTTCCCGAAGCCCTTCTTGGCGACCGCGCGGAGGCCGTTGACGTTCCACGACATGATCCGCATTCGCTCCTCCTCTTCGCTCGGCGCGCGGGGCCGGGCCTATAGTCGGCCAGCGACAGCCTGTCCAGGGGGACCCGGAGCGCGCACGCGGGAGAGGCGAGGGCGGGGTGTTGCGTTGCAGCATCCGGACGGCGCGCGCAGACGCCGCGGGCCAGGCCGGCGGTTGACGAAGGGCGCCTCGACGTGGTGAAAAGTCCCTATGAATCGGACGTTCAGCCCCTGGGAAGTCGACAAGCAGTGGTTGATCCACCCGTCCGTCCACGATCAGGTCCCCAAGGGGCACTTCGCCGACTTCATGTGCGACCTGGTCCGCGAGGTGACGGACCTCGACGACATCGCCGCCACCTACGAGGGGGACGTCTCGAGGTCGCCGCACTACCCGGCGATGATGACCGCGCTCCTGCTCTACGCGTGGTGCGAGGGGGTCTACTCGTCGCGCAAGATCGCCAAGGCGTGCGAGCAGCGGGTCGACTTCATGGCGCTCACCGCGATGGAGCAGCCGGAGTTCGAGGCCGTCCGCGAGTTCCGCGACCAACACGCCGAGTCGCTGGTCCACGCCGTCGTCCGCTTCTTCAAGGCGTCGCAGCGGCTGGGGCTCCCGTGGGGGCCTGCGACCGCGGAAGACGACGACGAGAAGACGAACATGAGCTTCGGCCGGGCCGACGACCCGCTCGAGGACGAGGCGCGGCGCTGGGTCGACCGCAGCCGGCTGATGGACGAGGAGGAGGACACGCGCTGCGGGATGGGCTTTCGCGGGGACGAGGTGCCGAAGTGGATGCCGGACCGCACCAAGCGCGTCCGGAAGCTCCGGGACGCCCGCGCCGCCATCGAGGACGAGGACCGTAAGCGCGAGGCCGCCGAGCGCGCCCTGGCCGAGGACGACGAGGACATTGACGCGACCGGCTTCGTGCGCGCCATGCCCGACGACGACGAGGAGGACGCCGCGCCGCCGCCGCTCCCCGAGGAGGAGAACCCCCTGCTTCGCCGCCGGAGCGCCCGCGCCCGCCTCGCCGCTGCGGCGCCGCCTCCCGAGCCCGAGCCCGAGCCGGAGCCCGAGCCGCCGCCGCGGGAGCCACCTTCGCGGTCGCGCGATCGGATCCCGCCCGGGGCGCGGCGTCCGTTGACGCGGTCCCGCGAGCGACGGGTGGCCGCCGAGGCCGCTCCCGAGCCGCCGTCCCGCCGCGAGCCGCGCGGCCGTCACCGCCCCGCCTCACGCGTCGAGGCGCCACCCGCGCCCGCGGAGCCACGCTCGAGCCGGGCCCACTCGCGCCCCGCGCCCCGCGACGGGCGCTCCCGGTTGGCGACCAATGACCTTCGACCGCGGAGCGGCGCCGCCCCGCGGGAGCGCTCCGACGGGCCCGTGGCCGACACGTTCATGGTCAACCGACCGGAGTCCGAGCGGGTGCGGTTGATCGAGACGGTCGTCGCCACGGCGATGTCCGACGGCGTGGTGGCGTCCATCGAGCAGCGCCGCATCGACCAGCTGATCCGCATCCTGCGGCTCGACCCGCGCTCGCGGCAGCGGGTCTACGCGACCATGCGCGCGGGCGTGATGCCGGAGCTGCCGACCGTGGACGAGCTCCCGGACTACGACATCCGCCTCCACGTCTTCGAGCAAGCCGCCGTGATGGCGCTGGCCGACGGCGTCGTCCACCCCGACGAGCAGCGCCATCTCCGCGAGCTCGCCCAGCTCCTCGAGCTCGACATCGAGGACGCCAAGCACGCCCTCCGCCGCGCGAACTTCGCCGCAGGCGGCTGACCCGAGACACGGTCCCTCCGCTCCGCGTCCGCCTGCGCTCCGCCCCGCGCCTCCGCGTCCGCCTGCGCTCCGCCCCGCGCCTCCGCTTGCGCCCGCGCCTCCGCCCGCGCCTCCGCTTGCGCTTGCGCCTCCGCCCGCGCCTCCGCTTGCGCCCGCGCCTCCGCCCGCGCCTCCGCTTGCGCTTGCGCCTCCGCCCGCGCCTCCGCTTGCGCCCGCGCCTCCGCTTGCGCCTCCGCTCGCGCGCGTGCTCAGAGCTCGCCGGCGAAGGCGTCGCAGGCGCTCATCTTGCCGGTGTCGAAGCCGCGCTTGAACCACTTCATCCGCTGGGCCGACGTCCCGTGGGTGAAGGACTCGGGCCGGACGCGGGCGCCGGCGCGCTTCTGGAGGGTGTCGTCGCCGATGGACTCGGCGGCGTTCAAGCCCTCCTCGATGTCGCCGCGCTCGAGGAGGTCGCGGCGCTTGGTCGAGTGCGCCCACACGCCGGCGTAGCAGTCGGCCTGGAGCTCCTGGCGGACGGACATCGCGTTGGCGCTGCTGGGGTCGCGCTGGCGCTCCGCGTGGACGCGGGAGGCGACGCCGGTCAGGTTCTGGATGTGGTGACCGATCTCGTGGGCGAGGACGTAGGCCTGGGCGAAGTCTCCGGGGGCGCCGAGGCGCTCCTTGAGGACCCGGTAGAAGCCCAGGTCGATGTACGCGAGCTGGTCCGCCGGGCAGTAGAACGGGCCGGTGGCGGCGCTCTGCATCCCACACGCCGAGCGGACCTCGTCGCTGAACAGGACGAGCTTCGCGGGCTGCCACCTCTGGCCGTTCTTCGGGAGCTCCTCGGCCCAGAAGCCCTGGATGTCGTCGAGCACGAAGGACACGAAGGAGACGAGCTCCTCGTCCTGCTTCGAGACCGTCGCGGTCGCGCCGGCCTTCGCGCCGCCGACCGCCGCGGTCCCGCCCCCGCCCGCGCCGCCGAAGAGGTCCGTCCCGAACAGCAGCGCCAGGACGATGGCGACGATCCCGCCGCCCCCCGCGGCGATCTGGGTCGTGCGCCGGCGGCCGCTCTGCCCACCGCGCTCGTCGATGACGTTGTCGCTCTTGTGCCCACGCTGCCACTTCATCCGCTCACCCTCCGCGAATCGGCGAGCGCGGAATCTACCACGGCGGTCAGGAAAGTTGAGCCAGTCGAACTTGCCCGCGACGCCGCTGCCGGCGTCGGCTCCCCTTGACGATACGGTGTATCGACTGCGGGTCGCCTCCTTGCCAGCGACGCCGCGGCCTGCGTCCTTGGTGGCTCAACTTGCCTGACCGCCGCTCTATGCGCCCCGTCCGCAGGAGACAATCGCCCCGGCTCAGGCCCGGACCTCTTCGGGGAGCAGCGCGTGCCAGTTGACCTGTGCGCGCAGCATCGAGAGCACCGAGTAGAAGCCCCACTGGAGGCGGTTGATGAAGGTGTAGTCCGGCGGGACCTGGGGGATGTTCGGGAGCCGCGGGATGCGCTTTCCGAAGATGGTCTCGCGGGCGCCGTCGAGGACGCGGTCGATCGACTCGCGGGTGAAGGCCGACGTGAAGTCGAAGGGCTCGTCCACCAGCGCGGGGCGCATGATGTAGAGCGAGAACTCCCGGTAGAGCCGGAACATCTTCGGGTCGCTCCGGTCGAGGTGGAGCGCGTGGGCGAGGGCGTCGTCGAAGCGGTCCCAGTCGCGCGGGTCGTCGGTCCGCGTCGCGACGATGGCCGAGCGCAGGTAGCGCGCCATGTCCGCGCGCATCCAGTCCGGGATCTCCTTGACGCAGCCGTAGTCCAGCAGACAGACCGAGCCGTCCTCGGGGAAGAGGTAGTTGCCCGGGTGCGGGTCGGCGTTGAAGAGGCCGAAGCGGTACAGGCTGACCAGGACCGATCGCGTCAGGAGCGCGCCGTAGCGGTCGCGGGAGGCCTGGTCCTCGGTCTCGCAGACCTCTTGCAGGCGCCGGCCGACGATGAGGTCCGACGTCAGCACGCGTCGGGTGGAGAGCTCGGGGTGGACGCCGGGGACGACGAGGTCGGGCTCGTCGGCGAGGAGCTCCCGGAAGCGCGCCTGGGTGCGGGCCTCGCGCTCGTAGTCGAGCTCCTCGAGGAGGCGGGCGCGGATCTCGGCCATGACCTCGCGGACGTAGCCGCGGGTGGCGCGCCCCGCGCCGAGCATGCTCATGAAGGGTGTCATGAGCCCGCGGAACATGTCGGCGTTCTTGAGATCCGAGCGCATCGCCTTGTCGATGCCCGGGTACTGGACCTTCACGGCGACTCGGCGGCCGTCGAGGAGCGTCGCGCGGTGGACCTGACCGATGGAGGCGGCGGCGAAGGGCTCCTCGTCGAAGTCGGCGAAGCGCGCGTCGAGCGGGCCGAGCTCGTCCTCGAGGACGGGCGCGATGGCGCTCCACTTCAGCGCAGGGGCCTGCTGCTGGAGGCGGGCGAGGACCTCCTGGTAGACGTCGGTCAGCTCGGCGGGGATGGCGCCGTCCATGTAGGAGACCATCTGCCCGAGCTTGAGCGCCACGCCCTTCATGTCGCCGAGGGTCTTGAACGCCTTGTCGGCCAGGTCGCCGTGCTTCTTCAGCGCCTTGGCCGCGACCTTGCCGCGCTCTTCACGCGGAGCCTCGACGGTCTCGCGGAAGCGCTTGATCGCCACCGGCACCGCGCGCCGCCCCAGCCCGGCGAGGCGCGTCAATCGACCGAGGCGGGAGCTCGACACCCGACTATCACTCATGCGGGGCAGAATGCGGGGCCGACGCGGCGACCGTCAACCACCGGGTCGCCGGACGAGCCGGCCGAGGACCCGCGCCACGACCGCGTTCCGGGCGGCGTGTGTCGGATGACGGATGGTGTCCGGCGGCGTCGGCGGGCACCTTCGGGGTCCAAGCTCCAAGCCACGGAGAACCCATGAGCGAGCTCCCCCTTCATCCCGCGGTCGTCCACATTCCCATGGCGCTGGCGGTGCTGACCCCCCTGCTGGCGATCGGCGTCCTCGCGTTCACCTGGCGGCGGCCGTCGCGCAACGCGATCGTCCTGCTGGTGGCCGCCCAGGGGCTGATGGTCGCCAGCGGGTTCATCGCGATGAACACCGGCGAAGAGACCGAGGAGGTCGTGGAGCGCGTCGTCTCCGAGGGCGTGATCCACGAGCACGAGGAGCGCGCCGAGCTCTTCGTGTGGGCCGCCGCCGCGGGCCTGGTCGTCGCCGGAGCGGCCCTCGCCCTGGCGCAGAAGGACCGCCGGTCGGCTGCGCGCGGGGCGGTCATCGCCTTCCTGGCGGTCTCGTTCGCGGTCGCCTTCCTCGGGTATCGGACCGGCGAGGCGGGGGGCGAGCTGGTGTACGTCCACGGCGCCGCCAGCGCGTACACCGGCGTGGCCGGAGGCGCGCCGGCCGCAACCAGCCCGGCGCGCGATCACGACGACGACGACGACTGACGCCGGTGACCGTCAGGTGACGGTGCGGCGGAACCGAGCGCGGAGCGAGCGCAGATCGAGCATCGCGCGGGTGCGGACGGCGGCCTGCTGGGCGTCGTCCTGTCCGGGACCCACGTCCGGCTGTCCGTGCGCGCGCCGGCTCCCCATCCGCAGAGTGCCGGCGGGCGTCGAGCGGTCGTCCTCGCCCAGCGCGTCCTGCCAGAAGGCGCCGAAGGGGACGCGGGCCGAGGACGGCGCGGTATCGACGCGGTCGTCGACCGGCGCGGCGGCGAGGGACCCGAGCGCTCGGCCGGGGATCCGGAAGAGCTCTCCACAGCCGCCGCAGCAGGCGCGCTTCCCTGCCGTGGCGGTGGCCGGGACCCCGACGCGGGTCCCGCACAGCGGGCAGGTCAACATACGGCGTAACATCCGGTCCTCGCAGATCATGCTGGCGTCGACAGCAATCGGTGTGCCAGATCGTGGCGGGTTCTGGCCGGGCTGGGGCTGTGTTAGCATCCCGGGCGGTCCAACCGATGCCGGAGGAGCGGTCCGCATGAGCCAGGCGCCGACGTTCAAGGCGGGTGACGCCGAATCGAAAGCCAGGCTGGGGAGACGCGCTCGCGACACGTTCGCCCTCGTCGCCGTGGCGTGCCCCGTCGGGAGCGCGCTCGGAACGACGATCGAGGTCGGTCGCGGGACCGCCGTGATCCGTCGGATCGTCGGCCCCGACGGCGAGGACGACTGGATGTCCCGGGAGCACGCGACCGCGCGGCTCGACGGGAGCCGCGTCTGGATTCGCGACGGCTCCAGCCAGGACGACGGCAGCGCGTGGCGCCCGAGCGCCAACGGGACGTGGGTCGGCGACCTCCAGGTCGAGGAGGACGAGGAGATCGATCTCGGCCCGGGCGAGCTCGTCCGCACCGGCCGAACCCTGTGGATGGTCGTCGTCAACCCCGTGAAGGCGCCGGCGGACTCGCTCCTCGTCGGGGTGAGCGACGCTCTCGGCCGCGCCCGCGACGAGATCTCGCTGGTGGTCAACCAGACGGCCATGCGCCTGGCGCGCGGCCGCCGCGTCTCGCAGTCGCTGCTCGTGACCGGCGCGCGCGGCACCGGAAAGCAGGTCGTCGCGAAGGAGGCCCACCGCCTGCTGACGGCCGCTCGGACCCCCTCGAAGGTCCCGTTCCGCCAGGTCTCTGCGCCGAGCCTCGCCGATGGCACGGTCGCCGCCGATCTCTTCGGCGTCGTCGACCGCTACGCGACCGACGTGAAGGGCCGGCCGGGCTACTTCGAGCAGTCCCACGGCGGGGTCCTGCTCCTCGACGAGTTCGGCGACACCCCGGTCGCCGAGCAGGCGAAGCTCCTGAACGCGCTCCAGGAGCGTCAGGTGACCCCGCTCGGCGGGCGCAAGGCCGTGTCCTTCGACTCCCTGATCATCGCGGCGACCAACCGCGACCTCGATCAAGCGGCGGCCGAGGGCGCCTTCCGTGAGGATCTCGTCGACCGGGTCGGCCGCTTCCGGGTCCACCTCCCGCCGCTGTCCGCGCGGGCCGAGGACATCCCGGTCCTGGCCCAGACCCTGGTGGCGCGGCACGGGATGGCGGCGCCGCTCCCGTGGGACGTCGTCGAGGCGCTGCTGTCGCGCAGCTGGCCCGGCAACGTCCGCGAGCTCGACGCCTTCGTCGAGCGCATGGTCGCGATCGCGCACGTCCGAAAGAAGCGCGCGCTGGATCTCGCCGTCTTCGACGAAGCCGCGCGAGCCCTCGACAGCCTGAGTCGCAGCACGACCCAGGGCATCCCGGCGGCCACGCGGCCGGCCGCAGGACCGCGCACCCGGCGTGGCTCCGGTCGCCGCGAGTGCCCGCCCCGGGACGAGCTGCTGCAGCGCCTCGAGGCGAGCGACTGGAACAAGACCGAGGTCGGCCGCCAGTACGGCAAGCACCCGCGGCAGATCACGCGCTGGATGGAGTACCTGGGGATCGAGCGCCCGGCCTGAGCGGCGTCGGCGATCCCCGGGCTCGGGGCCTCGACGGGCCTCGGGGAGCGTGAGCCGAGGCGGCGGAGGGCGGCCCTCGGAGATTGGATCGAATGTTGCTGCGCGTCTCCGCCGTCCGCTATGCTCGATGCCTCCATACCCCCAGCGAGGATCCCCTTGGCCGCTGTCGACCGGATCTGCGAGACCTGTCACAAGGTCTCGACCACCGAAGACGAGATCTGCCCCGATGACGGGGGCAAGCTGACGCCGATCACCAAGGCCGAGGACTTCGTCGGCCGCGTCATCGACGACAAGCTGACCCTGACCGGGGTCATCGGCCGCGGGGGGATGGGCGTCGTCTACCGTGCGCTGCAGCACTCGATGGACCGCGAGGTGGCGGTCAAGCTGCTCCACCCGAGCTACTCCGACGACACCGAGGCGGTGAAGCGCTTCCTGCACGAGGCGAAGGCCGCCAGCCGCCTCGATCACCCCAACGTCATCACGGTCTTCGACTTCGGACGGACCGAGGACGGGCTCCTGTATCTGGTGATGGAGCTCCTCAAGGGCGAGGAGCTCGCGACGACCATGGAGGGCGCGCGCCTCGGCGCGGAGCGGTCGGTCCACGTGCTCACCCAGGTGTGCGACGCCGTGCACCACGCCCACGAGCGCGGGCTCGTCCACCGCGACCTGAAGCCCGAGAACGTGTTCCTGCTCTCGGGTTCGGCGCTGCGCCGCGACTTCGTCAAGGTCCTCGACTTCGGGATCGCCATGATGAGGTCCTACGAGGGTATCGAGCGCCTCACGCAGACCGGCTCGGTGTGCGGGACCCCGGGCTACATGAGCCCGGAGCAGATCCTGGGCGACGAGGTCGACCGCCGGAGCGACGTCTACGCCCTCGGCGTCATGGCGTTCGAGATGATCACCGGGACGCACCCGTTCCCGGCCGACACGGCGATGCGCCAGCTCCTCGCGCACCTCGAGACGGCGCCGCCGACCTTCGCCGAGGTGGGGGCGGACGTGAACATGCCGCCGGCCATCGAGCTCGTCGTCATGAAGGCCCTCCAGAAGGAGGCGGACGCCCGCTTCCCGACCGCGATGGCCTTCGGTGACGCGCTGGTCGCGGCGATGTCCGGGCGGGACCCCGGCGAGCTGCTGGCGTCGGACCCGGTCATGGCCGTCGTCGAGGGCGGGCCGCCCCGGAACCCGACTACTCAGGCGCGCGCCGGGGCGCGGAGCCAGACGCAGGGACCGGCCAGGTCGTCGAAGCGCGGCTTCGCCGACACGATGATCGCGACGGATCAGGTGACCCTCGCGCCGAGGTCGGGGCTGAGGCGCTTCGGGCCGTACGCGCTGGTGGCCGCGGTCGCCATCGCGGCGGTCGCCATCCTGCTGACCAGGGGCGATCCGGGGACCGACGCGACGTCGCCCGACGCCGGGCACGTCACGAGCAACGACGGCGCAGCCGCCGGCTCGGCGTCGGCGAGACCCGCGCCCCCGAGCGTGAGGGCGGACACCCGCGCCAGCGGTGGCGTGGTTGCCGCTGACGAAGCGCCGAAGAACACACCCGACGCGGCGGCGGTCGCCGAGGCCGCCGACGCTGGCAGCACCGACGAGGCCGACGCCGCGAGCACCGCCATGGTCGACGACGTCGAGGCGCCGTCGGAGGACGCGGCCGCCGCCGTCGCGGCGGTGGAGGAGGACACCACACCTCCTGCCCCCGCGGCGCCCGCGCCGATCCGCGTGACGTCCACGCCGGAGGGCGCCATGGTGGAGGTCGCCGGCAAGGCCATCGGGACGACGCCCGTGGACGTCCCGCGTCCTCCGGAGGGGATGCGCTGGGAGGTCGTCTTCACGAAGAGCGGCCGCCGCGACGTGACGCGCTTCATCACGGCCGAGGACGACGCCCTCGACGTGACGCTGCCGCCGAAGCGACGGCCGACGAGCGGCGGGACGACGGCGGGTCACTCCGATTCGGCCAAGAAGGACGGCGGCGAGACCGACAACGCGACCGGGCCTGCGCCGCCTCCGATGCTCCCGTAGCGGCGAGCGGTCGGGACGACCGCGCGCCGAAGGGACCTCGCACGTCCGGCTTGGGCGGTCGGGACGACCGCGCGCCGAAGGCGACATCGCACGTCCGGCTTGGGCGGTCGGGACGACCGCGCGCCGAAGGGACCTCGTACCGGCGCACTGTCCGGGACGACGTCGGACACCTCCGGACAGGTCTGAGCGCGTCGCCCGCGTTCGGGCGTCGCTCGGGTGGCACGATGACTGCAACCGGCCGGGGCGCCCACGCATGCGCGACCCCGGAGTGCCCGATGAACCATCGCGTCCTTCAGACCTCCAGCCGGCTCCGGACCTCTGCGGTACAGCCCGCGCGGCTCGTACGCCAGGCCCCGACGTCGCCCGGCGTGGGGCCCGAGCGGCGGAGCCCACTCGCGGTGTTCGCGATCCTGGCGTTCTTGTGCCTGTGGGTGCTCGGGGCGGCGCTCGCCGGCGGGTCGATGTCGTGGCTGTCGCTGACCGGGCTCTATCTGGCGCTGTTGGCGATCGCGGTGAGCCCCGCCGTGACGCCGTCCCGTATGCCCGGCGCGAGCTTCTTCGCCGCTCTCGGGTCGGCTGCCGCCGTGCCGCTGGTGGCGTTGTTCGCGGACACCCTCGGGGTCATGCGGGTCTCGAACGAGCTGGCGCTCATGACGACGGCCGGGGCCGCGCTGTCGGTGGTCGCGGCGGCGATCGTCGGGAGGGGCATGACCCGGGCGGCGCCGCGGTCGCGGGCGCCGGCGGTCCGGGGAGCGCCCGAGGAGCCGGAAGCGCTACCATCCGAGGCCGTGAGCCCTCGCGGGATGGGGCGCTACCGGCTCATCGAGCGTGTCGGCGCCGGCGGGATGGGCGAGGTGTGGCGGGCCGAGCACGACACCCTGGCGCGGCCCGCGGCGCTGAAGCTCATTCGCCGGTCGGAGATCGTCGACGACGCCCGCGAGGAGGAGTCCCTCGAGCGCTTCCGGCAGGAGGCGCAGGTGACGGCGCAGCTGACCTCGCCGCACACCGTCGAGCTCTACGACTTCGGGGTGACCGACGAGGGCGCGCTCTACTACGCGATGGAGCTCCTCGACGGGATGACCATTCGGACGCTGGTCGAGGATCACGGCCCCCTGGCCGACGAGCGCGTGGCCTTCCTGATGCGCCAGGCCTGCCACTCGCTCGTCGAGGCTCACGACGTCGGGTTGGTCCACCGTGACCTCAAGCCGGACAACCTCTTCGTGGCACGACGAGGCCGCGACGCGGACTTCCTGAAGGTCCTCGACTTCGGGCTGGTGAAGGAGCTCGGCGCCGGCGGCAAGATCCTGCGCCGCACGCCACGCCGCCAGCTGACCATGGCCGGGGCGCGCCCGGGCACCCCGGGGTTCATGGCGCCCGAGCAGATCGAGGCCGTCGAGGCCATCGACCAGCGGGCCGACGTCTACGCCCTCGCGTGCGTGGGGTATTTCGCGCTCACCGGCACCGCGGTGTTCGAGGGCTCGGTGGACGGGCAGATCCTCTTCGCCCACGTCCAGGTGGAGCCGGATCCCCCGTCCGAGCGCCTCGGAAGGGCGGTCCACGGCGGGCTCGAGGCGCTCCTCCTGCGGTGTCTCGCCAAGGACGCGGCGTCACGGCCGTCGATGGAGGAGCTCGACGAGGCGCTCGGCCAGCTCAGCTTCGCCTCGCCGTGGAGCCAGCGCCGCGCTCGCGCCTGGTGGGCGTCGGCGCGCCTCCGGGCGCGGACGCGGGCGATGCGCATCCCGGTGGTGGGCGGGACCGCGGTCGCGCGCCCGGCCCCGCGAGGACGGGGGCAGCGGTCCGTCGACGAGCACGCCGGCTAGCCGTGAAGAGCCCGCGTCCACGGTCGACGGGACGTCCGCGAGCCACAGAGAGGGCCGTGGCGTCCGCGAGCCACTGCATATCGCGGTGGCCCGCGGTCGTCCCGACCGCCCGAAGTCAGGGCGCCGTGTAGGCTCCCAGGATCTGCCAGGTCAGCGCGGGGTACTTGAGGCGCTCGGCCGGGCTCAGCGGCCGGCGCATGACGCGGAGGTCGTCGAGGCGGCCCTCGAAGGGCGCGCCGCCGGCCTCGTCGGCGCAGACGTGGATCCCGCCCGTGCCCGTCGGCGGCGGGTCGTTCGGCGCCTTGGTCTCCTCGGTGTCGGAGCCCGCGCTGTACGCGACCAGCGTGGCCGGGTCGCCATCGTAGCTGCCGCCGAGGAAGCTCCAGGCGTCGCTGAGGACGCCGGCGGCCGCGATGGACTCGGCGCCGAACCCGTGGCTGACCTGCCCGGTGCCGGTCAGGGCCAGGGCGTAGGCGGCTCCGACGGCGCCTGGGCGCGCGAGGATCGACTGGGCGCCGGTCCCCGTCTCGAAGACCCCCGCCTCGATGTTCCAGCGGGTCAGGTCGATGCCGTCGCCCAGGACCGTCAGGTCACGGGTCCCGTCGCACATGAGCGCGTTTCCAGAGAGCGCTTCGGGGCTGAGCGAGGCGCCGTCGAGGTCGAGGTGGTGACCGCCGGCGACATCCGGCGTGATCGAGACGTCGAGGTTCGAGTCGTGGAGGACCACATCGAACGGCCACCAGGCGGCCCAGCCGTCGCACTCGAGCAGCGTGTCGCAGTCGGTGCCCGCGGCGGTCCCCGTGGCGGCGGCGTCGCCAGCGTACAGGGCGTAGTGCGGCAGCTGGTGCTCGGTCCCGCTGTCGCTGGTCGCGGCGAGGAAGCGGAGCGCCGGCTTCATGGGGTAGACGCGGTTGTAGGCGTAGGCGAGGGACCTCGCGCGGTCGTGGAAGAGGACCTCGTCGATGGCCGCGTCGGTCAATGAGCCGGCCGTCTCGCTCTCGTCCATCGCGTAGAGGACGGTGGCCGCGTTCAGGCTGCCGTCGAGCGGGACGTCGCCGTCGTAGTCGCTGTAGCCGTCGAGGATCCCGTCGACGACGAGCGCGTAACCGTCGCCGTCGAAGGACACCATCACGTGGTGCCAGGCGCCGTCGTTGACTCGCCGCTGCCCGGTCACGACGTGGTCCTGATCGACGTCGGTGTGGTCGAAGCGCGCGACGTCACCGCAGATGCGCAGCGCCCACCCGGTCCTGGTGTCGTGGAAGCCGTTGATCGTCTGCAGGAGGACCGCGCCGTCGGTCGTCGTGTCGCAGGTCCCGCTGTCCTCGGTCTTGACCCAGAGCTCGACGGAGAACGGGCCGTCGTCGAGCCACGGCTTGTCCAGCGCGGCGCTCGCGCTGAGCGGGACCACGGCGCCGTTGGCGTCTCCGAAGACGCCGTCGACGGCGTTCAGGCTCGCGCTGCTGACGACCTCGTCGCCGCCCGCGAAGTACGCGGCGTCCAGGGCGCCGGCGTCGAAGCGCCAGTAGCCGAGCACGCCGGCCACCCCGTCACCGCTGTCGCTGTGCGGACGCCGGCCGATGACCTCGTGGGGGACCTGCGTCGGACCGGCGGCGGGGTCGGCACGATAGACCGCGAGGTCGTCGTAATCGGCCTGGATGGTCACTCCCCCGGCGAGCACGGAGTCGAGGGCCGGCAGGCCGGCGGAGGCCACCGACGCGATCACGTCGGCTGAGACGATCTCGTCGCAGACCACCAGCTCGTCGATGAGCGGGGCGTCCGCCGGAGCGAGCCCCGCGACCTCGCCCCCGGCGAAGACCTGGCCCGTCGCCCCGGGATCGTTGATCGTCTGCTGGTCCACGAGCTCGCCGTCGAGGTAGACCGTGAGCTCGGCCGCGGTCGCGTCGAAGCTGAAGGCGACGTGGTGCCAGGTGTAGTCCATGTCGAGCGGGATCGTCGTCCCTCCGGCGGACACGGCCGGCGAGCCCGCGACGACGCCGAAGACGACCGCCGGCGTGCGGACCATTCCCTGCATCGAGCCGGTCGCGAGCACCTGGTAATCGGTCGAGGGCGTGTCCGGAGAGAGCTGGATCCAAGCCATCAAGGTGTGGGTCGAGGTGAGGCTGAGCTGCACCCCGTTCGGCCGGATGAGCGCCCACGCGTCGCCGAAGACGCCGGGCGCGAAGACCGGCGTCGAGCCGTTGCCGTTGTCCGGCGCGCCGAGGATCCTGTCGTCCGAGAGCTCATCGGGGATTCCGATGTGCTCCTCGTTCTGGGGGTTGAGGCCGGTGGCGGACGTCTCCATCCGGAAGTAGGCGACGACGCTCGCCCGCGCCTGCAGGCCCGGCCACAGCGGCACCTCGATCGGCTCGCCGGCGCGCGCCCAGCTGCTGACCTCCGAGAGGTCCCCGTCGCCCGGGGGGCCCATGACGCCCTCGCCGCTGGTGGACGGCGGCTCGAAGAGCCCGAGCTCCACGCGACCGGCCCACCCGTCGAGATCGGTGAAGCAGTTGGGGATGTAGGTCGAGGTGCACGCGCCCGCGCCGTCGCCGGCGGTCGGGTCGCAGGCCTCGACGGTGCACGGGTCGTCGTCGTCGACGCAGCTCACCGGGGTGGCATCGCAGCCTGTGACGGGGTCACAGACGTTGTCCATGCACACGATCGCCGGGCACTCGGCGACGGCCGGCACGCAGCTGCCGTCGACGCAGGTCTCGTCCGACGAGCACGGGTCGCCGTCGTCACAGCTCACGCCGTCGTCGCGCGCCGTGTTCGTGCAGCCGCCCTGGACGCAGGCGTCGGTCGTGCAGTCGTTGCCGTCATCGCAGCCCGAGACGCCGCGAGGGTTGTCGACACAGCCTACGCCGGCCGCGCACAGCGGGATGCCGCAGCCGCTCACGTCGCAGCTCGGCGAGCTGCGGATCGGGGTCGTCCAGACCTGGAGGCCGTCGACCGCCCCCTCGAAGTGATTGGTACCGCCAGCGTCGCCTCCGACCCAGAGCGGGCTCGTCTCGCTGGCCGCGAAGCCGCCCGCCGCGTCGGTCGAGACCGGCGCTCCGACCGGCGCCCCGTCGGCGACGGTCAGGATCAGCGCGTCCGTCGCGGCGTCGTAGCTGCAGGAGACGTGAGTCCACCGGTCGAGGGGCAGGGGGGCGTCGCTCACGGCGGACAGCCCGGAGGTTGTACCGAGCTGCGCGTGGCCGTTGGGACGGAGGCCACAGAACCACACCCCGCCGCCGCCTTTGAGCGTCTGCGAGGCGATGTCGCCTCGTGAGCCCGCCTCGGGGTAGGCGGTCGGCTTGACCCACGCGGAGACAGCGATGTCGCCGTCCCCGTCGGCCACGGGGCTGGTCAGATCGAACAGCGTCGCGCCCATCTCGAGCGCGTCGTCGTTGTCGTCGACGCCGGTCGTCTTCGGGAACGCCGCCTTCAGAACGGTCAGGTCGACGCCGGTCTCGGAGGTCGGCAGGAGGACCTCGTGGAGGCACTCGCCGTCCTTCGCGTCGCAGGAGTCCGCGGTGCAGGGGTCGGAGTCGGCGCAGTCCTTGGCGGCGGAGACGCAGGCGGTCCCGCCGTCACACGTGCCTGCCCCGACGGTGCAGGGGTCGTCGCTCACGCAGGCCTGGCCGGCCTCGAGCGCCACCTCGGTACACAGGCCGAGGGCGGTGCAGCCCTCGTCGCTGCAGTCGTCCGCGACCTCCTTGCAGTCGCACTGGGCCGGCGCGACGTCGCACTGCGGGTTCGCCAACGCGACCGACGTGACCCGGACGGAGGCGCCGCCGGTCGTCGACAGGAAGAGGGTACCGACGTCGGGGAGCGTCCATCCGGGGGCCTTCGTTGCGGTGTCCGCGCCGACCGCCACCGTCAGGTCGTCGCAGGTGGCGGTCAGGGTGACCGTGACCTCGCCGCTGGCGTCGATGGCGAGGTCCTCGGTCGCCGTGGGGCCCTGGCCGACCGCGGTGCCGCGGACGGTGTCGGTGGTCCCGAGCCGCACGTCGGCGCGCACCGTGTCGGCGTCGTTTCGGACGCCGAAGACGAGCTTTCCGTCGTTGTCTCCCGCGTTCAGCACCGAGAAGGTCACGGTGAGCTCGAACCCGCCGGTCCACGGCTCGCCGCCGAGGACCGCCGAGCCGGAGCCGGCGCCGCCGATGACGAAGGCGTCGCCGTCACGGACGGCGTTGTCCTCGAGGGTCCAGCCGAAGCTGTCCACCCAGCCCTCGGCGGGGAGCTCGCCGCTGCAGCTCGGCTGGCATGCGACGGTCGTGTCCTGGTCGACCGAGGTGTCGCTGGCGACGGTGTCCTGGAATTGCGCCGGCCGCAGCTTGGGGGGAGCGCTGGGGCAGGCGAACAGGGCGAGCGAGAGGTAGAGGAGGCTGACTCCAGCGAGAGCTCGGCGCATCAGAACCTCACCTCTCCGGTGAACGCGGCGCCGCCGGGGAGCGGGCTCACCGCGATCGGGACGACGCCCTTGTTGGGCTCGGGGCCGCTGTCGCTCGTCGCGTCGATGACCACGAGGACGATCCCGGTCAGGGCCGCCGCGGCGCCGATGCCGACGAAGACCGCGCCGGCGTCACGGCGGGTGTCGAAGTCGCTCTTCAGGGCGTTGTACTGGTCCTCGTACGCCGGGTACTCGATGGAGCCCGGGGCGCTCTCGTTGAGCTTGGTGATGTCGGCGCTGGTGGAGTCGGCCCACATCAGGAACCCCGCGCCCGTCAGCAGCAGCGCAGCACCACTACCGATGGACACCCAGCCCGGCGTGGCGAGGTCGGCGTCGCTCTGGACGACGACCGGCTTGAGGGTGAAGTCGATACGCAGCTCGCGCTCGCTCTCGATGGTGATCGGGCGGCGCTCGGTGACGAAGCCCGGCGCGCGGGCGACGAGCTCGTGCTTGCCCGGCTCGACCGGCAGGCTCAGGTCGGGGATGCTGCCGACGGGCTTGTCGTCGAGGACGATGACGGCGCCGACCGGAGTGCCGTTGACGGTCAGGGTCCCGGGCTTCGGCACCGGGCGGAGCGCGATTCGCCGCTCGTGGACGCCCATACCGTGCTTCCACGTGAGCTTCTGGGTGATGTAGCCGTCCCGGGTGATGACCAGCTCGGAGACGGTGTCCTTGGTCCAGCTCGCCCGCGGCGGGACCGGCTCGCCGTCTTTGGCCTCGGGGGCCTGCCAGGGGTTGTCGTTGCGCACGACCTGCGCGTCCGGCGGGTCGACCGTCAGGGTCAGCAGCGCGTGGTCCTTGGTGAGCTCGGCGCGGATGAAGCTCCGCAGGTCGAGGAGATAGGTCGAATACTCCGATGGGACGCCCAGCTCCTCGGCGCGGGTGACGTAGTCCCAGGCCTGGACGTACTGGCCGTCCTCGCGCAGCGCGTTCGCGAGGTTGTAGGCGTACTTCCACTCGGCGTGGGTGTCGTACGCCTCGCGCCAGAGCTCGATGGCGCGCTTGAGCTGCTTGGCCTGGTACGCCTCGCGCGCCTTCAGGTGGAGCTGCTCGGCGACGGCGCCCGGGTCGCTGGCGGCGCGCGCGGGCGTGGGCGTCGAGGCCAGCAAGAGCGTGCCGAGGGCCAGGGCGATCGCGAGCAGGGATCTCGTTCGGTGTCGGGCGGAGGTCGCGCGGGGCGGCGCGGGCCACGGAGTGCCGAGCGGGCGTGATCTCATCTGGGAAGCCTCGTCGTCGAGTCTCACGGTGGGCGGGCGCTCGAGCCCCTGGAAAGGCTCGAGATCCGACCTGGCGCCGACCTTGCAAAAACCATACGCGCTGCCCCTCGCCAGAGCAACGCGGGCCGAGTGACTGCCTGGGGGGACTTTACGCTCGGCGGGGGACGGCGGCAGAATCGTCCCAACACCCTGGAGAAGCAAGATGTCCCTACCGTTTCCGGTTCGTCTGGCCGACATGGAGGCCGCCGAGGCACGCTACCGTGACGCGTCCGCCGAGGCGCGCCTCGCCATGCACGCGGAGCTCGCGTTCTACGGGCTCCTCGAGGACGGCGAGCGCATCATCCTCGAGCGCCGCTTCCCCAACGAGCTCGCGGGCGAGCCGACGGCCGACGCGCCGCTGGGCGTGCGGGTCGCCTGGGACTTCCGCTGCCGCGAGCTGGTGGTCGCGATGCTCTGCTATGGGGATCTCGTCCTCGCCGGCAAGCTCGACCTCGTCGGCGCCGTCGTCCCGCAGGAGCCGGTCGAGGTGCTCGCGCTGACCGCCACCGGGTCGATGGTCGAGCTCAGGCGCCCGGACGCCGACGGCCGCCGCCGCTGGGTCTACCGCCCCAGCGCGCGCCAGGACGGCCGCTACCGCGAGGGGAACGACGTCCTCGCCGAGCGCGTCAAGCTCGGCAACCGGATGGAGCTCGGCGGGCTCCGGACCAGCGAGGTCCTCGTCCTCGCGGCGGGCGAGGCGCTCCCCGACCCGGCGACCATCCAGGAGCGGACGGGATCGCTGCTCTTCGCCCCGGCCAAGGACACCGGAGCGTCCGGACCGGTCCCGGACGGCGTCCGGGTCGCCGGGACACGTTACCGGGTGCTCGTCGACGCCGCCGGCAACGCGAGCGACGCCGAGCGCCCGCTCATCCAGAAGCGCATCGTCGCGCTCGCGGCCGAGATCCAGGCGATGCTCTCCGCGGGCGGGGGCGCCGCGCTCCACGAGGTCGCGGCCCTCGTGACGAGCTCCGGCTCGCGCTACGAGGTCGAGGTCACCAGCGACGGCCGGATCGATCTGACCCGTCACAGCGCGCACGGCCAGAAGGTCACGCTCCAGTACGCGGACGCCGAGGCGAGGGGCCAGACGGTCGTGAAGGGGGCGCCGCTCGTCATCGAGCACATCGCCTTCGCGGGCAACCGCGTCTGCTCCTACATCTTCCGGGTCGCGGAGATCGAGCTGCGGTGAGGCCCCGCGCCGCCGCGTCCTGGGTCGCACTCACCCTGGTCTGGGTCGGGTGTGGTGGAGCGCCGGCCGGAAGCGACGACCTCGACGCCGACGCGCTCGCGGCCGACGGAGCCGACGGAGTCGCCGACGCTGCGGAGCCGCCGCTGTCGGTCGTGGCCGTGTCGTTCAACACCGGGACGTCGGGAGAGGTCGTGCCCGACGACGTCCCCGAGGGCGGCTTCGGCGCGCGCGAGTCCGAGATCACCGACGCGTGGTACGGAAACGGGCTGAACTGGCCGCCGCTCGTCGAGGACACGGCGGCGTTGCTGGCCGCGGTCGCGCCGGACGTCGTCGCGTTCCAGGAGATCTTCTGGACCGGTGAGTGTTCGGACATCCCGGACGACAACCGCACCGGCTTCGTGTGCGAGGGCTGGGCGCCGGGCGACCCGACGGTCGCGCAGCTCCTCCTCGGCGCGGGCTTCCAGATCGCCTGCCACGTCGGCAAGCCCGACAAGTGCGTCGCCGTCCGGCGTGGCTTCGGGACGATCCGGGGCTGCGTCGGCGATCTCTGCCTCGACGGGGCGTTCGGCGCGACGGTCGAGGGCTGCGGGCGCGGGGCCCGGATCGGGCGCGTGGTCGTCGACCTGGTCGCCGGCGGGGAGCTGACCGTGGTCAACGTTCACGGGAGCTCGGGCTTCTCCGCCGACGATCAGGCGTGCCGGGTCCGGCAGGTGGAGCAGGTCTTCGTCGACCTCGGCGACGGCGCGCCGGCCGCCAGCGGTGAGCGGAACCTCGTGCTGGGCGACCTCAACACCGATCCCGGGCGCGCGGCCGAGTTCGACCCGAGCGCCGCGCGATGGCTGGACTTCGTCGGCGATGGGCGGCCGTTTCACTGGCTGAGCGCCGTAGGGACCGACGTCGCGCCGACCTACGCCGGCCTCGTCAACATCGATCACGCGGCGAGCGACGCGCTCGTCGGGAGCTGCTGGTCCCCGACGGTCACGCCGGGCCACGGGGCGTTCACCGATGTCGCCTTCTTCGACCATTTGCCGCTGGTCTGCATGTTGACCGAGGAGTGACCGCGCCGTCGCTCGATTGACGCGAGGCGTGGGACGGCGCTATCCGGGCGCTGTCCCCGTACCCGGAGAAAACCTGTGAAGACGCTGGCCTTTGGGGTCGCTGCGCTCGTCCTCGTCGGCTGTGGCGACGACGCCGCCAACGCGCCGGAGCTGGTCACGAACACGCGGATCGTCTACGGCGACGGCCTGCACAACGAGAACACCGAGATGATCGTCCTCGACGATCGGATCCTGCTCACGTTCAGGGGCGGCGAGAGCGCGCAGATCGGGTCGGACAGGGCGCACCTGAACATCTACGCGTCCTTCGACGGTGGCGAGACCTTCGAGAAGCGGACCGAGGTCGACGCGAACAACCTCCCCGACGGGCGGGACATCCGCGACCCCAAGCTCATCTCGTTCAAGGGGCGCCTCTTCCTGTACGCGATCAGCCGGTTGCCCGGCGGGCACTACCGGGACCTCGGCGGCAAGGCGTGGACCGTGCGGTCGGAGTCGACCGACGGCGGCGACACCTGGTCCGACCCCGTTCGGACCTACGACGCCGCCGACATCTGGGGCTTCTGGCGCCTCACACCGCGGCGGTTCAGCGAGGGAGGGCAGGCGCGCGAGACGCTGTACGCGACCGCCTACGATGACGGGGACACGACCGTCGCGCTCTTCGCGTCCGACGACGGCGTCGACTGGAAGCTCCGCGGGACGATCATCGACAGCTACGACGACGTCCCGAGCGAGGCCGAGCTGCAGTTCTTCGGGCCGAATCAGGAGACCGCGGTGTCGATCGTCCGGCTCGACAACCAGGAGATCCTGCAGGACGGCGAGAGCGCGATCTGCACGTCGCAGGCGCCGTTCACCGATTGGGAGTGCGGGCGCCGTATCCCCCAGCGGATCGACGGCCCGACCTGGCTCGTCCACGCGCTCGACGGGGTCGACCGGCACTTCGTCTTCGCGCGCAAGCACCTGCCGTGCACGCGCAAGCGGACCGCGATCTACGAGCTCCGCGGCGACCTCGCCGACCCCCGGTCGCCCATCGAGGTGTGCGAGCTCGCCGAGGTCCCGAGCTCGGGCGACACGGCCTACACCGCGCTCGCCCCGCTGGGCGGCGACCGCTTCCTCCTGTCCTGGTACACGAGCGCCGTCGACCGGGACGTCCCGTGGCTCGAGGGCCAGTTCACGCCGAGCGACATCTGGCTGGCCGACGTCGATCTCTCGGCGGCGCCCGACGGCTGCGTCCACCCCGCGCCCAAGGCCGCCTGTGAGCCGCCGGCGCTGCCGACCGACGGCGCGCCGAGCGACGTGAGCGGCCGCTTCATGTTCGCCCTCGCGCCGGTCATCTGGCCCGAGCAGGCGCTCCTCTTCGAGGCGACCGTCGCCTACGCCGACGGCGTCGTGGACCTGAGCCTCCAACCCCTCGACGCCGCGACCCTCGAGCCCGCCGGCGCGCCGTGGGTCGACGAGGGCGTCGCGGTGGGGACCGACGGGCGCTTCACCGCGAGCTTCGGGAGCCACGACGTGGCGGCGACGGTCTTCCCGCTGCTCGAGGATCCGTTCCTGAGCGCCCACGAGATGGCCTTCGAGGGGGTGATCCGCTCCGCCGATCTGTTCTGCGGCAACGTCACCGGCTACGCGCAGATCCTCGCAGTGAACCCGGCCGACCGCATCACCCTCGACGGGTCGACCTTCGGGGCCACCCGGGCGGTCGAGAGCGGGCCGCTGCCCGACCCGGTCCTCGGCTGCGACTGACCGGTCAGGGCGTGCCGATCAGCGCCGCCACACGGTGATCGTGCTGTCGGCGTTGACGTCGCCGTTGTCCTGCCAGCGCTGGCCGGGGCCGTACGCGCAGGTCGCGTTGTCGGCGCCGGCGCCGGTCGTCTGGACCACCCAGTACATGTTGTAGGTGGAGGCCGGCCCGCTCATGTAGCCGGGGTCGACCGAGGTCGAGAAGTACTGCATCCCGCAGCCGTTGCCGGCCGTCCCCTCGCCGCCGTGGATCCCGAAGCCGTAGATCGTGGCGCCCCCCTGCACGCAGCTCGTGAGGTCGACGTCCGCGCAGGTCCGGCGGCAGTCCGCAGACGGGTTGCTCACGTGGTCGTAGACGCAGCTCCCGTCGAGGAAGCGGGTGTGGCTGTAGCTGCCCGCGGTGATCACCCGGTAAACACCGTCGAAGGCGTTGATCGTCGCGTCCGAGAGCTTGAAGGTCGCGCCGCCCTGGGTCCCGTCGGTCGCGCCCGGGTCGACGTTGAGGGCGGCGGTGGTGTGCCAGGTCGGCTCGGTCGGGACGTCGCCGCCGCCCCGCAGGACGAGGGTCCAGCCGCCGTCGCCGGCCATCCAGCAGTGGCCGAAGAACGCGTCTACGCCGGTGCCGGCGCCGTCCGGGTCGATCCAGTAGCTCCCGCTGGTGAGCGCGGGGTAGTCGGTGTGCAGCGCGTCACAGCTGGCGGCGGCGAGGGCCTCGGTCGAGCCGTCGGGCGCGGTGGGGAGGGTCCCGGCGAAGGTGTGGGCGAAGGTCTCCGCGTCGCCGCCGGTCGCGGTGTACGCCGTGGTCACCGAGGCGGTCGGATCGTCGAAGGTGAGCGGCTCCGAGGCGCAGGTCGCGAGGTCCACGTCCCAGGTGACGTAGGGGTAGACGACCCCGGCGTCGATCTCGCCGCCGTCGACGCCGTCGTCGGTGTTCGCGGCGTCGTCGGCGGTGGCGCGGGTCCGGAGGTGGCAGGCGGAGATCCCGGCGTTCACGCCGAGCGCCACGTTCCAGTAGCGCTTCTGGGCGGAGACGCCGCCGCTGGTCAGGGCCTCGGTGCCGCGGAAGACCGCGACCTGGAAGAGCGCGCCGTCGGCGTCGACCGCGGCCAGCTCGGTGACGGCCGCGCAGGTGCTCATGCCGTCCGCGCCCGCCGTGCAGGCGTTGCCGTCCGCGGCCGGCGCCGGGTCGACGGTGATGTCGGCCGAGAAGCCGCTCGCGGGGCTCGTGCAGTCGAGGGCGAGGTCGTCCATGTAGAGCTCGGTGTCGACGCCCGTCGCGGCCCCCGCGGTGCAGGCGAAGCCGAGGACGAAGGTCCTGGCGCGCTGGCCGCTGGCGTCGAAGAGCAGGTCGATGTCCTCGGCGCCGCCGACGTCGCAGCCGTTGGAGTCGGCGTCGTCGCAGCAGTCGAGCTTCGCCGAGCAGAAGATGTTGTTGAAGTCGACGGCGATGTCGAAGAAGCCCTGCTGGGCCGGGCGCATCAGCGCCACGTCGAACTGCACGGCGACGTCGGTGTTCTCGGCGCACGTCACGTCCCGGGTGAGCGGCCCGCCGTCGGTCGGGTTCTGAAACGGGATCTCGGTGCCGTTCACGGCGCCCGCGCCGGCGTCCGAGCCCGAGCTGAAGCTGCCGGCGTCCGCCCCGAGGATCGCGCCGTCGTACACGCCCACGACCCAGACCTTCACGGTGTTCTCGTTCACGTCGGGATCCGCGTCGCACGGGCCGATGTAGCTCGCCGAGCCGGCGCCGTCGCCGTAGCCGGCGGACGTGACGCGGCGCTGCCAGACGACGTCGCCGTCGCCGTTGTCGACCTGGAGATCCCAGACGACGTCGCCGACGCCGGTCAGGTTCAGGGCCGCGACGTCGATGGCGATGGCCGGGCCGCCGGGGCCCGGGGCGTCCGCGCAGGCCACGGGGACGACGGCGAGCGCGGGGACGAGAACGCTGCGAACGCGCATGGGCGATCTCCGGAGAGGGGCTGGAATGGCCGGAAAGGACGGCAGCGGCGTGTGTTGCGCTGCGTCAGAGTCTTACTCTATCCGATCACGCGCGCCGCCGCACCGCCTCGCGTGCAGAACGGAACCGGGTCGGCCTGGAGAGCCCTCGAGCTCGCCTCGGTCAGCGCGTGAAGCGCTCTCGCCGGCGCACAGCCAGGAGCGCGAGCGACGCGAAGAGGGCCAGGGCGCCGGTGCCGCCGCCGCCGGCGCAGCCCGAGTCCGACTTCTTCGCAACGACCGGCTCGCCGCCCTCCGGGACCTCCTCGCAGCCGCCGTCGATGATCGCGTCGCAGTCCTGGTCGAGGCCGTCGCCGCAGATCTCGGCGGCGCCCGGGTGGATCGTGTCGGCGCTGTCGTCGCACTCCTCGTCCGCGCAGAAGCCGTCGCCGTCGTCGTCGACGCAGGGCGGGCCGCAGACACCGCCGCTGGTCTCGGGGGCGACCCGGCACTCGAGCCCGTCGGCGCAGTCCCGCGGGGTCGCGCTCGGGTCACAGGCGTCGCCGGTGACCCGCCCGGCGGTCGGGGCGCAGGCGGTCCCTTCGTCGGTCCCGACGCAGGCGGTCCCATCCGGGCAGCCGCCTCCCGCGAGGTCGCAGCCGGCGCCGATCTCGACGTCCGGGACACAGGCCAGGGTCTCGGCGGCGCAGCTCTCGAGGGTGCAGGCGTCGCGGTCGGCCGCGTCGTCACAGCGCTCGGTGGCGCAGTCCCGGAGCGCCGTGTAGGCCGCCTGGGCCTCGGCCGTTCCGGCGTCCACGCAGTCCCGGCGGCAGCTCGGCGCGGTGCCGTCGCAGGTCGGCAGACACTGCGTGATCTCCGCGCAGGTCCCCTCGCCGAAGACGTCGGGGAAGCACTGGTCGATCTCGTCGCCGCACTTCTCGCGGGCGCACGCCTGGTACGCCTCGTCGGTGGGCTCGTTGCGGCACTGCTGGCGGAGGCAGCGGGTCAGCGCCGAGACCTGGGCCTGGGCCTCGAGGGTGCCGTGGTTCTGGCACTCCGTAGTGCAGTCCCAGGTCTCGCAGACCGTCATGCAGTCGTAGACGAGGGCGCAGTCCTGGTCGCCGGACTCGGTGGGGCCGAAGCCGGTGCAGGCGTTGTAGAGGAGGCTGCACTCCTCGCGGACGCAGCGGCGGTGTTGCTGCCCGCCGGTGGCGCCGGCGTCGGCGCAGGCCTCGTCGGCGCAGGCGATGAGCGGGGCGACGGTCTCCTGGGCCTCGGGGGTGCCGAAGTCGATGCAGGCGTCGCGGCAGGCGTCGTCGTCGTCGGCGCAGGCGTAGTAGCAGTCGTAGGTGTCACGGCAGTCGGCGATGTGACAGACCGTGTTGTCGCAGGTCCCGTCCTCGAGGCAGGCGTCGGCGCAGAGGCACATGCTCGGGACGGTCAGGCAGGTCGGGTCGCCGCCGTCGATGACCCCCTGGATCCAGTCGGCGTAGGCGTCGACGCGGGTGTAGACGGTGGACGTCTGGCACGGGTCGCAGTGCGGGTTGAGCGGCGAGCACCCGTAGCCCGCGGACGTGACGCCGGCGACGTGCGGCGTGCCGTCGTAGTCGGCGAAGCCCGGGCCGCCGCTGTCGCCGAAGCAGGTCCCGGAGCCGGCGAAGTTGCTGACGAACTCGTCGTGCTGGAGGTGGTCGAGGGCGACGGTGGTCGAGCGCTTGAGCCCGGAGCCCGAGGACTGGATCCCTTCGGTCGCCCCGAAGCCGACCGCGAAGATCGGCAGCGACGTGTTGTCGTCATAGGCGGCGTCGACGAGGGGCTGGAGCGAGTCGACCATGAACGGGCGGGGCGTGACGCCCTCGAGCGGCTCGGTGAGGTGGACGAGCGCGATGTCGTTGGCGTTGGAGAGCTCGTTGTACGACGGGTGGGGCACGAAGGCGTCGACCGCGTAGAGCTCGCCGTCGCCGGGCGCGCCGCCGTCGGGGCGAGCGTCGCTGCCGACGAGCCAGCGCGTGGTCTGCGGGGCGATGCCCTGCTGCTGGAGGTCCTCACCGCTGACGCAGTGCGCCGCGGTGAGGATCCAGCTCGGGTCGATGACCGTGCCGCTGCAGAAGGAGCCGCCGTAGTAGCCGTTGTTGAAGACCAGCGTGAGCGCGCCGACCGCGGGCCAGCCGGTCTCCACCTCGCCGTTGACGATCGCGTGGCCGCCGAGCTCGACCCGATCGTCGTCGGCCGGGGGCGCCTGGGCTCCGGACTGACAGCCCGCGGCGACCGCCAGCGGGAGGGCGAGGGCCAGGGACGCGACGAGCGATGAGCGGGACGACATGGCGCGGGCTCCTGCGGGGCGCGAGGCGGGGCATCAAACCTCCGTCACGGCGGGCGAGTCAATCACGGGTCGCGTCGCGGCGACGCTGTGCGCGCGATCACAGCGCCGACCGAGGTCGCGTTGCGGCGCTCGCGCGTTGCCCCCATGATGTCTGACGGCGCCGTCCAGCCCTCGGCGCCGAGGAGTGAGAGATGGAAGGTCACGCTCAGGTGGTCGCCTTCGTCCCGACCGTGCGGCACGCCGACGCGCTCGCGTTCTACCGCGACGCGATCGGGCTGACGTTGGTCGCGGACACGCCGTTCTCGATGGTCTTTCGCAGCGGCGACACGACCATCCGGCTGCACAAGGTCCCGGGGTATACGCCGTACGCGTTCACCCAGCTCGGGTGGGACGTGTCCGACCTCGACGCCGAGGTCGACGCGCTCGCCGCGCGCGGCGTGGCCTTCGAGCGGTTCGACGGGATGGACCAGGACGCGCGCGGGATCTGGAGCGCTCCGGACGGTGCGCGGGTCGCGTGGTTCAAGGACCCCGACGGGAACCTCCTGTCCCTGTCCCAGGGGGCGTGATGGCCGGCGACGACGGGCGTCGGGTTCGGGTCGAGGTCTGGTCGGACCTCGCGTGCCCCTGGTGTTACCTGGGGAAGCGCCGCTTCGAGGCGGCGCTCGCCCGCTTCGAGCACCGGGACCGGGTCGAGGTGTCCTGGCGCGCCTTCCAGCTCGATCCCGACGCGCCGCCCGAGCACGAGAGAGATCTGCTCGATCTCCTGGTCGGCCGCTACCGGATGAGCCGCGACGAGGTCGCCGAGAGCCACGCGCGCCTGACCCAGCTCGGCGCCGAGGTCGGGATCGACTACCGCTTCGAGCGGGTCCGGGCCGGCAGCTCCCGGGACGCGCACCGGCTGGTGAAGATCGCCGGCGAGCGCGGGCTCGCGGGGGAGATGAAGGAGCGGCTGATGCGGGCGCACTTCGGGGAGGGCGCGCTGCTGTCCGATCGCGAGACCCTGGTTCGCCTCGCCGCCGAGGTCGGCGTTCCGGCGGAGGAGGCGCGGGCCGGGCTCGAGGAGGACCGCCACGCCGACACCCTCGCCGTGGACGCGCAGCGGGCGCGGGCCTTCGGGATCCGCGGGGTCCCCGTGTTCGTCTTCGATTCGCAGTTCCCGGTGGTGGGCGCCCAGGCGAGCGACGCGCTGCTCGACGTGCTCGGCCGGGTCTGGGAGACACCGCCGGACGCGCCGACGCTGCGGCGCTGAGCTCGAGGCGACGGCCGGAACAGGGGCTTTGCCCGGGCACCCGACCGCCTTCCCGGGCGACCGGAGGGTGTGGTATCGCGGCGGATGAGACCGCCTGCGAGGAGTGAGCGATGCGCACCGACCTGTCTCCGAGCATCCCCCGAGCCCTGGGCCGGACGTCGCTGACCGCGGCGCTCGCGCTGACCGCGTTGGCCGCCCTGGCCGCTTGCCCGGGCGCCCAGCAGCGAGACACCCCGCCGCCCACCGACGAGGTGGCCGAGGTCGCGCCGACCCCGCCGCCGGTCGCGGTCGGGCACCCGTCCGAGGACCTGATCCCGCGCGAGACCTTCTTCGGAAACCCCGAGCGCGCGTCGGTGAAGATCAGCCCCAACGGGCGCCACCTGTCGTGGCTCGCGGCGCGCGAGGGGGTCCTCAACGTCTGGGTCGCGCCCATCGGGGCCCTCGACGAGGCGCGCGCGGTGACCTCGGACACGACGCGCCCGGTGCACCGGTACTTCTGGGCGTACGACAACAAGCACCTGCTCTACCTGCAGGACCAGGGCGGCGACGAGAACTTCCACCTCTACGCGGTCGACGTGACGGCGCCGGGCGCGCCAGCGGTCGATCTGACGCCGGTCGACGGCGCGCGGGCGATCGTCAACGCCGTGAGCCACCGGCGGCCGAAGAGCGTGCTGGTCGGGCTGAACGATCGGAACCCGCAGTTCCACGACGTCTACGAGGTCGACCTCCGGACCGGCGAGCGGAAGCAGGTCTTCGAGAACGAGGGCTACGCCGGGTTCGTCATCGACGACGACTACAACGTGCGGCTCGGGCTGGCGATGCAGCCCGACGGGAGCACGGTCGTCAGCGAGCTCCGTCCGAAGCGGAGCAAGCGGCCGTTCACCCTGGAGATCCCGTCCGAGGACGCGCTGACGACGTACCCGGACGCCTTCGACCGGCGCGGGCGGAACCTGTTCCTGGTGGACAGCCGCGGGCGCGACACGGGGGCGCTGTTCAGCGTCGACCTGCGGACCGGGAAGTCGAAGCTCATCGCCGAGGACCCGCGCTCGGACGTGGCGGGGGTGATGCGGCACCCGACGAAGGGCGACGTCCAGGCGGTGGCCTTCGAGTACGAGCGGAAGACGTGGACCGTGCTCGACAAGGCGATCCAGGCGGACTTCGACGCCCTGCGGGAGGTGGCGCCCGGGGACTTCTCGGTGTCCTCGCGGACCCTCGACGACAAGACCTGGGTCGTGACCTTCCACAGCGACGTTCAGCCGGCGGCGTACTACCTCTGGGACCGCAAGGCGAAGCAGGCGCGCTACCTGTTCTCGGCGCGGCCGGCGCTCGATGGGCTGGAGCTCGCGCGCTGTCACCCGAAGCTCATCCCGTCGCGGGACGGGATGACGCTGGTGAGCTACCTGACGCTGCCGCCGTCGCAGGACGCGGACGGCGACGGCGAGGCGGACCGGCCCGGGCCGATGGTGCTGCTGGTGCACGGAGGGCCGTGGGGACGCGACCGCTGGGGGTACAGCGGGCTCGGGCAGATGCTCGCGAACCGCGGGTACGCCGTGCTGGAGGTCAACTTCCGGGGCTCGACCGGCTTCGGGAAGCGCTTCGTGAACGCCGGGGACCAGCAGTGGGGCAAGAAGATGCACGACGACCTGCTCGACGCGGTCGCGTGGGCGGTGAAGAGCGGCGTCGCCGAGCGGGACCGCGTCGCCATCATGGGCGGGAGCTACGGCGGCTACGCGACGCTGGTCGGGTTGACGATGACGCCGGAGGTCTTCGCGTGCGGCGTCGACATCGTGGGGCCGTCGAACATCATCACGCTGATCGAGTCGATCCCGCCGTACTGGGCGCCCATGATCGCGATGTTCAAGACGCGGATCGGGGACTGGACGACCCCCGAGGGCAAGGCGGCGCTGGTCGAGGCGTCGCCCCTGACCCACGTCGCGAACATCGCGCGGCCGCTCCTCATCGGGCAGGGCGCGAACGATCCGCGGGTGAAGCAGGCCGAGTCCGACCAGATCGTCGAGGCGATGAAGGCGCGGTCCATCCCGGTGACCTACGTGCTGTTCCCGGACGAGGGGCACGGCTTCGCGCGGCCGGAGAACAACCTCGCGTTCTTCGCGGTGACCGAGGCGTTCCTGTCGGCGCACCTGGGCGGGATGTACGAGCCGCTCGAGGCGGCGGACTTCGCCGGCTCGTCGATGCAGGTACCCGAGGGGCGCGACGGGATCCCGGGGATGCCCGCGGAGTGAGCGCGGGCCGGCGCGTTCGCGTTCGCGTGCGTGAGCGGTGCGTGGGTGTCGGCGGCGCGTTCGCGTGGGCGCGGGCATGAGCAGCGCGTGGGCGTGGGCGTGAGCTGCGCGGGGGCGTGAGCGGTGCGTTCGCCTGGGCGGCGCGTTCGCGGGGGCCACGGCGAGGGCGTCGGCGAGGGCTCGGGCGGTGCGTCCGCGTGAGCGTTGGCGTGCGCGTGGGGCGGCGGGGAGGCTTGGTGAAAGTGTTAGATCGTGGGGTCTGACCCCGTCATCGGGTGTGATCCACAAACCGGCACAGCTCGGTTTGCGAGGCATGATGATGGCTGCATGGGTTCTGAGCTGCCGTTTCCATTCGGTATTCTGGTGTCACCTCGCCCCCGGTGGCGGAGCGGTGGGGTAGGAGAGGCGGAGCGGAGCGGGGGCTGAGCTGAGCTGTGCGCGTGCGCGTGAGCGTGAGCGGCGCGGGGAGCGTGTGCGCGCGCGGAGTGGTGAGGGAGAGCGGGGGCGGAGCGAAGGTGGACGGAGCGGAGTGTGCGCGTGGGTCTCCTCAGTCTGACCTCGTGCTCCCGCCCCGCAAGGCCAAGCCCGGGATGCTGCGCCCCGCCCCAGCGAAGGTGCTCGCCGTGCTCGCTCCACTCGCTGCGCTCGCTCCGCTGTGCGCGGCTCCGGGCGGCAGAGCCGTGGTGCGACTGCGTCGCAGCCTTGCAGGGCGGTGCGCGCGAGGTCGAGACGAGTCGTCCCTCGCGGCACAAGGCCGCTTCGGGACGTCACGTTTCGACAAGGAGACCCTCATGTTGCGCATCTACACTGTTTCGCTGCGCGTGGCGGCCGACGCTGCCGACGCGGCCGATCGCATCGGGCGCAAGGACCCGGACCCCGACGTCAGGCAGCGCCTCGACCACGTCATCGGAACCCTCGTCAACCTCACCCGCTGACCGAGCGTGGCGGCCGGATGCGCAGCGCGTCCGGCCGCTCCACCCCGATGCACCAGTCCTGCAGCTAAGGGAGAGCGGGGCCCCTCGAGGCTCGCGGCGCTCCCTCCGCTCCCGAACCACTCACGCCCAGCGCACCCGCTCATACACCACTCACGCTCCCGCTCCCGCTTCCGCGCCCCGCCCCTCACCCCACACCAGCACCAGCTCGCGCGCCGCCCTGCCTTCCGCGGCGAGCCAGTTCACCGAAGAGTCAGCCGGGGTATGAATCACACCCCTGCGATCTCATACTTTCCCTCGACCCGGACAGCGGGACAGTCCGGGACAGCGCGGGCCGCCCCCGCGGGAAGAGAGCGTGTGATCCTGGGCGGGTGACCGCTGGCACAGCTGGTGCAATTCCGCGGTCCACCCGGGGCGGTCGGCCCTGACGCGATCCTCGTCGTCGCGTCGCGGCGGCTCCCGGGTGCGGCCTTGAATCCCGGTCCCCCATGGCGCTATGTCCAACGACCCGCGCAGACCAGCACGCGTGCGACCGCCCTCGCGAGCGATCGAGGAGCCCTCTGTGAGCCACCGCGAACGTCCGAACGCTCGACGTCGCGCTGCCGCGTTCAGGCGCGGAGCGGCGCGTCGTTTCGTCTCTTCTGTGGCCGCGGTGCTCGCCCTGGGGGGCGCCGGCGCCCCCGCGTGTGACGGCGAGACCGGCGGAACCGCCGCGCCGTGCGAGCCCGCGTGTGACCGCGGCGAGTGCCTGCCGGGGCCCGACGGCGGCGCTCACTGTGTGTGCGAGCCGGGCTTCGCTGGCCCCTCCTGTGACGTCGAGGGCACGGCCTGTGACCCGAACCCGTGCAAGAACGGCGCGACCTGCGCCGCCGATCACGGTGCGCCCGTCTGCACGTGCACCGGCGGCTGGACCGGGCCGCTGTGTGGCGCGCCGGATCCGTGCAGCCCGAACCCCTGCGAGCACGGCGGCAGCTGCGGCGCCGAGGACGGCTTCGCGGTCTGCGCCTGCGCCGACGGCTGGACCGGCGTCACCTGCGGCGAGTCGACCGCGTGCAGCCCCAACCCCTGCGACAACGGCGGGTCCTGCGACGCCGTCGACGGCTTGGCGGTGTGCACCTGCCCCGAGGGGTGGCGCGGCCCGCTGTGCGACGCGGTCGACCCGTGCGCGCCCAACCCGTGCGACAACGGCGGCGCCTGCTCGGACGATGACGGCGTCGTGAGCTGCGACTGCGCCGAGGGCTGGAAGGGCGACGCCTGTGACGTCCCCGATCCGTGCGCGCCGAACCCCTGCGGTCACGGCGGCGCGTGCAGCGACGACGACGGCGCCGCGGTGTGCGAGTGTCTCAGCGGGTGGATCGGCGCGACCTGCGACGTCGCCGACCCCTGCGTCCCCAACCCGTGCGCCAACGGCGGCTCCTGCGCGGTCGAGGCCGAGCTGGCCGTCTGTAGCTGCGCCGTCGGCTGGACGGGCGAGGTCTGCGACACGGTCGACCCCTGCGCGCCCGACCCGTGCGAAAACGGCGGGGTCTGCTCCGCGGTCGACGGCGCCGCGGCCTGCGCCTGCGCCGAGGGCTGGAAGGGCGAGGTCTGCGACACCGTCGACCCCTGTGGCCCGAACCCGTGCGACAACGGCGGGACGTGCGCCGACGAAGACGGCGTCGCGGTGTGCGCCTGCACCGACGGCTGGCTCGGAGAGGCGTGCGCGACGGCTGACCCTTGCTACCCGAACCCGTGCGACAACGGCGGCACCTGCGTCGTCGACGGCGACGGCGCCCACTGCGAGTGCGCGGCCGGCTGGAGCGGGGCGCTCTGCGCCGAGGCCGACGCGTGCTCGCCGAACCCGTGCTCGAACGGCGCGACCTGCGCCGACGAAGACGGGAGCGCGGTCTGCACCTGCGCCGACGGATGGACCGGCGCCACCTGCGAGGACGCGGTGACCGGCGGCGGCTGCGACCCGAACCCGTGCGACAACGGCGGCGCTTGCGCGCTCGACGACGGCCAGGCGCGGTGCACCTGCGAGCCGGGCTACCTGGGGCCGACGTGCTCCGACGTCGAGCCGACCTCGTGCGACCCGAACCCGTGTGACAACGGCGGGACCTGCACGACGCAGGACGATCACGTGTTCTGCGACTGCCCGTCCGGCTGGGTCGGGCCGACCTGCGGCGACGCGATGCCGACGTCGTGCACGCCCAACCCGTGTATGAACCAGGGGACCTGCGACGACGGGACCGGCAGCGTCGTCTGCAGCTGCCCGGGCGGCTGGACCGGGAGCCTCTGCCAGATGCCGGACACCGGCGGCGGCGGGTGTACGCCGGGGTTCTGCGCCAACGGCGGGACGTGCTCGGACAGCACGGGCAGCCCGGTCTGCGACTGCGCCGACGGGTGGACCGGGCCGACCTGCGAGGTCGAGGAGATCGGCGGCGGGGGCTGCGATCCGGACCCGTGTCAGAACGGCGGGACGTGCTCGGACGCGACGGGGAGCCCGGTCTGCGACTGCGCTGACGGGTGGACCGGGCCGACCTGCGAGGTCGAGGCCGGCGGCGGCTGCCCTCCCGACTTCTGTATGAACGGCGGGAGCTGCTCGGACGCGTCGGGGAGCCCGGTGTGCGACTGCGCCGAAGGCTGGGGCGGGCCGCGCTGCGGCAAGCCCGATCCGTGCTCGCCCAACCCCTGTGACAACGACGGGACCTGCGCCTTCGAGCCGGGGAGCCCCCCGACCTGCACCTGCATCGACGGCTGGTCGGGGCCGACCTGCAGCGAGGGCGGCGGACCGTGCGCGCCCAACCCGTGCCAGAGTGGCGGGACGTGCAGCGATGACGGTGGGACCGCCGTTTGCGAGTGCGCTCAGGGGTGGAAGGGTGCGACCTGCGAGACGGTGGACCCGTGCGGCCCGAACCCGTGCGCCAACGGCGGGAGCTGTACGGACGACAGCGGTACGGCGGCCTGTGACTGCGTCGAGGGGTGGAAGGGCGCGACCTGCGAGACGGTCGATCCGTGCGGACCCAACCCCTGCGCAAACGGCGGGGTGTGCAGCGACGACGGCGGCGCGGCCGTCTGTGATTGCGCCGACGGCTTCGAGGGCGAGCGCTGCGAGGTCGACCTCGACGACTGCGTCGGGGTCGACTGTGGAACCCACGGCACCTGTGTCGACGGCGCCCACACCTACACCTGCGACTGCGACCCCGGCTGGGCCGGCGACGGCTGCGACACCTGCGCCACCGGCCACACCGGCCCCGACTGTGCGACCTGCGACGAGGGCTACCAGGATCACGACGACGACGGCCTGTGCGCGCCTTCCTGCGCCCACGCCGACGTCGACTGCGGCGTCTACGGGAGCTGTGACGACGGCACCGGCGAGGCCGTGTGCAGCTGCCCCGAGGGCTATGTCGGCGACTGCGAGCCCCCCGCGTGGTTCGTGGACCCGGCCGCCTCGGCCGGCGGCGACGGTCTGACCTGGGAGAGCGCCTTCGACACCCTCGCCGAGGCGGTGGACGCGGCCGGGGCCACGGCGCGGCCGGTCTGGGTCAAGGCCGGGACGTTCACGTCCTCGGGGACCACCAGCCCGGTGCTGCGGTTGAACGCGTCGGTCCAGGTCTACGGGGGCTTCGACGCCGCGTTGACCGGCGTGGCGGGCGATCCCGCGGCCCGGAGCGCCGACAGCCGGACGCTCCTCGACGGGACCGGGGACGCCTACCACGTGGTCCTCGTCACGGCTCCGGGCGCGCTCCTCGACGGCTTCGAGGTGACCGGCGGGACCGGCGCGGGCAGCGACGAGGACAGCGTGGGGGGCGGGGTCTTCATCTACGACGCCGACGACGTCACGCTGCAGGGCCTCGTGATCCACGACAACCGCGCGAGCGCGGGTGGCGGCGTCTACTGCAGCGACAGCGCCGGGATCGTCATCGCCGCTCTCGAGAGTCGCGACAACGCGGCGGTCGTCGAGCTCGGCGACGCGCGCGGCGGGGGGCTGGGCGCCGGATACTGCGACGGGCTGTTGATGAACGCGGCGTTCGCCGACGACGAGGCGGTCGCCGGCGTGGGGCTGTGGACCGGTGGCAACTACATCCGGCCGGACGCGCAGGGAGGAGCCATCGCCATCCGGGCCAGCACGTGGACCTTCGACAACGTCAGCGTCAACGGCGACGCGGTCGGCGGCGCGGGGTCGGCGGGCACCGCGTCGGACATGGCTGGGGCCGGCGGCTACGCGTATGGCGGAGGGGTCTACGCGCAGGACGCCGAGCTCACCTGGACCGCGGTCGAGGTGTCGGGGTGCGCCGCGGTCGGCGGCGCGGGCGGCGTGGCGTACCCCGTCGCCAACCCGTGCACGGACGGCGCGGGCGGCGACGCCTATGGCGGCGGGATCTACCTCGACAACGCGACCCTGAGCGCGGCGGGGACCCTCGTCGGGAACGTCACGGTCCCGGGCCCGGGCGGAGGGGCGTGCGGGGCCAACGTCGACGGGGTCGGCGCAGGAGGCGGCGTCTACGTCGAGGCCGACAGCACGTTCACCCACGCCTACGCGGCGGACGACGTCGGCGGCAACGTCCCCGACGACCGGGCGCCATGCGCCGGCGGCTACACCGGGATCGGCTGCGACGAGCCGACCGGCGCGTGCGCCGCGGGGCCCTGTCAGCACGGGGGCTCCTGCCAGCTCGATGGCACGGGCTACACCTGCGACTGCCCGGAGGGCTTCGCCGGCGACCGCTGCGAGACCTGGGACTGCGCGGTCTACGACTGCTCCGACGACGACGCCTGCACGACGGACCTGTGCGACGCGGCCACCGGCTGCTCGCACGGCGCCGTCACGTGCGACGACTCGGACGCCTGCACGGACGACAGCTGTGACGCGGGCTCGGGCTGTGTCTACGAGCCGATCCTCTGCGACGACCAGGACGCTTGCACCGCCGACAGCTGCGACTCGGCCAGCGGCTGCACGACGAGCGCCGTCGACTGCGACGACAGCGACCCTTGCACGGTCGACGCGTGCGATCCCGACAGCGGCTGCACGCACGACGAGGTGGTCTGCGACGACAACAACCCTTGCACCATCGACCTGTGCGACCCCGACAGCGGGATGTGCGTGTCCCAGGGGGACCCGGCGGTGTGTCCGTCGCCCCTTCGGCTGGTGGGCTTCGACGGGCTCGACGCGCTCTTCACCTTCGACGGGGAGGCGAGCATCACCGACGGCGCGCTGCGGATGAACACCGGGACGAGCCAGACGGCGCGCGTGTGGCTGAAGCAGAAGGTCGCGGCCGCGGCGGGCTTCACCATGGACCTCGTCTTCTCGTTCACGAGCAGCGGCGGCGGCGCCGACGGGATGACCTTCGTCCTGCAGAACGAGGGGGCCGACAGCGACGCCGGGAGCGACGGCGGATCAGGGAGCCTGGCCGTGCGCTTCGACAGCTACCAGAACGGCGGAGAGGGCAGCGCGGCGACCATCCGGGTCTACGCCGACGGCACCCAGGTCGGGAGCTACGACGCCGGCGACGACGTCACGGGCGGAGACTTCACCAACGCGGGCGAGCAGTCCGTGACCCTCGTCTATGCGCAGCAGAAGCTCAGCGTCATCCTGCGCGGCGTCCCGGTCATCGAGGACGTCGCGGTCGACCTCGACGCCATGGGCGCCGTCGATCAGGGCGGGCGCGCCTGGGTGGGCTTCGTCGGCTACACCGGCGGGCAGTGGGAGCACCACGACGTCCTGCAGCTGGTCTGGAGGCCGAGCTGCGAGCCGGTGACCTGCGACGGCGTCGACATCTGCGAGAGCTTCGCGGTCTGCGGGTACGCGTCGGCGAGCCGGATCGGCTGCGCGGAGCTCGGGTGGGACGACCCGACCAAGTACGGCTCCGCGACGGTCTGCGGCGAGAGCGACGACGACGACACCGTCGGCGACTGCAGCGCTCTCGTGAGCTACCAGGCCGCGGCGGCGTTCTGTGACGTCGCGGGGGCGCGCCTCTGCACGCTGGAGGAGCTGGTCGCCGACGAGACCCGAGGCACGGGCTGCGGCTATGACGGCGACTACGTCTGGTCCACCACGGTGTGCGAGCCGGGAAAGGTCATGGTCGCGCCGGGCGCCTCGACGAACCTCGAAACGATGCCGCCGACCTGCCTCGACAAGACCGACGCGGCCACAGCCGTAGCGCGCTGCTGCGCCGACGTGACGCCGGTCTACACGGGCCTTCCGGCCTGCGTGGACAAGGGCTGCGTCGAGCTGTGCGAGGTCGACGGCTGTGACACCGGCGGCCCCGTGACCTGCGAGGTGCAGTCCGACTGCGCCGACCAGTGCGGCGCCCAGGCGGCCGGCTGCACCTGCGCGACGCTGATGGACGGCTCGATGGGGTGCGTGGCGACGTGCAGCGACAACGGCGACTGCCCGAGCGATCCGCAGGGACACCCCCGGGTCTGCACGCCCGACGGGTTCTGCGCGCCGATGCCGCCGCCGTGACGTCGGGGTGGGGCTCGGCCCCGGTTGCAAACCGCCAGCGGCGAGGGTAACCGTCGAACATGGACGACACCTTGGACGCGCCTCCCCAGCCGGCGGCGCCGGCGCGACGCCTGAAGGCGCGCGATCGGCACATGACGGCCGATCCGATGGTCGCCGCGAGGAACCGCGCGAAGGTCCTCGCGCTGGCCTCGATCGTGCCGGTCATCATGGCGGTCATCCTGCGGACCGGCGGGATCCTCGGGCACGCGTACCACTACGAGGCGCTCGCGACCCTGGGGCCGATCCTGTTCACGGTCAGCGTCGGCGTCATCGCGGTCGCGGGGTGGTACACGCGCATCCCCGATCGCTTCGTCCCGACCATCATCATGGCGTCGATGGTGCTGGGCGCCGCGGGGATCGCGAGCATCTACTCGCAGGTGCCGTGGGACCACATGACGGCGCTGCCGGTGTGGTCGCCGATCGCGGTGTGGGTCTTCTTCGTGTCGGTGGTCATGACGCTGCCGCCGCTCACGATCCTGAAATGGGGGCTCCTGGGCACGGCGACCGAGATCGTCGCCCAGATCGCGTTTCGGTCGGGGCTGGAGATGGAGCTTCCCCCGACCAAGGTCCTGGCCCTCCACATGGGGCCGGCCATCATGGCGCCGGTGGGGGCCGCGGTGGTCAGCTTCTTCACGGCGCGGACGCAGCGGTCGCTCGAGCGGGCGCAGGAGGTCGGGACCTACGAGCTGACCGATCTGCTCGGCAAGGGCGGGATGGGCGAAGTGTGGCGGGCGCAGCACCTGATGCTGAAGCGGCCCGCCGCCGTGAAGCTCATCCACCCGCGGCTGACCGGGCCCGAGGGTGACGGCGAGCGGGCGTCGAAGCGCTTCGCCAAGGAGGCGCAGGCCACGGCGGCGCTGCAGTCGCCGCACACCATCGAGGTCTACGACTTCGGGACGACCGACGACGGCGATTTCTATTACGTGATGGAGCTCCTCGACGGGATCGACCTCGACACGCTGGTCGAGCGGTTCGGGGCGCAGCCGCCGGCGCGGGTCGCGGCGATCCTGATTCAGGCGTGCCACTCCCTGGCCGAGGCCCACGCCGCCGGGCTGGTGCACCGGGACATCAAGCCGCCGAACATCTTCCTGTGCCGCTATGGGCTCGACGTGGACTTCGTGAAGGTCCTCGACTTCGGCCTGGTGAAGGAGACCCGGATGCCGGCGGACGGCACACGGCTGACGATCGCCGGGGCGGTCAGCGGGACGCCGGCGTACATGGCGCCCGAGCAGGTCATGAGCGAGGACATCGACGGGCGGACCGACGTGTACCTCCTGGGCTGCGTGGCCTGGTATCTGCTGGTCGGGCGGGACGTCTACGAGGGCAACGTCGCGACGCAGGTGATGTTCGCGCACCTGCAGAGCGAGCCGGAGCGCCCGTCCGTGGCCGCCGAGCGGACGATCCACCCGGGGCTCGAGGACGTGGTGATGGCGTGCCTCGCGAAGAAGCCCGGTGACCGGCCGGCGGGCGCCCAGGCGCTCGCCGAGCGGCTCCGCGCCCTGGCTTTCGACGAGCCGTGGACCGAGGCGCGCGCGCGGTCCTGGTGGGCAGAGCGCCTGCCATCGACGACCGGGGGCGCCGCGAACGCCGCGGCCCGCGGCGCGACCACCGCTCGAGTCGAGCCGAGGTCTCGCGCGACGTCGAGGGGCGCCGGGAAATATTAGATTGTGGGGTCAGACCCCGCGATCCAGCGGAGCCGTGGCTTGGCCTTGCGGGGCGGGAGCACGAGGTCAGGCTGAGGAGACCCACGCGCACACTCCGCTCTGTCCCACCTTCGCTCCGCCCCCGCTCTCCCTCACCACTCCGCGCGCGCACACGCTCCCCGCGCCGCTCACGCACACGCACACGCACACGCTCACGCCCACGCTCACGCGCACGCGCCACGCCTCACGCCTCGCTTGCGCACCGCTCCCGCTCCAGCTCTCGCTCCGCCTCTCTCACCCCACCGAGCCCCGACCGCGACCGGGGCGAAGTGACGCCAGAATACCGAATAGAAACAGCAGCTCAGAACTCATGCAGCCATCATCATGCCTCGCAAACCGAGCTGTGCCGGCTTGTGGATCACACCCTCAAGCGGGGTCATACCCCACGATCTAACACTTTCTCGGCGCGGGTCCCCTCACGCGGCCGCAGGGCGAGCCGCCGCCGCGGCGCGCGACGACTGCCAGGTGAGGACGAGGTAGGGCGGGGCGAAGGCGAGGGCGTAGGCGATGAGGGCCCAGACGTCCTGGCCGTGGATCCCGAGCAGGACGAAGAAGAAGCCGGCCGCGGGGATCCGGAGGAGGAGCTCGGCGCGCGGGATCCGGGCACCGGAGCCGTTGCGCCACGCGCGCGCCGCGAGGCCGAGGGAGAGCGCCCAGGCCAGCGCGACGACCGGCCACGGCTCGATGGTCCCGTTGACCCAGCGGAGCGCGCCCCACCACGTCGCGAGCAGGAGCAGGTGGACGCCGCCGGAGGCGATGGGGAAGAGCGCCAGCGGCGTCAGGCGCGGGCGCTCGAAGGTCCACAGGGCGAGGCCGGCGAAGAACGCCCAGCCGAGGATCCCGATGGGCGGGACGGCGAAGAGCCCGGGCTCGGTCCACCACCAGAGGCTGGACTGGACGGCGATCGGCTCGATGAGTGAGGCGTCGGCGAGCACGATGAGGCCGCCGACGAGCGGGACCCGGCGCGGGTCGCTCACCAGGCGGCGAGCGAGGTCCCAGGCCGAGTGGATGACCACCGGCCAGATGGTGACGATGAGGATCGGCACCTGGTCGACGAACAGGCTCCAGCGCGGGGAGTAGGCGTAGAAGTGGTAGGCGTGGATGCAGGTGTTCTCGCCGACCCAGGCCCCGACGGCCAGCGCCAGGAGCCGCAGCAGGAAAGCGCGCGGGTTTGCGTCCTGGCGTACCCGGACGACGACGTAGAGCGCCACGATGGCGACGCAGGCGAGCTCGAGGGCGACCATCTAGACCTCCATCGGGAGCCCGGCGACCACCCACAGGTGGTAGGCGACGAGCAGGGCGGCGCCGTACCAGGTCAGGCGGATACAGTCGGCCGAGGTGATGCCGCGGCGCATCGCGCGCTTGTAGTAGACGAGGTTGATGAGCGGCGCGAGGATCATCACGAAGACCCGCCACGGGACGACCCCGCTGGCGTAGCCGACGACGAGGGCCAGGGCGCTGCCGACGATGAGCGCGTCGGTGATACGCATCGCGCCGCGGATCCCGTGGACGACGGGGTAGGTCTTGACGCCCGCCGCGCGGTCACCGGGCTCGTCGCGGAGGTCGTAGATGACCTCGTAGCTGAGCTCGAAGAGCACGAAGAACGCCGCCGTCGCCCACAGCGTCGCGGGTGAGACGCCCGGCGCCAGGGTCGCACCCCAGTCGGCGAGCGCCGCGAGGGGGTACAGGAAGACGGTGATGACGAAGCCCGCGGCGCTGGCGGTGTTCTTGAAGAAGTAGAGCGCCTTGATGCGGCGTCCGCCGGGCAGGATCGGCCAGTTGTAGGCGAAGCCGAGGCTGTGATAGGCGGCGCGGAGCCACGTCAGCTCGGGGAAGAGGAGCGCCGTCCCGACGAACGACCCGGCCAGGAGCGCGAAGCCCACGACGACGATGGCTCTGCGGTGCGCATCGACGAAGGCCACGCCCGTGATGCGGTTGACCCGGTCCTCGTCGAGGTCGACGACCCGGTTGAGCAGGTTGACGATGAACCAGTCGAAGGCGCTGATCGCCGCCAGGGCCCACGGGTAGGTCCCGGTGAAGAGCCAGCCGAACGTGAAGGTCCCGAGGCAGGCGATGGCGACGATGTGCAGGCGGCTGATGCTGGCGAACACGCGCAGCGAGAGCCAGCCCGAGGCGGGCGCGGCGGAGTCCATGGGCCGGCGTTAAATCACAACTCGGCGCGTGGCGGCGGAAAAACCGAACAGCCGCACGGATGCGCACGACCAACGTCGCTCTGTGTCGCTCGACAGCACGAGACGCGCGCGCTCGGTGGTGCTACATCGGTGGCCATGGTCAGACCACCCCCAGAGCCGATTCCCGTCGCGGTCGAGCAGGCGCGCGGAGACGACACCCGGATCTTCGACGTTCGCGTCGCCGAGGGGCACCTGCGGATCGTGCTCCACGACGCCGAGCCTCGCGACTACGCGGACCCCCGCGGCCTCCTCGCGCCGCGTCGCGCCGAGCTCTCTTCCGAGCGCCCCGAAGCGGCCGCGGCCTTGCTCGGTGAGGTCGCGCGCTGGGTCGGGGTCGAGGGGGAGGCGTTCGAGCGCCCGGCAGGAGAGGTCGAGGTGTCGTACGAGGACCTCTCCGAGACCCGCGCCGGGCGCGCGACCTGGGTCTCGTGTCACCTGCTCCTCGCCGTGCCCGACGGGCGGCAGGCCGGTCTGCACCTGCAGTTTCAGGATCCGGGTGGCGGCGGGATGCTGCTGGAGTCCCACGTCGGCACGCCCCGAGGGCTCGTCGAGCTCCTCGGCGCGGCGCTCGGGTGAGGCGCCCCCCGTCGGGACGAACGCGTGAGTGAGGCGCGCTACGGCGCAGGCCACTCCAACGTGACGGCGTAGTCCCGCTGCCAGGACGTGTCGTCGGGCGGGCAGCTCCACACGCCGTCGACCGCGCCGTCGAGCTGGGCGCAGGTGACCGGGCTCTCGGGTGCGTCGACGGGGGCGACCGCGACGGTGACCGGCGGGCGCGGGCCGACCCAGAGCTCGACCGGGGCGTCGTAGGCCCAGGTGAAGCTCGCCTCGAAGCGGCGCTCGACGAGGTCCAGGCTCGCCTCGACGAGCGGGCCTGGCAGCCGCCGGGCGTACGGGTGGGCGACGGGCTCGATGATGTCGGGGTAGAAGCTCCCGTCCGCGTCGCGCAGGGCGAAGTCGTTGCCCTTGTCGTCGGAGTACCAGGCGAAGCCCCACCCGCGCTCGGTGAAGCGCGTCATCAGCGCTTCGATGTAGACGGGCATGTTGCTGATCCCGTGGGTCGGCCCACCCATCTCGCCCACCCACACCGGCGCCCCGGGGTCACCGCCGCGCAGGGCCTCGGCCGAGGCCTCCATCGCCGACAGGGCGTTGTCGATGTCGTCGGCATAGGCGACCTGGTAGTCCCCGCCGTTGTGGACCGCCGGGTGGTAGTAGTGCGGGGCGAAGGCGGCGCTGACCGCGGCCGACGGGTAGAACTCGGCGACGACGCCGACGGACTGGTAGGGCGGGGCGCCGAAGAAGACGACGCGGCCGGGGGCGACGGCCTCGAGGGCCTCGGCGAGCTGCTCCTGGCGCGGCTGCCAGACGTTGGGGACGAAGTCGGTGAGGCCGTAGCTCCCGTGGTGCGGCTCGTTCAGGAGGTCGAAGCCGACCACGGCGGGGTGATCGCCGTAGCGGCTGGCGACCGCGACCCAGGCGTCGACGAAGTGGCCGAAGAGCTCGTCGTCCGCGTAGAAGGCGTCGAAGCACGCCATGACCTGGGGCGACAGGTAGTTGAGGAACCACGGGGACTTGGGCTCGTAGGCGTCGTAGTTGGCCTGGTCGCAGGCCCAGACCGGGGCGCCGTTGTCGCCGAAGCCCTCGCCGAAGATGTCCTGGTGCATGTCGAGGACGACGAGGAGCCCGGCAGCGTGAGCCCAGTCGATGCGCTCGCCGATCGCGTCGAGCCAGGCCTCGTCGAGCTCGCCCTCGGCCGGCATGATGGCCGCCCAGTGGATGAGCAGCCGGACGCTGTTCAGCCCGGTGGCCGCCAGGGTCGCGAAGTCCTCGGGCTGGTGCCACGGCAGCCGGTCGGCGCTGTACTTCGTGTTCTGGTCGACGTTGGCCCCGTGGAGCGTGACCGTTCGGCCCTCGCCGTCCACGATGAACCGGCCGATCGCATGGAAGCCGGGACCCGGAGGCTCGCTGGGCGCCGGAGGTGGCGTCGTGTCGACCGCCGAGGTGTCCGCGATGTCCGGCGCCGCGTCCTCGGCAACGTCGACCGTGTCGTTGGCGTCCAAGGTGTCTTCTTCTGGCGCCGCGTCACCCCCGCAGGTGACGTAGGCGATGAGGCCGAGGCCAAGCGACAAGCGAGCGATGAGGGACATCGGCTCCTCCCGGCGTGCGCGACTCGCGAACCGTATCACGCGTCCGCGTCGAGCCGCGTGATCTTCAGCAGTCGCGCGTAGCTGGGCCGAACGCCGCAGGCCAACGCCTCGACCGCGACGCGCTGGTCCACCCGCAGCAGCGCGCGGGCCTCTCGTGGCAGCTCGCGCTCCATGATCCCGACCGTGACGGTCTCGCCGAGCTCCACGTCCGGCGCCTCGGCGCGCCACGACTCCAGGTGGAGCCGCAGATGGAGCTTGATCTTCGGGTTGCGCCCGGACTTGTCGATGTCGGCGCGCGTCACGGCCGCGACGCGCGCGGTGCAGGAGAGTCGCCAGTCGTCCATGCCCCTTCCTACCGCGTTTCGCGCGAGATGGGGCATCCGCCGACCCCGGCTGCTCCCGTCACGCTACCCAACCGGGACCCGGGCCAGTAAGGTTGCCGCCCAGCACGCGAGGGCGGTCGGAGCCCTCCGCGCCTTCGCACAGCCCCATCGGAGCCCTCGTGAAAGTCGTCACCTGGAACGTGAACTCGCTGAACGCCCGCGCGGACTACGTCGGGCATTTCCTGGACGCGGTCGACCCGGATGTCCTGGCCATCCAGGAGCTCAAGATGACCGAGGACCAGGTCCCGCGCGAGCTCTTCACCTCTCGCGGTTACCACCTGGCGATCCACGCGCAGCCGCGCTGGAACGGCGTGGCCATCGCGTCGAAGGCGCCGATCACCGACGTCATGGCCGGCCTCGCGACCGCCGAGGAGGACGGCGAGGCGCGCGTCCTCGCCGCGACGACCTTCGGGATCCGCTTCGTCGACCTCTACTGCCCGCAGGGCCAGGCGGTCGACTCGCCCAAGTTCCCGTACAAGCTGCGCTTCTTCGACGGGCTCATCGCCTGGCTCCGCGAGCAGGTCACCCCCGACGCCCCCTGGGCGGTCCTCGGCGACATCAACATCGCCCCTCGCCCCGAGGACATCTGGGACCCGAAGCGCTTCGCCAACGTCCCGAGCTTCCACCCCGACGAGCACGCGCGCTGGGCGGAGCTCGTGTCCTTCGGCCTCAGCGACGTCGTCGCCGACCGCGTCGAGGCGCCGTTCTACACGTTCTGGGATTACCGCGGCGGCGCCTTCCACCGAAAGCAGGGGATGCGCATCGACCACCTGCTCGCGACCCCGCCGGTCGCCGACCGCGTCACCGAGGTCGAGGTCCCGCGGGACTGGCGCAAGAAGTACGAGGGCTTGACGCCGTCCGACCACGCCCCGCTCGTCGTCACCCTGGCCGACTGAGCCGTCCTCGGCGTCCGGCGCGGGCTCGCCGCGCGACGCAACGCACCACGCGCCGGAATAATTCACGGGCCACTCGGATTCGTGTGAATTCCGAGGCGGCCCCCTGCGTCTCGCTCCCCTGGTCCTGTCGTTCGGTCGTCCACGGTCTTCGCCCGCGAGGAGCGGTGCAGCGAAACCCCGCCATCCTGGCCCTCTTCGTCGGCCTCTTCGCCCCGACCACGGCGCTCGCCGCGAGCTGGCCGGAGGTCGAGGGGCTCGTGCGACCGGCCCTCGCCGACCTCCTCACCGACGCCGAGATCGACCGCCTCCTCGCCCGCGACAGCGTCAAGCGCGCCCTCCGAACGGCGCTCGAGGGCTGGGATGGGCGCGACGACCGGCTCACGGTCCGCCTCGACGGCGACGGGAACCTCCTCGTGAAGGCCAGCCTCGGCGAGGCTCGGACGGTCTGCACCACCACCCTCAACCGCGGCGAGGGCGGCGCCAGCGAGCCGGTCTGCACCGAGGAGGTCGAGCGCGTCGCCCGCGACCTCGAGCTCGGCCGCGACCTCTGGCGCCCGCCCCATAGACCCAAGCCCCGACCGCCGGAGCCACCGAAGCCGAGCCCGCTCGATGACGCACCGCCGAGCGACACCGTCATCCGCCGCCCGGACATCCCGGAGCTCCCCGAGGCCCACGGCCCCGAGGTGTTGTCGGCGCTCCGCGAGTGGAGCGACTTCCAGGGCGACTTGAATTCCCGGTACTGGAAGGACCCGTTCCTGCCCAAGGACCTCACCGAGTCCGGCACGGCGCTCATCGAGCCGCCGGGGTTCTCGCCGCTGCTCGAGGAGGGGATGACCGCGAACCTGCGGAACCCCTTCGACGAGGCGCGCCTCGGCGCCCTGGTGGACATCCCCGTCCCGAAGGAGCTCTTCCTCTCCCGCGACGTCAACGAGGCGCCGATCATCACGCCGCTCGACGCCGAGTGCGTCGCCAACTGGCAGGCGGACGAGGACCGGAAGACGCCACCGTCCATCGCGTGCTTCCGCGCGTTCACCCAGAACACGCGCCTCGAGAGCAAGCCCTTCTTCCAGATCCGCAAGGCCCTCAGCCAGATCGGGCTCAACTTCTCGAACCCGCTGCTCGACTTCCTCGCGTCCGTCGAGATGAAGGAGGTCGCGTCCCACCGCGCCTATCGCGTCGTCTGGGCGGCCGTCTGGCTCGACTTCGTCAACGCCGCGCCGGGCGAGCGTCTCGCGCCGTCGCTCGCCGCCCTCGACGATGAGGAGCGGCGCTTCTTGAGGCGGCGCCTCTGGCGCTGGTGGATCGCGCAGGACCTGGGCCCGTACCGGACGCTCATCACCTCGATCTACGAGCGCCACTTCGTCGCCCTCTACCCCGAGGCCCGGGACGCTGCCGGGCTCCCGAAGCGCGCCTTCTTCAACAACACGTGGCTCTGGGTCTCGAACTGGCTCTCCGAGGTCGGCCGCCTGCCCGACGAGACCGTCGCCGCCGCCTATCACCGGCTCGGCGAGCGCGAGCAGCGGGTCATCGACGCCTTCGTCGCCGACGCGATGATCGCCCAGCGCTTCCCCGGCCCCTGCGCCCTCCTCAAGCGGTAACCGAGTCCCGCAGAGCCGCGCGCCGTGGCGTCCTGGCGTGGTTTGTCAGCCTCCGCGCCGGCGGGCCATAATCGCCCGCGACCTCCAGCCGGGAGCAGACGTCATGAGCACCGGTCTCTGGGTCCTGGTCGTCATCGGCGGGCTGCTGCTGCTGCTGACGATCTACGACCTCCTCCAGACCAAGCATGCGATCCTTCGCAACTTCCCGATCATCGGGCACTTTCGCTACCTCTTCGAGGCGGTCGGCCCCGAGCTCCGCCAGTACATCGTCACCAACAACGACGAGGAGCGGCCCTTCTCCCGTGACCAGCGCAGCTGGGTCTACGCGTCGAGCAAGGGCCAGAACAACTACTTCGGCTTCGGGACCGACAACGACCTCGAGCACTCGCCGAACTACCTCGTCATCAAGCACAGCGCCTTCCCGAAGTCGCTCGAGCGCGGCGATCCGATGCACCCGTTGCCCTGCGCCAAGGTCCTCGGCGGCGCCCGCGCGCGTCGGCACGCCTTTCGGCCCCGCTCGGTCATCAACACCTCGGCGATGAGCTTCGGCTCGCTCTCGAAGGCCGCCGTCGAGGCCATCAACCGCGGCTGCGCGAAGGCGGGCGCGCTCCACAACACCGGCGAGGGCGGGATCGCGCCCTATCACCTCCACGGCGGTGAGCTCATCTTCCAGCTGGGGACCGGCTACTTCGGCGCTCGCACCATCGACGGGCGCTTCGACCTCGAGATGCTCAAGGACAAGTGCGCGCAGCACCCGGTCAAGGCCATCGAGATCAAGCTGAGCCAGGGCGCCAAGCCCGGCAAGGGCGGCATCCTGCCGGCGTCGAAGTGCACGCCGGAGATCGCCCGGATCCGCGGCGTCGAGCGCGGCAAGGCGGTGATCAGCCCGGCCGCCCACACCGCCTTCGGCTCGATGGACGAGCTGCTCGACTTCGTGGAGGGCATCGCCGAGGCGACCGGCCTCCCGGTCGGCATCAAGTCCGCCGTGGGCAACGAGTCGAGCTGGGTCGAGCTGGCGCAGCTGATGGCGACGACGAGCCGCGGCGTCGACTACATCCAGATCGACGGCGGCGAGGGGGGCACCGGGGCCGCCCCGCTGGTCTTCGCCGACCACGTCGCGCTGCCCTTCAAGCTGGGATTCACGCGCGTCCGCGCCATCTTCGAGCGGGCCGGCATCGCCGACCGGGTCGTCTGGATCGGCTCCGGGCGGGTGGGCTTTCCGGCCGAGGCGCTCTTCGCCTTCGGGCTCGGCTGCGACATGGTCGCCGTCGCCCGCGAGGTGATGCTCTCCGTCGGCTGCATCCAGGCCCAGCGGTGCCACACCGATCACTGCCCGACCGGCGTGGCGACCCACAACCGCTGGCTCGTCCGCGGGCTCGACCCGCTGAGCAAGGGCGACCGCGTCGCCGGCTACCTGGCGACCTTCCGGCACGAGCTCCTCGCCCTGACCCACGCCTGCGGCTACGACCACCCGTGCGAGGTCGGCCTCGACGACTTCGAGATCGTCGACGGGTGCTTCTCGTCGCGCTGTCCGCGGGACATCTTCGGCTACGAGGAGGGCTGGGGGCGGCCCCCGGTCGCGATCCGCGAGGCCGCCGCGGCGCTGATGCGCGCCGGCGGCGCGGCCTGATCCGAGCCGAGCCCGCCCGCTCCGTTCAGGCGGACGCCTTGTCCCAGGCCAGCTCCCACTCCATCAGCCGCGCCCGCGCGTAGGCCAACAGACGCGCGGTCGCCTCGTTGGCGCCGTCGCGGACCACGCGCTCGAGCTGGCGCTCGAGCTCCTGCAGGCGATCACAGAGCTCGCCCATCCGGACGATCCGCTCGGGGTCGTGGGCGCCACCGGTCACCTCGCGCGCCCACTGCAGGATGCACTCGGCGACCTCGGCCTGGAGCCCGCGCGCCCGGAGGGTCGGCGTCACCCGCTTGCGCGCCTCGGCCAGCCGTGCGCGGTGCTCGCGCCAGCGCTCGAGGCGCGCGTTGACCTCGGTGACCAGCGCCCGGGCCTCCGGGTCGTCGATGAGCTCGGTGGCGGCGAGGGACTCGACCTCGATCCGCGCGAGATCGAGGGCGGTGACGAGGCGCTTGACGAGCTTGGGGCGCACGGTCGCGACCGGGTAGTCGCCGACCTGGACCCGCCACTCGGCGGCCAGCCCGCGGCACAGCTCGGCGAGGGCGTGGAGCTGCTCGCGCGGGGGCAGCGCCTCGCGGGTGGGGGCGATGACCTCCTGCTCCTCGGCCCAGATCGCGAGCTGGTCCGTGAGCACCTCGATGCGCTCCATCAGCGCGTCGTCCATGTGCAGGGTCAGCTCGATCACGAGGCGCTCGACCATCTTGGTCAGGTAGCGCTCCAGGTCGCTCAGCAGGTGGGCGTCGCGGCTCGCGCGGGGGCGACCCGCGAAGTGGCGGGCGTAGCGACCCAGGAGGAAGCTGGCTCGCAGGCCCAGCGCCTCGACCTCGGCGGCGTGGGCGTCCGGTGTCCCGCCCTCGCCGGCGACCCCGCTCACCAGGCGCTCGACGGCGTCGCTCTCGCCGCGCAGCAGCGCGTCGGTGAGGTCGTCGATCTCGGCGAGCTCGAGGTCTCCGCTGTCGCCCGCGAAGTCGCTCCACGCCTCGCGGTAGGCCGCCAGCTGCGCGCGGATCCTGTCGGACAGCGCGCGACCTCCCGCGTCGGCGAAGCGGCGCGTCCGGCGCAGGAGGCCCCTGGTCCGCCCGATCAGGCGGCGCAGCGCGAGCGGATCCTGGTCCTCGTCCTCCTCCGCGCGCGCTCGCCACGCGGTGAACTCGGCCTCGAGCGCGGCCGCCCGCGCCTCGGCTCGGGCTCGCGTCAGCTTCGCCATCCAGCACCTCCGTTGTGCGCCGCGAAGGAGCTTACCCGATCTGACGTAGATGGCGACCCGCCCCCGGCAGTCCCGGCGACAGGCGCCTCCTCGTGGCGAGACGGACACGTCGAGGCTGCCGCCTCCGGCCATGGCGGGGGAGCTCGGACGACCGGCGGTCTCGACGACCGCGGGCCACAGGAGTTCTCCACCACTTGGGGCCCGCGCAGGAACAACTCAGCAGGATGGCCAAGGAGGCGGCCCGCTGGGTGGTTCGGCGGAAGCGCAGGCAGACCGGGCGTCTTTCAAGCTTCCGCCGGGCCGCCCAGGGGGTCGGATCCGCCGGCCAGGATGTTGAGTTGTTTCTGTGCGGGCCCTTGGCCCGCGGTCGTCTCGACCGCCCTGCCGCGGCGGAGGTCAGTTGACCCGGACGGTCGCCTCGGCGACGGGGGAGCGCTCGATGCCGTCGGTCGCGCGGACGCGGCAGGTCCAGGTGTGGTTCGGGGCCGTGAACGCCGCCGGGACGATCGGCGTGTCGCCGAGCTCCTTCTGGAAGACGCCCTCCTTGAACCACGCGAAGTCGTAGCGCACGGGGTCGAGGTCGTAGCTCTCCGCGACGATCTTGCACTCGAGGTCGACGTTCTGGCCCGGGTTGGCCGGCTCGATGAGGATCCCCGGCGTCGTCGGCGGGACGTTGATCGGCCCGACCACCGTCGTGTTGGGGTTACGGTCGAAGGCGATGACCTGCGGCTCGGCGAAGACCGCGCAGGTGCCGCCGCAGCCGTCGTCGCCGCAGCGCTTGCCGGCGCAGTCCGGGATGCAGTCGTCCGCGCAGACGCCGTAGGCGCAGGCGAACCCCTCGGGGCACTTGCCGCAGGTGCCGCCGCAGCCGTTGTCGCCGCACTGCTTGTCGTCGCACTGCGGTACGCAGTCGACGGTGCACTGACCGTCGACGCAGCGCTGGCTCTCGCCGCACTCGCCGCAGGTCCCCCCGCAGCCGTCGCTCCCGCAGACGCGCCCCTCGCAGCTGGCCGAACACCCGCTCTCGCACTGCCCGTCGACGCAGCTCGTCCCGGGCTGGCACGGGGACGCGGTGATGTTGCGGATGAACGCGAGCTTGCGGCAGTCGCCGCCGAAGCAGAGGTCCGCGGGCGACTGGACCTCGGTGCAGCCGTAGATGAACTGGCCGCACTCCTCGGGCACCCACGAGGTCAGCAGATCGGGGTAGCGATCGCCGTCGATGTCGTAGCTGGTGCCGTCGCCGAGCCCCGGGTGGTCGTTGCCGTCGCCGGCGTTCCAGGTCGGCGCGAGGTCGATGATCTCGTAGGCCTGGACCCACGACGTCGTCACCCCGGCCGTGCCGAGGTTCAGCAGCATCCACGCCGCCCCCGGCTGGCCGTCCTCGTCGAGGCCGCCGACGATGTCCTGGTCGCCGTCCTTGTCGAAGTCGTCCACGGTCGTCAGGTTCGCCGGGTTCGGGATGGTCGGCCCGAGCTTGAGCATCGTCGCGAAGCTGCCGTCGCCCTGGTTCCGCGCCCACCAGAAGTCGGTCGGCTGCGAGCCGGTGGTCGGCTGGCTCTGGCCGAGGATGTCGACCCGGCCGTCGCCGTCGAGGTCCTTGCTCGTCGGCGTGAGGCCCCACTGCCAGTGGCCGAGGAGCCCGGGTCCGTAGAGCGGCGCGTAGTCGAAGGCCGGCGTGACCTTGGTGAAGTTGCCGTCGCCGTCGTTGAGCCAGACGAAGCCCTTCTTGCCCTCGCGCTCCCAGTGGTGGAGCCCCACGAAGTCGAGGTGGCCGTTGCCGTCGACGTCGACCACCGGGCCGACCTGGTCGCCGGGCTCGAGGGTGAACAGCGGCGTGAGCTTGATGGCCGCCGAGCCGACGCACGCGCTGACGGCGAGGTAGACCTTCGACGGCGGCAGGCAGTAGGTGTCGTTGTTGACGTTCTGGGAGCGCGTGTCGACGCACTGCTCGAGCTGGAACTCGGTGCACTGGCCGTCGTTCGTGCAGGTCTTGCGGCAGACCCCCGCCGCGCAGACGTGGCCGCTCGCGCAGTCGGAGTTGACCGAACAGAGCTGGCGGCCGGCGCTGACGGTCTCGCGGACGACCAGATCGAGCCAGCGGTCGCCGTCGAAGTCGCCCACGGCGAAGACGCTGAAGTAGTCGTCGGTCGGGAAGTCGACGTGGACCGGCGCCTGGAAGGTCCCGTCGCCGCTCGACGGATAGATGTCGACGGTGCCGCCGGGGGCATCGCGGGCGAAGAACGACTCTCCCCAGCGGGAGCCCGACTCGTCGGTCTGGCCGTCGCAGTCGTTGTCGATGGCGTCGGCGCAGACCTCGATGTTGCCCTCGTCGGTGATGCCGTCGCAGTCGTTGTCGATCCCGTCCGCGCAGACCTCGGGCTTGACCGGCAGCGGCGTGACCGGGCACACGAGCCCGGTCTGCGCCGTGTTGCAGACGTACTTGTCGACGACCTTGCAGGCGCCCAGCCCGACCGAGCAGAGGCTGTTCTTCGACGGGAAGTCCTCGTCGGTCAGGCCGTCGCAGTCGTCGTCGAGGCCGTTACAGCGCTCGTGGCCGCCGGAGCCCTCCTGGGCGTCGCAGGTGATGGACTTGCCGTCGACGGCGCACACGTTGAAGCCCGTGGCGACGCAGTCGCCGATGCCGACCTCGCACGGGGCGCCGAGGCCCACGTAGTCCTCGTCGTAGAGGCCGTCGCAGTCGTCGTCCTCCTGATTGCACTGCTCCGGGGCGCCCTTGTAGATGGTCGGGTCCTCGTCGTTGCAGTCGCCGCCGGCCTCGCAGCCCACGCCGTGCTTGTCGTTGTCGCCGTCCTGGCACTCGGTCGGGTTGACCCCGCCCGAGACCTCGACCTCGAACTCCGGCCCGTTCGCCGCGTTGGTGATGATGTGCAGGGTCCCGGTGAAGACGCCGATCTCGAGGGCGAAGAAGCTGACCTTGAGGGTCCCGTGCTCGGTGGCCGCGATCTCCATCGTGCGGCGGTTGACGCTGAAGATCCCGTTGTCCACCTCGAAGTACGCGTCGAGCACGAGGATTGGATCGGGCCCCGTGTTCTCGAGGTCGACGTCGACCGTGGCGTCCTGGTTGAGGAACAGGGACTCGTAGGTGATCACCGTCGGGTCGACGACCAGCGCCGAGCGCGACGTGGGCACGTCCGGGCCGGTGTCGACGTCCTCGGTCGTGTCCTTCACGGTCCCGTCGTCGGGGTCACCACACCCAGCCAACACGACCGCCAACAGCACCCAGATCCAGCGCGTCAAGCGTACCCCCCATACCATGTCGGCACTATATGCGAACGGGGCGCTCGACTCGACCCCGACGCCGCTTCGCGTGAAGCCCGCTCAGGTCAGGCCGCGTCCTCGGGCAGCAGGAAGCCGGCTCGGGCCAGGAAGACGAGGGCGTCGTCGACGTCTCCCTCGATCTCGTCCCGCAGCGCGTCGACGGTGTGCTCGCCGTCGAGGCGCGCGAGAACCTGCCGCTGGACCGGATCGAGCCGGGTGTGGCGGTGCCCGAGCGACGTCGCGGTGGTGCCCTCGCGCGCCTCGAGCCGCTGCACGGCGCCGGTCCGCGGCCGCTCGCCGACGTCGAGGGTCACCCGCGGCGGCACCCGCCACAGCTGGAGCGCCTCCATGAAGTAGAGCTGCGCGAGCTCCTTGACCATGCCGACGATGATCTCCGCGCGGCCCTCCTCCGTGGCGCCGAGGCCGTCGTCGGCGCCGGTCAGCAGCAGCTCCGGCAGGATCTCCTCGAGGAGGCCGTCGAGGTCGACGGGGACGGGCTGGCGGTGAAAGAGGCGCGACAGGGTGACGCGCAGCGGGAGCCCGCCGATGGCCACGCCGCCGACCGGGGTGATGACGTTGACCTGCTCGCGGTCCTGGAGCGACGGGTCCCAGACGTCGGTGGCGAGGCGCGCTTCGACGTGCAGGTCGGCGAACCGGTCGACCCCGACGGCCCGGTCGAGGGCCCGGTCCGCGCGGCAGAGGAGCGCCGTGCGGAAGCGCGTGTTCGCGAAGAAGTCCATGTACTGCTGCTGGCGGACGGGGTTGTCCATCGCGCGCAGCATCCCGGCGACCTCGTCGTCGAAGTTGGCGATCCGGTTGCGACCCTGGCGGGCGCTGGTCACGTACTGCAGGCCGCTCTCGGCGCAGAGGGCGGCGAACTCCTCGAACCAGAAGGGGTGGTGGTGGGCGGCGAGGTAGTCGTGGGCGATGATCGAGTCCGAGGCGGCGGCGATGCGCTCGTGGAGGTTGACCATGAGCTTGCCCTTGACCTCCTCGGCCTCCCGGGCGACCCGGGCCAGAAACCAGCGCGCGACGGCGCGGGCCTGGGTGACCTTGTCCCGCGGGTCGGCGACCGGGGCGACGTGGAAGGCCATCAGGTGGCGGACGGTCTCGTAATCGTACCAGCCGGGGTAGGCGTTGAAGCTCACCATGGCGACGCCGCTCGGCGTCAGCGATCTGCCGATGAGCCGCATCGCCGCGTCGCGGGCGTCCTCGGGGATCCAGGACAGGAGCCCGTGGGCGATGATGTAGTCGAACTCACCGAGGCGGTCGCCGAGGGCGCGGAGGTCGTCGTGGAGGAGCTCGACGTTGGTGAGGCCGAGCTCGCCGATGCGGCGCATGCCCAGCCGGACCTCGACCTCCGAGAGGTCGACCCCGACGAAGCGGCTCTCCGGGGCGGCGGCGGCCATCGGCAGGAGGTTTCCCCCGTCGCCGCAGCCGAGCTCGAGCACGCGGCAGCCGTCGGAGCGGGCCGGGTCGAGCCCGTGCAGCGAGGCGAGCACGCTCAGGTGGTCGGGGTGGGTGAACCAGTAGGCGTAGCCGGGGTAGGGCAGGTCGTCGTAGCTCGGCTGTGCGGTGGGGGCGTCGTTCATGGACCGGAGGATACATCGCCCGGGAGCGGGTCGCGACGGGCTCGGGTGCGGTTGACGCTGCCGCCGTCCGCGCGGACGCTGGACCCTCGACGGTCGACAGGAGCGAGGGGATGGGCGTCTTCGACGACGAGCTCGAGCCCAGGGATCTGGGCGCGGTCAGCCACCACGCGGGCTGGGTCTCGGCCCACCGGGGGCTCCGCATCTACCACACGGCGATCGTCATCCAGATCGTCCTGCTGTCGCTGACGGTGCTGCTCGGGCTCGCGTTGGCTGGCGCACGGAGCCGCTCTGCCGCCGAGATCTACGTCGTCGTGACCTCGATCCTGAGCCTCCTGGTGAGCCTCGTGGCGCTGGTCGGCCTGGCGCGCTACGTCCGCGTGCCGAGCATCAGCGGCGGGCAGGGCCTCGCCGTCGCGGCGCTGGTCCTCGCGAGCACGAACTTCGTCATCAGCGTGGTCCAGAACATCGGGGCGCTGACGGACATCCGGCGCGCCATGCGCAGCGGCGGTCTCGGCAGTGGCCTGAGCTTGATCGCGCTCCTGGCGGGGCTGGCGATGCTCATCACCTTCATCCTGTCGATGGGCCGCGTGGCGGCGTTCATCGGGCGGCCGGAGATTCAGGCCGGCGCCCGCAACGTCCTGGCGCTGCTCGTCGCGCTCATCATCGGCGGGGTGTTCATGGTGGCGATCATGGTGGGAACGCGCGGCGTCGGCGGAGGAGGGATCACGCTCATCCTCGCGCTCATCGTGCTGGGGCTCGCGATCTGGATGCTGGTCGCCTACCTCAAGGTCATCAGCTCGCTGTCGATCGCGATCCAGACCGACGTCGGGATCGAGCGCGCCTTCGACTGAGGGCGGGCTACTGCAGCGCGAGGAAGACGACGCCGCCGACCACGGCCACCGCGACGCCGACGGCGGCGAGGGCGCGGGTTCGGCGCGCGCGCTGGATGGCGGAGACGTCGAGCTCCTCGTGCTCGTCGGCCTCGACGCGCTCGACGGGCGGCGGCTCCGCCGAAGCCGACGCGGGCGTGGGGCGCGCGTCGCCGGTCCGGGTGCTCGGCGCTCGGGACTCGCGGAAGACGTCCTCGAAGAAGGGGTCCCCGTCGAAGCGCCGCGGCGCCGGAGAGGGCTCCGGCTCCGGGGCGGGGCTGTCGTGGCTCCGGGAGGCGACGAGGTCGAGGTCCGTCCGCGGGCCGGCCTGAACAGGGCGCGGAGCTGCGTAGGAGCTGGGCTGCTGGCCGCCGTGGGTGGCGGCGGTCGGGCGGCCGACCCGGCGCGAGCGGCGTGTCCGGGTGGTCTGCCCGACGGCGCGCACGGACGCGCCCGGCGAGATGGTCGAGCGGCCCGCGCGCTCGAGGCCGATGCGCGTTCGCGCGTCCTGCGGGTCGAGCTCGTCGACCGCGCTCAGGATCGTCGGGCTCACGGGCGCCATGGCGGGCAGCGCGCTCCCGCAGCCGCCGCAGAAGCGGGCGTCGGCTTCGCTGATCTCACGCCCGCACGACGGGCAGCTCGGCTCCTGGGCATAGGCGATCAAGGTCACTCCTCGGGGACGCCGCCGCGGTCGGTCGGGGCACGCCCCCCTGACCGACCTTCGGCACCTCTCCCCGAGGCTTGAGCCCGAAAGCGGACCCTATCCCGGCGTCGCGATGCTCCGCGACGCCGAGGCGTCTCGTCAGTGGTAGAGCTTGCCGCCCGACGCGTCGACGCGCTGGAACCAGACGCGGTTCGCGCCGTCGATGTAGCTCGCCCACGAGGTCAGGAACGGGCCCGCGCCGGGCGCGCTGATCGCGGCGTCGCCCTCGCTCGAGTCGCTCTGCTCGCCCTCGAGGGCGACCGTCATCACGCTCGCGCCCGTGTCGTGGGGCACGATGAGCAGGGTCGCGGGGAGCTGCGCGTCGTTGCCCGACGCGTACGCGATGCCGATCGTCCCGTCGAGGAGCGCCACCGCGCCCATGCCGTACGGGACCGTGTCGTACCCGCCGAGTGGGATGACCACCCTGGCGTCGTCGCTCGACGCGCCGTCCGCGCCGAAGGGCTGGACGTCGAGGCCGTACTGGCTGTCCTCGGTCCGGAACACGTAGACGGTCGTGAAGGCCCCGCCGGGGAAGCCGACCAGCGCCCAGCTCTGCACCTGGCTCGGCCCGTCGACCCCGGTGCCGGGGAACGTGTCGCCGTCGACGACCCCTTCCTTGGTGAAGCGCCGCAGGACGATCTTGGCGTCGGGCGTGTCGGAGACGTCCTCGATCCAGCCGACCAGGAACGAGCCGTCGGCGAAGCCGTAGATGCGCACGTCGTAGGTATAGCTCGCGGTGGCGGGCCCCACGGAGTCACCGCGCGGGGTGTCGTCGCCGTTGAACGCCCGGACGAAGGGCTGGGTCTTGTAGGTCTCCAGCTCCTGGCCCGCCCAGACGACCGCGAAGCCGCCGTCGTCGAGGGGCGCGAGCTGGTAATCGTCGTAGAAGTAGTCGAAGCCGCCGTCATCGAGGCGGAAGACGTCGCCCTTGGGCGCGCCCGACTGGTCGTAGCGCCGCCCGTGGATCTGCGGGGCGCTCTGGTCGTTGGCGGAGGCGACCCACGCGAGCAGCACGTTGCCGTCGGTCAGCGCGGTGAGGCGCGGCGCGCTGTAGTAGTGGGTGTCGTTGTTGTCGAGGGAGACGCTGTTCGCGAGCTCGCCGTCGGCGTCGTAGAAGTTGGCGGCGACCCCGCCGGCGGGGGCGGTCCCGAGGAAGACCAGCTGGGAGCCGTCGACCCAGGCGATGGCGTAGCCGCCGTCGCCGAAGGAGGCGTTGGTCACGTCGTAGCGGTAGCGCGGGGTGCCCGTGCTGGCGAGGGTCTCGGTGATCTCGCAGCCCATGCAGCCGTCGCCGAAGACCGAGTCGTCGCCGTCGTCGCAGGCCTCGCCGATGTCGAGCAGCTCCTCGTCGCAGTCGGCGTCCGCCCCGCAGATGGGGTCGGCCCCGGGGCTGCGGTTGTCGTCGAGGTCGTCACAGTCGCCGTCGTAGATGGCGGTGTAGAAGCCCATCGCCTCGCAGGCGCACTGGCCGTCCGCCGTCAGCCCGTAGTCGTCGCCGTCGCCGTCGTAGTAGTAGGGGGTGCAGTCGACGAGGTCGAAGCCCTCGTCGGTCGTCCCCTCGCAGTCGTTGTCGACCTCGTCGCCGCACTTCTCGGCGCTGGCCTGGGTGAGGGTGATGCAGGTGAGGCTGGCGTTGTCGTCGGGATCGCACACGACCGCGCCGCTCGCGCAGGCGCCGGTCCCGCAGCTGTCTCCGAGGACCTTGCCGGCGTCGGCGGAGAACGGGCCGCCGTCGTAGGTCACGGAGCCGCCGGCCCCGAAGTCCTCGTCGGTGTCGCCGTCGCAGTCGTTGTCGACCGAGTCGCAGACCTCGCCCGTGCCCGAGCCCTTCGTGCTGCAGGTGAGCGTGCTGGCGTCGGCGCAGACGACCACGCCGCCGGAGCATGCGCCGATCCCGCAGGAGGCGCCCTTGGCCTTCTCGGCGCCGTCGTCGTCGGTGTACGTGACCGTCCCACCGGCGGTGAACGGCTCGTCGGTCACGCCGTCGCAGTCGTTGTCGACCTCGTCGCAGCTCACCTCGTCGGCCTCGTAGCCGGTGACCTGGCTGTAGTCGCAGTGGTGGATGCGCTTGTCGCTCTCGAGGGTGCAGGTGGCCGTGACCACCGCTCCCTCGGCGCCGCACGCGCCCTCGGCGAGGCAGAAGTAGCCGGCGAGCACGGCCGGATCGGTCTCGGGCGCGGCGTCGTCGGGGTCGAACTGGTCGACGATGCAGTCCTCGTCGGCGTCGAAGAGGGTGCTCTCGACCGCGTCGGACTTGCCGTCGCCGTCGGTGTCCCGCGGGCTGTCGGCGTTGACGACCTCGTCGTAGTCGTTCACGCCGTCGCCGTCGGTGTCGGTCTCGAGGGGGTTGGTGCCCAGGGCGCCCTCGATCGAGTTGATGAGGCCGTCGCCGTCGTCGTCCTCGTTCGGGTCGAGGCAGACGCCGCTGATGCAGTGTCCGCTGGCGCACTTGCCGTCGCTCGAGCAGGAGGAGCCGATGGGGAGCTTGCCGTCCTCAGGGCAGCCGGCGAGCGCGAAGGCTCCGGCGAGGAGGGCGAAGGAGATGCGGGGGAAGGACATGAGGGCCTCCGGGGTGGCGCCGTCGTCCGGTGGCGCTGGGCCACGGCGTGCAGGGTTCTCTTCCGGCCGGAATTCTCGTCACGAAGACCGGTCGGGTCAAAGGGCTCCGTGCACGCCGACGCCTGACGAGCCGCGTCAGTCGCGCGCGCGGCGTCAGTCGCGCGCGCGGATGATCTCGCCGCCCAGCTCCACGCCCTCGCGCAAGAGCACGAAGTAGAGGAGATCCGGGCCACCCGGGGTCGCGACGAAGCTGTGGCGCGAGCCGGCCGGCATCGTGACGACGTCGCCGGGGAGAGACTCCCGACCGTTGGTCAGGTCGGTGAACGACCCCTGCAGCACGAGCACCGCCTCGTCGCCGAGGTGCCCGTGATCGGGGAAGGTCATCCCGGCGCCGAGGCGGATGAACCCTCGGATGCAGCCGGCCGTGGCCGGCCCACCGGCGATCCAGAGCGAGGCGCAGGTCCCCGGCAGGGGGCCGTCCTCCCAGTCGGGGGAGGCCTCGAAGGTGTCGAGGATCCGCCGCGCCGCCTCGACCGTGACGTCGAGGAGCTTGGCGAAGGTCGTCGCGAAGCGGGCGAAGCGACCCTCGGAGACGGCGGCCGCCAGGATTGCGGAGCGCAGCGGCGGTGGGGGGGCGAGCGGCTCGAGCTCGTCGACCAGCGCCTCGAGAGCCTCGAGGGCGGCGGGGTCTTCGGCGAGGGCCTCGTCGAGGAAGGCGTCGCGGAGGGTGTCGTCGCGCCGGCTCATCGGGTCACCCCCAGCGCGGCCCGGAGCCGTTCGAGCGCCACCCGCAGGCGCGACTTGACGGTCCCGGTCGGGATCCCGAGGTGCGCCGCGATCTCACTGCTCGACCAGCCCTTGAAGTAACCGAGCTCGACCACGGCGCGCTGCTCGTCGGGCAGGATCGCGAGGGTCGTCCGCACGAGCGAGCGGTCGGGCGCGGACTCGATGGCGTCGGCGTCGGCGTGGCCCCGCTCGAGGAGCTCGGGGCGGGCGTCGAGGGACTCGCCGCGGCTGTAGCCGGCCGAGCGGACCCGATCGAGGCAGCGCGAGCGCATCCGCAAGAAGAGCCACGTCTTCACCGTGCCGCGCCGCGGGTCGTAGTCGCCGGCGTGCTTCCACACCTCGACGAAGACGTCGTGCAGCAGGTCCTCGGCCTCGCGCCGGGCGCCGAAGACCCGGACCCCGAGGGCCAGCATCCGTGGGGCGTAGCGGTCGTAGAGCGTCCCGAAGGCGTCGCGGTCGCCGCGGGCGACGGCGACGACGAGGCGCACGTCCAGCTCGCGGTCAGCGACGTCCGCCTCGGGTGGGGGGCTCTTGGGCTGGAGGCTCGACACGCTCATCATGCAGCCAGGGTCTGGGCCAGGAGTCAAACCCGTCAGCGGGGACGCCGGCCGGCGGTCGTTGCGATCGGCCCGGCGGGTCAGGATGCCGGACGCCCTACACCTCTAGCACGTCATCGAGAAATGATCGCAGCTGATAGGTCTGGTCGGCCCCGAGACCCTGGCCGATGAAGGCGGCCCCAGCGATGAAGGCGTGCAGGAACAGCGCGATCGGGATGGCCCACAGGGCGAAGGCGCTCTCGCCGGCCATGAGCTGGGAGAGGCCCCACATCAGCCCGCCGACCGCGGTGAACGCGACCGCGAGGTGAAGCGCGGTGAAGAGCGTCCAGACGTGCGGGTGCGGGCCGATCCGGCCGCGGATCCGCGTCTGGCCCTCCTCGGCCTCGAGGCGCAGATCGAGGTGAGGCGACCAGGTCGTGCGCGCCTCCTCCGGGAGGCTGAGCTGGATGTGCTCGCCGACGCGGGCGCCGACGATGGGCGCGTCCGGCCGCCCGAGGGCCTCGGCGAAGGCCGCGCCGACCTCGTCGGGGGTGCGCTCGACGGTGATCTCGAAGCGCGGCCGCAGGCGCGGGCCGGAGACGGCGACCCGCGGCCGGGACAGCCAGGTGTCCGAGCCCTTGCGGAAGCCGTAGTCCACGGGCAGGCGCGGACACCCGCGGCCGGCCTCGAGCGAGGCGTGCCAGCGGGGCTGCATCCGGATGTGCTCGACGTCGAGGATGAAGCGCTGCTCGTCGTCCTCGCTCTCGCAGGGCTCGGCGCGGGTGAGCCGGCACTCGAAGACCTGCACCGCCTCGGCGACGAGGTCCGGAGGGGGCTCGCCGGTCTGCTCGCGGGTCGACGGGACGAGGGTGAAGACGCTGCGCGCCATCTTCTCGGCGGTCGGGACGGCCCGGGAGAGCGCCTTGCAGTTGTCGAGGTAGGTCGGCTCGTCGGGGATGAAGTTGATGGCGATGAGCCCGCTGCGCGCGAGGTTCTGCGCCGTCTTCGAGGCGCGCTTCATCACCAGGACCATGGCGTGTCGCTCGCCGGTGATGTGCGGGAAGCACAGGCTGTACGGGGCGAGGTTGGTCGCGCCGTCCGGCCCGCGGGTGCTCGCGAGCACGATCGGCATCGGGAAGAACGCCGAGGACTGGAAGAAGCGGTCTCGGACGGGCACGTCGACGAACGGCTCGCCCCCGGCTGGAGGGTGTGGCTGTGACATGTTCACAGCTTAGACGGGTCAGCAGAGGCGCGCCAGCCCACCGGAGGCCGTTCTCACCCGTCGGGCGCAGGCGGCGGGGAGGGGCAGGCGCCGGCGTGGGCGGAGGTGAGCGGAGGAGTTGGGGGCGGAGTTGGCGGAGGTGGAAGCGGTGCGGAGGAGCAGGCGGAGGTGGAGGTGGAAGTGTGGGCGTGGGCGGAGGCGGAGGCGGGGCAGAGGAGCAGGCGGAGGTGCGGAGTTGGGTTGGCGGAGGTGGAAGCGGTGCGGAGGAGCAGGCGGGGGGGAAAGTGGAAGGGAAGTGGAGGTGGAGGCGGGGCGGAGGAGCAGGCGGAGGGGGAGACCGGTGGGGTCGCGGGACCCCGTCGCCCAGGACGAGGAGCCCCGGCGAGCCGCGGTGAGAGTGTCCCAGACTGTCTCGCGGCGTGGTGTAAGTCGTTGATATTACGTTCTGGCACGGGTCTTGATCGGGCCGCCCCCACCCTCTGGGTGAGAGGGTGGGGGTGGCTCCAGAATCCTGGTGTGAATGATGTTCACTATTGCCCGGCGCGGCCTCGGGGTCACCTGCCCAGATGCGCGCGGGGGCGGACGCCAACTGGCGCCCGCCCCCGGTCGTTCAACAGTGAGCCGTGCTCAGCTGGCGCCGCCGCTCGCGGTGGGCGGCGGGATCTCCTCGCCGGCGGGGCAGTCGGCGCCCGTCTCGAAGTCGAAGGGGTGGCCCTCGTCGCCCGACGTCTCCTCGTCGTCGCCGGGAGGCTTCGGGGCCCCCTCCGAGGACGAAGCGGACGGGGCGCCGGCGCCGCCACTGTCGCCCCAGTCGTCGTCGTACCAGGCGCAGATCCCCGCCTCGAGGGTGCGGTCGAGGTCGGGTCGGGCGCTGCTCGTCAGGGTGAGCGTGCCCGACTCCATCACCAGGCCGGCGTCCCGCACGGACAGCCACGGGGCGTCGCCGGCGACCGTGGCCGTCAGGTCGTCGTGGGCCATGAAGCTCTCGGCGAGGTTGGGCCAGACGTCGGCGGCCTCGGCCATGCGGAACACCGTCGACAGCGTCGCTTCGTGGGACAGGGCGATGTCGGCCCGCTCCTCCGACGCGGTCAGCGTGAGGTCGACCGGCACGAGGCCGCCGTCGATGTCCGCGCCGAAGACCCGAGCGTCGTCGAGACCGAGCACCACCGGCCCGAGGATGAGCCCGGTCACCACCACCTCCTGGAGCTCGTCGCTGAGGTCGACCAGGCCCGCGACGCGCGTCATCTGGACCTCGAACGTCCCGGTCAGCGGCTCCTCCTCCTCGATCGGCTCGCCGAAGCACTCCTCCTCGCCCCCGTCGACCGACACGCAGACGGTCGCGGAGCCGTCGTCGAGGGCGTCCATGAGGGCCTTGGGCCCGCTGACGGAGACGCCGCGCAGGTCGACGTCGAGCTGACCCGTCTCGGCGGTGCGGTCCACGTCCAGGCCGATCGAGCCCGGCCCCGAGGACAGCGCGAAGGGCTCGTCCTCGTCGGGCATCGTCGCGTGGACCTCGACCTCGCCCGGGATCTCGACGGCGACCCGCGTCCGCGTGTCGGTCAGGCGGCGCACCGCGACTCGGACGCTCCCCGAGCCGCTGAGGGTCGGCGCGACGTACTCCTCGTCGTCGCTGAGCGCCCGGTCGATCTCCAGGGCGGCCTCGAGGGCGGGGCCCACCCGCAGCGTGACCGCGGCCATCGTCTGGTGAAGCTCCGCCACGGCGACCTCACGCCGCGTCGCGCCCACGAGCACGGAGATGTCGAGGTCGCCCTCGGTGTAGCTCGTCACCGACAGGCGCAGCTCGACGGCGTCGAGGAGGTCCACACAGGCCTCGTACGCGTCCGCCTCCTCCCACTCCGGGTCGCAGAAGGTCGCCGCCTGGAGCCGATAGACCACCTCGGTGCCGCTCGTCGACTCGACCGCCTCGTCCAGGAAGACCCGCTCGTCGAGGAAGGCGACGACGTCGTCGAGGAACGACGCGAAGTCCTCGTCCTCCTCCTGCGGGAAGACCAGGAAGTTGGCGCCGCTGGCCGTGACCTCGACGGCGTCGATCGGGAACAGCACCGAGCGCAGGTCGCTCAGGGTCACCGACTCGTCGAGCCACCGCTGGGCGTCCCAGAGCGCCTCCGCGACGAGCCTCGTGTTGATGTCGGTCGCGCTGTGGATCGCCGCCGGGGTCAGCGACAGGGGGCGCCCCTGGATCGGTGTGTCGTCGCTGCAGGCGCCGAAGAGGGCCGCGGCGGCCAGACCGGCGAGAATGAGGGTTCGTAGCTTCATCGGTGACGCTCCGTTCGATGTCTCCGCGCGCCGGCAGGGCGCGCGTCGCGTGGGTTCACCGGGATGACCCGCGAGGCCCGAGGCGTGGACACGAGAGGTGATCTTTTCGCGCGGACCCGCATCAGAGCTCCCTCCACGGGCCCCAATAGACGTCGAGGCAGGCGCCGGGGGCCGCCTCGCTCCTCGCGACGACGCCGACCCGCTCGGAGGGCACGATCATCAGCTGGCTCGGTCGCCCCGGGCGACACAGCCCGATGGCGAGGTTGAAGCCGTCCTCGAGGGCGATGGGGTTGAGGACGGGCGCGAACGCCTCGTGCCGGAGCCGCTCTGCGCCGTCCACCCAGATCAGGTAGTGGTCGGCCGCGACCCCGCGCGCCGACGCGTCGAGCTCGTCGGCGTCGATGTCCGCGCCGAGCTCGTCGTCCTCGAGCACGACGAGCAGCGCGACCGCGACCCGGGCCGCGCCCTCCGGCGCCTCCCAGGTCTCCAGCGCCGCCGCCGGCGGAGCGCCGTGGACCCGCGCCTCGAAGGACGCGAAGTCGGTGTCCGCGAGGTCGAGGGGCTGCGCCGGGAAGCGCTCGACCGGCGCCGAGAGCGGGGTCCATACCAGGGTCGGGGTCAGCTCGCCGCCCCACTCGGGCGCGTCGACCGCGTGGATCGCGCCGCGCAGGATGAGCGTCGGCAGCCCCCGCCAGTCCCCGTCCGTCAGGGCGTCGCCGCACCCGGGACCGCCAAGACCGGCCACCGCGGCCAACAGCGCCAGGATCGTCCTCTTCATCGGAAGCTCACCCCCACGCCGAGCCGGGCCCAGCCGACGAGCGGCGTCCGGCCCTCGGCGGTGTCCAGGTCGCGTCGGACCTCGATGGCCAGCACGCGGGCGCCGCCCTCGACCGCCAGGAGCCAGGGGCCGCCCAGGCCGAGCTCGGCCCGCGCGAGCCCCTCGAAGGCCGGCGCCAGGCGCCCGCGCGGGCCCTCGTCGGTAGGCAGGGCGTAGTCCTCGACGAGGCCGATGGCGCCGGCCCTGACGCCGAAAGACAACGAGACCGGGCCGAGGTCGAGGACCTTGCGGACCCCGGCGAGGAGCCCGATCTCGTGGAGCGTCGCGGCGCCGTCGGTGCTCGACGCGGTCGCCCAGGTCAGGGCGAGGTCGAGGGTGATGGCCTGGAGATCGAGCGCCCCGACGAGCCCGGCGTGCGCCTCGGGGCCGAAGCCGTCGAGCGGGGCCGCGGCCGCCCCGCCGAACAGCGCCAGGGAGCCCGCGAGGCCCCCCGAGCCGCCCTTCCGGACCAGGCGCGCGTACTCGAAGCGCGTCATCGCCCCGGCGTCGAGCCGCACGTCGCGGCCGGCCGGGACCTCGAGCCGCCCCTCGAGGAACCGCTCGGGTCGCCGCCACCGGACGAAGTAGTCGCCGGGCGGGAGCGTCGCGTGCGCCCCGTCGCTCTCGCTCCTGAGCTCCGCCGCGAGGGGGGCTTCGGCGCTGGAGCCGCGGTGGAAGAAGAAGCGGCCCGCACCTGGGAGCCGCACGCGCCCGGCCGCCCGCGACGGCGAGAGCGTCGTCAGGATCACGTCCGCCCGGCCCTTGAGATCGTAGCGGAAGGTCGGGTGCTGGGCGCCCGCGACGGTGGTCGCCGTGCTGGAGACGGTCCGGTCGCGGGCGTAGGCGTAGGCCTCGTCGAGGCTGACCCGGGCGTCACCGTTGGCGTCCGCGGCGCCCACCAGGCCGCCCACGAGGTGGTGGGTGAAGAACGATCCGCCGATGGCATCGGACTCCTGGGCGTCCTCGCCCAGGGTCGAGGCGGACAGGATCGCGAAGCCCTCGGCCACGGGCTCGGTCGGGGTGGGCAGGGCGAAAGCCGCGGTCGCGGTGAGCCCTTTGACCCGGGTCGCGGCGCCCGATCGGCAGGCGTCGACCACCAGCAGGCGCAGCTCGGCGGCCGAGCCCGAGACGGCGTTGCGGAGCTCGTCCCACGGCAGGCTCGTCCCGCTGAGGTGCAGCGAGCGGGCGTCGGCGTGACCCGAGTAGTAGACGACGAGCAGGCTCGAGCGGCCGGGCTCGCGCTCGGCGCGGAGGCGGGCGTTCAGGCGCGCGAGGGCGTCGCGGACCCGGCCGGCGTCGACGTCGACCAGGGTCACGACGTTCTCTGGCAGGAACCCGCCGAGGGCCACGAGGGTGTCGCTGACCCGCCGCGCGTCGCGCCCCGCGTGGGTCAACGGTGTCTCTTCCGCGCCGCCCTCGTGGGCCGCGACGATCAAGGCGTAACGCACCTCGTCGGCCGCCGCCGGGGGCGACGCCAGCGCGATCAGGGCGGCGAGGGCGGTCGCGATGAGGGCGGCGGTTCGGGTCATCGTCTCTCCCCGCGCGAGGCGGCTCCGTGAAGGTGCCTCATCGGACCTCCAGGATCCAGGATCCGAGGGCGCAGCCTTCAGGCTCGAACCCGGCGGCGAAGACGCCCTCGGGGAGCGCGACCCCGGGTTTGCACAGGGCGACGCGGAGGGCGGTCTCGCTGCCGGCGCTCGCGGTCAGGCCGAAGGGGAGCCAGCCGTCCTCCGGGACCGCCCCGCGCCAGACCTCGACCCAGTCGCCAGCGTCGAGCCCCTCGACTCGCGCCGCGCGGCCCGCGGCTCCGCGGATCCTGAGGCGCATGCGGTCGCCGTCCGCGAGCGGCCCGAGCTCGGCGAGGGCGCGGTCGGCGATCACCGTCTGCTCGCCGCGGACGACGGTCGCCTCGACCGGGACGGGCGACGTGCCGCCCTTGAGGTGGGTGCCGGGCCCATCGGGCGGCCCGCTCGGGAGCACCACGAGGATGAAGGCGGCGGCCGCGGCCACGGCGCCGGCCAACGGGCCCAGCCAGCGGCGCCACCCGGCGGGGCGGGCGGGCCGAGCGCGGAGGGCCGCGGGGATCGGCTCGAGGGCGGCGGCGGCCACGCTGGCGCGCTCGTCGGCGACGCGCTCGGCGCAGCGGGCGCAGGTGGCGAGGTGGGCGTCGACCCGACCGCGCTCGTCGTCGCCGAGCTCGTCGAGGGCGGCGCGGCTGACGCGGAAGGCGGAGAGGCAGCCGTCGGGCTGGGATCGGGCGAAGGGATCGTTCATGGGGTCCTCCGGGCGAGGCGCTCCTGGGCGGCGGCGCGGAAGTCGTCGAGGCGTCGGCTGACGGTGCGGCGGTGGAGGTCGAGGAGCTCGCCGATCTCCTGCTGATCCATCCCGTCCACGTAGTAGTAGACGGCGATCACGGCGAGCTCCTCCGGGACCTCGGCGAGCACGCGGCGGACGTCGAGGCGGTCGTCGTGGGTCGGGGACTCGGCGCCGCTGTGGCGCTCGACGTCGAGCAGGGCGCGCCGGCGTTTGGCGTCGCGCATCAGGTTCAGGGCGCGGTTGGTGGCGGCGCGGTAGAGCCAGGCCGCGGGGTTGTCCGGGCGCTCCCCGCGGCGGCGCTGATCGAAGAAGCGGATGAAGACCTCCTGGGCGAGATCCTCCGCGGCGGCGCCGTCCCCGAGCAGCGAGGCGCAGCGTCGCCGCACCAGCGTGACGTAGCGCCGGTACAGCGTCGCGACGTCGTCGTCTCGTTCTGGTGCGGTGATCATCGGGCCGGGTCGTCCGTGGTCATGGGCCTCCCACCGAGGTGACCCCCGAGGCGGCCGCCGTGGACAGAAAAAAGATCAATCGCGCGGGCGTGGTCGGGGGGACTCGCCGCGACAGCGTCTGGTAAGCTGCCGCTGCCTGTCCACCGGCCCGTCACGATCGCCGGCGGCGGGATCCTCGTCCGCGTCCCGTGGCAGCCGGCCCGGAGCGCGCGGCGCGAGGTAGCGACGTGATCCCGAGGAGACGAATCATGCGTGCGAAGACCCTGTTCGGCGCCCTGTCGGCCGCTGCGGTGTTGGTGTTGGCCACGACCCCCGCGAGCGCGAAGACCTGTGAAGACGTGACCATGGCGGACACCGTGACGGTGGCCGGCAAGAAGCTGGTGCTGAACGGCATGGGGGTCCGCGAGGCGACCTTCCTGAACGTCAACGTCTACGTCGCCGGCATCTACGTCGCGAAGAAGACCTCGAACGGCTCGACGATCATGGACGACGACGGCCCGCGGCGGCTCGTCCTGCACTTCGTCCGCGACGTCGACAAGGCCGACATCGTCGAGGCCTTCGGCGAGGGCTTCTCCCACAGCGGCAAGTCCGGGGCCCTGATGCCGAAGATCCAGGAGCTCCTGGGCATGATGCGCGACGCCAAGGACGGCGTGGTGTGGACGTTCACCTACGACCCCGCGAGCGGCGTGGAGGTGAAGCTCGGCGGCTCGGTCAAGGGCACCATCGAGGGGGCCGACTTCTTCAAGGCCTTCCTCAACATCTGGCTCGGACCCAAGCCCCCCAACTCGGGGCTGAAGAAGGGCCTCCTCGGCGGCGAGTGCGGCTGACCCGAGCACCCCTTCGAGAGCGGTCGAGACGGGCGCGAGCACAGCCACGTGAGGCCCGTCGGACGCCGAACGATCCGGAACACCGGTCCGGTCCGTCTCGACTGACCAACGCGATGAGTCAGTCGTAGGCCGGACCGGTGATCACGACACGGTCGACGCGCCCCTGGGCGTCACGCTCGAACGTGACGTCGTGGGCGTCGTCCCCGGTCTGGTGCCGGTAGGCCGGGCGCCCGTCGGCGTCGTAGGCGTACTCGACCGTCGCGATGACCGACGAGCCGTCCGGCCCGTGGTCCGTGCGACCCTCGAGGCGACCGTCGCGCCAGTCCCAGGCGGTGTCCGAGACGAATCGATCGTAGCCGTCGTCGACGTGGCGCGAGGTGATTCGCCCGTCAGCGTCGGCGTGGTAGTCGGCGACCTCGAGCGGGACGCCCTCGCCGTCCTGGAGCAGGCGGTGAGCGAGGTGCCCGTCCTGCCAGGTGTAGTCTTCGAAGGTCAGCGGCGTCCCTTCGCCGTCGGTGACGTCGCGCCCGGCGACGCGGCCGTCCCGATGGTCGATCGTGACGAACCGCGTCGGCGTGCCCTCGCGGTCCTCGGTGATCAGGCTGGAGAGGGCGCCGTCGGTCCAGGATGCCTCGGTGCGGAGGTCGACCTCGCCGTCGCCGTCGGTGTCCTCGGCCAGCTCGGTCAGGCGGCCGTCGGCGTCCCAGCTCAGCGCGACGGTGTAGGCGAGGCCCGAGCCCGTGTCGAAGCGGGCGCCGTCGACGCGGCCGGCGGCGTCGTACTGCAGGCTGACCACGCCGATGGGCGGGGCGCCCTCGGGGTCTGCGCCGGGGCGGCAGAGCGCGGTCTCGAGGCCCGCGCCGGCGCCGAGGGCGACCCCGCCCGCGCCGCAGATCAGATGGGGGAGCGGCCGTGAGACCGCGGTGGTCGCGTCGTCGCCACATCCGGTCAGCGCCCCCGCGAGCGCCAACAGCGGGATGAACGTGGTGCGTGACGTCGTCATGGGCACCTCCACGTTCCGTCCTACGCTCACGCGACCCGGGACACAAGGGCGCGTGTTGGGTGCCCAGATCAGGCGGCGGGGCGCCGCGCCCGGTCGAGCTGCCACACCCCGCCGCCCGCGAGGAGCGCCAGGTTCGCGAACAGGAGCGGCGCGAAGATCGGAGCCCCGAAGACCACCCGGTCGACGAGGGAGCCCGAGCCGGCGAGGTCGGCGAAGAGGTGGAGGGCGAAGCCGAGCGCGCCGACGACCGCCTCGACCGCGAGCAGGATCCACGTCAGCTTGAAGAACGCGCGGTCGCGCTCGCCAGCGGCGATGACCACGAGGAAGCCGACGGCCAGGGCCGCCGCGACCACCGGGATCCACTCGAGGGGGTCGAAGAAGCCGTTCTGGGCGTGGTCGGCGAGGCTCAGGACGAGGTTGCCGACGAAGCCGCCCAGCGCCAGGACGACCACCCAGAACCCCCACTCCTCCTCGTCCGCGGACACGGTCCGGTTCAGGATGAGCAGCAGCCCCAGGCCCGTGTAGGCCAGCGGGGCGACGAACGGCGCGGTGTAGACGAGGTTCTTCAGCGTGCGTTCGTGGAAGAAGGCGCTGTCGAGGTGAAAGACCATCCCTGCGACGCCGACGCCGATCGCGGCGACCCCGACCACGAGCCCGAGGGTGCGCCCGAGGCCCGTGTCGAAGGGGCGGCCTCGGCGGAGCAGCGCCGGGGTGAGCAGCCCGAGCGACGCGAGCGACAGGCCGAGCGGGATCCACTCGGCCGGGGCCGCGAAGTCGTTGACCGCGTGGGCGAGCAGGATGTCCCCAGCCAGCGCGCCGAGGTTGGCGACGATGAAGAGCTCGAGCAGCAGCGCCGCGCGGCGACGCCCACGGTGGAGCGGCGCGGCCATCTCAGGGGACCTCGGGCTCGGGAGCCGGCTCCGGCTCCGTCTCCGGATCGGGGGCCGGCTCGGGCTCATCGTCGGTCGGCGCGCTCCCGTCGTGGGTGGCGCGGGCGTGCTCGGCGCGGAGCGCCTTGGCCTCCGCCTCGATCTCCCGCGCGTGGAGCAGGAGCTCGTAGTTGCCGTGCCACTGGACGAAGTCGGCCCCGCCCATGAACGCGCCGTGCTTCGCCGTGCGCCCGTAGTAGTGCCAGGTGTCGAAGGCGGCGAACTCGATGGGCTCGTCGAAGGGCGTGTCGGTCAGGAGCCCCTCGGCGTAGAGGGCGTCCATGACGTCGTTGACGGCCTTCACCTTGGCGTTCGTCGCCTCGACCACGACCTCGGCCTCCTCGTAGAACTGCTCGATCGGGCCCTTCGTGTGGCACTTGGTGCAGACCTCTTTCATGGCGATCTGCCCCTGCGCGTAGCCCGGCCGCTTCTTCGAGACCGCCGAGAACAGGTACCACGACAGGCGCTCGGTCACGTCGTGGGTGACCTTGAGCCCCTCGAGGCCGCTCATGTGGCAGGTGGCGCAGGTCGGGACGGCCATGTCCGCCGTCGTCAGCGACTTCGGCCGGGCCGACAGGTTCAGCGCTGCCCGCTGCGCCTTGAACAGGATGCCGTGCTTGGACTCGCTGTAGATCTCGAGCTGGCTGTGGTCGGGCCCCATGTGGCACTGGCCGCAGGTCTCGGGCTGCCGCGCGACGGCGACCGACGCGTTGTGCCGCGAGTGACAGTGGGTGCAGGTCCCGATCGAGCCGTCGGCGTTGGGCTTGCCGACCGAGTGGCAGGTCCCGCAGCCCTTGGCGATGACGCCCTCGCCCTCGGCGATCGCGAGGCCGTTGGGCGGGCGGTCGACAGCGCCCGGGTGGACCGCCTCGGAGGCGGCGATCTGCTCGGCGGTGAAGTCCAGCTTGCCGCGCACGGCGCCCCACGCGGGCGCCCCGTGGCGGCTCCGGGTGAACTGGGCGACCTCGGTGGCGTGGCACTGCCCGCAGTTCTTCGACGTCAGGTGCTTGGCGATGGTGAAGCCGCGGTGGTCCAAGCTCTCCTGACCATCGACCGCGTGGTGGCAATCGAGGCAGGTGACGCCCTTCTCCGCGTGGCGGCTGAGCTCGAACTGCCGGACGATGGCGGAGGTCTCGATGCGGTGGCACTCCGCGCACTTGCCCGTGGCCGCGACGTGTCGCGCGGTCGGCTGCGCGGTGTCGGAAGCGGGCCGCTCGGCGTTGAGCAGCATCGCGGCGACGATGATGGCCGCGCCGATGACGACGGCGATGAAGACGGACTTGAACGGCATGACGCGCTCCGTTCGGCTGGAGTATCCGGATCTCCACCGAACGGGATGCCCGTCGGGCTGTCAAGGCCCCACCCCTCGATCACGCCGTCCCCATCGGTGTGATCGGTCGTTCGAATACGTCCGCTCGCCGGTGCTCCGCGAGCCTCAGAGGGTGTTCGTGTACTCGGACCGAGCCTGGCGCCGCGTCGTGGTTTCCACGTGTTTACGCGACGAGGGAGCGTGAACCTTACGTGACCCAAGGGGCGGAACCGCCTGGGACCACAAGAGCAAGCCAGGCGACGGGAGAATGTGCGAACACCCTCTCAGCCTTGCCAGGTCGGCGTCGCGCGCAGCAGGCGCCGGAGTCGGCTCCGCCACGTGTAGACCGACTCCGGCGACATCTCCTCACGCTCGCAGATCTCGTCCACGTCGGCGTCGTCGACGAGGAGGCGGCGATACAGCTCCTGGGCGCGCGGGGTGAGCTTCGTCTCGGCCTTGCGCTCGAGCTTCGCGAGGGCCTCGCGCGCGACGGCCTGGCGCTCGGGCGTGGCGCCGGCGGGGACGGCGAGGGTCTCGATGGTCGCGTCCGAGGCCGGTCGCTCGGCCCACGGGTGGTGACGGCGGGTCCTGAGCCGCGCCAGCACGAAGCGTCGCGCCACCATGGCGACGAAGCTCGCGACGTTGCGACCGCGGCTCGGGTCCCACTGGCGGAGGACGCGGGCCTCGCGGTCGAGCAGATGGACGAAGACCTCCTGGGTCAGGTCGTCGACGACGTCGTCGATGACCCGGCCGGCGCGGCCCGGCTGGCGCGCGACGATCTTGGCCACCTGGCCCCGGACGATCGGCTCGAGGCGACGGACGAGGTGGTCGAGGGCGCCGGGATCCCCCGCGATGGCGCGGACCAGCTCGCCGGGGCTGATGGCGTCGTCGTGATGGGGCGGTGGTGGTCGATGGGTGCTCACGGGGCGCAGCCTATCAGAGGGGAGGGCGGTGACCGAGCGGTCGACCTCTCGGAGCGTGTCAGAGATCGGGCGCTCACCTCGAATGTAGGGATGAAGGAGGCGCGATGAACACCCGGCTCGAGATCCCTGGCGACGGCCCGCGACAGCGCAGCGCGCTCGGGTGGCGTCCGTTCGGGGACGACCTGCCGATGCCCGCGCCCCGTCATCCGACCCGCCCCGCACGTCCGCCGCGAGCCGCGACGCCGCGAGCCATCTCGCCCGTCCCGCTGTGGCTGCCCTTCGCGGTGGCGATCGGGGTGGGGGCGCTCGTGGGGTTGGTGGCCGCCTCGCTGAGCGTCGCCCGGTCCGGTGACGTCCCGGCACGCCCCGCGCCGGTAGTGGTGTCCGCCCTCGCCGTCGGCCTCGCCGGCAGCTCCGAGCCGTGGCCCGAGGCGGTCGGCGCGCGTCAGGCCGCCGTGCCGGCGCCGGTCTCGCCTGCGCCGAGGACCGAAGGCGCGCCCAGGGTCTTCGCGCCCGAGCGGGTCAGCGATCTCAAGGCCAACCCCTTCGTGGCGCAGCGCGCACCGTCGCGGGCGCCCCTGCTCGTGTTCGATCCTCAGCGGGTGAGCGACCTGAAGGCCAACCCGTATCGTCGGGGCTCGGACGCTCGGGAGTAGCTCAGCGGAAGGCGGGGCCGTGGATCCAGCCGACGAGGGCGTGGCGCGCGCCCCGGGTCACCGGGCTGACGCGGTGGACGTGGAAGGCGCCGAAGGCCAACAGGACGCCCCGCCCGCGAGCGGCGGCGCGCTGAGGGGTGAGGACCTCGGGTGAGTATCCGAGCTGGTAGGCGGCCAGCTCGAGGTCGCCGCCGTCGTAGTCGGCGGGGTCGCTGAGCTGGACGGAGAAGCTGAGCTTCCGGGTCCCGTAGGGCGGCGCGTCGATCCCGCAGTCGAAGTGCCAGTCGAACTCGTCACCGACGGTGTAGCGCATCACCTGAGGCGGGTCGTCGGCGCTGGGGCCGGTCAGGTCGTAGCCGAAGTGGTCGCGGCCGAGCCGGGTCACCTCGGCGATGACGTTCGTCAGCAGCGCCTCGGGGACGTCGCGGGTCAGGACGCAGCTCCGTCGCGGGCCAGAGGCGACGTCGCGGTCGTCGGGGACGGCGGTGAGCCCGGGCTCCCAGCGGGCGCCCGCGAGCCCCGCGAGGAGGGCGTCGCAGTCCTCGGGGCGGAGGAGCGGTCGGCAGACGACGGAGGTAGCTGGAGTCGCGTTCACCCGCGCATGGGTAACAGGGGCCACGCGCGGTCGGCAAATCGCTCCGCGACGTAAAATGTTAGAGGGCGGGGTCTGACCCCGCGATCTATCATTTTCTGTAGTCGCGGGGCGGGGGGAGGGGCGCGGGCGGTGCGTGGGCGTGGCCACCCCGCGCCGCTCGCCCACACGCACACGCCCCCCGTTCAGCTCACGCCCACCGCGCCGCTCACGCTCACGCACACGGAGCGGAGCGAGTTGGCTGGCGATCAGTCCAGGCCGTAGCGCTTGAGCTTGTTGTAGAGGGTGCGCAGCGCGATCCCGAGCTTCTCGGCGGCGAGGCGGCGGTTGCCGCCGACCTCGTCGAGGGCGCGGGCGATGGCGTCGCGCTCCATGTCCTCGAGGGTGCCGGTCTCCGCCGCCGCCGGCTGAGGGCGCGTGGCTGCGCCGAAGAGCGCCATGTCCGCGGCCTGGATGACCCCGTCGCCCCCGGCGAGGATGGCCGCCCGCTCCAGGGAGTTCCGCAGCTCGCGGGCGTTTCCGGGCCAGGCGCCGGCCAGGATCGCCTCGCGGGCGCCCTCCGAGAGGCAGAGCTCCCGTCGCCCGAGGTCCGCGGCGACCCGCGCGAGGAGCGCGCTCGCCAGGGGCAAGAGGTCCTCTCGGCGCTCGCGGAGCGGCGGCAGCCTCACCGGGAAGACCGCGAGCCGATGGAAGAGGTCCTCGCGGAAGGTCCCGTCGAAGACCATCTCGCTGAGATCGCGGTTCGTCGCCGCCACCCAGCGCACGTCGCAGGCGATGGTCTGGGTCCCGCCGAGGCGCTCGAAGCGCCGCTCCTCCAGGACGCGCAGGAGCTTGGCCTGGAGGTCGGGCTTCAGCTCGCCCACCTCGTCGAGGAAGAACGTCCCGCCGTCCGCGAGCTCGATTCGCCCGCGCCGCCGCGCGACGGCGCCGGTGAAGGCGCCCTTCTCGTGGCCGAAGAGCTCGCTCTCGAGGAGCGACTCCGAGAGCGCCGCGCAGTTGATGGCGACGAACGGCCCGGCGGCGCGCCGGCTCCACGCGTGCAGCGCCTGGGCGGCGACCTCCTTGCCGGTCCCGCTCTCGCCGAGCAGCAGCACCGTCGCCTGGGTCGGCGCGACCTTCCTGAGCGCATCGACCACCGGGCGCATCGTCGGGTCGCCCCAGGTCAGCTCCGGGGCCACCTGGCCGCCGCTCTTGGCGCCGCTCGCCGTCTCGCCGCGGGTCGCGCGCTCCTCCGCGGCGAGGAGGCGGCGCCGCTCGACCGCCCGCGCGACCATCAGCCGCAGCTCGTCGAGCCCGCGGACCGGCTTCTGCAGATAGTCGAACGCGCCGAGCTTCAGCGCGCGGACGGCCGTGTCGACGGTGCCGTGCGCGGTCAGGATGACCACCTGCAGATCGGGCTGGATCTCACGGGCCCGCTCGAGCACCTCCATCCCGTCGAGCCCGGGCATCTTGAGGTCCGTCAGCAGCACGTCCCAGGCCTCGGCCTGGAGCAGGCGCACCGCGTCGTCGCCGCGACCCACGCCCTCGACGTCGTGGTCGGCCAGCTCGAGGGCCTCGGTGAGGAACTCGAGCACGTTCGGCTCGTCTTCGGCGACCAGAATGCGAGCCATGGCGTCAACCTCCGGGGGGCGCGGGCGGGATCAGGATACTTAGCACCGCGCCGGCCGCCTCGCCGTTGGCGGCGCTGATCGTCCCGCGGTGAGCCTCGACCACCTGACGCGCGACGGCCAACCCGAGGCCGGTGCCGCGGAGCCGCGTGGTCACGAAGGGCTCGAAGAGGTGGGGCAGCGCGTCGGCGGGGACGCCGGGCCCGGCGTCGCGGACCTCGAAGAGGAGCTGGCCGTCCGGCGACGTGGCGACCCGGGCCGTCACCGAGCCCGGCGCGGGCGACGCCTGGACGGCGTTCTGCAGCAGGTTCGCCAGCGCCCGCTCCATCCGCGCGGCGTCGAGGGACCAGCGCTCGGGCGCGGCGGACGTGTCGACGCGGAGCTCGGCCGAGGCGAAGGGCTCGGCGGCGCGCGCGAGGAGCTCCGTCGGCGAGACCGGCTCGCGCTCGACCGCGCCCGAGCGCACGAAGGCCAGCAGGCTCTCGGTGAGCCCCTCGAGGCGCACCGCCTCTTCGAGCACGCGCCCCGCCTTGTCCCGGTCCTTCGGGCGCTCGGCGAAGCGCTCCACGAGGAGCTGGAGGTTGCCCTTGATCGCCGCGATGGGGTTGCGCATCTCGTGGGCGAGCACCGCGGACATCTGCCCGAGGCGCTCGAGCTCCCGCTTCTCGGCCAGGCGGCGCTCGGTCAGGCGGTGCTGCCGCGCGAGGCGGTAGAGCACCAGGAGCGCGATCACGAGCAGGGCCGCGCCCGCCACCCCGGCCCAGAGCGTCCGCTCGGCCTCGGCGCTCAGCTCGGCCGTGACCGTGGGCGTCAGCTCGAGCACCACGAAGAAGCGCGGCCTGGCGTCGAGCGGCGGCGGCCCCGGACCGGCCCCGGGCGGGCGGCCGCCACCGGCGATGTCACCAGGCGGGGCTGGGCGCGACGGGTCCAGGTCTGGTCTCGGGTGAGGCGGCGGGCGGCCGTTCGGCCCTTCGGGCGGCTCGCCGAACGGGAAGACCACGCGGATCCGCTCGCCCACGCTCGACCAGCGCCCGAAGGGCCGCGTCTCGACCGACGGGAGGACCGGCGGGGTCCCCTCGGCGGTCCCGGAGCTCGCGACGAGCCGGCCCTCGGGGGCGATCAGCCCGATATAGCGGAGCCCGGCGCCGTCGAACCCACGCATGATGGCGCCGAGGTCGTCGTCGCTCGGCTCCGCGCTCCGCACGCGGGCGCCGTGGATGCGCACCCGGACCGCGTCGAGGATCGTCGCGACCTGACCGCGCAGGACGAGCTCCGAGGCGGCCTCCACCCCGGCGTGGCTCGTGAGCGTGGCGGCCAGGAGCAGCCCCGCCGCCGTGAGCCCGGTGATGGCGAGCAACGCCCGCGACCACCGCCCCGACATGGCCTCCTCCAGCTTCAACGGCCGTCACCCTGCGCGGGGCAGGGCCACGACGAGCGGTCGCGTCGCCCGACCGGCGACCCCGCCACCGTCGGCGCGTCTCCGCGCGTTCGCGGCACACCCGGCCTGCCATCGGCCTCCGGAACCCACATTGGTGATGACGCCTCCTGGCTCGCCCGTGTCGGCGGGGCCGCTACGGGCCCTCGAGTCGCACCTCGACGACCGTGCTCGCGGCGAGCCCGATCATCAGCGCGCGACCCACATCATCCTCCGACAGCGCCGCGAAGTCGATCCCGTCCAGCCAGCGGTCGAGCTCCCGAACGACGCGGATCTCGGCCCGCTCGACCTCACCGGTCGGCGCGGAGACGAGGCTCTCGTCGAGCTCGACGAGGACGCCGTTGGCGATCGTGCTGGTCCAGACGAACGCGACCGCATCGTCGCTGCCGGGCGCCGTCCACGTGCCCTCGAGCCACACGGCGTTGCCGAGGAGGTCGACCTCCTCGGGGAGGTCGACGGTGTACCAGCTCGCGGCGCCGGCGACCCAGTGCAGGCGGCAGTAGTCCGCCTCGGGGAAGGCCGTCGTCCCGAGGTCCGTGAGCTCCGGGGTCGTCAGCGACTCGGCCTGCGGAGCGGCCGTGATCGACGGGTCGTTGGCGTCCCCGTGGCCCGCGAAGGCGACCCCGGCGCCGAACAGCCCGTCGAGCAGACCGGAGCCGGCGGCGCCCGCCGAGGGCGCGCTCGGGGTGCACTCAGCGAGCGAGGCCGAGTAGCTGACCAGCCAGCCCCGGGTGACGTGGACGGTGTAGCCCAGGTCCGTCGTGACGCTCCAGCCGCCGTCGTCCGCGGGGATGGCCGTCCCCCACTCCCAGTCGGCCTCGTAATGGGCCGACGTCAGGAGGTAGCCGTCGACGTCGCTGGCCGCGACGGCGTCCTCGCTCGACGACGGGTCGTCGGCGGTCGGGCATCCGGTCACCAGGAAGATGGCCGCGGTGGTCGCGGCCACGTGTCGCAGCGTGCGCCTCCGCATCCCCCTACTCCGCGCCGCCGGGGAGGCCACCGCCGGGCCCGCCCATCCCGCCGCCGGGCCCGCCCATCCCGCCGGTGGGCCGGTTGGTGGTCGGCGTGCCGCGGTAGCAGCCCATGAAGTACGGGAAGCTGTCGGTGGCGAAGTAGGCGTAGCTGCCGTCGGAGAGCGTCATCCCGTTGCATTCGTCGAGCTCGCTCTCGCCGGCCGCGTACTCGTGGGCGTCCCACGCCGCGGTGACGCTGGCGCCGTAGACGGCCTCGACCTGGCGCCAGCCGCTCTGGAGCTCGCGGACCGAGACGCAGGCGGCGTCGTCACAGACCCACGGCGACAGGATCGGGTAGCCGTCGAAGGCGTAGCCCAGGACCACGTACGGGACGCCGTCGAGGCCCTCGAGGAGGCAATCGGGGCGGGCGTGATAGTGATAGACGCCGCCCGGCGCGGTGTGGCCGTTGCAATAGTCGAGGAGCTCGTCGAGGTACGGGTCGCGGTAGCCGGCCTGGGGCGCCTCGGTGGGGCCGAAGATGGGCAGCCCGTTGACGGCGACCGCGGCCGGCCCGCCGAGGGGCACCGCCGTAGTCGCGCTCGCCTCGGCCGGGTAGCGCGGGAAGCGCCAGGCGTAGTCCTGCTCGGTCAGCGCGTTCGGCGTGACCTGGGCGAAGTAGAAGTCCGGGATGCCGTTGGCCTCGACGATCACCTCGGTCGCGGTGCAGGAGGCGCTGAGGCTCGGCGCCGGATAGGCGGCGCCGGCGACGTTGCCCGAGAGCGCGAAGTCCTCCGCCTGGGGGCAGGCGCTCGTCGGGCCGCCGGTGTCAGCCGTCGCGGTGTCCTCGCCGGGGGCGATGTCCGTGGGCGCGCTGGTGTCGGCCGGCGCGCTCGAGTCGGCTGCCGCGCTGGTGTCGCTGGGGCTCCTCGTGTCGGGCGCCGGCGAGGTGGCGTCCGCGTACGCGTCGAGGCGCGGCGGCGGCGGCGGCGGGCAGCCTGGCGGGGGAGGCGTCCCGGGCGGGGGCGGGCAGCCGGGCAGCGGCGGCAGGTCGCTGCTCGTCGCGTCGCCGGTCGTCCCATCGGCTACGCCGAGGTCGAACTCCGCCGGCTCGCAGGCCGTCCACGCTCCGGCGAGGGCGAGCGCGACCAACGCCACGCTCCCCCGAGCCCACACCCTCTCGACGCTTCGAACCGCCATGCTCCGCCTCCGTCTCTCGGTCGCGCCGACGCCAGGCTGGTCGGTCGGCTCCGGGAGACGGAATCAAGAAGCGTGCCATGGACGAACGCGGCGGCGACCCAGGCGCCAGCTGGGTCTGCGCCAGGTCGGGCGGGGAGGGTGTCCCGGACGGCGCGACGTCCGGGACAGCGCGAGGGCCGGTCGAATCAGCCGCGCCCGCCCCGGCCGCGATGACCGCCGCGTCCGCCCCTCGGGCCACAGTCGCCGCGCCCACCGTGGCGCCCACGATCGTCGCCGTGGTCACGACCCCCGCGCCCCCGCCCACCGTGGTCGCGGTGACCGCGATGGTCCCCGTCCGCGTGATGGTCGTGGCCGTGGTGTCCGTGCCCGTGGCCGTCGCGATGTCCGTGGTCGTCGCGATGCCCGTGCCCGTGGTGTCCGCGGGCGTGGTCGCTGTCGTGGGGGCCGCGGCCGCCGTGGTGGTCGTGGCCGCCGTGGTCGAGGTGCTCGTGCCGGACGCCGCGGGGCTCGGGGCGGGCGCCGGCGGTGGCCGTGACGTCGGCCAGCGCCCCGGCGCGGACGTAACGGACCGCGACCTCGGCGTTGGCCCGGCCGCTGAGGGCGGCCATGAGGTCGGCGAGGCGCGCGATCGGGCGGTCGTCCACGGCGACGATGGTGTCGCCGGCCATCAAGCCCGCCAGCGCCGCGGCGCTGTCCCGGCCGACCCAGGTGATGAGCAGGCCCTGGGGCTGGCCGGCGGCCTCGGCCACGCTGTCGGGCAGCGCCACCGACTGGACGCCGACCCCCAGGAAGCCCCGGGTGACCGAGCCGCCGGCGGCGAGCTGCGTCACCACCCGCTCGACCGTGGAGGCCGGGATGACGGCGCCCTCGCGCAGGATCCCGCGGGTGTTGACGCCGATGACGCGCCCGGCGAGGTCGACGAGCGGCCCCCCCGAGAACCCGGGCGGGAGCTGGCCGTCGACGTCGATCCAGGTGTCGACCGCGCCGCCCTTGGGCGTGACCCACGCACCGGCGAGCCCGGAGATCATGCCGAAGGCCGCGCGGACGCCGTAGAGGTTGCGCGCCACCGGGGCGACCAGGTGGCCGACCCGGAGGCCGTCGGTGCCGACCCGCTCGACGTCTCCACTCGGGCAGCCCTCGACCGAGAGCAGGGCCAGCTCGGTGGCGTCGTCGTAGCCGATGAGGGCGGCCGCGCGGGCGTCACCGTCGGCGAACAGGACCCGGACCTCGCCGCGGTGGCGCTGGAGGAGGCGAGTGGTCGTGACGACGTGGCCGTCGCCGGCGGACCACACCAGCCCGCTGGCGGTGCGGCTGCCCGCCTGGATGGCGACGACGGCCGGGGCCGCCCGCGCGATGGCGTCGGCCAGGGCGTCGGCGAAGGGCGGCAGGGGGGCGGGGGCAGTGGCGGCTGGATCGTTTTCGGTGCTCATGCCGGCAGTCTACGCGCGTTGTCGTTCTACGCCATCCCCGGGTCGGACAGGGGCACCTGCCCGATCGGACAGGCGGGGTTTCGCGGGGTCGACAGGTGCCTATCGTCGCCGTCATGGACTTTCAGCTCGACCGGCCGCGCGTCGCCCTGCTCGGCCCCGATCCCCTCGCGCGAACCGGGCTCCGCGCCGCGCTCACCGCGCACGACGTCGAGGTCGCGCACGATCTCGCCGACCTCGAGGACGGCCCCGACGGCGACGTCGACGCCATCGTCTGGGACGACGGCCCGACCGGCGGCACGCTGTGGCCGTCGCGCCCACCCGCGCCGGTCCTGGCGCTCGTCGCCGATGGAGAGCGCGCGCACGCCGCGTTGGCCGGCGGCGCGCGGGGCGCGCTGCTGAGGGACGGCGACGGGCGCCGGATGGCGGCGGCCCTGGCGGCCATCGACGCCGGGCTGGTGGTCCTCGACGAGCCCTTCCTGGAGCGCTTCGCCGAGCCGGCGCCGGCGGTCGCCAGCGCCGACTGGATCGACCCGCTCACCGCGCGCGAGCTCGAGGTCCTCGAGCTGATGGCCGAGGGCCTGTCGAACAAGGAGATCGCCGGGGTCCTCGACATCTCGCCCCACACCGCGAAGTTCCACGTCAACACGATCCTCGGCAAGCTCGACGCCCAGACCCGCACCGAGGCCGTCGTGCGCGCCGCCCGCAGCGGGGTGCTGGCGCTCTGACCGACCTCGGCCCCGACGGCGACCGGGGCTCGACGGACGACGGCGGACGACGCGGATCCCGGCCGGTCGACACGGGTGGCGAGCATCGGGTCCTCGGGCGGTCGGGACGACCGCGCGCCAGGGGGCGAGGGCCCCTCGGCCTGTGGTCGCCCCGACCGCCCGAGGGCACGACGGGGCGTGCGACGGCCAGGAGACGTCGATTCGCTCAGTAGCGGCGTCGGCGGGGGCGGCGAGGGCCGAACTTCGGGGGCTTGACGCCGGCCCGGGCGAGGAGCGCGAGGACGCGGCGCCGATGTGGGCGGTACGGCTCGAGGAGCTCGAGCATGCGGGCGTCGTCGGCGCGCGCCTCGCCGGCGAGGGCGAAGGCCACCGCGCTCGGGAGCCAGTAGTCGCCCACCGGGACGGCGTCGGGGTCGGCGAAGCCGCTGCCGAGGACCTTGGCCGCGGTCCATGGCCCGATCCCGGGCAGCGCGCGGAGGGCCCGCTCCACGTCCGCGGGGGGGCGCCCGACCAGCTCCTCGAGGCGCCGGGCGTGGGCGGCCGCCTCGCGCACCGTCGCGGCCTGCTGCCGCAGGATCCCGAGGTCGGTGAAGCCCGCCAGCGCCAGGCGCTTCAGCCGATCGGGGTGCGGATACAGCCAGAGCTCCGGGGCCTCGCCGTCGCCGACGTCGGTCGGCGCCGGGGCGCGCTCGCCGAGCTGGCGCGCGAGCTTACGGCCCGCGTCTCCGGCCTCCTCCGCGGTGACGAGCTGGTGGAGGATCGCCGGGACGAGGCGCTCGAAGACCGTCAGGGTCGACGGCAGGTAGATGCCCGGGAAGCGCGCGCGGAGGCGGCGGATCACCGGGTCGACGGGCACGAAGGTGTCCGGCCTGTCGAGGAGCCCGAGGAGCGTGATCGCGTGCTCCTCGACCCAGGCGGCGCCCTCGCCCCAGGCCGCGATCGCGATCTGGGCGCCCCGCTGCGCGAAGCGGATCGTCGCGGGTCCAGCCGGGCTCCGGGTCGCGCGCCACACCTCGCGGCGCTCGCCGTCGACGCGCAGGGTCGGGTCGCCCGGCCCCCAGCGCAGGGTCGCCTGGCTGGCCGCCAGATCGTAGTCCTCGGGCGCCTTCACGGTCAGCGTGACGGCCGCCAGTCCTTCGCCGGTCTCTGTGAGTGTCACCGCGCGATCGTGCCGCGCCGGTCTCTGCTTGCCAAGGACGGCGCCCGCCGGCTACATGCCCGCCCATGACGAAGAAGCGCGTCTGCATCATCTCTACCGGCGGCACCATCGAGAAGACCTACGACGAGCTCGACGGGATCCTCTCGAACCGCGTCAGCGTCCTCGACGCCGTCCTCGCGAGCATCGTCCACCACGGCCTCGAGATCGCCCGCGTCCCGCTGATGAACAAGGACAGCCGCGACATGAGCGAGGCCGACCACAGCCTCATCGCGCGCACCGCCGGGACCATGGCCGAGAGCTTCGACGGCATCATCGTCGTCCACGGCACCGACACGCTGACCACCACCGGCGAGCGGATGGTCGAGCTCCTCGGCGACCCCCAGGTGCCCATCGTCCTGACCGGCGCCATGCGCCCCTACGAGCTGCGCCGGACCGACGCCGTCCAGAACCTCACCGAGGCGCTGCTGGCCGTTCAGGTCCTGCGGCCCGGGGTCTACTGCGTCATGCACTCCAGCGCCCTCCGCTTCCCCGGCGTCGTCAAGGACTACGAGCGCGGGACCTTCGTGCTCGACGACCGGGGCTGAACGCTCCGCTCTCGCCTGGCGAGTACGCCGCTCTCACCTTCGCGCCACCTTGAATGGCGCCCGGCCGTCCTGCGGTGTCGCGAGGGCGACCTCGACGCACTCGCCGGCCGGCGATACCGGTGGGTCATTCACGCCGAGGACATCCAGAACCTTTCGCGCTCATGGGCGTAGGATGAGGCGGTCGCTGAATGCCGACGCGCGCGCCGCCGTCGGTCGTGCCCGCGAAACGACGTCAGGAGCCTCAGGATGTCCCGTCCCCTCACCCACACGATCCGCGCCGGCCTCTTCCTCCTCGCCGTGAGCCTCACGCTGCCGGCCCTCGCCCGGCCCGGGCACGAGGGCCGCGGCGACGGCCCGTGGCCTCAGCAGGAGTGCAAGTCGGCCTACGGCAAGACCGCCTGCGGCTACGACTGCGTGGCCGCCTACGGCGACGTCCAGTGCGCCGCCGCCCCGTGGGGCGCCTGCGAGTCGGCCTACGGCAAGATCGTCTGCGGCCCCGACCGCGTCGACCGGCGGAGCCGCCGCGCGCGCTTCTGGCGCCAGGTCCCCAAGGCCACCTGCGTCTCGTCCCACGGCCGAATCGCCTGTGGCTGGGGCTGCGTGACCGGGGGCGGCGGCCCGATCTGCGCCGACGAGCCCGGCGCCGAGTGCAAGTCGGCCTACGGCAAGACCGCCTGCGGCTTCTCCTGCGTCGCGGCCTACGGCGACGTGAAGTGCGCGCGGCACGCCGACGGGCGCTGCGTCCAGAGCGCGGGGAAGGTCGCCTGCAGCGACGGTAGCGGGGACCGCCGCGCCCCCAGGCAGGAGTGCAAGTCGGCCTACGGCAAGACCGCCTGCGGCTACAGCTGCGTCGCCGCCTACGGGCAGGTGCAGTGCGCCTCTCGGCCCGACGGCCGCTGCGTCGCGTCCCACGGGACGATCACCTGCAGCGACTGACGCGCGACGGCGTTGCGGCGGGCGGGGCGGCTTGTGATAGGCTGCGCGCCTGCTCCCGCGAGCGCTGCGAGAGGCGTATGAAGGTCACGATAGAGCCGTGGACGCCGTTTCACGAGAGCCTGTGCTGGATGCTCAGCGACGCCTACTACGCGCGGCGCGGGCTCGACGCGTGGCGGGACGGCGAGGTCCCCCACGACGCCACCACCAACTACGGGATGGCGACCCAGCACGCGCGCTTCCTCGTCGAGCACCTGAGCGCCAACGCCCCGGCCGAGGGCGAGCTGTGGATCCTCGAGGTGGGCTCGGGCTCCGGGGCCTTCGCGGCCAACCTGCTGCGAGCGCTGGCGACCGGCTGCGGCGACCGCGGACGGGCCCTATACGAGCGCGTCCGCTACGTGACGAGCGACTACTCGGAGAAGAGCGTCAGCGAGGCCGCGGCCTCGAACGCCCTGCGCGGCCACGTCGCCGACGGGCGCGTCATCCCGGCGCTGCTCGACCTGCGCCTCGGCGGCGCGCCGAGGACCCTCGACGACACCCCGATCGAGGCCCGCTTCGACGCCGTCTTCGCCAACTACGTCTGCTGCGTCATCCCGCAGCGGAGCCTCCAGCGCCGGGGCAACACCTGGCACGAGCAGCTCGTTCAGGTCGTCGCCGACCTCGTCCCGGACCACCCGGCGCTCGACAACCCCCTCGAGGCCATCTTCGCGGACCCCACGCGCTCGAACCTCCTCGAGAGCCTCGAGCTCCAGCTCGCCTGGCGTGAGCGCGACCTCCGGCAGCTCCTCGGGAGCGCCCTGCACCAGCGGGTCGTGGAGCACCTCCTCGCCGACATGCAGGAGGCGACCCTCGGCTACCCCCTCGGCTTCATCGACTTCCTGCTGCAGCTCACCGAGCGCCTCCAACCCCACGCCATCGTGTCGGTCATGGACTACGGCAAGGTCGAGCGCTCCGAGCTCGCCGGCCTCATCGACCGCCGGCCGGAGGTCTACGGCAACTCGATGGCCCACGAGACCCCGTTCTGCGTCTTCGAGGCCTTCGGCGACGTCGCCGAGTGGGGGGCGCTGAGGACCCGGGACCCGCTGCGCTCGGTGCAGACGGCGGTCCTGTCGCCGCGCCCCCAGGTCGCGGAGGGCCTGCGCGAGAGCTTCGAGCGGCACCACGTCATGTGCCGCCTCGGCGACGACCTCATCGACTTCTACGACACCGGCTCGCGCGCGGCCGCCGAGGACGATCACGACCGCGCCATCCGCTTCTTCCGGCGCTGCGTCGACCTCGATCCCTACCGCGCCGACTACCGCTACCAGCTCGCCGAGGCCGCGATCGACGGCGGCTACTACGACCTGGCCATCAAGGCGGCCGAGGTCGGCATGGCCCTCGACGACGGCGAGGAGCACGACTTCGAGTTCATCCTCGGGCGGGCCTTCTGCCTCGGTGACGACTTCAGCGAGGCCATCGCCTGGTACGAGCGGTCCCTCCGGCGGGACGAGCACTGGGTCACCCTGACGAACCTGTCCACCCTCTACGAGCACGCGGGGCGCTTCGACGAGGCGCGCCGCGGCTACCTGCGCGCGCTCGAGCTGAAGCCCGACTACGAGAAGGCGCGGCGCCGGCTGGCCAGGCTCTCGAGCCGGATCCACTGAGCACCACCGTGGCTCCCCGCGAAGACCGCACCCGCGGGCCGCACCCCGAGGACGCTCGCATCTTCGGCGAGCGCCATCTCCCGCGCCTGCGTGAGGCCGTCGAGGAGCTCTCGTGGCTCCTCGGCCGCGGCTACGCGGAGCCCTCGGCGCGCAAGCTCGTCGGCGACCGCCACCAGCTCACCCAGCGCCAGCGCCTCGCGGTCGCCCAGTCCTCGTGCGGAGACGGGCAGCTCGCGGCGCGTCGCGCGCGGCGGCTCCAGCTCCCCGAGCTCGCCGGCCGGGCCCTCCGGATCGACGGCTTCAACTGCGTCATCACCCTCGAGGCCGCCCTCTGCGGCGCCCCGCTCCTCGTGGGCCGGGACGGGGTCCACCGGGACCTGGCCCGGGTCCGCGGCAGCTATCATCCCGTGGCGGTCACCGAGCGCGTCGCGCGCATGGTCGGCGAGGCGCTCGCGGGCGCCGGCTGTCGCGCCGTCGAGTGGTGCTTCGATCGCCCGGTCTCGAACAGCGGCCGCCTCAAGCGCCTCCTGCTCGACGCCGCGGCGGACGCGGGGTGGCCGTGGACGGTGGAGCTCACCGACGGGACCGACCGCGTCGTCGCCGAGGCGCCGGACGTCGCCGCGAGCGGTGACAGCTGGATCCTGGATCGGGACGTGCCTTGGATCGATCTGCCCGCCGCCGTGCTCGACGCGTCCGGCGAGCCGGTCTGGCGGGTCGATCTCGCGCCGTCCTGATCCGAGCGGCCCCGCTCACGCTCCGGCGAGGTGGTCCCGGAGCGCGGCCGCGGCGCGCTCGAAGAGGCGGCCGAATACCGGCTTGAGGAGCGGCTCGAGCGGACGCACGGCGAGCCGCGGCCGGTAGGCGATCGTCCAGACGACGCGGGTGCCGCCGTCGTCGGTCGGCGCGAGGCGGTAGTCCTCGACCATCCGCTTCAGCAGCGGGCGGCTCATCTTGGTGATGGTGAAGGCGAAGCGCTGGCCGGGCTCGTAGACGACGATCCGCTCGCGGACGGCGAGCCCCCGCAGCTTCACCTCGCGCACGCTGCCGGTCCCGTGGGGTGGCGGGCTCAGCCAGCGCGCGCCGCGGTAGTCCGGAAACCAGCGCGCGAAGACCTCGGGCTCGGTGATGGCCTCGAAGACGGCCTCCGGCGAGGCCGCGACGTGGAAGTCGTAGGAGAATTGGCGACGCGCACGGTCGACGAAGCCGATCTCTGCGGGAGTGAGGGGGAACCACATGGGGACCGATGATGACGGGGGGCGGGAGCCGGCGCAACCGAGGTGAGGTGGCCGGGGTGCGCGGGCGCGAGTGGTCGAGGCCGGTCGCGACCGCCGGCGGACGGACGGTCGAGACGACCGGAAGGTGAGGCGATTCCGTCCACTTGGCCCCCGACCCGCCGCGCGTCCGGCGCTCGACGGAGACCCGGGGCAAGAACTGGCCAGAATCGCTCGCGTGACGCATAACCTCGGAGCAACTGTTACAAAAACTGAACACCGGTGCGCTCGCGACCGGGCCCGATGGTGCGCGGGTCCTCGTGGATAGCGGCGTTCGGTGCGTTCTTACGAGAATCGCAAGAATGCACAGTCGCGCTTCAGTCCTCGCGTTTGGTGACCGATGAGAGACGGAGACCACACGACGCAGAGCACGAGGGGGATACCCGAATGACCCTTGGAACCCTGGCCGACGCGACACGGTGGGCGCCCCCGGACGCCATCGCCTTCGTCGGCGGCGAGTCGAGCAGCTGCGGCGGTATCGCTCGGTTGTTACGGCGCGCCGTCGGTGAGGTCTCGCAGGTCACCACTCTCGAGCAGCTCGAGGACGTCTCGGCCTTCGCGCTCGTCGCGGTCGACTACGACGCGCTGAGCCCCGAGGAGCAGGCGGACATGGTCGCGAGCTTCGCGCTACGATCCAACCGTCCGACGCTGCTGCTGCTGTCCGAGCGGAACGTCAAGGACGACCTCGCCCTGCTCTTCGGGTCGCGGATCCTGACGAACATGCTCGTGGTCGACGCCTCCGGGCCCGACGCGAGCGACCTGCTCGTCACGGTCCAGAAGATCCGCCACGGCGAGATCTTCGGGCTCGAGAAGTACTTCGTCTGGGGCGTCGAGCCACGCTCGCTCAGCGTCACCTCGTCCCGGCAGAAGGGCGCGACCATCGACGAGATCGACGCGTACGTGCGCCGCATCGGGGTGACCTCGCGGCTCCGCTCGCTCATCCGGACGGTCGCCGACGAGTTCCTCTCGAACGCGCTCTACAACGCCCCGGTCAACCCCGACGGCAGCTCGCGCTACGGCAGCACCCCGCGCACCGAGGTGGTCGAGCTGAGCCCGGGCGAGCGCGTCGAGGTCCGCTACTGTTGCGACGGCCGGCGCTTCGGCCTGTCGACGACGGACCCCTTCGGCTCCCTCGCCCCGAACATCCTGCAGGACTATCTCGCCCGCGCGTTCCGGGCCGGTCCCGACCAGATCTCCGAGACCCCGGGCGGCGCCGGCCTCGGCTTCTACCAGATCCTCGGATCGCTCTCGCACTTCGTCGTCAACATCGACCCTGGGCGCCGGACCGAGATGATCGGCCTCGTGGACGTGAGCGGGAGCTTCCGCACGTTCGCCTCCGGGGGCAAGTCGTTCAACATCTTCGTCACGGAGCGGTCGCGATGAGCATGCGCTGGGCCGTCGAGAGCCGAGAGAACGGGCACATGGTCCGAATCTCGGGGAGCATCACCGAGGAGGCGGACCTCCACGCGCTCGTCGCCCTCGGTCAAGGCAAGGACCTGCGACTCGACCTCGCTGGGGTCGACGAGATCAACTCGTGCGGGGTCCGCGAGTGGATCCGCTTCGTGCGTCGGGTCTCCGAGACCGCGAGTGACCTCGAGCTCGTCCGCTGTTCGCCCGCGATCGTGCGGCAGCTGAACATGGTGTCGAACTTCCGCGGCTCCGGGCGGGTGACGTCGGTGATGCTGCCGTACTACTGCGACGCCTGCGGGGCGGAGCAGGAGCGCTACCTGGAGCTCGGCGGGGCGGACGCGCCGCCGGAGATCCAGGAGACCGTGGCGTGCGAGCGCTGCGGCGAGCAGGCCGAGTTCGACGACCTGCCCGACAGCTACATGGGCTTCATCGGGCTCTTGCCCGCAGGCCGGGTCGGGCGGTGATGACCCTCCCCCCGCTCGTCTGCACCCTCGTCGACGCCTCGGTCGACGCGGCGGCCGTCGTCGATCGGCAGCTGGAGCTCCTGTACTTCAACGCGCAGTACCTCCGGCTCGCCGGGCTGCGCCGTCGGGAGCTGGTGGGCCGCAGGGTCCGGGGGATGTGCCACGAGCACTTCGGGCTCGAGACCTGCACCGACGGCTGCGTGGCCGAGCAGGCCTTCGAGCTCGGTCGCACGGTGCGCGTCGACGAGGTGATCTCGAACCGCCAGTCGCTGCGCCTCATCGTCGTCGCCATCCCGCTGCTCGACAACGACGGCGAGGTCTACGCCGTCATCGAGCAGTACCGCGACGTCACCGCCGAGGGGCGGCTCCAGGACAACTATCGCGCGCTCCTCGACCGCGAGCGCGCGCAGAAGCACCTCCTCGCCCAGGAGGTCGCTCGCCAGACCGCCGAGCTCGAGCGGGTCAACGAGTCCCTGCTCGCGGCCCTGACCGAGGTGTCGCGGGTCGCGCGGACCGACGGGCTCACCGGGCTCTCCAACCGCCGCGCCTTCGACGAGCAGCTGCGGGACCTCATCGCCCGCTCCGAGCGCCGCGGCACACCGCTGTCGCTGGTCATCTTCGACCTCGACCACTTCAAGCGGATCAACGATCAGTTCGGCCACCCCGCTGGCGACGAGATGCTCAAGGACTTCGCGCGCGCCCTGACGGGCTCGGTCCGGGAGCCGCACCTCGTCTCGCGGATCGGGGGCGAGGAGTTCGCGGTGCTGCTCCCCGGGGCGACCTGGGAGGACGGTCAGCGCGTGGCGCTCCGCGTTCAGGACCGCGCCCGCCAGTCGGGGCTCGGGACGACCGCGAGCGCTGGCGTCGCGGGCTTCCCGAGCGACGCCGACAACGCGACCGCGCTGCTGCGGGCCGCCGACTGGGCGCTCTACGCCGCCAAGCGGGCCGGGCGGGACTGCGTCGTCTGCGCGCGCTCGCTCGGCGACGGGGCGCGCACGCTGGACGACGACGACGCCCTGCCGATCACCGGCGGCGGCAGCGCGAGGCCCCCCCAGACGAGGGAACATGTGGACTGACGCGGCCACCGGCCCGCGCGCGCGGGTGACGCCGGCGATCGACGGCTACGAGCTCCTCGGAGAGCTGGGCCGCGGCGCGATGAGCGTCGTCTACCGCGCGACCCGCGGCGGCCAGAGCTTCGCCATCAAGCTCATGGCCGGGCAGGCCGACGCCGCCGAGGCGAGGGTCCTGTTCCGGCGCGAGGCCGCGGCCATCGCGCGCCTCGACCATCCCGGGCTCGTCCGGGTCGTCGACCTCGGCGAGGTCGCGGGGCGCCCTTACCTGGTCATGGAGCTGGCCGAGGGAGAGTCTCTCGATCGCCGCGTGACGCGCGAGCCGCTGAGCGACGATCAGGTGGTGGCCCTCGGCGCCCACCTCGCGCGCGCGCTCGCCGAGGTGCACCGTTACGGGCTCGTCCATCGCGACGTGAAGCCCGCGAACATCATCGTCGACGAACTCGGGCGCTCAGCGCGGCTCATCGACTTCGGCCTCGTCTCGGGCCAGGCCGACCCCGACACCATCGTCGGGACGCTGCACTACGCGGCCCCCGAGCAGCTCGGCGTGATCAACCGGCCGGTCGGGCCGCCGGCGGATCTCTACTCCCTCGGGGCGACCCTCTGGGAGTGCCTCGTCGGCACCCCGCCGATGGCGACCTACGCCTACGAGGAGCTCCTCCACGCCCTGGCCACCGAGCCGACGCCGGATCTCCGCGACGTGCGGCCCGGGACCGGCCCGGCCCTGGCGGCGATCATCGCCAAGCTCCTCGCTCGCGACCCGGACGACCGCTACCAGAGCGCGACCGGCCTCGCGGCGGATCTCGACGACCTCGCGCGCCTCGACGCGGCGCTCCGCTCGGGGCGCCGCGCGACCCTCGGGACCCGCGACGCCGCCGTCTCCATCGGCGAGGTCGAGCTCGTCGGCCGCGACCGCGAGCTCGACGCGGTCGAGCGCGTCTTCGCGCGGGCTCGCAGCGGCAAGCCGTCCATCGCGACCGTCGAGGGCGAGGGCGGCAGCGGCAAGACCCGCCTCGCCCGGGAGCTCGTCAAGCGCGCGCGGGACCGCGGGGCCCTCGTCCTGGCGGGCAAGTGCCAGGAGCTCGAGTCGACCCCGTTCGGGCCGCTCCGGGAGGCCGCGGATCGCTACGTCGCGAGGGTGATGCGCTTCGACGACGCCGAGCGCGAGGCGGCCATGGCCGACCTCCGCCGCGCGGCCGGCGAGTGGGCGCCGCTGGTCCGACGGCTGTCCGGCGGGCTCGCGCGGATCCTCGGCGAGACCGGCGAGATGCGCCCCCTCGAGCCCGACGCCGAGCAGCAGCGCTACTACGGCGCGCTGGCGTCCTTCTTCTGCTCCCTCGGGACCCGCGAGCGTCCCCTGCTCCTGCTCGTCGACGACGTGCAGTGGCTCGACGAGGGGAGCCTCCGCGTCCTCGAGCGCGTCCACGACGCCGAGGTCGACGGCGCCGCCGTCATGGTCCTCGCTACCTCGCGCGACGGGGCTGCCTATCAGGTCGCCCTCGACCGCTTCGTCTCCCGCATGGGGTCCGGCCTCCAGGAGCGCCTCGCGCTGTCGCCCCTGTCCGAGGAGGCGACCCGCGACCTCATCACCGCGACCCTCGGCGGGCGGCCCCTCGACGAGGCCAGCACCCAGCGCCTCATCACGCTCACCCAGGGCAACCCCTTCGCCATCGGCCAGTACCTGCGGACGCTCCTCGACCAGGGCGTCCTCCGCCCCACCGAGGGGGCCTGGCTCGCAGACCCCGCGGCCTTCGACGCGGTTCAGCTGCCCCGGGACGTCATCGCCCTCGTCATCTCGCGCCTCTACGCCCTCGGCGAGGAGGCCGGGCGGGTCGCCGGGGTCGCGGCGGCCCTCGGCGGCCAGTTCCGCCTCGACGTGCTCGCGCAGTCGGGGGCGGTCGGGAGCAGCGTCTCCCGGGCCGTCGAGGAGCTCTCCGCGGCCGGCCTCATCGAGCACGGCGAAGGCGAGACCTACGCCTTCGTACACGACCGGGTGCGGGAGGCGGCCCTCGAGCGCCTGAGCCCCGAGGAGCTCAAGGACATCCACCAGGCCGCCGCCGAGGCCCTCGACCGCGGCGACGACCTGAGCGCGGGCGACCTCTACGCCCTGGCGCGCCACTACGCCGCCGGCCACGCCGAGCGGAACCCCGGCCGGGTGGTCGAGGTGAGCCTCCAGGCCGGCCTGAAGGCCCTCGAGGACCACGCCAACGAGGAGGCCTTCCAGCTCCTCGACCGCGCCCTCACCCTGTGCCCGGCCGTCAATGGGCCGCCGATGCGGCTCCTCGAGGGGCTCGGGCGCGCCTGCGCCATGACCGGCCGCCTCGACCGCGCCTTCGGACACCTCGAGGACGCCCTCCGGCTGGCGAAGAGCCGCGAGGACCGCTTCCGCGTGCAGCACCTCCTGACGCTCACCTACGCGAGCCAGGGGCGAAACGACGAGGCCCTCGAGGCGCTCTACCAGGCCTTCGAGATCATGGGCCGGCCCTTCCCGCGCTGGCGCTTCACGCAGATCCTGAGCCTGTTGGGCTTCTGGATGCTGGCGCTGGTCCTCCGCTGGACCGGCATCGGCCGCGGCAAGGCCAAGGGCGAGGCGCGCGAGCGGCGCCGGGTGCTCTCGCAGCTCCACTACTCGGGCAGCATGATCGCGCTCTTCCAGGGCGACCCGATCCTGATGGTCCAGTTCGTGGTGCGCGACTTCTACAACGTGCACTTCCTGGGCTCGACGCCGGAGACGGCGGTCGCCTCCGCGGTCTATGGCGCTGTGCTCGGGATGTTCAAGCTGCGCGGGGTGATGCAGCGGTACACCCGCTTCGGGGTCGAGCTCGCCGAGCAGCTCGGGGACCGGGCGGCCCTCGCGGTGGCCCGCGCCTACCAGGCCTGCGGGGCGAAGTGGTCGGGTGACCTCGTCCACGGCAACGAGCTGATGGTGGCGGCGCTCCCCGAGCTCGACCGCCAGGTGCCCGGCTCCTGGTACACGGCGATGATGATCTGCGAGCACGCCTACTCGCAGCTCCACGCGGGCAACTCCGCGACGACCATCAGCCACATCCGAGCCCACCGGGAGCCGCTCGCGCGGACCAACAACCTGATGTTCCGCTGGAACACCCTGTCGGTGGAGTACGCCGCGAAGATGGTGACCGGCGACATCGCCGGCGCGTCGAAGCTCTGGAGCCAGCTCGAGCCCGAGTACGAGCCGCTCTCCCAGACGATCTACGTGCGCCTCGCGCGCGCCATCGCCGACCTCGAGGTCCTCGTCGACCAGGACGAGACCGGCCCCGACGTCGACGCCGCCATCCTCGCCTTCAACGATCTCGTGAGCGAGGACTATTACTCCAACGCCGCGCGGATGCTGGTCGGCTACGCGCGGCTCGCGCAGCTCGAGAAGGCCCCGCGGGAGCGCCGGCGAGCGGCCCGGCGAGCGGTCCTGAAGGCCGCGCGGAGCCTGTCGCTCCGCGCGCTGGTCCCGGTCTTCAAGTGCCACCCGCACATCTGGCGGGCGGCGGTCGCGCGCCTCGACGGGCGCTACGAGAAGGCGCGCAAGCACCTCCGCAAGGCCGACCGCCTGGCCGCGGCCTGTCAGAGCAAGCGCGGCGCCTTCCACGCCGCGGTCGAGCGGGCGCGCCTGGCCCGCGCGATCGGTGACTCGGCGACGACCTACCTGGCCAACGCCGCCCTGGACATCGCCACCTCCGAGGGGTGGCGGCGGAAGGGCCGCCGGGTGCGGAGCGAGTTCAGCCTCGAGTCGGCCCGCGCCGAGACCAACGTGGCGCTGACCCGCGTGCAGTCGACGACGCCGCGCTCGGTCGAGCAGTCGCAGCGGTACGCCAAGGCGCTGCTCCAGGTGAGCCTCGCCAGCGCGTCCACCCTGGACGTCGAGACCCTCGCGCGGAACGCCCTGCACGAGGTCGCGCAGGTGCTCGGCGCGGAGCGGGCCCTCTTCTTCACCCTCGACCCCGAGACCGGGGCCCTCGACCGGATGGCGTCGAGCGGCGCGGGGTCCGAGCGCGTCAGCCAGACCGTCGTCCGGCGAGTGGCCGAGACCGGCCGGCCCCTGGTGCTGACCGGGACCGACGACGGCGAGATGCTCAACACCCAGAGCATCATGAGCCAGGGCCTGCGCAGCATCATCGCGGCGCCGCTCCTCTTCCAGGACCGCCTCCTCGGCGTGGTCTATCTCGACAGCCGCGTGGCGAAGGGGATGTTCACCGAGGACGACGTCAGCCTGCTCCTCGGCGTGTCCAATCACATCGCCATCGCCATCGAGACCGCCCGCGCGGCGCAGCTCGAGGCCGAGCGCTCGGCCTACGCCCGCGACCTGGAGCTGGTCGGGGCGGTCCAGAACCTCATCATGCCGAAGGCCTCGAAGCTCGAGGCGCCGGGGCTCCGAGGCGTCGGTCACTTCCGACCGGCGACCCAGTGCGGCGGCGACTGGTGGTGGTACGAGCACCTCCCCGACGGCTCGACGCTCTTCCTGCTCGGCGACGTGAACGGTCACGGCGCGGCGGCGGCGATGGTGACGAGCGCCGTGGCCGGGGCGTTCATGACGCTCCGGGACCGGCTGCCCGAGATGTCGCCGCCGGCGGTGCTCGACGAGCTGGGGCGCTGCGTCCGCGGGTTCGGCGACTACCACATGACCATGGCGCTGGTCCGCGTGGACCCGGCGCGCCGCGAGCTGGGGCTGTGGAACGCGGCCTCGCCCGGCTTCTTCCTGGCGAGCGGCGGCCGCTGCCGCGCCGTCATGGCGCCGGGGCACGTCCTGGGCGACGCCGAGCCGGCGGAGTACGGCGCGACCCTGGTCGACTTCGACCCCGGAGACCGGGTGCTGCTGTGCACCGACGGGCTCCTGGAGCTGCGGACCGCCGAGGGCCGCGTCGTCGGCCCGCGCGGCGTCGCGCAGCTCTTCGGACGGCTCTCGAGCGCGCCGATCGACGACGTCGCCGCGCGAATCGCCGACGAAGTCGCGCAACACGTTCAAGGAAATACGCAAGCGGACGACATCACGTTTGTCGTGTTCGAGTCGGTCGACCCCGCGTCGGCGGACGGGTGAACGCCTCCCCCTAACAGCAGGCAAGCTGCAGGCGAGCCCGAGCGGCTCCCTCACTCTCCGAAAAGGAGGACCTTCGATGGTCGCGCTCCTCCCCAACGACCTCGTCGCGCTGCTCGAGCTGCGGGCGCACGAGGCCCCGCATCGTCAGGCGTTTCGTTACATCGGCGCCACCAGCGGGCCGACGGTCCTGACCTACGGTGGCCTCCGAGACGCGGCGAACGTCGTGGCCCAGGCGCTCCAGGGCGGCGCGCCCTGCGGCGAGCGAGTGCTGCTGCTGTTCCCGCCGGGGCTCGAGTTCATCCAGGCCTTCCTCGGGACGGTCTCGGCGGGCGCCATCGCGGTGCCGGCGCCGCCCCCGAACCCGCTCAAGCCGAAGCAGAGCCTGCAGCGCCTCGCCTCCATCGTCGCCAGCGCCAAGCCGACGCGAGCCCTGACGCTGAGCGGCACCCTGAAGGCGCTGCGGCCGGCCATCGCGGAGCTGCCGGCCTTCGACGCCATCTCGTGGCTCGCCATCGACGAGCTCCCCGAGGCGACGCCGGGCTTCGAGCCGCGGGGCGTGGCGGACCCGGGCGATCCGGCGCTCATCCAGTACACCTCGGGGTCGACCTCCGAGCCGAAGGGGGCCGCGCTGACGCACGGCAACCTCCTGCACAACCTGCGCTACTTCGACGTGGGCTGGGATCACAGCCCGGACAGCGTCAGCGTCAACTGGCTCCCGGCCTTCCACGACCTCGGGCTGGTCTACGGGATCCTCGCCCCCATCTGGGGCGGCTTCCAGAGCCTGCAGATGTCGCCCATCGACGTCATCCAGCGGCCGCTGAGCTGGCTGCGGGCGCTGTCGGATCACCGCGCGACCCACAGCTGCGGGCCGAACTTCATCTACGAGCTGTGCGTGCGGAAGGTGGACCCCGAGGACGTGGCGAGCCTGGACCTCCGCAGCTGGAGGATGGCGCTGACGGCCGCCGAGCCGGTGCGCGCGGACACCCTGCGGCGCTTCTCGGAGCACTTCGCGCCGGCGGGCTTCAACCCGCGCTCCTTCTGCCCGGGCTACGGGCTCTCCGAGGGGACCTGCAAGGTCGTCGCGGTCCCGTGGCACGAGCGCCCGACCGTGCTGAACGTGAGGTCCGAGGCGCTCGAGCAGCACACCGTCGAGGTGGTCGACGCGCCCGGTCCCGGCACCCTCGAGGTGGTGGGCTGCGGCCGACCGTCCTTCGGCGTGGGGGTCGAGGTGGTGGACCCGGACACGCGACAGCGACGCGGGCCGGGCGAGGTGGGCGAGCTCTGGGTGTCCGGCCCGAGCATCGCCAAGAGCTACTGGGAGGCGCCCGAGGCGACCGCGCGGGAGCTGCGCGCGAACCTGTCCGGGCGGGCCAACCTGCCGTTCCTCAGGACCGGCGACCTGGGCTTCGTCCACGACGGCGAGGTCTTCATCACGGGCCGTATCAAGGACATGATCATCGTGCGCGGGGCGAACCACTATCCGCAGGACATCGAGTACACGGTGCAGGACGCCCACCCGACGGTGCGCGCGGGCTGCGTGGCGGCCTTCGCGGCGGACGAGTACGGCGAGGAGGAGCTGGTCGTGGTGGCCGAGGTCGACCTCCGCCCGCGCAACGGTGACGGCCCGCCGACGGCCTCCGCGGTGAGCAAGGCCATCGTGAAGGCGGTGTCGGAGGAGCACGGGCTCCGGGTCGCGCGGGTGGCGCTCATCCCGCCGGGCAGGATCCCGAAGACGACGAGCGGCAAGATCCAGCGGCGCGCGACCCGGGACGCGCTGACGGCGGGGCGGCTCGAGCTGCTCTGCGACGAGCGGCGGCCGTCGTCCAAACCGGCCGCGGCCAAGCGGGATCACATCCGCGCGCGGCTCATCGACATCGTCAGCGAGGTCGGCGACATCCCCTTCGAGCGGCTGAGCCCCGAGGAGTCCCTGCACGGGCTCGGGATCGACTCGCTGGCCGGGGTGAACATCGCCTACGAGATCGGGCTGATGACCGGGCGCGACGTGCCGTCGGCGCTGCTCGACGAGCAGGACACCATCGAGAAGCTCGTGGACTACGTCGTGGCGATCGGGGGTGCGCGATGAGCCTCCCGAGAATCAGCGCCCGCGTGACGCTGCAGGCGCCGGCGCTCGTGAGCGACCGGGGCGAGAGCTACACCTGTGAGGTCGCGAGCCTGTCGGCGACCGGGGCGCTGCTCGTCGGCGGCCCGCGCTTCGACCTCGATCGCGAGCTCTTCGTGGAGCTCCAGGTCGCCGAGGGCGAGGTGGTGTTCCTGCGGGCCCACGTCGTGCGGCACCAGCACTTCGGCGAGGGGCGCTACGGCGTCGGCGTGGCGTTTCAGGCGCTCACGCCGGAGATCGAGGGTCAGCTCACGCGGGTCGTGACCGAGGCGTACAAGCAGCTCGGCGCGCGGGTCCTCGGGCAGGTGCGCGGGGAGCTGCAGCGGCGCGGGGTGACCGATATCGCCGCCGTCGCGGACGAGCTGCAGCGCATCAAGGAGGACCAGGCGCGCGCGCACCTGTTCGCGGCCGACCTCTTCACCGAGGGCGGCAGCGACGCGGTCGCCCAGATCGTCAGCGGGACCACCGGCGAGGCGCGCGAGTGCGTCGTGTGGTCGCTGAACCTGTATCTCGGGCTGAATCGGGAGCAGCGGGTCATCGACCGGGCGCGCGAGGCGCTCTCGCGGTTCGGGACCGGGGCCGGGACGTCGCCGCCGTCGGGCGGGCTGAGCCGGCTCCATCACCAGATCGAGCGGCGCGTCGCCGAGATGACCGGCAAGGAGAAGGCGCTCGTCTTCTCGACCGGCTACAGCGCGAACCTCGGGGCCCTGTCGGCGCTGCCCGGGCCGAAGGATCTGGTGCTGCTCGACCGCGAGGCGCACGCCAGCATGATCGACGGCGTGCGGCTGTCCGGGCGCAAGTGGATCGCCTTCAAGCACAACGACGTGGCCGATCTCGAGTCGAAGCTCGAGCGCTACGCGCCGCACCACGAGAACGTGTTCGTGGCGGTGGAGAGCGCCTACTCGATGAGCGGGGATCTGGCGCCGCTGCGGGAGATCGCCGCGCTCAAGGACCGGCACCGCTTCTACCTCTACGTCGACGAGGCCCACACCTTCGGCTTCTACGGCGAGCAGGGGCGCGGCTACTGCCACGAGCAGGGGGTCAGCGACCGGGTCGACTTCATCATGTCGACCTTCTCCAAGGCGACGGCGTCGATGGGCGGCTTCGTGGCGGCGGAGGAGCGCTTCTGCACGCTCCTGCAGGCGAGCGCGACGGCCTACATCTTCCAGGCCTGCCTCACGCCGCCCGACGCGGCGACGATCCTCGCGTCCCTGGACGAGATCCGCGAGCACCCCGAGCACGCGCGCTCGCTCCACGAGCACAACGCGTACATGCGCGAGGCGCTGGCGCGGGAGGGCTTCGACCTGGGGACGAGCTCGAGCCCGGTGATCCCGGTCTACGTCCCGGACCTCGAGAAGCTCTACCGGCTGTGCGCGCAGATCTACATGGAGGGTGTGTTCACGGTGCCGGTCGTCTATCCGGCGGTCGGCCCGAACGAGGGGCGCCTGCGCTTCATCGTCAACGCGCACCACACCCGCGAGCAGATCGACCGGACGGTCGCCACCCTCGCGCGCAACGCCCGGGCGCTGGAGCTCATCTGAGCGCCTGATTCCTCCGAGTACGCCGCAGGCCGCGGGCAACTCCGCTTCGGCCTGCGGATGTCGTTCGCGGGCGGAGCCGGGGCGCGGCGGCTCGGTCCGCGCCTCTCGGGCTCTCGCCACGGAGGTGCGGAGACACGGAGGCGGGTCTACGGCATCGCGCCTCGTCCTGAGGTACCTTCCGTGCCGTCTCCGTGTCTCCGTGGCTGAGCAAACGGGTTCGATCAGGGTAGCGGGTCTCGAGGATTCGGCATGGAGCGCGAGTGAGCGGCATTGGCGCCAGCCCGGGTTTGTTGCCGCTGAGCGCGCTCTGGGGCAGCCTGCGCGCACGAAGCGGAGTCGGGATGCTGAAGCTCGTTGCCCTGGTCGTCATCGTCGTGGTCGCCGTGCCGCTCGCCGGGAGCGTGATGGTGCGCTGCGACGGGTCGCTGGACGCCGCGGTGGCGCGGGTCGAGGCCTGCGCGCCGGCCGCCGACGCCCTGGGCGCGGACATCGGGCCGAGCTTCATCGGGCTCTCGTGCGGCTCCTCGGAGAGCAGCGGCGCCTTCGCGCAGTCGTCGTGGGAGACGCCGATCGCCGGGACTCGAGCGCGCGGGACGTTGCACTACGCCGCCGAGAAGCGCGCGAGCGACTGGCGTGTCCTGGCGGCCTCGGTCACCGTGGACGGGGCGACCATCCCGGTCGTGCCGTGTGGGCGCGCCGAGGGGGTGGCGGCCGTCGACGAGGACGGCCTGGCCTGCGACCGCGGGGACGGGGCGGCGTGCAATCGCCTCGGCGTGGCGGCGGCGCGGGGGGACGGCGGCGCCAAGAGCCTGGAGGCCGCGCGCGGGTTCTACGAGCGGTCGTGCGAGGCCGGCGACGGGACGGGGTGCGCGAACCTCGGGGCGCTCCACCAGCGGGACTTCGGCGACGACAAGGCGGCGGTGCACTACTACCGGCTCGGCTGCGACCGGCGATCGCCCGCGGCGTGTACCGGGTTGGCGGCGATGCTGGCGACCGGGCGCGCCATCGCGAAGGACGAGGCGAAGGCGCGCGAGCTCCTCGAGGCGGCCTGTGAGGCCGGGTACGCGGCCGGCTGCGGGCGGCTCGGGGCGACGCTGTCGCGGGACGCGGAGCCTGGGACGCGGGCGCGCGAGCTGATGCAGCGCGGCTGCGACGCCGGCGACGCCGAGAGCTGCGTCGAGCTCGGCGCGGCCTGGGTCGACGGCCGCGGCGGCGCCCGGGACGAGGCCCGCGGGATCTCGCTCTGGCTGGGGCTCTGCGACCGCGGGACGGCGGCCGGGTGCGCCGCGCTGGGGCGGCACTACCGCGCCCGCGATCGGAAGGACGAGGCCCGCCGCTACCTGGACCGCGCATGCGCCGGCGGTGACAGCGCCGCTTGTGCCGAGGGCGCCAAGCTCCAATAGGGCGGCGCCCGTCGCCACGCGGTCCGCTCTCGAGAGGACGCCCGGGCCCCGCCGGTCGGTCGACGCCGCCGAGGCCCGACCGGGTGGTCCGCGCTCGCCCTGTTGCGTGCAGCTGGCGTCGCAGGCGCAGGTCGACCGTCGATCTTCACGTCGCCCGTCACGGTGGCGAGCGACCTCATGGGCGCGGTCCGGTCACCCAGGGCCTCGATGGTGAGGTCGCCCTGGACCTCGGTGACGCGCTGGCTGAGGGCCGGGGCCCCGGCGGCCTCGGTGATGGTGAGGCCGCCCGACTGGACCTGGGCTCCGCGCGGTCAGGGTGCGCACACGCCCTCGTACCAGCCGTCGTTCTCCGTCGGGGTGCAGTACTCGCCGTCGGGGCACGTCGTGTCGAGGCACGGGTCGACGCAGGCGCCGGTCTTGTCGCAGAAGGCGCGCTGCTGGCACGAGGTCCCGACCGCCGCCAGCGTCGAGCGCTGGCAGTACAGCTCGCCACCGCTCTGCTGACAGGTGCTCGGCCCGGCGCACGTGCTGCTCGGGTCGCAGGTGTCGCCGGCCGAGAGCCCGGCGCATGGGTTGGCGGTCAGCATGAACTGGAGCAGCGTCGTGTCCGACCAGGTGATGACGTCCCCGTCCCGCGTGCTCGGGTGGGAGTTGAAGCCGACGCCCCAGTAGGACGCGTAGACGCGGTAGTCGCCAGGGCCGGCGACCTGCATGTGGAACTCGATGGGCGACGCGAAGCTCGTCCGCGCGGGCATGAGCTCGAAGACCGGCGACGCGGGGCCGATCGGATCGCCGCTCTCGTTGCGCGTCTGCGGCAGCTTCGTCGAGGTGCAGATCCCGACGGGCTCGGTCGCCGACGCCGGCACCGTGAACCACATGCCGGCCAGCGACACCACCTCCCCGGCGTCGCCCCAGGCGCACTCGCCGCGCCCGACGCAGTTGAGGCCGCTGCAGGCGACTCCACCGCAAGCCTTGGTCGCCGTGCAGGTGTCGCCGACGGTCGTCACGTAGCCGTCGTCACAGACCCCGTGGGGCGCCGACGACAAGAGGTACTCGAAGCGACCGTTGGCGAACGCCGCGGTCACGGTCACCGGGGTCCCGGTCCGCAGCCGCGCCTCGCGCAGGGCGAACAATGATCCGCCGCCGCCGCTGGCGGTCGGTGTCCAGAGCCGGTCGAGGAGGTCCGCGTCGCCGAACATCCGGACGAGGGGGACCGCGGAGAAGAAGTTGATCGGCCACCAGCCGCCGTTGACACGGAGCAGCTCCCGGTACCCGAGCCCGGCCTCGTGAGACGCCGCCGCGACCGAGCCGCCGCCGTCCGACATGGCGTCGATGGCCGGTGGGGTCTGGAAGTCGCCGTCGCCGAGCATCTGGCGCTCGCTGGAGCCGAACGCCGGGACACCGTAGACCGGAGGGGTCCCGACCGGATCGACCATCATCGTCGTGATGCGCATGTCGAAGTCGTTCAGGAGGAGCCCTTCGTACGTGTGGACCTCGACCTCCGTCTCCGGGAACCACCCGCCCGTCCCGGTGAAGAAGAAGTAGTCGACGATCGGGGCGTCGGCGATCGCGCAGGCGACCTCGGGCAGCAGCGTCGCGTTGCTGCGGTCGTAGCCATGGTCGAAGGGCGTGGCCTCCTCGGCGGCGGTGTCGAGGTAGCTGATGGCGACCTCGTCGGTGCCGATCTCGTGCGCGCCGCACACCCGGTGGGTGGCGTCGGACAGCGGTACGGCCCACTCGACGACCGGGTAGACCTCGCCCTCGGGGAGGGTGAAGCCAGCGCCGGCGTCCTCGAGGACCTCGGCGGTCGCGGTGCCGCGCGCGGTGAGCGTGCAGCTGCCGTTGGCCGCGAAGGCGTCCTCGTTCAGGCCGAAGCTGATGTTCCAGTAGGCCACCTCGCCGAGGTGCTGCTGCCCCCGGAAGACCGCGGCGCCGAAGAGGTAGTCGTGGGCGTTGTGCGAGCTGTCGGCGCCCAGGTCGACGTTCCCCAGGGCGGTCGCGTCGAAGGTCACGTCCTCACCGGGGAAGCCGCTGCACGCGATGACCGGGTCGTCGAGGAAGAGGTAGGTGTCGTCGCCGCCGCCGGCGCACGCGAAGCCGAGCACCGCGGTCAGGTCCCGGGCGCCGTCGGCGAGCGGGTTGTGGAGCAGGTCGAGGTCGTCGTTCGACCCGTCGACCACACAGTCGAGCTTGGCCGCGCAGAAGATGTTGCGGAAGCCGACCGCCACGTCGAAGAAGCCCTGCTGCGCCTGGCGGGCGATCGCGATGTCGAAGACGACCTCAGCGTCCCGGTTCGCGGCGCAGGTGATGTTGCGCGTCAGCGGCGTCGGGTCGTGATAGGTGGCGGCGTCGATGGCCTCGCCGGCGCCCTGGTAGAGCGCCTCGAGCTCGAGGCGGACCGAGTTGTCCGCGGTGTCGGCGTCACACGGGCCGACGAACGAGAGCGAGCCCGCCCCGTCGCCATAGCTGTCCGACTCGAGGGAGCTCCGCGTCCAGACGATCTCTCCGGTCCCGTTCGGGCCGTTGAAGACCGTGATCGTGTACGCGGCGTTCGTGACGCCGGCGAGCTCCAGCGGCGCGACGTCGATCGCGACCGAGGGGCCGCCGGGCGCCACCTCGGGCGCTTCACCGCACCCCAGGGCCAGGGCCGCGAGCCCGATCCACCCACCACCCCAGGACACACCACGACACTCGCCCATGAGATCCTCCGTCATGACGCAATGCACGGCGGAGGCGTCATCGGCCCGCAACGTCGATCTCGGCTGCCGTGCTTTGCGATTTGAGTATGAGCCTCGCTGCGCTGCGGGGAAGGTGAATCCGGCGCGCGTCTGAACCGCGTCTGATCTCCGCCGAGTGGCGCCGGGGAGGGCGCGGGGCTACCCTGGAGGCGACCGGGAGGTGCCCCGTGAGACCACGCTCACTGTCGCTCATCGCCCTCGGCGTCCTGTTGACGGCGGAGCCCGCGGCCGCCGCGCCCACCCCGTGCAGCGGCCCGTTCGCGAGCCACGCCGCCGACGCCAGCGGCGAGGTCGTCTGCACCTGCGGCCCCGTCGCGCCGGCCGCGGTCTGGGGGACGTCGACCTACACCGCGGACTCCGACCTCTGCGTCGCGGCGGTCCACGCCGGCGTCATCCCGGCGAGCGGCGGCCAGGTGCGCGCGCGCAGAGCGGCGGGCTGCCCGGGGTATCGCGGGAGCTTCGCCCACGGTGTCCCGTCCGCCCCGTGGGCCGCCTACGAGCTCAGCTTCTATTTCCCGGGCCACGGTGACGGCGCCTGCGTCCTGCCCGATCCCGACGCCTGCCCGCTGGTCTGGGTGGTCGCCCCCGGTCACGGTCCGGGTGTCGAGCGCAGCTGCGTCTGCCCCGCGCGGCCAGGCGGCGAGGTGTTCGGGACCGGGATCTACACGGCCGACTCGTCGATCTGCGCGGCCGCGCTGCACGCCGGAGCGATCTCGCCGAGCGGGGGCCGCGTCACCCTGCGCGGTGCCGGGGGGTGCACCTCGTACAGCGGCTCGACGGCCCACGGCGTCACCTCCCGCGCCTGGGGCGCCTACGGCGAGAGCTTCTTCTTCCCGAGCCACGGCGACGGGACCTGCGAGGCCGTCGGGACGATGTGCCCCCAGACCTTCGAGCAGGTCGGCCCGGAGCTCCCGGCGGTTTGCCGCTGCGCGGGAGGCGAGGGGGGCGCCATCTACGGGACCGGGGTCTACACGGCCGACTCCGTCATCTGCGTCGCCGCGCGACACGCCGGCGTCGTCGGCGCGAGCGGCGGCGAGGTGCGGCTCGTGCCGGTCGCCGGCTGCCACCGCTACGACGGGTCGACCAGGAACGGGATCACCTCGCGCTCGTGGAGCGCCTACGAGCGCAGCTTCACCTTCCGCCCGACGGACGACGGCGCCGCGCCGTTCCCCACCGCCTGTCCGCCGATCTGACCGCCGGGGGGGCGCGGGCTGACAACGAGCGGCGCGGTGAGACAGCGACGCCGCCGACCGGGCCCGGTCGGCGGCGCCGTCGTCTCACCGCCTCAGCTCACGGTGTCGCGCTCGACATCGCGTTCTCCATCGGGGTGTAGCGGTGGCAGAAGCACACCGGCTCCTCGCCCCACACGAAGACGCTGGGGGCACCGCCGAAGCCGGCGTAGCGCACGTCGATGCCGGTCTCCGGAGACACCTCGTGGTTGCCGCAGACCCGGCCGGAGGCGTCGGTCAGCGCGACGTCCCACGACACGACCGGGTAGACGATGCTCCGGGGGAGCTCCCAGCCGGCGGCCTCGAGCGCGAGCGGGCGGTCCGAGGCCGAGGCCCGCGCGACGAGCCGACACGCTCCAGCGGCGGCGAAGGCGGCCTCGTCGAGGCCGAGGGCGACGGTCCAGCGGGCGATCCCGGTCGCCTCCTCGATCTGGCGGTTCACCGCCGCGGCGAAGAGGTAGCCGTCCGGGTTGTGGCTCGGCGCGGCGTCGAGGTCGACCTGGCCGAGGCCCCCGGCGTCGATGACGATGTCCGCGTCGAGGCCGTCGCACCGGACGACCGGGTCGTCGAGGTAGAGCCGGGTCGTGGCGTCGCCGGCGCCGTCGCAGGCGAGCTCGAGGACCGCCGTCATGTCGCGCGCGCCGTCGAGCCGCGGGTTCGACAGGAGCGCCAGGTCGGCGCAGTCGCTCGGCCGCTCGCACTGGACCCGGGCCGCGCACCGGATCCCGCCGAAGCTGACCGACTCGCCGATGATCTCGGCGCGCTCGTGACGCGCCACGGTGACGTCGAAGGTCGCCCGGCCGGCCCCCTCGGGGGCGCAGTCGGCGGTGACGGTCACCGGCGTCGGGTTCTCGTAGCGATCGGGATCGATGACGGCGCCGCGCGCATCGTAGAGCGCGTCGAGCACCAGGGTCACGCTGTTCGCGCCGATCTCGGCGTCGCAGACGACGTCCGTCGAGAGCGACCCGTCACCGGCGCCCGCCTTCGCCGAGCTCACGCTGCCGGCCCAGACGAGCGGACCGTCCGGGCCACCCTGGGTGACGATCACCGTGTAGCGGGCGTCGCCGAGCCCCGCCACGCCGAGCGACGCGACCTCGAGGGTGAGATGATCGCCGTCGATCTCCGGGGTGGTGCAGCCGAACCAGAGCATCGCGGGCACCAGCCACGCCATTCCAACACCAGCGACAGAGCGCATGAACGCCTCCTCGCGAGCGCCTCGCCCGCGACAGCTCCGAACCTTTCGGCGCGGCCCGCACCGCGCTCGAGAGCATCAACGGTCGCTCTCGCCCATGGCGTTATCATCGTGATTCAAATTATCAATCAAAAACAGCTCGGTCTAGCGGTCCTGACACGGGTCAAATTCCCTCGGTGGCCTCGGAGGCGCAGTACACGCCCCCGTCCCCACGACAGTCCTCGTCGCCGCTCTGGGGGGCTACCCGACCGGGTCGCGATCACCCCGCGATCATCGACGGCGGCGGCCCCACGTAGCGCGACGCCGGCCGGATGAGTCGCCCGGTCGCCCGCTGCTCCGCGACGTGTGCGCACCAGCCGACCACGCGCCCGGCCGCGAAGCACGCGGTGAAGCCACCCCGGGGGAGCCCGACCGCCTCGAGCAGCACCGCGGTGTAGAACTCGACGTTGGCCCGGAGTCGCCGGTCCGGCTTGTGCTCCGCGAGGACCCGCTCCGCCGTGCGCTCGACCTCGCCCGCCAGGGCCAGCCGCTCAGCGGACCCGGGCGCATCCGCGAGCGCGCGAACAGCCCGCTCCAGCACCGCCGCGCGCGGGTCTCGGACGCGATAGACGCGGTGGCCCATACCCATGATGCGACGGCCGGCCGCGAGCTCCTCGCCCAGGAGGCTCTCGGCGTCGCCGCGCGCCGCCACCGCGTCGAGCAGGTCGAGCACCGGCCCCGGCGCCCCACCATGGAGCGGCCCCTTGAGGGCGCCGGCGGCCGCCGTGACGGCGCTGACCAGGTCCGCGCCCGTCGACGCGACCGTGCGGGCGACGAAGGTCGACGCGTTCATGCCGTGGTCCATGACGGTCACGAGGTAGGTCTCGAGCGCCCGGGCCAGCTGAGCGTCCGAGCGGCCGGTCGACATCCTGAGCAGGTCGGCGGCGTGGCCCGCCTCGGGCTCGGGAGCGATGGGCGCGAGCCCCGAGGACAGTCGGATCCAGAGCGCCATGGCGACCCCGATCCACGCCGTCACCTGCGCCGGATCCCCGGCGCCGTTCGGCGCGTCGAGCCGCGCGACGGCGGCGCGCACGGCCGTCATCCCGTCGGCCGACGCGAACCCGCTCGGGTCGCGGGAGAGGACGCCGAACGCCTCGACCCTGGCCGCGCCGAGCCGCGCGCGGAGCTCCCCCGCCGCGTCCGCCGCGAGGTCCCAGAGGCGGGCGGCCGCCTCCTCGAAGCCGAGCTTCCCCGCGAGCTCGCCGATGCGGGCTCCGCACACCACGAGCTCGCCCCGCGCTCCGTCCACCATCGAGAGCCGCGTCTCGGCGACCACGATCCCCTCCAGACCCGATACCTGCATCAGCTGTCTCCATCGTCTCCGTGTACGCTCCGAACGATAGAGTTGATCAATGTGTTGATGAAGATTGAATCAACATGCAATATGAACGATATGGACACCCACTCGAACGACCCGACCGTGACCGAGACCATCGACTCCCGCGAGGCCGCGGAGATCCTGGGGGTCAAGCGCGCGACGCTCTACGCCTACGTCAGCCGCGGGCTGCTCCGGGCGCTGCCGACCGAGGGTCGCGCCAGCCGCTATCTGCGATCGGAGGTCGAGCGCCTCCGAACCCGCGCCGCGGCGCGCTCAGGGCACGCCGCGGTGGCGGCGGGGGCGCTGCGATTCGGAGAGCCGGTGATGGACACCGCCATCACGGCGATCACGCCCGACGGGCCGTCCTATCGCGGGCAGAACGCCGTCGCCCTCGCGGAGGGCGGGACCCCCTTCGAGGCCGCGGCGGAGCTGTTGTGGCGGGGCGTCGCCGAGGCCGACGACGAGCTCTGGCGCGGGGCCGCGCCGCTCCTCGACCTCGGCATCGAGAGCCTGTGGCTGCCGGACGGGGCGACGCCGATCGACGCGATCCGGCTCACCCTGGCGCTCCTCGACGGCAAGCGCGCGCCCACCGGGCCGCGCGCCGAGTCCCTCGAGCGCGCGGACGCCCGGCGGGTGATCCGCCTCCTCGCCGGCGCCGCTGGTATCGCGCGTGATCCGGCGGCAGCCCAGGCCGCGCTCGACGCCTCGTCCGTGGCCGAGGGCCTGGCGCTCAGCCTGGGCGCGCCGGTCGGTCCCGACGCCGTCGCGGCGCTGAATCACGCGCTCGTCCTGGCCGCCGACCACGAGCTCAACGTCTCGACCTTCACCGCCCGGGTCGTCGCCTCGACCGGCGCGGAGCTGACCGCCTGCCTCGTGGCCGCCGCCGCCGCGCTCTCGGGGCCACGCCACGGCGGGATGTGCTCCCGGGTCGAGGGCCTCTTGAGCGAGGCGGCGTCCCTGTCGACGCCGGCCGACGTCCTGTCGCGGCGGCACGCCCGGGGGGAGGCGATCCCCGGCTTCGGTCACCCCCTCTATCCCGATGGGGACCCCCGAGGCGCGTCCCTCGTCGCGCTCGCGCGGTCGATCGGCGGGGGGAAGCCCGCGGTGGCCGCCGCGGCGGCCATCGTCGACGGGATGGCCCGCGGCGGCCAGCCGGGGCCGCAGCTCGACTTCGGGCTCGTCGCCCTCGCTGCCGCCCTCGGGCTGCCCGACGGGTCGGCCCAGGCCCTCTTCGCCGTCGGGAGGACCGCGGGCTGGGTGGCCCACGTCCTCGAGCAGCGGACGCTCGGCGACCTGTTGCGCCCGACCGCCCGCTACGTCGGGGTGTGACGAGCCGCGCCGCCGGGAGCGGTCAGCGCTGCTCCTTCTCCATCGCGTCGAGGCGCCGCTCGATCTTCTCGAGGCGCTCCAGGATCGCCTTGGCGGTGCCCTCGTCGTACATGCCGCGCCGCATCCGGCGGGCCATGTCGTCGAAGGGCCTCATCCACTCGTCGAGGTCCTCGTCGGGCACGACGGTGTCCCCGCCAGGGGGTTGCGGCGGCGCGGCTCGGGGCCCCGGGCTGGGAAGCGGAAAGCGGCGGAGCATCCGCGGTGACCTGCGCCGCGAGGCGTCGCCCGGTCCGTCCCACGCCTCGTAGCGCTCGGGGGCGTCGGCGTCGAGGGTGGCCTTCAGCTGGGTCGAGATGTGGTTTCGCAGGACGACGACCGGGACGACGTCGCCCTTCTTCTTGCCGGCGAGCGCGCGGGCGACGTCGGTCGCCTCGGCGATCTTCTGTCCGTCGACGGACACGATGACGTCTCCGACCTCGAGGCCCGCGCCGGCGGCCGGGCTGCCCTCCTCGACCTCGCTGACGAGGATCCCGGCGCCGCGCGGCGCTCCGAACTTCAGCCGCAGCGCGTCGTTGATGCTCATCACCTGGGCGCCGAGGCGGCCCCGCTTCTCGGCGCTCGTGTGCCAGGAGGCGCCGTCGTCGCCGCTCCGGGACCGGGGCTGAGCCGACGCCGACAGCGGGGCCACGGCGACCGCGGCGGCCAGGAGCATCATCATCGCGAGTCTACGTCTCATGCCGAACCTCCTTGGGAGAATCCGGTGTCGCGAACCGCGCCGCGCGCGAGGGCATTTCCAGACGCGCTCACCGCGTCGCGCGCGTCGCTCCCCGATGGCGGCGAAGGCGCGGGCGCGGGCGTGTTTTGCGCTGCACCGAAGCCGCGGTGATCCCCGACGATCGCCGGCGCCGCCGCGTCAGGTGACGTCGGCGCCGATGGACTCGAGCAGGCACTCGCTCGGGTCGGGGAAGCTCATCGGGTAGACGAAGCCGCTCGGGATGAAGTCGGCGGGGACGGGGCGGCCGTCGAGGTCGAGGTCGAAGCCGTCGTCCTTCCAGCGATCGTAGACGAGATCGTTCAGCCAGGCCGCGTAGCGGAAGGTGTAGAGGACGTCCTCGGCGCTGACGCTCGGCGAGTAGGCGGGGCCGATGAGCCCGGCGAAGACGCGGTGGCGCTGGGCCTCGACCCAGGTCGGGTCGTGGACGACGACCGCGAGCTCGCCCTCGTAGAGCAGCCCGCGGTTGTTGTGATTGCAGCTCCCGACCTCGAGGTAGACGTCGTCGATGAGGACGAGCTTGGCGTGGAGCGAGTGGTCGACGAAGTGGCCGTCGACCTCGTCCCAGCAGAAGGTGCAGTCGGTGTCGACCCAGTCGAAGCTGCGGAGCCGGAAGAGGCCGTAGCGGTCCGGCCACAGGCTCTCGAAGGCGGCGTGCTCCAGGTAGGTCTGCCAGCAACCCGGGTCGACCCACTCGTTGACCGGGTTGGTGATGACGATGAGCTGCAGGTCCTCGACGATCGCCATGCGGTCGATGATGGCGTCGCGCAGCAGCGGGGCGCGCAGGTACTGGTCCTCGATGAAGATGTAGCGCTCGGCCTGGCCGATGGCGCGGACGAGGGTCTCGAGGATGTCGTTCTCGTCGAAGGGCGCCGGCATCGTCGCGACCACCTGGAGCGGGGTCCCGGTGGGGGCGCCCTCGCCGTTCGGGGCGGGGGTGAAGCCCGTGCTCTTGTCGGCGTGGCGGACCCCGGCGGCGAGCTGGTGCGCCCATCGCGCGTGGAATATCTCGACGGCGTCGTCGACCGCCGCGCCGGTGATGCGGGTGTTGAAGTCCGTCCGCGGGACCTCCTCGGGCTCCTCCTCCTTGTCGAGGACCTCGCGCCGCTCCGAGCGCGTGGCGTCGAAGGGCATCCGGCGCGGGTCGAAGACGAGGTGCTCGTCGGTGTCCCAGTCGGTGGTGTTGAAGTTCATGCCGCCGATGTAGGCGACCGCCTGGTCGACGGTCACGAACTTCTGGTGCCAGCTGGCGAGGGGGATGTCGAAGCCGCCCAGCCCCAGCGGGAGCTCGGTCATGTCGACGACCTGGGGCGGTATGAAGGCCTGGCCCGGGTGCTCGAAGAGCCAATCGGCTGCGGCGGCGTCGGGGCGGGTCGCCGCGAGGCGCGCGCCGAAGTCCGGGGTCGGGGGGACGACGTCGAAGGTCCCCTGGGCGTCGTTCGCGTGGCCCATGAAGTCGAAGCCGTCGCCGGCGGCCTCGCCTCGCGCGATGAGCGCGTCGTCGACGTTGAGGTTCGAGAACAGGCCGTCCTGACCGATGAACTGGGCGACCAGGACCTTCTTGTCCGCGGGGCTGGCGTCGAGGATGCCCAGGATGGTGTTGTGCGCCCGGGCGGAGGCGCTGAGCTCGACGGCCTCGGCGGGGGTGCCGCGGGTCAGCTCGAAGGTGCTGCGCCAGAACCAGGTGCTGATCGTGATGAGCTCGGTCGCCGCCTCCAGGTCCGAGCGCATACGCTGCCAGGCGGCCTCGCCGTTGATGAGGAGCTCGACCTGGGTGTCGGGGTGCCACGGCCGCGCCCCGGCGGCGAACCAGCGGTGGGCGAGGCCGACCCACGCGGTGTAGACGTCGAGCTGCGCGCCGTCGACCGTCCGCGTCTCCCGGGTGAGGACGACAGCGCCGCCGAACGGCATCGCGCCGTAGGACGAGACCGGATCGGGGCTGCCTGGCCCGGCGTAGTGGAGGGTCTGGGTGATCTCGTGGTGGTCCGGCGCCGTCGCGCTCAGGGTGAAGTCGGCTCCGGCGCACAGCGGCGCAGGGGACGCCCCGACGGGGAGCGGCTCGCCGGCGCTCGACGTGACCGTCGCCGACGCGCCAGGGATGGCGCGACCCCAGATGTCGAGCACGACGACCTCGAGGCCGGCGGTCCGGACGTGACAGCCGGCGGTGTCCCAGCCGCAGTCGCACGCCATGGGGCTGCACGCGATGGCCTGCCCCTCGCTGCCGTCGGGGCAGGTGCAGGTCCACGCGCCGTCGTAGTTCGCACAGGTCGCGCCCTCGCCACAGACGGCGGTGCCGTCGGCGCACTCGTCGACGTCCTGGCAGTCGAAGCCGCTGCCGGTCCAGCCCGGGTCGCAGACGCAGGTGTCGGCCACGCAGCTGGCGTGGGGGTCGCAGGGCTTGGGGCAGCCGGTCGAGGATACGGTATCGTCGGTGTCGCTGTCGGCGGCGTCGGCGTCCAGGGTGTCCGGGGTCACGTCGGCGGCCGTCGCGTCGTCGTCGACGTCGTCCGTGGAGCTGTCCTGCAGCGCCGTATCCGTGTCGCTCGTCGCGGCCGTGTCGGCGGCCGTGACGACCGGGTCGCCGCCACAGCCGGCCGCGACCGCGATGATCAGGGTGAGGCCGAGCGCGCGCAGGGCCACGGGGAGGGTGACGGTGTATTCCCGCATCGCGTGACGATCGACCGGGATATTGGCGTTGTCAAAGACATTCACGGTCCATCGCGACCTTCGCGATGCCGCAGGCAGGCGGGGCGGTGAGGCGACCTCGCGGGTCGCGTTACGCTTCGGGTGGCGCGAGAGAGGCACGCTCGAGCGCGGACTCGAAGGTCTGCCCGTCGACGGTGACGTAGAGGTGGCCCTCGGTGTGGAGCACCTCGAGGGCGGTCTTCCGCTCGATGAGCGGCTCGAGGGCCTCCACGAAGGCCGGGTCGAGCCGAAAGATCTCGACGTCCTCGGCGCGGAACACGCCCTTGGCCGCGGCCTCGCGCTGGAGCTGGGCGGGGTCGACGGTGGTGAAGATGGCGACGCGGTCGGCGGCCTTCGAGGCTTTGTGGAGGCGCTCGGCCGACGGCGAGCCGACGTCGATCCAGGCGAGGAGCCGACCGGTCGGGTCGTGAATGGCGACCGGCGCCTCGTCCGTGGACGACAGCCCGCCCTTGCTGAAGGCGACACCGTCCTCGTAGCTCAGGCAGTAGGCGAGGGTGCGTGTGATGAGGTAGCGGAGCGTCTCCGACGGGTGGCGCGCGAGGCGCAGGTCGAGCGCCTCGTACACGCCGCGGTCGACGTCGGAGAGCGCGATGTGGAGCCGATAGATCGTCGCGGTGAGTGCCATGCGGCCGTATGTACGCGACCCCGGCCGATCACACCAGCGGGCCGCCGCGGAGCGTGTCTCACACTGTGACACGCTCGCGGCTCACAACCCTCGAAGATCACGCCACCGACCCTCGGTCTTCCGCGAATGACCTTCGGTCAGAAGTCTGACGACCGAATCGCACGACGATCTCCGACGCCCTTCGGATCTACGGCCGTGCGTCTGTGCTGCGGTGCACAGGCGGGGCGCTCATTGTGTCACGTTGGATCACGAATTGTGACACTTTGTGATACGAGCGCTCCGCCCGCGCGTCTCGACGCCGACCGTCAGTCGTCGCCGTGCCAGTCGGCGTGCTCCTGGTCGCAGCCATCATCGCCGTCATCATCGTCGTCGTCGTCGCCGTGCCAGCCGTCGTGGTCCTGGTCGCAGCCGCCGTCGCCGCTCTGCCAGCCGTCGTCGTCATCGCCGTGCCAGCCGTCGTGGTCGTGGTCGCAGCCGCCGTCGCCGCTCTGCCAGCCGTCGTCGTCGTCATCGCCGTGCCAGCCGTCGTGGTCGTGGTCGCAGCCGCCGTCGTCGTCGTCGCCCTGCTCGTCGTCGTCATCGTCGTCGTGCCAGCCGTCGTCATCGTCGTGCCAGCCGTCGTGGTCGCAGCCGCCGTCGTCGTCGTCGCCCTGCTCGTCGTCGTCATCGTCGTCGTGCCAGCCGTCATGGTCCTGGTCGCAGCCGCCGTCGTCGCCGTCGTCGTGCCAGCCATCATGGTCTTGGTCGTAGCCGCCGTCGCTGTCGTCGTCGTCGTCGCTCCAGCCGCCGTCGTCGTCGTTCCCGTCGTCGTGGCCCTGGTCGCAGCCGTCGCCGTCGCCTTCCACGCCGTCGTCCGACGTCGGGTCCTCGGTGGCGGGCTCGTCCCCAGGCTGAGGTCCGTTCGAGTCGCCGGGATCCGTCGTCGGGTCCGCGTCGTCCGGCGGATCCGGCGGGCTGGTGGTCGTCGGATCGGTGCCGGGCTCCGTCGTCGGATCCTCGATCGCCGCGGTGGGCGGCATGCACAGATAGACCGGGTCTACTGCCGTGTCCGAGGCCGGGTCACAGGTCCACCCGTCGGGACAGGGCTCTGTGCACGGTGACGTGCACACGTTCCCGTCGGCCGACGCCACGCACCACCCGGAGGTGCACTCGTCGTCAGTCGCGCAGGCGTCCCCCAACGCCCCCAGCGCGATCGCTCCCGACGTCACCGCCGTGGGATCCGCCCCGCTCTCCGGAGTCGGCGTCGGCTGATCCGCGCACGCGGATCCCACGGCCAGCGACAGTCCACACAACGCCACGGCACTTCGCCACGCGCTTCGCATCGTCCCCCCCTGCTGCAGCTCGTCAAAGAATCGAGCCCGCGACGCGGCGGGCTCCCCCCAAGTCCAGCTTCAGTTGGGAATCAGGTCGCGGCTGATCAAAGGAATTTGCGCATGCACAAACGGCGCGGCGGTCGTCACGGCACGAGGCAGCGCTCGACGCGCAGCCGATGGAGCCACGACAGCGTGAAGCGCAGGCGATTGGCGGCCTGGCTCGGCGTGAGTCGCGCAGCCGCGACGGCGTCCTGAGGGCGCACTGCCTGCCCGAGCTCTGCCGCCTCGGAGCGGCACTCGGCGTCCTCGAGGAGCGCGGGGTGCCTGCGCTCGAGCCCGCTCCGGACCTCGGCATAGAGCGCGCCGAGATCCGGTCGCTTCGGGGTGTCGGCGAAGCACCCGGCCATCCGCACGACCGCGACGGCGTCGCCGAGCTGGTCGAGGCGATCTTCGCGGAAGCGCGCGTTGCTGCTGTCCCGCATCTCGAGCCAGCGCTTCCACGCCCGCTCGGCCCCCTGCCGCTCCTCGGTCACGAGCTCGGCGCAGAGCGGGTCGGTGAGGCGCAGCGCCGCCGCGTCCCGCTTGGTCAGCGCCTCGGCGTCACGGAGGACCTCGGCCTGCCCGCGCCCCAGGCGGTGGGCGACGCGCCGCTCGCGCCGCTCCGCGGCTCCCGTGATCTCGCGGACCCGCGACAGGACGTCGCGCCGGTTCCTGTCCCCCTCCGGGTGGCGCGCGACGACCGCGTCGATGCGGGCCGTGACCTCGGGGGTCACGCCGACGGCGTCGGCGTCGAGGAACGCGCCGTGGAGGGTCATCCCGTCGCCCACGGTCACCGTCGCCGGGCCCTCGCCGTGCTGCGACCACAGCGCCTCGTCGACCAGGCCCCACGCTTCGGCCCGCTCGATCCAGTGCGTCCACTCGCCCGGCCGCGCCTCGCGCGGGTAGCAGTCGGCCAGCGCGCGGGCGAGGCTCCCGCTGAACTTCTCCGGCGCCAGGTTCGACGACAGGACGAAGGCCTTGAAGGACCACACGCGGGAGCCCATCGCGTGGATCACCTCGCCGGGGCGGCGGCCGTACCAGGTCTCGGGCCCGCGGACGCCGAGCTCTTCGGCCCGCGCGTCGACCCACCGCGACGCGGCGTCCCACGCGACCCGGTGGTCCCCGCCGTCGGCGGTCTTCTCGACCAGCGCCGGCCAGCGCCCGCGGGTGCGCTCGAGGAACGCCTTCGCCTCGGCGTAGCGGCGGCAGTCCTGGTCGCTCGCCTGGAGCAGCACCTGGCGGATGAAGAAGTCCCGGACCGACTCGCGGGTGTGCCGGAAGCCGGGGGCGCGGGTCGTCTCGTCGGGCAGCCGGTTCAACGCGTTCGCGAGGCTCAGCTCGCGGGCGCTCTTCCCGCGGGCGGCCTCTCGGCTGGACAGCGCCTCGGCCTTCGCCGCCAGCCCGGCCAGGGCGGTGGCCGCGTCCGCGAAGGCCGGGTCCGCGGCCAGCGCGGCCTCGAAGGCCCGCTTCGCCGAGGCCAGATCCCCCGCGTCCTGCGCCTCGAGCCCGGCGCCATACTTCGCGAAGGCCGTCGGATCCTCGGTCTGCGCCCGCACCAGGAGCTTGCGGCGCGCGCCCGGCGTCAGCGCGACGCGGAGCTGCTTCAGGAGCTGCTCGACGACGTCTTTCTCGACCGCGACGTAGTCCTCGAGGGGGCCCTCGCTGCGGACGGCGGCGAGGATCGAGCCGGTCTGCACGGCGACCAGCCGGGCGTCCATCAGGAGGCGATTGGCGATGATGCTGAACGAGCCGCTGACCATCAGCTCGGCGCCGAGCCCGTGGCCGAGCTTCACCGCCGCCTTGGGGTCGACGAAGGAGGTCTTCGACAGCGAGAGCTCCTCGAGCAGCGCCGTCAGCCGCTCGCGCTCGACGAGCTGGAGCTCGGGGATCGACGCGAGATCCGTCACCACCATCCCGGCGAGCGCCGTGCCGAAGCCGTCAAGGGACTTCGGAGCGGCGCCCGGCGTCCACGGCAGGACCGCGACGGTCCGAGGGGACGCGGCGAGGCTCGGCGCGGCCAGGGCGAGCAGGGCCAGCGTCAGGACGAGGGCGCGGATGATGCTCTTCATGGCGCGGGATTCTATGCCCGGGGGGAGCGGACTCCAACGCGAATCCGGTCGCGACGCCGGCGGGTGGCGCGCGACGATCGCGGGGGCGCGTGGTATGTCTGCGTGCGCGCCGCTTTGCAGGAGCTGACCATGTCCGCGGACATCGCGATCGCCTCGTGGGTCGACCCCCGCCACCTCACCCCGGCCGCCGGCCGAGCCCTCCGCGCCGCGTACTCCGAACACCCGGCACGCGCGGTCCACATCAAGGGCTTCCTGCAGGCGCCGATCGCGGAGCGGCTCGCGCGCTTCTTCGCCGAGGACGCCGAGTTCGCGACCGGCTACGGGCTGAAGACGCGCTACGGCTTCATCCGCGAGCGCGAGTGGCGCGAGACGCCGGAGAGCGACCGCTTCTTCCGCTACGGCAACCTCGTGCGCGCTCGCGGCCGGACCATCGACAGCCCGGGCTTCTCGACCTTCCTGGCGATCCGCGAGGCCCTCGACACCCCCGAGGCCCGCGCCTTCTTCACGGCGGTGACCGGGCTCGCGCTCGGCGACATCACGACCGCCGCCCGGCGCATGACCGCCGAGGACTTCCTGGTCGAGCACACCGACGACATCGGCGGGCGCGTGCTGTCCTTCGTCCTCTACCTGAGCCCGGGCTGGCGGCCGGAGTGGGGCGGCGAGCTCCACCTCGACGACGGCAGCGGCGCGTATGCCCACAAGGTCGACCCGGAGTTCAACAGCCTCGTCCTCTTCGACGCGCGCGCCTGGCACAAGGTCGCGCCGTTCACCGACGCCCTGGGCGACGACGCCCGCTATACCCTCGGCGGCTGGTTCATGGACCCCGCCGCGGGGTGACTCGAGCGAAAGGAGGTCTCTCGCGATGACGTTCCTCTACCTCAACTCCGACCGTATGGGCTCCGGCGACGACGCGCTCGGGCGCCGCCTGCTGCTGTCGTTCCTGCGCGAGCTCGCCGCCTCGGACGTACACGTCGACGTCATCGGCTGCGTCAACGGCGGGATCCAGCTGACGACCCGCGGCAGCGACGCCCTACCGTCCCTCGAGGCGCTCGCCGCCCGCGGCGCCCACATCGCCACCTGCGGGACCTGCCTCGACCATCACGGGATGCGCGACGCCCTCGCCATCGGCGACGTCGGCGACATGGCCGGTACCGTCACCATCATGGCGACCGCCGACCGCGTCATCCGTCCCTGCTGACCTGCGCGCGGGGCCCGGAGACGACCTTCCACCGCAGCCCGAGCGCCGCGATGCCGGCGCGCTATTCGGGCCGCGGACCCAGGTCTAGCGGCGATGCCGACCACTTCGGGGTCAATGCGCTGATCTGACTGGCTTTCTCGCCACGGAGACCCAGAGAGCCGACGGAGGCCAGCAGCGTGTTCGGCGCTCCGTGGTCCTCCGTGTCTCCGCGGTGAAAAGCTAGCTGTATCGACGGGTTGTCGCTAGGTGGCCGGCATTGGATCTAGCGGCGGAGCTCGCGACCCTTGACGGGGCGGGTCGGACGGCGAAGCAGCGGCCGCTTCGGCGGCGCGTCGAGGACCGGGGCCGGGCTCGCCGCCGGGGCCTCGCGTCGCTCGACCTTTAGCGTGCCGCCGTCGATGGCGATGACGAGGCGCTCGCCCGCCGCCGCGTCGAGGGTGGCGTCGCTCAGCTTCTGGAAGGACCCGTTCACCCCGACGGCGAGCGTCCCCGGGCGTGCCTGGAAGACGGCCGGCGGGTAGCTCCGCTCCCCCTTGGCCTCGGGGAGGAGCCCGGTGTTGACGCCGTCGACGACCAGCACGACCGAGGGCGTCCAACGCGCCACCTCGATACGCGTGAGCTTCGCCGCTGCGGCGTCGAGGCGCTCGACGTGGAACGGGTCGAGCCGGAGCACGGTCTCCTGCCCAGGCTCGAGGCGAACGGCCGCGTCGCGCGACCCCCACGGGCCGGACGCGAAGCTGGAGCCGAGCAAGACGATCCCGGCGGGCAACGTCGTCGTCACGCGGGCCGGGACGTCGCCCTTGGCCTTGGGGACCTTGATCACGCCCTTCTCGCCGTTGACCGCCACGCGCAGGTCACCCTCGTGGCTGACGATCGTCAGCTTCGCCTCCGCCCCCGGCCCGGGCGCCGGACCAGCCTCGACCCGGCCGAGCAGGCTCGGAGCCCGCCCCGACATGCCGACGACGGCGATCTCGCCGGCCCGCACGGTGAGCTCGAGCTCGGCCGGGGCCTTGTCGCCGAGCCGGTAGCCGAGGGTGTGGACGCCGGGCGCGGCCGCCACGTCGACCCGCGGCACGGGGTCACCGTACTTCAGCTTCGCGATCGTCCCGACCTCGCGGCCGTCGAGGAGCACGGTGGCGTCGTGGTTCGACGAGCCGCCGAAGAAGGCGACCCCGGAGTCCGGCGCCGCGGCGGACGCGTCGGCGACGAGCAGCCCGGACATGATGAGCGCGCACGAGAACAGCCTGATCACGAGAACCTCCTGAGCGGCGTGGCCGCGATGAACGACCTACGTGCCGAAATCGAGCGATATTCACAAGCCGAACCGGGTCTCGATGGTCGCCCCGCGCCCCCGGGTCGCCATCGCTCCGCTTCAGCCGCGGGCCTCCCCTCCACCACGGCAGTCGCGTTGGCGTCGCCGCCGGGGGGAGCCGCGCGACAGGTGTCGGTCGTCGTCGTCTCCTCTGCGCGCGACATGCTCATCGCGTGTCCGCCCCGCGGGACCGTGGTTTGGGCGTGCCCCCGGTGGATGCTATGGATGCGGTATCCATCCACGTCTCGACGGTCCAGCGGCGGCTCGGCGACAGCGCCGCGAGGGGGAGCACATGCTCAGGTTCTCGAGGGTTCTCGTAGCGGCGGCCGCGCTGATTGCCGGCTGCGGTGACAGCGGCGGCTCGACGAGCGCTGATGCCGCGGACACGCTCGCCGCGGACGACACGGCGTCCGTGGGAGACACGGCCGCGAGCCCGGACACGACGGCAGCGCTGCCGCCGGTCGAGCGCGCGGCGAGCTCTCGCACGAGCCAGATCCGGTACCTCTGCGAGTGCAAAGTGAGCCAGCTGAGCGGCTTTCGCCTGACCGCCGACGAGTGCGTCGACGCGATCGGCTGGGCGCCCACCGAGGAGCAGCTCACCTGCGTCTCGGACTGGCTCGATACACACCCGGATGACGCCGCCTGGCTCGCGTGCTTCGCCGGGCTCATGGAGGCGAGGTTCGCCTGCATCGAGGAGCTGGGCTGCGAGGCGCTCGTGCCGACGTTCGCGTGCGCCAACGGGGTGGACCGCGTCGACCCGGACAAGGTCTGCGACGCCGCGGACGACTGCCCGGACGGATCCGACGAGGTCGGATGCACCAACCTGTGTGACGGTGGGACCTACGGCTGGACGGAGCGGGAGCGCTGCGACATCGACGTCGACTGCGCGGACGGCGCCGACGAGGTGGGCTGCGACTACCTCGAGTGCGACGGCGAGACGTACCCGGCCTGGTACGTCTGCGACGACACCGAGGATTGTGACGACGGCTCGGACGAGGTCGGATGCACGTCGGAGACCGAGCCGGATCCGTGCCCGACGGTGGACTACCGCGCCGAGTGCGGCGACGAGTCGGCCGTGCTGCCGTTCCTCCAGAAGACGAGCGACTGTGGGATCCCCTACATCCGCGTGCCCTACCTATGACCCCGTGACGGTCGGCCTGTGCCGACCGCGGGCGCCGCTCAGAAGGGGCGCGTCTCGCCGGCGACGACGGGCAGGTAGCGGGGCTTCCATACGTGGGCGCGGACGTAGCCCTCGAGGTCTTCCCGGGCGCCGCGGTCGATCCAGCGCTGCTCGAGGGCGCCGTTGCCTTCGGACAGCGCCTGCTTCACCACCGCGGTGGCGACCTGGACGCTGGCCTCGGCGAGATCGGAGACCGGCGGGTAGATGAGCCCCGCGTCGGCCCAGCGCTCGGTCGTGTACTTCGCGAGCGCCGTCGACGCCGCCAGCACCATCGCGTCGCTGACCCGGCGCGCGTTCGCCAGGATCGTCCCGAGGCCGAGCCCGGGGAAGATGAAGACGTTGTTCCCCTGGCCGATGGGGTGCTTGACGCCGCCCCGGACGACCGGATCGAAGGGGCTGCCGGTGGCGACGATGGCGCGGCCGTCGGTCCAGGACAGGATCTCCGCCGGGGTCGCCTCCGACGCCGAGGTCGGGTTCGAGAGCGGGAAGATGATCGGCCGCTCGCAGCGGTCCGCCATCGCGCGGACGACCGGCTCGTCGAAGGTCCCGGGCTGCCCCGAGAGCCCGAGGAGCACCGTCGCCTCGCTGCCGATGATCGTCTCGATCAGGCTCGGCGAGCGCCCGTCCGGTCCCCAGCCGGCGACGGCCTCCGCCGGCTGGGCGTACTCCGCCTTGTAGCCGGTCAGCTTCCGGTCGCTCGTCAGGAGCCCGCGCGAGTCGAGCACCAGCACCCGGCGCGCGGCCTCGTCCGGGCTCAGGCCGTCGGCCTCGAGCCCGCGGCGGATCGCCCAGGCGACGCCGGCGCCACCCGCGCCCGCCCCGAGGATGACGACCGTCTGGTCGCGGAGACGTTGGCCGAGCCGCGCGCAGGCGGTCTGAACGCCGGCCAGGGCCACGGCGCCGGTCCCCTGGATGTCGTCGTTGAAGGACGGGACCCGGTCGCGGTAGCGCTCGAGGACCTCGTAGGCGACGTCCTTGGCGAGGTCCTCCCACTGGATGACCGCGTTCGGCCAGCGCTGCTCGACCATCTTCACGAACTTCTCGACGAAGTCCATGTACTCCGCGCCCGTGAGCCGCTTGTGGGGCACGCCCAGGTAGAACGGGTCACGCCGCAGGTCCTCGCGGGTCGTGCCGACGTCGAGGCTGATGGGTAGCGTATGGAACGGGCTCACCCCGCCGCCGACCGTGTAGAGCGCGAGCTTGCCGATGGGGATCGCCAGCCCGCCGTACCCCTGATCCCCGATGCCGAGGATGGCGGAGTTGTCGGTCACGACGATCATCCGCACGTCCTCGAGCGGATAGTTGCTCGCCACGTCGCGCCAGCGGTAGATGTTGGCGGTCGACAGCGAGAGCCCGCGCGGCGTCTGGTAGAGCGCGTTGAACTGCCGCACCGCGTCGCCGACCGTCGGCGTGTAGACGACCGGCGACATCTCCTCGAGGTGCTCGGCGAGCAGCGCGAAGAAGAGGACCTCGTTTCGCTCCTGGAGCGCCCGCAGGTACTGGTACTTGTCGATCGGCGACGACAGCGCCTCGTAGCCGGCGTAGACCCGGGCGAGCTGTTCGTCGAGGGTGGCGGTCTTGGGGGGCAGGAGCCCCTCGAGCCCGAGGGCGTCCCGCTCGGCCGGCGTGAAGGCGATGCCCTTGTTGGTCAGCGGGTGGCGGAGCAGCGCGTAGCCCTTGCGGTAGACGACCAGGCGCCGGTTCGACCCGTCGTCGTCCTCGACGATGTCGTAGTACGGCGAGATCTGGCGGGTTCTCACGGCGTCTCCAGGGCGGCGAGCGCGCGGTCGGTCATCCCCTGGGTCGACAGCTCGCCCCCGAGGTCCTTCGTACGCGCCCCGCCCTCGATGGCGGCGGTGACGGCGTCCTCGATGGCGACCGCGGCGTCCTCCTTGTCGAGGCTGTGGCGCAGCAGCATCGCGGCGCTCAGGATCGTCCCGATCGGGTTGGCGATGCCCTGACCCGCGATGTCCGGGGCCGAGCCGTGGATCGGCTCGTACATCCCCGGGCCGTCGTCGCCGAGGGACGCGCTCGGCAGGAGCCCCAGCGAGCCGACGAAGACCGCGGCCTCGTCGCTCAGGATGTCGCCGAACATGTTCTCGGTCACGACGACGTCGAAGTCTGCGGGGTGGGTCACCAGGCGCATCGCGGTCGAGTCGACCAGGCGGTGCTCGAGGACGACGCCGCGGTGCTCGACCGCGACCTCGTCGACGACCTTGCGCCACAGGCGTGAGGTCGCCAGCACGTTGGCCTTGTCGACGCTGGTGAGCTTGCCGCGGCGGCTCGCGGCCACGCGGAAGGCCAGGCGCGCGATGCGCCGGATCTCGGCGTCGGTGTATTCGCAGGTGTCGACGGCGCGCCGGCCGCCGTCGCGGGTGTCCTCGGTGAAGCGCGGCTGGCCGAAGTAGATGCCGCCGGTCAGCTCGCGCACGAAGAGGATGTTCACGCCGGCCAGCAGCTCCGACTTGAGCGGCGACGCCGCCGCCATCGACGCGTACGGGCGCACCGGGCGGAGGTTCGCGTAGAGGCCGAGGGCGCGCCGGATCCCGAGGAGCCCCTGCTCCGGGCGGTGCCGCGCCTTGGGGTCCTCCCAGCGGGGACCGCCGACCGCGCCGAGCAGGATGGCGTCGGCGCCGCGGCAGGCGTCGATGGTCGCGTCGGGCAGCGGCTCGCCGGCCTCGTCGATGGCGATCCCGCCGATGAGCTGCTCGTCGTAGGAGAGCTCGAACCCGAAGCGAGACGACACGGCGTCGAGCACCTGCCGCGCGGCGGTCACGACCTCGGGGCCGATCCCGTCGCCGGGCAACACAACGATTCGTCGGGTCATGGGCTCTCCCCGTGGAGCTGGGCGCGCTTCTCCTCGAAGGCGCTGATCTTGGCGTCGAAGGACAGGAGGTAGCCGAGCTCGTCCACGCCCTCGAGCAGGCAGTGGCGCGCGAAGGCGTCGACCGTGAACGACGTCGTCGGGACGTCGGGCGCGCTCAAGACCTGCGCCTCGAGGTCGATCCGCACCTCGGTCGTCGGCTCCGCCGCGAGGCGCGCGAACAGCGCGCGGTGCGTCTCGACCGGGACGACGACCGGCAGGAGCCCGTTCTTGAGGCTGTTGTTCCGGAAGATGTCGGCGAAGCTCGTCGACACGATGGCGCGGAAGCCCCACGCGACCAGCGCCCAGGGCGCGTGCTCGCGGGAGCTGCCGCAGCCGAAGTTGTCGCCGGCGACGAGGATCCGCGCCTCGCGGGCGCCGGGCCGGTTCAGCACGAAGGCCGGGTCCTTCCGCCAGTCGTTGAAGAGCGCGTCGACGAGGCCGTCCTTGGACGTCCCGCGCAGGAACCGCGCCGGCGTGATCTGATCGGTATCGACGTTCTCATGGGGCAGCGGCAGCGCGCGGGACACGAGCGGCACGGGGTAGCGTTCCATCACGGTCTCCCTATTGCGCGGTCAGGGTGCGGGGATCGGTGACGCGGCCGGTGACCGCGCAGGCGGCCGCCGTCGCGGGCGAGGCCAGGAACGTCCGCGAGCCCGGCCCCTGGCGCCCCTCGAAGTTCCGGTTGGAGGTGCTGACGGCGACCTGCCCGGCGGCGACCGAGTCGCCGTTCATGGCGATGCAGAGCGAGCAGCCCGAGTCGTGCCACTCGGCGCCGGCCTCACGGACGACGCGGTCGATGCCCTCGGCCTCGGCCTCGGCCTTGATGCGCTCGCTCCCCGGGACCACCAGCATCCGGACGCCCTCGGCGACCTTGCGGCCGGCGAGGATCGCGGCGGCCGCGCGCAGATCCGACAGGCGAGAGTTGGTGCAGGAGCCGACGAAGACCACGTCGACGGCGTGGTCGAGGAGCGGCGCCCCGGCCTCGAGCTGCATGTAGTCGAGGGCTTTCCGCATCGCGGCGGCGGTCGACGCGTCGCCGGCGTCGTCCGGGCGCGGGACCGGCTGAGTGATCCCGATCCCCATGCCGGGGTTGGTCCCCCAGGTGATCATCGGCTCGAGGGTCGCCGCGTCGATGACCAGGCTCCGCGCAAACGTGGCGCCGGGGTCGGTCTTCAGCTCGCGCCAGCGGGCGACGGCGGCGTCCCAGGCGGCGCCCTTCGGCGCGTAGTCGCGCCCCTTCAGCCAGGCGAACGTCGTCTCGTCGGGCGCGACCATCCCGGCGCGGGCCCCGGCCTCGATCGACATGTTGCAGAGGGTCATCCGCCCCTCCATGTCGAGGGCCTCGATGGCCGAGCCCCGGTACTCGAAGACACACCCGGTGCCGCCGCCGATGCCGAGCTCGGCGACCACCCGGAGGATGATGTCCTTGGCCGTCACGCCGGGCGGCAGCTCGCCGTCCACGCGGATCTCGAAGGGCTCCGGCCGCCGCTGCAGGAGGCACTGGGTCGCCAGCACGTGGCCGACCTCGCTGGTGCCGATCCCGAAGGCCAGCGCCCCCACCGCGCCGTGGGTCGAGGTGTGGCTGTCGCCGCACACGATGGTCATCCCCGGCTGGCTGAAGCCGAGCTCCGGGCCGATGACGTGGACGATCCCGCGGCGCGAGTCGCCCATGGCGAAGAGCCGGACCCCGTGCTCGGCGCAGTTCTTCTCGAGCGTCGCGAGCGTCGCCCGCGCCGTGTCGTCGAGGGCGCTCCGCGGCGACGTGGGCGTGATGTGGTCCATCGTCGCGACGGTCCGCTCCGGGCGGCGGACCTTCAGCCCCCGCGCGTTCAACGTCGCGAAGGCCGGCGCCGACGTCACCTCGTGGACGAGGTGCAGGTCGATGTACAGCGCCGCGGGCGCCCCGGCCTCGTGCGCGACCACGTGGGCGTCCCAGACCTTGTCGAAGAGCGTCCTCGGTGCGTCGCTCATCCGTTCCCCCATGCCACGGTGCCGACGCCCGCGAGGGCGCTCGGCGTTTCAGCGTTCATCGTCTCGGACCGGCGGGCCGGCGCGCTCGCGGGTATCGCGCGCTGGAAAACCTCGCCGCCCCTCGGCGCGACCGCAGCCTCGCCCGCATCGCGCGCCTCGTCCACCGCAAACCCGCGGCGCCCGGATCGAAAAGTGTTAGATCGTGGGGTCTGACCCTGGCTGATAACATTTTCGCCGCGCGCCACCGAGAAAGTGTGGGATGGTGGGGTCAGACCCCGTGATCTAATACTTTCGTCTCAGGCCCCGACCTTGAGCTCGCCCTCGTCGGGCGCGTCGCGGCGGGCCTTCGCCTGCAGGAGTCGGTTGAGCGCGCTCAGATAGGCCTTGGCGCTGGCGACGATGATGTCGGTGTCGGCGCCGTGGCCGTGGAAGACCCAGGGCTGGGTCATCCCCTGGGCGGTGACGCGGCTGTCCGCGCCGTCCCCCCGGATCCGGACCGACACCTCGCCGATCGCGTCGATGCCCTCGGTCACGCCCTGGACGAGGTACTCGAGCAGCTGGCAGCCGGTCTCGACGATGCCGTCGATCGCCTTGAAGGCCGCGTCGACCGGGCCTGTGCCGACCGCCGCCCGGACCTGAGTCGCGCCGTCGGGCCCGACGATCCGCACGGTCGCCGTCGGCAGCCCCATCGACCCGCAGGCCACCTGCAGCCCGTCGAGGGTATAGAGCGGCGCCGCCTGGTAGAGCTCGCTGGCGACCAGGGCCTCGAGATCCGCGTCGGTCAGGTACTTCTTCTTGTCGGCCAGGGTCTTGAAGCGCGCGAAGGCCTTGTCGAGCTCCTCGCCCTCGATGGCGTGGCCGAGCTCGCGCAGGCGCACGGCGAAGGCGTGGCGCCCCGAGTGCTTGCCCAGCACGAGGCGCGTCTGCGCCGCGCCGACCGTCTCCGGCCGCATGATCTCGTAGGTCTCGTTGTGCTTGAGCATCCCGTCCTGGTGGATGCCCGCCTCGTGGGCGAAGGCGTTGGAGCCGACGACCGCCTTGTTCGGCTGGACCGTCATGCCCGTCACCGTCGAGACCATCTTGCTCATCCGCGCGAGCTGCGTGGTGTCGACCCCGGTCCGAAGCCCGAACATCGCCCGCCGGGTGTGGAGCGCCATCACGACCTCTTCGAGGGCCGTGTTCCCCGCGCGCTCGCCGATGCCGTTGATGGTCACCTCGGCCTGCCGCGCGCCAGCCTTCAGCCCCGCGAGGGTGTTCGCCGTCGCGAGCCCGAGGTCGTTGTGGCAGTGGACGCTGATGATGACGTCCTCGATGCCCGGGACCGTGCCCATCAGGTGCGCGATCCGCGCGCCGAACTCGTCCGGCGTCGTGTAGCCGACGGTGTCGGGGATGTTGATGGTCGTCGCCCCCGCGGCGATGGCCGCGGTGACCGCCTCGGTCAGGAAGTCGAGCTCGGTCCGCCCGGCGTCCTCGGCGCTGAACTCGATGTCCTCGCAGAGCGACCGCGCGAAGCCGACCATCTCGGTGATGCGCGCGAGCACCTGCGCCTTGTCCATCCGGAGCTTGTGCTCGCGGTGGATCGGCGAGGTCGCGATGAACGTGTGGATCCGGGGCCGCGCCGCCGGCTCGACCGCCGTCCACGCGCGCTGGATGTCCTTTTCGTGCGCCCGCGCCAGGCCGCAGATGATCGGCGGATCGGCGTCCGGTCGCCCGGTGATGGGCGCGTCGCCGACCCGCCGCGCGATCGTCTGCACGGCCTTCCAGTCGTCCGGGGAGGCCGCCGGGAACCCGGTCTCGATGACGTCCACCCCGAGGCGCGCCAGCGCCCGGGCCACCTCGAGCTTCTCGCCCGAGGTCATCGTCGCGCCCGGCGACTGCTCGCCGTCACGCAGGGTCGTGTCGAAGATGCGTACGTAATCGTTGGCCACGTTCCCCCTCCCTGTGCCGCTGGAGGCACCGCCCGGGCGGGGTCGCGCGACCCCGTCCGGGCTCGCTCGTTGCTCAGTCGATCTCTACCGCGTTCACGAAGCTCATCATCGCGCGGAGCTTCTTGCCGACCCGCTCGATCGGCTGCTCGCGCTCGGCCGCCCGCGTCGCGTCGAAGCTCGGCCGGCCGTTCTCGTTCTCCTCGATCCAGTTCTTGGCGAAGGTCCCGTCCTGGATCTCGGCGAGGAGCTTGCCCATCTCGGCCTGCACCCCGTCGTCGATGAGGCGCGGCCCCGCCACGTAGTCGCCGTACTCGGCGGTGTCGCTGATCGAGTAGCGCATGTAGTTCAGCCCGCCGCGGTACATCAGGTCCACGATGAGCTTGAGCTCGTGCATGCACTCGAAGTAGGCGACCTCGGGCTGGTAGCCGGCGTCCACCAGGGTCTTGAAGCCGGCCTTCACCAGGTGGCTCACGCCGCCGCACAGGACCGCCTGCTCACCGAAGAGGTCGGTCTCGGTCTCCTCGGAGAAGGTCGTCGACAGCACGCCGGCGCGTCCCGAGCCGATGCCGCAGGCGTAGGACAGCGCGAGCGCGTCGGCCTGGCCGCTGGCGTCCTGGTGGACCGCCAGCAGCGCCGGGACGCCGCCGCCCTCCTCGAAGGTCTCGCGGACCCGGTGGCCCGGGCTCTTCGGCGCGATCATCGACACGTCCACGTTCGCCGGCGGCGTGATCGTCGCGTACCGGATGTTGAAGCCGTGGGCGAACATCAGGGTCTTGCCGGCGCTCAGGTGCGGCGCGATGTGCTCCTCGTAGATGGCCGGCTGCCGCGTGTCGGGGGCGAGGATCATGATGACGTCGGCCTCCTCGGCCGCCGTCGCCACGTCCACCGCGCGCAGGCCCGCGGCCTCCGCCTTCGCCCGGCTCGCGGACCCCGCGCGGAGCCCCACGCGCACGTCGACCCCGCTGTCGTGGAGGTTGAGCGCGTGGGCGTGGCCCTGGGAGCCGTAGCCGATGATCGCGACCTTCTTGCTCCGGATGAGCGCGAGATCGCCGTCCTTGTCGTAACGGATGGTCACCATGGTCAGATTCTCCTGTGTGTCGGGCGGCTCGGCTCAGGCGACGAGCGTCGGCCGGTTCTCGTTTCGGCGGTCGACGGCGGGCTCGACGCCGCGGGTCATGGCGATGGCGCCGGACTGGACCATCTCCTCGATGCCGTATCCCTCCAATACGGTCACGAGGCCCTTGATCTTGCCCGGGGCGCCGGTGATCTCGATGACGAGGTTCTCCGGGCCGACGTCGACGACCCGCGCGCGGAAGACCTCGCAGAGCCGCACGATCTCGTCGCGGTTGTCCCGGGTCGCGCGGACCTTGATGAGCGCGAGGTCGCGGACGAGGCTCTGCTTGTGGGTGATGTCGTCGACCTCGAGGACGTTCACCAGCTTGTAGAGGTTGGCCTCGATGCGCTTGGCGGTGTCGCTGTCGGCGCGGCACACGACGGTCATCCGCGAGACGCCCTTCTCGTGGGTCTGCCCGACGTTGAGCGACTCGATGTTGTACGCGCGGCGGCGGAACAGCGAGGCGACCCGGTTGAGGACGCCGGGCTGGTCCTCGACCCAGACGACGAACGTGCGCTTGTGGGTGTCGGTGCTCATCGATCCTCTCCGGTCTCGTAGATGGGGTTGTGGGCGGCCGGCGAGCCGTCGACGCGGTGCGGCTTGGGGCGCTTGATCATGTCGTGGAGATCGGCGCCGGCGGGCACCATCGGGTAGACGGCGTCCTCCTGCTCGACCCGGAAGTCGATGACGACCGTGCCGTCGTGGGCCTCGGCGGCCTTCACCGCCTCGGCGACCTCGGCCCGGGTCGTCACCCGCATCCCCTTCAGCCCGTGGGCGTCGGCGAGCTTGACGAAGTCCGGGCTGACGATGGGGGTCGCGACGTAGCGGCCGCCGTAGAAGAACTCCTGCCACTGGCGGACCATGCCGAGGTAGCCGTTGTTGATGATGGCGATGTTGACCTTGAGGTTCTCCTGCACGCAGGTCGACAGCTCCGCCGCGGTCATCTGGAAGCCGCCGTCGCCGACGATGACCCAGATGTTGTCCTCGGGGTGCGCGAAGCGGGCCCCGATGGCCGCCGGCAGCGCGAAGCCCATGGTCCCGAGCCCGCCCGAGGTCACCAGCGTCCCCGGCTCGTCGTGGTGGTAGTACTGGGCCTCCCACATCTGGTGCTGGCCGACGTCGGTGACGACCAGCGCCTTGCCCTCGGTCAGGCGCCACAGGTCGTGGATGACGTGCGCGGCGTAGAGCTTGCCGAGGTCCGGCAGGTGCTTGATGTCGCGCACGGCCGAGTCGCCCTTGAGCTCGTCGATCCGGGCGATCCAGTCGGGCCGCTCGACCTTCTCGAGGTGCGGCGTCAGGTCCTCGAGGACCTCGCCGACGTCGCCGATGATCGGCACGTCCACCTTGACGTTCTTGTTGATCTCGCTCGGGTCGAGCTCGATGTGGATCTTGCGGGCGCCCGCCGCGTAGGTCTTGAGGTTGCCGGTCACGCGGTCGTCGAAGCGCATCCCGGCGGCGATGATGAGGTCCGCCTCCTGGATCGCCGTGTTCACCCACGCCTCGCCGTGCATCCCCATCATGCCGAGGTTCCGCGGGTGGCTCGCCGGCAGACCGCCCAGCCCGAGCAGGGTGCAGGCGACCGGCACGTCGCTCGTGTCGACGAAGGTCTTCAGGATCTCGCTGGCGCCGGACTTGATGATCCCCTGGCCGGCCAGGATGATCGGGCGCTTGGCCTTGTGGATGAGGGCGATCGCCTCCTCCATGTGGGCCGGCAGCGGCGTGAACTTCGGCCGGTAGCCCGGCAGGGTGGGCTCCTCGTCGCTCCACTCGAAGGTGCACGACTCCTGCAGCGCGTTCTTCGTGATGTCGACCAGCACCGGCCCCGGGCGGCCCGAGCGCGCGATGTAGAACGCCTCGCGCAGGCACGGGGCGATGTCCGCGGCCCGGGTGATGAGGTAGTTGTGCTTGGTGATCGGCAGGGTGACGCCGGTGATGTCGGTCTCCTGGAAGGCGTCGCTGCCCAGCAGATGCGCCGGGACCTGCCCGGTGATGCAGACGATGGGGCTCGAGTCGAGCATCGCGGTGGCGATCCCCGTCACGAGGTTGGTCGCCCCGGGGCCCGACGTGGCGATCGCGACGCCGACCTTGCCGGACACGCGGGCGTAGCCGTCGGCCATGTGCGAGGCGCCCTGCTCGTGCCGGGTGAGCACGTGCCGGATCGGGTACTGCACCATCGCGTCGTAGGCCGGCATGATCGCGCCGCCCGGGTAGCCGAAGCAGACGTCGACGCCCTCGCGGACGAGGACTTCCCAGATGATCTGAGACCCGGTGAGCACGTCGCCACGCCGGTCGGGCATGGTCTCGCGGGTGATGGGAGGGGTGGGTTCCTGTGCGCTGGCGGTCATGGTTCCACTCGGTCTCGGGTTGGCTGGGGCAGCAATAAAAACCCCCGCGTCCTTGGGAGGGCGCGGGGGTCGAGGGTCCGGTTCGCTCGGTGGCTACCTCATCGACGTCCCGCGCGAGGCACGAGAAGTACGAGCGAAAGAAGGAGCGCGCCGCCGGTGGCGGTGTCGAGCGAGCGAAGCTGGCCGTGCTGGTGGCGCGTCATGAGAGGAAGGTTGGCGGTGATGACGCGACGTGTCAACACCTCGACTCGAATCCGTTTCGCGCGCCGGAGCGCGCGGAGCCGTGACGGTCACCCGCCCTACACGTAGCTGCCGGCTCAGGCGCCGCCGGAGGCCACCCGGTACGAGTCGATACGTTCGCTCGGCGGGCGACGGCGAGGTGATCGCTCGCCGCCCCGGAGCTTGACTCCGGGGCGAGGTGGCCCCGACGATGTACGGTGGACCACCGCCTGGAGGGCCGTGTGAGCCGTTCGACCAGCTCGCTGAACCTGATGATGCTCATGAGCCTGGCGCTCGCGATAACCGTCGCGGCGTGCCTCGGAGGCACGCGCAACGGCACCACTGGCGCCGTCGACACCGCCGCGGACGGTTCGGACGCCGACACGACCTCGTCGGACGACACTCTCGGCGTCGGTGCGGCAGACTCCACTCTTCACGAGACGGCGACCGCCGACACGGGCCTCGCTGGGTGGCCGGACACGGCCGATCGCGACACCGCTCCGCCGGACTACGACGTCGGCTCGCTGCCCGACGGGGTCATCGTCACCCATCCGCTCAGCGTGAGCGTGCTCTGCGGCGGTGACCTCGTCGGCGTCGCGTTCACCTCGACGGTCGCCGTCGGGGCCAGCAACGTCTTCACGGCACAGCTCTCCGGTCCCGACGGGGATTTCTCGAGCTTCGTCAACATCGGCGCGCTGACGTCGACGTCGTCCGGCGTCATCGAGGCGACCATCCCCGACTCGGTCGACTACGGATCGCGCTATCGTGTGCGCGTCATCGCGACCCAGCCCTACACAGAGGGCAGCGACAACGGCACCGATCTCAGGGTCGGTCCACGCCCGTTCAGCGGCGACCCCATGGAGGACCCGGGGCGATTCGTCTACATCGAGGCCCGGCCCCGAGACGTGGGCGTGGGCGCGCCCGTCACCTGGACGTTCGACCTCATGGACCACGCCGCGCCAGCGCCGGTCGCCGTTCACTGGGAGTTCGGGCCCGACGCCGAGCCGCCGACGTCGAATGAGGCCGAGCCCACCGTCCGCTACCAGACCGCGGGCGAGAAGTCGGCGGTTCTCAGCATGCGGAGCGACATCTGCGTGGCGACGGCCGACTCGACGGAGCTCGGGCGTGGGGTGGTCAACGTCTATGACTGCACCGCGGCCATCCCGAGCGACGCCGTCGTGGTGACGGGCACGATGAACATCGCCGAGTCGCATGGAAGCTACTGGGTCTGCGCCGGGGGACAGCTGGCCGGGGGCGCCGAGTCGTCCATCTTCATCGAGGCCGGTGGCGGGGCACGGTTCACCGGCGGCGGGGCCAACCACGTCTGGGTGCAGGCGGGGGGCAGCCTCGACGCCGGCGGCGGTGGGGGGGCTCAGGTGATCGTCAAGGCCGCCGGAGCCTCGGTGAGCCACGCCGACGGTCAGACGGTCATCGGCTGCGAGGCGATCCTCTTGGACCGCACCGCTGCGCCGTCGCCGGGGTGTCCCTGAGCGGGAGTTGGACGTGGGGCGCCGCGAGCGCGCCGGCGGGGACGTGACCTCCGCCAGGCGCGCTCGTCAGGTCGACGCGATCAGCACTCCCGCTGACCCGCCACGCGTACGTAGATGCTCCCGTGCCACGGGTCGAGCCCGACGGCGAGCTTGGCTCGCGGCGACACGAAGCGGTCCAGGTCGGCGCCGATCATGAAGGTCACACCTGCGTGATCGGCGGTCTCGTCGTCATCTCCCGGCTCATCCAGAGCCAGCCCCAAGCGGGGCCCGCCTCAGCCAAAGCCGGAGAAGAAGACACGGACCCCCTTGCCCGCGGCCCCCGGCGTCTCGGCCATGTATTTGGCCAGCGCGGCGGCCGCCTCGGTAGACACCTCGAGACGTTGCTCCAACTGCTCTCTCCCGGGTTCGCGCGCCCCTCGTCGGGCGCGTCTCTCGGAGTAGAGCCATCACGTCGCCGGAGTGTGTCATCCGCACGCAACGTCACGGGGCGCCGCCGTAGATCACCGCGACACCGCCGCGGCTGGTGACGACATCGAGGAAACCGTCGCCGTCGAAGTCGAGGACGGTCAGTCCCACCGGCCCGTACTGGGCGGTGTAGTTGCGCGGCGGGGCGAGCCCGCCTTCGCCGTCGCCGAGGAAGACGCCGATCCCCTGCCACCAGTAGGCGCGGGCGATCACGTCGATGTGGCCGTCACCGTTGATGTCGGCGGTGACGAGGTCGCCGCCGACCGTCGTGTTCGGGATCTCGACCATGGGCTCGAAGGCGTGGCCGTCGATGCTCCGCAGGACGCCGAGCGACGTGTTGCGAGTGCTGTACAGGCTGTCGTCGTTTGCGACGTCGTTGGAGACGAGCAGGTCCGGGCGGCCATCTTCGTCGAGATCGGCGACCGCGACGGCGACGGGGAGATAGCCGACCTGCCCGTTGAACACGAACCATCCCCCCCCGCCGGCGGTGCCGACCACGACGTTCACGCGGCCGAGCGGGACGAGCCCACCATCCTGGAGCTTGTTGACGGTCGCGACGTCGAGTCGGCCGTCGCCGTCGATGTCGGTCACGGCCATCGCGACCGGGAGCGAGGAGACCGCGAACGACGGCCCGTCCGGGAAGGCTCCGGCGCCGTCGTTCAGCATGACGGCGACCGCCGCCGCGTCCTTGCAGGTGACGAGCAGATCGACGTCGCCGTCGTCGTCCCAGTCCGCCGCGACGATGTCGGAGGGCGACGCACAGACCGAATAGAAGGCGCTCGCCTTGACGCCGCGCTCGGCCGTGAGGAAGACGATGTCCACCTCGTTGGTGCCTCCGTTGGCGATCGCCACGTCGAGCACGCCATCGCCATCCAGGTCGCCGACCGCGACCGCCTCGGGATCGTAGCCGATCTCCGTGGCGACGATGGGGCCGGCCCCGCCGTCGCCGTCTCCGTACGAGATCAGCAGGTAGCCCGCGGCGCCGTAGGCGGGAGGGTGCGCGAACCCGACGAGATCGAGGGCGCCGTCCCCGTCGAGATCCACGACGTCGATGGACGCGAAAGCGTAGTCCTCGTCCTGATCGGGCCAGCTCAGGACCTCCGGCACCGCGAAGCTCAGGTCCCCGCGGCCGGGGACGACGGTCATCGAGGCCCCGGCGCCGCCCACGATGAGGTCGACGTTCCCGTCACCGGTCGCGTCCGCGGCGGCGATCTCCATGGAGCGCTCCAAGCTGTCGAGCTCGATGGGATCGTCGAAGGTCCCGTCCCCGCGACCTGCGAAGATCGTCACGTTGCCGCCGCCCGTCGCGACGCTCGCGCCCACGGATCCGACGATGATGTCGAGGTCGCCGTCACCGTTCAGGTCGGCCGTCGTGACGCCCCAGGGCGAGTCGTTGGAGTCCATCTGCGGCTGCAGTACGAGCGCTCCGCCTTCGTTGAGCGCCGCGTGGATACGGCCGAACGTGAGGGCGAAGACCATGTCCTCGTCGCCGTCGTGATCGAGGTCCCCCGCGGCCACGATGTCATTGGGCCGGCTCGACGGTGTCTGGGTCTCGCCCGCGACGAAGGTCCCGTCTCCGACCCCGAACGCCGTCGCGAAGGTGATGAACTCCGAGCAGACGAGGTCGACGTGGTCGTCGTCGTCGAGCCGGATCGCCTCCACCTGCCACCCCGTCCCGGTCGCCTCGGGGAACGCGTCGACCAGGATCTGGGCTCCGAAGGTGCCGTCGCCGACCCCGAGGAACACCTGCACCAGCGCACCGGAGACCACGACGTCGATCACGTCGTCGCCGTTGACATCGACGACGGCGAGCTCGCGCGAACGCCTGAAGTCCGGGCCGAAGGTGGTGATGAGCGGAGGCAGGAACCCGCCGCTGCCGTCGTTGAGGTGAACCGTCAGATAGTCGACCTGGTAGTCGAGCAGGGCCACGATGTCCTGCGCGTCGTCACCGTTGACGTCCGCGACCGCGACGTCGAAGACACGGGCGAGACTCTGGCCGACGCCGGTGTCCAGGGTGACCTGGGTCCCGAAGTTCCCTCTCCCGTCGTTGTAGCGGACGCTGAAGCTCTGTCGGTACGTCCCGCCGTCGACCCCGGCGACCACGTCGAGGTCGCCGTCGCCATCCAGATCCGCGGGGACGATGCGGTTGAGGCCGCTCGAGAGCGACCAGGTCTGCGGGGCTCCGAGGCAGAGCTCGCCGACGTCGCCGAACCCATCGCCGCAGACCTCGACGCCGAGGCAGTCGGCGCGGCAGCCGTCACCGCCGACCGTGTTGCCGTCGTCGCAGACCTCACCCGGGTCGAGCTCGCCGTCTCCGCAGAACTCGGTCTTTGCGCAGTCGCCGCGACACCCGTCGCCGCTGGCCACGTTGCCGTCGTCGCAGGCCTCGTCGACGTCCACGAGCCCATCACCGCAGACCTCGACGCCCATGCAGTCGCCACGGCACCCGTCGCCGCTGGCGGTCCCGCCGTCGTCGCAAGCCTCGCCGGCGTCGCGCTCGCCGTCTCCGCAGACCTCGAGCTTGTCGCAGTCGCCCCTGCAGCCGTCGCCGTCGTCGGTGTCGCCGTCATCGCAGACCTCGTCGACGTCGAGGAGGCCGTCGCCGCACACCTCGGTGCCGAGGCAGTCGGCGCGACAGCCATCGCCGTCGATCGTCCCACCGTCGTCGCAGGCCTCGTCGACGTCGAGGAGGCCGTCACCGCACACCTCGGCGCCGAGGCAGTCGCCGCGGCAGCCATCGCCGCTGCTCGTACCGCCGTCGTCACAGACCTCGTCGACGTCGAGGAGGCCGTCGCCGCACGCCTCGACACCCCGGCAGTCGGCGCGGCAGCCGTCACCGCTCGCGGTCCCGCTGTCGTCACAGGACTCGCCCTCGTCGATCTCGCCATCACCACAGATCTCGATCTTGCCGCAGTCCGCGCGGCACCCATCGCCGCTCAGGGTGTCGCCGTCGTCGCACACCTCGCCGACGTCGAGGAGGCCGTCACCGCAGCGCTCGAGCTTGCCACAGTCGGCGGTGCACCCGTCGCCGCTGTCCGTGTTGCCGTCGTCACAGGCCTCGTCGACGTCACGCAGCGCGTCACCGCAGACCTCGATCCCCCGGCAGTCGGCGCGGCAGCCGTCTCCGCTCGCCCGGTTGCCGTCGTCGCAGACCTCGCCTTCGGTGACGACGCCGTTTCCGCAGCGGGTCACGGTGCAGTTGGTGTCGCAGCCGTCGCCGTCGGCGCCGTTCCCGTCGTCGCAGACCTCGCCCTCGGTGACGATGCCGTTCCCGCAGCGGGTCACGGTGCAGTTGGTGTCGCAGCCGTCGCCGTCGGCGCCGTTTCCGTCGTCGCAGACCTCGCCCTCGGTGACGACGCCGTTGCCGCAGCGGGTCACGGTGCAGTTGGTGTCGCAGCCGTCGCCGTCGGCGCCGTTTCCGTCGTCGCAGACCTCGCCCTCGGTGACGACGCCGTTCCCGCAGCGGGTCACGGTGCAGTTGGTGTCGCAGCCGTCGCCGTCGGCGTCGTTTCCGTCGTCGCAGACCTCGCCCTCGGTGAGGACGCCGTTTCCGCAGCGGGTCGCGGTGCAGTTGGTGTCGCAGCCGTCGCCGTCGGCGTCGTTTCCGTCGTCGCAGACCTCGCCCTCGGTGAGGACGCCGTTTCCGCAGCGGGTCGCGGTGCAGTTGGTGTCGCAGCCGTCACCGTCGTCGTCGTTCCCGTCGTCGCAGACCTCGCCTTCGGTGAGGACGCCGTTTCCGCAGCGGGTCGCGGTGCAGTTGGTGTCGCAGCCGTCGCCGTCGGCGTCGTTTCCGTCGTCGCAGACCTCGCCTTCGGTGAGGACGCCGTTTCCGCAGCGGGTCGCGGTGCAGTTGGTGTCGCAGCCGTCGCCGTCGGCGTCGTTTCCGTCGTCGCAGACCTCGCCGCCGTCGAGCAAGCCGTCGCCGCAGGCTTCGAGCCCCGCGCAGTCTGCGCGACAGCCGTCGCCGTCGTTCGTGTTGCCGTCGTCGCAGGCTTCACCGTCGTCGAGCGCGCCGTCGCCGCAGACCGCTCGGGCGTCCGCTCCCCCGCCACAGGCGGTCGTCAACGTCATGAACAGCACGCTCGACGCGATCGCAGACAAACCTCTGAACATGCGTCGTTCTCCTGCCTCGCGGCGCGAGGGTGATCCGGGTGAGCCTGCTACGTCGGGTGGAGCTTCGGCAACCGTTTGTTTTCGGGACGCCTCGCGGGCGCACGGCCAGCCCGGCGTGCGGTCTCGCGTTCTCGGGCGCACGACAGGCGCCTGGTCGGTCAGGGCCCTCGCCTCGAGGCGTCCTCCCGCGCCGCCTCCCCGCGAGCGTCGCAGCGACGCCTTGACCCGACCCGCGCGCCCGGTGTCTCCTCCCGGCGTCGAGGTCCGATGAGCCCGTGCGGGCGGGTGTCACGCGGCCGAGGCGGAGGCGGTGACCCCATGAAGACTGCGTCGACCCGTTGGTCCCTGACGACATTGGCCGTGGCCGCGCTGGCGCTGACGGCGTGCGGTGACGATCCCGACACCACCGAGCCCATCTGCGAGCCGGAGTGTGGCGCGCGGGTCTGCGGGGTCGACCCCGTCTGCGGCGAGCCCTGCGGCGAGTGCGGCGCCGACGCCACCTGCGACGACGCCGGCCAGTGCGTCGCCGCGTGCGTCCCGAGCACCTGCGAGGCCCTCGCGGTCACCTGCGGCGAGGTCGACGACGGCTGCGGCGGGCCCCTCTCCTGCGACCGCTGCGACCCCGGTACCCGCTGTGAGATCGACGCCTGCGTCGCCGTCTCCTGGCCCGCCCGGAGCTGTGATCTGACGGTCGACTACGCGGCCCCGGCCGGGACCGCGAGCGTCGCGCTCGCCAGCGAGTTCAACGGCTGGAGCGACAGCGCCGACCCGATGGCCGACGACGACGGCGACGGGGTCTTCTCCGTCACCCTGTCCCCGTCCGACGCGCTCGCCTCGGGTCACCGCTACGCCTACAAGGTCGTGGTCGACGGGGCCTGGCTCCTCGACTCGGCCTCGACCTGGCGGAAGTACCACGGCGCCTGCCTCAACTCCGCCTTCGAGATGCCCCCGTGCGACGCGGGCCCCGAGCTCACCGTCCTCGCCGCCGAGGTCGACGGCTCCGCGGGCACCGCGAGCGTCCGCTTCACCGTGGCCACCGCCAGCGACGGCGTTCAGCCGGAGACGCTCACCGTGACCCTCGACGGCGAGGCCGTCCCGCCGGCCGCGGTCACCACGCTCGCCGATCCGCCCGAGGTCCGGGTCGACCTCGCCGACCTCGCCTCGGGCAAGCACCGCCTGGCGCTCCGCGCGACCGACGCCAGCGGGCGCGAGGCCGAGCCCGTCGACCTGCCGCTGTGGGTCGAGGAGGACGACTTCGCCTGGCGCGACGCCACCCTGTACATGTTCATGGTCGACCGCTTCGCCCAGGGCCGCGCCGACGGCGACGACCCGGTCGGAGACCCGGTCCTGCCGCCCGCCGACTGGCACGGCGGGGACCTCTGGGGCGCCGCGGCCGCGGTCGAGGACGGCTACTTCGACCGCCTCGGCGTCGACGTCATCTGGCTGAGCCCGGTCAACCGCCAGGTGAACGGGCACTTCCTCGGGCGCGACGGTCCAGAACGATACACCGCCTATCATGGCTACTGGCCGGTCCGCGGCCGCGAGGTCGACCCGCGCTACGGCGGCGACGACGGGCTCCACGCCTTCGTCGAGGCCGCCCACGCCCATGGGATCCGGGTGCTGCTCGACCTCATCAACAACCAGGTCCACCAGCAGCACACCTACTTCTGGGAGCACCCCGACTGGTTCCGCGGCGAGTGCGTCTGCGGCGTCGATCCCGGCTGCGACTGGGGCGAGCGCCCGCTGGACTGCCTCTTCGCGAGCTACCTGCCCGACATCAACTGGCGCGTCCGCGCTGCCGAGGACCAGTTCATCGCCGACGCCCTGTTCTGGGTCGACGCCTTCGACGTCGACGGCTTCCGCATCGACGCCGTCAAGCACGTCGAGACCAACAGCATCTACAACCTGCGCGCGAAGCTCGCCCGTCGCTTCGAGCAGGGTGACGCCCGCCACTACCTCGTCGGCGAGACCGCCGTCGACATGTCCGCGAGCGCGGACTACGGCTGCGACGAGGTCTACGAGGACGGCTACGCCTGGGTCGACGCCTACGTCGGGCCCAACGCCCTCGACGGGCAGTTCGACTTCCCGAGCCACCACCGCATGCAGAAGGAGCTCCTCGCCGACGAGCTCCCCTACGACGATCTGGACGCCATCGTGTCCGACGCCGACGCGCGCTACCGCGGCGACGCGCTCCACGTGAGCTTCCTCGGGACCCACGACTCCGCGCGGATGGCGAGCCTCGCGGCGGTCGACCCGGCGCGCTTCTGCACCTGGCCCGAGGCCGGCGGCGACTGCGCCGAGCTGCCCGGGGTGTCCGACGACCCGGCCGTCTACGCGCGGCTCGTCCGCGCCATGACGCTCCTGTTCACCCTCCCGGGGCGGCCGCTCCTCTACTACGGCGACGAGGTGGGCCTCCCCGGTGGGCGCGACCCCGACAACCGCCGGAACATGCCCTGGGACGGGGACCTCGCCGGGCTCGCCCTCGACGACACGCCCCTCAGCGCAGCGCAGCTGAACCTGCGTGACCGCGTGGCGGCCCTCGGCGTCGCGCGCCGGCAGAGCACGGCCCTCCGGCGCGGCGAGCGCTTCGTCCTCGCCGCCGAGCCCTTCCTCTACGTGTTCGGGTACGAGACGAGCGATCCACGCGAGCTGGTCGTCGTCGCCGTCAACCGCGGCGCGACGGTCATCGACCGCGCGCTCGCGGGCCTCTCGCCCGGGCAGCTCGCCGGCGTCACCGGCTTCGAGCGGCTGGCGGGGGAGGGAGAGCTGACGCTCAGCGATGGCGCGCTCACCCTGTCGCTGCCCGACGGCGAGGCGGTGGTCCTGCGAGCGGTCCTGGACGCGGAGTAGCCGCGCCCTCAGCTCGGCCGCGCGTTGTGCAATGCGCACAGCGCGCACATTCGGGTTGTCAGCGGCGGCCGACGGAGGGATCGTCTCCGCTGCCGTCGAACTGCCCGGAGGGTTCCATGGACGCCAAGCTGAGCGCTGCGATCACCGAGGCCGCCGCCCGCCTCGAGCCCCGGCTCGACAGCTATGTTGCGATGCACCGTCGCGCACGCCCGACCCAGCTCGCGGTGATCGAGCACGACACCGGCGCGCACCTGACCTGGGCCGAGCTCGACCGCGCCGTCGACGCCTTCGCGGCCAAGCTGCTCAGCGTCGGACTCCGCCGCGGGGACGTCGTGGCCTCGACGTTGCCGTTCACCAAGGAGCACCTCTTCCTGCAGTACGCGTGCTTCAGGGTCGGCGTCATCATCGCGCCCCTCGACCTGCGCCTGAAGGCGGGCGAGATCCTGACCGCCTTCGAGAAGATCCGCCCGCGCGCCTACTTCTTCCTCGGCAAGACGCCGAAGGTCGACTTCCGCCCCATCATGCGCGAGGTGATGGAGAAGGCGCCGTGGGTCGAGCGCTACGTCCAGTTCCAGCAGGAGCTCGACGGCGTGCTCCCGGGGGCGATCCACGTCAAGCGCTTCGCCGCCGACGTGAAGCGCCGCTACATCCTGTCGAAGCTGACCGGCAGCGTGCGGCGGGCGTCGCGCGCGGTCGGCACCCGGGACCCGGCGCTCATCATCTTCACCACGGGGTCGACCGGCGCGCCCAAGCCGGCGCTCCTGTGCCACGAGAACATCCTCCTCCAGAACGTCGCGCTCGCCGAGGCCTTCGGGTTCACGGCCCAGGACCGGATGCTCGTCAACCTGCCGCCGAGCCACGTCGGCGGGCAGACCGAGCAGCTCATGACCTGTGTCTACGGCGGCGGCGTGACGGTGCTCCTGCACGTCTTCGACGCCGAGAAGTCGCTCCAGGCCATCGAGGAGCGCAAGGTCACGCTCCTCGGGCAGATCCCGGCGCTCTTCGCGATGCAGTGGCGCCTCCCCAACTACGGGGACTACGACCTGTCGAGCCTGCGCTTCGCCATCTACGGCGGGCAGGCCGTCGACCGGCCGTTCCTCGAGCGCCTCGAGGCCATGGCGCGTTTCCCCGGGACCGGGCTCGGCCTGACCGAGACCGCGGGCTTCTGCACCTACACGACGGTGGGGTGGAAGCTCGAGGAGATCGCCGCCGGCGTCGGGTTCCCCGCGCCGATCTGCCCGCTGACGGTCCGCGAGCCGATGCGCGAGGACGGGTCCGCGGGTGCGGAGAAGGCGCCTGGCGAGACCGGCGAGCTCTGCTTCAGCGGTCCCCAGGTCTTCCTCGGCTACATGAACGACGAGGCGGCCACCCGCAAGACCATCTCGAGCGACGGCTACCTCTACACCGGTGATCTCGGCTTCGTCGACGACCAGGGGCTCCACTTCGCCGGGCGCTCGAAGTTCGTGATCAAGCCGCGCGGCTACCAGGTCTTCCCCGGCGAGGTCGAGGGCTTCATCGCCCAGGCGTTCCGGGAGGACGTCGCGCTCGTCGGGGTCGTCGGGGTCTCCCACGCGGTCTGGTCCGAGGGCATCGTGGCCTTCGTCGAGGTGCGCGAGGGCCGCAGCGTCGACCGCGCGGCCCTCGACGCTCGCCTCAAGGACATCGCGGCCTACAAGCGGCCGGCCCACGTCGTCTTCGTCGCCGAGGGCGAGCTCCCCCTCAACCGCGTCGCGAAGCTCGACTACCTCGCCCTGCGCCAGCGTGCGCAGCGCGAGGTCGACGCCCAACGCGCCGCCGGCGGCTGGGACGCCGAGCCCCCCGTGACCGCGAGCTGAACCAGCGCCGGCGTCCAGGCCGTCCACCCGGGGCGGCGGACGAGGACGCCGCTCTGACCGTGAGCACACTCGAGCGGTAGAGACGACCGCGGGCCGAGCGGGCGAGATACGCCTGGCCCGCGGTCGTCCCGACCGCCTGGGGCGGAGGCGAGCAGCCCTGTTTGCCTCGCCAGGCTCGCGTTTTTTTTCGGACCCGGCGCCGCCGTCCGTCCCCCAGGGCCTCTCCGAGAATACACCGGACCACCCTGGAGGAAGACGCCCATGAACCGGTTCACCGCTCGCGCCGCCCTGACCGCCGCCTTCGTCGGCCTCACCGCCGGCGCGTCCCTCGCCGCCGACCTCCGCCTCGACACCCCGGGGACCAACCCCGCGTCGGCGTCCTTCAACGTCTGGGTCAACGGCGCCGCCGTGGCCAGCGGCGTCCCGTCCTTCAGCGGCGACCTCGACCTCGCCCCCGACGACGTCGTCGCCGTCCAGGTCACCCACTGGGGCGGCCTGCCCTTCAATGGCTTCATCGGCGAGGCCGTCGTCGACGGGCAGGCGTACGGGACGGGCGCCGACCACTGGCGCTGCCTCGCCGGCCCGATCACCGCGACCTGGTTCGCCGCCGACTTCGGCGACCCCGCCTTCGTTCCGGCGACCGAGCTCGTCTACAACGACGGCGACGTGTTCCCGGCCGTCGTCGCCGGCATCAGCAACGGCGGCAACCGCGTCAACCCCAACTACGGCGACTACGCCGGCGACTACGCCTACATCTGCGGGCCGGCTCAGACCGCGAACGTCCGCTGCCTCTTCCGCGCCGCCGACGTGCTCGACGACGCCGACGGTGACGGCGTCCCGGACGCCAGCGACAACTGCCCGGTCGACCCCAATCCCGGTCAGGCCGACGCCGATCTCGACGGCGTCGGCGACCTCTGCGAGGCCGACAGTGACGTCGACGGCGCGATCGACGACGTCGACAACTGCCCGACCGTCTTCAACGCCGACCAGTCCGACGTCGACGGGGACGGCCTCGGTGACGCCTGTGACGCCGACGACGACAACGACGGCGTGAGCGACGATCAGGACGGCTGCCCGATGAACGCCGACCCCGAGCAGGTCGACACCGACGGCGACGGCCAGGGCGACGCCTGCGACGGTGACGACGACGCCGACGGCGTGGCGGACGAGCACGACCTCTGCCCGGCCACCCCGTACAACGTCGCCCTGGACGCCGACGGCTGCTCCGGCGCCCAGCGGGTCGAGGCCACCTGCGGGGACGGGGGCGAGGGTAACCACGGGGAGTACGTCTCGTGCGTCGCGCACGCCGCCAAGGACGCGCAGCGCGCCGGGCTCCTCAGCAAGGGCGAGCGCGCCGCCCTGGTCCGCGAGGCCGCGCGCCGCTGAGCGCGCTCGACCCGCATCCCGGCGTCGACCGCCCGGCTCAGTGATGGGGCCGGCGGTCGTCGTACGTCGGCGCTACCGAGGTCAGTGCTTGATCAACGTTGACGCTGACGTCCCTGCCGCGCGCTCCGCGTTGCGGGGCGCGTGGCGGCTTGGCATATTCGCGCCATGTCGCACCTCGACCACGCCCCGCTCGCGGAGCGATCGCGAGACACGAGCGCCGCCGATCCGCCCAGCGACGAGCACTCCTACCGCATCGTCGCCACCTGCGCCGGCGACTACGGCGGGCGCCTGAAGATCATCCGCAACGAGAGCGCCTTCGACACCTGGATGAACCACGAGCGCGGCTTCGGCGGGGACGGCCTCTCGGGGGACCCGGCCTGGATGGTCGAGCTCCTCGGAGAACGCGCCTGCGCGGCCCTCGGGATGCACGCGCTCGGCCCGCGCGAGCGGACGCTCCCCGACGCGGACGAGGTCAACGCCGCCCTCGACGCCCTCGACGGACAGCTCGACCCGGAGGATCGTACGGCGCTCCGCTTCTACGAGCCGCAGGGCTACAACACGGTCTCCGATGTCGAGTACGCGGAGGTGTTCGCTCGCGAGGGGCGGCTGCCGGTCGCCCACGGGACCTCCGAGGCGGCCCACGACCTCCACTTCCACTTCCTCGGGGTGCTGCTGCCGGCGGAGGTCATCCGCCACAAGCGCGCCGAGGGGCGGGCGCTGCTGGCCTTCCGCGACTGGGTGGCGGCGGAGCCCTCGGTCGCCGAGCTGGCTCCGGCCTTGCAACAGGCCGTCGTCGCCTGGGCCGAGACCGTCGACGACCTCACCGGGGGGCCGCAGATCGCGCTCAACCCGCTCGTCCCGGTCGGGATCTCGGAGAAGGACGAGTACCCCGACAACTTCCGCTGGTGGTCGGTCCGGCGGTTGGCCCACGACACGCCGCGCGCTCATCTGCGTGAGATCGCGGCCTCCCTGGGGCCGGCCTGGAGCGAGGCGCTGTCTCGCTTCGAGGCGTCCGGCGCCGCAGGCTCGGACTACGAGCGGCCCCTGGCGCTCCCGCGGGACGCCGTCGAGGGTGGTACCCAGCGTTGCCTGAACAGCGTGCGCGCGGTGTTCGGCGATCCGCCCTACTTCGACGCGGCAGGCTGACCGACGTCGCCCGTCACGGTGGCCGGCGGGCGCGGAGACAGACCGCCGAAGGGAAAGAGGGTCGCCGTGACCGGGCCGAGGTCCATCCCTCGGAGGCGTACGTGCTCGCCGGAGAAGCTCACCTCGCGGGCCGCCTCGACCAGCGCCGCGAGGCGCGCCATCACCTCGCGCGCGTCGTCTCCCACGCGGGAGTCGGGGTGGTGGCTGCGCGAGGTCGGCCACGCGCGATCGACCAGGAGGCGCGCCCCGTCCCAGGTGCCGAGGACCGTGATCTGGGCGAGGTCGTGGAAGACGAGACGGTGGGCCGACAGCTCGGCCTCGATCCTGCGCGCGAAGCCGGGCGAGAGGCGGCGGACGACGTCGAGGGTGCGGGCCGCGGTCCGCACGGAGGCCGCGCAGTCCAGGGCGCAGGGGAGCCACGGGACGAGCTGGAGCACCGCCGCGTCGAGGACGTTGAGGAGCGGGTTCGGGGCGCCGCCGGGCGTGACCTGCGCCAGCGCGAGGCGCGCTCGGTCCAGGGTCGTCGGCAGCAGCGCCCGGGCGCGGACGGCCTCGACGCAGCACGGCGGGGCGCCGATGAGGCGGGCGCGATCGGCGTGCAGCTCCGGGTCGCCGCCGTCACGCAGACTGGCGACGACCTCGGCCAGCCGCCGGGCGCGCGCGGCGTCGCGCGAGGCGGCCACCGGCCCGTCGAGGCCGGGCACCGGCACCAGGTGGAACCCGCGCTCGCGCAGGCGGTCGGCGGACCCGGGCGGCAGCTCGAGCACGCCGGCCGGCGACGTCCGTGACAGGAGGCGCGCCTCGCCGGCGTCGACGCCGAAGGGGTAGGGGACCGCGCCGGGGACGGCCGCAGCCCGCGCGGCGCCGAGGCGCGCCGGGTCGGGCTCGGGGAGGCAGCCGAGGATCTCCTCCGGCGAGCGGGGGACCCAGGCGTCTTCGGGATCCTCTTTCCCGAGGACTCGCTCGACGAGCTCGGCGCCGAGTTTCTCGTGGTGCTCGAGGACGTACTCGCGGAGGAACGCGTCTACCGCGAGGCCGAGCTCGAGGTTGTTTCGGATGATGTCTCGGTCGACGGGCTTGAGGTGAGGGGACGAGACGAGGTTTCGGTACTGGCGCGTCCGGTCGCGGTCGATGGCGTCGAAGCTGCGGATGTCGCGCAGGTCGCCCACCAGGTTGGTGTCGAGCAGCGACGGCATGTCCTTGGTCGTCGTCAGCGCGCAGCCCAGGTAGATGAGCCCGTCGGAGTCGAGGTTGACCGTGGTCGCGGCGAGGGTCGGCTCGTCCCCGGCGGCGATGTTGACGAAGCGGGTCCGGTCGAGGAAGCGATCGAAGCTCTCGCGCAGGACCTCGAGGAAGCCGGCCCGGGCCTCCGCGGACCAGAGCACGCCGAGCCGGTAGGAGACGCGCACCTCGGGCGCCCCGAGCTCGTCGACGAGGTAGCCGACCCCGTCGACGGCGTAGGGCAGGTCGTCCGGCCCGACCACCATGTTGAGCATGAACTCGACGCCGAGCTCGCGGAGCTGCCGGTGGCCCTCGAGGATACGGTGGGTCGGGTAGGGCTTCGTCGAGGCGCCGGTCCGCGTGTGGAAGAGCGGGCGGTTTCGGGCGTGGAGCTGGGGGCGGCCGTCGACGCTCAGGACGACGTAGATGTCGTGGTCGGCGACGAAGCGCGCGCGCCGCTCATCGAGCAGGAGGCCGTTGGTCGGCAGGCTCACGCGGAGCTCCTTGCCGGTCCTGGCGGCGAGCTCCTCGGCGTAGAGGGTCGCGAAGCGCACGAGGTCGAAGCGCAGCAGGGGCTCCCCCCCGATGAACTGCAGGTCGACCTTGTTCAGACTCGACGCGAAGCACAGCTCCAGCCCACGCGCGATCATCGCCTCGTCGAGGTCCGGCTTCGCCCGGTCGAGGTCGCAGTACGTGCAGTCGAGCTGACAGCGGTGTGTCACGTGGAGCTGAAACCGCACCCACTCGTCGTAGGACGTCAACGGGACGTTGTGGGGCGCGGGCTGGACCATCATCGAATGCTTATCACAACGCGTCGGCCGGGGGCACACCGGCGCGCCACGCCGAAAATATTAGAAGGCGGAGTCAGACCCTGCGATCCAACATTATCATCCGCGCCCGCCGCTCCGCACGCGCCCACGCCGCCGCTCCGCAAGCCCGCCGCTCCCCCGCAAGCCCGCCGCTCCGCCCGCGCCCACGCCCGCCGCTCCGCAAGCCCTCACGCCCGCGCCCACGCCCGCCGCTCCGCGAGCCCTCACGCCCGCGCCC